>JADHEF010000018.1_pt1 | contig 199272 bp, 177 predicted proteins | sample 8952391 | NCBI WGS metagenome assembly JADHEF01 (sample SAMN16124439, study PRJNA663245) | bioreactor sludge metagenome | isolation source: sludge (nitrite) | place: India:Bengaluru | collected 2019-02-28 | reverse complement strand
GTTGTCCTTGCGGAAGATCATCCAGGTGTAGGAGGTGATCGGGTAGGACTTGGCACCGGTTGGGTCCGGCAGCCAGGCCACCAGGTTTTCCGGCATGTTCACCGCAGCCAGTGCTTCGGCACCGCTCTCGGCGTTCGGCACGACGTACTGGCCAGCCTTGTTCTGCAGCACGGCGAAGTCGACCTTGGCCAGCTTGGCAAAACCGTACTCGATGTAGCCGATGGCGCCTGGGGTCTGGCGGACGGTGGCGGTTACGCCATCGTTTTTCGGCGACTTGATGAACTTGTCAGTGGCCGGCCAGTTAACGGTGTTGCCTTCACCCAGCCCTTGCTTGAAGTCAGCGTTGATGGCCGACAGGTGCTTGGTGAAGACGGCGGTGGTACCGCTGGAGTCGGCACGTACCACCACGGTGATCGGGGTGGCAGGCAGCTTCAGCTCAGGGTTGGCCGCAACGATTTGCGGGTCGTTCCACTGGGTGATCTTGCCGAGGAAGATGTTGGAGTACACATCGCGCGGCAGCTTCAGGCCTTTAGGGTTGCCCGGCAGGTTGTAAGCCAGCACGATTTCACCGGCGGTCATTGGCAGCAACTGCACGCCTTCGCCAACCTTGGCAATGTCTGCTTCGCTCATGGCCGAGTCGCTGGCGGCGAAGTCGACGGTCTTGTTCAGGAAGTCCTGTACGCCCGCCCCGCTCCCCTTGGACTGGTAATCAACGGTGACGCCAGCAGTGTTCTTGCTGAAGTCCTTGAACCAGGTCAGGTAGATGGGTGCAGGGAAGCTGGCACCGGAACCGGTCAGGCGAACGTTTTCGGAAGCAAAGGCTGCCGAAGTGGCGCAGAGGGAAACGGCAACAGCGAGTGCAGCAGACTTCATCAGGCGTTTCATCAAAATGTGCTCCGTGTGATGGCCGGCACACTTTGCATCAGCTGTGTTACAGCTTTGTGACTATTGAATGGCAGGCCGCACGTTAGAGCTTTCTGGTTGCGCCATCACGGCAGATTGATGCCATGCGCGGCTCACCGGCATCAACCAAGGCCGACAATATTCCCCTCACCTGTTTCAGGGCAGCGGTTACGGCATAGGCACTCGAACTCCGCCGCAGCCCGGGTCGGGAAGTTGAGGCTCAGGCGCATCTTGTCTTGCGTGTCATAAAGGTCGTAGCCCTCCGCCAACACGGCAGGAAAGCCGAGGCGGCGTGGGTAGATTTCTTTCTGGAGCGGCACGGCAGGAACCACAACGAAGCGCGTCTGCATGATCATCCCTCTTCGGCAGTTCTTTAGTATTAGTACCGCTAAGGGAAACCATCAAGCTGACTCATGCAAATTTGCGCGTGCGCTCATCAGGCCCGGTAATTACTCATGGCTGGCGCCCCCCGGCAACGCCTCTGACCACCAGGTACAGCAACGGCCCCAATGAAACGAACACAGCGGTCAGCAACAGGTAGGGCAGCACCGTGAGCCCTCCGCGCCCTCGCTTACGGTTGTCCGCCACCATCCAGACGCAAGCCAGGCCCGCCATCAGGTACAGGTCAATGACCACCTGGGCGGTGTCTGGCCGCGACAACAGCGCCAGCCCGAACGCCAGCAGCGACTGCTCGGCCATCAGCATCGTCCAGCCGGTATACAGCGAAAACAGCACCAGCAATGCCAGCGCGCAGATACGCAAGCCCATCTCGTTCTCCTTGGTAGGGTTTGCCAGCACAGTAGTGATAGGGTTGCTTGTGCTCAATGACCCGTGAGGTCATGGACATTGCACTCAAGGACGATCAGGGCAACGCATGAATCCGCATCTTTTCCATCGAAACACCCCTGCCCCACAGACCCCGGCGGGCCAGCATCTGCGTCAGCTGCGCCGGCAGGCCAACCTCAGCCAACTGGAACTGGCGCTGCTGGCGGGGCTGTCGCAGCGTCACCTGAGCTGTGTGGAAACCGGGCGCGCCAAGGCCAGCCCAGGCACCTTGCATGCCCTGCTTTCGGCCCTTGGCGCGCCGCTGGCGTTGTGTAATGAGGTGTTCGTCGCCGCCGGGTACGCGCCCCGCTACGCGGCCTCGCCACTCGATGCGCCTGAACTGGCGTTGGTCCATACCGCTATCGACCATATCCTGCAGGTGAACAACCCCGCACCGGCCATCGTCATCGACAGCAACTGGGACGTCATCGCCGCCAATACCAGCACCGGCCTGCTGTTGGCGATGGCAGGTGTTACGGCGCAACCGGTGACAGGGCTCAACCTGTTGCAAACACTGCTCTGCCCTGGCGGCCTGGGCGATCACCTGGCCAATGCGCAGGAGATCCGCGCCGCTGCCTGGCAGCGCGCCACCAGGGAGGCCGCGGGCAACCCGGCACTGGCCGAGCGCTTGCACGGCCTGCCGGCCCCGGTCAGCCCGCTTGAAACGGCGGCGGCGGCTCCCGTGTTGCTCACCCGTGTATGCACGCCTTACGGCGTGCTGACGTTTCTGTCCACCTTCACCACGTTCGGCATGCCGCAGGACATTACCGTGCAATCACTGCGCATCGAGCACCTGATCCCTGCCGACCAACAGACACGGCAGCGGATGCAGGCGGCATTCGAACAGTGGTCGGCCGTTACAGGGTGAACGACAACGTCTGGCCCAGGAACCTGGCACTGACCTGATGCCCGGTTCCATTCAGGTCGAACGGCTGGCACATCGCCCCGGTGGTCACCACATCACCCGCCTTCAGGGTCTGCCCACGCTCGGCGGCGTGGGCATAAAGGTGAGCCAGCGATACCAGCGGGTCGGTTGCCGCATCGCCAGACAAACCCCGCGCCCGACATTCACCGTCCACGTAAACCTCGGTGGTTTCCGCCAGGTCGGCCAACAGGGGTATGTCGATACCTGCGCCCAGGCTGTCGCTGACCACCAGTGCTTCAAACCCGACGTTGTCCGCGACAAAGCTCGGCCAGCCGACAGCCTTGCGGTCAACGAAACGCGAGCGCACCACTTCGAACGTGACGCAGGTGGCGCGGATATCTTCACTGACCGGTACCCGCCCGGCTTGCGGAGGGATATCACGGTCGAGCACGAAGGCGACCTCGCATTCGACAGTGACGGGCGTGACAGCAGGCAGTTCGATGTGCGCACCGCTTGCGTGGCAGCGCTTGGCTTCCAGCTGGCCAATCAGGGGCCGGGACAAATTGGCTGCACGCATGCCCGCAGGGCTGCCGACACCCAGCTTCCACCCGGCGCGCGGGCCAGCGGCGGCAGCAAACAACTGGTCCTGGCTGTCGTAGCCTTGCGTCAGCGTCTCGGGCTTGAGGCTGGCGGGCAGCTCCGTCAGCAGGTCACCGCTGTGCCAGTGCTGCAGAAGCAAGGCTGCGGTACGTTGGTGTACGAAGAGCGGACTGTTCATCAAGAACTCATGAGGATGGGTGATGGCGGACGACAGATGCTAGGGCCTGAAATTGATAAGGATAAATATATTGTCATGATGCAATGCATCACGAATTGTTATGGCCCGTTTCATCCCTTATCAGCGCAGTGCCTGGTCCAGGTCACGCTGCAGTGAGCCGACATCTTCCAGGCCCACATGCAGGCGCACCAAGGCGCCACGCACGGGGGTAGCGAAGCTGCGTTCCCCCAGCTCGGCCAGGGTCACCAGGCTCTCGTAGCCACCCCAGGAGGCACCGATGCCGAACAGGCTCAGGCGATCGATGAATGCTTCGGCCCGCGCCAGGCTGGCATCGGCGAGTTCGATGCTCAACAGGCCATTGCTGCCCTTGAAGTCACGTTGCCACAGGGCGTGGCCCGGGTGCTCCGGCAACGCCGGGTGGTACACCCGCGCCACATCTTCACGGGCCTGTAGCCAGCGGGCTATGTCCAGGCCCTGGCGTTCATGCACTGCCATGCGGCTGGCCAGGCTGCGTGCGCCACGCAACACCAGCCAGGCATCGTCCGGGCTGACCGTGCAACCACAGGTGTCACTGCTGCGCGACAACGCGGCGAAGGCCTCACGGGTGGTGCAGACGCTCCCCATCATCACGTCGCTGTGCCCGCCCAGGTATTTGGTCAGGGCCATCACCGAAATATCCGCACCCAGGGCCAATGGCTGATGCAGGTAGCCCGAACCCCAGGTGTTATCGACCGCCAGTAGAATCCCGCGGGGCTTGCACAACGCGGCCATGGCCGGCAGGTCGTTGAGCTCGTATAGCAACGAACTCGGGCTTTCGCTGTAGACCATGCGCGTGTTCGACTGCAGCGCGGCCGCCAGGCCATGGCCGTCGGCGGCAAAATAGCTGACCTGCACACCAAACGGCTGCAGCAGCTCGCGTGCCAGGCGCCGCACCGGGCCATACACGCCATCACTGAGCAGCACATGGTCGCCGGGGCGCAGGTAGGCAAGAAACGTCTGGGTGATGGCCTGCAGCCCGGTGGCGAACAATTTGGTGCGGTAGCCGCCCTCCAGCTCGCTGACCAGGTCTTCAAGGGCGAACGCCGTAGGGTTGCCACGGGCGCCGTAACTCAGCACCCGTTGCTGGTCACGAACGCTGCGCGCCTGACGCTGGTCGGCGACGCTGTCGAACAGCACCGTGCTCAGCCGGCTGACGGGTGGGTTGACGCCATGGGCACCTTGGCCCGGCTCGCCACGCCCGGCGTGGACCAACCGTGTGGCGACCGGCTCACCGTGGGTCAGTGGCGCAAAGCTGGCGATCTCGGCGGGGCTCATCTGTGCGATCAGGCCGGTTTCCCAGGCCAGGTAGCGACGTGCCGCCTCCTTGTTGCCCGCGTGGCGGTCATGGACGAAGAACAGGAAGTCGATGCACGCGGCGTCTGCCAGCGAAGTGTCGTCTTCAACGTGCGGCCACTCGGCCAACAGGGCCTTGGGGAACAGACGCGCGGCCAATCGTTGGTCATCGGGCAGTTCGCTGAGCGCCAGCTCGGCGACGCGTGGGTCGTCGGCAATGAACACCAGACGTCGGAGTTGCTGCTGCACTTGCTCGGCCAGTAAAGGGCGAATCGCCCAGTGCGCGCCGCGCAGGTGGCGCTTGCGATAGGCCGTGCTCGGCCGCAGGTCCAGCAGCAAGGCGCCGTCGAGTTCTTCGGCGCTTGCTTCGGCCAAGGTCTCTGCCAGCGGAGGCCTGGACGGCAATGCCAGGCCACTGCTCAGGCCGCCTTCAAGCACGCAGGCATCATGCCCCATCTGCTTTAACCAGCTGGCCACCACCGGGGCGCGCACGCCATCGTCGTCGAACAGTACCACCCGGGCCTTGCGCACGCCGATGTAAAGGTCAGTGCCCTGCACCAGCTGCCCACCAGGGCAATGTTGCGCGCCGGGCAGGCTGCCCGCGGCAAATTCCTCTGGCGTGCGTACATCGCACAGGAACAGCGTGCGTTGTGCGTCCTGGTGCCAGGCTTGCACTTGCGCCGCTGCCACCCACTCCACCCCGGCCTTGCGTGCCAACCCCGTGGCGCGTGCCCGTTGCCGCCCCAGTGCCTGGCCACTGTGCGCTGGGTACCCACGTTCCCCACCGTGTTCCAGTGGCAGGTCGACCAGGTACCAGCCTTGGGTACCGTTCTCCAGGGCGAAGACCGGGTTGTCGATGCCAAGGTTGATCAAGGTTTGCGCGCCGATGATGCTGCGGGTGCGCCCTGCGCAGTTGATCACTATCGGTGTGTGTGGGTCTTGCACCAGGTCTTCCAGGCGGTAGCCCAGCTCACCGTTGGGGCAGCAGGTGGCGCCGGGAATATTCATCTTGGCGAACTCGTCCAGTGGCCGGCCATCGAGCAGCACCAGCGGCTTGCCCTGGCGCTGCCATTGCGCCAGCTCCAGGGCGCTGATGCGCGGCGTGTGGCAGGCATGTTCGACCAACTCGCCAAAGGCTTTTGACGGCAGGTGCACACCGGCGAACAGCTCAAAGCCGGCCGCCTGCCAGCCCAGGCTGCCGCCTTCCAGCCAGTGCACGGCCGTGTAGCCCAGCGCCTGCAGGCGTTGGGCACCACGCTGGGCCAGTTCGCCACCGGTTGCGTCGTAAACCACCACACGCACCGCCGGGTTGGGCGCCAGGCGCGGAGCCTCAATTTCCAGCCGGCTGTACGGCAGGTTTGCCGCGTAGAACAGGTGGGCCTCGCCGTACTGGCCGTGCTCGCGCAGGTCGAACAGGGCGATTTCCTGGCCGTCGAACAGCCAGTCATGCAGATGCGCGGGGGTGATGCTGGGGGTCATGGGACGCAGTCCGTGGTCGATTGGATTGGAAAATTGCAATGCCTGTACTGGCCCCTTCGCGGGCAAGCCCGCTCCCGCAGGTACTGCGCGGGCCTGGAGCATTACGCGATCCCTGTGGGAGCGGGCTTGCCCGCGAAGAGGCCAGTACAGGCAACGAAAATCAGAGGCCGAAAGCTTTGATCGAGGGTGCCATCTGCGATTTGTTGTAGTTCACCACGCTGCCGTCATCCTTCACGCCGTAGCGGTTCTCCAGCGACTCCAGCGGCCGGCCATACAGGTGGAAGTGCAAGGTCGGCCGATCACCCTCGACACGAATGCCATGCAGGTCCTCGCCCAGGAACGCCACCGAGGTCCCTGGCTGCACCACGATCTCTTGCTCCAGCACCAAACGCGCGCGGGCCGGGTCGCTGCCGTCGTCTTCACGGCGGTACACCCGGTTCAGTTCCTGCCCCTCGACGGCGACGATGATCGCCCAGGTCTCGTGGTTGTGCGGCAGGGTTGCTTTGCCCGGCAGCAGCGAATTCACATACAAGGTCGGCGACTCGCCATCGTCGTTCAGCCGATAGCGGAACTGGGTATCACCGGTAGCCGCGTCCGGCGCCGGAAAACGCGCGAAGTTGAACAACTCACGGCGCTCGGCCAGGCCTTCGAGCAACGCGACAATCTGCTGCAGCGCAGCACGGTCTACGCCGCGCTCATGAATGGCGCGCACTTGCGCCAGAAACGGCTGGATCACGGAATCACAGGACATGACAGGTCTCTCTTCTTGGTTAGCGCAGGTCAAACGCTGAGGCTGTAGCGCCCCAGGTTGCTGAATACATCGGGCGCCGGCCGGCTTGGGCGTTGGCTGCCCTCGCCCAGCGCATGCTGCAGGAAAGCACGGGTACGTTCGTTATGCGGCGCATGAAACAGCTGCTCGGCACTGCCGTGCTCGACGATGCGGCCATGCTCGGTGAAATACACCTGATCGCTGATTTCTTCGGCAAAACGCATTTCATGGGTGACCAGCACGCAGGTCATGCCCTCCTCGGTCAACTCGCGGATCACCGCCAGCACTTCGCCGACCATTTCCGGGTCCAGCGCCGAGGTCACCTCGTCGAACAGGATCAACTCAGGCCGCATCGCCAGGGCACGGGCGATAGCCACCCGCTGCTGCTGTCCACCCGACAGCTCACCGGGAATAGCCCGCGCCTTGTGGCCCAGACGCACCTTGTCGAGCAGTGCCAGGGCCTGGTCACGCGCTTCGCCACGGTCACGGCCCAGCACCTTGGTCGGGGCGATCAGCAGGTTATCCAGCACACTCAGGTGCGGAAACAGGTTGTACTGCTGGAAGACGAAGCCCACCTGCTTGCGCAAGGCAATCAACTCGGCCTCACTGCGCAACCGTTCGACCTGGGTATCCCCAATGCGAATACTGCCGCGCTGCGGCCGCAGCAGGCCGGTCATGCAGCGCAGGATGGTCGACTTGCCAGAGCCGGACGGGCCGATGATCGACACTGCCTGCCCGGCCTGTACGTCAAGGTCGATGCCGCGCAACACCGGATTGTCGGCAAAGGCCAGGTGCACGTCACGCAGCTGGATCAAGGGTTCAGAAGGCATAGCGGCGCTCCAGGCTTTGGGTCAGGCGGGCAATCGGGTAGCAGTAGACGAAGAACAGCGCCAGCACGCTGAAGTACACCAGCACGGTGAAGCCGCTGCGGTTGACGGTGTTGGCGGCGATCTGCGCACTGTCGATCACGTCGTGTACGCCCACCAGCGAAGCCAGGGCGGTGCCCATGGTGACCACGGCGTACAGGTTCATCCATGGCGGCAGCATGCGCCGCAGGCACTGCGGCAGAATGATCGAGCGGAAGATCTGCGCGCGGCTGAAGGCCAGCGAACGCGCCGCCTCCCATTGAGTGGCCGGGATCGAGGCCACCGCACCACGGAAAATTTCAGCCACGTTGGCACTGGCCGGCAGGGCCAGGCCGATCGTGACCTTCAGCCAATCGGGGAAAGTGAACCAGGTGCCGGCAACCTGGATATCGAACGGGAACACATACGAGGTGAAGTAGATCAGCACCAGCCAAGGCGCATTGCGAAACACCTGCACCCACAGCCGTGCGATACCGCGCATCGGCGCCAAGGGCGACAGCAGCACAATGCCCACCAGCAAGCCCAGTAACGTGCCCAGACCGATGGCGCCAACACTGATCTGGATGTTTTGCAGCAGGCCCGCCCCCAAGGTCGGTGACCAATGCCACAGCGTAGCGAGGTTTTCAATGGCCATAGCCGGGCATCCTCAGGCGCGCTTCCAGGGCGCGACCGGCACAATTGACGGCGAAGCTGAGCAGGCCGTAAAAGGCCAGGATCAGGATCATCAGCTCGATGACGTTGTCGCCCTGGGTCCAGATCATGATCGCGGCGTAGGTGATGTCGTTGACGGCAATCGCCGATGCCACTGCGGTCATCTTCACCAGGTCGATCAGGTTGTTGACCAGCGCCGGCAAGGCAAAGCGCACGGCCAGTGGCAGTTGCACCTGCAGCAGTTGCTGGCGGCGGCTGAACGCCAGCGAGCTGGCGGCTTCCAGAGTCACCGCCGGCACCGCCTCGATACCGGCGCGCAGGGCCTCGGCATGGAAAGCGCCCTTGTGCAGGGAAATCACCAGCACCACCCAGGCGAACGGCGTCATCGGGTTGGCATTGCCCAGGCTCTGGTTGATCAGCATGTTCAGCACCAGGAACGCGCAATACAACTGCACCAGCGTGGGTGTGTTGCGCGTGACTTCAATGAAGGCCCGCGCCGGCCAGGCCAACCCGCGGCGCCCGGACGTAAACGCCGCTGCCAGCAGCACACCGACCAGCAGGCTGCCGACCACGCTGAACAGACACAGCCAGACGGTGGTCAGCGCACCCTCGAGCAGTTTGCCGCTGGCGTAGGCGTCGAGCAGGAAGCTGTAGTTCAGGCCAACCTGGGCGAGCTGCCCGACCAGCCAGTGCAAAACCTCGCTCATCAGGCGCCTTCGCCCTGCAGCTTGGCACGCAGCTCTACCAGCGCAGGCGAGGCCGGGGTGATGTGGTTGGCGTGTTCACGCTCGATCAGCCAGCCGCTGCGGTGCCATTGCTTGACGAATGGGTCCAGCCGTTGCTGGGTATCAGTCTCGCCCAAGCGCGTCCAGATTACCGACGGGGCCGGGTTGAGCTCGGGGGCCAGGGCGCGGTAAGCGCTCCACTCACCGCCCTTGGCCAGCAGCGGGTTGATCAGGGTGGCATCGTGCACGGCAGCCACGCAGTTGTTGCCGCGCAGCGCCAGCAGCGACTCGGCGGAGGTTTTGAAGGCCTTGAGGTCGGCACCCAACTCAATCAGCGCCTGGGTGTAGCTGCTACCCTGCGAAGTGCACACCGGCTGGCCCTTGAGCTCGGCCCAGGTCTTGATCGGGCTGTCCTTGGCCAGCGCTGCGCTGCCGCCCACGCGGTAGAACGGCGTGGGTACGTGGCCCAGCAACTTGTCGCGCTCGGGGGTCCACTCCATGTTGGCAATCAGCAGGTCAACCTTGCCCTGCTGCAAAAACTGCACGCGGTTGGCCGGCTGCACCGCTACCAGGTCGACCGCCACGCCCAGCTGACGCGCCAGGTCACGCGCGAGGTCGACACTGAAACCGATCGGTTCACGGGTGGCCGGGTCGATGGCACCGAACGGGCCGCCGGACAGCACCACACCCACAGCCAGTTTGTGACGTTGCTGGATTTTGTCCAGGGTGGCATCGGCCTGGGCCAGGCCGCTGGCGGCCAGCGTGGCAGTGGCGAGCAACGATGCGAACAGCCCGCGACGGGCAACGGTGATCAGCGACATGGTGGGGGTTCCTCATCCCGGCAGCCGGAACGCCCGGCCAATGAGGGCGCATCCTAGAAAGTTGCAGGGATGAGGGGAAATTCAGATATTGCCTATCGTTATAACTCAGAACATTCAGCAAATGCTGAAAACAGGCATAAGCCCCGTATAATAATGACTCTGTTAATTCCCTCTTGTTCCGGCATCGACCAATAGATAACAATTCGTTATCTTTCATCACGCATCAGTAATGTAAAAATGCGGCGAAATCGCACTGCGCGCCCCTCCCACTCATTTGCCTGAGCACGCCATGAGCGCCCTCGACCTCGACCTGCTTCGCACCTTCGTCACCATCGCCGACCACGCCAGCTTTGCCGAAGCAGGCCGCCATCTGGGGCGTACCCAGGCATCAGTCACCCAGCATATGCAACGCCTGGAGCAGCAGGTGGGCGTACCACTGTTACGCAAGCAGGGCCGCCAAAAGTCCCTGACTGACGCTGGCCGCCAGCTGCTGCGCCATGCCCGACAAATGCTTGCGCTGAACGACGAAGCGCTGGCAGGCCTGCGTCTGGATGGCCCCAGCGGTGTGCTGCGGATCGGTTCGCCGCACGACATCGCCGACACCATCCTGCCACCGCTGCTCAGCCACATTGCCCGCTCGGCGCCCAACCTGCGCCTGGAAATCGACGTCGGCCGCAGCCCGTTCCTGATGGAAGACCTGCAGCGCGGCAAGGTCGACATGGTTATTTCCACGCGCACGGCCCCCGGCCTGGAAGGCTTTGCACTACGCACCTCGCCGGTGTGGTGGATATGCGCGGCGCAGTATCAGCACCTGCCCGGCGAGCCTTTGCCGCTGGTGCTGGTGGACGAACCCAGCCTTTACCGCAAACTGGCCCTGGAGGCGCTGGAACAGGCCGGTATCGCCTGGCGCCAGGCGTACCTGGCGTCGAACCTGATCGGCGTCAAGGCGGCAGTGCGCGCCGGCCTGGGCATTACTGCACGCAGCCAGGAAATGGTCGGGCCGGACATGCGCGTACTCGGCCAAAGCGATGGCCTGCCAGCGCTACCCGACGTGACCTACCACCTGTGGGTGCGGGCCAACACCGTCAACCCGCTGGTGCGCCAGGCTTATGCGATGGTGCGCGCCAGCGCAGGGCTTTGATGCCCACAGCCCTTGCAGCTACACCGGCAGCTCGGTGGTCAGCTTGATCTTCTCCATCGGCACTTCAGTCTTCACGTTCTGCACCACGCTCAGGCTGGTCAGGTGCTTGATCTGAAAACGCCGATACGCTTCCAGGTCTGCCGCCACCACCCGCAACAGCAAGTCGCAATCGCCCGCCATCACATGGCATTCCACCACTTCGGGCAACTGGCGCACGGCCTCGACAAACGCGTCAGTGGTGTCCTGGTCCTGACGTTTCAGCCATACCCGCACGAACAGGGTCAGGCCCAGCGCGACCTTGGCCGGGTCCAGCAAGGCTACGTAGCGCTCGATCACCCCGGCCTCCTCCAGCAGGCGTACCCGTCGCAGGCACGGCGAGGCAGACAACCCCACCTGTTTGGCCAGTTCCTGGTTCTGCAACCTGCCGTCGCGCTGCAGTGCTCGCAGGATGCGCCGGTCGATGGCATCAAGCTTGATTGGCATTGACTAACCTCTTCTTCGATATTTTCGGTAGCAGATGCCAAATGCTCTGCGTATCAAAGCAACTACGCAAGCCAATTTCAGCGATTCATTGGAATACTTTTCCTCCACTGGAGGTGACCATGAATACCCTTGAACCTGTACTGAACAATCCCCCCGCCACCACACCGCAAGGAGAGCTGCGCCGTGGCGCCATCGCCGCCGTACCGGTGCTGCTGGGGTTCATCCCCTTCGCCCTGGTACTCGGCGCGCAAGCTTCTCAGCACCAGCTGGCAGCCGGCGAAGTGGCACTGATGACCGGGCTCAACTTCGGTGGTGGCTCGGAGTTTGCCGCTATCGAGCTGTGGACATCACCGCCGGCAATCCTGGTGATTGTTGCCATGACCTTGCTGGTCAACAGCCGCCACCTGCTGATGGGCGCGACCCTGGCACCGTATTTGCGCCATCTGCCCCTGCCCAAGGCATTGGCGGTGCTGTTTTTCATGTGTGACGAGAGCTGGGCCATGGGCTTGGCCGATGCACGTCAGCGCGGCGACTTCAGCCTGCGATACTTCATGGGCATAGCGTTGTGCCTGTGGGTCACCTGGGTGGCTTTCACCAGCCTTGGCGCGCAAATCGGGCCGTTGCTCGGCGACCTGCGCAGCTACGGCTTCGACATGGCCTTCGCTGCGGTCTTCCTGGTGCTGCTCAAAGGCATGTGGAAAGGTGTGCATGCCGCCCTGCCATGGCTGTTCAGCCTGTTCACCGCAGCGCTGTTCTACCTGCTGATTCCCGGTGGCTGGTACGTGCTCGCGGGCACCGTGGCCGGCCTGGTGACCGCTTACCTGTGGGCCAAGCCATGATTGACGTTGCTACGCTGGTCACCCTTGTGGGCATGGCCGTGGTTACCTACCTGACCCGTGCGCTGGGTTTTCTGCTGCTGCGCAACCGCACCCTGGGGCCACAACTGACCCAAGTGCTGAACGCTGCACCCGGCTGCGTGCTGATTGCCGTGATCGCACCCAAGTTCGTTTCCGGGCACCCGGCCGACCTCATTGCGCTAGGGCTTACGGTGTATGCCGCTACGCGCTTTTCCCTCTTGCCGGTGGTGGTGTTTGCCATTGTCGTCACAGGGGTGCTGCGCGTGCTGTTGCCCGCATGATCCGCTGCGGCTTCTCCATTCCATTGACACACATCAAGCCCTCGCGCCGGGTTCGCGCGACGATGGCTGCAAGCACGGAATGACTCAAGCACCGCCAGGCGCACAGGGCTCAAGGTTCACCCTTGACCCTTGTGCGCGACCTTGGACAAGGAGCCCCACATGAACCCGCTGAAACACATACTGGTTGCCACCGACCTGTCCCCCTATGCCCGCAACGCTGCGGAGCGCGCCGCCTACCTGAGCAAGGCGCAAAAAGCCTCGCTTGACCTGCTCTACGTTGCCAACCCTGCACCTTTCGAGCGCCTGAAGCAGTTGGTAGTGCCTGACGACGACCTGTTGACGCGCGTACTGGATAGCGCCGGGGAAAAAATCCGCGCGCTGGCCGCCATGCTGTTCCAGCGCTACGACATCTCTGCAGGTGTGCAGGTTGCCAGCGGCTCGGTGACCACGGAAATCACCCGGGTGGTACAGGACAAGCACAGCAGCCTGCTGGTGTGCGGCGCCAGGGGCCAGAGCGTGGCCCGGCGCCTGCTGCTGGGCTCGACCGTGCAGAAAATGCTCAGCCGCATGCCCTGCCCTTTGCTGGTGGTCAAGCCTGCCCCTCGTGATGCCTACCGCACCGTGCTGGTTCCCGTCGACTTTTCCCCCGTGTCGCTGCGCGCCATCGAGCTGGCCAGGCGTATTGCCCCACAGGCCGAGATCATCCTGTTACATGTGTACGAAGCTCCGTTCGAAAGCAGCGTGCGCTTCGCCCATATCGACCACGACACCCTCACCCACTACCGCAATGTGATCCGCAAGGATGCAGTGACACAGCTCGCCGCCCTGAGCAACGCAGCCGGCATGCCCGATGCACGGCAGATCGTGGTGCATGGTGACCCCGGCTGGCGCATTGCCGAACAGGAACAGGAGCTGGAATGCGACCTGATCGTGGTCGGCAAGCAGGGTACCAGCGCGCTGGAGGAACTGTTGGTGGGTAGCGTCACCAAGCATGTACTGAACGAATCGCAGTGTGATGTGCTGGTGGCACCCTAAGCCTCTGAACGAAGCTGAGCGGACATCGCATGCAAATTCGCTATATACTTTTATATACAGCGAATCCATAAAGCCCGAACGATGCCGTGATGTACGCTCAGCCCGACACGCCAGACACTGCCGACGAAGACGCTAGCCCCCCGTACGGCACAATCGATCATGCGTTGGGTAATCCCGGTATACGACGCAAGAATCAGAAGCTGATTCTGAAGGCAGCCAGCGAGTCGTTTGCCTTGACCGGCTTCACCGCCACCCATTCGCACGATATCGCCGAGCGTGCCGGGGTACCCAAGGCCAACCTCTACTACTACTTCCAGACAAAAGAGAACCTGTACGTCCAGGTGCTGATGAGTTTTGTCGAGCCGTTGGTGAAGGCCTCGGCAGCACTGCGAAAGAACGACGACCCGATAGCGGGGTTGCGGGCCTATATCAAAGCCCGCATCCGCATCATTCAGGAGCACCCGTTCAGCGCTGCAGTGTTCAGCCAGGAACTGCTCTCTGGGGGCAGGCGCCTGCCTGAGGCGTGCAAAAACCTGCTACACGAAGAAGCCCGGCGCAACGTTGCCTGCCTGCGCGACTGGATCGATCATGGCCGCCTGGCCCCCTGTGACCCTGAACACCTGATGATCTTCATCTGGTCGGCAACGCGCACGTATACCAACCTGGCCTGGCAAATGTCGCAGGTCAGAGGCGTGGCCCAACCGGACAAATCGGACTTTGATCGCGCCACCCGCACGGTTATCCAGATGGTGCTGGGGGGCGTCGTCCCGAAACAGCCACGCACGGCGGCACAGCGATAACAAGCGCTCTACGCAAGGTGTTTCATCGATTGCGCTGATGTTTACTATCAAGCGGCCTGCCTGTCGGCCTGACAAGGCCGTCCCTATAATCCCCTGCAAATCCCCCCCGCTCCTGCGCCTGCTACAGGCGATATCCCTCATGGAACCGAACCCCATGCCAAGCAACCGCCAGGCCCCTCGCGGCCTTCCCGAACATAGTCAACAGAGTGTCCTGCAGCAATGGCTGGCAATCCTCTCGGTCGCCGTGGGTGCCTTCGCCCTGGTCACCAGTGAGTTCCTCCCGGTGGGGGTGCTCAACGATGTGGCCAGCGACCTGGGCATCAGTGCCGGCCTTGCCGGCCTGATGGTGACCCTGCCCGGCATCATGGCCGCATTGGCCGCACCCCTGATTTCCGTCGGCGTGGGTGCGCTGGACCGGCGCTACCTGCTGATCGGCCTGACGCTGATCATGATCATCGCCAACGCGATCGTGGCCTATGCCGGCGACTTCAACCTGTTGTTGGTCGGCCGCGTGCTGCTGGGTGTCAGCATTGGTGGTTTCTGGGCGACCGCCATCGCCCTCAGCGGCCGACTGGCACCTGATGGCATGGGCGTGGCCAAGGCCAACTCCATCATCATGGCTGGCGTAACCCTGGCAACCGTCGTGGGTGTGCCCGTGGGCACCTGGCTGAGTGGCCTGATGGGCTGGCGCATGACCTTCCTGGTGACCGCACTGGTGGGTGTGCCTGTGCTGCTGGCACAAGTGTTCCTGCTGCCGCGGCTGATGCCGGAAAAGGCCATTCGCATCAGTGACCTGCCGGCGCTGTTCATCAACCCGCAAGCGCGGGTCGGCCTGATCGCCGTGTTGCTGATTGGCCTGGCGCACTTTGCCGCGTACACCTATGTTGCACCGTTCTTCAAACAGAATGCCGGCTTCGACGGGCCTACGATCGGCTCCTTGTTGCTGCTGTATGGTGTGGCCGGCTTCATGGGTAACATCTTCGCCGGCTTTGCAGCCAACCGCAGCGTGCGGCATACCCTGATGCTGGTCGCGTTGATGATCGCCGTCAGCACTGCCCTGTTCCCGCACTTCGCCACCGGCATGACCGGCGCCGCGATGCTGATCGCACTGTGGGGCTTCGCCTTCGGTGCGTTCCCGGCCTGCGCCAACATCTGGATGTTTGTCGTAGCCCCCAAGGATGTCGAGCGGGGCATGCCGCTGTTCGTGGCCTTGTTCCAGGTGATCATTGCCGTGGGCTCGTTCTTCGGCGGCCAGGTGGTCGACCACATGGGCACAGCGGTGCTGCTGAGCCTGGCCACGGCGCTGGTAGGCTGCGGCTTTGTCACGGTGTTGGTGCTGGGCCGCAACGTCAGCAACAGCCTGGCGGCGCAGCCAGGCTGAGTTGTAGTGCCGGGGCTGCTGTGCAGCCCCTCGCGGGCAAGCCCGCTCCATCAATCGCGTAACACTTGCACGTATGCCTTGCGCTCCACGAGTGGCTCAGAACCACTGCCCAAAACGGCGGATATACAGCGCCTTCATGGCTTGGGCGACCACGCAGTAGCCCAGCAAGGTGGCGACCAGCCAAGGGAAATACGCCCACGGCAGCGGCACCAGGCCGACCATCGCGCCTACGGGCGAGAACGGAATGTAGATCCCCAATGCCATCACCAGGCCGGTCGCCAGCACCACCGGCAGCGCAGCAGTACTCTGGAAGAACGGCACCTTGCGCGTGCGCAGCATGTGCACCACCAGGGTTTGTGACAGCAAGCCCTCAATGAACCAGCCCGACTGAAACAGCGCCTGCATCTCGACACTGTTGGCGGCGAACACGTACCACATAAGGGCAAAGGTGGTGATATCGAAGATCGACGAGGTAGGGCCGATCCACAGCATGAAGCGGCCGATGTTGCGGGCATCCCATTTGCGCGGCTCGCTGAGAAACTCCTTGTCCATGCGGTCCCAGGGCAGCGACAACTGGGAAAAGTCGTACATCAGGTTCTGCAGCAACAGGTGAATCGCCAGCATCGGCAGGAACGGAATGAACGCACTGGCCACCAACACCGAGAACACGTTGCCGAAGTTGGAACTGGCCGTCATGCACAGGTACTTCATGATGTTGCCAAAGGTTTCGCGGCCTTTGAGCACGCCCTCCTCAAGCACCATCAGGCTTTTTTCCAGCAGGATGATATCGGCCGACTCCTTGGCGATGTCGGTGCCGCTGTCCACCGAGATACCAACGTCGGCATCACGCAGGGCTGCAGCATCGTTAATGCCATCGCCAAGGAAGCCCACCGTGTGACCATTGCCCTGCAGGGCCTTGAGCACGCGAGATTTCTGCAACGGGGTGAGCTTGGCAAAAACGGTGCGCGCCTCCACCTCACGCTTCAAGGTGGTGTCGTCCATCCGCTCGATGTCCTCGCCGAGCAACGGCAGGCCTGGCGCCAGGCCAACTTCACGGCAGACTTTGCAAGTGACCACCGGGTTGTCGCCCGTCAGCACCTTCACCCGCACGCCCCTGTCGCGAAGCGCGGCGATGGCCGGGCCGGCAGTTTCCTTGGGTGGGTCGAGGAAGGTCAGGAAACCCTGTATCACCAGGTCGCGCTCGTCGTCGGTGTGATATTGCGCCTTGCTTTCGGCCGCCGGGATATCACGGGTGGCGACCACCAACACCCGGAAGCCATCCTGATTGAAGGCATCGGCGCTGGCCAGCAGGCGCTCGCGGCGGCGCGGATCGAGCGCTACAACGCTGCCGTCTTCCTGCACATGGGTGGCGATGGCGAGCATTTCTTCGACCGCGCCCTTGCTGATCAACAGGTGATCGCCCAAGGCGTTCTTCACCACCACTGACAGACGACGGCGGATGAAATCGAACGGTAGTTCGTCGACCTTGGCGTAGGCATAGGGCGCCTGGAACTCACGGTCCTGGCCAGCGAAATGCAGCACGGCCTGGTCCATGAGGTTGCGGATACCGCTTTGGTGATGGCTGTTGAGCCACGCCAGTTCAAGAATGTGCTTGTCGCGCTGGCCGTCGAAGCGCACGTGGTGTTCCAGGATGATCCGGTCCTGGGTGAGCGTGCCAGTCTTGTCAGTGCACAATACATCCATTGAGCCCAGGTTCTGGATAGCGTTCAGACGCTTGACCACCACCTTGCGCCGGGCCATGGCCACAGCACCCTTGGCCAGGTTGGCGCTGACGATCATCGGTAGCATTTCCGGGGTGAGGCCCACCGCCACGGCAAGCGCAAAGAGGAAGGCATCCCCCCAGTCACCCTTGACCACGCCGTTGATCATGAACACCACCGGCACCATCACCAGCATGAAGCGAATCAGCAGGCTGCTGACGCTGTTCACCCCACGGTCGAAGGCGGTCTGGCTGCGCGAGCCGGCAATGGCCTTGGCCAGCGAGCCGAAATAGGTGCGGCGGCCGGTGGCGACCACCACTGCGCGGGCACGGCCGCTGACCACGTTGGTGCCCATGAAGCAGATGTTCGTCAGCTCTAGCAGGTTGCCCTGGCTGTCGCCCTGCTCGGTGGCGGACTTTTGCGCAACGTGGCCCAGCGTGTCGTACTTCTCGACCGGCAGCGCCTCGCCAGTGAGCACCGCCTGGCTGATGAACAGGTCGCGGGACTCGAGCAGGCGGATGTCAGCGGGGATCATGTCGCCGGCAGAAAGCTGCACGATATCGCCGGCCACCAGTTCGTCCATGGGCACTTCGCGCAGGCGTGGGGCCTGCCCGACCTGCTCACGACGCAGCACGGTGGCGGTGGTGCGCACCATTGCCTTGAGCGCGTCAGCCGCCTTGTTGGAGCGGTATTCCTGCCAGAAGCGCAGCAGGCTGCTGAGGCTGACCATGGTCATGATGATGACGACTTTGGTCAGGTCAGCATCGTCCGTTTCGCCTGCACGAACCGGCAGCCAGTAGTCAGTGACAAAGCTGATTCCGGCCAGGGTCAGCAGTACATAGATGAACGGATTGTGCAGGGCCTTGAACAATTGCACCAGCGCGTGGGGTTGCTGGTCATGGGCAACCTGGTTGGCACCATCACGTTCCAGACGCTTGGCGGCTTCGTGCTCGGTCAGGCCCTGTTCAGTGGCATCCAGGTTGGCGAGGGTGACGGCCAGGCCATTACGCGCTTCACGGGCGGCGCGGGTAGACAGGCGGGTTTGGCGTTCGGCGTTGGCCGATGGGGTGTTGCGGTGTTTGACAGTCATGTTGCTGTGCTCCTGCCGCTGTGGCGGCACGACACACAGACGTTTCACCCAGGCGGTGAACGAAGGCATGTCGGGTCGCAGAAAAATGCTGGGGTTTTCCGACAGTTGTCTGTCCGCTGCCGAGGGTCGGAAGTTGTTTCGGCAGCGAACTTTCTACTCGCGCAGTCCATGGTGTATTCCTTTTTTATAAGTGCCGGACAATAGTGTCCCCGCGAACTTTTTAGGTAAAAAGTTCGGCAGGAAAGATACCGTTCAATATCTTTTATTCAGGGAAAAGTTCTGGGCAGATGACGGGCGTTATCGCACGCCAGCAGCCCACATCTACCTGGTGGCTCCTGGCTGTCGTCAGGGTTGCAGTACTGGCGTAGCGGCCAGGCGCAGGCCCGCAGCACCAGAGGACAGGCGCGCAGGCGATATGAAACGAATGACATGAGGTTCATGAGCTTGCCTCCAACCGGCGAACACCGGCGGCGGCAAGTCACGGCGGAGCATCAGGCTCTGGCGCGGCTTGCCCGACCTTCCGGTTCAAGTGCCTGACCGGGCCGTACGGCGGCGGTCAGGCAGCGACTAGATACTGTGTCCATTGAATTCTTCAGTGAATAGGAAAAGGCCCCGTTCTCGGGGCGATCGAACTTTATTCAAGCGTAGTATCGAAGTCAACCCGCAAAGGCAACGTTAAACAAGTTTAACCTTGTTTTAATGTTACTTGCGGGCGTGGCCTGATGCCTGACTTTACAACCTGAACCTACCCGCCAGCGTTGTCATCTGCCCGACCAACCCCGACAGCGCCTTGCTCGCTTCGCTGGTTTGCTGTGCGCCCGCCGCCGAATGGTTCGACAGCTCGCGAATGTTCAGCAAGTTACGGTCCACCTCCCGCGCCACCTGGGCCTGCTCTTCGGCCGCACTGGCAATGACCAGGTTGCGCTCGTTGATTTCACCGATCGCACTGTAGATGCCCTCCAGCACCTGCCCTGAGGCCAGGGTCACATCCAGCGTCGACTGGGCACGGTTGGTACTGGCTTGCATCGAAGCCACCGCGGCCTCGGTACCGGCCTGCACGCGGCCGATCATCTGCTCGATTTCCTGGGTCGACTGTTGTGTGCGGTAGGCCAATGTGCGCACTTCATCCGCCACCACCGCGAAGCCACGGCCGGCCTCACCTGCGCGGGCAGCCTCGATGGCCGCATTGAGCGCCAGCAGGTTGGTTTGCTCGGACACCGAGCGGATCACCTCCAGCACCTTGCCGATATCCCGTACCTGCCCGACCAGTTGCTCCAGGTGCGCACTGCTGGTCTGGATCTCGCGGGTCATGGCCTCGGTGCCGTCGATGTTGTCGCTAACCTGACGACGGCTTTGTGCGGCCAGCTGGTTGGACTCACTGGTGGTCTGCGAAGTGGTGATGGCATTGCGTGCAACCTCCTCCACAGCCGTGGTCATTTCGGTCACGGCGGTAGCGGCCTGCTCCAGCTCTTGCCCCTGCTGGCGCAGGTTGTTGGCGCTTTCCTCGGTGACCGCGTTCAATGCCGTGGCAGCAGCGTCCAGCTGCCGGGCGCAGTGGTCGATTTGCCCAAGGGTATCGCGCTGGCTCTGCTGCATGCGTTGCAGCTCATGGAACAGCTGGCCGATCTCGTTAGTGCCCTGCCCTTGCACCGGCACGCTCAGGTCGCCACCGGCAATGCGCTGGAAATGCCGACCGGCTTCACGCAGCGGGTGCAGTACCCGCTGGGCAATGAAGGCCCAGCACAGCACCGCCAACAACAAGGTCACACCCAGCAGGCCCAGGCTCAGCCATTGTGCGCGGGCCAGGCGCCGGTCGGACTCAAGCATGATCTGCTGGCCACGTTCACTCAGTGCGCCAACCAGTTGCTGGCGCAACGCTTGCAACCGGCCCATGGCATTGCCGGCGTCGCTGTTGACCTTGAAGTACTGCTCCAGCGAACGCTGGCGGGTCGCTTCCCGCTGCCCGGCCACTGCCTTGGCGTACTCGGCAAAGGTAGCCTGCAGCTCGATGGCCAGTGTGCGAAGAGCGGCCTCGCGCGCGTTTTCGACAAATTCGTCGACCAGCTTCTGGCTCTTGTCGTTCAGCTCGACCGACAGCGCCATGCGCTTGCCTGCGCTCTCGTCATGGCCACCCAGCTGCTCGATGAAACCCGAGGACACATTGGCACTGGAACGAATCGCCATGAGCAACGCATTGTTCAACCGGTCCGACTGGTGTGCGGTCTGGTCCAGTTCGGTGATCTGCTGGTCACTGCCCACCGCTGCCCACCAGGCGCTCACGGTAGAAAACAGCAAGGTCAGGCTGAACAGCGACAATACCCAGAACATTCCGGTACGTATCTTCAGGTTGGCAAGCATGCGGGCAGTACTCCTGGTTGGCACCACTTCTGGTCGATGATTCGACGGTGGGTGTGCTGCTATCGGAGGTGCCGGCGCAGGCTTGAGGTGCCTGGAGGCGGTTATGGGCGGTAAACGAACAGATTGCGAAGAGGCCAGCCTCAACGCCCGAGGAAGTCGACCACAGCCTCAGCGAACGCCTGGGGTTGATCCAGCATGACGAAGTGGAAGCTGCCGTCGATCCGCTTGAAACTGATGCCCCGCGTGCCGGCATAGGCATCAGCGAAGGTTGCATCAACACGGGCCGCAGGTATGCCATACAGCGGGTCATAGGCATACACGACCTCTACCGGCGCCTGGATACGGCCGAGTTCCGGGCGCAAGTCGGTGGTCATCAGTTCATAGGTGGCATCGGCTACCGTCTTGCGGTCCGAGCGCAGCGCTGCATCAACCAGTGCCGGCCTGGCCGCTGCGGTCTTGGCCAACCGGTCGATGGCTGCCCGCTGCATCGTTTCGGCCTGCGCTGCCGGTGCCGCCAACATCGCCTCGCGCAAGGCGCCAGCCTGTGGTGCTGCCGTTTCAGCGGTTGCCGCCGGATCGATCAATAGCGTGTAGAACGGCAGCGCGTCGACCACCATCAGCCGCCCCACCTGCTCGGGGTGACGCGCGCCGAGCATCAGCGCAACCTCGCCGCCCAGCGAATGACCAATGATGGCCGGTGCCTTCAGGTGCTGGCTGCGGATATAGTCTGCGACTGCCTCGGCCACGGGAGCTGCCACGCGCCCCTGCGCAGCGGGCACGGCAGGCGCGCCGGCAAAACCTGCAACCTGCACCAGATGCAGGCGGTGCTGCTGGCGCAGCGCACTGGCGAGCCCTGCCCATACCTCACGCGATGAGGCCAGCCCAGGGATCAGGATAACGTCTGGCCCGGCGCCCTCAACCTGCACAGAAATGCGTTCATCAGCCGTAGGCACTGGCTGGCCTGGTGCGGCTAGCGCCGAAGACAGGGCAACGCTGGCAGCGATTGCCGCAAGCAGGGTTCGTACACGCATAGTGGCCATTCCTTTGACTTGAACCTGGAAAAGCCCGCCACTATAAGGCGTGCCACACGGCATGGGTAAACTATCGTTTGCAACCCGGTGCGCTACACCGTTAAAGTCAGGGCCTGGGCGCCGGCTGCGCCTGCGGTCCGCGCGAAGGGGTTGCCCGAGCCATGCACCCCTACATTTTCGTACCAGCTCCCGGCTTGTCGGCGGACCGAGCCCCAAAGGAGTTGGCATGCCCGCCATCAATGCATCCCGCCACCACGGCCTGCTCGACCTGCCTGCCTTGCGCAAACGCGCCAAGCGCTTGCTGACTGCACTGAAAAACCACGAAGCCGACGACACCCGCGAGCAATTGCGCACGCTTGGCCTGCCCGGCCCCGACTACCGGCTTGCCGATACCCAATGGCTGGTCGCCCGCGAGGCCGGATTTGCCAGCTGGCCCAGGCTCAAGGCCCATGCCGATGCCGTGGCGTTCGCCGCGCGCCATCCCGGCTTTTCTGCGGATGACGAGGCTGCCGTACAGCATTGGCGCTGCGGCAACGACATCGCCCACAGCTTGCGCACCGCCGGGTTTACCGGCGCCTTCCAGATGTTCGAAGACCCGATGGTCATGGGGCCGGTACCGGCATTGCCCGAGGCACAGTACTGGCAGGTGCGGGGTGCCTACGTGCAGCAGGCGTTCAAGCTGACCCCACAAGACCTTGAGCAGCGCCAGGCGGTACAGCGCAATGCATTGGCCGGGCTGAGCCACGACAGCCAGATCGTGCTGTGGTGCGAGGCCGACGCCTACGACCAACTGTTCCTGATTCGCGTGCTCGCCAGCCTGCCCGGCCTGCCCCGCCGGCTGGAACTGATCGAAATTGACCAGGTGCCCGGTATCGAGCGCTTCATCGGCATCGGGCAGCTGGCCCCAGACCTGCTGGCCTGGCTGTGGCCACAACGTCGCGCACTGGGTGAGGATGCACTGGCCTTGGCCCGCGAGACATGGGCGGCTTATACCGCAGTGGATCCACAAGCCTGGGCAAGGCTGGCTGGCGACCAGCATCCGGCCTTGCCGTTGCTGGGCCGGGCATTGGCGCGTCAACTGCAAGAGCTGCCAGGTGCAGCCGATGGCTTGAGCCTGACCGAGCGCCTGCTGTTGCGCGTGCTGGCATCACGCGGTGAGCTTCCGGCCGGGCGGGTGTTTGGCCAGTTGATGATGCAGGACGAACCCCTACCTTACCTGGGTGACCTGATATTTCATGTACTACTGCAGCCCTTGATCCACACACCACAGCCGCTGCTACTGGAAGGCCCAGTAAAGGCGTGGGCGCAGCGGCCGTTGCGGCTGACCTCGCTTGCCGAGCAGGTGCTTGCGGGAGAGGCACACTGGCTTGATCACAACCCTGCACAGCGTTGGGTTGGCGGGGTGCGGGTCGACGCGGCTGACAGGCCGTGGGTAGTCAGCGATCATGGTGAGGTGTAGCGGCGCTGATGCGTCCCGCGACACGTACGGCATGCATCAAGCGCCGAGCATTTTCAATGTATCTTCGGTGGTCACCGCTCTGCCAGGCAGGGTAATGACCGCCCAATACCAGTAGTTGGGGTCTCTATGCACTGCCTGGAATGTTGTAAAACTGCTGGACGGCGTGTACACCCCATCCTGACTGACCTGGCCATTGCCTTGTAGTATCGTCCATTCAACCTCGTCCGGATCAACCACCTGTTCTCCTTCCCCCCAGCCGTAGTAACGCAACTCCAGCTTGATAGAGGCGTAGTACGCAAAAACGCGAAAGGAGTGCGTAGCCTGGGCGTTGTAGACCAGCACATGACTTTGGAGTGTTTCTGACGGTAGAACATGTTCAACCGTGTCGACATCGACGGCGGCACGCATTGACGCCTTGGTGGCCGCGGGTATGCGCGTGATGCAGCCTGTTGCGTAGTCTACAGGCGGCTCGGATGGAGGCTGGGTAGGCGTATACACAGCAGTATGGCCTTGGTCCTCAATGCAGCCATGCCCTGCAACTGTTCGCCACGTGCCAGGTGAGCCCACGTTGGAAAGTTCCAGATTTACGGTTCCTCCATAGCGGCTGATATGACTAAGTGAGGGGCTGAGTATTCCGTTGTAAGCCGACTGCCTGTCAACCTCCGCCTGTACCTCACTGGGCAGACGCGGTGGCTCAAAGCCTCTGACACCATATACGGAATATTGAGACCCACCTCTGATCAGCGTCGTGTGGCTAACCTCACATTTCAAAGTGGGATCAGGCGCAATCATATCCAGGAGCGTGTAGCTGAAATTATATAAAACACTCGCATCACTTGCGCCACGCTGCGGATTGTAACCATAGACCATTGCATACTCAGTGCGCTGAGGGCTCGCAACCCTCGCCTCCTTCTGGCCCTGGAATTCAAACACGAACGAAATAAAAGAGGGCGGCTTTGGATAGACGCGCATAACAAAGTCATGCGCACTAGAGGTACCGAGCCTATAGTCATGCAAGCGCAATTTATCATCATTTTTCAACGCTGCCAGGTTGATGAGCCATCTAATCCTGCTCTCGTCCAGCGCCGCGACGGGCGCCACGCTGAATGATGCACCCGAATTTCGGTGCAGCCAGAGGGTGCCTTGCTCACCCGTCACGTAGCTATCACCGTCAAGCACAACGTTCGCCACAAGATCAAATTGACTTGGCCATGCAAAAACTTGTTGAATCCGCTTGTACGCCGCCTTTGGTTCCCTGCGCAGCAGATACTCGACTGGCTCTTGGAATGTACGTTTCAAGGTCACCTTAAGAGCCTGGTTTAAATCGTAATGCATTTGGATCTTGCATCGCGTCCCGAAATACCTCCAATTGCCGTTCTCGACTTCGATTTCTTTAAAGATCGCTATGGCCCGCGCTGCCTGCCAGGCAGCGTTCAGCTCGTCGGGTGATGCGTCGATTCGACCAAAACATCCATGGATGTGGTCCAACCATTTTTTTTCGTCAGTAACATGCATTGGTAAGAGTTCCCTGGGTGGTGATGATAAGACCCGCTCTAGCAAACTACCCACTCAACATCTGCTCAACAACTGACAAATTTACCAGGTCGGAACCACGTGCATATCCTATTAACCGTCCCGCCTCATACGTCGCAACTGTACCCTGTGAATTATGCGAAACTGGAGGTTCTGTCGGCGCCAGGCTCTAGCAACAAGCCAACCTCTATTTGCCACCGAGGTGTTCATGCAAAACCGCCACTTCATCGAGTTGTCGCCCTCGGGCAAAACCTTTGAGGCCAACCACGAACTGCTGCTCGACGCCATGCTCGCCAGTGGCCTGCCGGTACCCTTCTCTTGCCGCCGCGGCGCCTGCGGATCCTGCAAGGTGAAGGTGGTGTCGGGGCAATATCAGGACAAGCAACGGGATGCGGAACCCCGGCGCCCTCCTACCCCCTGGCCGCCGACGAGATGCTGCTGTGCCAGAGCCATGCCTGCAGCGACATGCGGCTGGAAATCCCTGGATGGTCCCTGGACACCCGGCACTGGCGTTCCAGGCGCAGGTTCACAGCCAGCGCGCGCTGAGTGCAAATATCGTCGAACTGGTGCTGCAACCTGCTCAACCGCTGGAAGTGCGGGCTGGCCAATACGTGAGGTTCCAGCTCGACAACGGTGACAGCCGCTGCTTCTCCATCGCCAACCTGCCCGCTCAGGATCAGGGTCAGCTGGTGTTTCACATTCGCAAGGTCAGCGGCGGCACGTTCACCGAAGGCCTGCTGCCAACCCCGCAAGCAGGTGCAATACTGAACCTTGAGGGGCCGGTGGGCGCTTGCACCTGGCAGCATGAAGACCAACGCCCACTGGTGTTGTTTGCCACCGGTACAGGTTACGCCGGCATCAAGCCCTTGTTGCTGACGGCCCTGGCCCGCGATGCCGAGGTCACGCTGTACTGGGGAGATTCATCGACGGCGGACTTCTATGACCGTGCGTTTTTCGAACAGGCCAGCCGCGAACACTCACACTTTCGCTGGCACCCGGTTCTCTCGGCTGAGGCATGCGTGCAGCAGGTGGCGCTGGGCCAGGCGCATCAGTGGGCCGAAACCCAGGTTTATGCCTGCGGCAATGCAGCAATGATCAGCCAGGCCCGCGAACTGTGCCTTGCCACCGGCGTACAACACCACCGATTTGTCGCGGAGGCCTTTGTCGCCAGCGGCACACTGGCGCCCCAGGCTGCAACCGCCAACACCCTGCACCCAGAGCTGGAAAAAGTCGGCCCACGCTACTCGCTGGATCGCATGCTCGCTGCCCGCGAGCAGTCAGTGCGGTCCGTGGCCGCGATCGCCAGCAAACTGCGCCTCGGCATGACCACCGCCCAGGCACTGGAAATGGCTGCGCAAACCTTGCAGGCAATGGGCGCTTCCCACACCTGGCACCCCACCTACATCCCCTTCGGCGACGACACTGTGCGCACACCACGGCAAGGCATCGACCTGCAGCGTGTATTACGCACTACAGATATTGTCGTGGTCGACGTCGGCCCGGTATGGGATGGCTACGAAGGCGACTATGGCGACACCTTCGTGTTTGGCCAGCGCGACCTGCACCACGCCTGCGTCAAGGCATTGCATGAGGTGTTCGACGAAACCCGTCAGGCCTGGGGCCGTGGGCTGACCGGGCGCGAACTGTATGACTTCGCCGAACGCAGTGCCCAGGCCAAAGGCTGGCAGCTCGAGCGCAACCTGGCCGGGCACCGCATCGCCGACTTCCCCCATGTGCTGTATGGGCAAGACAAGCTGGCCGAGGTAGAGATCGTCCCTAGCGAGGTGGTATGGGTACTGGAAATACAGTTGTGCCACCCTACCGAACCCGTCGGGGCGTTTTTTGAAGACATCCTGATTGGCGAGGCCAGGCCAGTCGTGGCGACCGCAGCTTGAAACGATCGTCAGGACGTAAGGTGCGCGTCAATCAGGCGCGCAACCGCTTCGGCATGGCTATGGCTCGATGCCCGAAACGCCACCACGGCTACGGCGATGCCTGCTGCCAGCGCCAAGGCAAATCCCCACTGCACACCGGCGGCGTCGACTATACGACCGGCCCCGGCTGCCCCCAGCGCAACCCCGACATTCAGCCCGGCAAGCAGCCAGGTCATACCCTCTGTCACTTGCCGTTCTGGCACCTGGCGCTCCAGCAGCGTCATCGCCACGATCATGGTAGGGGCGAAGAACAGCCCAGCCGCCAGCATTGCAACAGCAAGGCCAGGAATACTGTTCACGGCCACCAGGGGCAACGTTGTCACGCCCGTCGCCAACGCGGCCACCAGCAGTTGACGGTGCAGAGGAAATTTCGGCCGAAGGGCTCCGAACAACAACCCTGACACGCAGGAGCCCACGGCATAAACCGACAACACACCACTGGCTGCTGCCGGGCGGTTCAATTGCTCGGCAAACGCCACACTGACGATATCCACGGTGCCGACGATGACGCCCATGACCATTAACAGCAACGTCAACAGCCGTACGCTCGACAATCGGATGACAGAGCGAGGGCGGGCTGAAGAAAGGGGCTGAGCCTCGACCGCAGGCTCGGGAGTTCGCTGAACCAGTAACGCGATCACCCCGAGCAGCAGCAACGCTGCCGCTATCAACAGAGCAGCTTGGGGCAAAACCATGATGGAGAGCCCGATTGCCAGCGGCGGCCCAAGGATGAAGGAGACTTCGTCAAAGACCGTCTCCAGCGAGTACGCCGTCGACAACTGTGGTTGGCCTCGATAGAGCGCTGTCCAACGGGCCCGCACCATGGCCGAGATGCTCGGCATGAAACCGGCCAGCAACGCGCCGATGAACAGGCTCCAGTCTGGCGCCTGCCACTTCGCGCTGGCGGCCAGCACCAATAGTCCGATAACACTTGTTGCGGTAGCGAAAGGCAACACCTTGCGCTGCCCTTTCAGGTCTACCAGCCTTGATACCTGAGGTGAGAGCAGCGCGTAGGCAAGCACGAATGTTGCTGAGACCATGCCAGCCAGCGCATAGCTGCCTCGCAGTTGGGACAGCATCGTGATGATGCCAATACCCGTCATCGGCAGCGGTATCCGGGCAAGCAGTCCAGCCAGGGAGAACGCCCTGCTGCCAGGCACATTGAACAGTTCTCGGTAAGGTGTGGCCATGTGGATCTCCTTGAAACCAGCTTGCACGTCAAATGCGTTGAGGTGGAAAATACATACGCGGCGTATGAATAAGATCGTATATTCATACGCCGCGTATGTAAATAATCATGCAGCTCGTATGTAAGGAGAGAGCAAATGGCTCGCCGCACCCGTGCCGAGATGGAAGAAACCCGAGCGGCTTTACTGGCCGCAGCCCGAAGGGTTTTCAGTGAAAAGGGTTATGCCGAAACATCGATGGACGACCTGACTGCACAGGCAGGCCTAACCCGTGGCGCGCTTTATCACCACTTTGGCGATAAGAAAGGGTTGCTTGCGGCAGTCGTCGAGCAGATCGATTCAGAGATGGATGCGCGGCTGCAAGCAATCTCCGATAACGCCGAAAACGCGTGGGAAGGTTTTCACGGACGCTGCGAGGCGTATCTGCAGATGGCGCTGGAACCTGAAATCCAGCGCCTGGTGCTGCGGGACGCCAGAGCCGTTCTGGGGGATGCGTCACCAGAAGCACAGCGTCATTGCGTCAAATCCATGCAGCATTTGATCGACAGCCTCATCGCGCAAGGCGTGGTAGCTGAAATGGACTCCGAGGCGTTGGCTTCGCTGATCTATGGCAGCTTGTCTGAAGCCAGCTTCTGGATCGCCGACGGGGATCAAGCATCTGCACGCTTCAGGAGTGCGACTGACGCGCTCAAGTTGCTGCTACGTGGGTTGTTGGTTAGCACTTGATCGGAGCGCATTGCCTGGGGATGGCGGAGCAGACGGAAGTCTGAAAGCTTGCAGCGACGGTCGAGATTTATCCGTCGCGATCCGACCCACGGCTGATGCTTACGGAAAGGGCCTTCGACCGCAGAGAAACGTTTTCCTGCTATGAGGCCCTTCGGTGCCTGGCCAACTCATCCCGAACAGACTGCAATACGCGCGATTCATGCCCGTTGCGCCAGACCAGATGAGTTCGAACCCGAGCAACCTTTGGGGGCAAGGGGAGCACCCTGACCAAGCTTTCCACGTGTACCGCTTTGAGCACTGACTGCGGCATGATTGCCACCCCCGTCCCGGCGGCTACACACGCTGCTATCGCATGATAGGACGCGAGCTCGAGCACCCTGGTGGGCACGATTTCACAGGTTTGAAGCCAGCTTTCCAGAATGCGCCTGAACGAGCAGCCCCTGGCAAACGCGATGATGGTCGCTCCTTGGAGTGCACGCGCATTGACGATTGGGCTGTTCTTGGCGACGACGAGCGCCAGTTCCTCCACGAAGACCTCTTGGCAATCCAGTCCGGCAACGGTGAATGGGTCCGAGATAAATGCGGCTTCGATATCACCGCGATGAACCTGTGCAATCAGTGCGTCCGTTGAGCCAGATACCAACTCGATCTGAACATCTGGAAAGCGTTCGTGATAGCTGGACAGCAGCGGAGCAAGCCTGGCGGCAGCGGTACTTTCAAGCGTGCCGATCCGAAGCACGCCCTGCAGGGTGCCGCGCTTGAGAGCGGTTTCTGCCTCTATGGAAAGGCGAAGCAACTTCTCGGCATATTGATACAGCAGTAGTCCTTCATCGGAAGGCGTCAGCTTCCCACTCTGGCGATGAAAGAGTGCCACACCCAAGCGCTCCTCCAGGTTCTTTACCCGCGTGGTGATATTCGATTGCACGCGATTAAGCTGGGCTGCCGCGTTTGTGATGCTGCCGTAGTCCACCACGGCTTTGAATATTTGCAGTGAATCAAGGTCAAGGTTTCTCATACTGAGAATCAACTATGCTGATTATTCATTATTGAAGAAGGCGAACACAGCATACACTCCAGACGATCCGAGCGGGCAGTGCCTGCTATCTGGTCGTCGAAAGCAGCTTCCTGAGGGGTGTAAAGTGCGCAAGATTGGTCTTATCGGTGGAATGAGCTACGAGGGCTCTGCGGTGTACTACCGGGAGTTGAATCGAGGTATCAACCAACGGCTGGGCGGCCTGCACTCGGCCCAGGTGCTGCTGCATTCGGTGGATTTTCAGACCATTGTCGACAAGCAGAAAGCTGGCGAATGGGCACAAGCCGGGAGCCAACTTGCTGAAGTGGCTCGAAGCCTGGAAAACGCGGGCGCTGATTGCGTGATGATCTGTGCTGTGACCATGCACCTGGTAGCGGATGCTGTCATGGCAGCCACCTCGCTCCCCTTCATCCACATCGTCGATGTCGTAGCGGATCGCCTCAAGCTCGCCGGACACAAGAGACCGTTGCTGATCGCGACCCGATACACCATGGAAAATGGCTTCTACCCAGCCCGCATGCAAAAGCATGGTATTGAAGTGCTCGTTCCCGATAGTTCGGGTCGAGGCCAGATACACGACATCATTTTCAACGAACTCAGCCTGGGGATCGTACGCGACGAATCGAGAGCAGTACTTTTATCTCTGATCGAGCAGGCCAAAGCCGAAGGCGCGGACGCTGTCATTTTTGGTTGTACGGAAATCTGCCTGATCCTGGAGAGCGACAAGCTTGCTCTACCTGGTTTCGATTCAACCGCGATTCATATCGAGGCCGGAATTGAATTTGCACTGGGTAGTTGATCGCCCCACAGTCGCCCCTTTATGGGCGATGGTTACCGGCCGAGAGCCATGGAGCGAATACCCTACAGGTTGCTGAGCAGCGTGCCCCCCACCCAAGTTGACAACGCGGGGCTCATCCAAAGCCCCGCCGCTTTCCCCCACCCAATATCTCTGACTCAAAGCCGCAATCGAAACACCGGAGGCGACGAAGGTGAGGCCTGCGCCCACGTTTAGGCCATTTACCAGCCGTGGCCGCGGGTACAGGAAGCAAGATAAGGCCGCTGCGACTTTGCCCTGGGCCATGGAAGGCCAGTCATCTAAAAGCTTAAAATTATAAATTTGCATATTGAAAGTAAAAATAAATCAGAAATAGTAATAATTAGCTTAGAACAAAAAAAACTTTTACAAAGGAAAAATATAATAATACGGTCTTACACGGCCACCTCATCACGCTGGGGCGCTAAAGCGATCGGCTCTGCGATCTGCCCCTACACCCGTGATGAGAGACCAACGCTGCATGCCAACGCCCCCACGCTCAGACCTACCCACCCGCTATACAACACCTCCCAATATATCGGAACCAAGCATCCTGTACCCGCACCAAGGGCCAGTGCTGGCTTAACAAAACGCGGCCCCTGATTGCCGCTTGCCAACACAAGGAAAGCTCAACATGAACCAACGCCCGCCCTTTCCACTGCGATCAGGGCTGACAGCACTCGTCGCCTGCCTGGCGCTGCCGCAATTCTCCGTGCAGGCAGCCGAGCAGGAGGAGACCCGGCTCGACACCGTCTCGGTTATTTCCACTGGCCTGCGTGGGCAGCAGCGTACGGTCGCCGACAGCCCAACGCCCATCGACATCATCAACAGCGAGCAGCTGCTCAAGACCGGTAGGGCGGAACTGTCGGAAGCCATATCCAAATTGCTGCCATCATTCAACTTCGGCACCAACATCGCCGGGGTCAACTCGCAAGTTCGCCCGCTCAGCAATCGCGGCCTTGGGCCGGCCTACACGCTGGTACTGGTCAACGGCAAACGTCGGCATAACGGCGCCGCCCCCGCCAATGGCAGTATCGACACCAGTGGCGCCAACGCTGTCGACATCGACATGATCCCGGTCAGTGCCGTCGACCATATCGAGGTGCTCAAGGACAGCGCCGCTGCCCAATACGGCTCGGACGCAGTAGCCGGGGTCATCAACGTCATCCTCAAGAGCAATGCGTCCGGCGGCCACGCCGAGGCCAGCTACGGGCAGTTGTTCTCGGGCCAGGGGGAAACCATCAAGACCGCTGCCGATCATGGCTTTGAGCTGGGTGATGGGGGCTTCCTGCACCTGTCCGCAGATGCCCGCAAACGCGGCACCGCCACCTGGGTCGGAAAATCGCCGGACAGCGTCCGCGCGTTTTTCGAGGATGATCGCCAGGCGGCCTGGGACCATGTGAGCACCCGGAACGGCGACCCGGATCTGAAAGCCTTCAATCTGGCCTACAACGCCGAACTGCCATTGGCCGACGACCTCAAGCTCTACTCCTACGCCACCTATGGCGAGCGCAAGACCGAAGCGAACAATCAGTTGCGCGCTGCCAACGGCACGGCATCGATCCCGGAGCTGTTTCCGGACGGCTACTACCCCTTGAACAACCTCAAGGACACCGACTATCAGTTCCTGTTCGGGGGTAAAGGCAACGCGGCAGAGTGGGACTGGGACCTGTCCACCACCTATGGTCGCGACAAGATCGAGCACGCCAGCGACCTGACTGCCAACCCCACCTATGGCCCGGCGTCTCCGACCAAGTGGGATGACCTGGCGACCTTGCAGTTCGAGCAGTGGGTCAACAACCTGGACATCACGCGCCACTTCGATGGGCTTTTCGGTGTGTCCGTCCCCACCCAAGTGTCCGTTGGACTGGAGCACCGCTGGGAGCGCTTCAGGACATTTGCCGGGAATGACCCACGCGCCTACAGCGTTGGCCCCTACACCTTCCCGGTGGGCAGCCAGCTATATGTCGCCAATGGTGCCCAACCTTCAACGGGCGCCCAAGGCGTGCTGGCCATCCGGCCGCAAGACGAGGCCGATCTGAAACGCAACAACTTTGCAGCCTACCTGGATCTTGGCTTCGATCTCACCCAACGTTGGTACGTCGGCCTCGCCGGGCGCGCCGAGCATTATGACGATATCAAGGAAAACACCTACAGCTTCAAGCTGAACTCCCGCTACGAGCTTACTGACCAGGTTGCCGTCCGCGGTACGCTGGGTTCCGGCTTCCGAGCGCCCTCTCTGACCCAGCTCGGCTACACCGTAACCGACAACCGTACGGCGGCTGATGCCAATGGCAACGCGGTACCCGCCCTGCGTTACACCGCAACGCCGGACAGCCAGGTAGCTCAAGCCTTGGGCGCAACGGATCTGAAACCAGAGAAATCGCGTAACGCAGGGCTTGGTATCACCTGGCAGCCAACTGCGCGTACCAGCTTCACCGCCGACGCCTATGTGATCGACATCGACGACCGCATCCTGCTCAGTGAAAACCTGTATGACCGCAGCAACGGCAACGGCGCGATCGGCGACATCCTCGAATCCGTCGGCGTGGCACGCAATACCTGGGTCAGTTACTACACCAACGCCTTCGATACCCGTACTCGTGGCATCGACCTGGTAGCGGATCACAGCAGCCAGTTCGGCGCCTGGGGCGATGTGCGCTGGAGCGCGGCCTTCAACTACAACAAGACGACCGTCGAAGGCAGCCGCGGTACACCGGCCGCACTGCAGAACGCGGGCATCAGTGTCGTTGGTCACGCCGCAGAGGGTTTGCTGGTGGCGGCCACCCCGCGAAGCAAATGGATACTGGGCGCTAACTGGACACTTGGGAACTTCGCCGCCAACCTGCAAACCACCCGCTACGGCAAGGTCGAGACCTGGCAACAGAATGCGGCCAATGATCGTTCATTTGGCGCCAAGTGGATCACCGACCTCGACCTGTCCTACGTGCTTTTCGACAGCCTGACGCTCAGCATCGGCGGCACCAACCTGTTCAACGTGCGCCCCGACAACAACGGCATCACCCAGGCTGCCTACAAGTACAACTACGGATCCCCCCCTTTCCATCCAGGCGGCGGATTCTGGTACAGCAAAATCGCCTACGACTTCTGACCACATGCGCAGGCTGCCCAACAGCAACCTGCGCGCTTGGCCTGCAGTTCCTGCATGCCAGACACTCTCCCTGCAGGAGGACAGATGCAACAACCGTCCCCGACTTTCTTCAACTTGCTGGAACTGGAAGATCTTGCCGCTGGCATCATTCCACGCGCAGCATTCGACTACATCACCCGCGGTGCCGGAGATGAGCAGACCTTGCGGGAAAACCGCAACGCCTTCTCAAGATACTTCGTCGACCAGCGTATCCTCAGTGGCAAGACCGTGCAGAACCTGCAGACCCAGGTGTTCGGCAGCCAACTGAGGGCGCCGATCATGGTTAGCGCAATGGCGGCCCACGGCCTGGTTCACCCATCAGCAGAGTCTGCAACAGCACGTGGAGCCGCCGCCTATGGAACCCTGTTGGGCGTCAGCACCGTTGCAACGCAGAATCTGGAGCAGATCGCTGCTGCCAGCCAAGGTGACAAGTGGTTCCAGTGTTACCTGACCCGAGACAGCGGCTTCAACCGCGAGCTGCTGCAACGCGCCAAGGCTGCTGGATACAAGGCTATCGTGCTGACCGCAGACGTTACAGTCGGTGGCAATCGGGAGCAGGATCGCCGCAATGCCCTGCGCTTGCCGACACCCGGCAACTTTCTCGACAGCGAGGGCCGCAACCGGGATATCGATCTGACATTCAATAGCAGCATCGGCCTCGACAGCCTGGATTTTGTCCGTAGATACACTTCCGGCTTGCCCTTGATCGTCAAAGGCGTAACCACCCAGGCGGATGCGCGCGCAGTACTCCAACACGGCGTCGATGCGATTCAAGTCTCCAACCACGGCGGTCGCCAGCTCGATGGCTCGCCAGCGGCCATCGACTCGCTACAGCGGGTCGCGGATGAAGTCTGCGGCCGGGTCCCACTCATTTTTGACAGTGGTATCCGGCGCGGACTGGACGTGTTCAAGGCCGTTGCGGCTGGGGCCGATCTGGTTGCCGTCGGGCGCCCGGTCCTTTACGGCCTGGCGCTCAATGGCTGGCAAGGCGTGCAAACAGTACTTGAACAGCTCGAACAGGAACTGCGCATCGTCATGCAGCTCTCCGGCGCCGCCACGCTCGCGGATATTCGCGACACCCCATTGTTGCCACAGCCTTCAGCTCGGTGACGCTTGACCTAAGAACAATGGCTAGTTCTGTGCCGGCTCATACAGGCTCACCGCGCTGGCATCCACCGCCTTTGGCAGCAGCCCCTCGCGATAGAACGCATCGGCGATGCGCTGCTGCTCAGCCAGGTTGTCCAGCTTTACCGGCTGCACGTCATAACTGCGCCGGGCGTTGGCCTGCTGAACCGTGGCGCTGTCCAGGTTGCCCCACAACGGGCCGAGAATACGCGCAGCCTCCGCCGGATTGGCCTTGGTCCAGGCACCTGCCTCGCGCAGAGCCAGGTACACCTGCTGCAGCACCTCGGGGTGGGCCTTGGCATAGTCGCTGCCCGCCAGGTAGTAGCGCTGGTAGCTGGCCAGCTCGCTGCCATCGACCAGGATACGCGCGTTCTGCTGGCGCTGGGCACTGGCCACGTACGGGTCCCAGGTCACCCAGGCATCGACCTTGTGGTTCTCGAAGGCGGCTCGGCCGTCGGCAGGAATCAGGTAGGCCGGGGTGATGTCCTTAAAGCTGAGCCCGGCCTTGGCCAGGGCCTGGATCAGCAGGTAATGGCTGCCGGCAGCTTTGGTCACCGCCACACGCTTGCCCTTGAGGTCGGCCAGTGTCTTGAGCGGTGAGTCTACCGGCACCAGGATCGCCTGGGCCGTAGGTGACGGGGTTTCCCGGGCAAAGTAGGTGAGCTTGGCGCCAGCCGCCTGGGTGAACACCGGCACAGTGTCTGCCACATCCGCCGACAGGTCGACATTACCCAGGTTCAGCGCCTCCAGCAGCGGCAGGCCGCTGGGGAATTCGTGCCAGCTAATGCGGATGCCCTCGGCTAGCAGGCGCTGTTCGAGGGTGCCGCGGGCCTTGAGCAGGGTCAGCAGGGTCGAAGATTTCTGGTAGCCGATGCGCAGGGTCTGCTCAGCATGGGCAAGGCTCGGCAACAAGGCGCTGGCCAGCAGCGCCAGTGCTACACGGCGCAGGGGTTTAAAGCTCATGGGATAGATCTCCGGGTCAAGGTTGCGCGGCCAGCTTGGCGTTGGTCGGCACGGTAAAGCCGGTGGCGAAGGTCGGGGCCACGTCGAGGCGTTGGTTCATCAGGCCGTGGGCCTGGTAGAAGTCGGCGGTTTCCTGCTGTTCGGCCACGGTGCGTGGGTCAATCACCTGCCAGCGCAGCTGGCGCCGCTCGAATTGCAGGCGTGCGGCGTCTTCGGGGAAACCGATGATCGCGGCCAGGGTCTTGGAGTAGCTGTCCAGGTGCTGGTTGGCCCACACCTGGGCGCCGGCCAGGCGGTTGAGGTAGTCCTGCAGCGCGGCGCGTCGGGCAGGTTCATCCAGGGCCTTGTCGGTGGCCGCGAGGAAGCTGTTACCGCTGGATAGACCGCGGCCGTTCACCAGCACCCGGCCCTGCCCGCTCAGCTCGGCCAGCGCGGTGTAGGGTTCCCAGGTCGACCAGGCGTCCACCGAACCGTTGGCCAGGGCGATCTTGGCGTCCACCGGGCCGAGAAAACGAAACTCCACGTCCGTTTCGCTCAAGCCGACCTGATCCAGCGCCTTGAGCGCCAGGTGATGCCCGATCGAGCCGCGCCCGGTGGCAATGCGCTTGCCCTTGAGGTCGGCGGCGCTGCGCAGTTGAGCGTCCGGACGCACCAGCAGCGCGGTGCCATAGGGGTCGGATTTGTCCACCGCGATGGCCTTGACCGGCGCCCCCGAAGCCAGCACGAACAGCAACGGCGCATCGCCGATGATGCCGGCGTCGATGGCGCCGGCATTGAGCGCCTCGGCCAGCGGTGCGGCGGCGGGAAATTCAGCCCAGTGAATGTCATAGGGCAAATCGCGCAGGGCGTCGGCGGCTTCCAGTTGGGCGCGCATGTTGCCTTTCTGGTCGCCGATACGCAGGGTCAGGCGCTCGCTGGCGGCAGCCTGGCTGGCCAGCAGCACGGCGGCGGCAAGGGTCAGCAACTTCGAACGGATGGACATGGCGCTCCTCGGTGTCGTGGCGGGCGGCGTCTTGCGGCCCGGGAGCTGCGACTGTAGCGAGAAGTGCTTAATTACAAAAATTGATTTTAGGAATAACCTAATATGCAAATTTACAGAATACCTGTAGGCGCGGCTTTAGCCGCGAACACCGGCGTAGCCGGTGCCATACACCGCGTTGTCTGCTTCGCGGCTAAAGCCGCTGCCACAAGGTACGCGGCGCGCTAGCGAAATCAGTTCTCTGCGCGATAGCGCATGGGTGATCTCCTGCAAGAATGTATGGCATTACATAGAACCAAGATTATGCTAATACCTTATTTTTTCCGTTCTCTTGCGTGAGCACCGAACATGAAAATCGATGACATGGACGCCTTCGTGGCGGTCATTCGTTGCCAGTCGACCAACCTCGCCGCCGAGGCCCTGCAACTCACCCAACCGGCCATCACCCGGCGGGTGCAGAACTTCGAGGAAGACCTCGGCGCCACCCTGCTCGATCGCAACACCAAGCCGCTCAAGCCAACGCCCATGGGCCTGCGGGTGTACGAGCAGTGCAAGGCGATCCTGCGCGAGATCGACTCGCTGCGCGAACTGGTGGCCAACGACGGCGCCCCCTCCGGCACCCTGCGCCTGGGCGTGCCGCAGACGCTGGGCGATGTGGTGCTGCTCGACGCCCTGGCGCAGATCCGCGAGGCCTACCCGCAACTGCGCACCCAGGTCAGCAGCGGCTGGGGCAGCAGCCTGATCGCGCGCATGGAGAACGGCGAGCTGGACGCCGCCGCCGCGCTGTTCCCGCCGGGCAAGATCTTCCCCGAGGGCATCGCCAGCCAGTCCATCGCGCGCATGCCGCTCAAGGTGGTGGCCGCCAAGGGCAGTGCCGGCAAACGCAACTACAAGTTGCGCGACTGCTACACCCGTGGCTGGGTGCTCAACCCCGATGGCTGCGGATTTCGCGCAGGGTTACAGCGGGCGCTGAGCGAACAGGGACTGAGCCTGTCGATCAACCTGGAGACCTTCGGCACCGAGCTGCAATTGGGGCTGGTGGCCAACGGGCAAGGCCTGGGGCTGGTGCCCGAGCCCTTGCTGATGGCCAGCCGGCACCGCGATGCGCTGGAGGTGCTGAATGTGAGCGACTTCAAGCCGCAGGTGGATCTGTGGCTGTTCCATCCGCGCTACCTGGGGAATTTGCAGGGGCCGGTGGAGCTGTTTGGTGAGGTGGCGGGGCATCGGTTGTTGGGTTGAGGGCCTTATCGCAGGCTTCGCCAGCTTGTGTCTTCAAGGCCTGCACAATCCTGTAAGAGCTGGCGAAGCCTGCGATACAGGCAACACCCCTCTAAATGCGAAACTAGCATATAAAAATAAAAAATAAATTCTTAAAACTGATAATTAACATAGAACCAAAAAGACTTTTACAGCCTTCATCCATACGAATACGGTCTTAGCCACACACCGTCATTCAGGGATGAACCCCCATGAGTCACTCTTCCGACAGCGCCCTGGCCGAGCTCACCGAGGCCCTTGCGGCCAACGCCGAGCGCTACGATCGCAGCGCGCAGTTTCCCAAAGACAACTTCGACCTGCTGCAGCGCCACGGCCTGCTGGGCCTCACCGTGCCCCGCGCCCTCGGTGGCGGCGGCGCGGACCTGGCCACCGCACGCCGGGTGATCGGCGCGGTCGGCAAGGGCGACCCGGCCACCGCGCTGATCCTGGTGATGCAGTACCTGCAACACTTTCGCCTGCAGGATGACACCCGCTGGCCCGCCCACCTGCGCCAGCGCGTGGCCGACGACGCCGTGCGCAACGGTGCCCTGATCAATGCCCTGCGTGTCGAGCCCGAGCTAGGCACCCCGGCCCGTGGCGGGCTGCCGGCCACCGTGGCAAGGCGCACCGCCGAAGGCTGGCGCCTGAGCGGGCGCAAGATCTACTCCACCGGCAGCCACGGCCTGAGCTGGTACCTGGTATGGGGCCGCAGCGATGACAGCGACCCGCTGGTCGGTGGTTTTCTGGTGCACCGCGACACCCCCGGCATCCGCATCATCGACGACTGGGACCACCTGGGCATGCGCGCCACGTGCAGCCACGAAGTGCGTTTCGACGACGTGCTGATCCCCCTCGACCACGCCGTCAGCGTCAGCCCCGCCAGCGCACCGCGCGCCGAACTCGATGGCGAGGGGCTGCTGTGGATGGCCGTGCTGCTGCCAGCGGTGTACGACGGCGTGGCCCGTGCTGCACGGGACTGGCTGGCGCGCTTTCTCACCGAGCGCACGCCGTCCAACCTCGGCGCACCGCTGGCCAGCCTGCCGCGCTTCCAGGACGTGCTCGGGCGCATCGACACCCTGCTGTTCGCCAACCAGAGCCTGCTCGATTCAGCCGCTGCCGGGTACATCGCCCCAAGTCATGCCGGGCAGATCAAGCACCTGGTCAGCGCCAATGCCATCCAGGCCGTCGAGCTGGCCATCGAGGCCGCCGGCAACCCGGGCCTTTCGCGGCGCAACCCACTGGAGCGGCATTACCGCGACGTGCTGTGCAGCCGCATCCACACACCCCAGGACGACGTGGTGTTCGGCCAGGTCGGCCGCAACGCATTGACGGAGCTAGTCGCATGAGCCATTCGATCATCGCCAGCCAGCTGGACGCCCAGGCCAACCAGGCCCTGCGCGAACGGCTGGTGGACCACGAAGTGGTGGATATTCCCTTCGGCCAACTGAACATCGATGTGCCCGCCGATGTGTTCATCCTGCGCCCGGTGAACGTTCGCGGGCAGCGGGTCGACAGCCCTCCGCCGGGCTGGCCCTGGAACCTGAAGTGGGTGCAACTGGTGTCCTCGGGCATCGACTTCTACCCCGACTGGGTGTTCCAGGGCCCGCCGGTCACCAGCGGCAAGGGCGCCAACGCCGAGCACGTGGCCGAGTTCGCCCTGGCCCTGGTGTTCGCCGCCGCCAAGCAACTGCCGGGGCTGTGGGTCAAGGACGCCGACTGGCGCCTGACCCCGCTGGCCCCGGTACGTGGCCGCACCCTGGGCATTCTCGGCTTTGGCAGCATCGGCCAGAGCCTGACGCGCAAGGCGCAGGCCCTCGGCCTGCGGGTGCTGGCCCTGAGCCGCCCCGGCCAACCCATCGCCGAGATTCCCGGCGTGGAGCGTGCGGCCGATCTGCGTGAACTGTTCGCCGGCAGCGACCACCTGGTGCTGGCCGCCCCGCTGACCCCCGCCACCCGCGGGCTGATCGACCGCCAGGTGCTGGCCCATGCCCGCCCCGGGTTGCACCTGATCAATATCGCCCGGGGCGGCCTGCTCGATCAGGAGGCGCTGCTCGACGCGCTGGACAGCGGCCTGATCGGCCGCGCCAGCCTCGATGTCACCGAGCCCGAGCCGCTGCCGGCGGGCCATGCGCTGTACCACCACCCACGGGTGTTCCTGTCACCGCACACCTCGGCCATTTCCGAGGACGGTTACCCGGCCTTCCTCGACGCCTTCATCGCCAACTTCCACCGCTACCGCGAGCAGGCGCCCCTGGCCAACCTGGTCGATACCGCGCGCGGCTACTGATCACCGGAGAACACACCATGACTTCACTGTCTGCCGTCACCGGCAATACCGCCCAGAGCGTTCGCCAACGGGTCAGCGCCGAGGAATGGGAAGTACGCGTCAAGCTGGCCGCCGCCTACCGCCTGGCCGCGCTGTTTCGCTGGACTGACCATATCTACACGCACTTCTCGGCCCGCGTACCGGGGCCGGAGGAGCATTTCCTGATCAACGCCTTCGGCTTGCTGTTCGATGAAATCACCGCCTCCAACCTGGTCAAGGTGGATGTCGACGGCACGATCATCGACGACCCGCTGGGGCTGGGCATCAACCAGGCCGGCTACGTGATCCACAGCGCCATCCACCGCGCCCGCCCCGACCTCAAGGCGGTACTGCACACCCACACCCGCGATGGCGCGGCGGTGTCGGCCCAGCGCGATGGCCTGCTGCCGATCTCCCAGCACGCCCTGGCCTACTACAGCCGCGTGGTGTACCACGACTACGAAGGCGTGGCGCTGGACCTGGACGAGCAAGAGCGGCTGGTGGCCAACCTGAGCGCGAGCAACATCCTGATTCTGCGCAACCACGGGCTGCTCACGGGTGGGGTCAGCGTGGAGCACGCCTTCCGCGAGCTGCACGGGCTGGAGCGGGCCTGCAACATCCAGGTGGCGGCCCAGGCCGGGGGCAATGATCAGTTGCTGCATGCGGCGCCGGCGGCGATCGCCAAGGTGCATGAGCAGTCCAAGCGGTTTTCCGACGGCCAGGGTGAGGGGATCCAGCGGCATTGGGATGCGCTGATTCGCCAGCTGGATCGGGAGGGGGGGGCCTATCTGTACTGACTGAAGGCATCTGCTGCCAGTACCGGCCTCTTCGCGGGGATGCCCGCTCCCACAGGTATTGAACTGTTTCCCAGTACAGCACCGTACCTGTGGGAGCGGGCTTGCCCGCGAAAGGGCCGGCACAGGCGAACTCCATCTTGATCAAGGATTACCCCATGCCCCCACTGCACCGCCTGTTCGCCATCAGTTCCCTGGCCCTGGCCTTGTCCGCCTGCTCCCCGGCCGACAACACCGCCGCCAGCAAGACCCTCAACATCGCCTTCTGGGGCGACAACACCACCCTGGTCAGTGTCGACCCGTTCCAGGTCTACTGGCTGGAACACCGCGTGCTGCTGCGCAACGTCGCCGAATCGCTCACCGACCAGGACCCGGACACCGGCCGCATCATCCCGTGGCTGGCCAAAAGCTGGGAGATCGGCAGCGATGCGCTGAGCTACACCTTCCACCTGCGCCAGGACGTCACGTTCAGCAACGGCGAGCGCTTCGACGCACACGCCGTGAAGACCGCGTTCGACAGCAACAAGGCCTTCGCCACGCAACTCCCCGCCACCTTCGGCGCCACCTACCTGGCCGGTTACGATCACGCCGAAGTGATTGACGACTTCACCGTGCGCCTGGTGCTGTCCAAGCCCAACGCAGGCTTCCTGCAAGCCACCTCGACCACCAACCTGGCGATCCTCGCCCCGGCCTCGTACAAGCTGACCGCCCAGGAGCGCTCGCTAGGCAAGATCATCGGCACCGGCCCGTTCGTGCTCGAACACTACACTCCGGAAGTCGGCGCCAAGCTGGTCAAACGCGCGGACTACGCCTGGGCCTCGGCCAACGTGCGCAACCAGGGTGCTGCCCACCTGGACACCGTCGAGGTCAGCTACATCCCCGAAGAAAGCGTGCGCAACGGCCTGTTCCTGCAAGGCAAAGCCGACATCCTGTGGCCACGCAACCCGTTCTCGGAGGTCGACCTCAAGCTGTTCCAATCCAAGGGCGCGACCATCCAGAGCCGGTCGCTGCCGGGGCCTGCGCTCAACCTCTACCCCAATACCCGCAACAACCGCCTGCTGGGCGACCGCCAGGTGCGCCTGGCCCTGCAGAAAGCCATCGACCGCACCAGCTATGCGCACACCGTGTACAACGCCGAGTTCCCGGTGGTAAGCGGGGTGTACGACGTGACCACGCCATACTTCAAGGCCCAGGCCGACAAGCTGGCCTACGACCCCAAGGGCGCCGAGCAACTGCTCGAAGCCGCCGGCTGGCACAAGGGCGAGGACGGCTACCGGCAGAAGAACGGCCAGCGCCTGACCTTGCGCTACAACCTTACCCCCGCCGAAAGCGCAGGCGATGTGCTGGTGCAGGACCAACTGCGCAAAGTCGGCATCGACCTCAAGCTCAATGTACTGACCCGCGCCGAGTGGGTGGCCGGCAACACTTCCGGCAACTACGACCTGACGTCCACCTACATGACCCGCGCCGACCCGATCATCCTGCAGACCATCCTCGACCCGCGCGCGGCCAACAGCGCAACCCTGGCCACCAACAGCTACGAGCCGCACACCCTGCCCAAGGTCCAGGCGCTGTTCGACAGCGGCATCACCGCCACCGCCGACCCGCAGCGCGCCGCAGCCTACGGCCAGTTGCAGGACCTGCTGCTGGACGAGGCCGCGGCGTTCCCGCTATACGAACGGGTCTGGCAGGCCGCCACCGCGCCACGGGTCAGGGACTTCCGCTGGACCGCCGAAGGCTTCGCCTTCCTCAGTGATATCCAGGTCGGCCAGCCATGAAGCGCTACCTGATCGGCCGCATCGGCCAGGCGCTGCTGGTGCTGTGGGGCGCGTACACCATCAGCTATTTCATCCTCTACCTGCTGCCAGGCGACACCCTGGCGATCATGCTCAGCGCCTCCGGCATGGAGGCCGACGGCCTGTCGCCCGAAGACCTGGCCAAGGCCCGCGCCTACTACGGGTTGGACAAGGGCCTGTTCGAGCAGTATTTCGACCTGCTCTGGCGCGCCGTGCACGGCGACCTGGGCCAGTCACTTTCGCTGGGCCGGCCGGTCACCGCGCTGCTGGCCGAGCGCCTGCCGCAGACCTTGTCGCTGGCGGGCCTGGCGATCGTGCTGTCGTTGCTGGGTGGCGTGGGCCTTGCCTACCTGACCGCCTACCTGCAATGGCGCCCGCTCAAGACCGCGCTGACCCGCCTGCCGTCGCTGGGCTTTTCGGTGCCGGTGTTCTGGATGGGACTGCTGCTGATCCAGGTGTTCGCCTTTGGCCTGGGCTGGTTCCCGGCCACCGGCAGCCAGGGCGTTGCCAGCCTGGTGCTGCCGGCCGTGACACTGGCCATTCCCAGCGCTGCGGTGTACGCCCAGGTGCTGCAACGGGGCTTCCAAGGCGTGTGGCAGGAGCCGTACATCGCCACCGCCTTCGCCAAGGGCCTGAGCCGGGCGCAGGTGCAGGCGCGGCACGGTTTGCGCAACGCGGCGCTGCCGCTGCTCACGCTGGTCGGCCTGCAGGTGGGCAACACGGTGTCCGGTGCGGTGCTGGTGGAGACCATCTTCTCGCGCAACGGCGTCGGCCGCCTGGCCCAGGAAGCCGTGCTGCGTCAGGACATTCCGGTGGTGCTGGCCATCGTCGCGGTGTCGGCGGCAGCCTTCGTGGTGGTGAACCTGATTGTCGATCTGCTGTACCCGTACCTCGACCCACGCATCACCCATACCGCCAAGGTGAGCTGATATGACTTCCGATACTCGCCTCTATCATCCAGTCCCCTCAACTGCTCCACAGCAATGGCAGCGCCGCACGCGCTGGCAACGCCTGCACGAGGCCGTGGCCCCGCTGCTGCGCCGCCCCGGTTTCAGCCTGGCCTTGCTGGTAGTGCTGTTCGCTCTGCTGAGCGCGCTGGGTCCACAACTGCTGACCAGCTTCGACCCGTACGCCACCTCCCCCGCCGACAAACTCAGCGCGCCAAGCCTTGTGCACTGGTTCGGCACCGACGAGTTGGGCCGCGACCTGTACACCCGGGTGGTCTACGGCGCGCGCTTGAGCGTGCAGGCCGCGCTGCTGGCGGTGGCCATCGCCCTGGCCGGCGGCCTGGGCCTGGGCGTGCTGGCCGGCTTTGCCGGCGGGCGCGTGGACGCCGCGTTGATGCGCCTGATCGACGTGCTGCTGGCCCTGCCCGGTCTGTTGCTGGCCCTGGCGATCGTCACCGCCATCGGCTTCGGCACGGTGCCGGTGGCGATTGCCGTAGGCGTCGGTATCATCCCCGGCTTTGCCCGCACCACCCGCGCCGAGGTGCTGCGCATCAAGACCCTGCCCTATGTCGAGGCCGCGCGCCTGGGCGGCGCCAGCTGGGCGCGCACGCTGCTGCGCCATGTACTGCCCAATGCCTGGGGCCCGGTGGCGGTGCTCGCCACCCTGGACTTCGGCGCGGCCATCCTCGCCACCGCGGGCCTGAGCTTTCTCGGCTTTGGCGCTGCGCCACCGGCGGCCGAATGGGGCACGCTGATCGCCAATGGCCGCCACTTCCTCATCACTGCCCCGTGGGTATCCCTGTTGCCGGGATTGTTCGTGGTGGCCGTGGTGTTCAGCCTCAACCACCTGGCGCGCAGCGTCGAGGAGCATGCCCGATGAGCCAGCCTGCGTTGATCGAGGTCCGCGACCTCAATGTCAGCTACCATTTCGCCGGGCAGCGTACCGAAGCCGTACGCCAACTGTCGTTCAGCCTGAACCAGGGCGAAACCCTGGCCATCGTCGGCGAGTCCGGCTCGGGCAAGTCGACCCTGGCCAATGCCCTGCTCGGCCTGCTGCCGGGCAATGCGCGGATCGACCAGGGCCAGCTGTTGGTCGCCGGGGTGGATGTGGCGCAGGCCAACGAGCAGGCCCGACGCCAATTGCGCGGGCGCACCGTTGGCCTGGTACCGCAAGACCCGATGGTCAGCCTCAACCCCACCCTGCGCATCGGCCGGCAGATCGCCGAAGCCCTGCTGCTGGCCCGCGGCCGGCGTTATCCGGGGCTGGACGCCGATGTGCTGGAGCTGCTGACCCAAGTGGGCCTGGACGACCCGACCCTGCGCGCCCGCCAATACCCCCACGAGCTGTCTGGCGGCATGCGCCAGCGGGTGCTGATCGCCATCGCCCTGGCCGGCGATCCGCGCCTGATCATCGCCGACGAGCCCACCAGCGCGCTGGATGTGACCGTGCAACGGCGCATCCTCGACCACCTGCAACGGCTGGTGGCCGAGCGCGGCATCTCGCTGCTGATCATCACCCACGACCTGGGGATGGCCTGCGACCGTGCCGACCGCCTGCTGGTGATGAAGCACGGCGAGTTGGTGGAGCACGCCTCGCCGCGTCAGGTGCTGTGGGGCACGCCACAGCCCTACACCCGCGACCTGCTCGCCGCTGCGCCCGCCTTCGTGCCACGCCAGCGGCCGAACACCGCCCTGGGAGAAACGCCGCTGCTGCGTCTGAGCAACGTCGGCAAGCGCTTTGCGCTGCCGGGCAAGGACGCCCACTTCACTGCCCTGCACGACCTGAGCCTGGAGGTCAAAGCAGGCCAGACCCTGGCCATCGTCGGTGAGTCAGGCTCGGGCAAGAGCACCGCGCTGCGCATCGCCCTGGGGCTAGAGACGCCCAGCCAGGGCCGAGTGGAGTTTGCAGGCCAGGACGTCACCCACTACAGCTGGCGCCAGTTCAGGCCACTGCGCCGGCGCATCCAGCTCGTGCAGCAAAACCCCTTCGCCGCGCTCGATCCGCGCTTCACGGTGTTCGACAGCATCGTCGAGCCGCTGGTGGCGTTTGGGGTGCTCAAGGGCCAGGCCCTGGAGCGCAAGGCGCGCGAACTGATCGCCCGGGTGCAGTTGCCAGTGCACTTTCTCGACCGCCTGCCGCGGGAGTTGTCCGGTGGGCAGCGCCAGCGGGTGGCGATCGCCCGGGCCCTGGCGCTGGAGCCGCACGTGTTGCTGCTGGACGAGCCGGTGAGCGCGCTGGATGTGTCGGTGCAGGCGCAGATCCTCGCGCTGCTCGATGAGTTGCAGCGCGAGCTGGGGATCGCCTATGTGCTGGTGTCCCATGATCTGGCGGTGGTGGCCAGCATGGCCGATCAGGTGCTGGTGCTGCGGCGCGGGCAGGTGGTGGAGCAAGGGCCGGCGCTGGAGGTGTTCAGCCGTCCGGCCAGTGCCTATACCCGGGAGTTGATTGCGGCGATCCCGGGGCATTCGCGCAGTGTGTTGCCGGTGGCGGTGTAAAGGCGGATCCCCTGATTTGCTCTGACGGCCCTATCGCAAGCTCCCACAAGGTTCACACCGGATATTACGGGAGCTGGCGAAGCCTATGACAGCATCAGGCGAAAACAAAAAACACTGCATATTAAATAACACATCAAATAATACTTATGCATAATTAGCTTAGAACCACAAAGCCTTTCACAACCCCCTCCCCCCCACGCTAACGTCCCCTTTACCAGTCCGACCCCACACCCGGCGGAGGCCTCCATCACCTGATTGCAGAAGGACTCCCCATGAGCAAGCGACAAATCAAACTCGGCGCGATGATCCACGGTGTCGGCCACGGCTGGGGCGAATGGCGCCACCCCGACGCGCTGGCCGATGCCAGTGTCAACTTCGGCTTCTACAAGCAGCAGGCACAACTGGCCGAGGCCGCCAAATTCGACTTCGCCTTCATCGCCGACAGCCTGCACATCCACGCCCGCTCCAGCCCCCACTACCTCAACCGCTTCGAGCCGTTGACCATTCTTTCGGCCCTGGCCGCAGTCACCTCGCACATTGGTCTTGTGGCCACGGTCACGGTCAGCTACACCGAACCGTTCCAGGTCGCGCGCCAGTTCGCCTCGCTGGACCTGATCAGCGGTGGACGTGCCGGCTGGAACGTGGTCACCTCGTGGTTATCAGGCACTGCCGACAACTTCGGTAAGGCCGAGCACCCGCCGCATGCCGTGCGCTACCGCATCGCCCGCGAGCACGTCGAGGTGGTCAAGGGCCTGTGGGATTCGTGGGAGGATGATGCCTTCACCCGCGACAAACACACCGGCGAGTTTTTTGCCCCGGACAAACTGCACACCCTCGGCCACCAGGGCGAGTTCTTCAAGGTCAAAGGCCCGCTGAACATCCAGCGCTCGCCCCAGGGCCAGCCGCTGATCTTCCAGGCCGGAGTGTCCGAGGACGGACGCAACTTCGCCGCGCAGAACGCCGATGCGATCTTCGTCAGCCCCGAGTCGTTCAGCGACGCCCGCGCCTACTATCAGGACCTCAAACAGCGCGCTGCCAAGCATGGCCGCGACCCTGAGCAGCTGTTCATCCTGCCGGGCATCCGCCCCATCGTCGGGCGTGACGAGGAGGAAGTGGAACGCCGCTACCAGCAGGCCGTGGAGCTGGTGAGCATCGAGGATGCCATCGTCGCCCTGGGCCGCCCGTTCAACGACTACGACTTCAGCCAGCACGCGCTGGACGCGCCCTTCCCCGACCTGGGCACCCTGGGCGACAACAGCCACAAAGGCACCGCCGACCAGCTCAAGCAGCTGGCCCGGGACGAACAACTGACCCTGCGCGAACTGGCCCTGCGCTTCTCGCGCCCGCGCCGCGACTTCGTCGGTACCCCCGAGCACGTGGCCAACGCCCTGCAGGACTGGTTCGAGCACGACGCCGCCGACGGTTTCATCATCAACCAGTTGCTGCCTGATGGCCTGCAGTACTTCACCGAGCTGGTGGTGCCGCTGTTGCAGGCGCGCGGGCTGGTCCGCGGCGAGTACGCGGGCGACACCCTGCGCGCCAACTTCGGGCTCGATGTGCCGGCCAACCGCAATACCTTGCGCCGCGAACAAAGCGCAGTGGCTTGAGACCGCCTGGGCGGCTTCGCAGCCCCAGCCCGCCCATACCCCCAGAAAAGGAATTTTGCTCCATGACTCTCGAATTCATCGGCCTCATCGGCCCCCAGGAAGGCAGCGAATCCCAGGCCCCGCGGGGCCCGCTGGTAGACCTGGAATTCATCAAGGCGTTCTCCCAGGCCCAGGAATACGGCGGTTTCGACAAGGCGCTGCTGGCCGTCAACACCAGCGCGCCGGACTCGATGATCCTGGCCAGCTACGTGGCCGCACTCACCGAGCGCATTGGCCTGCTGGTGGCGCACCGCCCAGGCTTCCAGGCGCCGACCTTCGCCGCCCGCCAGTTCGCCACCCTCGACCAGCTCAGCCGTGGCCGCGCCTCGATCAACGTAATCACCGGCGGCGACAGCGGCGACCTGCAGCGCGACGGTGACTTTCTCGACAAGGACGCCCGCTACGCCCGCACCGACGAGTACCTGGAGGTACTGCGCAACACCTGGACCCAGACCGAACCCTTCGACCACCAGGGTGAACATTACCGGGTGGAAGACAACCTGACCCTGGTCAAACCGGTGGGCAAGCTGCCGATCTACTTCTCCGGCGCCTCCGACGCCGCCGTGGAGGTCGCCGCCAAGCACGCCGACGTGTACATGATGTGGGGCGAGCCGCTGGAGCAGGTGCGCGAGCGGATTGCCAAGGTCCGCAAGGCCGCCGCCCGCTACGGGCGCGAGAAGCACATCCGCTTCAGCCTGTCGCTGCGCCCGATCCTCGGCGCCACCGAGGACGAAGCCTGGGCCCGCGCCGAGCGCATTCTGGCCGATGCCAAGCAGCGTATCGGCATCCGCCAGGGCAACCGCCGCGAGAAGAACTTCGGCAAGAGCAACGTGGGTTCCGAACGGCTGGTGCAGCTGGCCGGCAAGGTGCACGACACCCGGCTGTGGACCGAGATCGCCGCGCTCGGCGGCGGTGCGGGCAACTCCACCTCGCTGGTGGGCACGCCGGATCAGGTGGCCGAGGCTGCGCACGCGTATTACGAGCTGGGGGTGAGTACCTTCTTGTTCCGGGGGTTCGATCAGTTGCGCGATGCAGTGGAGTATGGGCAGGAGTTGATTCCGCGGATCAAGGCGCTGGTTGCGCTGCGGGAAGGTGAGCGTAGCGCGCGTACGGCCTAGATCTTCATAACGGCAACGGCCCCTTCGCGGGGCAAGCCCGCTCCCACGAAAAGCACGACCGTTGTGCATCGCGTGGGAGCGGGCTTGCCCCGCGAAGGGGCCTTTTCGTGTTGCCGCCAAATGAATGAACAACGCACCACAAAATACAAATTACGCATTTAACAAAACAAATATAATTATTAAATTACATAATTAACTTAGAACAAAAAAGCCTTTCACAACCCCCGTAAAGACCATTAAGTTCTGTAAACCGACCCCGACCTGGCGGAGGCAAATGGATTCGTGCCAACCGTCGTCGGGCCTCGCCATGCGTCCGCCTGCCCTGTTGCGCACATCCGAACCCAACTTCTCGGAGACCGCGACATGGGATTGTCCCGTAGAGATCTGATCACCCGCCTCGCCGCCATCGGCGGCTATTCGGCGGCACTGGGCGCGCTGGGGCAGAACGCCCTGGCCGCCACCTTCGAACCCCTGCAACTGGCCGCCAACGGTGGCAACGGCAAGCGCGTGGTAATTGTCGGCGCTGGTATTTCCGGGCTGGTGTCGGCCTACGAGCTGCGCAAGGCAGGCTTCAACGTGACCGTGCTGGAGGCCCGCGAGCGGGTCGGCGGCCGGGTCTGGACCCTGCGCCAGGGCGACCGTATCGAACACAAAGACGGCACCACGCAGCGCGTGGAATTCGACCAGGGCCAGTTCTTCAACGCCGGCGCCGCGCGCCTGCCCAGCCATCACCTGACCATCCTGGGTTACTGCCGCGAACTGGGCGTGGAGTTGCAAGTGCTGGTCAACAGCAGCCGCAATGCCCTGGCCCAACCCGACCTTGCCCGTCCACCGCTGCTGCTGCGCCAGGCGGTCAACGACACCCGTGGGCATTTCAGCGAACTGCTGGCGCGCAGCGTCAGCCGCAACAGCCTGGATGCCGAACTCAACAGTGGCCAGCGCAAGGCGCTGCTGGACTTCCTCAAGGTCTACGGTGACCTCGACAGCCAACAGCAGTACCGCGGCTCGGTGCGCGCCGGCTACACCCGCTTCGCCGGCGCCGGCGACCAGACGCCGATCCAGCGCCAACCCGTGCCGCTCGATCAGTTGCTGGACAGCAACCTGCTACTGCCGCTGGTGTTCGACGAGATCCCCGAGTTTTCCTCGACCATGTTCCAGCCAGTGGGCGGCATGGACCAGATCCCCAAGGCCTTCTACCGCCAGGTCCAGGACAGCGTACGCCTGGGCGCCGAGGTGCTCGGGGTCGAAACCGGCGACACCGGCGCCAAGGTAGTGTGGCGTGATCGCAAGAGCGGCCAGCAGCACGTCGAACAGGCCGACTACGCCATCGTTACCCTGCCCTTGCCGCTGCTGGCCAAGTTGCCGAACAACTTCGACGCGCCGTTCAAGCAAGCCATCGCCAGCGCCGAAGGCGACAAGGCCAACAAGGTGGCCTGGCAGTCGCCGCGGTTCTGGGAAACGGATTTTCAGATCTACGGCGGCCTCAGCTACATCAACCACGAGGCGCGCACCCTGTGGTACCCCAGTGATCGTCTCAACAGCGCCCAGGGTGTGCTGGTGGCCACCTACAACACCGGAGGCGTGGCCCAGCAGTTCGCCGCCAAGCCATTGGCCGCGCAGATTGCCTCGTCGCGCCAGGCGGTGGAATCGCTGCACCCCGGTCACAGCCAGAAACTCGCCCGGCCGGTGGTGGTGAACTGGTCGAAGATCCCCTTCAGCGAGGCGCCTTGGATCGTCCACGACGAAGTCGCCCAGCCCGGCTACGACCGGCTCAACCAGCCCCAGGGCCGTACCTGGCTCGCCAGTGACGCCCTGGCCCATGGCGGGGTGGGCATCTGGCAGAACAGCGCCGCCGAATCTGCCCGCCGCGTGGTCAGCCTGATCGCCCAACACGCCAGCCAGACCACCCGCGGCGCTGCCGCCTGACCCTGCAGGAATCCTACTCATGCCTCGTCTTCTTCTGCTTGCCGGAGTGCTCATGTCCCTGACCCTCAACGCCCACGCCGACGGCATCAAGCGCGTCGCGCCACCTGGCTCGAACTTCCCCATCTCGCAACTGGTCACGGTGCCGGCCGGCAGCCAGCTGACCTTCATCAGCGGCACCCTGCCGGATGTAGCAGACCCCAAGGCGCCCAAGGGCAGCGTCGCGGCCCTGGGTAATACCGAAACACAGGCCCGTTCGGTGCTGAAAAAACTGCGCGCAGCCTTGCAGAGCCAAGGCCTGGACCTGGGCGACATCGTCCAGTTGCGGGTGTTCCTGGTGGGCGATCCGGCCAATGGCGGCAACCTCGATTTCGCCGGACTGCAAGCGGCCTACACCGAGTTCTTCGCCACCGCCGATCAACCCCGCACCCCGACCCGCACCGCCTTGCAGGTGGTGGCCCTGCCGTTGCCGGGCGCGCTGGTGGAAATCGACGCGATCGCGGCCAAGGCGCCCTGAGCGCGCCATCCCGCCCAACAAGGAACTGCGTGCATGAAGCAAGTCTTTACCTCTGCCTCGTTACTCCCCGTGGCCCTCGCCGCGGGGCTGCAAACTACCCCGACACTGGCCGATGAGCCCAGTGCCCAGGCCCTGGGCACGGTGATCGTCACCGGCAACCGTGGCGCCGAGAAGCGCACCGTCACCACAAGCCCCGTGCCGATCGACGTGATCAGCGCCAAGCAATTGCAGGAAACCGGCAAGCCCGGCCTGATGGAAGCCCTGAGCGCCAGCGTGCCCTCGCTCACCCTGCCGGAAAAGACCGGCTGGGACGCCAGCGGCATGGCGCGCGCGCCGAACCTGCGCGGGCTCAACGCCGCCCAGGTGCTGGTGCTGGTCAACGGCAAGCGCCGCCACACCAGCGCCACCCTGAACATCAGCGGCATCAACGCCGGTGCCGCGCCCAGCGACCTGGACCTGATCCCCATCAGCGCCATCGACCATGTCGAGGTGCTGCGCGACGGCGCCGCTGCCCAATATGGCTCGGACGCCATCGCCGGGGTGATCAACGTGATCCTCAAGGCCGACACCAGCGGCACCGCCGTGACCACGGCCGGCCAAGGCTACGACGGCAAGAAACAGACCGTGCAGCAAAGCCTGAACAAGGGCTTCGAGATCGGCCGTGACGGCATCCTGCAGCTGGCGCTGGATGCGCGCAGCCAGAATGACGACAACAAGGCCAGCGCCAACGGCTACAGCCAGGCCGAAGCGCTGGACCGCGCCGGCAAGGTCACCTACGGCGGCTACGGCACGCCGAAGATCAACCTGCTGACCCTGGGCTACAACGCCGAGCTGCCCCTGCAAGACGACCTGACCCTGTATTCGTTCAGCACCTGGTCGTACCGAAAGGCCGAGCAGGGCCAGAACTTCCGTCTGCCGACCATCGCCAACACCATCACCACCGGGCCCAATGGGCGCCCGTCGGGCTACACGCCCACCTGGTACATCGAAGAGCACGACTACCAGGCCGCGTTCGGTGCCAAGGGCCTGGCCGGGGAATGGAACTGGGACCTGTCGAGCACCTACGGGCGCAACGAGGCCGCCCAGGGCACCTGGAACAACCAGAACCCGTCGCTGGGCGAGGCCACCCCCAACCACTTCGAGTCCGGCACCTGGGTCAGCTCGCAACTGACCAGCAACCTCGACCTGCACCGCAGCTTCGCGGTGGGGCTGAGCAAGCCGCTGGACTTCTCGTGGGGCCTTGAACAGCGCCGCGACACCTACCAGGTGCAAGCCGGCGACTGGGCCAGTTGGGCCGACGGCGGTTACTGCCCCACCCCAGGCAACTGCGCCGCCTCCGGCGCCCAGGTGACCAACGGCATCTCCCCGGCCGAGGCCACCAGCGCCAGCCGCAACAGCTACGCCGGCTACCTGGATGTGGGCTTCAACCCGTTGCCACAGTGGTACTGGGGCGCGGCTGTGCGCTACGAGCTCTACGACCGCGGCATTGGCGCCACCCGCAGCGGCAAGCTCACCACCCGCTACGAGTTCACCCCGGAACTGGCACTGCGGGCTACGGTGAGCAACGGCTTCCGTGCACCATCGCTGGCCAACAGCCTGTTCAGCGCGCGCTCCACCACCTACGGGGTGGTCGATGGCGTGTATCAGTCGATCAACTACGGCGTACTGCCGGTGGACTCGGCGGCGGCCAAGGCCTTGGGGGCCGAAGCGCTCAAGCCTGAAAAATCCACCAACTACAGCCTCGGCCTGACCTGGCAACCCACCGACCGCCTGGCCTTTACCGCCGATGCCTACCTGATCAACGTGCGCGACCGCATCACCCTCACCGGCACCCTGCTCGGCCCGGAAGTCACGCAGGCGTTGCTGGACAACGGCATCGACTCGACCTCCGGCGGGCAGTACTTCACCAACGGCGCCGACACCCGCACCAAGGGCCTGGACCTGGTGGGCAGCTACGACCAGGATCTAGGCAGCGCCGGCACCGTGAAGTGGACCGCAGCGTTCAACTGGAACGACACCGAGATCCTCGATTACAAGCAAAGCGTGAACATTCTCGGCGCCCCCTACACGCTGATGGACCGCCAGGCCCGCAACCTGCTCACCGAGGTGCAGCCGCACACCAAGCTGATCCTGGGCGGCAACTGGCGGCTGGACCGCTACCGGGTCAACCTGGGGCTGACGCGCTATGGCTCGTGGCGCGAGGTCAACGCCGCCAACGACCGCTCACTGGACCGCGAGTACAAGGCGCGCTGGATCACCGACCTGGATGTGGGCTACCAACTGACCAAGGACCTGGAGCTGGCGGTGGGTGCGCGCAATCTGTTCGATGTGTACCCCGAGCGCCAGGCGCCGAGCAGCAAGACCATGGTCAAGGGGTATGGGGTGTACTCGCCGTATGGTTTTACCGGGGGGTATTACTTTGGGCGGGTGACGTACAACTTCTGAAAAGGGGGCTGCGTTGCAGCCCCGACGATCTACCGGCTAAACCGCGGAATCGCCAGCCCCAGGCTCTCGCGCAAGGTGCTGCCTTCATACGCCGTGCGATACACCCCACGCTCCTGCAACAGCGGCACCACCTCCTCGGTGAAGCGACGGAACTGCCCCGGATGCCCTATATAAATGTTGAACCCGTCCAAAGCCCGCGCCTCGAACCATTCGGCCATCTTCGCCGCCACCGTCTGCGCGGAACCGACGAACGCGCCGGGACGCAACTGGCGACCGAATTCCACCGCCTGGCGCAGGCTGAAGCCTTTGTCCCGGGCCTGGTCGGCGATGCGCTTGGCATTGGTGAAGAAGCTGCTGCGGGCATGCTCCAGGCTCTCTTGCGGGAATGGGGCGTCAAGCTCGTACTGGCTGAAGTCGTGCCAGCCGAAATTGCGCCCGAACTCCTTGAGCGCCAGCTCGAAGCTGTGATCGGCCTGGTGATAATGCCGTTCGATCTCACGGGCGTGCTCGTCGGTGTCCCCCACGTAGATCTCCGCGCCCGGCAGCACCAGCAACTGCTCCGGATCACGCCCCAGGCGCGCCGCGCGGCCCTTGACGTCACGGTAGAAGGCCTGGCCCTGCTCGATGCTGGCGGCATGGGTGAACACCACATCGGCGGTGGCCGCGCCCAGGTCGCGACCCTGCTCGGAGTCGCCGGCCTGGAAGATCACAGGCTGGCCCTGGGGCGAGCGCTGGATGTTCAGCGGCCCCACCACCGAAAAATGCTCGCCCTTGTGGCTCAGCCCATGCAGCTTGGCGGGGTCGAGGAAGCGGCCGCTGGCGCGGTCACGGGGGAAGGCGTCGTCCTCGTAGGAGTGCCACAGCCCCTGTACCACTTGCACATGCTCCTGGGCCCGGGCGTAGCGGGTGTCGTAGTCGTAGTGCTCGTCCAGCCCGTAGTTGCCGGCGGTGCCGGCATCACCACTGGTGACCACGTTCCAGCCGGCGCGGCCCTTGCTGATCAAGTCCAGCGAAGCGAGCCGGCGGGCGACGTTGTACGGGGCGTTGTAGGAGGTGGTGAGGGTGCCGACCAGGCCGATATGGCGGGTGCTCACGGCCAGGGCCGACAGCAGGGTCAGCGGCTCCAGGCGGTTGAGGTAGTGCGAGGGGGAGCCAGGGGTGATGAACTGGCTGTCGACGATGAACATCAGGTCGAACAGCGCAGCCTCGGCCTGGCGGGCGATGTCGATGTACCAGTCGATGTTGACGCTGGCGTCCGCCGGCAGTTCGGGGTCCAGCCACAGGTTGTGCCGGCCGGGGCCGCCGCAGCCCATGGTCAGGGCGCCGAGTTTGATTTTGCGTTGGGTCATGGGGGTGGTCCTTCGAAATCGGTGGGAGCCCCTTCGCGGGTAAACCCGCTCCCACAGGGATTGTGGATGCCTGTGGGAGCGGGTTTACCCGCGAAGAAGCCGGTGAAGATCTTCAGTGCTGGCTGACGCTCGGCTGCTCAATAGCCGCACCAAACGAGGTGTCGAACAGGCTGCTGGCCGGATACGCCTGGATCAGCCCGAGCCCGGCGAAGAAGTCCACGGTCTTTTGCGCATCGACGATCACCTGAGGGTTCAGCGGCGCAAGGTCAGTGCGCGCACGGGCGAACCAGGCGCGGGCGATGTCGCGGTCGGCGCGGGTGCGCTTGGCCCAGGCGTCGGCGTAAGCCTCAGTGTGGGCCGGGTCGCTCAGGGTCCAGTCGCGGGCTTTTTTCAGCCGTTGCAGAAAGTCGGCGATCTGCGCGCGCTTGGCGTCCACCGCCTTGGCGTTGGCCACCACGAAGCTCTGCGCCGGGATCACGCCTTCGGCAGTGGCCAGTACGCGGGCGCCCTGGCGTTCTTGCTGGGTAACGCAGGGCTCCCAGGTGGCGATCACGTCCACCGAGCCGCCGTCCAGGGCGTGGGAAGCGTCCAGCGCGCTGAGGTAACGCAGCTCCAACGCATCACGCGGTACGCCGGCCTTGTCCAGGGCGCTGAACAACAGTTGCTGGCTCCACGAACCCTTCCAGATCGCCGCGCGCTTGCCACGCAGGTCTTGCAGGCTGTGGATCGACGAATCCTTGCGCGCCAGAATCGCCACCCCTTCGAGGTTCTGGCGGCTGACCGCGATCACCTTGATCGGCGCGCCCAAGGCGCCCAAAAACAAGGGCGGTGCATCGCCCAGCAGGCCAATATCGAGGCTGCCGACGTTGAGCGCCTCGGCCACGGGGGAGCCTGCGGTGAACTGCTTCCACTCCAGCTCATAAGGCAGGTTGTCGAGTACCCCGGCCGCTTCCATCACCGCACGGGCGTTGTAGCTCTGGTCGCCAACGACCAAGGTCTGGGCGGCGGCGGCAAGGCTGAAGGTGGTGGCCAGCACAGTGGCGGCCAGTTGCTTGAAGTAACGCACGGGGGTCTCCAGATGCCCGCTTGGGGCATGTCAGGGCCGATCCGCAGGTGCGGTCTCGTGGCAACGGGTTTATATCTTTTAAGTCTTACTTAATTGATTTTTATAATTTATAGATCAATCAAGCCGCTGTGAAATGCGCTTTGGGCATAACCTCATGCCTTCGGCGTGATGGAATTTGAAAGCAGAAATGCCCATCTGTAAATGCATTATTTGCATATTAGCTTATGATTATTTTGCATTTTGAGAATAGAAAAAGGCTTTGCTAGGGTAATATGAAACCCGAACACCGAGCCTGAACCATGAGCCATAACCCGGAGCGCCTGCGCCACTTCATCGACAGCCTGGCCGAGTTGCTCGAACAGCAGCCCGACGAAGCCACCCTTCTCGACCGCGGCCAGGGCCTGCTGGCCAGCCTGGTTGCGCAGGACGACTGGCTACCAGACGACCTCGCCCAGCCCGACCCGCAGCGCTACCAGCAGTACCTGTTGCACTGCGACTCGCGCCAACGCTTTTCGGTGGTGAGCTTCGTCTGGGGGCCCGGGCAGCGCACGCCCATCCACGATCACCGGGTGTGGGGACTGATCGGCATGCTGCGCGGCGCTGAATACTCCCAAGACTTCACCCGCGACGCCCAGGGCGCACTGCAGCCCAGCGGCGCACCGGTGCGCCTGGCGCCAGGTCAGGTGGAGGCCGTGTCGCCGCGCATTGGTGATATTCACCAGGTCAGCAATGCCTTCAGTGATCAAGTGTCGATCAGCATCCACGTCTACGGCGGCAACATCGGCGCGGTCAAGCGCGCGGTGTACGCCGAGGACGGCAGCGAAAAAGCGTTCATTTCCGGCTATTCCAATACCCGCCTGCCCAACATCTGGGACCTGTCCAAAGAGAACCCTGCCCCATGAGCACAGTCACCACCCGCCGTTACCAAGACATCCGCCGCGCCCTGCTGGCCCGCGAGGAACTGGCCCTGATCGATGTGCGCGAAGAGGACCCGTTCGCCCAGGAGCACCCGCTGTTCGCCGCCAACGTAGCGCTGTCGAAACTGGAGCTGGAAATCTTCGCCCGTGTGCCGCGACGTGACACCGCCATCACCGTCTACGACGATGGCGAAGGCCTGGCCGCCGTGGCGGCGCAGCGCCTGCTCGCGCTGGGCTACAGCGACGTGGCCGTACTCGACGGCGGCCTGGCCGGCTGGCGCGCGGCAGGCGGTGAGCTGTTCCGTGACGTCAACGTCCCCAGCAAAGCCTTCGGCGAGTTGGTCGAGAGCGTGCGCCACACCCCTTCGCTGGCCGCCGAGCAGGTGCAGGCGCTGCTCGATGACAAGGCAGACGTGGTGGTGCTCGACGCCCGGCGCTTCGACGAATACCAGACCATGAGCATCCCCGGTGGCATCAGCGTGCCCGGCGCCGAATTGGTGCTGCGGGTGGCCGAGCTGGCGCCCAACCCGGCCACCCAGGTGATCGTCAACTGCGCCGGCCGCACCCGCAGCATCATCGGCACCCAGTCGCTGGTCAACGCCGGCATCCCCAACCCGGTGGCCGCCCTGCGCAACGGCACCATAGGCTGGACCCTGGCCGGGCAGCAGTTGGCTCACGGCCAGGACAAGACCTTCGCCCAGGTGAGCGCCGGCACCCGCGCCAACGCCGCCCGCCAGGCTCGCGCGGTGGCCGACCGCGCCGGCGTGCTGCGCCTGGAGCGCGCCGGGCTTGATGCCTGGCAGGCCGACGCCAGCCGTACCACTTACCTGTTCGATGTGCGGACGCCCGAAGAATACGTTGCAGGCCATCTGCCCGGCAGCCGCAGCGTGCCCGGCGGGCAGCTGGTGCAGGAAACCGACCACGTCGCCAGCGTACGCGGCGCGCGCATCGTGCTGGTGGACGACGATGGCGTGCGCGCCAACATGAGCGCGTCGTGGCTGGCGCAGATGGGCTGGCAGGTGGCGGTGCTGGACGGGCTGTCGGCGGCAGATTTCAGCGCCGCCGGCGATTGGCAGGCGCCGCTGCCGGAGCTACCCAAGGCCAATGAGATCGGTGTCGAACAGTTGCAAGGCTGGCTACAGGAAGACGGCACCGTGGTGCTGGATTTCACCACTAGCGCCAACTACGTCAAGCGCCATATCCCCGGTGCGCACTGGGCGATTCGCGCGCAACTGGCCGAAACCCTGGAACGGGTGCCACAGGCCAGTCGCTACGTACTGACGTGCGGCAGCAGCCTGCTGGCACGCTTCGCCGCGCGTGACCTGCAGGCCCTCACCCGCACTCCCGTTTACCTGCTCGAAGGTGGCACCACGCGCTGGAGCGCTGCCGGGCAACCGCTGGAAACCGGCGAAACGCAGCTTGCCGTACCCCGCAGCGATCGCTACCGGCGCCCCTACGAGGGTACGGACAATCCTCGCGAGGCGATGCAGGGGTATCTGGACTGGGAGTTTGGTCTGATTGCGCAACTCGAGCGCGATGGCACCCATGGGTTCAAGGTGCTCTGAACCTGAATGCAGGGGTTCATGGTCTTGCTCATTATTCCAAGGCTAACGCGCCCCCTGTGGGCGCGGGCTTCGCCCGTGTTCGCGGGTAAACCCGCGAACACTGGGAACGATTGAGCCTGCAAGCGCGCCCCGACCATGACGGCAAAGATCACCACACCCACTACAGCCGTAGTAGGTACACCTGCGCCATTCTCGGCAATACTGCATGCACATCCCCCCACCCGGAGCCGGCTGATGCGCATTCTGCTGATCGACGATCACGGCATCCTCAGGGCCGGGGTCAAGAGCCTTATCCAGGCCGTGCACCACGACGCCCAGGTGCTGGAAGCCTCGTGTACCGCAGAAGCCCTGGAGCTGGTGCGTAGCCAGGCCTTCGACGTGATCTTCCTCGACCTGTGCATCCCTACCTCGGCCACCAGCAACGACCTCACGCCCGACAACGGCCTCAGCTTGCTGTCGCTGTTCAAGTCCAGCCGCGAGGCGCCGGTCGACCCCGACCCTGCCAAGTGCGTGACGGCGCCGGTGATCGTGATGTCAGCGGAGTCGGAGCGGCGCTTCGTGGATGAGGTGATGCGCCGTGGCGCTTCGTCGTTCGTGCCCAAGGCCAGTGCCCATGAAGTGATGCTGGAGGCCATCAACCGTGCGCTCAGCGGCGGGGTTTACCTGCCCAGCGAGGCGATCGGCAAAGGCGGCCAGGCCCCCTCCTCCTCGCTCCACGTGCAACCCGCTACCCCGCTCGGCCCCAAGGACCTGGGCGTGACACCGCGCGAATTCGACATCCTGCGCCTGGCGCTACAAGGCAATGCGCCGTGGAAGATTGCGGCGATCCTGGAGATCAACCCGGTCAATGTGCGCCAGTACCTGAGCAGGCTCTATGGCAAGTTCGGGGTAATCGACCTGTATGGCCTGCAAGGCCTGTTCGCCAAGACGGGTCAAGTGCTGGGGGTGCTGTCTTCACCCGCCTCGCCAGCGTTGGCCAGCCGACCGCGTGACAAGAGCAGCTGAACGGCAGCCATCAAGGTGGCCGCGCTTTCGCCTTTGCTGACCGCCTGTGACAGACAGTCGTCCAGCAGCGGCTGACGCAACAGCTCGGCGGTGTAGAGGATCGCCGGCACATGGGCCCAGTCGTAGAACGCCCGGACATGGTCGATCAGCGCCATGCCAATCAGGCCATCGCGCAGTTTGTAATCGCAGATGAGCAAGTCCGGGTAACGATCCGGTGCCCGCTCCAGCGCGTCCTGCAAGGTGCTTCGGTCCTCGGCCGTGGCGACAATCGCGCCCTGCAGGCTCAGCGACTTCGACAAGCTGTCAAGGATACGCTTGTCATCATCGACCAGCAGTACATAGGCACCGGCGATGTCTACACGTTGGCCATTGACCTGCAGCGTTGGCGCATTGATGTCCGTCGCCAGCGCGTCCCCCTGGAACAACGGGCAGTCGACCGAAAAACGGCTGCCGCGCCCAGGGCGGCTGCTGAAGCTCAGCCGATGCCCCGGCAGCCGGTCGATGAAGTTCTTCACGATCGACAGCCCCAACCCCAAGCCGCGTCGGGCGTCATGGTCAGGGTTATCGACCTGGAAGAACGCCTCGAAAACCTTGCTCTTGAAGGCATCGGGGATGCCGATGCCTGTATCGACCACATCGATGCGCACGGTGGTTCTGCCCGCCACGCTGCCAACCACCACGCCGCCGCACTCGGTGTACTTGACGGCATTCGTGATCAGATTGCCCAGCACACGCTTGAAAATCGCCCGGTCAGAATTGAGCACGGCGTCTTGCCGGCGCTGCAGCAGTTTCAGGCGCAGGCCCTTGGCTTGCGCCAGCGGCTGATGCAGGGATTCGAGCTCGCTCATCAGCGCGTTCAGGGAAAATGGCTCGATGGCCGGTTGCGATTCACCGCTGGTGAACACCTCCCGCAGGCCGGCGAACAGGGTGCTGATCTCCCGGCCCGACACGTCGATATCGTGGAAAATCTCCTGCAGGCGCTGATGCTGGCCCTGTTCGACCATACGCTCGCCCGCGTACGCCAGGGAGGCAATCGAGGCCAAGGGTTGCATGGTGTCGTGGTAGGCCGCACGAACGAAGCGTGTGCTGGCTTCGGCCTTTTCGCGGATTTCCACGGCTTTTCTTGCCTCCTGGTCAAACAAGGCCTTCAGGGCATCGTCCGCTTTCTGTTTCTCGCGGTGGACGCGAAAGTTGGCCTGCTCAAGGCTTTCGTTCCTCCTGTTCAAGGCCAAAGACTTGAGATAACCCTCTCGCGCAACTTTCTCGGCACGCACACTGATGGTCCAACCCACCAGTGCAAACGCCAGCAAATAAAACATGGCAGGGAAAAAATTGACATGTAATGCGCCAGTCATGACTTCCTGCACACACAGCAGCAGCACGCAATAGCCTGTACTGAACAAGGAATAGCGTGCCAACAGTGCCAAGGTCCCGTGCTGAAAGAAGATAACCAGGACAATACCGACAAAATAATAATTGTAATTCAACGGTGCAGGGACAATTTGTATCATCGCCACCAGGCATGTCTGGGCGAAGCACACCGTAATCACCACGGTTCCATTTACCCAGCGCTCGTTATCAAAGCGCGTGGTGAGTGATACCCAGGTTGCCGTGGCGACCGCCAGGGTGCCGGCCAGCCGCCATAGCAGAATCCAGTAAAAGTCCATGCGCGAAAGCGCCTGTTCATGGCGGATGTAGTGGTAATAATCCCAATAGCCAAAACCGGCCCAAACGGCAATGGCAACAAACATGAACAAGCGCCGCCTTCGAAGGTTTTCTGCGGCCTGAGTCGCGAGAAAACCCTGTTCATCCTGCGCATTGGCGAATGGCTGCGGCAGGCCGAAAAGTTCAACTGCTGCCTCTTGAAACTCTTGCCATCTGGTCATGTTGGCCACTCACGCTGCGGATACTACAGCTGTTGCACCACACCTGTAGCACCACCCAAGTTGCACTACTGCCGTTGTATTTTCCGAATCTGTCTTCGGTGAGAAGCTGAACCCATCGAAACACGTCAACTTCGAAACAGCGGGAGCAGGCATCATGAACACCAACATTGAAAGTAAAGCACCTGCCGACCAACCCGCCATCGAAGCCAGCATTCATGCAACCGGGCATGACACGCGCGGCTGCTGAACCGGACCTGGCATGGCCCACTGCGCCCAAGTGGCCAGACCGTAGCCCAAACAAGCGGGCGATCATCGAGGTGCATCATGAAACTGATAAATACCATCGCGATAGGCAGCATGCTGCTTGGCCTGGCCGGCGCAGTTCACGCTGAAGACGGGTCCATGCGGGCTCAACAGTTCAAGCAGAACTTCCTGGCCGAGCAGGCCCGGCTGTGGGGCAATGACGCAGCAGCACAGAAACAGCAGATCGCCCAGGTGCAAGCCAGGCAAATACAGCAAAGGGTCGAGGCTCAAACAGCGGTACGCAAGGGCTTCTGAAGGCTGAGACCTGTAGGCGCGGGCTTATCCGCGAACACCGGCAACGCCGGTGCCATGTACCAAGCTGGACGTTTCGCGGGCATGCCCGCGCCTACAGGAATCGGGCCCGTATTCAGGGCAGTCGTGTTGCCCTTAGCCCATCTGCTGCCACAGGATCAGCAGCCCAGGCACCCAGGCGGTGAAGATCGCGCACACCAGGGTCATCACCGCCACCAGCCGCTGGATTTTCCTGGCCAAGGCCAACAACAGGAAAAAGCTGAACCACAACACCGTCCACGCGGCCCAGTTCAGCACATCCCACACCTTCATCAGGCCCTCGGCGCCCGGGATGGAGCTGACCGTGACCACCAGCGCCGTCACGCTGACGAACAGGCAGAACCAGCCCAACCCGCGGCCGTCGACCTGCAACAACTGGTTGGCGGCCACCCACAGGTAGGTAAAGGCGAACAGGATGGTCAAGGCACCCGCCTTGATGCCTTCGGCTGCGCCCACCACGAAAATCAGGTAGACCGCCACCAACAGGCTGAGCAAGCCGACAAACAGGTTGATCACCGCCACTTCACGGTCGGTGATACGCCCCATCAGCCAGATGCTGTTGATGAACAACACCGCACCCACATACAGCAGAACCAGTCCGTACAACATGGCAACCTCTTCTCATTCGAATTGTTTTAGGGTTTTTCTTGCCATTTCCAACATCGACAACCGCTGTTTCATTGCCTCTTTCGACAGGTAGGCATGGGCTTCAGGCTCCTGCCAGCCCTGAGCCGCCATCAGCAGGACCTTGGCCTTGTTGATGTCGGCCTGATGTTCCAGGCGCTCCTGCAACTGGGCGTTCTTCTGCATCAAACGGGCGTGGGCTTCGCTATTGCTCCTGGCGCACACCAGCGCCGGCAACACCTTGTGGCTGTCCAGCGGCAGCACGATCACGCCATGGCACCCCAGCTCCAGAATCTGCGAGAGGATGGTCGGGCTTTCGTACTCCACCAGCGCGACAGCGGTCAGGCGAACCCCGCCCTGGGCCAGCAGCTTGCCCAGTTCGCCATGGTGGCGCCCTTCGAACACCCCGCAAAACACCAGGTCGGTGTGGGTGTCGAACGCCTTGGGCGGTGGCCAGTGCTGCTTCACCGAACAACCGATGCGCATCAGTTGCAACACCAGGGCATCGGTGATTTCACTGGGCGGGCAAACAATGCCTACATGCAGCTCACGCAGCGTATTCAGGATGTTCGAGGTGCTCATGAGGGACCGCCTCCGGCCATGCTCGCCGTCCAGTCATCGAGGTTGTGCACCACCACATAGGGGTCGGGGCGGATAGCCACAGGCGACTGCCATTTGATGCAGATCTGCCCGCTCGCATCGATCTCGCCTATGCGCGCGAACAGGTGCGAATGGTTGTTCTGCTGCTCCACATGCACCCTGCCCTGAGGGCTGTCCAGGCTCGCGTGGTACAGGTGATTGCGGATCACCTCCACCTCCAGGCTGCCGGTGGCATTCACCGCCTGGCACAACATGCGCATCTGGCTGTAGGCGGCCTCGGCCCAGGCGGTAATGCGCACATCAGCCGGGAAAAACGCCCGACACTCGCTGACGAACGCGTGGCTTTGTGGCGAGTCGACACTGGTGAAATACGGCGCCACGACAATGTTGCCACAGGCCACCTTGGCGCCCATCTCGGCGATTTCGGCCTCACTGGTGGTCAGGCTGGCAATGGGCGGCCGGGGACCATTACCGTAACGCTGCGCCAATGCCTGATAGAAACTTGCCGTACCCGTACCGACCACGGTCGAGAAAACCACATCCGGGGCAGCGCGAACCACCCGTTCCACCACCTGGGCCAGGTCGTCGGCCGAGGGGTACAGTGGCATGTAAGCCTCCTCCACCACTTCGCCGCCATGCTGCTTGTACAGGTGGCGCATGACGTGGTTGCTTTCCCGTGGGTAGATGTAGTCCGAGCCGACGAAGGCGACCCTGGCGCCATAATGGCGGGTCAGGTAAGCCGCCAGCGGCGCGCTGTTCTGGTTGGGTGCCGGCCCGCCATAGATGATGTTGGGCGAGTACTCGAAACCCTCGTAAGGCGTGGGATAGAACAGCAAGCCATCCGCGCGCTCGACCACCGGCATCACGGCTTTACGGGTATGCGACATGTAGCAGCCGAGCATCAGGCGCACGCCGTGGTTGCGCACATAGTCGTCGCACAGGTTGCGGTACCGGTCCGGATCGCCCCCGGGGTCACCAACCAGGGTCAGCACCGGCTGGCCCAGCACACCGCCTTCGCGGTTCACCTGTTCTGCCGCCAGCAACGCGCCGCAGCGCTGCGAGCGCTCGATGGCTGCGGTAACGCCGCTTTCGGCGAACAGCAAGCCCACCTTCAATTGCCTGTCTTGTCTACTCATCACACTGTCCTGTGGCAGCCATCATGTAGGCACCGAAAAACGGATACGCCCGCGGTCGAGGTGTCCGGCCACCGTGATGCAAGCCACTTCGGCCCGGCAAGGGATGCGGGTGCCGAGCAGGTACTCGGCCAGTGGCACCTCCAATTCGTGGCGGATAAACCGCTTGAGTGCACGGGCGCCGAACTCCACGTCATGCCCTTCGCTGGCCAGCTTGCCGACCACTGCCGCATCCAGTTGCAGGCGGCAGTGGTGCTTGGCCAGACGCCGGTTCAGGCGCGACACTTCAAGCTCGACGATGCGCTCGCTCACTTCCTGTTCAATGGCATTGAACACCACGGTGCTGTCGATGCGGTTGACGAACTCGGCAGAAAAACGCTTCACCAGGCGTCGCCGCACAAGGGCCAGCAAATGCTCCCGTTGCCCTGCCCGCGGCCCCAGCAAACGCCGCAGCGATGCCAGCGGGCCAAGCCGGTGCTGGCGTATTTCGTCTGCCGCCAGGTTGCTGGTCATGAACACCAGGGTATTACGGAAATTGAAGCTCTTTTCCCCGGAAGCCAAGCGCAGCAGGCCATTGTCGAACACATTGAGCAGCGCCTGGGACACCTCCTTGCTGGCCTTTTCCAGCTCATCGAACAGCACGATCCCCGGGCGCCCCTGGCTGCCGTCCAGCAGCGCCTGGTCGAACAGCGTGCGGCCCTCCTTGGCGCCAGCATAGCCCGGCGGCGCACCGGTCAGGGCAGCGGCGTAATGCTCCTGGGCCAGCGTGTTCATGTCGACCCGGCAGAAGGCATCGGCATCACCGTGCAGTGCGCGGGCCAGGGCGCGCACGATCTCGGTCTTGCCAACCCCGGTCGGGCCGAGGAACAACGCCGTGAACAGTGGCCGGCGCGGGTCGAGAATATCCGCACGCACCACGGTGAGCACATCTTCGATGGCCTGCAGGGCTTCGTCCTGGCCCAGTACTTCGCTGCGTAACACCTGCATGACAGCGGCGACATCGAAGCGGAAACGCGACTGCAGGGTGTCTTCGCTACGCAGGTGGGTTTCGACGATTGTCCGCGTGTGGCAGTTTTCGGCATTCAGTGCCGCGCTGGAGGACGCGTCGCGGCGCGTCTGCTCCAGCAGGTCGTTCAAGAACGGCATGGTCTTCCCCTCAACGGTGAAACAGCGTGCCCGCAGGCACGCCGGGCACGCCCTTTAGCGGGCTTCCTTTTCCTTCGCGTCGTAGGGAAGGCTGCCAACCGGGCACTGCGCCACCCCCGAGGTGCGCCGGGTAATGGCCTCGACATTTTCGCGGGCCTTCTCGGCATCCAGGACCCAGGTGCGGTAGAAGTCGAACGGGCATTCGGCGATGCCACGGTCACCGTCGCCGGACAAATGCATGCCGCTGTAGCCGCGGTGCAAAATCTTGTACAGGTGGTTTTGCGACTGGTCGTTTTGCCGCGCATCGCGAATCTGCGAGATCGACAGCTGGGCGTACTGAATGCCCATTTCCTCTTCACCACACTCGCCTAGGGTGCGGCCATCGAAGCCGATGATCGCCGAGTGGCCGAAGTAGGAATACACACCATCGAAGCCAGCGGCGTTGGCCACTGCCACGTAGCAGTTGTTGGCCCAGGCCATGGCCTTGGCCATCAGCACCTGCTGGTCCTTGGCCGGGTACATGTAGCCCTGGCAACGCACGATCAGCTCGGCGCCTTTCATGGCGCAATCGCGCCAGATTTCCGGGTAGTTGCCGTCATCGCAGATGATCATGCTGATTTTCAGGCCCTTGGGGCCATCGGCAACGTAGGTCTGGCCGCCCGGGTACCAGCCTTCGATCGGGCACCAAGGGATGATCTTGCGGTACTTCTGCACGATCTCGCCGTTGTTGTCGATCAGCACCAGGGTGTTGTAGGGCGACTTGCGCGGGTGCTCTTCATGGCGCTCGCCGGTCAGCGAGAACACGCCCCAGACATTGGCCTTGCGGCAGGCCTGGGCGAACACTTCGGTTTCCACGCCGGGCACGGCCACGGCGGTTTCCATCATTTCTGCCGGGTCGTACATGATGCCCTGCAGGCTGTACTCCGGGAAAATCACCAGGTCCATGCCCGGCAACCCCTGCTTCATGCCGACAATGATGTCGGCGATCTTCCTGGCGTTTTCGAGCACTTCATCGCGGGTATGCAGGCGCGGCATCTTGTAGTTGACCACGGCCACACCGACGGTGTCGTTGCTGCTGGAAATATCACCATGACGCATGTTGAACACCTCTTGTTGTTATTTTTCAGGGACGACAAAAAGCCCTCTCCGCATGCGGAGAGAGCTCATTTGCTCTTTGGGGTTCGGGGTGGAGGCAGCGGCATCGCCATTGATGCGCAGCTCCTGACAACCAACGGTATATGCCGGGTGTGGCGGCTTGTCAACCCGCCAACAGCCGCTGCCTCTTCAGGCGCCGAGTGAGCCCAGCACGCGTTGCAGCCTGTCCCGGGTCGTATCCGTGCACGCTTGCATCGGTTCGCGCAGCTCGTCTGCCATCAGGTTTTGCAACTGCAACGCTGCCTTCACCACCGCCGGGTTGGGCTCGGCAAACGCCAGCTTGATCCAGGGCAGCAACTGGTAGAACGTACCACGCGCGGCCACCCAGTCACCGCTGTCGACCTGCTGCAGCATGCGCACATACAGGTCGGCGCGCACGTGTGCGGAGGCCGAAATGGCCCCGGCCCCCCCCAGGCACAGGTTGTTGAAGATCTGCAGGTCTTCACCGGCCAGCACCTGGGCATGGCCATCCTCGATCAGGGCCAGGGTGGTCTCGCTGTCGCCGCCGCAATCCTTGACGGCCGCAATGCGCGGGTGGCGCACGATACGGCGCAGGGTTTCACGCTCGATGCGCACGCCAGTGCGATAGGGGATGTCGTAGACGATCACTGGCACGCGGGCGGCATCGGCCACAGTGGCGAAGAAGGCTTCGAGACCGGCCTGCGAAGGGCGGATGTAGCACGGTGCGGGGACCAGCAGCCCGCCAATATCACGCTGCTGGATTTCAGCCTGAAACGCTAGCAGCTCACGCAGATTGTAACCCGACAGGCCCATCACCACCCTGCCCGGCTCCACCCAGGCCAGCACCGCATCCAGCACCGCCAGTTGCTCAGCCTTGGACAGTGCCGCCGCCTCACCCGTGGTACCGCACACCACAAAACCGGCCACGCCGTCCTCGAGCAGCTTCTTCACCAGCTTTTCCAAGGCGGCAAAGTCGATTTCATTGGCGCGCATTGGCGTGACGAGGGCGATCCAGATACCACGGAAATTCGACATGCAAAAACTCCTCGGTCAGATGAGCGGCTGTTTCTTGGATTTCTTGGCAACGGCAACGCACGCGCCTGCCTGGGCAATGAAGCCCGAAGCGAAGATGGCGTGGTTGGACATGGACATGGGGAAAGCCCGTTGCGTGGATTAGGCTGGATAATGGTGGAGCGGCACGCGCGGTGTCAACCCTCGACCTTGCTGCAGTATCGCAAAGCTTGAAGCCCCCACAGGCAAGCCTGCGGGGGCGTTTTTGCAGCTCAGGACAGGCTCAACGCTCAAGCGAAGAAGCGGCCTCCAGGCTCATGCCGCGGGTTTCAGGCGCCAGCCACACCGACACGATCAACCCGGCAAGCGAAACCAGTGCAGCGACCAGCATGGTGTTGCCAATGCCGATGCTCTGCAGCGAAACAGGCACCAGCCATGTGCCAGCGGCAGAGCCGATACGTGACATGGACGACCCCATGCCCACCGCAAACGCGCGAATCTCGGTGGGGAACAGTTCATTGGGGTACACCAGTTCCAGCACTTGCGCCCCGCCGATAAACAGCGCGTAGGCACCGAACAGCACCAGTACCAGCACCTCCGAACCGTTGGAGAATACGCCCAGCCCCAGCAGTGCGAGGGTGGACCACAGGAAGCTGTGGATGATCAACGGGCGACGCCCCAGGGTGTCGATCATGCGTGTTGCAACAATGCAGCCGACCACAAACAACAACGTAATCAGCACCGAGCCGTAAGAGGCCCAATCGCCTTTCAGGTTCAGTGCCTGAAGCACCACCGGGGCGAAGGAGTACACCGCAAACATCGGCACCACTGCGGCACTCCAGAACACCGCGACAAACACCATGCGCTTGCCGTAGCCCGAGCGCATCAGCGCGCTCAGCGACACCTTTTGCTCCGTCGCCTGCTCAGGCATGTTGGCGAGGGAGAACGACGGCCCGTAGACCTGCTTGATGATGCGGTCCGCTTCGTCGAAGCGCCCCTTGCTCATCAGCCAACGTGGCGATTCAGGTGTTTTCAGGCGGATGATGAACAGCAACACACCGAGCACCCCGGCGCTTGCCAGCACCCAGCGCCAGGCATCGTCGCCGCCACGAGCCAGAATGAAGTTGCCCACGATGTAGGACAATGCAGCACCCGCAAACCACAAGATGGTCAGCCCGGCCAGGCGGCGGCCACGGTGTTTCTGCGGCAGGAACTCGGTCAGCAATGAGCCTGCGACAGGGTATTCGAGGCCCACGCCTACACCCACCAGGAAGCGCAGCACGAACAGCGCAAAGCCCGACTCCACCCAGAAGGTGCCCACAGAACCTACGATGAACAGGATGGGCCCAACGAAGAACAGCCGGCGACGCCCGACCTTGTCGGTCAACCAGCCCCCCAGGAAGCCACTGCAGAAGGTCCCCAGCATGGCCGACGCGGCCACCAGGCCCTGCCAGAACGAATCCAGCTTGAGGTAATCGGAAAACTGCACGATTACCACGCCGATAATGCTCAGAATATAACCGTCAAGAATCCAGCCACCGCCGGCGCGCAGGGTCATCAACTGGTGGAAGCGGTTTAGTGGTACATCTTCGATTGAAACAGTACTGCTTGTCACAGCGAGTGCCCCTTGTGGTCTTAATTATTGTTGGAACCTGAAGACGTTCAACTCGAACTTCATAGTTGGCAGCCGGCTCTATTCAGACGCGCACGCATGGCGGCACAGTCCGCAGCACCCAGATGCACAGACAAGCATATTGTCTACTATGTGTAGACACAGCATAGATGAGCCTTTCAGCCAGGGTCAAGGCTGCTGGCGGGGTCCAGGAACCGGGCAAAAAACGAAGGAATGAAGTGCCACTTCGGTGTCAAGTGCTCTGTACTGCGGCGGCGTTGGAAAATAGAATAAAAAGTCGTTATCAGTGGCGTGATCTGACATTTGCATGACGGTGCCAGAAGGTTCTCGCGCGCAAAAAGCGACCTGCCCGGAGTTAAACTTTTTATCCAATAAATGCGCCAATATGTCGTGTCAACAACATCAGCATGTCGTCGCCTGGAAAGTTTGATACTCGCGCTGTTAATACCTGTCCATAACGTGTCATTTATTGCCTGTTCACGACATCCTTATGATCAACCTGTCAGGCACGCGTGCCGGTTTGCCTACTGTGATAAGCGCTGCACGACGCAGGCGAATGCCTGGATGTGCGGTATGGTTACCCGGTAAGCAAAACCTGATTTGCGGAGACCCACATGTTTCGTGTTTTTGAACGCTGGCTCGACCCCTTCCCCCCTGACGAAGTTCCGCCACCCCCGGTGGGCCTGCTGCGCTTCATGTGGGCCTGCACCCGGGGCGCCCGCGGCTACATCCTTGCCCTTGCATTGCTCAGTGCCGGGGTGTCGGTTTACGAAGCCTGGCTGTTTGCCTTCCTCGGCCAGGTGGTCGACCTGCTCTCGAACTGGCAGGCCGGGGGCGCCGTAGGTGCTGAGGAAAGGCGTGTGCTGTGGGGCATCGGAATCGTCCTGGTGGCCAGCATCGGGCTGGTGGCAATGCGTACCATGGTTCAGCACCAAGTGCTGGCGATCAACTTGCCACTGCGGTTGCGCTGGGACTTTCACCGGCTGATGCTGCGCCAGAGCTTGTCGTTCTTCTCTGACGAGTTTTCGGGCCGGGTCACCACCAAGGTGATGCAGACAGCCTTGGCGGTACGCGAGGTGCTGTTCACCGTCATCGAAATACTGCCCGGCATCGGCGTGTACTTCATTGCAATCATCGCCCTGGCAGGTGGTTTTGCCCTGAAACTGATGCTGCCGTTCATTGCCTGGCTGGCGCTGTTCGGGCTGGCCATGCTGTACTTCGTGCCACGCCTGGGCAAGGTCGGGCAGGAGCAGGCCAACGCGCGGTCGTCGATGACCGGGCGGGTTTCCGATGCCTACACCAACATCACGACGGTAAAGCTGTTCTCGCACTCCAGGCGCGAAGCGCACTTCGCCCGTGCGGCCATGGAGGACTTCAAGCAGACCGGCTTTCGCCAGATGCGCCTGGTCAGCCAGTTCGAAATCGTCAACCAGGCGCTGGTGGTGGGCTTGATCTTCGGCGCCGGCGGCTACGCACTGTGGCTGTGGCACCAAGGCCAGGTCGGCACCGGTGCAGTCGCGGCAATCACCGCCATGGCCCTGCGTATCAACGGGATGTCGCACTGGATCATGTGGCAGATGACCTCGTTGTTCGAGAGCATCGGCACCGTGCAGGACGGCATGGCCACCCTCACCCGCGGCCCCAAGGTGCAGGATGCAACCGATGCAGGCGAACTGGTGACTCAGGGCGGCGCAGTAACGTTCGACAAGGTCAGCTTCAACTACAACGGCGAGCGCCAGGTGCTGAACGACCTGAGCCTGCACATTCGCCCAGGCGAAAAGGTCGGGCTGGTCGGCCGCTCCGGCGCAGGCAAATCCACCTTGATCAACCTGCTGCTGCGCTTCTATGACGTGGACAGCGGGGTCATCCGCATTGATGGGCAGGACGTCGCCAAGGTCACCCAGGACAGCCTGCGCAGCGCCATCGGCATGGTCACACAGGACACCTCGCTGCTACACCGCTCCATCCGCGACAACATCGCCTACGGCCGCCCGGATGCCACCGAAGCGCAGATCCGCGCTGCTGCGGCCAATGCCCAGGCCGACGGGTTCATCAGCCAGCTCAGTGACCGCCAGGGCCGCAGTGGCTACGACACCTTGGTGGGCGAACGCGGTATCAAGTTGTCCGGCGGCCAGCGCCAGCGCATCGCCATTGCCCGGGTGATGCTGAAGAACGCGCCGATCCTGCTGCTGGACGAAGCCACCAGCGCGCTGGACTCGGAGGTGGAAGTGGCCATTCAGGGAAGCCTGGATGAAATGATGCAAGGCAAGACCGTCATCGCCATCGCCCACCGGCTGTCGACGATCGCGGCCATGGACCGGCTGATCGTGATGGATGAAGGCCGCATCATCGAGCAAGGTACCCACGCTGAGTTGCTGGCGAAAAAGGGCACCTATGCCCGGCTGTGGCAACACCAGAGCGGCGGGTTCCTGGGTGAGGACCAAGGTGTGGCCGAGGCGGTGGAGTAGGCCTTAGCCAAACACATGCGAAGGGCGGCGCAGCACCGGGTCGAACGGGTTCACCCGTTCGCCGATCGCCGCCGCCTCACGCTTGAGCAAGGCCACCACAGTCGGCATGCGGTTAGGCCCAAGGCGGTCGCTGATGGTCGCCACGCTCAGCGCAGCCACAGCGTGGCCGTTGCGGTCGAGAATCGGCACAGCCAGGCCGGCCATGCCGTCCAGCACGCCGGTATTGCGCCCGGCGTAACCCAGGCTGCGCACATTGTCGATTTCGGCACGCAGCAGCACTTCGTCGTAATGGTGAAAATCCTTCAGTCGCGGCAGGTTGTAACGGATCACCTCGTCACGTTCTTCCTCAGGCAGGAAAGCCAGAATGGCCAGGCTGCCCTGCCCCACGCCCAAGGCCACACGGCCGCCGATGTCGCCGGTAAAGGTGCGGATCGGGTAAGGCCCTTCGCTGCGGTCCAGGCACACGGCGTCAAAGCCCGAACGCGCCAGCAGAAACAGCGAATCACCCAGCGAAGCCGACAGCCGCAGCAGGCTGGGGCGCACCACATCGCGCAAATTGCCGGCCTGCCCGGCCTTGGCCGCCAGGGCAAAGAAATCCAGGCTCAGGCGGTAGCGCTTGCTGGTCGCACACTGGTCGACCATGCCCTCTTCGATCAGGCTGCGCAGTAACCGGTGTGTGGTGGGCTGTGCCAGGCCAACCCGCTGGGCCAGCTGGCTGACCTTCTCGCCCTCGCCACCGCAGTCACCCAACGCACGCAACACGGCGAACAAACGGGACACGGCACTGACACCCACTTCCCTGGCTTGCTCATTTCGTTTATCGGAATCCATTTTTCGCTAAACCCTTTCAAATTTCAATGAGTGGAATAATTTCAAAATAGCTGTCACTCAGTGAAATTACCCTTTGTCGCCATCCTAATCATTGCCCTACTCTCCGGTCCATAGGGCGATATCACAACATCGGCCGCCGCCACAGAAGCGAGCGCCAACGTCCGTAAAAGCATTGCTTTTCGCCGCTGGCGCTCTGCCCACCCTGAAACTGCCGGTTTACCCCGGTTCCGTTTGCGATGGAGCACAGCCATGACCTTTCTGTTGATCGACAAACTCTGCAAGCGCTATGGCGCCACGGAGGCCGTGGCCAGTTCGTCACTGGCCATCGAAAAAGGCGAGTTTGTCTCCCTGCTCGGCCCTTCCGGCTGCGGCAAGACCACCACCCTGCAGATGATTGCCGGCTTCGTCGAGGTCACCAGTGGCCGCATCGTGCTCGATGGCCGCGACATCACCCACGCCAAACCGGCCAGCCGCGGCCTGGGCGTGGTGTTCCAGAGCTACGCGCTGTTCCCGCACATGACCGTGCGCGACAACGTTGCCTTTGGCCTGCGCATGCGCAAGGTGGGCAATGCCGACATCGCCCGCCGCGTCGACCAGGCGCTGGCGCTGGTGCGCCTAGACAAGCACGCCGACCGCTACCCCCGGGAACTGTCCGGCGGCCAGCGCCAGCGTGTGGCACTGGCCCGCGCGCTGGTGATCGAACCGCCCGTGCTGCTGCTGGACGAGCCGCTGTCCAACCTGGACGCGCACCTGCGTGAAGAAATGCAGTTCGAGATCTGCCGTATCCAGCATGAAGTCGGCATTACCACGTTGATGGTCACCCACGACCAGGCCGAAGCCTTGTCGATCAGCGACCGGGTGGTGGTGATGGAAGCCGGGCGCATCACCCAGGTCGATGACCCTTACCGCCTCTACGAACACCCGGGCACGCCGTTCATTTCCGACTTTGTCGGCAAGGCCAACCGCCTGCGTGGCGTCACCGGCCCCGGCGGCCAACCGCAGGCGGCGGCCCAGGGGCCGCTTACCCTCAGCCTGCGCCCGGAAAAGATCAGCCTCGGCCCAACGGGCAGCGGCAAACTGGCAGGGCGCATCAGCTGCCGCTACTTCCTCGGCAGCCAGTGGCTGTACCGCGTTGATACTGCCCTGGGCAACCTGGCCGTGGTCCGCGCCAACGATGGCAGCGCGCCGCTGGACGAAGGTGCGCCGGTCGGCCTGGACTGGAACGATGCCCTGCTGCGGGTGCTGAACGCGGCCGAGGTGGCGGCATGAGTACGGCAAAACTGCGCAACAACGCCTGGGGCTACGGCCTGAGCAGCCCGGCCCTGCTGTTGTTCCTGGCCTTGCTGGTGATGCCGCTGGGGTTGACCGTGCTGCTGTCGTTCAACGCGTTCGACTACACCAGCGGCATCCAGGCCGGCCAGTACACCTTCAGCCATTACCTGAGCCTGGTGACCGACACCTATTACTACGAGATTTTCTTCCGCACCTTCTGGATCAGCGCCCTGGTTACCTTGCTGTGCGTGCTGATCGGCATCCCCGAGGCCATGGTGCTTAGCCGCATGGGCGCGCCGTGGCGCTCGATCTTCCTGATCCTGGTGCTGACCCCGCTGCTGATTTCGGTGGTGGTGCGCGCCTTCGGCTGGAGCCTGCTGCTGGGCTCTGACGGCCTGATCAACCAAGGCATCAGCGCCCTCGGCGGGCAGCCGGTCAAGCTGCTGTACACCCCGTTTGCGGTGATCATCGGCCTGGTCCACGTGATGCTGCCGTTCATGATCATCCCGGTATGGACCTCGTTGCAGAAGCTCGACCCGGCCGCCGAGCAGGCTGCACTGTCGCTGGGCGCCAGCCAGTGGACGGTGTTCCGTCGCATCGTGCTGCCACAAATCATGCCCGGCGTGCTGTCGGGCACGCTGATCGTGTTCGGCCTGGCGGCCAGCTCGTTCGCCATCCCCGGCCTGCTGGGCGGGCGCCGATTGAAGATGGTCGCCACCATGATCTACGACCAGTACCTGGCCGAACTGAACTGGCCGATGGGCGCCACCATCGCGGTCGCCCTGCTGCTGATCAACCTGCTGGTGATGCTCAGCTGGAACCGGCTGGTGGAACGCCGCTACAAACGCGCACTTGGAGTTTGAACCCATGACCCGTAACGGCCCGCTGGCCCTGTCTTTTCACGCCCTGGTGATGCTGTTCATGCTCGCCCCGCTGGTGGTGGTGTGCCTGGTGGCATTCACCCCGGAAAACACCCTGAGCCTGCCCACCGCCGGCTTCTCGCTGCGCTGGTTCAGCGCCGTGTTCGAGCGCGCCGACTTCCTTGACGCGTTCTACAACAGCCTGAAACTCGCCGCCTTGGCGGCCTCGCTGGCCACCTTGATCGCCGTGCCCGCAGGCCTGGCGCTGACCCGCTACAGCTTCCCGGGCCAGGGCTTTGTCAACGGCCTGCTGCTGTCACCCATCATCATCCCGCACCTGGTGCTGGGTGTGGCCCTGCTGCGGCTGTTCGCCTTGCTTGGGGTCAATGGCAGCTTCGCCTGGCTGGTGTTCGCCCATGTGGTGGTGATTACTCCCTACGTGCTGCGCCTGGTGCTGGCTGCCGCCATTGGCATCGACCGCAGCGCCGAACAGGCCGCACAGAGCCTGGGCGCAGGCCGGGTCACGCTATTCTGCAAAGTGACCCTGCCGATGATCTTGCCTGGGGTGGCCGGTGGCTGGCTGCTGGCGTTCATCAACAGCTTCGACGAAGTCACGCTGTCGATCTTCGTCACCTCACCCGCCACACAGACCCTGCCCGTGCGCATGTACGTGTACGCCACCGAATCGATCGACCCGATGATGGCCGCGGTTTCGGCGCTGGTGATCGCCGTCACCGCCCTGACCATGGTCGCCCTGGACCGGGTATACGGCCTGGACCGCGTACTGGTGGGCAAGCAATGACAAGGAATGCCCCTATGCCCCTGTTCAAGCGCGTGGCCGAGCACGACCGCGAGCCGCTGCCCTTTTTGCTTGACGGCCAGCCAGCCCAGGGCATGAACGGCGACACCCTGCTGACCGCCATCCTGACCAACGCCACGCACCTGCGCGGCAGCGACTTCAACGCCGAGCCGCGCGCCGGTTTCTGCCTGATGGGCGCCTGCCAGGACTGTTGGGTACGCCTGCAGGATGGGCGCCGGGTGCGCGCCTGCTCGACCTTTCTGGAAGCCGGCCAGTGCATCACCCGCGACCCGGGGCGCCGGCCATGACTGCAATCGTGATCATCGGTGCCGGCCCCGCCGGCATCCGCGCCGCGCAAACCCTGGTGGCCCATGGCGTGCGCCCGGTGCTGCTGGACGAAGCCAGCCGCGGTGGTGGGCAGATCTACCGCCAGCAGCCGGCCAACTTTCGCCGGTCGGCCAACGCGTTGTACGGCTTCGAGGCCGGCAAGGCACAAGCCGTGCACACCACCCTTGAGCACCTGCGCGGGCAACTCGACTACCGCCCGGATACCTTGGTGTGGAACGCCGAGCAGCAGGTGCTGGACACCTTGCAGCAGGGTGAGTTGGCCGACCGCCTGGCGTTCGACCGGGTGATTGTCGCCACCGGCGCCACCGACCGCGTGTTGCCGATCCCCGGCTGGACCTTGCCTGGGGTCTATACCCTGGGCGCTGCACAGATTGCCCTGAAGTTCCAGGGCTGCGCCATCGGCGAGCGGGTGGTGCTGGCAGGCAGTGGGCCGCTGTTGTACCTGGTGGCCTATCAGTACGCCAAAGCCGGCGCCACGGTCAGCGCAGTGCTCGACACCTCGCCGTTCAGCGCCCAGGTACGTGCCCTGCCACGCCTGCTGCTGCAGCCGGGCACCTTTGCCAAGGGCCTTTACTACCGTGCCTGGCTTGCCCGCAAAGGCGTACCGGTGCACCAGGGCGTAACCCTGCTCGGCATTGACGGCGAACAACGCGCCAGCGGCGTTCGCTGGTCACTTAACGGCCAGCAGCATCAACTGCCCTGCGACGCTGTGGCCTTCGCCCACGCCCTGCGCAGCGAAACCCAGCTGGCCGACCTGCTGGGCTGCGAGTTTGCCTGGAACGCCCTCAACCGCGCCTGGCTACCGGTACGTGACCCCCAAGGCCGCGCCAGCAGCCCCGGCGTGTACCTGGCCGGCGACGGTGCCGGCATTCTGGGTGCCGATGGTGCGGAGATGACCGGCGAACTGGCAGCCCTGACGCTGCTGGCCGATATCGGTAAACCTGGCAACCCGCAACGCCAGCGGCAGCTGGAAAAGCGCTTGGCCACGTTGCAGCGCTTTCGTCAGGGCCTGGAGCAAGCCTTCCCGTTCCCCGAACAATGGGCCAGCCAAGCCTCGGACCAGCTGACCGTGTGCCGTTGCGAGCAGGTCAGCGCCGGGGAAATCCGCGCTACCGTGCGCGCCGGGCACTGGGAAATCAACCGGGTCAAGGCCATGTGCCGGGTCGGTATGGGCCGCTGCCAAGGCCGTGTGTGCGGCGCCGCTGCCGCCGAGCTGATCGCCTGCGAAAGCGGTCGGCCCCTTGATCAGGTCGGGCGTTTGCGCGGCCAGGCACCCGTCAAACCGCTGCCCTTTGGTCTGGAGATAAAGCCATGAGGCTGCTTGAAGTGGACGCCATCATCGTCGGTGGCGGCATCGTCGGCAGCAGCGCTGCCTTGACCCTGGCCCGTTCTGGCCAACAGGTGGCGCTGCTGGAGCGCGACTTCTGCGGCTCGCATTCCAGCGGGGTGAACTACGGCGGCGTGCGCCGACAGGGACGCTCGATGGCCCAGCTGCCGTTGTCGATGCGCGCCCATGCCATCTGGGGGCAGCTGCGCGAATGGATCGGTATTGACGGCGAGTACGCCCGCAGCGGCCACCTGAAGCTGGCCCGCAGCGAAACCGATTTCGATGCCCTGAAGGCCTATGCACGTCGTACCCAGGCCTTTGACCTGCGCCTGCAACTGCTGGAGCGCCGTGAACTGCGCCAGCGCTTCCCCTGGGTGGGCGACATTGCCGTCGGTGCCTCGTATTGCCCCGAGGATGGCCACGCCAACCCTCGCCTTGTATCGCCGGCGTTCGCCCAGGCGGCCCGGCACAGCGGTGCCGAGGTGCACGAGCAGTGCAAGGTGCTTGATGTGGACCACGACGGCCAGCGCTTCAGCGTACACACCAGCAACGGCCATTGCTTCAAGGCACCCTGGCTGTTGAACTGCGCCGGCGCCTGGTCGGCGCAGCTGGCCGAACAGTTCGGCGAACCGGTGCCACTCACCGCCGCCCACCCGGCCATGCTGGTCACCGAGCCGCTGCCGCTGTTCATGACCGCCAGCACCGGGGTCGAAGGCGGCGGTATCTACGCCCGCCAGGTAGCGCGCGGCAACTGCGTGCTCGGCGGCGGGCGCGGCTTTGCCCTGACCCCGACCACCGCACGCCCGGGCCAGGCCGCCGTGCTCGACATATTGCGCAACGCCACCGAACTGTACCCGGCCCTGGCCGGCGCCCAGGCCATCCGCACCTGGAGCGGCACCGAAGGCTACCTGCCTGACGACGAACCGGTGCTTGGCCCCAGCCTGCGCCAACCCGGCCTGCTGCACGGCTTCGGCTTTGCCGGCGCGGGTTTCCAGATTGGCCCGGCGGCGGGCGAAGCACTGGCGCAATGCATCCTGCAGGGTGCACCCGCCATCAGCCTGGCGGCCTTTTCCATCCACCGTTTTCAGCCCAACCACCACCACAAGGAAAACCTGTCATGACGCACAAGCAACGTTTGCTCGCCCTGTTCTGCACCGTGCCCGGCCTGTTCGCCTGCCTGCCCGCCATGGCCCAACCCACGCTGTACCTGGGCATGAACGGCGGCACCATGGAACGGCTGTTCAGCGACAACATCCTGCCCCGGTTCGAGAAGGCCAACGATGTAAAGGTGGTGATCGTGCCCGGTACCTCGGCCGACATCCTGGCCAAGGTCCAGGCTACGCCGAACAAGCCGTCGATCCATGTGATGGTGCTGGATGACGGCATCATGTACCGCGCCATTGGCATGGGGCTGTGCAGCACGCTCCAGCCCAACCCGACCCTGGCCCAGCTGCCGGAAAAGGCCCTGATCAAGGACAAAGCCGCCGCCGTCAGCCTGGGGGTAACCGGGCTGGCCTACAACAGCCGCCTGTTCAAGGAAAAGGGCTGGGCCGCACCCACCTCGTGGAATGACCTGGCCGATCCGCGCTTCAAAGACAAGGTGGTGTTCCAATCGATGGCCTCGTCCACCTTCGGCCTGCACGGTTTCCTGATGTACAACCGCCTGCACGGCGGCACCGATACCGACGTCAACCCGGGCTTCGCGGCCTGGAAGCAGAACGTTGGCCCGAACGTGCTGGAGTACATCCCCAACTCGGCCAAGCTCTCGGAAATGGTGCAAACCGACGAAGCCGCGCTGTTCCCGCTCACCCCCACCCAGGTGACGGCACTGAAACTCAAAGGCATCCCGGTGGAGTACGCAGCGCCCAAGGAAGGCGCCGTGGTGCTCAACCAGGCCGAGTGCGTCACCGCCAACAACGACCAGCCGGAGCTTGCGCAAAAGCTCGCCGAATTCCTGCTGAGCCCCGAAGCGCAGGCACCGGCTCTGGAGCTGGGTGATCAGATCCCGTCCAACCCCAACACCCCGACCAGCGACAAGACCCGCGGCCAGGTCGAGGCCATGCAGGCCTACCTGCAAACGGCCGTGACCATCGACTGGGACCAGGTCAACACCCAACGTCCGGAATGGAACGCCCGCTGGAATCGCCAGATCGAGCGATAGGCCGAGGCCACCTGGCCCGCTGCCAGCACCTCAGGTGCCGGTCGGCGGGCGCACCACCCGCTTGAGCCCTCTGTAAACGTACGAATGCTCTGCCCTGCACAGGCGCGGACAGGGCTTCTGCACGCCTGCAAAACGGCTCAGGCACCCCTTGCATCACGCTGCCACCTAACTAGAACAAGCAAACGGAGCATGAAATGAGCATCAACACGCTCGGCGTCACCGCCCTTTTGCTGGCGTCTGCCAGCCCCTTGCTGCAGGCCAGCGAGCAGTCCGAATCGGCAGGATTCATCGAAGGCAGCAAGCTGTCTGTCAAGGCACGCAACATGTACATGCAGCGTGACAACCGCGCCAGCGGCGCACGGCAAAACTACGGCGAGGAATGGGCCCAGGGCTTTATCGGTACCTTTCAGTCCGGCTTCACCCAAGGCACCGTCGGCTTTGGCATCGACCTGATCGGCCAGTACGCCTTCAAGCTCGACACGGGTGACGGCCGCACGGGAGGCGGTACGGGCTTGCTGGAGCAGGACAGCCATGGCGCCAAGCAAGACATGAGCAAAGCCGGCGCAGTGCTGAAAATGCGCGCGTCCAACACCGTGCTCAAATACGGCACGCAGGTAATGGCAGTGCCTGTGCTGGCCACCTCCGACAGCCGCCTGCTGCCGGAAACCGTCGACGGTTTCTCGCTCACCAGCAAGGAAATCCGCAATCTGCAGTTGGACGCGGGGCACTTCACCGGCCTGACCAACCGCAACCAGTCATCCCGAGACAGCGGGCACATGACCGCCGTGGACTACCTGGGCGGGGTGTACACGTTCAATGAGCGGCTCTCCAGCAGCCTGTACTACGCCAAAACTGCCGAGCACTTTCGCAAGTACTACGTGAACACCCGCTACCTGTTGCCGCTGGGTACCGGCCAGTCGCTGAAGTTCGACTTCAACGCCTACGACACGCAAAGCATCGGCCAGGCGCGCAGTGGCGACCTGGACAACCGCATCTGGAGCCTGGGCGGTACCTGGACGCTGGGTGCTCATGCCTTCACCCTGGCCTACCAGAAGGTGTCCGGCACCGGCGACTACGTGTACGGGCCAGACGGCAACGCGGTCTACAACTTTGCCAACTCGGTGCAGTATTCGGACTTCGACTACGAGAACGAAAAGTCCTGGCAGGCCCGCTACGACCTGAACATGGCCGCTTATGGCGTACCGGGGCTGAGCTTCATGACCCGCTATGTGAAAGGCACCGACTTCAAGAGCGGCACCGGCGGTGACCTGGATGGCAAGGCCTGGGAGCGTGACGTTGAAGTACGCTATGTGGTGCAGGCCGGCGTAGCCAAGGACTTGTCGTTCCGGGTGCGGCAGGCCAGCTACCGTAGCTCGGAGCGTGGCGGCCAGATTGATGAAGTGCGGGTGATTACCGAGTACCCGCTCAATATTTTCTAAGGGCATGTACTGCCCGCTCCTAAAGGATTGTGCAAGCCCGGCACCCTGCACGATACCTGTGGGAGCGGGCTTGCCCGCGAAGAAGGCAACGCAATTCCCCAGCCATGCCGCCTCAAGCCATCACTGGCTGCAACAACGCCTGCGCCTCATACAGCGTCGGCAGATACCGCAACCGAATTTCATCCACGCTCAGGCGCGAAGCATGGGTCGTGATGGTGAGCGTTGCTTTCAACTGCCCGGCCCGATCCAGCAACGGTACCCCCAACACACGCATACCCATCTCGTATTCCTGGTCGACCATGCAGAAGCCCTGCGTTTTCACCCGCAGCAACTCCGCCTCCAGCAGCCCACGGTCAGTCTGTGTGTAAGGCGTCAGTGCCCGCAGCGGGTTGCGTGCAAAGTAGTCATCCCGCTCGTTTTCATCCAGCCAGGCCAGCCATATCCGCCCCCCCGCCGTACAATACATCGGCACCCGCGAGCCTGGCCTGATCGACAACGACGCCACATGGCTGTAGCGGCTGCGCACCAGGTGGATGATCTCGTCGCCATCGCGGGTGCCCACTGATACATGCTCCTGGGTCTGCCGCGCCACCTGCTCGACGATCGGCCGCAGCATGCGCGGCAGTTGCGCCGAGTCGACATACGCCTGACCAAGGCGCAACGCCTTGGGCGTCAGCCAGTACTCGCGGCTGTCGGTTTCGGCAAAGCCCTCATGCACCAAAGTCAGTAGAAAACGCCGTACAGCGCTGGGCGTAAGGCCAGACAGCCTGGCTGCCTGCGGCACGCTCAGCCGTGGCTGCTCGGCGCTGAACAGTTGCATCAGGGCCAGGCCTTTCTGCAAGCCGGCAATCAGGTCACGGGGGTGAATGGCGGGGGTGTTCATGCCTTCAACTCGCTAGCAGGGAGAAAAACAGCCGATTACCGCGATAACCGGAACATGGATGCGATTATCGCACTGAATCCCCGATTAGCGCATTGTTGCCCACGCCCCGCTGCTTCACGCTGACCGCCATAACAACGCCAATAAGGAGGTCAGCATGATTCGTGGTTCCACTGAACTGGTCGCCATCGTCGGTTCGCCCATCGCCCAGGTGAAGTCCCCGGAAAACTTCAACACCTGGTTCACCCACAACAACTGCAACCTCGCCATGCTGCCCATCGACCTGCACCAGGCGGCGCTGGACAGCTTTGCCGACACCCTGCGCGGCTGGCAAAACCTGCGCGGCTGCGTGGTCACCGTGCCGTACAAACAGGCCCTGGCCAACCGCCTGGACAGCCTGAGCGAACGCGCGGCGGCACTGGGATCGGTCAATGTGATACGCCGCGAGCGCGACGGGCGCCTGCTGGGCGACAACGTGGACGGCGCCGGCTTCCTGGGCGCTGCGCGCAAGCATGGCTTCAAACCGACAGGCAAGCGGGCATTGGTGATCGGTTGCGGCGGTGTTGGCAGCGCCATCGCCTATGCGCTGGGCGAGGCAGGTATTGCCGGCATTACCCTCAGCGACCCCAGCACAGCGCGCATGGGGGCGGTGTGTGAACTGCTCGGCAATGCCTTCCCTGAGCTTACGGTCAGCACACAGTTCAGTGGGCTGGAAGACTTCGACCTGGTGGCCAACGCCTCCCCGGTCGGCATGGGCACAAGCGCAGAGCTGCCGCTGCCCGCCGCCCTGCTGGCTACCCTGCAACCCGACACCCTGGTGGCCGACGTGGTCACTTCGCCCGAGATCACCCCACTGCTGAACCGTGCACGGCAAGTTGGCTGCCCGATCCAGACAGGGCCGGAAATGGCCTACGCCCAACTCGGCCACCTTGGCGCCTTCATGGGCGTGACGCCGCTGGAGATCTGAAGCCATGGCAACCCTTGAACACACACAACACAGCGTTGACCTGGTGGTACTGGGCAGTGGCGCAGGCGGCTTGGCTGCGGCTGCCACCGCCGCCTGCCGCGGGCTGAAGGTGCTGGTCGTGGAAAAGGCCGAACGCTTTGGCGGCACCTCGGCGATTTCCGGCGGTGCGGTATGGCTGTACGGCACCGATCAGGCCCGTGACGCGGGTGCCAAGGACTCTCCCGAGGCCATGCGCACCTACCTCAAACACGTCATCGGTGATGGCTACGACCCCATGCTTTGCGACGCCTTCATCGAGCATGGGCACCAGGCGCTGCGCTGGCTGGAGCAGCACACCGAACTGCGCTATGCCTTGCGCCCGCACTCGCCCGACTATTACCCGGATGCGCCCGGCGCCACGCAGTTCGGCCGCGCACTGGAAATGGTCGAGTACGACGGCAAGCACCTCGGCCAGCGCTTCAAGGACCTGCAGATGCCACCGCCCGGCATGCTGCTGTTCGGCGGCATGATGGTCAACCGCGTGGATATCCAGCATTTTCTCAGCATTCGCCGCTCGCCCAGTTCGCTGTGGCATTGCCTGAAACTGATGGCGCGCTACGCGCGAGACCGCCTGCAGCACCCGCGTGGCACTCGGCTTACCACTGGCAACGCCTTGATCGCCCGCCTGGCCACCAGTGCCTTCGCCCATGGCACGCAACTGTGGTTGCGCAGCGAAGCCGAAGCGCTGATTGTCGAGCACGGCGTGGTGACCGGCGTGGTTGTACGGCACGAGGGCCGACGTCAGCGGGTAATGGCACGTGGCGGTGTGGTGTGCGCCATGGGCGGGTTCGCTGCAGGAGCACTGGCCGCCAGCTACCGCCCCGCCCAAGAGGCGCCGCACCTGACCATGTCGCCCGCCAGCAACGACGGTGCCGCCCTGCGCCTTGGTCAGGCGGTGTCGGCCGCCGAGGGCGAAGGCCTGGCGGCCAACTTCTTCTGGGCGCCGGTTTCCGAACGGCGCCATGCCGGTGGCCAGCGGGAGCGCTTCCCGCACCTAGTCACCGACCGCGCCAAGCCTGGCGTGATTGCGGTAGACCCGGCCGGGCGGCGCTTCGTCAACGAGTCCGACTCCTACCATCACTTCGTGCAGACCATGTTCGCCAACGGCATTGCCAGCTGCTGGCTGGTGTGCGATGCCGAGGCGATGAACCGTTATGGGCTCGGTCTGGCGCGGCCGAAGCCTGTGAACAACCAGGCGTTGATCGACGCCGGCTACCTGTACCGGGCCGCTACACCGCAAGCCCTGGCCCAGGCCATTGGCGTAGAGCCCAAAGCGTTCGCGCAAACCCTTGAGCAGTTCAACACGGATGCCCGCAATGGCATCGACCGTGCGTTCGGCAAAGGCGGCAACAGCTACAACCGCTACATGGGCGACCCGCAACACACGCCCAACCCCTGCCTGGCGCCGTTGAGCAACGGGCCGTTCTACGCCATCCGCATTCACACCGGCGACCTCGGGTCGGCCCGTGGCCTGGTGACCAACGCCGATGCCAACGTGCTTGACCGTAGCGGCCAGCCAATTGCCGGGCTGTACGCAGTCGGCAACGACATGAACTCACTGATGAAGGGCACCTACCCCGGCCCCGGCATCACCCTGGGCCCTGCCCTCACCTTCGGCTGGCTCGCTGCCAACCACATCACCGCGCGCCTGCAGGCGCCGGCCACCCACACGGAGACCCCGGCATGTACTACGAACTGAGAACCTACACCCTCGACCCACTGAAAATGGCCGACTGGCTAGCCCTTTACCAAAGCCACGCGCTGGACGTGCAAAGCGAACACCTGGGTAACGGGCTAGCCAGTCGGCCATTTTCACCAGCGAGTTCGGCGACGTCAACCAGGTGGTGCACATCTGGGGCTATGCCAGCCTCGACGATCGCATCGCACGGCGCACAGCCATGGCAGCGGACCCGCGCTGGGCAGCGTTTTCGCGGCTTAACCGCGAGCTCGGGGCCGTTGTACGCCTGCAATCGCGGCTGCTGCGGCCCACCGGTTTTTCGCCGCTGCAGTAAAACGCGCCATCCTCTACCAACGCCTGAGCGGACCCCTTCATGCAACCCCTCGAATGTGACGTACTCGTCATTGGCTCCGGCGCTTCGGGCCTGGCTGCCGCCGTAACCGCCGCGCATCACGGCCTGCATGTGATCGTTGCGGAAAAAACCCGCCAGCTGGGCGGCACCAGCGCCTGGTCGGGGGGCTGGTTGTGGATACCGCGCAACCCGCTGGCCATCGCTGAAGGCATCGTCGAAGCCGACGATGCCCCAGAGCGCTACCTGCGTGCGCAAACCCACACCCACGAACTGGACACGCGTCAACGTGCGTTCCTGCGCCATGGCCCGGAAATGGTGGCGTTTTTCCAACAGCACACGGCGGTACAGTTCCAGAGTGGCAGCCGCATGCCCGACATGCGTGAAGGCGATGGCAGTGCACACGGCGGTCGCTCACTGTGTGCCCTGCCCTACGACGGGCGCCAGCTCGGGCCTTGGCTGCACACATTACGCCCACCGCTGGACATCGTCAGCCTGGCCGGCATGGGCATTGCCGGTGGCACCGACATGGCCGCCTTCTTCAACGCCACCCGCTCGGCCAAGGCGGCGCTGCATGTCAGCAAGCGCCTGCTGCGCCATGGGCGAGACCTGCTGCTGCATCGTCGCGGCCAGCAGTTGGTCAATGGCAACGCGCTGGTGGCGCGCCTGCTGCGCAGCGCCTTGGACCTTGATGTGACACTGCTGACCAACAAACCGGCCAGCCACCTGCTGGGCGAAGGCCGGGTCAGTGGCGCACGGTTTGCCGACGGCCAGGTCATCCAGGCACGCCGTGGTGTGGTGTTGGCCTGCGGTGGCTTCCCGCATGACCGCCAGCGCATCGCGCAACTGATGCCGCATGCGCCGCAGGGTGACCAGCACTACTCCGCAGCACCCAGGGAAAACAGCGGCGACGGCCTGCGGTTGGGTGAACAAGCCGGTGGCCTGGTCAGTAAGGCACTGGCCCAGGCTGGCGCCTGGGCACCTGTATCGAAGGTGCCACGCGGCGATGGCAGTTTCGGCCATTTCCCGCACCTGATCGACCGCGCCAAACCTGGCTTCATCGCGGTACGTCGCGATGGCCGACGCTTCGTCAACGAAGCCGATTGCTACCATGACTTCATGAACGCACTGTTCGCCGCTACACCGCATGGCGAAGCACCTGAAGCCTGGCTGATCTGCGACCACGCAGCACAACGCCGCTATGGCATTGGCTGGGCCAAGCCCTTTCCGTTCTCTACCCGCTTCTATCAACGCCGTGGTTACTTGCACAGTAGCGCCAGCCTGGCGGAACTGGCGCAGCGCTGCGGGATCGATGCCGCGCAACTGCAGCGCACGGTGCACGACTTCAACCGGCATGCAGCCCAAGGTGAGGACCCCGTATTCCAACGCGGCGCATCGGCCTACAACCGGGCTCAGGGCGAACCGTTGCAAGCCCCCAACCCCTCGCTGCGGCCCTTGCTGCATGGGCCGTTTCACGCCGTGAAGCTACTGCCGGGCAGCCTGGGCACCTTCGCCGGCCTGGGCACAGACGCCTCCGCCTGTGTGCTGGACCACGCTGGGCAGCCGATACCCGGCCTGTTTGCGGTGGGCAACGACATGCACAGCGTGATGGGTGGGCACTACCCCAGCGGTGGCATTACCCTTGGGCCGGGGATGACCTTCGGGTATCTGGCCGGTAGGGCGTTGAGCGGCTTAAGCTCGCCATGACCTCAGCAAAACATGGCGTCATAAAGGCTGTTCATGCGGTTGTCCCGATTGAGCAACCTTGGGTGACGGTTGCAGCAACCCGCGTGGCAAGCGGAAACCTTTGAACGGTTGCTGGGTAATGGGGTTGAAGGCCTTTTCAGCATTCAACCGATAGCGCATTACACCGTCACCCGTCCTGAAGCTCAGGTCCACGCTGGTCGCCGTCCGCCCATTGAGCGAGCCGCGGCTAAGCAAGCGGAACATCGACCATGGGCCACGGTATTCGAGGCTGCTGCTATTGCCGTTCTGCCTGAGTAAAGTCAGGTTGCTGCGTACCTGCTGCCCCATGGTATTGGGCCAGACGATACCGGTGATCCGGCTAGGCCCATGGGTGTAGGAGATCAGCTGGCCATCCAGGTCCAGCAGGCTGGTACGCTGGTTCGCACTGAGCCCCAACGGTTCGATACTGAACTGCACACTCAACTTGCCGCGCTGATCGAAGAAGGTTTCGCGAATCCGTTCGGCCAGTTCGAGCTGCTCGATCACGTCGGGGCGAATCAGGGACTGCCCGTGCTGGCCAGACTGCAACGCCTCAAGGTTGTCCTTGAGGAAGACCTTGAGATACTGATCATCAAACTGCTGCAGGCGCCCTTTGGGCCCGAAGAATGCTTCGAAGTCATCCAGTGACGCATCAGGCGCCCTCACCACAAAGGGGTAGCGGCCTGCCAGACGCTGCTGGAAGAAGCTGTACACCTCAGTATCCCAACGTCGCTCCAGTTCGCGCAGTGCTTCAACGTTCAGCACCTGGGCTGTCTGGTCGGCAAGCTTTCTGACCTGGTGGTTGATCGGTTCCGGCAAACCTGTGGCAACACGTTGCAGGGTGCCGATCGGGTCCTGCCCGGTCATCGAGAAGCGCTGATGCACGGCTTGCAGTGCAGCCTTGCCGCGGTCCGGGCTGTCCTGTACGGCCTTGGCATAGTCCAGCACAGCCGATACGGCACCCAGGGTTTCGTCGTAGTAGCTCGGTTTGTCTCCTGTCACCTGCAACATGGCGCCCAGGCCTGCAAAAGCCCGCTGGATGGCCTGTGCTTGCTGTTGCTCGGGCTTGCCCGTTACTGGCAGCAACGAACCCGCCTCGCCCGGTGCCTCGACAACTGCCGGTGACGCAAGCGACGTGTTATCCCTGACCGTATGCAGCAGCCGCTGCAACGGTGCTGCCGGGCCAGTCAACTGTTCCAGGACGGTGACACCATGGTCCAGATCACGGAAGTCCGCCACGGTGAAGGCGTTCAAGGCGCGACGCCAGCTGTCGACGTAATCGGCGCTGTAAAGGTTGTGCAGCCGTTCGGTCAGCGCCTCTCGATCAACGCTCGAATAATCGAGCTGGGCACGCTCCCCCAGCGCCCACTGATCGACCATCGCCATTTCAGCGAACCGCTGGCTGCGCGGTTCAAAGTACTCCCTGAAGCCTTTGGCTGTGAGCATGGGGGACAGCTGTACATCCTCCTCCCCATGCCCGGCCCCGAAAGATGGCTGATACACGACATCGAAGGCAGGGCCTACCTGGTGACGCAGGTTCAGGCCGGTGTGCAATTGCTCGTGTGCCTGTTGTTTCAGCCCCTCATAAACCCGCTGTGGCAAAGGCAATTTACGCAATGCCTGCTGCACTTCGCTGACACGCTCACGGTACTGCGGCAAATCGGTGTCAGCGTAAGCCAGGGCGTATTTCAAATGGTGCATGAGGTCTCGCTGCAACTGCCCCTGGCCAGGGAACGCCTTTTGCCATTGGCGCGCCATCCAGTCCTCCACCCATTCAGGCCGGCGACTGTGGCGGTCCTCGATCATCCGGTAAACCCTGAGCGCCGCCACTTGTTGCTCGCTGCCCGGCGGTGCTGCGTTCATCGCATCGATCACGCCGCTGGCCAAGGCCGGCAAAAAACGCCTGGACAACAAGCTGAGGTACGCTTCGTCAACCGTGGGGCCAATGTTGCGCCCTTGGTAAAGGCCAAGATCGGCAACCCCTGGCCATGCCACGCGATAGTCGCCAAACACCGCCACCGCATCGCGGATCTGGTCCAGTGGCGCCAACAGGTTGCGCCCGGTCGGGTCTAGGCGCTGATCGACCTGGTGATGGCTGTACTCCTGGCTTTTGGCGAGCACGCTGGCGGCCTTGGAGCCATTGATATCGAAATAGCGTTGCCAACTCGCCAGGGCGATGCTGAACGCAAGGATGCCCACGCCCGAGCCGACCCACAGCAGTTGACGCTTGCTGCGCGCCACCCGAACGTTGTCGCCCGCCAGGCCGGCTTCCTGATAAATGACCCGCCTGAAGGCTTGCTGGATGAAGTAGGCCAATGCCTTGCCTTGTGCCTTGCCTTCACGCAGCGGAAGTTTCGTCTTGTAGGGCTGTGCGGCTTCACGGACAAAGGCATTGCGCATGTCGCCTTGCTGCATCACAGACGACCAATACACACCGCGTACCAGGGCAGGCGTGGAGTAACGGTCACTCACCAGGGTTTCGCGCAGAAAGGCCAGCAGTATGGGGCGCAACCCGGTCAGCGCCCCATACAGCGAAAACAGGCGCCCACACGGTGGAGCCTTCACCAGCACATCCAGTTGATCGATGAGCTGCTCCTGCAACGTGACGAGAAACCGACCGTAGTGCTCGTCATACTCATCCAGCCAGGCGTCGAACGCGTCAACCGCATCCAGTTTGAAGGTGAACCCCAACAGGTTTTCGCGCCTGGCGGCCGAAAGCTTGCTGTAGAACTGATCGAAGCCGTCCAGCAAATCGAATTTGCTCAGTACCACATAGAGCGGCAAGCGCGAACCCAGGTGGCTGCTCACTTCGTACAGGCGGGTGCGCAACCTGTGGGCCAGCGCAACGCGCTGCTCAGGCGTGCCATGCAGCAGTGCCGGCAAGTCGACGACCAGCACCACGCCGTTAAGCGCTCGCTGGCTGCGATTTCGCAGTAGCCAGCCCAACAGGTGGTCCCACAACCTGGCTTGGGCCCCCGGCACACAGGAGGGCGCTGACTCGGCAGGGGCGTCGGCTGCCGAGCCCGCCGCTGGCTGCTGGCGGATGAACGCACCGGGTGGGTCGATGAGCACAGCATCGTCGCTGACCCACCAGCCCACCGGGTAGGCCAGCGCTTCAGTCTGCCGCCCTTGTGCCTGGACCTGATCGATACGCGTCAGGGTAAAACGCTGATCGGTGCAGTCGATGAAGCTGGTTTTACCGGCCTGTTCATCACCTATTACCAGGTACCAGGGCAGCCGGTACAAGGCACGTGGCCCACCGGCATTGTCAAGGTACCGGTCAAGCCCCTGGCTCAGCGCCTTCTCTTGCGCCTGCACCAACGGCAGCGTGCGATCCTGTTCGGCGGCCCGTGCCTGCCGGCGTTCCGCTTGCAATCGGCGAAAGCGTGTACGAAGCACCACCAGCCAGCCTATTAGCGGCACGAGCATGAGTACCAGGCTTGCCACGCTGCGGTGCGCCACACTTGCCAATGGCTGTTGCTCGCGCCACGTCCATTGCGGGCCGAGCCACCAGATGGCGACCAGCAGCAGCGTGGCCGTCAACCCAAGTAACAGCGGCAGCGCCAGGCCAATGCGCGTTACCCACGGCAAGCCCCAACCTTTGAATTGCTTCCATATATGATTCATCGAGGCTCCTGGTCCTTGTGTTGATCAGCCAGCGTTGGAGGGGCTGCGTACTGCTGAAGCCGCTGGAATACCTCTGGCTCCCACGTACTGGCGGTGGTTTGCTGCATCGTTCGGGCAACGCCGGCGCACAAGTCCTGGGCCAGCCAGGACACGCCCCGTGCGGCCAGCAAGTCGGCTGCGATCATGGTGGTATGGCAGCGGTCCCGAGGGGTACCCAGGTCCGCTTGCAGTGCTTGGAGCCTCAGCAGCACGGGCTCTACGCCGCCACTGTCCAGTTGCCCGGCCAGTTCCTCGTGCAGGCCACCAAACGCGTGGGGTGCGGCCGCTTGGCCAGAAGGCCCTTGCGCGCCCTTGAGCCACGCCAGGCATTGGTCATCGACAAATACCAATCCGTCGCTGAAGCACAGCTGCTGAAGGGCCGGCATGCGCTGTACAAACCGGGCGGTCGCGCAACGGATGGCCTCAGCCACATCGCTCATCGCCAGCCGCGTGGCGACGGTTGCAGCCAGAAAGCTGCCACGAATCCAGTAGGGGCACGCCGCCACGCTCTTTTCGATGCGCTGAAGCAAGGCTGGGTCTATCGCTGTGCTGGCAATGGCCTCTTCATACACCCGCGTGATATCCAGTGGCACCGCCATCAACTCTGTGCGGCTGCCTTGCCTGGCCGGAGGCGCCGCCTGAATGTGTGCCCACAAACCGAAACGCCGCAACTGGTAGCCGGTTGGGTCGTAAGGATCCTGCTGGTTGATGAGTTCGGCCATGGCCAGTATGGCCCGTCGTGTCTCACGTTCACTGCCCATCGACACACGCGGCGTGGGCGCGGCGATGACATCGGCCAGCGGCGCAGGCTTCACGCTTGCAGCCGGCGCCTTGGGCACGCCAGCCTCGCCGGCACCGCTGACACGTTCAATGTGTTTGCACAGCAGGCGCTCCAGCCCATCGAGAACAGCAGCCTCCAGCTGTGCCGCGTGCTGTTGTTGCAGGTGTTTCAACGCCGCCTGCGCTGCTGCTGCATTGGCAGGGGTATAAGTGAAACGGTCGAGACGCGGCAGCGCCTCGGTCAAGCGGTTGATCACCAGCCCGACCAGCTTGCGCTTGGTCAGGAAACCTTTCGGCCCTGGCTTGGGGTGGGCGGGTTCCCAATAGCACTCGATCATGCCGGCCAGCAATGCCAAGGTGTCTCCCCAACGCTCCCAGCAGCGGCTGCGTAACCATGCGGCACTCAAGTGCGCGACGATTCGCAGGTGCTTGCATTGCCGGCTCAGGTACTGACAGGACGCCTCTTCGATGTAAACCCAGTCGATCATCGCCTCCTGCAGCCCGCCCAGCTTGACCATCTCCTCCTGCAGCCCGCCCAGCTTGACCATCTCCTGGTCGATTGCCTGGTAGGTTTCGTCCTCGACATCGAACAGCCCAGCCGGTACTGCCGGATCGATCGGCGCCAGCAGTCGCGTGAGCTTGCCCTCTGACACCTGCGCTACCACCGGCATGTGCTTCGCGCCTGGCTAATCAACGGGGTCAGCCCTTGTGCATCGAAGATCAACCCGTCGAGCTCGCTGTGCTCACTCACCACTTCGATGCGATGGGCACCAATCAGCTTCCTGATCTGCTCGATCGCCGGCAAACCCCGGCCGGCATCGATTACCTGCCCGTTCTCCATCACCTGCCAGGGTGTTTCACGGGTAGACCAGCCCTGCCCTGTCAGCCGTACCTTGACCCAGCTTGCCTCGATCGGGCGTTTGGCAATCAGTTGCAGCCGGGAGATGGCCTGGATGCAACTGATTGCCAGGTAAGCGGGTTCGTTACCCGATGCGATGGCAGGCGCTGATATCACGAGCGCTGAAACGCCGGCACCGTCACCGGTTCGGCTACCGATGTGAAACGTCAGGTCATCTGGCGCCCGCGCCGCTTCATTTGCCATCACGCGCAGCACACTCGGGGCCTGCTGCTCTGGTGCAGACCACTGGCGTTCTGTCGTGTATGCCGGCGTGTTCGCAGCCTGGTCGAAACAGGCCAGTCGCTCGACGTTCGACACAATCCGTGAACAGTCCCGCGTGGGGCCTGCCAGTACCGGCTGCAAACAAAACAACAACGAGAGACCGGCGCCATATACAGAACGGTTAATCATCCTGATTTACTCTCCAAAAACAGTACAAACGCCTATATGACCGCGCCCACTTTCCTACAAACACATATCGGCTCACGCGCCAAAAAAATAGCCAGCCAAAACAAAACCGGATGGAGACTAATACACAGCGACGACTGCATACAAACAAATATTTACTTACATCTTCATGCTCGACCAAACAGCACTTAACCCTGCATGGTTTTTATAGGAGCAAGGCAACTCACCCAACCAGATAAACATATGCAAGAAACTTCCTACAAGAGAAACAGCACATTAAACAAAACCCACAATTAAACATCCTACAAACCAACAGGGAGTTACGTACCGATGTCTAGAAATATGGGTTCTGTCGCGCCTAAAGAACGCGTCAATATCAAATACGTCCCCGCTACGAGCGATGAGCAGGCTGAGGTGGAGCTGCCCCACAAAATGCTGGTACTGGGCGACTTCGGCCTGGATGAAGACCGCGCGCTCGAAGACCGTCAGGTGATGCGTGTCGACAAACACACGTTCAACAGCGTGTTGAACGACGCCAACGTGAGCCTGGCGGTATCTGTGCCTTCCGTGCTCAGTGCAGCCCCGGATGCCGAGCTGGCGGTCCATCTGCAGTTCAGCTCCATCAACGATTTCGGGCCGGACCGAATCGCGCGGCAGGTACCCGAGCTGGACAAGCTGCTGGAACTGCGCGAAGCGCTGGTCGCCCTGAAAGGCCCGCTTGGCAACGTCCCGGCCTTCCGCAAGCAACTGCAACACCTGCTGAACAACGAGCAAACCCGTAAACAGCTCGCGCAAGAACTGGACCTGGTACCTGAAGCACCAGAAAAAGACTGAGACAACGGAGCGTCCCCATGCCTAAGCCAAACACCACCACCGTCACCACAGACGCAACCCTCGATACATTGGGCAATGGCACCTTGCTCGACCAGATCATGGCAGAAACCAAACTGGTACCTACGCAGGAGGGCTATCAGGTTGCCAGGCAGGGCGTATCTGCCTTCATCGCCGAAATCCTCAAAAGCAATGACCCGGATCAACTGATCAACAAACACCGGGTCGATCAGATGATTGCAGAGGTTGACCGGGTTCTCGGCAAACAGATGGATGCCATTTTGCATCAACCCGAGTTCCAGCGGCTTGAGTCCTCATGGCGTAGCCTGAAACTTCTGGTCGACCGCACGAACTTCAGGGAGAACATCAAGCTCGAAATTTTGCACATCAGCAAAGAGGACTTGCTTGACGACTTCGAAAATGCCGCAGACATTACCTGCAGCGGCCTCTACAAACATGTTTACACCGCCGGGTACGGCCAGTTCGGGGGAGAGCCGGTTGCGGCCATGGTAGGTAACTACAACTTTGGCCCCGCCTCTGCGGACATCAAACTGTTGAGTTACATGGCCTCCGTAGGTGCCATGTCCCACGCGCCCTTCCTTGCCGCACCTTCCCCCGAGTTCTTCAACTTGAGCAGCTTTGAAGAGTTGCCCAACCTCAAGGAAATAAAAGACCTCTTCGCCGGCCCACGCCATGCCAAGTGGCGCGCTTTTCGCGAAAGCGAAGACGCTCGTCATGTCGCGCTGACCGGGCCACGCTTCATGCTGCGCTCCGCCTACCATCCGCAAGAAAAGCCAATCGAGAGCTTCAACTACAACGAAGACATCGCCGGGCGGCATGACCACTACCTGTGGGGCAATTCCGCCTTCCTGCTGGCCAGTTGCATCAACGACAGCTTCGCCCGCTACCGCTGGTGCCCGAACATCATCGGCCCGCAATCGGGTGGTGCGGTCGAAGACTTGCCAGTCCACCTGTACGAGTCACTGGGGCAATTGCAGGCCAAGATTCCTACCGAGGTGCTGATTTCCGATCGCAAGGAGTTCGAGCTCGCCGAAGAGGGCTTCATCGCCCTGACCATGCGTAAAGACAGCGACAATGCGGCGTTCTTCTCTGCCAACTCGGTGCAAAAACCCAAGAACTTCCCGAAAACCCCCGAAGGGTTGGAGGCACAGACCAACTACAAGCTGGGGACCCAGCTGCCCTACCTGTTCATCGTCAACCGGCTGGCCCACTACATCAAAGTGTTGCAACGCGAACAGATCGGCAGCTGGAAGGAACGCCGAGACCTTGAATCCGAGCTGAACAAGTGGATCAAGCAGTATGTCGCCGACCAGGAAAACCCGTCTGCCGACGTTCGCAGCCGCCGGCCGCTACGTGCCGCCCGCATTGAAGTCTCGGATGTTGCCGGTGACCCAGGCTGGTACCAGGTTTCGATCGCCGTGCGTCCGCACTTCAAGTACATGGGCGCGAACTTCGAGATCTCTCTGGTTGGGCGGCTCGATACGCAATGAGTGGTTTCTTTGAACGCTTGACGGTGGACCAGAGTACCCGTCCCGAGGCCACTCGACAGGAAAGCGCTGCGGACACGTTCGCCACCATCAAGCGCCACCTCGAAACGCTGCTCAACGCCCGCCAGGGGTGCTCTCAGAGCAGTCCTGAGCTGGGCTTGCGTGACTTCAACGGGCATGACGTGAACCGCGGCGACTTGCTCGTACAAGTGAGCGCGGATATTCGCCGCACCCTCCAGCGCTTCGAACCACGTATCCAGATACGCACGCTCAAGGCAGTGCCCGATACCCATGCCCCGCTGGAGCTGCATTTCAGGCTCGATTGCCAGGTACAGGTCAACAACCACACAGAGCAGCTGCAACTCGAGCTGCTGGTAAACGGGCACAACCGCTACACCCGAGTGAGGTGACCGATGTCACTGAAAGACCGCTTCAGCGAAGAGCTGCGTTACCTGCACGAACTGGGGAACGACTTCGCCAAGGACAACCCACAACTTGCGAGGCTGCTTGGCACAGGTGCCAGTGACCCCGATGTCGAACGCCTGATGGAAGCCTTTGCATTCCTGACGGCCAAACTGCGGCTCAAACTGGAAGACGACCTGCCGGAGCTGACTCACCCCATGCTGCAGTTGTTGTGGCCCAATTACCTGCGGCCCCTGCCCAGCGCGACGATCATCCAGTTCACCCCGGTCAAGCAATCCCTCAGTCAGTCCCAGCACATTCCGAAGGGGTCGAGGTTGTGCTCGGAACCTGTGGACGGCGTAGCCTGCGAGTTCCGCACATGCACTGCGGTGAACATTCATCCGTTCAAGATCGACGCGGTGAGTGCAACCCAGACACTCGACAACGCGGTGATACGCGTCGGCCTGCAGGCACTGGTCGACCGGCCACTGAACAGCCTGGGCTGCTCCAGCCTCGACTTTTACCTCAGCGGTGATGTCCGCACCGCCCGCACGTTGTACCTGTGGGTTTCCCAATACCTCAAGCACATCAACGTGATCGTCAAGGGTGAAGTTCGTCGGCTGCCGGCCGGCAGCATCTCCTTCCCGGGATTTAGCCCCGACGACGCCTTGCTGCCCTACCCGCAAAACGTCTTTGATGGCTACCGGATCCTGCAGGAGTACTTCGTCTTCCCCCAGCGCTTCCACTTTTTCAGCGTTACCGGGCTGGATAAAGCCTGGCCAGCGCATGACAGCCTGACGGTAAGCCTCGAGTTTCACTTCACGCGCCAGTTACCCGACACACTGCGTGTCAGCAACGCAGATTTCAGTTTGTTCTGCGCACCTGCAGTCAACTTGTTCCAGCACAGTGCCGAGCCCATCGACTTGTCCAGCGAGGACGCCTTGGTCCCACTGAAACCCAAGGGAGCAGAGCCGTACGGTTACGAAATTTTCAGTGTCGACCAGGTCATCAGCACGCGAACGACGACCGACGGGAGTGTCGGTGAGCACCTGCGAACGTTCCGGCCCTTCGAATCGTTCGCCCATGAAATCGAGCACGTTCAAGGACGCACTGCGCTGTATTACCGCTATCAGTTGGAGGCGTGCCTGCGCGGCGATGGCGTCACGCACCGCATCGCTTTCGTTCGTGCCGATGCCAACAGCTATATCGGCGAGCTGGAAACCGCGTCCATCGACCTGACGTGCACCAATCGAGACCTGCCGCTGGCGTTGGGCATCGGTGACATCAACGCGCGTACCGAGTTTACGCCGCCACTGGCCACCTACACCAACATCTGCAAGCCCACCCGCCCTTGTCGCCCGGTGCTGGACGGCCAGTTGCAATGGGCATTGATTTCCAACATGTCGCTCAACTACCTGTCCCTGCTCTCGGTCGAGCCGCTCAAAGCGGTGATCCGCGCCTACGACTTCGTCGCCCTGCACGACATCCAGCAGGCGCGTACCACCCAGAAGCGCCTGGACGGCATGCGCGACATTCATACACAGCCCATGGACTGGCTAATCAAGGGGCAACCCATTCGCGGCCTGCACACCCGGCTGAAGCTGGACCAGGCCGCCTTCCTCTGCGAAGGCGACCTGTACCTGTTCAGTTGCGTGCTTGCCCACTTCTTTGCCTTGTACGCCAGCATCAATTCCTTCCATCAGCTGGAAGTGATCAACATCACCAACAACGAGCACTACACATGGCCAATACAGACCGGCAAACAACCGCTGATCTAGCCGACAGACTGCTCACCGAGGCGCACCAGTACAACTTCTTCCAGTTGCTGGAGCGGCTGCATGGGCTGCATGGCGACGATCTGGAACCCCGTTGGCCTGACGAGGCTACCCGGTTGCGCGTGCGCCTGGCCTGTGACCCACGGCTGACCTTCCCCTTATCGGACGTTTACAAAGCCCAACGCATGCCCGACGAAGAGGCGCGCTACCGGGTCGTTGCCACGTTCCTCGGGTTACACGGTACCGATTCACCCTTGCCCACTTATTACCTGGAGCAGGTGGCCTATGAACATGCGCAAGGCATCGGTGTACGGCCGGCATTCTTCGACTTTTTCAACCACTACCTGCTCAGCCTGTTACACCGCAGCTGGCGCAAATACCGGTATTACATCCGCTTCCAGCCGGGGGCCCGTGACGGGTTCTCGCAGTACGTTTTTGCCCTGCTGGGGCTTAACGACAAGCAACTGCGAGGGGATACGGCACTGCCCTGGAGCCGCCTGCTCAGTTTTGCCGGGGTCATCGCCAGCCGCAGCCGTGCGCCAGGCACCGTGGCCGGCATAATCGCGCACTGCTTCGACCTCAAGCATGTGCAGATCCGCGAATTCGAAACGCGCTCGGTGCCCACTGCGGCCGGGCAACGCGTGAGCCTGGGGCGCGCCAACGGCCAGCTGGGCAGTACGTTCATGATCGGCAGCCGTACACGCACACGCAGCAGCAAGTTCACCATCGTAATCAGCGAACTCGACCAGACGCAGTTGCGGGACCTGCTCCCCAGCGGAATCAACTTCGGCCGTTTGCGTGCACTGATCGACGTTCTGCTGCGTGACGGCCTTGCCTACGACCTGGAACTGCGCCTGAAGCAGAACGCACTGTCACCCTTCTGCTTGCACCGCAGCCAGGGCGCCTACCTGGGCTGGACCAGCTTCATCGACGACCGGCATGGCCAGATCAGTCCCGTTGTACGGTTCAGGGGGCGCTCATGAACACATTGACCGTGAGCATCATCAACCTTGACCAACTGCGACATGGCGTTATCGCCAGGCACCGATTCGATTGCAAGGGCGGAACCATTGGCAGCGCACAGACAAGCTGGCAGCTCGACGACCCTAATCAGAGCGTTGCGCCCATCCACTGCGAGATCCGCTGGATAGAAGGCAGCTTCTGTGTGATCGATCACTGCCAGCGCACCTATCTGAATGGCAGCACCACGAGCCTGGGTGCACACCCACCCAGACGCCTGCTTGAAGGCGACCAGCTTCGGGTGGGTGCTTATCGGCTACAGGTTCAGTACGCCCAGGACCCCGCCACCATGCGTTCGCTGGAGGACATGTTCTATCCGGATCAGGGGGTACTCGACCGCCTGATCGCCGAAGAAACAGCAACCCCTTGGCCGATCGAACCCTCTGCTACCCAACCGGCTACCGAGATCTGCTCGGCCTTCGAGCCCGCCATGGGCAACGATCCCTTGGCAGCGCTGGATGCAGCCGCTGAGTCGGAGGCTTCCCCGTCGAGCCCGCTGCTGCGGCTGATTGCCGGAGAGCGCCCATGACCCGCCAACCGTTGCTGGTCGCGGCCCTGCTGGTTGCAATGTTCGGGGGTGCCGGCTGCACCTCGTTAAGCAGGATGAGCCAAGTTGCCATGGACCACACGTTGCCCATCGGGCCGCCGAAGGATCATCCGACCGAAGTTGCGTTCAGCATCAACGCGAGCCCTACCCTCAATGGTAATCCGAACAGCCTTGAGGTAGCGGCCGAAGAACAGCACAGCACCCTGGAGCCCAGCCCCTACGCCGTAACCCTGAGTGCGGGCGACCCTTATGCACTGACGGAAAAGATCGTGACCCTGCTGGAATACCTGCACGAGCAGTTTCCAGCCATGTCCCCCGTCGAGGTGGATGAAGAAGGCAACGATGACCCGGCTCGCTCTCCTCTGGAAGAGAGCACCCCCGGCAGCTACGACGACCCGACCGTAACGTTGACCTTGCCGCACACCACAACCGTGGCCTCGGAACCCGTCGCCACGCCGATTGCCATCAAGATCCTGCAGCTGCGCGACGACTCGCTACTGCGCAACACCGTGTACCAGTTGCTGGACCAGGACCCGGCCAAAGCCCTGCGCAGTACCTACATCCGTGATGACGATTACCTGCTGCGCCCTGGCCAGTTCAAGTACATCCCGTTCGAACCCATCCATGCCGAAACCCGTTTCGTGGCGGTGATTGCCGACTACCGAGGCCTCGAGGACGCCAGCTGGCGGCAAGTGCTGCGCATTCCGCCGCGTGGCCGCCAGATCATGCTGTCGGTGTTGGTCAACGACACGCACATCGTGCTCAAGGAAGAAGACTGATGGCACGTCTACTTCCCTTTGCCCTTCCCGCTTACTCACGCTGACACGGAGTGCCCATGAGTTCACGCAATCCCGTTCTTTGGCCCGAAGGCCTGTTCGTAAAACCGCAGCATTTCCAGCAAGCAGCCCGGGCGGGTGAAGCAGCCCTCCACCAGCGCCTTGCCAGCCTGAACGCAGCCTTCTACGGCTTTAGCGAGCTACAGCTGAACGACGAGTACCTGAGCCTGGGCAAGATCGCCATCACCCGGGCGCGGGGCGTCATGCCGGACGGCACCGTGTTTGACATCCCCGCCGACCTGCCGCCGCCGCCACCGCTGGAAATCGACGACGACGCGTGCAAGGACAGCGAGGTGTATCTGTGCCTGCCGCTGCGCACCGAGGGGGGCTGCGAAGTGAGCTGGCCCGACACTGTCGCCAACTTCCGCTACACCGCCCAGCCACAGGAGATCAAGGACACCCATTCTGCGGACGGTGACCTGGTACAGGTAGACCTTGCCATGCCCAACCTGCAGCTAAAACGCAAGGCTGAAGACAGCAGTGCCTACACACGCCTGGCCATGGCACGCATCCTGGAGCGGCGCCCCGACGGCAGCCTGCAACTGGACGAAACCTTCTACCCCACCAGCGTGTCGGTGCGGGCGGTGCCGGCACTGCAACGGTTCCTTGACGAAATGACCAACACCCTGCGCGAGCGAGCGCGAGGCCTTGCCAAGCGTATTGGCGCCTCGGGCCAGTCCGGTATCGCCGACATTCGCGACTTCAACCTGCTGCAGGCCATGAACCGCTGGTGGCCGTGCTTTCAGCACCTCGCCCGGCAAGCGCAAACGCACCCCGAGCAGCTTTACCTGTGCATGAGCCAGGCCTGCGGCGAGTTTGTCACGTTCACCGACGAAAACAGGCTCCCGCAAGATTACCCCGCGTACCACCACACGGCGCTGCGTACTTCGTTCAAGCCGCTGGAGGACACCTTGCGCCGCGCCCTGAGCACCGTCCTGCAGCCGCGCGCCGTTTCACTGCCGTTGGTGAACGAAGCGTTCGGTGTGATGACGACCAGGCTGGAAGACCGCCGTCTGATCGACGAAGCCGAATTCATCCTTGCCGTGCGCGCCGACCTGCCACCGCAGGTGTTGCGCCAGATGTTCATCCAGAAAGCCAAGATCACCTCACTGGAGTCGCTGTACGACCTGGTGCCGCTGCAACTGCCGGGCATCCCCTTGTTGCCTTTGCCGGTGGCGCCGCGCGACCTGCCTTTCCACGCGGGCTTCAGTTACTTCGAGGTGAACAGGCGCGACCCGGCCTGGGCGTGCATGGCCGAGGCCAATGGCTTTGGTCTCCACATCGCGGGCGAATTCCCCGGCCTCGAACTGCAGTTCTGGGCGATCAGGAGTCAGTGAGATGGCAAATGACACGACTACCCCCACCGATGCAACAAACGCTGAAGTCAGTCAGCTGACTACAACCCTTAAACCGTCAGTACCCGACGACCAGGCCGCGCAGGCCGATACGCAAGCCTCTGCGCAAAAGCCTGAGCCTGTTTATGAAGGCTATCCCGCCGACCCGCAGTTTCAGCTGCGGGGCGGGTTCGCCAACCTGATGCTGGATGCCGCATCACCGCTGTTTGGCCTGGTCATACGCCTGCGTACGCTGGACGAATTGCCAAATATCAAAGACGTGCACCAGCAAGTGCGCAACCAGATCGACAACATTCAGGAAGAAATGCGCCAGCACGGGTACGAGCCCGCTCAGCTGCTGGCGTATACCTACGGCCTGTGCCTGTTCATCGACGAGGCCGTCATGGAGCGGCCCTGGGGCAAAAGCAGTTGCTGGAGCCAGGAACCCTTACTGAGCATCTTCCACGACGAAACCTGGGGCGGAGAAAAGATCTTCACCGTGATCTCGCGCCTGATGCAGGAGCCCAAGCGTTATCAGGACGTGCTGGAGTTCATGTACTTCGCCCTTTGCCTTGGGCTGAGGGGCAAGTATGCGCTGGCGCCGAAAGGCGAAGAAACCGTCACTGCACTGATTCACCAACTGCACGGGATCATCCGCGAACTGCGTGGCCCCACCCCTGAAGAAGTCTGCGACCCCTACACCAATGTGGCCCCACGCAATTTTCGCATGAACCGGCAATGGCCCTGGTGGAGCCCCTTGGTGATTTCCGCCATCGCCATGGCCGTGGCGTACGGCATCTACAGCTACCGGCTGCACCTGATTACCACCGAAGTCCTGGAGTCGCTCAACGCCATCCTGCAGCAGTAGGTGAAGGCTACATGCACCCACCGAGTTCACCCCATTTGCGAGGCATCTGCCTCATTGAAAAGCCCATCGTTTTCGATGGCCACGCCACCTGTGGTGTGCGTGCTAATCCACATGGACGCAGGAGAAACTGCCATGCCAACACCCGCTTACATCTCCATCGAAGGCAAGACCCAAGGCAATATCACCGCAGGTGCATTCACGTCCGAGTCCGTCGGCAACATTTTCGTAGAAGGCCACGAAGACCAGATGCTGGTGCAGGAAGTCAAACACCGCATCACCGTACCCACGGACCCTCAAAGTGGTCAGCCAGCAGGCCAGCGGGTACATGGGCCGCTGATTATCACCTGCGCCCTGAACAAGGCGGTTCCGCTGCTGTACAGCGCACTGTCCAGCGGTGAAATGCTGCCCAACGTCGAGCTCAGTTGGTACCGGACCTCGGTTGAAGGCACACAGGAACGGTTCTTCACAACCAAACTGATCGACGCAGTAATCATCGACATCGACCTCGAAATGCCGCACGTGCAGGACAAGGGCAACAGCGACTTCACCCAGTTCTTCAAAGTTTCGATGGCCTATCGCGGCATCGAGTGGGAGCACCTCACCGCAAGCACCTCAGGCGGGGATGACTGGCGCAAGCCCAAAGAGACAGCCGTGTGATCTGACAGTACGGCAACCGGGCAGGCCAGCCTGCCCGGTCTTCTGAAACCTCAGACGGCCGACAAGGACTGCTTATGCCCAGCCAATCTGACTTGCGATACAGCTTCCAGCCACTCGTTGGCAACGCTGAGTTCGAAGTGGTGTCATTCAAGCTCGAAGAAGCGCTCAGCCAACCATTTACGTTGACCCTGGAGCTGGTCAGCTTCGAACACGACATCGACTTCGGCCACCTGCTCGACAAACCCGTGCTCTTCACCATCTGGCAGGGTGAACGCCCCGTACGGTACGTACACGGCCTGGTCAGCCGCTTCAGCCAGGGCGAGAGTGGCTTCCGCCGTACCTACTACCATGCCTTGGTCGAGCCCCAACTGGCCCGCGCCAGGCTGCGCTCGAACTGGCGCATCTTCCAGCACAAGACCGCCCCGCAAATTCTCGAACTGATGCTCAAGCGTCAAGGTATCGTCCAGTATCAATTCGGCACTGGCTTCGACTACCACGTCCGGGAATTCTGCGTACAGGCTGGCGAAACCGATCTCGACTTCTTTGCCCGCATCGCTGCTGAAGAAGCCATGGTCTATCGGTTTGAGCACACTGAAAAGCAGCACAAACTGATCATCACCGACCGGCTGCTCACATTGGGGCATATCGAGTGCGACACAGCCCATGGCGAGGACGATGACGAAGGCCTCGTCGAGGGTAACAAACCAGCCAGACCTTCCACCGTGCTGTACCACGCCAACAGCGGGGGCACCCGACACACCCCTTGTCTGCAACACTTGCGCTACAGCGAACACGTGCGAACCGCACGCCAGGTTCAGCGCGATTACACCTTCACCCACCCGGCCTATCGCCAGGAACATCGTGCCTCGGGGCCCCATCTGGAACACCAGTCCACGGACTATGTATGTACCCGGCCGACGCTGCCTCGCCCGAACTCGCTGCGTTCCGGCTGGGCACGGAACGCCGGGGCCCCGCCCTGTCGCCCGCCGAATCACATTTCCAGGCCCTCACCCACAAGGACTACTCCCCCCACGGCGCGCGCCTGGCGCAGCGCCTCGATCTGGACAAATACCGGCGCTTCCTCGCTGAACGCGACGCGCTGGGACGCCGGATGGCCGCCCTGCGCAACCAGGCCTTGCACGCCAGCAATGACCATGACGCCTGGCTGGCGACGGCCGAGCCCGAGCATATCGACAACCCCTACAGCCTGGCCGCCGCCCTGGCCTGCTACGACCGCGACGAAATCGTGTCCGCCCGTGGCCTGGAAATCTCCCTGGCGCTGCTGATCCACCCGATGGGCCAACCGACGCCGGGCGCCGAAGAACTGGATCGGCGTTTCAAACGCCTGGAGCAGTGGCTGGACCGGGACGACAGCCTGCTGTACACCGCCCTGGCGCCGTTCAACCCGTTCAAGGACAAGGCCGATTCGATCGGCAGCCTGCTCGGCGCCGGCGACAACGTGATCGAGGGGCTGGCCGGTCGCTTCCCAGCCATGGCCGACATCACCGACATCACCGCCCAGTCGGTCAATACCGTGGTGCTCAAACGCCTGCGCGGGCAAACCCGCTGGGATGCCAGCCATGGCCTGCGCCAGCAGGTGTTGTTGGCGGCGCGTGAAGCGAATGCAGAGAAAGCGCTGGGGCTTTTGGCGGCGCGCTACCGGATCACCGGGCAGGCCATTAAGGACAATCCGTTCAGCCAGGAGGTGGAGAAGTACCTGAAGAATGGCATGGCACAGGTTGAAGAGATGAAGCAGCTGCGCATCTCAGGGAGCCGGACGATCTCGATCGAACTGACCACCAATGTACGGGTGAAGCCCAACTTCCTCGGAATGCTTACCTCGGGTGGAGGCGGTGGTTTGAACGCGGGGATGCTGTGGTACAACATCATATCGCTCCAGACGGCCTACAACAGCCTGCAAAAAAGCAATGCTCCGGAATACACCCTGGGTTTTGCTTCGTCGATTTTCGGGGTGATCGGTGCAGCAGCCGCGACGCTGGTCAGTGTAAGGGCCACGCAGAAGGCCGTCATGCTGCGGTTAAGTTAGACAGCGCCAGGGATGGCGTTTGGCAACGGAATTATCAAGTTTCTAAGCAGTAATCTGTTTGCACGCTTGGTTGGTTATCCGGCAATAGCATTTGGTTTCTTCGCGGACGGTGCTAAGGCGCTGCGACAGTACAGCAACGGTGATCTAACTGCAGCCGGTTACACTGCGGTTGGTGGATTAATCATGGCCATTGGCTCTGCTGTCACCCTTGAAGCAGCTCTTGCCGTTGCGGGCGCGACAACATTAGTGCCCTTTGCCGGATGGGCTGCAGCTGCCCTGGTCCTGGTAGGCGTAGGCATCATTGCAGGGGGCCTCTATCTACATGCCAAGGCGCATGAACGCCTTCACAGCCCAATTGAGCTTTGGGCCGCACGCAGCATCTTCGGCAATCGCATCAATGATGGAGAGGTGCGTCCTGACATTGCCTTAAACTATGAGAAAAAACTTCCTGCTTACGCCTCACTACAAGCCGAGGTCAAAGCGTGGCACAACGAACATTACGGACCCAAGCTACTATCCGCCGAGCAGGCTGTATCACTCGGCATAACTAAAGTCGACACCCGATGGCATCAGAACGATCACTGGTCCCCACCAAACTGGACAGCCATTACACATAATGAAGTAGCCACACCTCAACCAACCGTTGAGTTCACCGTGCTGCTGCCAGGCTTTGTTCTAGGCGTAAGCGAATGGTCAGGAAGCTTGAGCACCCTCCGTGATGACCAAGGAATGGACGTGTTTCCAATCGTCCCGACCGGCCACATCACAAGTGCTGGTTTGGTTCTGCATTTCGAGAACACACTGAGCAACCAAGATCATGTCTCACTGCATCTAACTTACAGTGCTAATCAAGGCCTGAGCGAAGACAATGAGACCCAATCAATCTTTCGTCTGGAGCGCTGATTATGGCAACCATCTGGATATTCAATTCAACGTCAGACTCTGGGCACAAACCTGCAATTGGGGGACAACTGGCAAGCGTATCCGAGAATACTTTATGCCTGCGAAACCCATGGGTAACAGACTCCGTATTCATGGGGAAACTGTACTGCGCAATAACAGTCATATCACTCATTGGATTTTACCCTCAAATACTCCCAATCATCTTGGACCTATACAATGAGAGCATTGCATTAATGCTCATATTTTTAATCTTTCCATTTGCCTTCACTCCGTTCCTAGCTTATCGAATTTTCTTTATAAAGGGCTTATCAACCATTTGCCTCAACCGCTCAACTCAAAAAATCTACTATCAGCGCTTGAGCAAGGTATTCGTCTTTGAGTGGAGCAACACCGGCGGTGGCCTTTTCAAACGCACCGAAAACGGCGGCTCATCCTTCAGCACCAGCTATGCCCTCGCCTTCGCCCCCCGCCGAGCAGACGGCAGCCTCCACCAAAAAGACTGCCTCTGGGTCGACAGCAACGAACCCACCGAGCCCGGCGTCAGGCACGTCGCCGAAGTCTGGGAATACCTGCGCCACTTCATGGCCCACGGCCCCGACAAACTCCCCCCACCCGGCGAACCCAACTGGTGGCACAAGCCCCTGCATGCCATCTGCCTGACCCCGGCTGAAGCCTGGCGCCACTACGCCCCTTGGCGAACCGGCGAACCCGGTGAAATGCAGGGTAAGAAAAACTGGCAACTGCCTTTCTGGGCCGTGCTGTTCCCCTACAACCTCACCGTCGCCATCTGCTGGTACGGCATCTGCCGCCTGTTCAACGTTAGAGCCGCGCCACCGCCCCCTGCTGCCTTCGAAGAAGCCCCTGCTAAACTCAACAAAAGGAAGCGCAAATGAGACCCATCGTATTGGTAGGCCAACGCCACAGCTGCCCGATCCATGGCGAAGGCACGGTGCAAACCGGTGCAAGCGCAACCTTCGTGGACGGCAGAGCCGTGGCGCGTGTGGGCGACCGCATCAGTTGTGGCGCCGTCATCGAAACGGGCGCAGCTTGCACGATCATCGAGGGCCAGCCCGCAGCAAGGGAGGGGGACACCACCAGCCATGGAGGCACGCTAGTCGAGGGTGACCCGGGTTGGCTCATAGACTGACAACGACTATCAGCACGTTAGCCAGTCTCTTTTGCACCTCGCAACCGTTCGATAACCGAACAGTAGCCCGTCTCGTGAATTGACGCTGCCATCTTCACTGCGCACCATGCACCGGCCTTGCGTGCCCCCCTGCCTGGGAACCGGCCACGTACCTGTCGTACCGCAGCTGAATACAATTTCAAGAAACGAGCAGTTTATGAACCACTCCAAGATCACCCCCGCCGCACCCCGGATGCACCCGAGCTCGATCGGCGACAAGCTTCGCGGCGCGTTCGGCGTCGGCAAAACCCGTTGGGGCATGCTTGCCCTGGTGTTCTTCGCCACCACCCTGAACTACATCGACCGTGCCGCGCTCGGCATCATGCAACCCGTGCTGGCCAAGGAAATGAGCTGGACGGCGATGGACTACGCCAACATCAACTTCTGGTTCCAGGTCGGTTACGCGATCGGCTTTCTGCTGCAGGGCCGGCTGATCGACAAGGTGGGGGTAAAACGCGCCTTCTTCTTCGCCGTGCTGCTGTGGAGCCTGGCCACCGGTGCTCATGGCCTGGCGACCTCGGCCGCCGGCTTCATGGTTTGCCGCTTCATCCTGGGCCTGACCGAGGCCGCCAACTACCCGGCCTGCGTCAAGACTGTACGGCTGTGGTTCCCGGCGGGTGAGCGGGCGATTGCCACCGGGCTGTTCAACGCCGGCACCAACGTCGGCGCCATGGTTACCCCGGCCCTGCTACCGCTGATTCTGGCCGTGTGGGGCTGGCAGGCCGCATTCATCGCCATGGGTAGCCTGGGCCTGGTGTGGGTGGTGCTGTGGCTGCTGAAGTACTACAACCCTGAAGACCACCCCAGCGTGCGCCAGAGCGAGGTGCAGTACATCCAGCAGGATGACGAGCCCGAGCCGACCCGCGTGCCGTTCAGCCGCATCCTGCGCCTGCGCGGGACCTGGGCTTTTGCGGTGGCCTATGCGATTACCGCGCCGGTGTTCTGGTTCTACCTGTATTGGCTGCCGCCGTTTCTTAACCAGCAGTACAGCCTGGGCATCAACGTGACCCAGATGGGTATCCCGCTGATCATCATCTGGCTGACGGCGGACTTTGGCAGCATCGGCGGCGGCATTCTGTCGTCGTGGCTGATCGGACGCGGCGTGCGTGCCACCACGGCGCGGCTGGTATCCATGTTGATCTTTGCCTGCACCATGCTCAGCGTCATCTTTGCCGCCAACGCCAGTGGCCTGTGGGTGGCGGTGGCAGCCATCTCGCTGGCCGTTGGCGCGCACCAGGCGTGGACGGCGAATATCTGGAGCCTGGTGATGGACTACACGCCAAAGCACCTGGTGAGCACGGTGTTCGGCTTTGGCAGCATGTGTGCGGCAATTGGCGGAATGTTCATGACGCAGATCGTCGGTAGCGTGCTGACTGCTACCCACAACAACTATGCCGTGCTGTTTACCATGATTCCGGCCATGTACTTCCTGGCGCTGGTGTGGATGTACTTCATGGCACCGCGCAAGGTCGAAAGCGCCTGAGTGCGCAAGCCACTTTCCTCTACGGGGCCCTTGCGGGCCCTTTTTTTGGTCCGCAATTCCGTGAGCGTGGCACCGGCTGCGCCGGTGTTCGCGGGTGAACCCGCTCCTACAAGTAGCACGCCAAGCCCGAGCCATTCGTTGCACCTGCGGGAGCGGCTTTAGCCGCGAACACCGGCGTCGCCGGTGCCATGCGCCACGTACTCGGTCAGACTGAAGACAACACCGCCTTGGCCTTCTCCAGCGCTATGCGTGCGCGCTGTTCGCCGCTGATCCCTTGTTCCAGCAACTGCCGCGTGGGAATTTCCAGGCTTAGCGGTACGCTCGGCGGCAAGGCGCGCAGCAAGCCTGCAAGGTCGGCATCACCCTCGCCCGGGAAGCGTCGCTCGTTACGTGCCTGGCGCAGGATCTCGTCCATGTCGGCCGGTACCGGGCCGGCAACGTCGCACAGCTGGGCATAGCGCATGCGCTGCGGCGCCAGTTGCGCCAGGTCGCCCAGTGAAGACCGGGAGCGGTTGAAATGGAACGCGTCCACCAGCACACAGCCGTTGGCGCGGTCGGCGTTGGCTACCACCCGCATGGCCTGGCGCAGGTCACGTACGTCGGTCCAGGGCATGAATTCCAGGTGCGGGTGAATGCCATAGCCCGCGGCCAGCTCACACAGGGCTGCAAAACGCTCGGTCAGGCGTGCTTCATCGGGGTCGTTGCCTGCCACCAGCAGTTCAGTGCCACCCAGCTCGGCGCCCACCGCAAAAATCGGTTCAAAATCAGCCACACAAGTCTCCGGCTTCAGGCGCAGGATTTCCAGGTCGAGCACCTTGATGCCGGTGTCGCGCAGCCGCGCCTGGGTCTGCCGGCGCAACTCGGCATCAGCCACCAGCGGGAAGTGCTGCTCCTGCTCGGTGGCGGGAACCAGGCGCAGGCCAACGTGGCTGTAACCGGCACGGGCTGCCGCCTCGACCATTTCTGGCGGGGACAGTTCGAGTACCGTCAGGGCGGCAAGGGAGAAAATACGGTCAGTCATTTATCGTCACCAAAAGAGTAGAGGTTGCGTCAGGCGATGTGCTCGGGCGCGCAGGCCCCGCCCGTTTCCGCCGCCTGGCGGATCGCTTCGATCAACGCCAGCGTGCGGCCACCGTCGGCGGCATCGATCAGCGGCGCCTGTTCACCCCGGGCAACCCGCACGAAGTGCTGCAACTGCAGGGTCAAGGCCTCGCCGGCGGGAATGCTCTCCTCGCTTTGAAGCAGCGGCGTGTGCCAGCCCGAGCCCGCTTCGGCGTAATGCCAGCGCTTGAGCTGGGGAATGCTCAGCGCCCCTTGAGTGCCGGCCAGCAGGTAGCACGGCTGGCCATCCTGACGCGGATACACCGGGCTTTCGCCAGCGTCCAGCTCCCAGCTCCACGGCGCCGCCACCGCGTCGGAGCCGGTCAGGCTACCCAGCGCACCGTTGGCGAACTGCAGCAGCACCGCCGCGCTGTCTTCGTTGGCAAACCCACGTACATCGTTACGGGTGAATGCCTGCACCTGTACCACCTCGCCGCACAGATGGCGCAGCAGGTCGAGGTCGTGGATCAGGTTGGTCAGCAGGAAGCCGGCGCCCGGTTCGCGGCGCCATGGGGTTTCGAAATAGCTGTCGGGTTTTTGCAGCTGCCACAGCGCGGTGACATTGATCAACCGGCCCAGCTTGCCGTCGGCAATCACCTGATGGGCCTTGGCGATCAGCGGGTTGTGCCGCCGGTGATGGCCGACCAATACGGGTACGCCACGACGGCGCGATGCTTCTACCAATGCGCGAACCTCATCCAGGTGCACGCCCACCGGTTTTTCGACCAGCACCGGCACGCCGGCTTCGACGCAATCCAGGGCGGTCGCCACATGCAGGTTGTTCGGGTTGGCAACGATTACTGCCTCGGGGCGTGCGCGCTCCAGCATCTGCCGGTGGTCGGCAAAACAGGGCACGCCGCATTCGGCGGCAAAAGCCTCGGCCTGCGGGCTGGGGTCGGCCACCGCGCACAGCTGGGCGTGTGGCACATTGCGCAAGTGCTGGTAGTGCTGGCGGCCCATGATGCCGGCGCCGATCAAGGCAATACGAAGGGGTGCGTTCAACAGCCTGTCCTCTTGTCATTGTTGTTGTATGAATTGTGGAACTTGATTCCACAATTCATACAGCACAATTTAGAACCAAGTTCAGCTTTTCAGAAGAACCCGCAGGACAAGCTGTTCGGTAATCGACCGGAAATGCGCGTCAGGCAAACAATTCGCTTGCCCGGCTGGCCGCCGACAGCTCTTGTGCAGCAGCCAGCAGTAGCGGCGCCAGCTCTGCCAGGCGGCTTTGCGCCATCCGTGCACTGGGCCCGGCAATGCTCAATACGCCGATCACCTCGTCTGTGTGCGGGCGGCGCACCACGGCAGCCAGGGCCGAGGTGCCGATGGCCGAGGTTTCCTCGACCCAGGCATAACCACGCTCGCGGGCACGGTGCAGGTAGGCGAGCAGCTCGTCGGTGGAGCGCGGTGCGTTGGGGCCGAACTGCGCAGGGTCGGCAATACCTTGGCGCAACACCATCTGCAGCGCCTGCTCATCGTCCAGGCTGGCCAACCAGGCATGCCCGGACGCGGTGTAGAACAGCGGCGCATCGCGGCCCATGTCCGGGTCGTAGCGCAGCCCGGAACGGGCGCCCTGAGACTTGGCGATCCAGGTCTGGCGGGCACCGTCGATCACGCCAAGGCGCACCAGCTCACCGCTGTCCTGGGCCAGGCGGTCGAGAATCGGCTGAATGATGTCGGCACCGTTGCTCGACAGGTAACGGAATCCCAGCGCCACCAGCTTGGCCGACAGTTGGTAGCGGCTGTTGTCACGGTTCTGCCGCACGTAGCCCAGCCGCACCAGCTCAGTGAGCATGCGGTGGGCGGCGCTTTTGGGAATGTCCAGGCGCTCGGCCAGGGTTTGCAACGGCAGCCCCAGGGGTTCGCCGGTAAGGGTTTCTACAAGACTGAAGGCGCGTTCGATCTGACTACCAGCCATGACTACAGGTCCCTGATTTTTTTTGCGGATTCTAGAAGATGATTCCATATGAGCGATAGCGGCCGCAGCGAAGTCGCGCTGAAGTGTCCGGTTATCGCCCAGTTGTTGCCTGCCCGAGCTGCCATGCCCTTGCGGGTAAAGGCGCTGCCGATAAAAATATGGAACCTTGTTCTAATAACAATACAGGAACGCCGCGATGCCCTCAGCTGCTCTGGATACCGAATACGATGTACTGGTCATAGGCTCCGGCGCCGCCGGGCTGGCTGCGGCCGTGACGGCGGCCTGGCATGGGCAGAGGGTGATCGTGGTAGAGAAGGAGCCCGTGTTTGGCGGTGCCACCGCCTGGTCCGGCGGCTGGGCGTGGGTGCCACGTAACCCGCTGGCACAGCGGGCCGGCATCGTGGAGGACATCGAGCAGCCGCGAACTTACCTGCGCCATGAACTGGGGACGCACTACAACGCCGAGCGCGTCGATGCCTTTCTTGAGGCTTGCCCGCACATGGTGGCGTTTTTCGAGAAGCATACGGCGTTGCAGTTTGCCGATGGCAACGGCATCCCGGACATGCATGGCGACACACCGGGCGCAGCCCAGGGCGGGCACCAGGTGATCGCCGCGCCTTATGATGCCCGAGAGGTGGGTGCCTTGCTGCCACGCCTGCGCAAGACCCTGCGCGAAACCTCGTTCATGGGCATGCCGATCATGGCCGGTGCCGACCTAGCGGCCTTCCTCAACATGACCCGTTCGCCCAAGGCACTGCTGCACGTATGCAAGCGATTTGGCCGCCACCTGTATCACCTGGCGCGGTATGGTCGGGCGATGCACCTGGTCAACGGCGTGGCACTGGTGGCGCGGCTGGCCAAATCGGCACAGGACCTGGGTGTGCACCTGCAGGAGTCGGCGCCGGCCAAAAGCCTGCTGGTCGAAGATGGCCGGGTGTGCGGGGCTCGGGTGGCCACGCCGCAGGGCGAGCGACAGATACGCGCCAAGGCCGTGGTGCTTGCAGCAGGTGGCTTCCCCAACGACAGCGCCCGGCGCCAGCAGCTGTTCCCGCGCGATGCCAGCGGCCACGACAACCTGGCCCTGCCGCCACAGGGATGTTCCGGTGACGGGCTGCGCCTTGGCGAGGCGGCCGGCGGCGTGGTGACCACCAACCTGAAATCGCCGGTGGCTTGGGCGCCGGTGTCGCGCGTGCCGCACCGCGATGGCAGCATCGGCCACTTCCCGCACATCATCGAGCGCGGCAAGCCGGGCATCATCGGCGTGCTGGCCAACGGCAAGCGCTTTGTCAATGAAGCGCATGGCTATTACGACTATGTGTCGGCCATGGTCGCGGCAGTGCCGCAGGGTGAAGAAGTGTGCTCGTGGCTGGTGTGCGATCATCGCTTCTTGCGCCGGTTTGGCCTGGGCCATGCCCGCCCGGCACCGCTGCCGGTGTGGCCGCATGTGCGCAGCGGTTATCTCAAGCGGGGTGTCACGCTTGAAGCGCTGGCGGACGCCTGCGGCATTGAACCGGCCGGGTTGCGTGCCACGGTCAGCGACTTCAACAAACATGCACGAAATGGCCAGGACCCGGCATTTGGCCGTGGCTCCACGCCGTTCAACCGCAAACAGGGTGACCCGCAGCACAAGGGCCCCAACCCGTGTGTGGCGCCCATCGAACACGGGCCGTTCTATGCGGTGAAGGTGCAGCCTGGCTGCTTTGGTACCTTTGCCGGGTTGCACACCGACGGCAGTGCCCGGGTGCTGGATGAAGCCGGGCAACCCATCGCAGGCCTGTATGCGGCGGGTACCGACATGGCCAGCGTGTTTGGTGGCTGGTACCCGTCGGGCGGCATCAACCTGGGGCCAGCGCTGACCTTTGGCTATGTGGCCGGGCGGCACATTGCCGGGGTGCAGGCGTATGAGTGAGGTGGGCTGAAATGGCCTGACAGTGTCCAGAAACTGAACATCACGAAAACTGGCCATTGTTCAGCTTGTGAACAGTACAGCGCACCGGCGCCCGGTAGTTTGCATGTCCAACGCGTTGGCATGCCCCCTGCAACAAGCATCCGTGAACACAACAACACACAGGATGCTTTGCGTGAATACCTTACTGCCCAACGAACTCTGGAATGAGCGGCTGTTCACCGGTACCTGGGTACCCGGCGAACTGCCCGCTACCGCAATCACCTCACCCGGCAATGGCCTGGCACTGGGTACCCTGGCCAACGCTGGGGCCAGGCAGGTAGAGCAAAGTGCCCGCGTGGCCGCCACGGCCCAGCGCAGCTGGTATGCCCTGCCCTACGACGAACGAGCCAAAGTCCTGCGCAAGGCCGCCGCCATCGCCGAGCAGTACCAGGCCGAAATCGCCGACTGGATCGTCCGTGAAAGCGGCTCCACTCAGGCCAAGGCCGGCTTTGAAGCGTCCATCACCCTCAAGTCGCTGCACGAAGCCTGTGCCCTGCCCTCGCGCAGCCAGGGCGAAGTACTGCCGTCCAGCGCCGGCCGCCTGAGCATCGCCCGGCGCCGTCCGTTGGGTGTGATCGGGGTGATTTCGCCGTTCAATTTCCCGCTGTACCTGGCCATGCGCGCGGTTGCCCCGGCACTGGCCACGGGCAATGCGGTCGTGCTCAAGCCCGACCCGCGCACCGCTGTGTGTGGCGGCCATGTCATTGCCCGCATTTTCGAGCTGGCCGGTTTGCCGGCGGGCGTGTTGCATGTGCTGCCGGGCGGCGCAGAAGCCGGTGCTGCACTTACCGCGTCACCCAGCGTGGCAATGATCCAGTTCACCGGCTCTACCGCAGCCGGCCGCAAGGTTGGCGAGGCTGCCGGCCGCCACCTGAAAAAGGTCTCGCTGGAACTCGGTGGCAAGAACTCGCTGATCATCCTCGACGATGCCGACCTGGACCTGGCCATCGCCAACGCTACCTGGGGGGTGTACCTGCACCAAGGGCAGATCTGCATGTCGACCGGCCGGGTGCTGGTGCAACGCGGCATTTATGACGCCTTCGTCGAACGCCTGGTGGCCAAGGCGCGCAGCCTGACCGTGGGTGACCCGGCCAGTGGCCAGGTTCACCTGGGCCCGCTGATCAACGCCGCCCAGCGCGACAACGCCTTGCGTATCGTCGAGGCCGCACACGCTGCCGGTGCGACGCTGGCAACCGGTGGTTCGGCGGACGGGCTGTTCTTCCAGCCGACCGTGCTCAGCGACGTTCAACGTGACAACCCGGCGTTTCATGAAGAGATCTTCGGCCCCGTGGCCGTGGTGGTGCCGTTCGACACTGACGCGCAGGCGGTGGACCTGGCCAACGACACCGACTACGGCCTGAGCGCTGCCATTTTGTCGCGCGACACTGGCCGTGCCCTGCGCCTGGGCGAGCAACTGCGTACCGGGCTGCTGCACATCAACGACCAGACCGTCAACGACGAGGTCATCAACCCCTTCGGCGGCGTCGGTGCATCCGGCAATGGCACCAGCATCGGTGGCGCCGCCAACTGGGAAGAGTTCACCCAATGGCAATGGCTGACCCTCAAGGGCGAAGCACCTGCCTACCCCCTGTAACCCCGGAGAACAATAACAATGACAACCCCTCTTTTGCGCCCCATTCAGGCTGCCGTTACCCGTGGCAAAGGCGCCCCCTTCGTGCTGGAGCAGGCACGTATTCGTGCACCGCAAGGTGACGAGGTGCTGGTACGCATCGTGGCCACAGGCATGTGCCACACCGACATGATCGTGCGCGATCAGTATTACCCCGTGCCGCTGCCAGCGGTACTCGGCCACGAGGGCTCGGGCATCGTCGAGGCGGTTGGCCCGCTGGTGCAGAACCTGGCCGTGGGCGACCATGTGGTGATGACCTACGGCTACTGCGGCCACTGCCTGGCCTGCGACGCCGGCCAGGCGGCCTACTGCCAGGACTTTTTCGGGCGTAACTTCAGTGGCGCCGGCCCCGAAGGCGAGCATGCCCTGCAGGACGAACAGGGCCACGCCCTGAATGACCACTTCTTCGCCCAGTCGTCGTTCGCCACCTACGCACTGGGGCGTGAGAACAACACCGTACGCGTGCCCAAGGAAGCCCCGATCGAGCTGCTCGGCCCACTGGGCTGCGGCATCCAGACCGGTGCAGGTGCGGTGATCAATTCGCTGAAAGTCACGCCCGGCAGCGCCTTTGCCGCTTTTGGCGGCGGTGCGGTAGGCCTTTCGGCCGTGCTGGCCGCACAAGTGGCAGGCGCCGCCACCATCATCGCGGTCGACGTGGTGCCTTCGCGCCTGGCCCTGGCGCTGGAGTTGGGTGCCACCCATGTGGTCAACAGCCGCGAGGCCGACCCGGTCGCCGCCATTCGTGAATTCACCGGCGGCGGCGTGCAGTTTGCCCTGGAGTCCACCGGGCGCCCGGAAGTGCTGCGCCAGGCCGTGGATGCCCTTGGCAGCCGGGGCGCGCTGGGGGTGGTGGGCGCGCCGCCGCTGGGCACCACCGCGCAATTCGACGTCAACGACCTGTTGCTGGGCGGCAAGGTCATCCGCGGCATCGTCGAGGGTGACAGCGTGCCGAAGAAGTTCATCCCCGAGCTGGTCAACCTGTACCTGCAAGGCCGCTTCGCCTTCGACAAGCTGGTGCGCTTCTACGACTTCGAGCAGATCAACCAGGCCGCCGAGGACAGCGAGAAAGGCCTGACCCTCAAGCCGATCATCCGCATCCAGAAATAAGCACTCAGGGGGCAGCCACGCGCTGCCCTCACACCATAACAAGAACAAGGGAACCCCTGACATGACACGACTCTCCAGCCTTGCCTGGGGCGCGCTGGCCTGCGCACTGGTTTCGGCCAAAGCCCTGGCCGTTGATGTGAATGCCGGTGACTACACCGCGCTGCCGCCAGGTACCAACGTCGCCGCCTGGTACCAGCAGTTCAGCCGCGCCGACCGCTTCAATGGCGACGGCGCGCCCGACGCCACACACAACACCCGCCTGCGCTCCAACATCAGCATCCTGCGCCTGATTCACTTCACCGAAATCGGCGGCATCACGGTAGACCCGCAAATACTCCTGCCCTTCGGCCATGTCTACGACGTGAAGGTGGGCGGGCAGCCGCTGGGCAGCAACAGCGGCATGGCCGACCCGATCATCGGCGCCACGTTCTGGCTGGTGAACCAGCCGGGGGTGGGTGCCAGTGGCCGCTACTTCGGCATCACCCCGCTGCTGTACCTGCCATGGGGGCAGTATGACCGCGATGCCGGTGTGAACCTGGGCGAAAACCGCTGGAAAGGCGACCTGCAACTGGGCTGGGTGGAGCCGCTGTGGGGCCGCTGGTCGATGGAGTGGTATGCCGATGCCGTGTTCTACGGCAGCAATGACAAGGCCGGCAGCGGCAGCCAGACCTTGCGCCAGGACCCGACCTACCAGCTGCAGACCAACCTGCGCTATGACTTCAACCCGGCCCAGCGCCTGGCCCTGGGCTTCTCAGCCAGCGAGGGTGGCAAGCAGCACCTGTCAGGCGACTACACCGGGCAGAAGACCGAAGTGCAGCAAGTGCGCCTGGAGTTCCAGCAGATGGTCGGCAAGACCGTGCAACTGAGCGGCCAGCTGACCCACGACACCCGCGTGATCGGCGGTTTCCAGGAAGACACCGGGATCAACCTGCGAGCGCTGTTGCTGTTCTGATTGGCCCGCCAGCCTTGACGCGCTGCTGGCAGCGGCGCAACGTGCGCAGTCAGTAGCGTGCCGTCAACCCTCACAAGGTGTACCCATGGATCGCCTACAACTCCAGCTGCACAGCGCCCGCCAGCAGTTTGCCGACGGTTTGCCACTGCCCGCCGGGCTACTGCCCGAGCCTATCGAGCGCTCGTGGGAGCGTTCCAGGGCTGCCGGGCTCAGCCCCTGGCAGCCACGCCTGGCGCGCGGGCAACTGGATGTGCAGGCACTGACCGACGCAGACACCCAACTGGCCGCCTGCGTGCAGCCCGAGCTGGAGCGCTTGTGGGAGCTGATTGGCGATTCCCACTGGATGCTGTTTTGCGTCAACCCTGAAAACCGTATTGTGCAAACGCGCAAGCCGGGCGGCATCGACAGCCCGCTGTCGGCCCTGCACGCCGGGCGCAGGGTCAGCGAGGTGGACGTCGGCACCACGGCCCCGGCCTGTACGCTGATGGACGGCCTGCCGGCCATCGTGGCCGGCAACCAGCATTACCTGCAGGAGTTTGCCCGGTTTTTCTGCGTCAGCGTGCCGCTGCACGGGGTGAATGGCGAGCTGCTGGGGGCACTGGACCTGACCGGTATCGGCACCCGTAATGCCGGGACCATGCTCGAACGCCTCAAGCATGCGGCGCTGGCCACCGAGAACAACTTTTTCCACGCGTTGCCGGGCTGCCGCATCCTGGAACTGCAACACGACCCCAGGCTGCTTGGCTCGCCGCTGCAGGCGCTGCTGGCCGTGCAAGACGATGGCACGGTGTACGCGGCCAACCGCGCCGCGCAACAATTGCTGGGGGTGCCCGACTACCGCCCTGAGGGGCTGACCCTGGAGCACCTGTTTGACCGCCCCGGCCACAACGGCCTCGAGGGTTCGCCGCAGTTGCTGGCCCTGGCCGATGGCTCGCGCCTGTATGGTCGGCTGTTGGCACAACCTGCGGCCAAAACTCGGCCACTTCGGCCCAGCCACACGCCGCTGGGCAGCGATCGGCGGGTAAATGCCCGCTTCGAAGATGCCTGCAAGGCCGTGACCGGTCACTTGCCGGTGCTGATCACCGGGCCAACCGGTTGCGGCAAGGAAGTGTTCGCCAAAGCCCTGCATGCCCACTGCTGCCCTCAGGCCCCGTTCGTTGCGATCAACTGCGCGGCCCTGCCCGAAAGCCTGATCGAAGCCGAGCTGTTCGGCTATACCGAAGGCAGCTTCACTGGCGCCCGTAAAGGTGGTGCCATGGGCCTGCTGGAGTCGGCCGGGGACGGGATCCTGCTGCTCGACGAAATTGGCGACATGCCGCTGGCCCTGCAAAGCCGGTTGCTGCGGGCACTGCAGGAACGGCAGGTCACCCGCATTGGCAGCACCACGGCATCGCCCTTCAACGCACACATTGTCGCAGCCACACACAAAGACCTTGGCGCGCTGGTAGCCAACGGTGGTTTTCGCGAAGACCTGTTCTACCGCCTGGACGGCCTGCGTGTCAGCCTGCCCGGTCTGGAGCAGCGCCTGGATAAACAGCAACTGATCGAAGCCTTCTTCCAGCGTCCGGGCTTTGCGCCGCTGCAGGCCGAGGCCAGGCGCCGGCTGCTGGCCTACCACTGGCCGGGCAACCTGCGGCAACTGGAGAACGTGGCGCGGCTGGTCGGTGTGCTGGCCGCGGGTGAGCCCAGCATAGGCGTGCAGCACCTGCCAGAAGACCTGCAAGGCCAGCCGGTCGCGCCGCCGCGCTCGCTTTCAGACGCCACCCACGATGTGATCGAGCGCGCTTTGCTGGCCCATGAGGGCAATGTCAGTGCCGCCGCCAAGGCGCTGGGTATTTCCCGTACCACCTTGTACAAGCGCCTGGGTTCGCGCTAGTACTCAGGCCGGGCAGCGCATCTGCGCCAGCCAGTACGGCACATCCACCTCGTCGATCTGCTCGGCACGCAGGAACTGCTCGGCATACTGGCGATACACCCCGCTGCTGAGGAACAGCGCCAGCAGTTGCCCGTCGATGTGCCGGTCACGGGCCATGAGCACCAGGATCTTCACCGATTCGGACAACGTCTTCGGCGGCTTGTAAGGCCGGTCGGCCGCCGTCAGTGCTTCAAATATGTCGGCAATGGCCATTACCCGCTCGGCAATGCCCAGGTCATGCTCACCCAGCCGGCGTGGGTAGCCGCTGCCATCCAGTTTCTCGTGGTGGTTGCCGGCGATGGCCGGTACGCGTCTCATCTGACGCGGAAACGGCAGCGAGCTGAGCATGATGATGGTTTGCACGATGTGCTCGTTGATCTTGAAACGCTCCTCGTCATTCAGCGTGCCGCGCCGGATCGACAGGTTATACAGCTCGCCGTGGTTGCTGGCGTGGGCTGGCAGGCGCATGTCGAAGCCCCATCGGTTGCACGGGTCGCCCTTGGTCACCGGGGGCTTGCGCTCGCCCCAGGGCACACGATGCTCGGGGCGGTCGGCCAACAGCGGTTCGTCTACCGGCAGCGCGGGTTGCGGTATGCCGGTATAGCGCTGCGCCTCATCGCGGGAGATGCCCAGGCGGTTGTCGAAGTGGCGCTGCCAGCGCTGCTGGCTGATGTGCTGCAGGCGTTCGATATCGGCATCCTGCATGAACTCGCCGCCGATGTTGGCCTGGGCGACAAAGGCGAAGTCATCCTGCAGCCGGGCCTGGCTGCAGGCTAGCGCGGCTTGCAGCACCTGCGGGTCGGCGCCGCTGGCCAGGCCTTGCCAGTAGGCCAGTTCGGCATCACGCCACAGCACTTCAAACCGCATGCGTACTTCATGAATACGGTTGTACAGGGTCTCCAGCTTGGTCGCCTTGTCCACCACGTACTCCGGGCTGGTGACCTTGCCGCAGTCGTGCAGCCAGGCCGCTACACGAAATTCGTAGCGTTCGGCTTCAGTCATGCTGAAGCTGGCATAGGGGCCGCTGTCGGCGGCCACCACCTGGTCCAGCAGCATCTGCGCCAGTTGCGGCACACGCTCGCAGTGGCCACCGGTGTAGGGGCTTTTGGCATCGATGGCGTCAGCCAGCAACTTGATCATGGCATCCATCAGGCGTTGCTGGGCTTCGGCCAGCTGGCGTGTTTCGATGGCCACTGCCGCCACACCAGATAGCTCTTCGACAAATTGCCGGAACGGTTGGCCCAACTGGTCGCGCGCCTGCGCTTCATCCAGTTGCAGCACCAGAATACCCAGCAGCGCCTGGCTACGGTCTTTCAGCACCACGGCCTGGCTGCGCTCGTCCAGGCCGAGGGCCTGCGTCACCGCTGCGGCCAGCGTGCGCCGGGCGCCCTCATCCACGGCAAGCTCGCCGGGGTACTGCTCGCCCCGGCAGGCGGCGGCCAGGCGCAGCAGCGCGTGCTCGGCGTCGAACAAATACACCACACCGGCCTCGACCCCGGCAGCGTGCACCAGATGAGCCAGGACGCCGTCGAGCATACGCGCCAGGTCGCGCTCGCGGCTGAGCGTGAGGGTAATGGCCTGGAAACCGCGAATGGTGCCGGCCATGCGGCTCAATACATGGCTCAGCTCTCGTACTTCGGACACCTGCGATTTCACCCCCACTTCGCGGCTGAAATCAAAGCTGGCCAAGCCTTGCACCTGTTCAGCCAGCACCTTCAGCGGGCGGACGATACGCCGGCCGAGCACACCGCCAAGCACCAGCAGCACGGCCATCAACGCCAAGGTCCAGAGCAACTGCTCGAACAACACCTGGCGCGCACCGGCCAGCAGCTCATGGCCCGGCACGGCAATCAACACCTGCAGATCCTGCCCGGCCAGGCTGGTCAGCGGAATGCGCATGCCATACCAGGTCTGGCCGTCCACCTGATAAGGCTGTGCCTGCGTGCCTGACGGCAGGTCAGCGTACAGGTGCTGCAGGCTTGCAATGTTCAGCTCGCTGATTCGCGACAGGCGCACGCCCTGCCCTTCATGCACGATCACCCGCTGCAAGTCCGGGTAGGCCACAACATTGCCCTGGTCGTCGAGCACGGCAATTTCGGTGCCGGGGGTGATGCGCAAGCCCTGGGTTTCGCTGGCCAGGTCGTTGACCGAAACATCCATGCCGATCACCGTTTCTCCGTCAACGCTGCGCTGCGCCAGGGTCAGGCCGATTTCACGGGTAGTGAAGAACACGTACGGCGGCGTCAGCACAGTGGCGGGCTGCGCACTGGCTTCGGCGAACCACGGGCGTGTACGCGGGTCGTAGCGGTATTCGGGTTTGGCCTGGGCCTGCAACAGGTTCAACGCCTGGTCGTAGTAGCGCCACTCGCCCTGCACCACCCCGCCCTCGCCACGGCTGACACGCTGCACCAGAAACGCCGTGCCCGGCGGCGCGGCGAAGCGCTGCAGCAGCTGCGGGTCGCGCAGCCGGCGCACCAACAGGAAATCGCCGCTGGGGTAGCCCATGTAGGCGGCACTGAGCATGCGGTTGGCATTCAGGGTTTCGACCAGTTGTGGCAGCCTTTCCAGGCGCTGCGCCTGGGTATGCGCAGCAGGGTTGTGGGCCAGCAGGCGGATGCTGCTTTGCACCGGGTCGATCAGGCGCCGGGCGCGCTCGTCGATGGTCTTGCCCACCTGCTGGGCTGTATCGCCGGCGGCGGCTACCAAGGTCTGGCGGATACCGCGATAGCCCTGCCAGGCCAGCGCGGCACCCAGCAACAGCATGCCCAGCACGATGGCCAGCGCCACCAGCCATTGCAGTGAAATGCCACGCCCGGTCCTACCGGTATCACGACCCGTCGACACGCAGCCCATCCCAGGTACTCCATGTGAGGCAAATTGAGGGAGCAGCCAGGACGATCATGCGGGCCGAAGCCATTCGCAGGCAGCGAGATGGGCCGAATGGTGGCCAATAGCCCTGGCCCATCTTGGCAGGAGTGTAGAGTGCGGCTGGGGGTTCTGCCGGGTTGGCAGAAAAAATTAACGTGGCAGGTCACAATCCCGTCAGGAAGACGCCCGCTGCTCCAGCATCACCAGTGCGCCGACAATCAACGCCTGCATGCCTTCAAGCAACTCCACCTCCATCTCCGATTCCTCCCCCGCCCGGTCGGCCTCCAGAAGCGGCTCGCGCCCGGACACCGTGTACACGGTATCGGCCACCGCAAAGCCATGGAATGCCACGGTGGACAGCAACCAGCGCGCCTGCTCCAGGCTCAGGTCATAGGCCTGGGCGATGTGCGCCTGGTGGTCGTTGATCTTGTCGATCATCGCTTCCGTGGCCGCCAGCCTGCGGATCACATAGGGCGTGAGCCCCGGATGCGCCTTGACGAACGCCTGTACAGACGTGGCAAAGCGCGTCAGGTAGGCCTGCAGGCCTTCAGCCGCATCACCACTCGCCTTCGGGATCTGCCAGCGCTGGAAAATTTCCTCGGCCACCAGGCACTTGAGCGCTTCGATGTTCGCCACATGCTTGTACAACGCCATGTGGCTCACCCCCAGCGCGGCCGCCACGCCAACGAAGGTGAGGTTGGGCAGCCCTATGGTGACGCTGACGTCCGCAATGCGTTCACGGGTAATGGTGCGTGGGCGGCCGCGGCCGGGTGCGCGTTCAGGTGGTTGCATCAGGTCCTCCAGGTGTTGTGCAGACAGTCTTGTAGCTGGCTTGTCGGGTTTTCGCAAATTAGTTTATAGTCATGCAACTAATTCGTTTTCAGCTTTCCAGGCCCGCTTCATGTCTGACTCATCCCCCCCTCTTGACGCTACCGCCTCTGTCGACAGCAAGGCGCGCAGCCCCCTGAGCCGCGTGCTCTCCCCCATTCGCGGGCAGCTGGCCCTGGCGACCGTGCTGGCTGCCGCGGGTTCGATGCTGGCCCTGGTACCGCTGGCAGGCATTGCGCACATCGCCCACCTGGCCTTGAGCGAAGGCAACACATCGGGCGCCATTGGTTGGGCCATTGCCGCCAGCATTGCCAGCCTGTTCACAGGCATGGCCCTGATCACCGCAGCCGAACTGCTGGCGCACCAGGCCGACAACCACATCACCCACCAGCTGCGTGTAGCGATCGGCCAGCGGCTGATGCAGGTGCCACTGGGCTGGTTCAGCGAGCGGGCATCCAGCGAAGTGAAACGGGCGATGCAGGACGACATCGGTACCTTGCACAGCCTGACCGCGCACTTCTTCACCACCTTGGGTCGCGCTGTCGGCGCCGTGGTGATTTCGGTGGTTTACCTGTTCGCCATGGACTGGCGCCTTGCCCTGATCGCGCTGCTGCCGTTCCCGGCGTTCTTCCTGTTTTTGCACCGCGCCATCAAGGCCAGTGCAGCGCATATGGGCGACATGGTCACCGGCATGACGCGCATCGACACTGCAGTGGTCGAGTTCGTCAACGGCATGCCGCTGGTGAAGGCGTTCGGCGACCGTGGCAACGCCCAGGACCGCTACCGTGCCGCGGTCGATGACTTTGCACACACCTTCACCGGCTTCACCCGCCCATTGGTCGCAGCGATGGCCAGGGCCAATGCGCTGATCGCACCGGTGACCGTGCTGGGCGTGGTGCTGTTGGCCGGGATGGGGTTCGTGGCGCTGGGATGGATCGAGCCGATACAGATACTGCCCTTCGCCCTGGTCACGCCGGGGCTGTGCGCACCCTTGCAGCTGTTGCACTTCATCACCCACGACCTGAACGGTGCAGCGGCCGCAGCCCAACGGGTGCAGGCCCTGCTGGATACGCCCGTGCTGCCGGCCCCTGCCGCTGGCAGCCTGCCCAACGGCTGCGAAGTACGCGTGGAGCAACTGCACCATGCCTATGTACCGGGCAACCCTGTGCTCAACGACGTCAACTTCACCCTGGCCCCTGGCACCACCACCGCCATCGTCGGCCCTTCCGGTGCAGGCAAGTCAACGCTTGCACGCCTGCTGCTGCGTTTCTTCGACCCCGACACCGGGCGCCTCACCCTGGGCGGCGTCGACCTGCGGCACATCGAAAGCCGCGAACTGTACCGGCGCATCGGCTTCGTACTGCAGGAGGTGCGGCTGATCCACGCCAGCGTGGCCGACAACATCGCCCTGGGCCGGCCGGATGCTACCCGTGAGCAGATCGAAGCGGCGGCGCGGCTGGCCAACATTCACGCGCGCATCCTGCAGTTGCCACGCGGCTATGACTCGGTGGTCGGCGAAGACGCGCAATTGTCCGGTGGCGAACAGCAACGGCTGAGCATTGCCCGCGCCGTGCTGCTCGACCCGCCGGTGCTGGTGCTGGACGAAGCCACTGCCGCCGCCGACGCCGAAAGCGAGGCGGCAATCCAGGACGCCCTGTCGCGCTTTGCCCGGGGCCGCACCCTGCTGGTCATCGCCCACCGGCTAGACACGGTGATGCACGCTGACCAGATTCTGGTGATCGACCAAGGCACCGTGCGTGAACAGGGGCGCCACAGCGAGCTGCTCGCCCGCCAGGGGCTGTACGCCCGGCTTTGGGCGCAGGGCGGTTATCAGGACACCGTGAAAGAGGCGCTGCCAGCATGCTGAAAACGTTCGTTCGACTGCTGGGCGACAGCGCGCCGGCCTGGCGCCGTTACCTGCTGATGACCGTGCTGTATGGGGTTTTCAGTGGCCTGACCATCTGTACCCTGGCGCCGATCATGGTGCACCTGCTGAACAACGAGCTACAGGCGGCCTATGCCTGGCTGGCCGTGCTGGCGGCGGGTATGGCGCTGTGTTGGGCCTGGCGGCGCCAGGTGGAACAGGCCGGCATCAGCCTGGCGGTGGCCGTGCTGCAAGGCGGCCGCCAGCACATCGGCGCGCAGGTGGCACAACTGCCACTGGGCTGGTTCACCCCCGACAACACTGCCCGGCTTGGGCATGTGATCACCCAGGGGACGATGGCCGTTGCACAGTTGCCGGCCCATGTCCTCACCCCTTTGATCAGCGGCTGCGTCACACCGCTGGTGGTGGTGCTTGCGCTGTTCGCCCTGCACCCGCCGCTGGGGCTGATCGCATTGCTGGCGCTGCCGGCCCTGGTGGCGGTGTTGCTGTTCAGCGCACGCCTGGGGCGTGGCGCGGACCAGCGTTTTCACCAGCACTTCGCCGCAGCCAGCCAGCGCATGGTCGAATTCGCCCAGGCCCAGTCGGTGCTGCGCGCCTTCAACGGCAGTGGTGGCGGCACGCGTTTGCTGGCGCAAAGCCTGGAGCGCCAGCGCAGCAGCGGCATCGACCTGATCATGCGTGCTTCGCTGTCAGCACTGCTTAACAGTTGGGCGGTGCAGGCAACGTTCGCGGCACTGCTGGTAGCCGCAGGGCTGTGGCTCGGCAATCGAGCAGGTGCTCAACTGCAGGATGCCGTGGCAGTGGTTGTGGCGCTGGCCATGGTGTGCCGCTTCATCGACCCGCTGCAGGACGTGGCCAACCATGTCGAAATCCTGCGCGGCGCACATGCCCAGTTGCAGGAAATCGAGCGGATACTGGCAGCCACGCCTTTGCCGGAACCCGACTCGCCCCTGCAGCCGGTGGACGGTGGTATCGACCTGCAAGGGGTAAGCCTGCGCTACAACCCCGGCGGGCCGGCTGTGCTGCAGAACGTGAACCTGAGCCTCCCGGCGGGCAGCATGACGGCCGTTGTCGGCGCCTCGGGCTCGGGCAAGACGTCGCTGATGCGGCTGATAGCACGGTTCTTCGACACAACCCAAGGCAGCGTAAGGATTGGCGGCGTGGATGTCAGGAAAATGGCCCGCGCCTGCCTGACCGACACTGTCAGCCAGGTACTGCAGGACACCTGGCTGTTCCAGGGCAGCATCGCCGACAACATCCGCATCGGCAAACCCGATGCCAGCGATGCCGAAGTGTTGCAGGCGGCGCACATGGCCGGGCTGACAAACGTTATCGACCGCCTGCCGGAAGGCCTCGATACGCCGGTGGGTGAAGGTGGCGTGCGGTTGTCGGGCGGCGAGCGCCAGCGTGTGACCATTGCCCGCGCATTGATCAAGCAAGCGCCGGTGCTGTTGGTGGATGAAGCCACCGCTGCCCTCGATGCCGAGAACCAGGCCGTGATTGCACAAACCCTGCACAGCCTGCGTGGGCGCTGCACGCTGGTGGTCATCGCACACCAGCTCAGCACCGTGGCCATGGCCGACCATATCGTGGTGCTGGAAGCAGGTCAGGTTGTCGAACAAGGCACGCCGGCAGCATTGCGCGCCAGTGGCGGGCGCTATGCTCGCTTTCTCGAACAACGTCACGCCGCTGGCGGCTGGCGCATCGCCGCGCCGCAGGTGGATCACGACTGATGCGCGCGTCATGGCTGATCCTGTTCCTGCTGTTGTGCGTGGCCTCACTGGCGGTTGGTGCCCGTGAGCTGGCCTGGGCCCAGCTGTTCACCCTGCATGGCGACACGTGGCTGACCCTGACCGCCAGCCGTCTGCCGCGCCTGGCAGCATTGATACTGGTGGGTGTCGGCCTGGCGGTGTGCGGGGTGATCCTGCAGCAGATCGTGCGCAACCGCTTCGTCGAACCCGGCACCACCGGCGGGCTGGACGCCGCTCGCCTGGGCATCCTGCTGTCGCTGAGCCTGGCACCAGCGGCCGGGGCTATGTCGCGCATGCTGTTTGCCCTGGCCGTTTGCTTTGCCGCCAGCTTGCTGTTCGTTGCCATCATCCGCCGCATACGTGCCCGCAATGCGGTGCTGGTGCCGGTCATAGGCCTGATGTACGGCGGTGTGCTGAGTGCGCTGGCCGAGTTTTACGCCTACCGCTTCAACCTGCTGCAAAGCATGCAGGGCTGGTTACTGGGTGACTTCTCAAAGGTGGTGCAAGGCCGCTACGAAATCCTCTACCTGATCCTGCCGGTCGTACTGCTCACGTACCTGTACGCGCAGCGCTTCACCGTGCTGGGCATGGGCGAAGGCATGGCCACCAGCCTGGGCCTGAACTACTCGGCCAACGTCACACTGGGCCTGCTGCTGGTGGCGGTGACCGTGTCGACCAGCGTGATCGCCGTCGGCGCCATCCCCTTCGTCGGCCTGGTGGTGCCCAACCTGGTGGCGCTGCGTCATGGCGACAACCTGCGCCGCACCCTGCCCCTGGTGGCACTGGGTGGCGCAGCCTTGCTGCTGGTGTGCGACTTGCTCGGGCGGCTGTTGATCTACCCGTTCGAAGTTCCCATAGGCCTGACAGCGGGCGGCCTGGGCGGGCTTATCTTCCTTGGGCTGATTCTCGGGAGGCAGCGATGAGGGGCCGCCACCTGGTGTGGCTGGCGGCCGTCGCGCTGGCCCTGGTGTTCGTGTTCGCCAATGCGGGGCTGGACTTTGACTACGCCATCCCCAAGCGCCTTGCGCGCCTGGCTGCCATGGTCATCGGCGGCGTGTGCGTGGCCTGTTCCGCCATCGCCTTTCAGACCCTGTCGGGCAACCGCATCCTGACCCCGGCGATCATGGGGTACGAAGCGGTGTACCTGCTGTTGCAGGCGCTGCTGGTGCTGGCCATGGGGGTGCAGGGGGTGGTGATGCTCGGCAGCAGTGGCAATTTCCTGCTCTCGGTGCTGCTGATGCTCGGCTACTCCTGGGCCCTGCACCGCTGGCTGTTTCGCGACGGCAAAAGCAACGTGTACTTCCTGCTGCTGGTCGGGCTGGTGCTGACCATGGTCATGGCCACGTTCACCCAGTTCGTCCAGCTGAAAGTCAGCCCGGGCGAGTTCTCGATGCTGCTGGGTTATACCCAGGCGTCGTTCAACCGGGCATCGCCACGGTTGCTGCTGTATTCGGGTGTGCTGGTGACAGGGTTGTGCGTGCTGCTGGCCAAGGCCGTGCCGGTGCTTGACGTGCTGGCGCTGGGGCGCGACCAGGCGATTTCGCTGGGTGTGGATTACCGGCGCAACGTGCGCCTGTTGCTGGCGCTGATTGCGGCGCTGGTCGCGGTGTCGACCAGCCTGCTGGGGCCGACGGCGTTCATGGGCGTGTTCGTCGCCAACATCACCTACGCCATGGCCGGCACCTTCCGCCACCGGGTCACCCTGGCCCTCGGCAGTGCTGTGGCTATTGCCGTGTTCATTGCCGCCCAGTTACTGGTCGAGCATGCCTTCAACTACAGGACCACCGTCGGCATCCTCGTGAACCTGGTGTGTGGCACCTACTTCCTCGCCCTGATGGTGCGTAGCCGGGGAGCCGCATGATTACTGTCCATGAGTTGCACAAGCGCTACGGCAGCAAAGCCGTGTTGAGCGGGGTGAGCACATGCTTCCCTCGCCACCAACTGACCTCGCTGATCGGCCCCAATGGCGCGGGCAAAACCACCTTGCTGATGATGCTGGCGCGGTTGCTGGAGCCGAGCAGCGGCGACATCCAGCTGGACGGGCAAAGCATCGGCAGCATCCCCATCGGCGCCTACGCCCGGCGCGTCGCTACCCTGCGCCAGGCGGTCGATTTCAACCTGCGCCTGACCGTCGAAGAGCTGGTCGCGTTCGGCCGCTTTCCTTACAGCCGCGGCGCGCTCACCGAGGAAGACCAACAAGCGATCGACCAGGCCATCGCCTTCCTTGCCCTTCAGCCGCTGCGCCAGGCCTACCTCGATGAGCTCAGCGGCGGCCAGCGGCAGATGGCGTTCCTGGCCATGACCATTGCCCAGCAGACCGACTACCTGCTGCTGGACGAGCCGTTGAACAACCTCGACATGCGCCACGCCGTGCAGATCATGCGCGCCTTGCGCCGGCTGTGCGACGAATTTGGCCGCACCGTGATCCTGGTGGTGCACGACATCAACTTCGCAGCCGCCTACTCCGACCACATCGTCGCCATGCAGGGCGGGCGGGTGCATTGCAGCGGCAGCGTCGACCAGGTGGTGACCGAGCAACAGCTGAACGCGCTGTACGGGCTGGATTTCGAAATCAGCCACAGTGCGCGCGGCCGACTGTGCAACTACTTCAACCCACCCGGAGAACAGCGATGAACCGCAATCACCCCACCCGCAGCTGGCCACTGGCGCTGCTGCTCGGCGCCACCCTCGCCCTGCCAGGCTGCAACGAGCCTTCGGCAAACACGGCGGCAACGGTTAAAACCGCAGCCCATGGCAACTACGCGCCAGTGACCGTGCAACACAAACTGGGCGCCACAGTGATCAGCCAGCTACCCCAACGTGCAGTGGCCCTGGACATGAACGAAGTGGACTTCCTCGACCAGCTGGGTGTGGCCGTGGCCGGCATGCCCAAGGATTTCGTGCCGCACTTTCTGGCCCGCTACAAGGATGCCGCACAAACCGCAGATGTCGGTTCTATCGTGCAGCCCAACCTGGAGCGGGTGCACGCCGCAAACCCCGACCTGATCCTGATCACCTCGCTGCAGGCCAACCACTACGGTGAATTGAGCGAGATGGCACCGACCCTGCATTTCGATGTGGATTACCGCGATAGCGAAGCCGGCCATGTGGCGGTGGTCAAGCAGCACCTGGCAAGCCTTGGCGAGGTGTTCGGCAAGCAGGAACTGGCCCGGCGCAAGGCGGACGAACTGGACGCCAGGCTGACCTTGGCACGCAACGTTACCCGCGACCGCCCGGAGCGGGCCTTGGTGGTGCTGCATAACAACGGCGCGTTCAGTGCCTTCGGCGTGCAGTCGCGCTATGGCTTCATCTACAACGACCTGGGCGTCAAACCGGCCACCACCACCCTGGACACCGGCCTGCATGGCCAGCCCATTTCCAGCGAGTTCATCCAGCAGGCCAACCCCGACATTCTCTATGTGGTGGACCGCACTGCCGTGATGGAGCACCGCCCCCTGATGACGGCTGACACGCTGGACAACCCGCTGCTGCGCCAGACCAACGCCTGGAAGCATGGCCGCGTGGTGTTCGTCGACCCCGAGGCCTGGTACGTCACCGCCGCCAGCCCGACCTCGCTGGCATTGATCGCCGATGACGTGATCAAGGGCTATCAGGACTGAGCCATGCCTTTTGCAATCGCCTGTCGCTGTGTTAGCGCGTGATTCTCATTTGCCTTACGTCTTCGCTTTTTAAAACCAAAAAACACCCCTGCCCTCTGTACCTTCTGGAGCCCTCGCGTGTCCAATCGTCCCCTGTTCACTGGTCCGTCCCTTGCACTTCAGCGCACCCCTTTGCCACAAGCGGTGCTCATTGGCATGGCTATTGGTAGCTGCGCGCTGGCGCCGATAGCCGCACACGCCCAAACGCCTGTCACCCATGACACGGCTGAAGAAACACCTGCCGTACCGGAGCTGCCAGCCACACTGATCGACGCCCAGGCTACCGCTGCCGACGCCCTTCCCCCTGTGTATGCCGGCGGCCAGGTGGCAACGGGCGGTCGCGTGGGCCTGCTGGGCAACAAAGACTTCATGGAAACGCCGTTCAGCACCATCAGCTATACCGACACCTACATCCAGGACCTGCAGGCCAGGGACATTACCGACGTGATCGCCGCCACCGACCCGTCGGTGTTCAGCAACGGCCTGACAGGCACTTTCAGCGAGAACTACTCGATCCGCGGCTTCCAGACCAGCGTCAGCGACATGACAGTGGATGGGCTGTTCGGCATGGCCCCTTACTACCGCGCCTCCCCCGAAATGTACGAGCGTATCGAAGTGCTCAAAGGCCCGTCGGCGTTGCTTAACGGCATGCCGCCAGGCGGCTCGGTGGGCGGCATCGTCAACCTCATCCCCAAGCGCGCCGCCGACACCCCGCTGACCCGGCTGACCGCCACCTATGCTTCCGACGCCCAGCTTGGCGGCCATATCGACGTGGGCCGGCGTTTCGGCGAGGGCAACCAGTTCGGCGTACGCTTCAACGGTATGTACCGCGACGGTGATACCGCCATCGACGATCAGAACCAGCGCAACGTGTTGTCGTCGCTGGCGCTGGACTGGCGCGGTGAACGCGCCAAGCTGTCGCTTGACCTGTTCGATGCCGATGACCACATCAACGGCCAGAACCGCGGCATGGGCCTGGGCGCGGGTGTGCCTGTGCCCAGGCCGCCCAGCAACGACACGCTGCTCAACCCCGACTGGGCCTATGTGGAAACCAAGGACAAAGGCGTCATCCTGCGCGGTGAGTACCAGCTGAATGACCAGTTGCTGGCCTACGGTGCGGTCGGCACCAGCAAGACCGACTACCACTACAGTGGCGCACTGACAGCCACGGTGACCAACAGTGCCGGCGACTTCACTACCGATATGGGCCAGTTGAAAATGGAAATCCACAAGACGTCGGCCGAAGTGGGCCTGCGTGGCCATTTCGACACCTTCGGCATCAACCACCAGTGGTCGGTCAATGCCACCCAGTACAGTGACAAGCAAAAGGACTTTGGCCGCCGTGGCGCAGGCGCCAGCTGGACGACCAACATCTACAACCCGGTCTGGGGCCCGAAAGCACCCGAGGCCTGGCCATTGTTCTCGCACGTTGAGAACGACCTGAAAAGCTACGGCATCGCCGACACGCTCTCGGTGCTGGAGGACAGGGTGCAACTGACGCTGGGCGTGCGCCGTCAGGAGGTGGTCACCGACAGCTATAACACCCGAGCGGGCACCCGCAACAAGCCTGGCTACGACACCCATGCCACCACGCCCGCAGGGGCGATCCTGTTCAAGCTGACTGACGAGCTATCGCTGTACGCCAACTACATCGAGGGCCTGAGCAAAGGTGCCATTGCGCCGATTACCGCAAAAAACCGCGGCGACGTGTTTGCACCCTACAAGTCCAAACAGAAGGAAATCGGCCTGAAGCTCGACCTGGGCACCTTCAGCCACACACTGGCGCTGTACGAAATCAAACGCCCAAGCAGCTACACGGACCCGGTGACCGATATCTTTTCATTTGGTGGCGAGCAACGTAACCGGGGCGTGGAATGGAGCTTCTTCGGGGCGCCGCGGCACGATGTACGCCTGATGGGCGGGGTGGCCTACGTCGACCCTGAGCTGACCAAGACTGAACGCGGCGCCAATGACGGCAAGACCGCCACTGCGTACCCCAAGCTACAGGGCAAGTTGGGGATGGAATGGGACATTCCAGGCCTTGAAGGGCTGACCCTGACTGGCAATGTTACATCGCAGTCCAAGCAGTACATCAATGCCGAGAACAGCCTGTCGATCCCGGGGTACACGATCTTTGACGTTGGCGCTCGCTATGCTACCCAGGTCGCCAGCAAGCCGGTGACCTTGCGTGCGAACATCAGCAACCTGGGTGACAAGGATTACTGGGGCGTACCACTGACCCAGGCCCTGGGGCTGGGGGCACCACGGACGTATCAGCTGTCGGCCACCGTGGACTTCTGATCGACCCGCTTGCAGCGCCTGCGCCGGCCTCTTCGCGGATAAAACCGCGAAAAGGCCGGCGCAGGCGCCTTCAGCCTCTCAGGCACGATTCAAAGCCCAAGGCACACATACTTGAGCTCCAGGTAGTCCTCGATCCCGTAACGCGAGCCTTCCCGGCCCAAGCCCGACGCCTTCACCCCACCAAACGGCGCCACCTCGGTCGCCACCACTCCGACGTTAACCCCGACCATGCCGTACTCCAGCGCTTCGGACACGCGCCAGATGCGCCCGACGTCCCGGGCATACAGGTAGCAGGCCAGCCCGAACTCGGTGTCATTGGCCTGGGCAATCACCTCCTCCTCGCTGCTGAAGCGAAAGATCGGCGCTACCGGCCCGAAGATTTCCTCACGCGCTACACGCATGTCCGGTGTGACATCCGCCAGCAAGGTCGGCTCGAAGAAGGCCTCGCCCAAGGCATGTCGGCGCCCACCCGCCACCACCCTCGCTCCGGCCTCCACAGCCTCGCCCACCAGCCGCTCGACACCACTGGCCGCACGCCCATCGATCATCGGCCCGACCTGTGTGCCAGGCGCATCACCCTGCCCGACTACCAATTCCCCCACCCGCTCGGCAAACCGCGCCACGAAACGCTCGTAGATGCCGTCCTGGATGTAGAAGCGGTTGGCGCACACGCAGGTCTGCCCGCTGTTACGGAACTTGGCGATCAGCGCACCTTCCACCGCCTTTTCGAGGTCGGCATCGTCGAACACGATGAACGGGGCGTTGCCACCCAGCTCCATGGTCACCTTCTTCACCGTCGCCGCCGACTGCTGCAACAACTGGATGCCGATGGGCGTCGAGCCGGTGAACGACAGCTTGCGCACCGTCGGACTGGCCGTCAGCTCGCCGCCGATGGCCGCCGAGTCACCGGTGACCACGCTGAGGACACCCGCCGGAATGCCGGCACGCTCGGCCAGCACGCACAGCGCCAGCGCACTGAATGGCGTTTGCGAAGCGGGCTTGAGCACCAGCGTGCAGCCCGCCGCCAGGGCCGGCGCCGCCTTGCGCGTGATCATCGCTGCCGGGAAGTTCCACGGCGTGATGGCCGCGCAGACGCCGATCGGCTCTTTGGTCACGATCAAGCGCCGGTCACCGTTCGGTGAAGGGATCACATCGCCATAGATGCGCTTGCCTTCCTCGGCGTAAAACTCCACATAAGCCGCGGCAAAGGCAATTTCGCCACGGGATTCGGCCAATGGCTTGCCTTGTTCAGCAGTCATGATGCGCGCCAGGTCTTCCTGATGGGCAAGGATTTCGCGGAACCAGGCGTGCAGCCGGGCTGCGCGCTCCTTGGCGGTCAGTGCCCGCCACGCCGGCAAGGCGCGCTCGGCGGCGGCGATGGCGCGACGGGTCTCATCTGCCCCCATGCGCGGCACATGGCCAAGTACTTTGCCTGTGGCCGGGTTGGTCACGGCAATGCGCTGGCCGCTGTCGGCGGCCAGCCATTGTCCATCGATATAGCAAACTTCACGCAGCAGATCACGATCGGCAAGGTTCATGTCGATTGGCTCGTTCGAAGGATGAAAAAGGTGGGGCCGGACCGCGCCCCACCTGAGGTGAATCAGCGTTTGGCCTGCAGGGCCTTGTCGCGGATCTGGCTGAGGGTCATACGCGGGGTCAGGGCTTCAGGGTCGACCTGCACTTCGATCAGCGCCGGCTTGCCGGACGCCTGGCAACGCTCGAAGGCGGCGGCGAAGTCCTCAGTGCGAGTGACCGTTTCACCGTGCAGCCCATAGGCGCGCGCCAAGGCGGCAAAGTCCGGGTTATGCAGTTCGGTGCCAGACACCCGGCCCGGGTAAGTACGCTCCTGGTGCATGCGGATGGTGCCGTACATGCCGTTGTTGACCACCACCGTGATCACCCGGGCGTCGTAGTGCGCCGCCGTGGCCAGCTCCTGGCCATTCATCAGGAAGCAACCGTCGCCGGCAAACGCCACTACCGTGCGCTGCGGGTAGGTCAACTTGGCTGCTACTGCTGCCGGCACGCCGTACCCCATGGAGCCGTTGGTAGGCCCGAGCAGCGTACGGAATACACGGTGCTGGTAGCCACGGTGTACCCAGCCGGTGTAGTTACCGGCACCGCAGGTAAGGATACTATCGGCCGGCAAGGTCTTGTTCAGCCAGGCGATCACTTCGCTCATCTGCACATCACCCGGCGAACGCGGGGTTTCGAAGTTGCCCCGGTAGCCACTGTTCAGGCTGGCGACCCAGTCGGTGAACGCCGCCGGGCGCACGGCGGGCAAGGTGGCGGCCTGGTTCAGGAAGCTGGCCGGGCCGGCATTGATGCCCAGGGTCGGCTGGTAGACGCGGCCAATTTCTTCGGCGCTGGCATGCACATGCACCAGCGCCTGTTTCGGTGTCGGGATGTCGACCAGCGCGTAACCGCCCGTGGTCATTTCGCCCAGACGTGCGCCTACCACGATCAACAGGTCAGATTGCTTCACTGCATCGACCAATACCGGGCCGGCAGCCAGGCCAAGGTCGCCGGCATAGTGCGGGTCGGTGTTGTCGAACAGGTCCTGGCAGCGGAATGACGCCGCCAGCGGCAAATGCTGCGCCTGCACGAAGCGCTTCAGGTCGGCCACCGCCTGGTCGTTCCAGCCACCGCCACCGGCAATCACCAGTGGCCGCTCGGCCTTGGCCAGCAGCGCCTGCAGTTCGCCCAGCGCCTGCGGCGCCGGGGCGGCTTCGACACGCTGGGCCGGGCGGGCATCGGCCACTTGTACCAAGTCTGTCAGCATGTCTTCTGGCAAGGCGATCACCACCGGCCCGGGGCGGCCGCTGATGGCGCGCTGGAAGGCCTGGTTGACCAGTTCGGGAATGCGTGCGGCATCGTCGATCTGCACCACCCACTTGGCCATCTGGCCGAACATGCGCCGGTAGTCCACTTCCTGGAAGGCTTCGCGCTCGATCTGGTCGCGGGCCACCTGGCCAATGAACAGCAGCATCGGCGTGGAGTCCTGGAAGGCGGTGTGCACACCCACCGAGGCGTTGGTGGCGCCCGGGCCGCGGGTGACGAAGCAGATGCCCGGCTTGCCGGTCAACTTGCCGTAGGCCTCGGCCATGTAGGCGGCACCACCTTCCTGGCGGCAGACTATGAGGTCGATTTCATCTTGCACGTCATGCAGTGCATCGAGCACCGCCAGGTAGCTTTCACCCGGTACACAGAACGCACGCTCGACACCATTCACCCGCAGGGCATCGACCAGTACCTGGCCACCACTGCGCTTCACTTCGGAGTTGCTCATTGTTGTTCTCCCTCAGGCGCTGCGGTCAGATGACCGAATCTTCCAGGAACGGCTTGTTGTCGATCACCCGCTGGTAGCTCAGCGCGCCCAGGTCGAGCGAGCGGTAGCCGCCATAGGTGATCAGCTCGGACAGCCCGCGGCCAATGGCCGGCGCCTGTTGCAGGCCATGGCCACTGAAGCCGTTGCAGAACAGGAAGTTGCTCACTTCGTTATGCGGGCCAACGATGGCGTTGTGGTCGAGCACGCAGAAGTCGTAGTGCCCGGCCCAGTAGTTGACCACTTTGATGCCCTCGAACGCGGGCACCCGCTCGGCAAGAATCGGCCACACCTCTTCGTCGAACTCCTCGTGCAGCACGTCGAAGTCTTCAAAGTCCACTTCCGGGTCGTTTTTGGGATAGGTGCCGCCCAGGTAGAACTTGCCTTCAGGGCGGAAGAACACCCCGGTCGGGTCGATGGTCAGTGGCACGGTGCCTTCCAGCGGGGTGCGGCAATCGAACACGAACAGCGAGCGGCGCCGTGGCTCGACCGGAATATCCAGGCCCGCCATGCGCGCGACCTTGGTGCCCCGAGTACCGGCACAGTTCACCAACAGGCCGCAGCCGATGCGCTCGCCGCTGGCCAGCTGAACGCCGGTAATGCGGTCACCTTCACGCTGGATACCCGCCACCTCGTTCTCGATGTACTCGATACCCATCGAGCGCGCCTTGCGGCGGAAGCCGTTGAGCATGCCAAGGCTGTCAAACCAGCCTTCTCCACTCTGGCCATAACTGGCGCCAGCGAGGCTGTCGATGTTCACCCAGGGAAACTTGCGCTGGAGCTGCTCGGGGTCGAGCAGGTGCACATCCGCGCCGTGAGACACCTGGGTATCGTGCAGGCGGCGCAGCACTTCATAGCCCTTGTCGTCGCCAAGGAACAGGTAGCCATTCTCGTGGAAGGCCAAGTCCGGGCGGTCGCCATCCACTTCCATCACGTCGGGGAAGTTGCGCACGAATTCGGCGCCGAACCTGGAGATTTCAATGTTGATCGGGTTGGAAAACTGCTGACGGATCGAGCTGCTGGACAACGCGGTGGCCGACTTGTTGTAGGTCCAGTCGCGCTCGATGACCAGCACCGAGCCCTTGAAGTCCGGGTTGTTGGCCAGGAAGTAGGCGGTGGCGCTGCCGTTCACTGCGCCGCCGACGATCACCACATCGTAATTCTGTTGTTTAGCGGTGGAAGCCATGGAATTAGCTCTCTTCTGATGTGGGCGTTATTTCGGGTCTTCGAAATGGCCGGCGCCGGCGAAGTTGCCGCCGTGGTAGCGTGCAGCCGGTTCATTCGGGTGCAGTGGCGGGTGCTCGGCCAGGACCTTGTCGCGGTAGTCGTCGGCGCTGTCCTTGGGCACATAGCCGATCGATGAGGCCAGCCGGTTGTCCCACAGGCTTTCGCGGTTGGCCGACATGCCATAGACAATCATGTGCCCCACCCGTGGCGCCAACAGCGAGCGCTCGGTGAGCTGGGCGAAGTCGTCGAACGACAGCCAGGTGGCGAGCATGCGCCGGTCCAGCGGCTCGGGGAACGACGACCCGATGCGCAGGTTGACCGACTCGATGGCGAACTTGTCCCAGTAGTAGCGGCCCAGGTCTTCGGCAAAGCACTTGCTGACGCCATACAGGCTGTCGGGGCGATGCGCGGCGGTGGCATCGATGGTCTCGGTGCGGTCATAGAAGCCGATGGCGTGGTTGGAGCTGGTGTACACCACACGCTTCACACCGTTGCGCCGCGCCGCTTCGTAAATGTTGTAGGTGCCGACGATGTTGCCGTTGAGGATCTTCTCGAAGGTGTCCTCCACCGGCACGCCACCGGCATGCACGATGGCATCGACGCCTTCAGTCAGCGGCAGCACATCGTTGAAGTTGGCCAGGTCGCAGCGCACCAACTGTTCATGGGGCGCAGCCTGGCCCATGTCGGCGATGTCGGTCAGGCGCAGCTCATCGGCGAAGGCGGCCAGGTGCTTGCGCAGCACGCTGCCCAGGCGCCCGGCGGCGCCGGTGATCAGCAGGCGTTTGAAAGGCTTGCTCATGTGTTACCTCGATTGCTTGATGGGCTCAGGACAGCGCCGCGAACGCGTCGCGCAACTGCCCCAGGGCTTGTTCCAGTTCCTGCCGAGACGTGGCGAACGACAGACGAATGTAGGGCTCCAGGCCAAACGCCGAACCCGGCACGGTCGCGACTTTGCCGACCCGCAACAGGTAGGCCGACAGGTCGGCATCGTTGCCAATGACCTGGCCATCCGGGGTGCGCTTGCCGATGAAGGCACTGACCTCGGGGAACGCATAGAACGCGCCCTGCGGCATCTGCAGCTGCAAGCCCGGGATCTGCGCCAACCCTTGCACCACCAGCGCGCCACGCGCCTGGTATTCACGGTTGGCCTGCCGCACGAAGTCCTGCGGCCCGTTCAACGCCGCCACGGCGGCCAGCTGCGAAATGCTCGACGGGCAGGTGGTGGTTTGTGACTGGGTCTTGTTCATGGCCACGACCAGGTCTTTCGGCCCGGCGGCGTAACCCAGGCGGTAGCCAGTCATGGCATAGGCCTTGGACACGCCGTTGATCAGCAAGGTACGCTCGCGCAGTTGCGGGCAAGCAGTGACGAACGACACGAACGGCTGATCGCCCAGCACGATGTGCTCATAGATTTCGTCGGAGATGATCAGCACGTTCGGGTGGCGCTCCAGCACTTGGCCCAACGCCGCAAACTCTTCACGGGTGAAGATCGCCCCGCTCGGGTTGTTCGGCGAGTTGAGCATCACCCAGCGCGTGCGCGGGGTAATGGCCGCGTCCAGCTGCTCGGGCTTGAGCTTGAACCCTTGCTCGGCGCCGCAAGGGATGACCTTGGGCACACCACCGTTGAGCATGGCCATGTCGGTGTACGACACCCAGTACGGCGCCGGGGTGATCACCTCGTCACCCGGCTCGAGCGTGGCCAGGAAGGCGTTGAACAACAGCTGCTTGGCACCGTTGCCTACGCAGATTTCGTCCAGGCCGTAGACCAGGTCGTTTTCCCGGGCAAACTTGTCGACGATGGCCTGGCGCAACACCTCCAGACCGTTGGGCCCGGTGTAGTGGTTGTTGCCCGCCAGCATGGCCTGGTAGGCGGCTTCGATCACGTGGGCCGGTACGTTGTAATCCGGCTCGCCGAGTGCCAGGTTGATGACCGGTTCGCCCTTGGCCAGCATCTGCTTGGCCAGTACCGACACGGCCATGCTTGGCGAGCTTTTTACCGCGCGCACGCGGCTGCTTTGCACGTCCATCCTCTAGCGCTCCTGAGCGGCGTCAAAGCCGTAGTCGTTACGTGCCTGTTCGGCGCTGATGTAACCCGCACGCACATCGCGCTCAACCTGCTTGCGGTCGCGCTGGCGCGGGTCGCCATAACCACCGCCACCGGGCAGGCGCAGCACCAGGCGGCGCTCAGCGGGTACAAATTGCTGGCCTTTGCCGCGCAGCAAGCTGCCGTCATCCAGGCCAACGAAGCCTTGGGCGCCCTCCTTGCCGCCCTCCAGGCCGCGTGCCGGGTACTGGATACGGTCGAACATGGCACTGAAGCGGAAGCTGTAGCCTTCGGCCGCCGAGACTTCGATTTCCTGGCCCAGGCCACCGCGCAACTGGCCGGCACCGCCAGAGCCTTCGCGCAGCTCCTTGCGCCAGACCACTACCGGGCCGGCATGCTCGGTGGCTTCCACCGGCATGGTGTGCACGCCGCTGGGGAACGCCGTGGCGCTCAGGCCATCCATCGCCGAGCGGGCACCCATGCCGCCGCTGTTGAACATCAGCATCTCGGCGTTGCGGCCGTTGGGGTTGCTCTCCAGCGGGCGCACGCTCAGGTGCAGGTTCCACAGGGCGCTGGCACCCTCGGCCGGCACCTTGCCTGGCAGGCACTTGTGCAGCGCGCCGAGCACCAGGTCGGGCACAAAATGGCCCAGCACATGGCGCACCGATACCGGCGCCGGGTGCTTGGCATTGAGGATGCAGCCTTCGGGCGCGGTGACTTCGAACGGCGCCAGCGAAGCGGTGTTGTTCGGGATTTCCGGTGCGACGATGCACTTGAGGCCATAGCAGGCATAAGCCTTGGCGTAGCCCAGCGGCACGTTGATGCCGAACTGGCTCATGCCCGAGGTGCCGGTAAAGTCGCTCTTGATACCGTCGGGGCCAACCGTGATGGTCACCGCCAGGGTTACCGGCACATCGTAGCCGTCGAGGGTCATGCTGTTGCTGTAGGTGCCGTGGGGCAGCGACTTGAAGCATTCCAGGGTAGCGCGACGGCTGTGTTCGAGAATGAACCCGCCGATGTGCTCCAGGTCGTCCAGCTTGAACTCTTCGAGCATGTCCAGCAGGCGCTTGTGGCCGGTTTCGTTGCACGCCGACAGCGCATAGAAGTCGCCCACTACCCGGTCGTTCTCACGCACGTTGTTGCGCAGAATGTTGATCAGGTCGCGGTTGACCTTACCGCGCTCGAACAACTTCATGATCGGGATGAACAGGCCTTCTTCATACACTTCGCGGGCATCGGGGCCGAAGCCCCGGCCACCGATATCGACCACGTGGGCAGTACTGGCGAAATAGCCGATCAGCTTGCCCTTGTAGAAGGACGGCGAAACGATGGTGATGTCGTGCAGGTGGCCAGTGCCCTTCCACGGGTCGTTGGTCACGTAGACATCGCCTTCGAAAATGTTGTCCTCGCCGATGTCATTGATGAAGTGCACCACCGCCTCGGCCATGGTGTTCACATGGCCAGGGGTGCCGGTGACGGCCTGGGCCAGCATGTTGCCGGCACGGTCGAACACCCCGGCGGACAGGTCGCCGGCTTCGCGCACACTGGTGGAGAAGGCAGTGCGGATCAGGGTCAGGGCCTGCTCTTCGACCACCGAGACCAGGCGGTTCCACATCACCTGCATTTGAATGTCGATCAACGTATCGCTCATGGTTCTGGCTTCCGAATTCAGGCGTTAGCGGCGCACGACCAGCAGGCAGCCGTCTGGCTGGACCGTGGCGGTGAAGTTGGAGGTGACGAAGGTCGAGGTTTCGCGCTCGACGATGATCGCCGGGCCGTCGACACGGGCACCGACTTGCAGCTCTTCGCGTGGGTGGATGCCGGCTTCGACAAAACCACCGGCGGCCACGTCGAACACCTGGCGGCGGGAAATCTCATGGGCTCGATAGGCGGCGCCGACTTCTTCGACCTGCGTGACAGGTGGCAGGGGCGAACTGGCCTTGACCGACCAGCTGACGATCTCGATGTCCGGCCCTTCGATGGGCCGGCCAAAGAAGCGGGTGTAGGCTTCTTCGAAACGGGCCTTGAACTCTACCGTGTCGGCAGCGCTGAAGGCTTTGAATGGCAAGGCAACCGGGATTTCCCAGCCCTGGCCCACATAACGCATGAACGCGGTGCAGTCCATTTCCGGCTCACCGGTCGGCATGCCCTGGCGCAGGAAGCCCAGCGATTCGGCTTTCATCTCGTCGATCAGGTCATTGACCTGCGCGGCCTCGAACTCGGACAAGCGTACGAACGCACTGCGTACGGCCTCGTAGCCGAATGGCGCACGCAGGAAGCCGATCGCCGAACCCACACCGGCACCCGCCGGGACGATGAAGCGTGCCACACCCATTTTCTCGCACAGCCGTGCAGCGTGCAGCGGGCCGCCACCGCCGAAGGTGATCATGGTGTAGTCGGCAATGTCCTTGCCGCTTTCCACCGCATGCACACGGCCGGCGTTGGCCATGTTCTCGTCAACCACTTCGCACACGCCAAACGCTGCGGTGTCGGCCTGCATGCCCAACGGCTGGCCGATGACCCGGGCCATGGCGTTGGCCGCGTTGTCGGTGGACAAACGCAGCGCGCCGCCGGCGAAGTTGTCTGCATCCAGGCGGCCAAGCAGCAGGTTGGCGTCGGTGATGGTCGGCTCCAGGCCACCACGGCCGTAACAGGCCGGGCCAGGCTCGGAGGCCGCACTGTGCGGGCCCACGCGGATCTGGCGCATGCTGTCGATGCTGGCGATGGAGCCGCCGCCAGCACCGATTTCGACCATTTCCACCACCGGGATGGAAATCGGCATGCCGCTGCCCTTCTTGAAGCGGTAGGTACGGGCAACCTCGAAGGTTTTCGCGGTTTTCGGTACCTGGTCTTCGATCAGGCAGATTTTCGCCGTGGTGCCCCCCATGTCGAACGACAGCACGTTCTCCAGCTGGTAGCGGCGGGCGATGTCGGCCGCAAAGATGGCGCCACCGGCCGGGCCGGACTCCACCAGACGGACCGGGAACTCAGCGGCGCTTTGCACCGAGATGATGCCGCCACCGGAGTGGATCATGAACACCGGGCAATCAGCACCTTCTTGTTTGAGGGTCACCACCAGACGGTCCAGATAGGACTTGATCAGCGGCTTGACGTAGGCGTTGGCGCATACAGTATTGAAACGCTCGAACTCACGCATCTGCGGCGAGACTTCGTTCGAAATCGAGATCGACAACTGCGGCAGGCGTGCCTGCAGGGCATCGCGCAACTGGCGTTCGTGAGCACCATTGACGTAGCTGTGAATGAAGCCAATGGCCACGCTTTCGTAGTTGCCTTCGGCGATGCGCTCGACCAGGGCATCGATCTCGGCCTGCGCAGGGGCGATCAGCACCTGGCCTTTGACATTCAGGCGCTCACGCAGGGTGTAGCGGTGTTCACGATCGATCAATGGCGGCGGCAGGGCGATGTTGATGTCGTATTGCTCGAAACGGTTTTCGGTGCGCATTTCCAGGGTGTCCCGGAAGCCTTCGGTGGTGATGAAGGCGGTGCGCGCGCCACGGCGCTCGATCAGGGCGTTGGTGGCCAGGGTGGTGCCGTGGATCAACTGGTCGATGTCCGACAAGGCCAGGCCCGCCTGCTCCACCACCTGGCGCACGCCGGTGAGGATGGCCCGTTCAGGCAGCTCGTAGTCGGTCAGGATCTTGGTCGAATGCAGCACGCCGTTCACGTCCAGCGCGATATCGGTGAAGGTGCCGCCTATGTCCACGCCGACCCGGCATGATGTCGCAGTCATCGTCATATCCCCTGCAATGCTTTGTAGTTGTCTCGACCGGCTGAAGCGGTCTTCATGTAAGTTATATGTTGTCTTACAGGTGGTCAAGCACCTATTTACTCAAATCTGCATTGCCTGCACTGGCCTCTTCGCGGGCACGCCCGCTCCCACAGATACCGTAGTGCCCTGTGGACCTGCAGTGATCCTGTGGGAGCGGGCGTGCCCGCGAAAAGGCCGGCACAGGCAACACAACTGCCAGATCAACCCGCCGTCTTGACCATCCGTCCGCCACCCACCGCCTGCGCCGTGGGGAATACTTCCAACCGCGACACATCCACCTGCCGCGGCATCTTCAGCGCCGCCAGCAACAGCTGGGCGATATCTTCCGGCTGGATCGACTCATAACCGTCATACAGCTCACTGCCCGCCGCCTGCATGCCCATGGCAGTCTTGTACAGCTGGGTCTGCACCCGGCCCGGGGCTATCTCGGTCACCCGCACGCCACTGCCCAACAGGTCACAGCGCAAGGCATCGCAGAACAGGCTAACCCCAGCCTTGGACGCGCCGTACACCGCTGCGCCCGAGTGCGGCGCTCGGCCAGCACTGGAGCCAATGAAGAACAGGTGCCCCCTGCCCCGTTCGACCATGCCTGGCAGCACCTGGCGCGCCAGGTGCAACGGCGCCTTGAGGTTGATGTCGAGCATGTTGTCGATTTCGGCTTCGTCGATGTCCTGGAATGCCGCCCGGGTGGACAGAATGCCCGCGTTGTTGACCAGCACATCCACCGCTTGCCCTTCCAGCGCGGCAGCCAGCGAACGGTAATCACGCACATCCGCCTGCAAGGTGGTCGCACCCGGCTCGCCAGCCAGCTCGGCCAACGCCTCAGGACTACGCCCCACGGCAATCACTTGCAGGCCGGCATCACGCAGCGCCAGTACGATGGCCTTGCCGATACCGCTGGTAGCCCCGGTCACCAGCGCGCGCTGGTAGCCCTCGGGGAATGCGACTTCAGGCATAGATGTAGCCCCCGCTGACAATCACGTTTTCACCGGTGGCGTAGCTGTTGCGGCTGCTGCCCATCATCACGATCCACTCGGCGATTTCTGCCGGTTCCGCAGCACGGCCCAGCGGGTTGGCTGCCGCCAGCTCGCCGAGGAAGCCCAGTTGCTTGGCGCGCTCGGTGGCAAAACCGGCCGGGGCTACCGAGTTGACCAGGATCTGGTCCTTGGCACAGGCCTGGGCAAACGACTTGGTCAGGCTTACCACCGCTGCCTTGGTGGCGGCATAGTGGGCGTTTTGCGGATGGGCCTTGAAGGCGTCCACCGACGTCACGTTGACGATACGCCCGGTCACCGCCGGGGCCGCCACGTACTGCTGCATGTGGCGCACCGCGGCGACCATCATGTGGTAGGTGCCCTTGATGTTGACGGCGTTCTCCAGGTCCCACTCTTCGTCAGTGATCTCGAAGATGTCCTTACGCGGGTAGATGGCCGCGCTGTTGACCAGGCAATGCACCCGCCCCAAGCCTTCGACGATCTGGGCGAAGGCCGCATGGGCGGTGTCCTTGCGGGCAATGTCGCCTACTGCGATTGCCACTTCTACACCCTGCCCGCGCAGTTCTTCTGCAGCTTGTACCAGCAATTGCTCGTTGCGGTCGATCAGGCCGATTTTACCGGCACCACGTTTTACCATCAGCCGGGCTGTTTCCAGGCCCAGACCCGAGGCACCACCTACAATCACCACCGTTTGATTTTCCACAAAACACCTCCGCGATTGAGTCTTTACGTAAGATGCCTGTTGTCTTACATTTGGTCAAACATCAATTCGCCGACAGGTGCTTCCATGCCCGCTTCCAGCCTCTCGCCCGTACCCACTCCGCACGCTCGGGACCGCTTGCTGGATGCGGCCAGCGCCTTGTTTGCCAGCCATGGCTACCAGGCCATCGGCCTGCGTGACCTGGCCAGCCACCTGGGCCTGCGCGCCGGCTCGCTGTACCACCACATCGAGAGCAAACAGGGGCTGCTGTTCGAACTGATCGAGTCGAGCCTGACCGACCTGCTGTACGAAACCCGACAATGCCTCAAAGGTGCCCGTACCACCAGTGAACGCTTGCCGTGCTTTGTGCAGACCTTCGTGACGTATAGCCAGGCCAACCCCGACAAACTGGTGTTGCTGACGCGGGAAGCCATGAACCTGAACACAGAGCAACTGTTGCAGATCGAACAGTTGAAAATGCAATACAGCGGGCTGCTCAGTGACATTGTCGCCGCAGAATGCGGGCTGCCGGCACTCCGAGCGCGGTCGATTGCCCATGCCGTGCTGGGTTTGCTGTGCGGGCAGGCGCAATGGGGAAGCGTGATCACCGCGAGGGATCAACTGATAACGTTCGTACAGGGCATTGTCGGTACCGGCAAGACCCCGGCTTATCGATAAAAATGCATAACAATATGAATTCTTATTCTTTTTTTAATAAACGATAATCCTCTATAACTCTCCCCACTGCACAGCCGCCAACACCTGGCCAACTGTTCGCAGCGCAACACCCAATCAACACGAAACGCCCGCCCGGCAACAGCGACGCAAACCTGCTAACGCGATAACGTGTTGATTTAGAAGAACATTAGAACCCGGCACGACGATTGCTCAAGCAAAGTCCCCCGCTCAACCAGAACCGGAGACCTGCCCATGAGCACCCCACTGAACGTCGTAGCCCTGTCCGGCGGCACTTCCCGCCCCTCACGCACCCTGGCCCTGACCGAGGCGATCCTCGCTGAGCTGGCTGAACACCTGCACATCAAGCCACACCTGATCGAACTGGGCGACATCGCCCGCCCACTGGGCAGCGCCCTGTGGCGCAGCGAACTGCCCGACACCGTCGAACAGCAACTGCGCCTGGTGGAAAAGGCCGACCTGCTGGTGGTGACCACCCCCGTGTACCGCGGCAGCTTTACCGGCCACTTCAAGCACCTGTTCGACCTGATCGGCCAGGACGCCCTGGTCGACACCCCGGTACTGCTCGCCGCCACCGGTGGCAGCGAACGCCATGCGCTGGTGCTCGACCACCAGCTGCGCCCGCTGTTCAGCTTCCTGCAAGCCCTGACCCTGCCCATCGGCGTGTTCGCCAGCCAGGCAGAACTGGCCGACTACCGCGTGTCCAGCGATGCCCTCGCCGCCCGTATCCGCCTGGCTGCAGAGCGTGCCGTGCCGCTGTTCGGCGCCCACCACGCACTGCGTAAAAGCGCCTGAGGAGCGGCCATGAATGCACCTGTGAATACCCCGCTGCGCCCGGCCTTGGCGATTGCCCGCGAACTGGCCGGGCAGTTTGCCCAGACCGCCGTCGAACGCGACGAGCGCGGCGGCACGCCGAAAGCCGAGCGCGATGCCCTGCGTGACAGCGGCCTGCTGTCGCTGGTAATCCCGCAGGCCTTCGGTGGCCAGGGCGCCAACTGGCACGACACGTTCGCGGTGGTGCGCGAGTTCGCCCGGGTCGACAGCTCCATTGCTCATGTGTTCGGCTTTCACCACCTGATGCTGGCCACCGTGCGCCTGTTCTCACGCCCCGACCAATGGCAGCCCTGGTTCGAACAAACCGCCCGAAAACAGTGGTTCTGGGGCAATGCCCTGAACCCGCTGGACACCCGCACGGTGGTCAAGCACTTCGATGGCTGGTGCGAGTTCTCGGGCAAGAAAAGCTTCTGCTCCGGCGCCAGCGACTCGGAAATGCTCATCGCCTCGGCGGTGGACGAACGTGCCGGCGGCAAGCTGCTGATTGCTGCCATCCCCAGTGGCCGCACCGGCATCAGCCTGCACAGCGACTGGAACAACATTGGTCAACGCCAGACCGACAGCGGCAGCGCCACGTTCGAGCGGGTACGGGTAGAGCACAACGAACTGCTACTCGACCCAGGCCCGCTGAGCACTCCGTTCGCCGCCCTGCGCCCGCTGATTGCCCAGCTGCACTTCGCCAACCTGTTCCTCGGCATTGCCGAAGGCGCCTTCGAAGAAGCCCGCCAGTACACCCTCAAGGAAAGCCGGCCGTGGTTCCGCTCCAGCGCCGCCAGCAGTGCCGAAGACCCTTACGTGCTGCGCCATTACGGCGAGTTCTGGGTTGGCCTTGAAAGCGTGCGTCTGCTGATCGAACGGGCCGCACGCCAGCTGGATGCCGCCTGGGCCAAGGAACATGCCCTCACGGCAGAAGAGCGCGGCGACCTGGCCCTGGCCATCGGCACCGCCAAGGTCGCCGCCAGCCGCCACGGCCTGGACATCTGCAACCGCCTGTTCGAAGTCACCGGCGCGCGCGCCACCCATGCCTCGCTGCGCTTCGACCGCCATTGGCGCAACCTGCGCACACAAACCCTGCACGATCCGGTGGACTACCGCATCCACGAACTCGGCGAGTGGGCCCTCAACGACAAGCGCCCTGCCCCATCCTTCTATTCCTGAGGATTGCCCATGCAACTGCTGACCCTCCCCCCGTCACCGACACTGGCTACCTCGATCAGGGCGACCGCACAGGTCTTCGAAGACCCCAGGTCGCAGGCGCTGCTCGCCCACTTGCAACAGGTCGCCCCCAGCGAGGCCAGCGTCCTGATCATCGGCGAAACCGGTACGGGCAAGGAGCTGGTCGCACGCCACATCCACAACCTCAGCGGCCGGCGCAACGGCCCGTTCGTCGCAGTCAACTGCGGGGCGTTCTCCGAGTCGCTGGTGGAGGCCGAACTGTTCGGCCATGAAAAAGGCGCCTTCACCGGCGCGCTGGCGGCCAAGGCCGGCTGGTTCGAGGAAGCCAATGGCGGCACGCTGTTTCTCGACGAAATCGGCGACCTGCCCCTGCCGATCCAGGTCAAGCTGCTGCGCGTGCTGCAAGAGCGCGAGGTGGTGCGGCTGGGCTCGCGCAAGAGCATTCCGATCAACGTGCGGGTACTGGCAGCGACCAACGTGCAGCTGGAAAAGGCCATCAACGCCGGGCATTTCCGTGAAGACCTGTACTACCGTCTGAACGTGGTGACCTTGCAGTTGCACCCGCTGCGTGACCGCCCGGGTGACATCCTGCCGCTGGCCCGGCACTTCATCCGCAGCTACAGCGACCGGCTGGGGTACGGACCGGTAGAGCTGAGCGCCAAGGCCCAGGCCAAACTGGTGGAGTACAGTTGGCCGGGCAATATCCGCGAACTGGAAAACGTGATTCACCATAGCTTGCTCACTTGCGGCGATGGCACGGTGCAGGCGCAGGACCTGCGCCTGTCCAACCTGCGCATCGAACGGCAAGAGGAAGAGCCAGCGGGCAATGGTGTGGACGACTTGTTGCAGCGGGCGTTCAGCCGGCTGTACGAGGAGCAGCCGGGCGATCTGTACGAAAAGGTGGAAAATGCCCTGCTGCGCTCGGCCTACCGGTTCTGCCATTACAACCAGGTGCATACCGCGCAGTTGCTGGGCTTGTCACGCAACATCACGCGCACGCGGCTGATTGCCATCGGCGAGCTGGTGGTGAACAAGCGGCGGGGGCAGGAACAACAGGTGCTGGACAACCGAGTGGTGCGGTTGTCGATCTGAGTCTTGAAGCGCCTGCACTGGCCTCTTCGCGGCTAAAGCCGCTCCTACACGGGTTGGTGGGGCTGCACATATCGGTGTAGGAGCGGCTTTAGCCGCGAATGGGTCAGGATGCCGTGCGCGGCATCAGCTCATACGGATGCTTCCACCCAGGCAACGCCTGAATCCGCGCCTTCCACGCCTCGATATGGGTGAACTCAGCTAACGCAATGCCGGTGTCCTCCGGCATGAACACATACCCCGCCAACGACAGGTCAGCAATGGTCAGCCGGCCGCCGACCATGAACGGCGTCTTCGCCAGGTGCGCGTCGACAATACGGTAAGCCGCCGTGGCACGCTCACGCAGGAAGCGCGTTACGTCCGTTTCCCCCGTTTTCTTCAGGCAGAACAGAAAGCGCAACGCGGCGTAATAACTGGTGAACTTGTGGTTGTCGAACAGCATCCAGCGCCAGATCTCGCGTTTTTCATCCTCGTCACGCGGGCCGAACTGGCCGGTCTGTTCGGCAAGGTAGTCCAGGATCAGCGCAGACTGGGTAAAGGTTTTGCCCGCGTGCTCCAGCACCGGCACCTCGCCCTGCTCATTCACCTCATTGCGCCAGCTCTGCTCGCGGGTCTGGCCGTTGAAGAAGTCGACGAACACCGGCTGCCAATCCTGGCGAGTGAGTTCAAGCATGAGCGCGACTTTATAGGCGTTGCCGGATTCGGCGAAGCAATGCAGCGTGTAGTGGGACATGGCGGGACCTTCAGCTTCCATTGAATGATCGTGTCGGGCCATTCGCAGGCAAACCCGCACCTACAGGCGACACTAAACCTGTGGGAGCGGGCTTGCCCGCGAAGAGGCCCTGAAGCCGAGCAAATCACGCCCGCCCCAACGCGGTCAATCCATGCCCTCAGGCAATCTGGAACCCATGGGCCAACGGATCACGGTCATCCACGATAATGGTGTTGTACCCGATCACCCGCGCCCACCCTGCCACACTTGGCCTTACCGCCGATGAGCGCGACTTCAGCCGGCAGGTCTATTGCGCCTGGGAGCTGCACTCCCATGACGACGCTCCTATTCTGTCCAGCTGTGGCTTCCCGGTCCTGCCCACCACTGACCCGGCTGTTCAAGAAACACCTGCGCGCCACCCCGGCCAGCTACTGGCGGCGCATGCGGCTGAAGGCCGCCCACTGGATGGTGCAGAACAGCAGCCGCTCGCTGACACAGATTGCCTACGAGTGCGGCTTTACCGACAGCTCGCACATGATTCACTGGTTCAAGCGCGAATTCGATGTGACACCGGCGCGGTTGCGTGAGGTGCATGTCCAGATTGGCTTGTTGTGACTAGGCTGTGCCGGCCCCAGCCAGAACATCCTATTACCCGTCACTCCCGTCATAGCCCCCACACAAACCCCAATGCCATAGTGGAGAAAACAACACGGACAAAAACCCATGTACAGAAACACCTCTACCCCCGCGGACGACAACGGTTGCGGCTGGTTCCACCTCAGCCCCCCGCGCCAGCCACGCGTCGCGCACCGGGGGCGGAGCGAGGCGCGCTGGGTGGTGCTTGGCGCGGGCTTTACCGGCCTTGCCGCCGCACGGCAACTGGCCCTGCACCACCCGGACGACGAGGTGATCCTGGTCGAGGCCCAGGAAGTCGGTTTCGGTGCCTCCGGGCGCAACTCCGGCTTTGCCATCGACCTGCCCCACGACATCGGTGCCGCCGACTACATCGGCGACCTGCCCACCGCACGCATGAACCTCAAGCTCAACCTGCGCGCACAGGCGATCCTTCGCGGGCTGATCAACCAGCACGGCATCGACTGCCAGATCCGCCCGGACGGCAAGTACCAGGCCGCCGTCGAAGACAAAGGCCTGGCCGTGCTCGAAGCCTACCGCAGCGGCCTGGAAAAGCTCGGCCAGCCCTACCAGATGATCGACACCCGCGACCTGCCCGAGCACTTCGGCACTGCCTTCTACCGCAAGGCGCTGTACACGCCTGGCACCCAACTGCTGCAACCGGCGGCCCTGGCCAAAGGCCTGGCCGAAAGCCTGCCGGCCAATGTGACCCTGCACGAGCGCACCACCATCACCCACATCGAGCAGGGCCGGCGCATCACCCTCAAGCACAGCAACGGTGAGATCGTCGCCGACCAGCTGTTGCTCACCAACAACGCCTTCGCCTCATACTTCGGCTTCCTGCCCGGCCGCCTGTTGCCGATTTTCACCTACGCCAGCATGACCCGCCCGCTGACCGAAGACGAACAGGCCCGCCTGGGCGGCAAGGCCAGCTGGGGGATCATCCCGGCCGACCCGTTCGGGAGCACCCTGCGGCGCACCCCGGACCAGCGCCTGCTGGTGCGCAACAGCTTCAGCTTCAATGCCGACGGCCGTGCCAACCCCCGCCATATCGCCCGCGCCGGGCGTCAGCACCGCGACTCGTTCGAGCGACGCTTCCCGATGTTGTCGGGCATACCGTTCGAATACACCTGGGGCGGCTCGATGTGCCTGTCGCGCAACCACCTGTCGCACTTCGGCACCCTGGCGCCCAACGTACACGCGGCCTTGTGCTGCAATGGCCTGGGCATTACCCGTGGCACGGCGACGGGCACCTTGCTGGCTGACTGGCTGAGCGGCGAACGCGACGAGCTGATCGACTTTCTGCTCGGCAGCGCAGGCCCCAACCGCAACCCGCCTGAGCCGCTGCTCAGCGTGGGCGTGAACCTGAACCTGCACTGGGGCCAGCGCCGCGCCGGCCTGGAAAGCTGAAAAGGAGGCACCATGGATAGCCTGGGCATTCTCGGGGTGGGCGAACTCACCGAAAAAGTGGTCATCGGCCTGCGCCGCAGCGGTTTTGACGGCCCCATCCTGCTTTCACCGCGCAATGCTCAACGGGCCGCCGTGCTTGCCCGCGACCATGGTTGCCAGGTGCTGGCCAGCAACCAGGCGGTAGTCGACCAGGCAAACCTGCTGATACTTGGCGTACGCCCGCATTCGCTGGCCGAACTGGCCGATGAGGTACAACTGCGCCCCGGCCAGCGCCTGGTTTCGCTGGCTGCCGGGATCAGCCTTGCGCAACTGGCCAGCGCCTTCCCCGGCGCCCTTTGTGTACGTGCGATGCTGTCGTATGCGGCGCAGTACAACCAGTCGACGGTAGTCGTCTGCCCGCCCGATGCGCTTACCACGCAGTACCTGGGACCGCTGGGCAAACTGGTGGTCCTGCACGGCGAGCCTGAATTCGAACTGGCCACCGTTGCAGCCTGCATGAATGGCTGGTTCTACTTCCTGCTGCACGACTTGCAGCAGTGGCTGATGGACAAAGGCCTGCCCGCAGCCGAGGCACGTGCGCTGGTGCTAGGCAACCTGCAAGACTGCGTGGCCAGCGCCGGGCAGCAGCCGGAGTACACGCTCAAGGCATTGGGCCAGGCCATTGCCACGCCGGGCACGTTCACCGCAGATGGGTTGGCGGTGCTGATGCATCAGCCGGTAAGCGCTACCTGGGGTGCGGCATGCGAAGTGGTGCTGGACGGGTTGTTGACACGCTCAGGGCAGGCAGAGGGATAAACTGCCCACTACTGTCGTGAACGATAACTGCATGGCTCGCCTTGATAGATTTTTAATTATTGCGAGCCCGTTTTTCTTTTGATTTGGTCCATACGCTCTCGATTTATGCTTTCAAGGGTTTGACTCGACAAGCTTTCCCCCCCTTGTATACCTGCAGTCGTACGAATATCAGTACTCCTGAGAAACAGCTCCTCATCCAATCCCAAACCGGCGTTAATCATACTATTTAAATGGGCGCTTTCAGGACGCTGCGTACTTAAATTAGCTACAGCACCGTCGAGCCACTCTCTGGAAAAAACGTCAGTAAAATCACTCAAGCTCCCAATATCCACTGGAACTCGCTGCAAAGCCTCCGGGGGGGGCATATCTATCACTGCAGACGAAGACCAGCGCCGATGAGGTGACGGGGACTGGCCCGCATTATTCACGGGACTGCCCCCTCTTTGTCTCACTCCAGGATGTGTCGAGTAAAGACCTAGATTATTGGGTGACCTGGATCTTGACGAGCTGTCCGACGAAGATGAGCCTGTAGAATTGAGACGCCTGTGATTGTTTCGAGCAACCGGCCGCCCCCGCTCCCTGCCAGGCATATGTCCAGAGTCATCTTGAAAATTGACAGGATCGCACTTGCAGTAAACATAACTATTGATTTCACCTCGACCAAATGGGCTCCAATTGTCTGGTGATAGAAAGCGCCTGAGGGACGGGTTGTATGCTCTGTATCCATTACCTAGCAAATACAGCCCAGCAATGGACTGCCTGGACCACCCGTTAAAACCGAGCACCCCCTGTTCCAAGCCCAATGGAGAAAAACCATAAGGGTCATATGCCTGGATTCGTAACGGTGTCACATCGCTCACGGCTCACCTCACTTCGCTAGTCCTCTGAGCTGGAGGATGATCTCGATCGATTACAAGATCTACTGGCAAAAATAACAGCCCATGACTCAGCTCCCCCACTACAGCTGCCGACAGACGCGTGCCGTATCCTCCTCGAAATGCCTCAATTCCGCCTAGTGCCGGTAGGCCAGTGGTATCCGCCAGTCCTCGGCACACCCGGTCATCCCATCCCATGACTCGTCCGAGCCGTTATAGGGCGCCCGCGCAGGCCGGTGCCATAGTGCCGCCACGTTAGTGCACCACATAACAACAAGAGGTAAGTCGCATGTCCGTTTCCAAACGCTCCGTCGAAGATGCGCCGCTCAACGCGTTTCACCGCAAGCTGACGGTGTATTCCGCTGGCGGGCCTTTTCTCGATGGCTACGTCCTGAGCATCATCGGCGTCGCCATGCTGCAAATCACCAACGCCCTGCAGCTGTCGGCCTTCTGGGAAGGGCTGATCGCCGCATCGGCCTTGATCGGGGTTTTCCTGGGTGGTTTTCTCGGCGGCTGGTTCACCGACAAGTACGGGCGCAAGGTGCTGTACCTGGTCGACCTGATCGCCATCGTCGGTTTCTCGGTGGCGCAGTTCTGGGTGGAGTCGGCCTGGGCACTGTTTGTCTGGCGGCTGCTGATCGGTATCGCGGTGGGCGCCGACTACCCGATCGCCACCTCGCTGCTGGCCGAGTTCCTGCCACGCAAGCAACGTGGGCCACTGCTGGCTGCCATGGTGCTGATGTGGTTTGCCGGTGCGGCCGTTGCCTACATGGTCGGCGAACTGCTGCTGCGTGTGGGCGGTGATGACGGCTGGCGCTATGTACTGGCCAGTGCCCTGATACCGGGTGCGCTGTTCCTGGTCGCACGCAGTGGTACGCCGGAATCGCCCCGCTGGTTGCTGAGCAAAGGCCGCACCGCCGAAGCCGACGCCGTAATCAAGAAGGTATACGGCCCCGACTACTCCATTGCCGACCTGCCGGAGCAGGCCACCGACAAGCCGGTTTCCGTGTGGTCGCTGTTCCACTCCGGTACGGCAAGCGCATGGCCTTCGTCACCCTGTTCTGGACCTGCGCCATCGTGCCGCTGTTCGCTATCTACTCGTTTGCCCCCAAAGTGTTGCAGGCACTGCAATTGACCGGTGACTGGGCCGCCTTCGGCTCCATCGCCATCACCTTGCTGTTCACCCTGGGCTGCCTGCTGGCCACCAAGCTGATCAACCGCCTGGGCCGGCGCAACATGCTGATCCACAGCTTCCTCTGGTCGGGCATGTCGCTGGTCATGCTGGGCGTGTTCCCGGATGCCTCGCCCACGACCATTCTGGTGCTGTTCGGTGCCTATGCCGTGCTGATTGGCGGCGCCCAGGTGCTTGAATACGTCTACCCCAACGAGCTGTTCCCCACCGAAATCCGTGCGTCAGCCGTAGGCCTTGCCACTTCACTGTCGCGCATTGGCGCCGCCGTGGGCACGTACCTGGTGCCGATTTCCCTGGCCAGCTACGGCATTGCCAACACCATGTTCGCTGCCGCCTTGATCTCGCTGTTCGGCGCCCTGATTTCCTGGTGGCTGGCCCCTGAAACCAGCAAGCTCGACCTGCAGCAGGCAGCCGCGCTGGGTAACCACACCAGCACTACCCCCACCGCCAAACCCATTGTTCGTAAAGCCTGAAGGAGCCTGTTCGTGAGCCAAGTACTGACTGTCGTGCGCAATGCCCCCGTCTCGCCGCTGGGCGCCCCCGCCCCGACCCGCCTGCCGATCGGTGAGCCCATCGCCCAGGCCGCCAGCGCCCAGGAGCAGACCGACGAGGCCGTCGGCGCCAGCATCGGGGTATGGGAAAGCAGCCCGGGCGTTTTCCGCCGCTACCTGAAAAACCGCGAATTCAGCCACATTGTCAGCGGCTGGTGCACCTTCACTCCCGACGGTGGCGAGCCGGTGGAGTTGCGCGCTGGCGATGCGGTGCTGTTCCCGGAGAACTGCGAGGGGGTGTGGGACATCCGCGAAACCCTGCGCAAGACCTACGTGCTGTTCTAAGGCCCCAGTCGATGATCGAACGTATCAACCCAGGCAAACGCGCCAGCCAGCTGGTGCTGGTAGACGGCCGTATCGAAACCTCTGGCATCGTTGCCCTGCAACCGGGCGACATCGCTGCGCAAACCCGCTGCGTGCTGGCGCAACTGGAGCAGTGGCTGGCGCAGGTCGGCGCGGGCAAGGGCAACCTCACCCGCATGCAGATCTGGCTGGCTGACATGGGCGAGTTTGCGGCGATGAATGAAGTGTATGACGCCTGGGTGGGTGAACAGCCACCGGTGCGGGCCTGTGTAGGGGCTGCGCTGGCAGCCCCTGAATACCGCATCGAGATCCAGGCCTTCGGCCAGCTCTGAATGCCACACGGCCGCTGAGGGAGCGGCCTTGTGTCGCGATGGCTTGTTAGAGCTCCGGATCCAGCCCCACCTTGTCGCCATGCCAGTCAAACCGCTCCACCTCATGCCGGCGCTTGCGGAAGCTGTAAGGTGTCTCGCCATACTGCTTGCGGAACCACAGGATAAAGTGCGAAGCGTCGGAAAACCCGCACGCCAGGGCGATTGTGGTGATGTTCTGGCTGGTGTTCACCAGAAGCCGCCGGGCATGGTCCAGGCGCAACTTGCGCCAGTAGTTGGCCGGCGGTTCCTGGGTATTGGCGACGAACTCGCGGTGCAACTGCCGGGGGTGGGTACCCACCGCCTCGGCCACGGCCTTGAGGGTCATCGACGCATCCAGGTTGGCACGCATGAAGCTGATCGCCCGCTGCACCCGGTCGTTCTGGTACACACATTCGCTGGCCGCCTTGTCTTGCGGCTCATCAGCACGCTCATCCACCAACAGGTATTCCAGGCCCTTCTGCGCCCGCACCGCACCGCAATGCCGGCGAATCAGGTTAGCCGCCAAATCAATGGCCGTACCGCCCGGGCAGGTGATGATGCCGCGGTCGTCCACATAGCTCTTGTCGATCACCGCCGTGGTAAGCGGAAAACGTTCCTTGAACTCATCGCGCAAGGTGAAATGCAGCGCACAGCGCCGGCCATCGAGCAGCCCGGCCTTGCCCAGCACAAACGACCCAGAGCACAGCGCGATGATCGGGATATTCGCCGCATGCACCTCACGCAATGCGTCCAACAGCCAGGCCGGCGGATTGCGGGTTTCGTCCAGCAAGCCGCCTGCAAGCACGATGTAGTCGTACTGGGCGAACAGGTTCAGGGGCTTGGTCGGCGAAATGGGCATGCCGCAACTGGCGGTGATCGGCTGGTCGTCCAGGGTCATCCAGTCCCACTGGCAATACACCTGCTGGCTACGGAACGACTTGTCCGCCGCGAAACGCAGCGAGTCCACCAGCCCCGCCACCGGCACCAGCGTGAAGTGATTCATCAGCACGAAGCCCACCCGCAGTTCGGGCTTGACCTGCACGCTGTCAACGGAGGCTTGCAACGGTTGTTCTTGTTGTTCGGCAAACATCGACACGGGCCTCATGACATCTGCAATGGCGCCATTCTAAAGCGCGCCCTGCGTCCGTCATATCATATGCATCCCCACAAATAGGAAGTCCATGACAAAAGGCGGCGCCGTTCTATCAATTGTCATGGCTGTAATATCAGCCCCCCTGCCCGGCTGAGCATCATGTAGGCACAAGACAAACATGCTCAGAGGCACCCCTCATGTACCGTGGATTCTGGTATGCCCAGGCACTTGACCTGGACAGCGATCTGGCCCCTGCCCTGCAGGACTCGATTGATGCTGACGTGTGCATCGTCGGCGGTGGCTTCCTTGGCCTGTGGTCGGCCATCCGCCTGAAGCAGGCGCACCCGGAAAAAACCATCGTCATCGTCGAGCGCGACCGCTGCGGCTCGGGCGCCAGCGGGCGCAACGGTGGCGTGGCCACCAACTGGTGGGGCAAGTACCTGTCGGTACGCACCATCTGCGGCGATATTGAGGCACGGCGCATCTGCGAGGCGGCCGAGTCGGCCATCGACGAGATCGGCAGCTTCTGCCAGCAACACGGCATCGACGCCCAGTACCGCAAGGACGGTTGGCTGTGGACGGCCACCAACCAGCGCCAGATGAACTCCTGGCGCGTGCTCACCGACGGCCTGCAGAAGCTCGACGTCAACCCGTTCCAGGAACTGGACCGCCAGACCATCCGCGGCCGCGTCGGCTCGCCCCTGGTACTGGGCGGCATCTTCGACCCCAACGCCGCCACCGTGCAACCCGCCATGCTGGCCCGCGGCCTGCGCCGCGTGGCGCTGAAGCTGGGTGTGCAAATATTCGAGAAATCGCCCTTCACCCATCTGGTACGCGGCAAAAACCCGGTGGTACACACCGCCAAGGGCCATGTGAAAGCCAACCACGTGGTGCTGGCGCTCAATGCCTGGGGCGCACAATTCCCCGAGCTGCGCCGCATGATCGCGATCATGTCCAGCGACATGGTCGCCACCGCACCGGTCAAGGCCAGGCTCGACGCTATCGGCTTCAGTGGCGGCGAGTGCATGACCGACTCACGCACCGTGCTCAACTACTGGCGCAACACCCCGGACGGGCGCGTGGTGTTCGGCAAGCCGCTGGGCCAGTTCGCCTTTGCCGGGCGTATCGGCAACCTGTATGAAAAACCCTCGCCGGCCGCCGACAAGGTCGCCGCCGAACTGCGCCGCCTGTACCCACAATTGCAGGATGTACCGGTGGTCAGCAGCTGGACCGGGCCGATCGACCGGGCCATGAAGGGCCTGCCCAACTTCGGCTACCTCGACCAGCACCAGACCGTCAGCTACGGCATTGGTTTTTCCGGCAACGGCGTGGCCACCACGGTGTTCGCCAGCCGCATCATCACGTCGCTGGCCACCCATGCCAACGACGAGTGGGCCAATTGCGGCCTGGTCAACCAGAAGATGAAGCTGCTGCCGCCAGAGCCGTTGCGCTTCTTTGGCGCGCACCTGGTACGCGATGCACTGGTGCGCAAGGAATCGCTGGAGGACCACGACCAGGATGCCGGCTTCATCACCCGCCAGCTGGTGGGCATGGCGCCCGCCGGCTACGTGCCCGCGCAGAAAAAACAAGGACAATAACGTGAGCGAACATATCGTCCTCCTTGACGACGAAGGCCTGGCGCCTTCCACCCGCCTGAAGCGCCCTGATTGCGAGCACAGCTGGCAGCAGTTCGCCTACACCCACCCAGAGCAGATACTGGAGCACCTGAAAAACGCGACGGTGGCGCTGACGTTCAGCGTGCCGCTGCGCGAAGAGCACCTGCGCCAGTTGCCCAAGCTGAAGATGATTTCGCTGGCCCTGACCGGCCGCGACATCGTCGATGTCGACTACTGCGAAGCCCATGGCATCGAAGTATCCAGCGTACCGGGCTATGCCGCCAACACCGTGGCCGAGCACAGCCTGGCCATGATCCTGGAGCTGTTCCGCCGCCCGGCCGCCTTCACCCGCCTGATGCGCCAGGTGCATGCCGGCGAAAAGCCGTTCCAGAACATCTACTTCAACCACCGTATCCGCGACGTGCGCGACAAGCAGCTGGCGATCATCGGCAGCGGCCCGATCGCCCTGCGCCTGGCGCACCTGGCGCGGGCGTTCGGCATGCGCGTGTGGTTCGAAGACCGAGGTGGCAAACGCCAAGGCCCGGACTGCCGCCCCTTGGCCGATCTGCTGAAAAGCTGCGATGTGCTGTCGATCAACTGCCCGCTCACGCCAGAAACCCACAACCTGATCGATGCCGCGCAACTGGCGTTGATGAAGCCTGACGCCGTGGTAGTCAACACCGGCCGTGGCGGCGTGGTCAACGAAGCCGCGTTGATCCAGGCACTGCAACAAGGCCGCCTGGGCGGCGTGGCGCTGGACGTGGTGGAAGTGGAGCCATTGCACCCCAGCAACCCACTGTTCCAGCTGATCGACCGCGATGACTTTCTGCTTAACCCGCACATCGCCTGGAGCAGCGAAGACGCCATGCAGCAGTTGATGGACAGCGCCGTGGACAACATCAGCCATTTCGTCGCCCACCAGGTTTCTGAAAAAAGGATTCGCAGCGCATGACCCCTGTCACCAAAAGCAGCTACGTCGATGGCACCTTTATCCCACTGACCGGCAATGCCGACATCCTGGAAAACCGCAACCCGTCCAACCCGGGCGAAGTGGTCGAACGCTTCGAACGCGCTGAGCAGACGCTGACCGAACAGGCCATTGCCGCTGCCCGCCGCGCGCAGCCGGCCTGGGCACGCAGCAACCCGCAACAGCGTGCGGACGCACTGGACTTCATCGGCAGCGAAATCCTCGCCCGCCGCGAGGAACTGGCCACGCTGCTGGCCCGCGAAGAAGGCAAGGTGATGCGCGAAGCGCTGGGCGAAGTGGACCGCGCCGGGCGCTCGTTCAAGTTCTACGCTCAGGAAGCCCTGCGTGCCGAAGGCGAGAAGTACATGTCAGTACGCCAGGACGTGGGCATCGATGTGTTCACCCAGCCACTGGGTGTGGTCGGCATCATCGCCCCGTGGAACTTCCCTATCGCCATCCCGGCGTGGAAGATTGCCCCGGCCCTGTGCTTTGGCAACTGCGTGGTGTTCAAACCGGCTGAACTGGTGCCCTCCTCAGCCTGGGCCCTGGCCGAAATCATCTCCCGCGCCGGTTTGCCTGCGGGCGTGTTCAACATGCTGATCGGCCCGGGGCGCAGCGTTGGTGACACGATCATCCGCTCGCCGCTGGTCGATGGCATCAGCTTCACCGGCTCCGAGCACACCGGTCGGCAAATTGCCCGGCTGGCCGCCGAAGGCATGAAGAAAGTGCAGCTGGAGATGGGCGGCAAGAACCCGCTGATCGTGCTGGACGATGCCGACCTTGAACAGGCGGTGGAAGTGGCCTTGAACGGCTCGTTCTACAGCACCGGCCAGCGCTGTACCGCCAGTTCGCGGGTGATCGTGACCGAGGGCATTCACGACGCTTTCGTCGCACGCCTGGCTGAGCGTACCCGCACCTTGAAGGTGGGGGATGCGCTGCAGGCCAGCACCGACATCGGCCCGGTGGTTGACAGCCGGCAGCTGGAGCAGAACCTCGCCTATGTGGCAGCAGGTGTTGAGCAGGGTGCGAAGCGGGTATGCGGTGGCGAGCGTATCGATAACCAGGCGGGGGCGTATTTCTTCACCCCGGCCCTGTTTACCGAGGTAACGCCGGACATGCGCATCTATCGAGAGGAAATATTCGGGCCGGTGCTGAGCGTGCTCAAGGTGCGCGACTACGCCGAAGCCTTCGCGGCAGCCGAGGATACGGCGTTCGGCCTGTCCGCTGGCATCGTCACCACCTCGCTGCGCCAGGCCGAGCATTTCAAGCGCAACAGTTCGGCGGGGATGGTGATGGTCAACCTGCCGACGGCCGGGGTGGATTACCATGTGCCATTTGGGGGCAATGGGGCATCGAGCCTGGGTTCGCGGGAACAGGGCACCCATGCGCGGCAGTTCTTTACCCGGGTCAAAACCACCTACCAGTTGGCTTGATCGATCCATTTCGTGGAGCCCCGAGGGAACTACCACCACCTGCGTGCTTTCTTAAACACTGAGTGGTTTATTCCCTTGGGCTTCACGCTACTGGAGAACACGACATGCGCCACCTACTCCTCGCTCCTGCGCTGCTGCTCCTGCTGCCTGCCGGTGCTGCCCTGGCCCGCGTCGATGCGGGCGACGTCGCCACCTCGGCCGGTATCTCCGCCTCGCTTTACTCGACCTTCAAGGACGATAAACGGATTATCCCGGCACGCGATGAACTTTCTGCCTTCGTTGCCAGTGGCGGTGCAATCCGTGGTGCCTATGTGGAGTCGGCGCTGGAACAGGCTCGCAAGGATCACCCTGGGTTGCAGGCCAGCGATGAAGAGCTGGCCCGGGCCATTCTGTCTCAGGATGACCGTATTGCCGATCATTGAGTGAACCTGTACCGGCCCTTTCGCGGGCAAGCCCGCTCCCACAGGGAACGCGCCAAGCCAGATGGCTGCGCAGATCCTGTGGGAGCGGGCTTGCCCGCGAAGAGGCCGGCACAGGACTAGATCATCCCCAGCCATCCATGCGCATGGTCGCCCTGACCAACCGCTGCTCTTCCTGCTCGATCTCCCGCAAACTGTCGCGTATTCCGTTGATATGCTCGCGCGCCGCCCGCTGCGCCTGCTCCGGCAACTGCTCCATCACCGCCTGATACAACCGTGCATGCTGGCGGTCGATCTGGCGCTTTTGCGCCGGCCGGCAATACAGGTTGTTGACCGAGGCAAACACCGTGCTCAAGGTCAGGTCGCTGAGCGATTGCAAGGTATGCACCAGCACCGGGTTGTGTGACGCCTCACTGATCGCCCGGTGGAACGCGTGGTCGCGACGGGCATGTTCACGGGCATCGATCGCGTCTGGTGCCTCGTGCGCGGCCAGCATTTCTTCGTAGCGCCGGCGAATCAGCAAGCGGTCAACCTCGGTGGCCCGTAACGCCGCCAGCCGCGCCGATTCGGCCTCCAGCAACGCCCGCACTTCCAGCAAGTCGAACAGCGTACGCGGCTGCGAGCCAAACAAATGCATCAACGGTGTGGCACCCGACTGCCCTGTCAGATCGGCGACGAACGAGCCCCGCCCCTGTTCGGTATCGATGATGCCGCGTCCCCGTAAAATGCGTAGCCCTTCGCGCAGTGCCGAGCGTGAACACCCCAGCTTCTCCACCAACCGCCGCTCCGACGGCAAGGCCTGGCCCACCTTGAGTACGCCGTCAACGATCAGCCGCTCCACCCGCTCGGCCACCTGGTCAGCGACCTTGGCTTTGCCTTCAGCACCCATCACGCCCTCTCCCGCTGGTAGGACCACTTCGACCGATGGCTCCAATCTAGCCAGTCAAAGCCGTCAATAACCAGCCCTTTGCAGAAAAACTGGTAGGACCAGCGAACGACGTACTCGACCCGGGCCGCTGGCAAGCGCAGGCTGCAACGGTGACCGCTTTGCCAACAACAACAAAAACGTTGCCGAGTGAGCCGATGAATATCCTGTACGACGAACGCGTCGATGGCGCGCTGCCCACCGTAGACCAGGCGGACCTGTTGCAGGCGCTGCGCAAGGCCCTGCCAGACCTCGATATCCTGTACCGCGAAGAAGACCTCAAACCCTACGAATGCGACGGCCTCTCGGCCTATCGCACGGTACCGCTGCTGGTGGTGCTGCCCGAGCGCCTGGAGCAGGTGCAGGCCTTGCTCAGGCTCTGCCACCAGCGCGGCGTACCCGTGGTAGCCCGTGGTGCCGGCACCGGCCTGTCGGGTGGCGCCCTGCCGCTGGCCAAGGGGATCCTGCTGGTAATGGCGCGTTTCAACCGCATTCTGGAGGTCAATCCACAGGGCCGTTACGCCCGTGTGCAACCCGGCGTGCGCAACCTGGCCATCTCCCAGGCGGCCGCACCGCACGGTATGTACTACGCACCAGACCCGTCCTCGCAAATTGCCTGTTCCATCGGTGGCAACGTCGCCGAAAACGCCGGTGGCGTGCACTGCCTGAAATACGGCCTGACCGTGCACAACCTGCTCAAGTTGGAAATCCTCACGGTGGAAGGAGAACGCCTGACCCTCGGCAGCGATGCCCTGGACAGCCCAGGCTTCGACCTGCTGGCACTGTTCACGGGCTCCGAAGGCATGCTCGGCATCGTCACGGAAGTTACCGTCAAGCTGCTCCCCAAGCCCCAGGTGGCGCGGGTACTGCTGGCCAGTTTCGACAGTGTCGAGGACGCCGGCCGGGCAGTCGCCGAAATCATCGCTGCCGGTATCATTCCCGGCGGCCTGGAGATGATGGACAACCTGGCCATCCGCGCCGCCGAAGACTTCATTCATGCCGGCTACCCGGTGGACGCGGCGGCCATCCTGTTGTGCGAGCTGGATGGCGTCGAGGCCGATGTGCATGACGATTGTGAACGGGTGGCCGCCGTGCTGGCGCAAGCCGGGGCCCGCGAGGTACGGCTGGCCCGCGACGAAGCCGAGCGCGTGCGTTTCTGGGCCGGGCGCAAGAACGCGTTCCCGGCGGTGGGGCGCATCTCGCCGGATTACTACTGCATGGACGGCACCATCCCGCGTCGCGAACTGCCACGGGTACTCAAGGGCATCAGTGACCTGTCTGCGGAATACGGCCTGCGCGTGGCCAACGTGTTCCATGCCGGCGACGGCAACATGCACCCGCTGATCCTGTTCGATGCCAACCTGCCAGGTGAGCTGGAGCGCGCCGAAGCCATCGGCGGCAAGATCCTCGAACTGTGCGTGGCGGTAGGCGGCAGCATCACGGGCGAGCACGGCGTAGGCCGCGAGAAAATCAACCAGATGTGCGCGCAGTTCAACAGCGACGAAATCACCCTGTTCCACGCGGTGAAGGCCGCCTTCGACCCGCAGGACCTGCTCAACCCCGGCAAGAACATTCCCACCCTGCACCGCTGCGCCGAGTTCGGCGCCATGCATGTGCACCATGGGCAACTGCCCTTCCCCGAGCTGGAGCGCTTCTGATGAGCATGGACCGCGACAACAGCCAGGCCCTGCTGGAGCAGGTCGGCCAGGCGCTGAACCAAGGCACACCGCTGCGTATCCAGGGCAGTAACAGCAAAGCCATGCTGGGTAACCTTGTCGCTGGGGAAGTACTCGACACCCGCAGCCACCGAGGCATCGTCAGCTACGACCCGACCGAACTGGTGCTCACCGCCCGCGCCGGCACACCGCTGCGCGAGATCGAAGCGGCGCTGCACGAAGCCGGCCAGATGCTTCCCTGTGAACCGCCACACCTGGGCCCGGAAGCCACCTTGGGCGGCATGGTCGCCGCCGGCTTGTCTGGCCCCCGGCGGCCATGGGCCGGGTCGGTACGTGACTACGTGCTCGGCACGCGGGTGATCACCGGCCACGGCAAGTTGCTGCGCTTTGGTGGCGAAGTGATGAAGAACGTGGCCGGTTACGATGTATCACGGCTGATGGCGGGCAGCTTCGGTTGCCTGGGGTTGCTGACCGAGGTTTCGTTGAAAGTACTGCCCCGGCCGCGCCAATGCCTGAGCCTGCGCCTGCCAATGGGCCGGCATGAGGCGCTGGCCGAGTTGGCCGAATGGGGCCAGCAGCCGCTGCCGATCAGCGCGGCTTGCCATGACGGCGAAGCACTGTACCTGCGCCTGGAAGGTGGTGAAGGTTCGGTACAGTCGGCACGCCAGCGACTGGGCGGCGCAACCCTCGACAGCCGGTTCTGGAGCGACCTGCGCGAGCAGCGCCTGGCATTCTTCAACAGCCCTGCACCGCTGTGGCGCCTGTCACTGCCCAACGCCACCGGCGAGCTGGACCTGCCCGGCCAGCAATTGATCGACTGGGGTGGAGCGCAGCGCTGGCTCACGTCCAGCGCACCGGCCCAGGCCATTCGCGACCTGGTCGCCAACGTGGGCGGCCACGCCACCTGCTACGCCGCCGGCGCAGACAGTAGCCCGCCGCTGCCCGCGGCACTGATGCGCTACCACCAGGCGCTGAAGCAACAGCTCGACCCCCAGGGCGTGTTCAACCCTGGCCGCCTGTACCCGAACCTGTGAGGCCAGACCATGCAAACCAACCTGAGTGAAGCATCCCGACGCCTGGCCCGCGCCGACGAGGCAGAAAGCATCCTGCGGTCCTGCGTGCACTGCGGTTTCTGCACCGCCACCTGCCCGACCTACCAGTTGCTTGGCGATGAACTGGATGGCCCGCGCGGGCGCATCTACCTGATCAAGCAACTGCTCGAAGGCGAGCCGATCACGGCCAGCACGCAACTGCACCTGGACCGTTGCCTGACCTGCCGCAACTGCGAAACCACTTGCCCCTCAGGGGTGAAGTACCACGACCTGCGGCGCTGTTCAAGGCCCTGACCCGTGGCGGCCAGGCCCTGCGCCCGCTGCTGCCGGCCACACTCAAACGCAAACTGCCGGCACGGGTGATCGCCCCCGGCCAGCGCCCGGCACCACGCCATGCACGGCGGGTGTTGATGCTCGAAGGCTGCGTGCAGCCGGCCTTGTCGCCCAACACCAACGCCGCCGCCGCGCGCCTGCTCGACCGCCTGGGCATCAGCGTGCAGCCGATCCACCAGGCCGGCTGCTGTGGCGCGGTGGACTACCACCTCAATGCCCAAGAGCAAGGCCTGCAGCGTGCGCGGCGCAATATCGACGCGTGGTGGCCTGCCATCGAAGCGGGGGCCGAGGCCATTGTGCAAACCGCCAGCGGCTGCGGCGCTTTTGTGCGTGATTACGGCCACCTGCTGGAAAACGACCCCCGTTATGCCGCCAAGGCCGCGCGGGTCAGCGCCCTGTCCCGCGATCTGGTAGAAGTACTGCGCGATGAGCCGGTCGAGCGACTGGGCCTGTGCGCCGAACAGCGCCTGGCCTTCCATTGCCCTTGTACCTTGCAACATGCCCTGAAGCTGGGCGGCGCGGTGGAAGCGCTGCTGACGCGCCTGGGCTTTACCCTCACCGCGGTGCCGGACGGCCATCTATGCTGCGGCTCGGCGGGTACCTATTCGCTGACCCAGCCCGAATTGTCGCTGCAACTGCGTGACAACCGCCTCAACGCACTGGAAAGCGGCAAACCGCACGTCATCGCCACCGCCAACATCGGTTGCCAGGCCCACCTCGACGGGGCCGGGCGTACGCCGGTACGGCACTGGATAGAAATTGTCGAAGCAGCCTTGAACCCGGAGAACCCCCATGCATAGCAAGTTCGTGATCGGCCAGGCCGAAGTCGCCCGCGTATTGGCCGCCGCCCGCCAGGAAGCCCTGGCCCAGCACTGGAACGTCACCATCGCCGTGGTTGACGACGGAGGTCACCCGCTGGCCCTGGAGCGCATGGACGGCTGTGCGCCAGCCAGTGCCTACATTGCCGTGGAAAAGGCCCGGACCTCTGCGCTGGGGCGCAAGGAAACACGGGATTACGAAGAGATGGTCAATGGTGGCCGTACTGCCTTCGTCACCGCACCGCTGCTCACCAGCCTGGAAGGTGGCGTGCCGCTGCGGGTGGAGGGCCAGGTGGTGGGTGCCATTGGCGTGTCTGGGGTCAAGTCCGAACAGGATGCCCAGGTCGCCAAGGTCGGGGCGGCGGCCCTCTGAGCCCTGTACCTGCCTCTTCGCGGGCAAGCCCGCTCCCACAGGGACCGCACAAACCTCAAATCCGGTGCAACACCTGTGGGAGCGGGCTTGCCCGCGAAGAGGCCAGCACAGGCAACACATATCGAGCAGACTAAACACCGAGCGGACAGACAATGCCAAACCATCAACTCCAGATCGCCCCCACCCTCCAGTGCTTCATCGAAGACGAAGTGCTCCCCGGCACCGGCATCGAAGCCGTCCCCTTCTGGCAAGGCTTCAGCACCCTGGTCCACGACCTGGCCCCGCAAAACCGTGCCCTGCTCGCCGAACGCGAGCGCCTGCAGGCCGAACTGGACAGCTGGCACCGCCAGCACCCCGGCCCGATCCGCGACATGGCCGCCTACCGACACTTCCTGCAAGGCATCGGCTACCTCGTGGATGCCTCCGAAGACGTGCAAATCAGCACCCACAACGTCGACCGCGAGATCGCCGTACAAGCCGGCCCGCAACTGGTCGTGCCGCTGAGCAATGCCCGCTACGCCCTCAACGCCGCCAACGCCCGCTGGGGCTCACTGTACGATGCTCTCTACGGCACCGATGCCATCGCCGAAACCGCGGGTGCCGAGCGCGGCCAAGGCTACAACCCGGTGCGCGGCGCCAAGGTGATTGCCTATGGCCGGCAATTCCTCGATACCTCAGCCCCGCTTGCCGGCGCCTCACACAGCGACGCCAAGGCCTACGCGGTCAACCAGGGCGCACTGCAGGTCACCTTGGCCGATGGCCGCCAGGTTGGCTTGCAAAACCCCGCACAAATGCGTGGCTACCAAGGCGAGCCGAACACGCCAACGGCGATCCTGCTGCAGCACCACCAACTGCATTTCGAAATCCGGATCGACCCGACCAACGTCATCGGCCAGCAGGACCTGGCCGGGGTCAAGGACATCCTCCTGGAAGCCGCACTGACCACCATCATCGACTGCGAAGACTCAGTGGCAGCCGTCGATGCCGACGACAAGGTCAATGTCTATCGCAACTGGCTGGGCCTGATGAAAGGCGACCTCAGCGAACAGGTCAGCAAGGGCGGTAAAACCTTCAGCCGCACCTTGGCCGCCGACCGCCAGTATCACGGTGCAAACGGCCAGCCGCTGACCTTGCCGGGCCGTTCGCTGCTGTTCATCCGCAACGTCGGCCACCTGATGACCAACCCGGCGATCCACGACCGCGATGGCCGGGAAATTCCGGAAGGCATCCTCGATGCCGTGGTCACCAGCCTGATTGGCCTGCACGACCTCAAGCGCCGAGGCAACTCGCGCGAAGGCAGCCTGTACATCGTCAAGCCGAAAATGCACGGGCCGGCCGAAGTGGCCTTTGCCGACCAGCTGTTCGGTCGCGTCGAAGCCCTGCTGGGCCTGCCCGCGGATACCCTGAAGATGGGCATCATGGACGAAGAGCGGCGCACCAGCGTCAACCTCAAAGCCTGCATCGCCAGTGCGGCATCACGGGTGGTGTTCATCAACACCGGCTTCCTCGACCGCACCGGGGACGAAATGCACAGCGCCATGGAAGCCGGTGCCATGCTGCGCAAGGGCGACATGAAAGGCAGTGCCTGGATCCAGGCCTACGAACGCAGCAACGTGCTGGTGGGGCTGGCCTGCGGCTTACGCGGCAAGGCGCAGATCGGTAAGGGCATGTGGGCCATGCCCGACCTGATGGCGGCCATGCTCGAACAGAAGATTGCCCAGCCCAAGGCCGGTGCCAACACCGCCTGGGTGCCCTCGCCGACGGCCGCAACGCTGCATGCGCTGCATTACCACCAGGTAGACGTGGCAGGGGTACAGCAGGCGCTGGAAGCAGTCGACCTGAACGCCCAGCGCGACGCATTGCTGAACGACCTGCTCAGCGTACCGGTCAGCCCCGAGCGGCCCTGGAGTGCCGACGATATCCAGGCAGAACTGGACAACAACTGCCAAGGCATCCTCGGTTACGTGGTGCGCTGGGTCGAACAAGGAGTCGGCTGCTCCAAGGTACCGGACATCCACGATGTGGGCCTGATGGAGGACCGCGCCACCCTGCGCATTTCAGCGCAGCACATCGCCAACTGGCTGCACCATGGTGTGGTGGGTGCCGAGCAGGTCGAGGCGACGCTGCAACGCATGGCCAAGGTGGTAGACCAACAGAATGCCGGGGACCCGGCGTACCGGCCAATGGCGGCCAACTTCGAGGCATCGCATGCGTTTCGCGCCGCCCGAGAGCTGGTGTTCAAGGAGCGCGAGCAGCCCAGTGGCTATACCGAGCCGTTGCTGCATGGCTGGCGGTTGCGGTTCAAGCAGCAGGTTCAACGCTAGCCCAAGCTGCGCGGTGTTGCTGGCGCGGCCTTGTGTCGCGCCGGCAGCAAACATCTGCCACCGGCCAGTCAGGGGTGGCATTCCGGCGTCTTCAGAAATTTCCCACAACGTTTTCGGAAGCGTCCTGCTTGCTGCCTCTGCACGCAAAAAACAAGATCGGCACTGGAAAACGCAAGGTCGCGATCCAGAGGAGGCTCCGTATGCACCTTTACGCCCGCTCCATTGCCGAACTGCGCAGCAGCTTGTGCGAAATGCTGGCCCATGACATCCGCAACCCCGAAGAGGATCCGCACCTGTCGGGGGTGATGTTCTTCTGCGCCACTGACGAACACTCCCGGCAACTGATCGAGCGTATCGAGTTGCTGGCCAGCGAAGTGTTCTTCGACCCGAACGGGCGGGCCATCGCGGAACACCTGAAAGCGGCCGCAGTCGATGGCGTGCGCATCAAGCGCAACCGCAAGGCGCCAGCGGATGAAACGGTGATACGCATCGCAGTAGCCGACAAGGGCTATATCACTGTGAGTACGGCCCGGCTCTGAGCTTTTTGGGGCTGCTTTGCAGCCCCATGCCCTTGTCTGGCCAATCCGCTATCCTGAGCACTCCCCCGCTCCGGACCGCCCCATGGAACTGCACATCCGCCTGGAGGGCCGCAAAGGCCTGGCCGACCAGCTCTATCAGCAACTGCGCGCCGGTATCGACAGTGGCCACCTGGCCGCCGGCACCCAGTTGCCACCCACCCGCCTGCTGGCCGAGCAACTGGGCGTGTCACGCAAGACGGTGGCCGAGGCCTATTCACGGCTCACCTACGACAACCTGCTCAGCGGTGTGGTCGGCCGTGGCACCTTCATCACGCCGCGCCAACCGCTGCGTAGCCATGAATCCACCACCATCCCCCTGGCCGGCGCCGCGTCCCTCGAGCGCTGGCAGCAGCGCGCCACCGTGCTCGGCCAACGCCAGCTGCAAGCGCCCTCCCGTTATGACTTTATCGGTGGTGCTTCAAGCAAGGCGCAGTTCCCCTTCGACCAGTGGCGCAGCTGCCTGAACTACGCCCTGCGGCGCAGCCAGCGCCACCCCGAGCGGCAGTTTCCGGCCCAGGGCCTGCCGGAGCTGCGCGAGGCCATTGCCCACCACATCGCCTACGCCCGCGGCGTGCACTGCAGCGCAGCCGACCTGCTCGTGTGCAACGGCGCCCAGCAAGCGCTGGACCTGATCGCCCGGGTATTGGTGGAACCCGGTTGCCAAGTGGCCATGGAAGACCCCGGCTACCCACCTGCCCGGCAACTGTTTCTGGCCCTTGGCGCGCGCGTGCAGTCCGTTCCGGTGGATGATGAAGGCCTGCGCGTCGAGCACATCGCCGATGGCACCCGGTTGATCTATGTAACGCCGTCGCACCAGTTCCCGCTGGGCATGCCCATGAGCGAGCCACGTCGGCACGCCCTGCTGGCCCGGGCGGCTGAGCTGGGCGCGTTGATCATCGAAGACGACTACGATTGCGAGTTCCGTTACCACGGGCCGGCAGCGGACGCACTGCAGCGCCTCGACCGCCATGGGCTGGTGGCCTATGTGGGGACCTTTTCCAAGACGTTGCTGACCGAGCTGCGGCTGGGCTACGCCGTGTTGCCGCCTGCCGTGCTGCAGGCGGCCTGCGTGGCCAAGCACCTCAGTGACTGGCACAGCCCGACCTTACTGCAGTGGGCGCTGGCGCGCTTTTTGGGCGAAGGCCACCTGAACAAGCACATCCGCCGCTGCCATGAGGTTTACAGCGCCCGCCGCGAACGTATCCTGGCGCGCCTGGGCGGCGACCTGTCTCCGTGGTTCAGCGCCATCCCCGCCAGCGCGGGCTTCCACCTCAGCGCGCTGGCCAAGCCCGGGGTCGATGTCGAGTTGCTGGCCAACCTGGCGCGCAAGGTGGAGGTGGGCCTATATTCGCTGGCACCGTTCTTCAGCGAAGCACCGGTACGCCCGGGACTGTTGCTGGGCTTTGGCGCTATCGAGCTGCTGGACATCGACCCGGCACTGGACCGGGTGCGCGATACCCTGCAACGCCTCAGCTGACCGGCGCGGCCCTGCCCGTCGCGGGCGGGCGCGCGATGGCCGCAGCATAGCCACGCGGGTTGAAACACGCGGTTACCAGCAGCATCGCCATCACGGTCACGGTCAGCAGCATCCACGATGCCTGGAAGTCGCCACTCACGTCACGCAACCAGCCGGTGATGTACGGCACGATACCGGTGATGATAAAGCCGATCCCCTGTACGAATGCCGCCAGGCTGCCGGCCTCGGCAGGCGTCTTGAGGTGTTCCAGGGTCAGCGTCAGGCTCTGGCTGAAACAGGCGCCCAGGCCAAAGCCGATCATGGCGACCCACAGTCCTGCAGCCACCGTGGGGGCCAGCAGCAGGCCGAGGAAACCCGCCAGCTGAATCGCCAGCGCCAGCCAAAGGCCTGGGCGCCGGTCTGCCCAGCGCCGCAACAGCAGTGGCAGGCCGAGCGCGCCGGCCACCTGGAAAATGGTCATCAGGCCGACCAGGTCGGCGCCACCCTGGGCACTGCCGCCGTGCTCGATATGGTAGGCCGGCAACCAGGCCACCATGCTGGTGTAGCCGCCATTGATCAGGCCGAAGTACAAGGCCAGCAACCACGCCCGGCGGGTGCCGAACCAGTGTCCACCCGCAGCGCCCGCCAGCTTCGGTGCTTCCTGACGTGGCCGCAGCACGGCCCAGGCCAGCACCGCCAGCACTGCCGGGGCTGCCCACAGGCCCAGGCCGGCCTGCCAGTGGCCGAAGTGGCCACTGATATGTGGCCCAAGCACGGCCGCCAGGCCGCCGCCCGTCATCAGTGCCGCCGAATACAGGCCCATCGCCCCGGCCAGCCGCCCGGGGAACCATCGATTGACCAACCCTGGCATCATGCCCTGCACCACCGCCACGCCCAGGCCCGCGACCACTGCACTGGCAATCAACGCCCAGGCGCTGTCCAGTTGCAGGCGCCACAGGCAGGCCAGGGCAATCGCAGCCAGGCCACCGAGCATGCCGCCATGCTCGCTGATCCAGCGCCGCAGCCAGGGTTGCAGCAACGGTACCAGCCCCATGCACAGCACCGGCAACGCCGTCAGCAAGGCGGCCTGCTGGTAGCCCAGGCCAGTGCTGGCACGCATAGGTTCGAGTAACGGGCCGATACTGGTCAGGATCGGCCGCAAGTTCAGCGCCAGCAGAATCACCAGCAACAAGTTCAACGCAGCTCTCATTGTGAATCGGTTCTCTTGTAGCAAGACCCGGCCATTATCCCGGCTCGGTCAGCCTGGCAGAAATGAAGAGATTGGATGCCTGTCAGTGGCCACCTGAATGGTCGATTGGCCTCCTGCATATGCGAGGGATTGGCTATCGGGGTGGCCAAAGGGCGGCGCTACAGTAGTGCCATTCCCACCCCACACCCTTTGGAGACAGCCATGCACAACCGTATCGAATGGGCCAAGCACGCCCCCGAAGCCTACAAAGCCATGGTCGGCCTGGAACAGGCCCTGGCCAAGAGCGGCCTGGAGAGTTCCCTGCTGGAGCTGGTGCGCCTGCGGGCATCGCAGATCAACGGCTGCGCCTACTGCGTGAACCTGCATGCCAACGATGCACGCAAGGCCGGCGAGACCGAGGCGCGCTTGCAGACGTTGAGCGTATGGCGTGAGACCGCCTACTTCACCCCGCGTGAACGTGCGGCACTGGCCTGGGTCGAGAGCCTGACCCGCTTGCCTGAGCGTGGGGCGCCGCAGGGGGAATATGAAGCCTTGCAGGCACATTTCGAGCCGGCCGAGGTGGCCAACCTGACCTTGGCGATTGCCACGATCAATGCCTGGAACCGGTTTGGTGTCGGGTTTGCGATGGTGCCGGCCTGATCATTAACCGGTAGCCTGTACCGGCCTCTTCGCGGGCAAGCCCGCTCCCACAAGGACCGCACAGTATCTGAAATCTGTGCAGTACCAGTGGGAGGGGGGGTGCCCGCGGAGAGGCCCCCACACGTGACACATCAACGCCCAGCCAAACGCGCCCGATAGCTCCCGGGGCTCTGCCCGGTCCATTTCTTGAACGCCCGGTGGAACGCACTGGGCTCCTGGAACCCCGCCTGCTCGGCGATTTCGGCAATGCTCAACACCCCTTCACGCAAGCGCTCGAAGGCCATCGCCCGGCGTACTTCGTCTTTGATCTGCTGATACGAACGCCCCTCCCGGTCCAACTGCCTGCGAAAGGTACTGGCGCTAACCCCCTGCTGCTGCGCCAGCGCCGCCAATGTCGGCCACTGGCCATAACGCAGTGCGCGCAAGCGCCGGTACACCTCGGCCACCAGCCCGTTCTGGTTACGAAAGCGAATCACCAGCCCCTGTGGCGCAGTGCGCAGAAAGGTTTTCAAGGCTGGCAGGTCCTGTACCACCGGCAACCGCAGGTAGGCGCTGTCGAATTCCACCTCGGTGCGGCCGCTGCCCAGGCGCAGGTCTGGCCCCCACAGCAGCAGGTCGTCTTCCTGGGACGGGCGCGACACCGCCAGCTCGGTACGGTCGATGGCAATGCGCCGCCCGGCCAGCCAGCACAGCATGCCGATCATCAGCACCAAATAGGTTTCCTCGGCATACACCCGGGTCAGCGGGTCGGCAATGTTCGACTGCACGCTGATCAGCGCCCGCCCGCCACGGACCGTCAGGCTGCCACGCAGGTCGCGCAGGAACAGGCCGAAGCCGCCCATGCATTGGCGCAAGGCCTTTTCCAGGTTCGGTTCAAGTATCAAGCCCCGGCAGATCAGGGCGAAGCTGCCCAGCGGCATGCCATGGCTGTCGAGGCAGAAAAACTCGTCGTCCAGCCGTTGAATCATCGCCAGCCAAAGCTGGGCGAAGGCCTTGGCCGGCACGCGGGCCTGGGGCTGTTCCAGCAGCTGTGGGTCGATGCCCACGGCACGCAGCTGTGCATCACGCTCGGCGGGGCTGTCGCGCAGGGCATGGAGCATGGCGTTGAGAAAGTACACGGCGACCGAATCGCTATCGCGCATGGCGGTGTTCGCTGTCTATGAGGTTGTTTGAACAGTTCCGGCATAGGCTGCGACAGAGCCTTTGCCTAGACTCGATCCCACTCCGGGACCGCCGGCCATTCTCGCAGAGCCTGGCCCGGTCCCGCCATGCCTTCGCAATCGGAGCCCCTATGAGCAACGCAGAAATCTACGTCGTCAGTGCCGTCCGTTCAGCCATTGGTGGCTTTGGCGGCTCCCTGAAGGACCTGCCGCTGGCCGACCTGGCCAGCACCATTACCCGTGCTGCCATCGAGCGTTCGGGCCTGGCCGCCGAACAGGTCGGCCATCTGGTGATGGGCACGGTAATCCCCACTGAGCCGCGCGACGCCTACCTGGCCCGTGTGGCAGCGATGAACGCCGGCATCCCCAAGGAAACCCCGGCGTTCAACGTCAACCGCCTGTGCGGCTCGGGCCTGCAGGCCATCGTTTCGGCAGCCCAGGGGCTGTTGCTGGGGGACACCGACGTGGCCGTTGCAGCCGGTGCCGAATCCATGAGCCGTGGCCCATACCTGCTGCCACAGGCTCGCTGGGGCGCGCGCATGGGTGACCTGCAAGGCATCGATTACACCGTTGGCGTGCTGCAGGACCCGTTCCAGCACTTCCACATGGGCATCACCGCCGAAAACGTCTCGGCCAAACACGGCATCACCCGCGAAATGCAGGACGAACTCGCCCTGACCAGCCAGCGCCGCGCCGCCCGCGCCATTGCCGAAGGCCGCTTCGACAGCCAGATCGTGCCGCTGGAACTGAAAACCCGTAAAGGCAGCGTGCAGTTCAGTGTCGACGAGCATGTGCGTGGCGAAGTGACCGCTGAACAACTGGCCGGCATGAAGCCGGTGTTCAAGAAAGACGGCACCGTCACCGCCGGCAACGCCAGCGGCATCAACGACGGCGCCGCCGGCCTGGTGCTGGCGACGGGCGACGCCGTACGCCGCCTGGGCCTGAAGCCGCTGGCCCGCCTGGTGGGTTACGCCCACGCCGGTGTCGAGCCTGAACTGATGGGCCTGGGCCCGATCCCGGCCACCCGCAAGGTGCTGGAAAAGACCGGCCTGAAGGTGCAGGACCTGGACGTGATCGAGTCAAACGAAGCGTTCGCCGCCCAGGCCTGCGCCGTGGCCCGCGAGCTGGGCTTCGACCCGGAAAAGGTCAACCCCAACGGTTCGGGCATTTCCCTGGGCATTGCAGCGCATTCAGGGGCGCTACGCCCTGGCCACCATGTGCATCGGTGGCGGCCAAGGCATTGCCGTGGTCTTCGAACGCGTCTGAGGGAGGCTGACACATGAGCATTGAACAAATCGCCGTGATCGGCGCCGGCACCATGGGCAACGGCATTGCCCAGGTGTGCGCAGTGGCCGGCTACCAAGTGCTGCTGGTGGACGTGTCCGACGCAGCACTGGAGCGCGGCGTGGCCACCTTGAGCAAAAACCTCGAGCGCCAGGTCAGCAAAGGCACCCTGGATGCGGACAAGGCCGCAGCCGCCAAGACCCGCATTCGCACCAGCACCGACTATAGCCAGCTCAACGGTACACAACTGGTGATCGAGGCCGCGACCGAGAACCTGCAGCTCAAGCAACGCATCCTGCAGCAGGTGGCGGCCAACGTCACTGCCGACTGCCTGATTGCCACCAACACCTCGTCGCTGTCGGTCACCCAGCTGGCTGCCAGCATCGAGCACCCCGAGCGTTTCATTGGTGTGCATTTCTTCAACCCGGTGCCGATGATGGCGCTGGTGGAGATCATTCGCGGCCTGCAGACCAGCGACAGCACCTATGCCCAGGCGCTGGTGGTGACCGAAAAGGTCGGCAAGACACCGATCACCGCCGGCAACCGCCCGGGCTTCGTGGTCAACCGCATCCTGGTGCCGATGATCAACGAAGCGATCTTCGTGCGCCAGGAAGGCCTGGCCAGCGCCGAGGACATCGACACCGGCATGCGCCTGGGCTGCAACCAGCCCATCGGCCCACTGGCCCTGGCCGACCTGATTGGCCTGGACACGCTGCTGGCGATCATGGAGGCCTTCCATGAGGGCTTCAACGACAGCAAGTACCGCCCTGCCCCGCTGCTCAAGGAAATGGTCGCGGCCGGTTGGCTGGGGCGCAAGAGCGGTCGCGGCTTCTTCACCTATTGAGGACCCTGCGCCATGCCCCCGGTCAATGCCGCAATGCGCTGTGCCAATTTTGAAGAGCGACGTGACCGGGCCATGGCGCTGTTTGCCGAAAAGGGCTTTGGCCAGGTCAGCATGCGCGAGCTGGCGGCCCATGTGGGGCTGACCGCAGGCTCGCTGTACCATCACTTTCCGAGCAAGCAGGACTTGCTGTACGACCTGATCGAGGAGTTGTACGAGGAACTGCAGGCCACCCTGGACCAGGGCCGCCGGGCCATGGCGCGCGGGGCTTCGGCGTTGAGCTGCCTGATTGCGGCGCACTGGCAGTTGCATGCCGAGCGGCCCATGCAGTTTCGGCTGGCCGAGCGGGATTTATGCTGCCTGAGTGACGAGCAGCGGGCGCATTTGGCGTTGTTGCGTTCGCGTTATGAAGCGGGGCTGCTGAGGCTGATTGCGCCGCAGGCGAAGCTGCAAGGGGAAGCCCTGGTGGCGACGGCGCATGTGGTGGCGACGCTGCTTAACCAGTTGCCGGGGATGTTGAAGGCGCTGCCTGAGGAGCAGGGGCTGGGGTTGATGGAGAGTATGTTGGTAGGGGGTATTGAGCGAACCCTGCGGTAACCTGTACCGGCCTCTTCGCGGGCAAGCCCGCGCCCACAGGGACCGCAACAGGGGGGGTTGGAGTGGGGTGCCGGGGGGGGGGGGGGTGGCCGCGGAGAGGGCCGCGCCGGGTTTCGCAGCAGGGGGGGGATCTGCTCGTGCAAGGTATCCAGGTCAAACGGCTTGGCCAAGATCGGTGCCTTGCGAGTGATCGGGCTGCCCGATTCCAGAATCTCCGCCGGGTAGCCACTGATGAAGATCACCTTCAGGTCCGGCCGCAACTTCACCGCAGGCTCCGCAATCTCCACCCCGGAGATACCACCCGGCAGGCGGAAATCCGTCACCATCAGGTCCAGGTGCGGTTTGCTGGCCAGGATGGCAAACGCCTGCTCGCCATCTTCGGCCACCAGCACGTGATACCCCTCGCCCGCCAGGTAATCCCGCAGAATCATGCGAATCGCCGGTTCATCCTCGACGATCAGCACCACATCTTGTGCATCTTCACTCATGTCAACGCCTTGAAATGCTTACAGTTGGCCATCAGACCCCAGGCTCATGCAGAGGTTGCCCGCGCCTGGTCGTTTTGTTGTTCGTAGGTTGCCAGCGGCAGTTGCAAGGTAAAAGTGGCACCCTTGCCCTCTTCACTGTCGACCCGGATGCACCCGCCATGGGCCTGCACGATCTGTTCCGATATATACAACCCCAAGCCCAATCCGCCGCTGGCTTGCTGGGTGGCCACCCGTTCGAACTGCTGGAAAATGCGCTGCTGGTTGGCCGCACCGATGCCGATACCCTGGTCCTGCACTTGCACGCACGCCAGGCCGTCCTGTTCGAACACCCGTACCAGCACCGGCTTGCGCTCACCATATCGCAAGGCATTGGACAACAGGTTCACCACCACTTGTTCAATGCGAAATTCGTCCCACTCACCGTGCAGCGGTTCGCAGCGTTGTAGCTCGATACGCGTGTCCAACGCAGTGGCCTGGGCAGCGAAATTCTCCACCAGGCCACCTACCAGTTGGCTCAAGTCGAAGGCCTTGGGCCGTAGCGACAGCTTGCCGGTGCGGATACGCGACACATCGAGCATGTCTTCGATCAGGCGAATCAGGCTGTTGATCTGCCGTTCATCGCGCTCGACCATCGCCTGCAGCTTCTCGCCACTGAACGCTGCAAGGTTACCGCGAGCCAGGTGCATCTTGCGCAGCTGGGTTTCCAGGATCAACCCATTGAGCGGCGTGCGAACCTCGTGGGCGACGATCGACATGAAGTCATCACGCATTCGCACGGCATGCTCCAGCTCGCCTCGCGCCGTCTGCAACTGGGCCAACAACAGTTCCTGCTCCTGGCGGCTACGCTCCAGCGCCTGCAACTGGCGGTCGAGCACCTTGCGCTGGCGGTACACGTCGACGAACACCGACACCTTGCTCTTCACCGCCAGGGTGTCGAGCGGCTTGTGCAGGAAGTCCACCGCCCCGCTTTCGTAGCCCTTGAAGGCATAGTTCATCTCGCGTCCGGCCGCGGTGACGAAGACGATAGGAATGTTGCGGGTCTTTTCCGTGCCACGCATCAGCTCAGCCAGCTCGAAGCCGTTCATGCCTGGCATTTGCACATCGAGGATGGCCAGGGCGAACTCGTGTTCGAGCAGCAGCGACAACGCGGCTTCTGCAGACTGGGCCTGATGCACCTCGCGGTCTTCGCCCTGAATTAGGGCGTCGAGGGCCAGCAGGTTCTCCGGCAGGTCGTCGACGATCAACAGTTTGGCGATGGTGTGGCTTAGCATGCGCTGGGTTCCAGGGCGGCGAGCAACTGCTCGATGCCACTCAGAGAAAGAATATGGTCAGGCTGATGCAGGGCCAGGGCGGCCTCAGGCATCAGCGCAACCTGTGCGTCACGGGGGTCCTGGACGATGGTCCGGCCCCCGCTGTTCTTGATGTAGGCAAGCCCTTCGGCGCCATCTTCATTGGCACCGGTAAGCAGCACGCCAAGCAGCCCGTCACCGTAGGCGTCAGCCGCCGACATGAACAGGAAATCGATCGATGGCCGGGAAAAATGCCGCGGTGGCTCCTGGCTCAGCGACAGGGTGAAGTCGCGCTCCACCGACAAGTGGTAGCCAGGCCCGGCCACATACACCTGCCCGGGCTTCAGCGGTTGCTTGTCGCGAGCCTCGCACACCGGGCGCTGCAAACGCCGTTGCAGCACCTCGGCCAACTGGCTGTGGCGGTCATCCGGCAGGTGCAGCACGCACACCACCGGGATGCCGTAGCCGGCGGGCAACGCGCCGAGCACGGTGAACAACGCCGTCACGCCGCCCGCCGAGGCGCCGATCACCACCGCGCGTACGCCGTTCATGATTTGCGGTAGATCCGTTCAGGCTTGACCAGCGGCTCGAACCGGTCGCTGTAGGCCGAAAAGTCCACCGACTCCTTGCTGCCCAGCACCAGGAAGCCGCGGTGGCAAAGGGATTCATGGAACAGGCCCAGGGCGCGGTCTTGCAGTTCCTTGTTGAAATAGATGAGCACGTTGCGGCACGACACCAGCTGGGTTTCGGAAAACACGCTGTCGGTGGCCAGGCTATGGTCGGCGAAGGTCACGTTTTCACGCAGGGTGCTGTCCATGATGGCGTTGCCGTAGGCCGACGTGTAGTACTCGGAAAAGTCCCTGCGCCCACCCGCGATGCGGTAGTTTTCGGCATACTCGCGCATGCTCTGCATCGAGTAGATACCCTGCTTGGCCTTGTCCAGCGAATGCGGGTTGATGTCGGTGGCGTAGATGATGGTGCGCTCCAACAGGCCCTCCTCGCGCAGCAGGATGGCCATGGAGTACACCTCCTCACCCGTGCTGCAGCCCGCAATCCACACCTTGATCGAAGGCCAGGTACGCAGCAACGGCACCACTTCGTTGCGCAGCGCCAGGAAGTGCCCTGGGTCGCGGAACATTTCGCTGACCGGGATCGTCAGGTACTGCAGCAACTGCATGAACATGCCCGGGTCGTGCAGCACGCGCTCTTGCAAGGCCGATACCGTCTGGCAACCGAACTGGTACGCGGATCAGCGAGAACAGGCGGTCCAGGTCGATCGGTTTGGCCAGGTAATCATTGGCCCCGGCCTGCAGGCAACGCTGCTGGTCATCCTTCATGGCCTTGGCGGTCACGGCGATGATCGGCAGCTTGCGCCAGCGCGGTTGCTGGCGGATCAGGCGGGTGGCTTCGAAGCCGTCCATTTCCGGCATCATCACGTCCATCAGCACCAGGTCGATGTCGTCATGCTGCTCCAGGCGCTCGATGGCTTCACGCCCGTTGCGGCCGATTTCCACAATCGCGCCCTTGTGCTCCAGGGCACTGGTAAGGGCAAAGATGTTACGCACATCATCGTCCACCAGCAGTACCTTGCGGCCTTCGAACACCTTGTCGCGGCTGCGTGCGGTCTTGAGCATGCGCTGGCGTTCATTGGACAACTGCGACTCGACCTTGTGCAGGAACAGCGTGACTTCGTCCAGCAGGCGCTCCGGCGAGCGTGCGCCCTTGATGATGATCGAACGCGAATACTTGAGCAGGTCGGCTTCTTCTTCGCGGGTCAGGTTGCGACCGGTATACACGATCACCGGCGGGAAGGAACGGATATCTTCGGCGGTCATGCGCTTGAGCAGCTCGTTACCGAGCATGTCGGGCAACTTGAGGTCAATGATCATGCAGTCGTAGATGTTCTCGCGCAGCAGTTCCAGGGCGTCCTGGGCCATGGCCACGGCCGTGATTTCCACGTCGTCGTCGCCAATCAGGCGGGCAATGCTTTCGCGCTGCAGGTCGTCGTCTTCCACCAGCAGGATGTGCTTGAGCTTCTGGGTCAGCTTGGCCTCCAGGCGGGCGAACACTTCTTTGAGCTCGTCGCGGCTGGTGGGCTTGACCGCGTAGCCGACAGCGCCCATGTGCATGGCGGCCTCGACCCGGTCTTCGACAGAAATGATATGCACCGGGATGTGCCGGGTGCTGGCCTGCTCCTTCAGGCGCTGCAACACCGTCAGGCCCGAATGGTCGGGCAGGCGCATGTCCAACAGGATCGCATCGGGGATGTACTGGGCGGCCAGCTCGAACCCTTCGTCGGCGCCCTGCGCCACCAGGCAGCTGTAACCCAGTTCATGGGCCAGGTCGAAGAGGATGCGGGCGAAGTTGGGTTCGTCTTCGATCACCAGGATGCAGCGGTTGCCGAACGGCGCGCGCTCACGGTCGTCGTCAAACGCCGGCAGCGGGCGTTTTGGCGCAGCCGCCACCGGCACCTGGGGGGCAGGCGGCAGGGTGTCGACCGCCGGGCGCAGGCTGAGGGGCTCCACACTGTGCCCCACACTTTCGTAGTGCTCTGGCAGGATCAGGCTGAACACACTGCCTTTGCCAGGGCTGCTGTCAACGCTGATCTGCCCGCCCAGCAAATGCGCCAGGTCGCGCGAGATCGACAGGCCCAGGCCGGTGCCACCGTAACGGCGGTTGCTGGTACCGTCGACCTGATGGAAGGCACCGAAAATGGCCTGCTGCTGGTCGGCGGCAATGCCAATGCCGGTATCGCGCACAGCGAAGACAATGCCAGTGCCAGCCTGGTAACCGATGTTCAGGCTGACCTGGCCACGCTCGGTGAACTTGATGGCATTGGACAGCAGGTTCTTGAGGATCTGCTCCAGGCGCTGGCGGTCGGTGAACAGGGTGGCGGGTACATTCGGTTCAGCGTTTACCTCGAAGGCCAGCCCCTTGTGCCCGGCCAGCGGTTCGAACATGCCGCGCAGGCCCTCGACCAGGCGTTCCACCTGGGTGCTTTCAGGGCGCACCTCGAGCTTGCCGGCCTCGACCTTGGCGATGTCGAGGATATCGTTGATCAGGTTGAGCAGGTCGTTGCCGGCCGAGTAGATCGAATCTGCGAACTTGACCTGTTCTTCGCTCAGGTTGCCTTCGGCGTTTTCCGACAGCAGTTTGGCCAGGATCAGCGAGCTGTTCAGCGGCGTGCGCAGCTCGTGGGACATATTGGCCAGGAACTCGGACTTGTACTTGCTCGAGCGCTGCAGCTCGTCGGCGCGCGCCTGCAGTTCGTCCTGAGCCTGCATCAGCTCGTCGTTCTTCAGGTCCAGCGCCTCTGTGCGTTCGGACAACTGCTCGTTGGTCTGCTCCAGCTCCGCCTGCTGGGTTTCAAGGTGGGCCTGAGACTCCTTGAGCACGCGGGATTGTTCTTCCAGCTCTTCGTTGGCGGTTTTCAGCTCTTCCTGCTGCACCTGCAGCTCTTCGTTCAGTTGTTGGGTTTCGGCCAACACTTCCTGCAGGCGCTGACGGTAGCGGGCACTTTCGATGGAAATGCCAAGGTTGCCGGCGATGCGTTCCAGCATTTCGGCGTCGCGGTCGTCCAATGGGCGCAGAAAGCCCAGTTCCAGCACGCCATTGATCTGCCCGTCGTTGCTGGCTGGCAGCAACACGGCACTGCGTGGCAGGCCACTGCCCAGGCCGGAACTCAGTTGGTAATACCCTTCCGGCAGGTCTTCCAGATGCAGCAGGCGCCCTTCACGTACGGCTTGAGCCAGCAGGCCGTCATGATCGCCCTTTACCTGCTCCCGGGCTTGCTCTTCAGCACTCAGGCCATAGGTGGCCACGCGCACCAGGCGGCCATGCTCATCGCGCACATACACCGCCCCCACCACACTTCCCAGGTAGTCGGCAAAGAAGCGCAGGATGTTGTCACCCAACATGGACAGGGTCAGTTGCCCCAGCACCTGCTCGGCCAGTCGGGTCTGGCCATTGCGCAGCCAGGCCTGGTGTTCCAGGCGCTCGGCCGCACGCTGCTGGGCCTTGAAGTTTTCTTCGTAACTGCCCGACAACGCCAGCAGGTCACGCCGGCCCAGATAGGCCAACATGGCGCTGAGGCCGACGATGAACAGCACGAACACCGAAATGGCAGTGACGGTAACGCTGCTGACTTTCTCGTTGCGGGCCATGCGTAATTGCTGTTCGGTGCCGATCAGGCCGTCGAACTCCTTGCGGATTTCGTCGGTCAGGCGCTTGCCCCGACCATTGCCGATCGACGCCTGGTAATCGCCCTGGCTACGGCGCAGGGCGATCATCTCGCTGCCGAAGTTGTTCCAGGCTTGCTGCAGGGCAATCAACCGGTCGATGCGGTCGACCTGCTGCGGGTTGTCTTCGACCATACTGCGCAGGCCCTGCAGGCTGCTGAGAATACGCGGTTTGGCCACCTCATAGGGGTCGAGGAAACGCTCGTCGCCGGTAAGCAGGAAGCCGCGCATGCCGGTTTCCATGTCGATCGACAGCTTGACCGTTTCGTTGGCATTACCGATCACCCGGTCGGTATGCTCAACCCACTGCATGGCCGACAGCAGGTAGTTGATCACCGCGACAAAGGCCACGGCACCCAGCAGGCCCACCCCCAGCGGAAGACCGATGTTGCGGCTCAACAGCTTGCGAAAGCTTCGTTGGTCCATCAAGGCTGATTGCATCATGTGAAAGGGCCCGAGCAAGAAAAGTCCATTGAAAAGCGTGGCTGATCAATCGTTATAGTTGTCTGCCACTGCGCCGTCCTGTTAAGCGAGTCTAACCAGCTTTGACGGGTCTGGCAGGGCATTTAGCCAGTATTTGAAGGTGGCGTGCGCCAATCGTTCCATCTGATTGCATGGATCGGTATCCTCGGGAACTTCTGGTGCCGCCCGGTGCACAGATTACAGACATTCATTGCACAGGACCCGAACCATGCACCTTCTGGTAGTCGAAGACGACGACATCGTACGTATGCTGATGGTCGAAGTGCTCGATGAGTTGGGCTACGAAGTGATCGAGGCAGAAGACGCCGCAGCCGCCCTGCGGGTGCTCGAAGACCCGAGCCAGGCGCTGGCACTGATGATGACCGATGTGGGTTTGCCGGACATGCGTGGCGAAGTGCTCGCCGGCAAGGCGCGCGAATTGCGCCCCCTACTGCCTGTGCTGTTCGCCAGCGGTTATGCAGACAGCCTCAATGTGCCCGAGGGCATGCACATGATCGGCAAGCCGTTCAGTATCGACCAATTGCGGGACAAGGTGGTGGCTATTCTGGGTAACCCTTGAAATCGCAGTCGCCAACTACACTTCCCTGCGCAAGAGGTAGGTATCCATGATCCACCCCTTGCGACACCTCTCCTGCTCGCGCACCGCCATAATACGGGCCTTCACCACCTGCAGCGGTCCGGATATCAGCACTTCGTCCTCCGTCCCCAGGTAGGCGCCCCAATAGATCATCAACGCCGGGTCATCGAGCTGGGCAAACGCACCCTGCCCATCGAGCATGACCACCACATTGTCGATACGGCCCTGCCCGGCCAGGCGCCGCCCTGGCAGCACGGTGAGCGGCTCGCCGATGCGGTTGAGCGGAATCTGATGGCGCGCCGCCAATGCCTGAACGCTGCTGATGCCGGGGATCACCTGCAGCTGCAGCGCCACCCCGCGTTCGCGAACCAGATCGAGGATCCGAAGGGTGCTGTCGTACAGACCGGGGTCGCCCCATAACAGGAAAGCGCCAATATCCCCAGGTTTCATTTCTTCGCCGATCAGCCGGGCATAAAGGGCAGCGCGTTGGCGGTGCCATTCGTGGACAGCGCCCACATAGTCTGTAGCCTGGCTATCACGGCGGGGGTCCGCCACCTGCACCAGACGATAGCCTCCTTCGGGTCGGTACCGCTCAAGAATGATCTTGCGCAAGTGCACCAGTTCGCCCTTGTCCAAGCCTTTGTCCAATACGAAGAAAAGCGTCGCCCGGCGCAACGCCTCAACCGCCTCATAGGTAACCTGGCACGGATCACCTGGCCCAATGCCTATCAACAGTATTGTGGCGACCATGCGCCTACCTCTTGTATAAACAAGCCGCCCTTCATAATAGCGTGAGCCTCTACAACTCATAACCCTGCTAGTACATTCAATAAAGCGAAGGCCTTACGCTCGGGTACCTTATGTAAATCAGGAATACCCCGTAATGATATTTATCACTCACACGGTCCGGGCGACGCTGATTGCGGCGGGCTTGTCTGCGGTCGCGCACGCTGCACTACCGGCGCCGACAGCGCTCGACACATCAAGCCCCCAAGACGAAGTTCAACGCTTCGTAATACGCGCCGATACGCAATACCCCCGCGGGCCAGACTCCGCCAACCAGCCGGAAGAATCCACCCGATTGATGACAGAGCAGGACAATGCGATCAACCAATGGCGAAATTCATTTGGCGGCAATATTCCCGTTTTCCTGAATGGCGACGTCACCGAATTCGGCCATGGCCGCGAATGGAGCAAGATGTTCGAACACCTGGCACGGGTGCCCGGCACCTATTGGGGCTTGGGAAACCACGACTATGAGAACAATGTCGATGACTGCGCCAACAACGGCTGCGCGCGAGATTCCATACAGCACCTTGAGGCAGCGGTAGCCGGGTGGCAGGTTGATTCATTCCATATAGCCAAAGAGGACAAACCGGATTATTCACGCTGGACGGGTAGCTTCGGCTACAGCAAGACCATTGGCAGCATCACGTTCATCCAGCTCAACAACCACTTCAACTATACAAAAAGCTTCTCAAGTAACGGCGGCCTGATTTTTCCCAAGAAAATCCATTTTGACATTACCGCTTCACTCGACTGGCTTGAACAGCAGATGGCGGCGGCAACCAAAAATGGCAAGTATATCGTCATCAATCTGCATCGCCCGCCTACCGACTCGACATTCGGTTCTGAAGCCGACCGAAACCGCTTTTACAGCCTGGTCAACCAATACCGCGTCCTGAGTATTTTCCATGGCCACACCCATTATGCCGGGAAACGGACAGCCATTGGCGACACGCCCGTATATGACGCGGGTTCAAGCTTCCGGCGGGGGTTCCTGACAGCCGAACTGGATGAAGGGCAAGACAGCCTTGTCGTTCGGGTTGCCACTGACAACGACATCGAGAACGCCAAGGCGTATTCCACGCCTCTGCACTTGCTTCCACCGGCTCCGACATTCCAGTTCAATACCCAACCAAGCGGCGATGCAATCCAGGGCCTGGTCATGTACGCCAACAGGCCGCGAGACACTCGGCTGCCATTTGTGCAAATCTCGCTCAATGACCTTCCCTTCAAGAGCTACGACAGTTCCAATAACGCCGCGCTGCTCTATGACCTGCGGCCAAACACACTGTATCGTTACACCATCAGAATTTATCAGGCCGAAGGCCAGGCGCCCGCCCGCGAGGACAAAGGCACATTCACAACACCCGCGCTTGCAAAAGCCCCTACTGACTTGTGCGCCGACTACATCGATGGAGACGCGGGTACCCTGAGGCTTAAATGGAAAAACCCGTCTCCTAACTTCCGAATGCCTTATTACATTCAGGTGGAGGCTACCGAACCCGGTAAACCACTATGGGTACTGCGGAGCATAGCGGACGATCGCCGTAGCACTACGGAAACCGTTAGCTACCATTATCATGGCCGAGACCCCTTCGCGATGACCTACCACGTGTTCTATTGGAGTGCGAGTGAGGGACACAGTGGCAGGGCCCAACTGGCCGGCAAGGATATCTGGACATCTGGCTGCCAATATCGCACGGATTGAAGGCGGCCAGTGCATCCTGCGCAGGACGCCTCCCTGCAACACTCAGAAGATTGAGAAGTTGTAACTTACGATCACCCGCGTCTCGTCCATGTCACGTGCCCACTTCTCGTAGTTGCTGCGGTAGGTGGAATTACGCAGGCGTACACTGACATCCTTGAACGTGCCACTTTGCACCTGGTACTTGAACTCGGTGTCGCGTTCCCATTCCTTGCCTTCGGCCGTGCTGCCCGGCACCTTGATGTTGTCGCCGTTGATGTAACGGGTGAAGAAGGTCAGGCCGGGCACACCCAGCGCCTTGAAGTCATAGTCATAGCGCACTTGCCAGGAACGCTCCTGGGCGGCAGCGAAGTCGTTGACCTGGGCATAGTTGACCAGGTACGGGTTGCTGCCATCCAGGTAGGGCATGGCGCTGTCGCCATACATGCGCTGCCAGCCGGCGCTGAGCTTGTGGCCACCCAGGCTGTAGCCGAGCATACCGCTGAAGGCGCGGTGGTCGATCTCGCCGGCGCGGGCATTGCCGATGTCGTCACTCTTGATCAGGCGCAGGTCGGCCGACAGGCTGCCGACTGCCAGCGGCTGGCTGGCCACCAGACCGAGGAAGTGCTGGCGGTAGATGTTTTCCAGCTTGGCCACTTGGTACTGGGCGCTGAAGCGCTCGTTGAAACGGTAATCGACACCGGCCAGGTCGAAGTGGTCGGCCTCGATATCGCAGGCATAGCGCTTGTTCTTGCAGTGCACGCGAATGTCCTGGCGGTCGGTGGAGTCCCGGGCGGTGTATTTGTCCAGGCGAGCCAGGGTGAACTTCAGGTCGTGCAGTTCTTCAGAGGTGAGCATGGCGCCATGGAACATGGTCGGCAGCAGGCGACCATCGTTGTACTTGAGCAACGGCACATCCGGCATCATCGAACCGTACTTGAGCACGGTGTTGGAGACCTTGACCTTTGCCGCCAGGCCCATCTTCGCGTACTGGTCGGCCGAGTGCCGTGGGTCGTGGCCGGAAGACGGCAGCAAACCACTGTTACTGTCGGCCGGGCTGGAATCCAGTTTGAAGCCGAACATGCCCAGAGCATCCACACCAAAACCTACCGGGCCTTGGGTATAACCCGACTGCACATTGAGGATGAAGCCTTGTGCCCACTCTTCGCGCTTGGACGCACCTTGGCTGGAACTGCTGTGGCCGTCACGAAAATCCCGGTTGAAATAGACATTGCGTGCTTCAAGCTTGGCACTGCTGTCTTCCAGAAAGCCGGCGGCCTGGGCATTGACGCCGGCACACAACAGGAACAGGCCGGCAACACGGCGCCCGGGGGCGAGGGGGAAAGGGGCAAACATGCGAGGAAACATCCAGAATAAAAACGGGTTAACAACCTGTGGCACGCGTTGGCCACGGTACTGCGACAGGCCAGAACAATAGCCGGCCATCATCTGAAATGATCGCGCAAAGGCTCTGGCACGGGCCATTGGACCATGGTCTAAGCGCCCCGGCAGGTCACCGCAGAAAACCGGCGAAATAACGCACGCAAAACTAGGAAAGTTCCCAACTTACTTACAAAAAGTTAGCAGTTTACCCAGTACCCATGAATGACTACACTCGATATCAGCGAACAGCAGAACCCACCCGCGTGGCCGGCGTTTTCATTCTTCTTCAATGTTCGTCACGCCCTGCCACGACCGACGTACAGGAGTGATTACAGTGTCCAGACTTGCAGAGTTTCGTGCTGCGGAAAAAGCGCTCCAGGAACAGATGGCGCAACTGGAAGCGTTGAAAAAGGATGCCGGCCTAAAACGCGAAATCGAATTCGAGCAGAAACTAGTCGGCCTGATGAAAAGCTATGACAAGAACCTGCGCGATATCATCGCCATCCTCGACCCGAAAGCCGTGACCCGGGTATCCGGCGCCGCGCCCAAGCAACAGCGCCGCCCACGCGTGGTGAAGGTGTATCAAAACCCGCACACCGGCGAGCGAATCGAGACCAAAGGCGGCAACCACCGCGGGCTCAAGGCCTGGAAAGAACAGTACGGCGCCGCGACGGTAGAAAGCTGGGTACGCTGATGAAACGTCCACGCGCACTTCACACTTTTTTCACAAGGACTGGCTCAGTATCGAGACAGCTAAAGGACTAGCGACCCCATCACGCGCCCGCACATGCGGGCCTCTAATTCCAGCGCCCTGCCTTGTGCAGGGCGCTTTCATTTGCGCTATCGGCGCACTGCCGTATCATGGCCAGCCTGTCCGTTTTGCCGGTGCCCCTGCGCCCGGCCCCGTCTCAGGAGTTCCCATGAGCCTGCACGATCTGCAAACACTGCCTGGCGTCACCGCCCAGCCAGACACCGCCACCGCCCAGTTCGTCTTCAACCACACCATGCTGCGGGTCAAGGACATCGAGAAATCGCTGGACTTCTACACCCGCGTGCTGGGCTTTCGCCTGGTCGACAAGCGCGACTTCCCCGAAGCCGCTTTCAGCCTGTACTTCCTGGCCCTGGTCGACCCGGCGCAGATCCCTGCCGATGACGCCGCACGCCACCAGTGGATGAAGTCGATCCCTGGCGTACTGGAGCTGACCCACAACCACGGCACCGAAAACGATGCCGGGTTTGCCTACCACAACGGCAACACCGACCCGCGCGGGTTTGGCCACATCTGCATTTCGGTGCCGGACGTGCGCGCCGCCTGTGCACGCTTCGAAGCACTGGATGTACCGTTCCAGAAACGCCTGCAGGACGGGCGCATGAACCACCTGGCCTTCGTCAAGGACCCGGACGGTTACTGGGTGGAAGTAATCCAGCCAACCGAGCTCAAAGGCTAAGCGTTCATCGCCGTGCGCTCGTCGGGCCGGGAACTCCCGGCCCCTTGCTGTGGTATATGAAGGTAACTGCTTCACATGCCACAGCGAGGTAAGGACGATGCAATCTCTTCACTGTGAATACCGCAAGCACACCATCACCGCCAGCGTGATGCCCCACCCCGACTCTCCCCTGCCCTATGCCGCCGGCTGCCTGATCACCGCTCCTGACGGGCACACCAGCAGACGCATGTCGATGCCGATGAAGTTTTTCTCGGACCTTGAGAATGCGCAGCATGTGTCACTGGCCCACGGCCGGGCCCTTGTCGACCAGCAGCTGGATGAGGGGCACAAGGTGTTCTGATACCTCGATTGCCTGTACTGGCCTCTTCGCGGGCAAGCCCGCTCCCACAGGGAAATCACACAACCTGAAATCTGTGCAGTACCTGTGGGAGCGGGCTTGCCCGCGAAGAGGCCAATACAGGAGTCACTAGATATCCCGGGCGTGCGCCACCGCCGCATCCACCTGCGCCCGCGTTGGCCTGACCCCGGTGTACAGTACAAACTGCTCCAGCGCCTGTAACGCAATCACCTCCAGCCCCGTGATGACCGGCTTACCCAACGCCTGCGCCCGGCGGATCAGCGGGGTTTGCGCCGGCATCGCCACCACATCGAACACCCGCTCCGCCGCTGCAATGGCAAGCTCGGGAAACGCCAGCGCTTCGGCCTCCGGCCCACCCGCCATCCCGATCGGCGTCACGTTCACCAGCATCGGCGGGCAGATGTCTCCCAGGTCCGGCACCCAGCGATAGCCACAAGCATCCGCCAGCTGGCGCCCGGCTTGCTCGTTGCGCGCAACGATCAAGCCCTCGGCAAAGCCGGCATCGCGCAAGGCACTGGCCACGGCCTTGGCCATGCCACCACTACCGCGCAGGGCAAAGGCAGTGCCCGGGTCGACCTTATGCTGTGCCAGCAACTGGCGGACAGCCAGGTAGTCGGTGTTGTAGGCCTTCAGGTGCCCCTCGGTGTTGACCAGGGTATTCACCGATTCAATGGCGGCAGCCGACGGGTCGATTTCGTCGACCAGGGCCATGCAGGCCTCCTTGTACGGCATCGACACGCCACACCCGCGGATCCCCAATGCGCGGATACCTGCCACGGCTGCTGGCAGGTCATCCGTGCGCATGGCCTTGTAATAGAAGTCCAGGCCCAACTGCTGGTACAGGTGGTTGTGAAAACGCACGCCGAAGGTGCCGGGGCGCCCGGCCAGGGAGATGCACAGTACAGTGTCCCTGCTGGGAGTTGTCGACATAACCTGCTCCTTTGTCATAACTGAAACGTTTGTGCAGCGTACCAGAGGCAACCACTGGTCGTCCCTTACATAACCTTTACCGTTTCCCTGTGCTCAGCTGACGGAGACCGGAGTCATAGTAGTAAGGCCCCGAACGAGGGGTTTCCCTGCGAGGTTGCGTTATGAACCGTCTCATTCCCGGAATTGCCTTGCTGATCGGTGCCTTGGCCGTCAGCGGGCCTGCTGCTGCTCATGGCGGCCATGGCGGCGGCGGTTGGTATGGGCCGGGCCCGCTGCTGGGCGCGGCGGTGGTCGGCGCGGTGGTCGGGGCAACGGTGTATGGCGGACGTGACCGTACCGTGTATGTCGAACGCCAGCCGGTCTATTACGGGCCGCCGCCAGTCTATGTGCAACCACCACCGCAGCCGGTGTATTACCAGCCGTACTACGCACCAGCACCACCGCCCCCGGGCTACCGCACCTACTACGGCCCACCGCCGGTGTATTACGGCCCGCCGCGCTGGTAAGGGTTGATAGAACTAATGACCACTATTGAGCACGTTGATTTCAAACCGTCCCGGCTGCTGCGTATGGTAGTGCCATGTCTTGCAGGAGGTCCCCATGGCCACTATCCATATCATGTCCGTCGTCGGCAGCGCCGTCCCCGCCTCACTGCGTGAGCAGGGCCTGCTGGCTTGCTGGTACCTGGTACGCAACGGTGAAGCCGTGAGCGGCCCGATGCCGACACTGGCCTCGGCCCAGGCACTGGTTGAACAGTTGCAACCCGGCACACTGGTTGCCTGACCCGAATTTGTTGTGCGTTGCTCCCTACGCCCTTATGGCCCACCAAGATGGTGGGCTTTTTTTTGCCTGGGCCGCCTCAGCGTTGCGAGCTACGGCTCAGCTGGCTGCTCAGCACCATGATCTTGCCCTGAAGCCGCCCTACCGTCAGCACCAGCTCGTTGCGCTCCCTGGCCAGCTGGTCCGCTTTGGTTTCTGCCTCTCGGCGGGCATCCCGCTCGATGTCCAGCAGCTCGGTCAGGCGGCGGATCACTGCAACATCCGCGCTGTCCATCGCACGTTCGGCCGCATCCCTGGACAACCACTTGCGCAGCCACAGAAACGCACCTAGCAACACAGTGCCCGTACCGCTCAGCCAAGTGACTGTGCCCGGGCCGAGGTCGGTCGGATCCATGTGAACCTCATTGCCAATGATGATGTGATGAGCCCTGGAGAAAAGTGTCTCGCTGGCTTTCCTTGTTTGCTGCTTTAATTTAGCCTACAGCTAATTTCATCACAAGAGGCAATTTAGCCATGCGCACATTTAGCAGCAAGCTAAACACTGGCATGCTTTGCCCTATGGACATCTACGACATTCGCAAGCACAACCTGGTCAAATTGATCGGCAGCCAGAGGAAGGGATCCTGCGCAGAGCGCTGGGGGATGGCGCCTGCACACCTGAGCCAGATCCTTTCCGACAAGACCGCAAAAAACCTGGGCGATGACGTAGCCCGCCGAATCGAGGGCATCGAAGGCCTGCCACGCGGGTGGTTCGACGCACTGTCAACAGGTGACCCGGTGCAGCTGCCGGTCGAAACTGGCGACGGCAAACTTTCTGCGGCCGACCTGGTCAAGCAGATGCTTGCCAGAAGTGGCAAAGGCATCCCCGAAGAAACCCGGCAGCGGTTGCTGGCCGCAGCTGAAGCGCCGCTGGACGCCACACGGGTGAAGGCCGAGCTTGTCCGCCCTGGCCTGGTGGGTGATGAAGTTTGGATTGCCCATTACGACGTGCGGGCCGCCATGGGCGGTGGCCAGATCCCCCACGATTACCCGGAAATGTTCAAGGACGTTCGCGTCAGCCCTAGCCATCTTCGCGAGCTGGGCGTGGAATTCACTGAACACCACCACCTCAAGATGGTGACCGGCTGGGGCCAGTCAATGGAGCCGACCATCAGGCACCGTGACCCACTGATCGTGGACGTGAGCATCCGGGATTTCGTGGGCGACGGGATCTATTTCTTTTCCTGGGGCGATCACATCTACATCAAGCGGCTGCAAATCGCGGATGAGGACCACTTCGAGATGATCTCCGACAACTCACGGCACAAGGACCGCATGATCCGCCGCGAAGAAACCTACATCCAGGCCCGGGTGCTGCTGGTGTGGAATGCACACCTGGTTTAACGCCGAAGCCCGCCACCCAGGCGGGCTTTTTCATGAGGCTCAGAATGGCGCCTGCGCTTCCACCTCCTCCGCCTTGCTGTCCTGCTCAACGATGAAGTCGTCGCGCTCCTCCACACTGCTGCGCGCCCAACGTACGGTAACGCTCTCGTCATCGTTGAACGTAAGGTCCAACTCGGACGTTTCGGACAACAGGCCCATCACCTCTTCCCACTCCGCATCACCGTCGGTATCCAGGCGATGCACTACAACCCAGCGTTGGGTCTGCGCGACCGGGTGGTTGATCATCGACGACACCCGCAGGCTAAGACGCTCGATTCCGGTCATTGCCTGACGCTGCTGGGAAGTTGACTGCGTGTGCATAGAGATATTCTCATCCTGAAAGCTGTATATTCGTACAGTATTTGAGAAAAGCTTATCGCACCGCCAAATCCAGCGTAAACCCCCACCGCTGAAAATTTTCACCATTGGGTAATTTTGCGCAAAGCGAAATTTATTTAGCCTTACGCTATTGACTGCAATTTAGCCTATCGCTAATTTCTATCCCGCAGCCGCAACTGCGGCCGCCAGAGCCCCCAGCCAATCCTAGCTTTGCGTCAGGAGTTCTCATGACCGTAGACATCAGCAACCTCATCATCGCTACGCCGGTAGCCGTATCCTCGACCAACCCCGTTGCACTCGAACTCAACGGTGCCGAAGCAATTGCCAGCTACCCGAGCATCGTCAAGGTGCTCAGCGATGGTTCGATCCAGTTCTCAGCCCCCACCAAAGGCGCCTCAAGCAAAAGCACCCACAGGACCCGCTGCGAGTGGACGGAAACTGAGGATTGGACACTGGCCAGCGCCCAGGATCACTGGAACTACCAAACCATGACGCTGACCAAGGTCAACGCTGCACAGAAGGTGGTCATCGCCCAGATGCACGTACGTGGGGACGATAGCCCGCCGGTGAAGGTGTTCTGGAACAAGGGCAACATCACGCTGGGGTTTCGGCGCACCTACAACCAGGCCGACCCGGTGAACTCGACAGTGCTGAAAGGCGTGCCGCTGGGGGGCAGGTTCATCGTCAGCATCCACACCACGTCTGCTGGCATGGTCAACGTAACGGCCAAATACAACGGTGTTTCCGGCTCGTCAGGCAATTTGCAACTCGACAGTACCTGGGCGCCACGCTTGTTCGAATTTCACGGCGGCATCTACAACCAGGTTGACTACACCGATGCAACACCGGCCGATGACGGCTCGATCTGCATCATCAGCGAACTGTCACTGATCCACCGCTGAACGATGCAAGCCCGAAAGGCATCCCGGTGCCCTGCCCGTCACGGGTTGCGCCGGGATCGCCGTGACACGCCACGCCAGTGATTAGTCTCGATGAGTCATATTGTTGCCTTCCCGCTCCCAGACTAATAATTAACTGTCTGCCTGGGGAGGCGCGAAACATGCAATCAAGATTCGTTATTGTCCCTGCCGTGCCAGTGGAAGGTGATTCTTTCCGCATCGGTAACCGGTTCTATGCCGCTACCACTTCGGGCGGCTTCGATATCTACGACAACCAGGAAAAACAGCGGCTCAAACGGGGCTATATCAACAAGTCCGAAGCGGCGGCAGCGTGCACGTTGATGAACGCCGAATCACGCAACCCAAAAGAGCTGTTTCCCATCCTGCGTACCGACTGATTTGCTATCAGACCTGACCATGGCCGCGCCGAGCGGCCAGCGCGGCCGTGCGCCTGAAATCAGGCACTGCTCCGCTACAGGATTAAATTTCCTTCACCTTGCGCCCTTTAGTCATAAGGCATTCGACAGCGTTTGGGCCATACTCCACAATGCAGCGGTTTAGGGGGAAAACCCTTGCACAGCCAACGACATACCAACCTTTAGTGAGCCTCAACGTGAAAACATCCCTGTCTATCCTCAGCCTGCTGCTGTTGCTCACAGGAACCGCGACCCTTCCGTCGACCGCTGCTGCACAACCCCCGGCCCAGGTTCAACGCGACCCGTCCAAGCTGCACCTGGCTTCAGGCAGCGCCTTGCTGATCGACCTGAACACCAACCAGGAGCTGTACGCCAGCCATGCCGACCGCGTGGTGCCGATTGCCTCGGTGACCAAACTGATGACCGCGATGGTGGTGCTGGATGCCAAACTGCCCATGGATGAGATGCTCACCATGACCATTGCCAACAATCCGGAAATGAAAGGCGTGTATTCGCGCGTGCGCCTGGGCAGCCAGCTTGACCGCCGCGAAACGCTGCTGATTACCCTGATGTCGTCGGAAAACCGTGCCGCCAACTCCCTGGCCAACGCCTACCCAGGTGGCTACCCGGCGTTCATCAAGGCGATGAATGCCAAGGCTCGCAGCCTGGGCATGGCACATACCCGGTATGTCGAGCCGACTGGCCTGTCGACACAGAACGTATCCACCGCCCGTGACCTGGCCAAGCTGCTGATGGCCTCGCGCAAGTACCCGATGCTGAGCGAGCTGTCGACCACCGACCACCTGGTGAACAAGAGCAACTGGGACATCAAGCTGACCAAGACCGGCTTCACCAACGAAGCCGGGCACTGCCTGGTGCTGCTGACCCGCATGGACAACCGCCCGGTGGCCATGGTCATCCTGGATGCGTTCGGCAAGTACACCCACTTCGCCGATGCCAGCCGCATGCGTCAGTGGCTGGAAACCGGTGCCGCCAAACCGGCGCCGGCAGTGGCCATGCAGTACAAGGCAGACCGGCAGAACAAGGGACGCCTGGTTTCCGAGTAAACCCAAACGGTCTGGCTGGGGCCTTTGCAGGCCCCAGTCGTATCATGCCTGCGTATTGACCATCCCCCCTGCACTGCTGCCACCTGACGTCTGCAGCGCTTCGAGCAACTGCGCAGTTGCCTGCAGGATTTCCCCATTGATGGTCGCGATGCTCGCCTGCTTGGCACTCACAGCTGCCATCTTGGCGGTTTCTTCCATCTTCTGCGCCATCAACTGGGCCAGTTGTTTCTGTTCGTCGGCCAATTGCTTCTGCAGCTTCTTGATCATCTCGCGCAATTGCTTGATGTGCGCAGGCTCCGAGCTTTCACTGCTGCCCTGAGCCCCTTGGGCCTGGCCGCCACCGTTCGCCCTGGAGGCGTCGGTCTGAGCGACTGTTCTACCCTCTTCAGCCTTTTGCGCGTCCTGGCTGTCGGCAGTCTGAGTCGTGCTCAACGCCTGGGCCGTGGTGCTGATGCTGACTGCTGCAATTCCTGTCATGTCTGTCTCCCTGCGTTGCAAAATGGGTCCTTGCATTGTTTTGCCTATCGGCCGCAGCGCGCAGGTCTTTAGCCCTTGTAGCAGTGGGTCGGCCGCCCGCCAGTAAATTCCCCATCGTTTGGCTCGTTCCACCCAATGTACAAACGCAAGCGCCGGCCCCTCCCGGCGGCGTCCACATCCGACCATTATGGAACCGCAGCCATGAGCCAGTCTGCAAACCCGGAAACTATCAAGGACCTGATCGGCGTGGGCTTCGGCCCTTCCAACCTGGCCCTGGCCATCGCCCTGGAAGAACTCGCCGAGTCCCAGGGCCATGCCCTCGATGCGCAGTTCATCGACAAGCAGCAGGACTACCGCTGGCACGGCGAAACCCTGGCCACCCAGAGTGAGCTGCAGATCTCGTTCCTGAAAGACCTGGTGTCGCTGCGCAACCCCACCAGCCCCTACAGTTTCGTCAACTACCTGCACCAGAAGCAGCGCCTGGCCGACTTCATCAACCTCGGCACCTTCTACCCCTGCCGCCTGGAGTACAACGACTACCTGCGCTGGGCCGCCGAACACTTCGCCACCCAAGCCGTGTATGGCCAGGAAGTGCTGCGTATCGAACCGGAACTGCAGGATGGCCGGGTAGAACACCTGCGTGTGATCGCACGCGATGCACAGGGCCACGAATACAGCCGCCGCACCCGCTCGGTAGTGGTCGGCAGCGGCGGAACGCCGAAAATCCCGGAAAAGTTCGGCGCCTTCAAGGACGACCCACGGGTGTTCCACCACTCCCAATACCTGAGCAGCCTGAACAAGCTGCCGTGCGCCGACGGCAAACCGATGCGCATCGCTGTGATCGGCTCGGGCCAGAGCGCCGCCGAGGCGTTTATCGACCTGAACGACAGCTACCCGACCGTCAAGGTCGACATGGTCCTGCGCGGTTCGGCCCTCAAACCGGCCGACGACAGCCCGTTCGTAAACGAGATTTTCTCGCCGGACTACACCGACCTGGTCTACAACGAACCCGCCGACCAGCGCAGCAAGCTGCTGGGCGAGTACCACAACACCAACTACTCAGTGGTCGACCTCAACCTGATCGAACGCATCTACGGCATCCTCTACCGGCAGAAAGTCGCCCACCAGCACCGCCACAACGTGCTGTGCCGGCGCCAGGTGGAAGCCGTGGTGGCCACTCGCGAAGGCCTGGAGCTGACCCTGCGTGACCTCGCTACCGGCCAGCAGCAAACCCACCGCTACGATGCCGTTATCCTTGCCACCGGCTACGAGCGCCGCTCGCACCGTGACCTGCTGGCACCGTTGGCCGGTTACCTGGACGACTTCAGCGTCGACCGCAACTACCGCGTGCTGGCCAGCCCCGACCTGCAGGCCTCGGTGTACTTGCAGGGCTTCTGCGAAAACAGCCACGGCCTGAGTGACACCCTGCTCTCGGTACTGCCGGCCCGTGCCGCAGAAATCGGCCGCGCCCTGTATCAGGACCTGGCGCAATTGCACGGCAAAGCGCAACCCGCTGCGGCCCTGACCCGCGCCTGACCCCTGTGCTACGCACCCTCAAGGCCGGCCTGTCGCCTCGCGCGCAGGCCGGCTTTGTGCCCTCTGAAACATTTGCTTGCATTTAAAACGGCAGGTTTTCAATTCTCATTCGTCCTTATTAGTACAGCCCTCTTTGGTTGGGCACGCGCTCGACCACCCATTGCAGAAGACCGTCTGATGGCCAAATCACCGAAAAAATCCAAATCCAGGCTGTGGTTCCTGGTCCACAGCTGGCTCGCGTTGCCGATCTGGTTCTTTGTGCTGATCGTGTGCTTCACCGGCATGCTCGCCGTGGTCAGCCAGGAAATCGTCTGGCTGGCCAACCCGGATGTACGCGCGAGCAAGCCCGACGGTGATGCCGAGCGCCTGAGCTTCCAGCAGGTACTGGACGCCATGCGCAAAGCCGAGCCAGACATGTTCGTGGAGTCGCTCAGGCAGCCCGACGGCTCGCACTTTGCCCTGCTGGCCGATGTCACGTACCCCGATGGCACCAGCCCGACGCTGTACGTCAACCCCTACACCGGCGTCATCCAGGGCAAGTCCCCTGACTTCAACTTCGAAGCCTTTACCCGTGCATTGCACGGCTGGTGGCTGGTGCCGTTCACCAATGGTTTCAGCTGGGGCTGGTACCTGGTTTCGCTTCTCGGCCTGCCCATGCTGGCCTCTCTGGTCACCGGGCTGGTGGTGTACAAGAAGTTCTGGAAAGGCTTCTTCAAACCGGTGCGCACCGGGCACGGCTCACGTATTTTCTGGGGCGACCTGCATCGCCTGGCCGGGGTGTGGTCGATCTGGTTCATCGCGGTCATTTCCATCACCGGCACCTGGTTCCTGATCCAGGCGCTGCTTTCGGACAACCACATCACCATTTCCAGCCGGCCTATCGTGCCGGTGATCGCCCGTGAAGATGTGCCGCAAACGCCGGATGGCACGCCGGCCCCGCGCATTGACCTCGATGAGGCGGCACGTATTGCCGGCCTGGCGATTCCAGGCCTGGACATTACCTTCATTTCGTTGCCGGCGACCGCCTACAGCCACGTTTCCATGGGCGGGCGCGGCTGGTATCCGCTGATGTTCCAGAGTGCAGCGGTCAACCCTTACACCAGCAACGTCGACAGCCAGTTCCTGCTCAGCGACCGCTCCACGCTGGAGTTCGTCACCGAGTCCATGCGCCCCTTGCACACCGGTGACTTTGGCGGTTTGCCCATCAAGCTGATCTGGTTCTTCTTCGGCCTGGTACTCACCTTGATGGTGCTCAGCGGCTTGCTGATCTGGACCAAGCGTACCGCCCAGGCCACCGCAGCCGCCCTCAAGCGCAGTGACCGTGCTCCCCGTGCCGCACGCAGCCAGACCACACTGGAGACCCAACCATGAGCCACGCCCAGGCCGTGCCCGCCAGCCCGCTGAAGCAATGGTGGCTGAAGTGGCGCTTTCATCTGAACATCCTGCTGATCCTCGTCCCGCTGGGCTTCATGCCCAAGTATTTCAGCGACGCCAAGCTGTTTCGTGGCGACGCAGGCTTGGGGGCGAACGTGATCAGTGGCATCCAGGCCGGACCTTACACGCTGGACTTGGCTGAATTGCGTGACGAAGCACCACGCGAAGACGGCCCCGCCGGCCACTTCAAGTCCTTCAGCGCGTCCTTGTGCAAAGCCTGCATGAAAGACGTCAAGGCTGTTTACCTGCGCATCGGCAAACCGCGCAGCCTGCGCGCTGCCGGCACCATCTTCTTTGGCGCCCCCTACCGCATGGGCACCAACCTGCCCATCCCGCCGCGTACCAAACCCGACGCACAGATCTGGATCACCCTGGAAGGTTGGGACGGCAGCATGCACCAGGCATCCGTCCCCCTGACCAAGGCATCGCCTGCCACCGTGGCCTGGCTCGAGAAACAAGGAGGCAAGAAATGAAACACCTGATGCGCACCCTCGCCCTGCCCTTGCTGGTACTGGCCGCGGGCCCTGCCCTGGCACACAACCCGATGTGCGAATGCGAAGAACTGGCCAGCGGCCAGGTCAAATGCACCGGTGGCTTCTCGGACGGCAGCGGTGCCGCCGGGGTGACCCTGGACGTGATCGGCTATGACGAGCAAGTACTGGTCGGCGGCAAGCTGGGCGACGACTCCACGCTCACCTTCAAGCGCCCGGACGGCGAATTCTACGTGCTGTTCGACGCCGGCCCCGGGCACGTGGTGGAAGTCGACTACGCCGACATCGCCCAGCCATGAGCCGCGCCCAAGTGATTCGCCCGGCCGGCGCCGGGCACGAAACCCTGTACGTGCTGCTGGCCAGCCTGCTGATCGTGGTGCTCGCCGCCAGTGTGGTGCTGTTGCGTGGCGAACGCGAAGACGAACAGGCCATCGCCAGCCACCAGATCGACGCCCGCCGCGACCTCACCGCTGCCGAGCAAGGCCTGTACACCGACCTGCGGGTGGCCTTCGACGAGATCCAGCTGCTGCGTGAAGAAAACGCCGCCGTGCCGAGCGTGCAGGCACTGGCCGAAGAAGGCCTGCCGCCATTCGTGGTGGATGCCGGCAGCCAGAGCCGTGGCAGTCATCAGTGGTCGTGGCTGGAATCCGGCGCTTACCTGGGCCGCAGTCAGGCCCCTGAAGTTGCCGGCAGCCTGCTGCTGATCCTGCCGGCGGACAGCACAGGCCAGGCCGATGTCTGGTTGCGCCGCGACAGCGCTGCCGTCATCCCGGACGATCTCGGCCAGGCGGCCTTGATCGCTGCAGGTTGGCAGCAAGTGGTCAGCCACTACGACGCCGGGGTTACCCGCGAACACCGTCACTGAACCCAAGGACTCCCACCCATGTTCCGCTCCGCCCTCGCCCTGCTCCTGGCCTTTGCCCTGCCGGCACTGGCCCTGGCCGATAACGGCAAGCCCCTGCGTATTGGCATCACCCTGCACCCCTACTACAGCTATGTGACCAACATCGTCGGCGACAAGGCCGAAGTGGTGCCGCTGATTCCGGCGGGCTTCAACCCGCATGCCTACGAGCCCCGGGCCGAGGACATCAAGCGCATCGGCACGATGGACGTGGTGGT
>JADHEF010000016.1_pt1 | contig 214729 bp, 152 predicted proteins | sample 8952391 | NCBI WGS metagenome assembly JADHEF01 (sample SAMN16124439, study PRJNA663245) | bioreactor sludge metagenome | isolation source: sludge (nitrite) | place: India:Bengaluru | collected 2019-02-28 | reverse complement strand
CCCGGCGGGTCGGGGATGCCCACGTCCAGCGTCCAGCCGCTCAAATCAATGATGTCGTCCGTCGTGTTCGCCAGCTCCACATACTCGTGGTCCGGCTCCTGGGAAAAGTCGAAGAAGTTGACGGACAGAGGGGCCGTGGTGAAGGCCGCCTGGTTGGCCACATTCGGTTTCAGGCGCACAGCGATACACACCGCATCAAAACCGCTGGCCGGATCAGGCACCGTCACCGTGAAGGTGGGCACTCCCGCAGCGGGCGTGCCAAGCAGGTTGTCACGGAAGTAATTATTATGGTAATCATCCATTACCGTCTGAAGATTGCCGCCCGCCGCGTTAAAATAATCGCGCACCTCCGGGTAGGTGTCCGGATTCATTACATCGCCGTTTTGCCGTGCGGGCAGGAAAACCCATCCGGGCGGTGTGCCGCGCTTATGGCTTATAAATTCAAGGTTGTCAACCGTCTGCCAGTGCCGGGCGTAGTACTCATACTTAAGCCGGCGTTTTTCTGACAGCAAGGTGGCGGGCGCGTCGGGGATGGACACCAATTGACGCACATCCTGTGCAATCGAGGTGGAGGCGGGATCACTGGTGTTTACATACTTGATGGCATACTGAAGCTGGTTGACATCATAAACGGTCTGCTGTCCGGTGAGGGGATCGGTCACATTGACCGTCAGATAGTATCTGCCGGGAGGTAATCCGTCTCCCGCGCGAATGACATATTCCATAATGTCATCGTTAATGTTAAAGACTTCCTCATTGGCGGTGCCCTCGGCCACCCATGTAATGGTATCCGGCACGGTGAATGACCATGCCGTTGTCTTGCCAATGAGTGGAGCCGTATAGAAGTTTGACAACTGCCACTGTGAGGTGACACTGGCGGATCCCGGTTCGTCGTTTGGCCTGGCCGAATCGGCTTCGTCCAGCCAGTTTCTGGCCACATCGAAAAGGGGCATTCCGGCAAAGGGGGAGGCGAACCGGTTCAGGTTAGAAGCATAAAAACTTTGGCGTTCCGCCGTGTTGAGATTGCCAATCAATACGGATATCTCAACCCTGTTGTTTGAATTGGCCGGATCAATGTAATGGGTAACCGCCTCCGCCTCGACGCGGCGGACGGGGCGGGCCATGATTTCGTTGATGCGGACGGCCTCGGCGCCGGCGGCGGCGTAGGAGATGACGCGGTCCTCGTAGCCGGGGGTGTTGAAGTTTGACGGGTCGGGCGCGGTGACGGCGCGCCACCAGTTGTCGAGGTTGGTGAGGCGCTGGGTGTCGCGGGAGATGCCGAGGGAGCCCTGGAGGTATTCCTGAATCTCGCCGAGGGGGAAGAGGTCGCCGGGCTGGATGAGTTCGCGCTCGTTGGGGGGCTCGTCGGGCGGGTTGAGGCCGACGGTGGTGTTGCCCCGGTAGTATTCGGTGTAGGGCGTGGTGGGGGCGCGCTCGGTGACAAGGAGCGAGCGGACGGCGTCGGCGTCGCGGGAGTCGGCGAGGTTGGCGGCGATTTGCAGGGTTCTGAGCTGGGGGTCGGCCTGCAGCCGGAAATTGGACTCGCCGAGCATGGCGCCGCGCAGCGAGAGGCCGCCCTGGCGCAGTCCGGAGAGGAAAAGAATGTCGCTGCTGTAGCCCGGGTCCCCGGCGGCGTCATGGTCGGGGAAGAGCTGGAGCCCCTTCGCCTCGGCAAGCTGGTTGACGGACTGGAAGCCGCCCTTGATCATGAGGACGGCGGCGGCCTGGAGGGGGGTGGCCAGGTTGGGGTCAATCTTGTTGAAGGCGCGCAGGCCGAGGCCGGTTTCGAGGTAGGTGACGTTGCGCGAGTCGCTGTTGGCGGTGGTGACGCGGTCGAGCTTGGCGAAGCGCGCGCCGCCGAGGGGGAAGTTCACGTTGCGGGCGAGTTCGCGGTTGGTGCCGAGGAGGTGGTCGCCCGCCTCGCCGATTTCGTCCACGGTGCCGTCGTTGTTGTCGTCCACGCCGTTGGACTCGGCGAGCCCGTTGCGCAGGGGCCGGAGCCGCTGGAGCTCGCCGGGCTCGTCGAAGCCCTCAAACCAGCCGAGCATGCGGTAGTAGGCGGAGAGGTTTCCGATTTCCGCGCCGACCAGCGCGCCGCCGGGGATGCCGGAAAGGTCGGTGACGCCGGAGGCGATGGCGGCGCGCACGGCGGCGCTGGTGTCGGGCAGCCACGCGCCGGTGTCAACCATGCCGTCGCCGTCCTCGTCGAGGCGGGAGAAGGCGAGGAGGAGCGCGTTCCGGTTGTCGTCCACGCGGCCCAGGCCGGGCAGGCCCGCGTCGAGCCGGAAGGCCGCCACGGACGGGGGCATGAGGGCGGGATCGGGCTTGACCACGCCGGGGATGGTGTAGTCCCACTCGTTGGCGTCGCGGTTGGTGACGTAGCCCGCGCCCGCGAGCATGCCCCAGAATTCGGCGGCGAAGACCGGGCCGACGCCGGGGAGCATGCGCGTTTCGTATTCCAGGGGGCTGAGCGCCTGGTTCATGGCGCGCACGGACACGGGGTAGACCCCGCCGCCGGGCGCGCCGTAGTATTCGAAGCGGTGGCCGCCGGCGGCGTTGAGGTTGGCCTTGGCGGACTCGTCGAGCATCTGCACGGCGGCGCGGCCGATGATTTCGCAGACGGGCTCGCCGGAGCAGGAGATGACGAGGTTGGCGGTGTTGACCGCGCCCGCGGCGTTGTTGCTGAGGGAGAGGACGCCCGCGTTGAACACGGCGGGGTTCATCTCGCGGAAGCCGCGGCGCCGTGACGCCTCGGTGGAGCCGTTGCTGGCGTAGACGGAGAAGCCGTTGATGAAGAGGTCGTGGTCGTTGTCGGCGGCGTCCACGTTGGCCATGGTGAGCTGCACGGGCACGCCCGGGTTTTCCGCCGTGTTCAGCAGGATCACCGGCGGCAGCGTCACATAGGCGGGGATGCCGCCGATCTCGTCCAGCTCGTTGAGGGTGCCGTCGCTGTTGAGGTCCACGGGGATCATCATGCCGGGCAGCGGCACGGTGAGCCGGAAGGAGGCGTTGTAGGCGGGGTCGCCGGGCTGGATGATGTTGTTGCGGTCCAGCTCCTCGCGGAAGTTGCGCACCACGGACCCGTCGCGGCCCAGGCGGTAGGCGAAGATGCCGGGCTCGAAGTTGTTGCGCGGGTTGCCCTCGCTGTCGGCCTGCTGGTAGGGGTCGCTGCTGGTGGGCGTGTGCGGGTTGTCCACGAACAGGTCGAGGTCGTTGTCAATGCCGTCCCTGGACAGGTCAACGTCCTTGGGCAGGGGCACCCACATGGCGTCGCGCAGGCCGTCGCCGTCGGTGTCGGTGTCGGCGATGCGGTCGACCACCTCGGCGGCGTAGTAGTTGTCCGCGCCGCTGAGGCCCTTGGCCGTGCCGTAGAAGGCCGGGGTGATGAGGGGGAAGGCGCCGGCGAAGCCCGCGGTGAAGCGGGTGAACCGGATGTCGGAGCCCGCGTTGGCGAGGATGTCGTTCACCTCGGTGTCGGTGAGCACGGTGCCGTTGTCCACGCCGTCGCCGTCGTTGTGGGCGAGGCGCATTTCGGACTCGGGCGCGTAGAGCAGGATGTTGCGCCCCTGCCAGCGGGGCACCTCCAGCCAGGGGCGGGTGCGCAGGCCGCGGAAGAGCGGCTCGGCGTAGTTGGCCTCGAAGAGGCCCGTTCCGGGGTTGACCGCGCCGAAGACGGCGTAGATCAGCGAGTTCTGGAAGCGCGCGTCCGAGGCGCGGAGCGCCCGCTCCACGTGGTCCAGCGAGAATTTGGGCAGCGAGGTCTGGCGCGGGTCGCCGGGGTTCTCAAAAATCCATTCCTTGCCGAAGTAGGCGAGGCCGGTGAACAGGGTGCGCCAGCCGTGGTCGGTGCTGGTGGCGCCGGGGTGGTACTCCAGGTCCTTGTTGAGCTGGTGCTGGGCGATGGCGAAGCCCGCGTCCACGAGGTGCTCGGCGCGGACGGCGGACACGACGTTGGAGGCGGTGTCGGACTCGATGCGGGACACCGCGAAAAAGGTGAGGCCGATGGCGAGGAGCACCACCATGATGGCCAGCGCGATAATCAGCGCCGCGCCCCGTTGTCTTCGTTTGTCAGTCATCCAATTGCCGCCTCCGCATGAATGCGTTCGCGGGCGCGCCCCGTTGCGGCGCCGCGCCGCGCTCACTGCGCCCCGCCGCGCATGTACGCGGAGGGGATGTCCACCTTCTGCTGGAACCACTGGCAGAACGGCGGGGAAACCGGGCCGGGCGGATCGCCGTAGACCCAGAAGCCGGGCGTGGCCCAGGCGGGCAGCCGCGGCTTGAGCGGATCGCCCAGCCGGAAGCTGTAGTCCGGCTGCGCGAGCTGCGCGGCCAGGTCGGCGATGCCGTTGTCGAAGTCGCCCGACGCGAGGTAGCCCGCGTAGTCGTTCACCGCCTCCAGGTTGAAGGCGCTGTTGTAGACCGGGCCGCCGTTGCCGTCCTCGTTGCCGTAGAGGAAGAAGCGCTCCAGGCTGAGGCCGGGCAGGCGCACCCCCCGGTTCAGCGCGCTGTCGAACACGAACACCTCGTTCTCCTGCTGGTCGCAGAGCCAGGCCTCGATGATGATGTCGTCCGTGACCTGGTAGTCCTTCCACGACGGGCCCGCGCCGCCGTCCTCCGCCCAGAATTGCAGCCCCGCCAGCTCGTTGTTCAGCAGCAGCGGGTAGTAGCCCTGCACGCTGGGCCGCCCCGAAATCTGCTGGATCCAGGCGTGGTTCATGAACATGTTGTAAAGCTGCCGGGCCGTGTCCTCGCGCAGCGTCCGCTGCTGGAAGGCCAGGCCGATGTCAAAGAGGAATTTCGGCGCGTTCGCCGTTTCGGGCACGGCCGGGTCGTAGGGCTGGAAGGTGGACGGGAGCAGGTTGCTCTTGGAGAAGTTGAGGTCGCCCACGCCGGGCTCCTCGTAGCGCAGAATCACGCCGCGCCGCACCTTCACCCGGATTTCCGGCATGTCGCCGAACACCGCCGGGGGGTAGGCGTTGTCAAAGGCCGCCAGCGCGGCGGCGGGGTCCACGTCGTTGGTGTTGTCGCCGTTCTTGTCCAGCCGGTAAAAGGCGGCCGTGAGCATCTCGTGCATCTGCTGGCGGCCGATGGTCTGGGAAATCACCGTGTACAGGGGTTCGCCGCCGGGCTCGTCGCCCGGGTGCACCGCGTAGGTGACGCGGCCGAAGCGGCCCGAGGGCAGCCCGCCCACGTACACGAAGCCCGCGGGCTCGCCGTAAAACTGGAAGTAGGACGCGCGGTCGGGCATGTTGTAGGCCGTCTTGAAGTCGCGCTCCAGCACGGCCATGGACGCGCGCGCGCGCTCCATGGCGTCCATCAGCGCGTAGCCCTGGCGCACCGTGCGCACCGTGCCGGTGAACAGCACGGCGAGGCTGCCCATGAGCAGCAGGAAAATCCCCATGGAAACCAGCATTTCCACGAGGGTGAAACCGGCGTCGCCGCGGGCGCGCGCCGGGCGCGGGGCGGCGCGGCGCTCAGCGGTCCGTGACATAGGTGACAAACTCCTCCTCCCGCCCGTCGTGCAGGCGCACGGTGAAGACCACCCGGTACAGGCCCACGTCGGACTGGCCCACGCGGGTGGCGTTCACGCGCCACGCGTCATAGAGGGTGTAGCCCCGGGCGGCCTCGGCCACCACGTTGTAGGCGTTGTTTTTCGCCCAGGCCAGCACGCCGTTGGGGCCCGTGCCGCCCACGCGCACCTCGCTGAGCTGGGTGCGCGCCAGCGACGCGATCACCGACCGCTCCGCCGCCACCCGCTGCCGGTCCAGCGACTTGGGGAACAGCGCCATCACCGCCATGATGCCCACCGCCATGATCGTCAGGGCGATGAGCACCTCCAGCAGGGTGAAGCCCGCCGCGCCACGCGGGGCGCCCCGTCTGTGCGCGACCGCGCTCATTCAAGTTCTCCCATGACCACCCGGCCCGTGGTCCGGTAAATCTCTATCGGCGAGCCCAGCACGCCCATGTCAAGGGCGTACTTAAAGTTATCATCCACCTCAACATAGGGCATCTGGGCAGCCCACCAATAATCCAAATACACATCATCAGTCAAAACATATTGCCTTTTTTGGGCAAATCTGTTTCCGCCCGGCCGAAGTTCGGCAATGGCCTCCATCCATAAACGTTCTTCGCGCGGGCGGTCCGGGCGCGGCGCGAACATGATCCGGTGGCGCTCGGTGGAGCCCGCCACGTTGAGCCGGCCCGTGGACGTGAACACGTGGGCCATGAAAAGCTGCCAGCCGCCCAGCGGCTGGGCGTCCATGTCGTCGGCCAGCGAGGCCGTGGACCACTTGTCCTGGGGGAGGGCGGCGGGCCACTGCGACGGGCTGTCGCTGATGGGCTCGAAATAGGCCCTCACCGTGCGCATCCCCAGATCGCGCAGGCCCGGCACGTTGTCGCTTTCATCGTTCCCCGGCATGAAACCGCGCGATCCGGGCGTCTCGCCGCCGGGGTCCGGGTCCGCGTAGCCGAAGGCAAGGGCGCCGAAGCTGCCGTTGCGCCGGTCCGGCGGCGTGTCCAGCAGCACCGTGTACCCCTCGGTGAAGGGCCGGAATTCCGCGCCGAACTTCGGCGTGGGCACAAAAAGGCCCGCGTAGCCCCGGTGCGTCTTGGGAAGCTGGTACAGCACCGCCGCGCCCCGCAGCGTGCGCACCGCCTGGCGGCGAAGCGTGTCCTCGGCGGCGTCCCCGTCAAGCTGGTAGATCACCGCCGTGTTGACGTTGTAGGTGGAGGCGTAAACGCGCGCGGCGCGCAAAAGGGTGTACACCTCCCGCGCGCCCCGGTCGGAGTCGCTCTGGCTGAACATCATCACGGCGGGAATGGTGATGCCCATCATGATCGCCATGATGCCCATCACCACCAGCACTTCCACGAGGCTGTAGCCCCGCGCGCCGCGCCGTGTCTCACGCACTGACGAATGCAACCGCTTGACGCCTTTCCGGCGCGATCCCGCCCCGTGTTCACGGTGCGTCCGCGCCCTTCAACGGGCCGGTGCCGGCCCGCAGGGCCGGCCCGCTTCCCGTGTCGCCGCTCAAATTTCAGGGAACCCCCGGGGCGGACCGCCCGCCCGCCCCGGGGGGAAACCGTCAATGATTAATTGTAGAAGCGCTGCCAGGAAGCGCCCGGATCCCAGTTGTTGATGTCGTCGCCGCCGCCGATGTCACCCTCGTCCTGGACTTCGTACCAGGTGCGCTTGTCTTCCTGCGGGTTGTAGGCGGCACGGTAAATCATCTGCCCGGAGCGCAGGTTGGCGCCGGTGGACCAAATGTAGACCGGCTTGTTGGTGTCCGCCGGATAACCAATGATATTCGGCCACGTTTCCACATCAAGCACGATGTCGCCGAAGGAGGCCATGAAATCATCCCCTTCAACACCCGGAGTGGTGGAATCATCAACCGTGTACACAAGATAGCCGTCATTCCGGGCACCGCGCGCCGACCCGTTGTCGGACTTTTCCACGGTGAATTTACGGAAGATGATGGGGTAGCGGTTCGACGCATTGCCGGGTTCCGACGCCACCCGCCAGGGGCCGGGGAATATCTGGTAGTCGTTGCCCCAGGGGTCGGCGCCCAGGTCCATGTAATTCGTGCCCAGTTTGGTGATGACCTCCTTGGGAACAAAATTCGCCACGCCCGGATCATCGGTGAGCACGTTGCGGCCCAGCGTGAGCAGGCTGTACACCACGTTGGTGTAAACCTGTGTGACCTTCTGGAAATTGGTCACATTGTTGCCGTCCACCTGCGTGATCCATGCCGGCCAGGTGTCCGCCGGTCCGGCCCATCCCAGCGACCGCGGCACGGCCCCCGCGATGAACAACTGGTTCAGGTTGCCCCTGCCGGCGTCGGTGAGCATGGCGGTCATGGCCAGCTCGACGCCGTTGATTTCGGAAATGGCCCTGGTGACGCGGGCGCGGACGATGTACCGCTGCACGTTGGGCACCACAATCGCCGCGAGGATTGAGATGATTGCCATGACCACGAGCAGTTCGACGAGGGTGAATCCCTGCCTTCTCTTCATTTTTCGGTCCTCCGTTCACCCCCTCTCAGGGGCACTTGTTAAAATTCCGGAATCCTATCCTGTTCCAATTGTACCCGTTTTTTTGCTCACGTGCCGCTGATCTGGTCGCCCAGGGTGAAAATGGGCAGATACAGGGACACGACGATGAACCCGATGATGCCGCCCAGCACGATGATGATGGCCGGTTCCAGCAGGGAGAGCATGGCCTCCACGGCCACCTCCACCTCGTTGTCGTAGATGTCGGCCACCTTCATGAGCATGGCGTCGAGGCTGCCGGTCTCCTCGCCCACGTCAATCATGTTGACCACCATGGGCGGGAACACCTTGCTCTTGTCCAGGGGCGCGGCGATGGTGTCGCCCTCCTTCACGCTCTCGTGGACCATGTCCACGGCGTTCTGGACCACCTCGTTGCTGATGGTGTCGCGCGTGATCTTCAGCGCCTGGAGGATCGGCACGCCGGAGGTGATGAGCGTGCCCAGGGTGCGGGCGAAGCGCGCCACGGACACCTTGGTGATGAGGTCGCCGATGAGGGGCACTTTCAGGATGACCCGGTCGAAGACGCGCTTCACCGTCTTGGACTTGCTGAGCACCTTGATCCCGATGATGATCCAGCAGACGATGCTCAGCATGAGCCACCACTTGTAGAACATCACGTCGCCCGCCGCCATGAGCACGCGCGTGGGCGCGGGCAGCTCGCCGCCGAATTCCTTGAAGATGTCGGCGAACACGGGCACCACCTTGATCAGCAGGAAGCACACAATCGCCGTGGCGATCAGGATGACCGCGATGGGGTAGATCAGCGCGCCCTTGACGCGCCGCTTCAGCGCCTCGCGGCGCTCCATGAAGGTGGCGATGCGCTGGAGCACCACCTCGAGCATGCCGCCCACCTCGCCCGCGCGCACCATGTTCACGTAAAGGCGGTCGAACTGCTTGGGGTGCTTGGCGAGGCCCTCGGCGAAGGTGGAGCCGGACTGGATATCCGCGAATATCTCCCGAAGGATGTCCCGCAGCTTGCTCGGCTTGAGCTGGGTGATGAGCACGTTCAGGCTGCGCAGCAGCGGCAGGCCCGCGTCAATCAGCGTGGAGAGCTGGCGCGTCATGACCACCAGCTCCTTCGTCTTCACGCCGCCGAAGTAAAGCTCGTCCAGCCCGCGCTTTTTCCGCGCCGCGCGCCGCTCGTCCGCGCGCGTGGCCTCGCGGATGTTCGTGGGGTACAGGTTCAGCGAGCGGATGTCGTTGATCGCCAGGGCCTGGCTGTCGGCCTGGATGATGCCGAAAACCTGCTTGCCCTCCTTGTTGAGCGCGAAGTATGCGAATTTTGGCATGGCGCGGCTCTCCTAGTCCTCGTAAAGGTCCGTGTGGTCCATGATTTCCTCGGCGCTGGTGATGCCCTGGGCGCACTTGAGCATGCCCTGCTCGCGCAGGACCAGCATGCCCTGCTTGCGCCGGGCGTGGCGGCGCAGGTCGATGGCCATGGCGCGGTCGAGAATCAGCTCGCGCACGGTCTCGTCCACCTGCATGAACTCGTACAGGCCCGTGCGGCCCATGTAGCCGACGCGGTCGCACGCCGGGCAGCCCTTCGGGCGGAACAGGCGCAGCTTGGGGTCGCCCCGCCAGGCGGGCGGGATGCCCAGCCGGTCCATCTCGTCGGTCTCGGGGCGGTAGGCCTCGCGGCAGTGGCGGCAGAGCGCGCGCACCAGCCGCTGCGCCAGCACCCCCTCCAGCGACGCGGTGATCAGGAAGGGCTCCACGTCCATGTCGAGCAGGCGCGTGATCGTCTCGGGCGCGCTGTTCGTGTGGAGCGTGCTCAGCACCAGGTGGCCCGTGAGCGACGCCTCCACGGCGATCTGCGCCGTCTCAAGGTCGCGGATTTCGCCGACCATCACGATGTCCGGGTCCTGGCGCAGGATGGAACGCAGGCACGCCGCGAAGGTGAGCCCGATCTCCTCCTGCACCTGGCACTGGATCAGGCGCTCGATCTGGAGCTCCACCGGGTCCTCCGTGGTGATGATCTTCACCTCGGGCGTGTTGAGCACGTTCAGGCACGCGTAGAGCGTGGTGGTCTTGCCCGAACCCGTCGGGCCCGTCACCAGGATGATGCCGTTCGGCTTCTTGATCGCGTTGTTGACCTGCTTGAACACCTTGTCGCTCAGGCCGAGCTGCGCAAGGTCAATCTTGACCGCCGTGCGGTCCAGGATGCGCATCACCACGCACTCGCCGTACAGCGTGGGAAGCGTGGCGACGCGCACGTCGATGATGCTGTCGCCGATTTTCAGCTCGATCCGCGCGTCTTGCGGCAGGCGGCGCTCGCCGATGTCCATGCTGCAGATGACCTTCAGGCGCGACACGATGGCGATGGACGCCGCCTTGGGCGGGTGCACCACCTCGTGGAGCAGGCCGTCCACGCGGATGCGGACGCGGAAGTCCTCCTCGTACACCTCGAAGTGGATGTCGGAGGCGCGCTTCTGCACCGCCGTCAGGAATATCAGGTTGACTATCTTGATCACCTCGGGCTGCTGCGCCAGCTCGATGAGGTTGTCGGTGTCGCCGATGACCTCCTGCAGGCCCATCTCGTCCAGGCTCAGCTCCGCGTCGCCCACCCGCTCGCGCAGGTCGTCCAGCATCTTCCCGATGGACTCGGTCTCGTAGGCGTAGTTCTTCTTCCACGCCGCCTGAACATCCTCGGGGTTGCTCACCGCGCCGCGCACGTCCATCCCCGTGATCTGCTGGAGATCGTCCAGAATCTGGAGGTTCAGCGGGTCCGCCATCGCCACCACCAGCGCGCCGTCGCGGATCCGGATCGGGATCACGCTGTAGAACTGGGCCACGTCGCCCGTGAGCATGCGCAGCACGTCGTCCGCGATGTTGAGCTTCGTCAGCTCCACCCGCTCCATGCCCTGCTGCACGCCCAGGGCCTCGATGATGTCCTGCTCCTTGCAGTGGCCCAGCGACACGAGGATGCGGCCCAGCATGTCGCCCGTGAGCCGCTGCCGCTGCAGCGCCTCGTCCAGCTGGATGGGCGTGATGAGGCCCTGGTCGACCAGGATGTCGCCTATCTGCCTGTTTGTGCGCATTGCCACCGCCATGCTTCCCTAGGGGCGCCTCCTCATCCGCCGGCGCCGGGCCGCTGGCCCGGGCCCTCCTCAAGGTTGAACGCCTTCGCCTGCTGCGCGAACTCCTCGGCCATCTGCGCCTTGGACACGCAGTCCTCGTACTTGCACACGCCCTTGCGGTACAGCATCAGCAGGTGCTCGTCAAGCAGGTTCATCCCGTACTTGTGGCCCGTCTGGATCGCCGACGTGATGCGGTAGGACTTGTTCTCGCGGATCAGGTTCTGGATGGCCGGCGTCGCGATCATGATCTCGAAGGCCGCCACGCGGCCGAAACCGCTCTTGCGCGGCACCAGCGCCTGCGATATCACCGACTTCAGGTTGCCCGCGAGCTGCGTGCGGATCTGCTCCTGCTGGTTCGTGGGGAACGCGTCCACGATGCGGTCAATCGTGCGCACCGCGCCCGTGGTGTGAAGCGTGCCGAACACCAGGTGGCCCGTTTCCGCTGCCGTCACCGCCGCCTCAATCGTCTCAAGGTCGCGCATTTCGCCCACCAGAATCACGTCCGGGTCCTGGCGCAGCGCGCGCCGCAGTGCCTCCGCGAAACTTGGCACGTCCACCCCCACCTCGCGCTGCGTGATGATGCTCTTCTTGTGGTTGTGGTAGTACTCGATGGGATCCTCAATCGTGATGATGTGGTGGTCGAAGCTGTCGTTCAGCCAGTCAATCATCGTCGCCAGCGACGTGGACTTGCCCGAACCCGTCGGGCCCGTCACCAGAATCAGCCCGCGCGGCTGGTTGATCACCTGCTTCAGCCCCTCCGGAAGGCCGATCTCCTCGAAGGTCATGATCTTGCGCGGAATCAGGCGCAGCACCAGGCCCACGTAGCCGCGCTGCTTGAAGATGGACACGCGGAAGCGCGCCACGTCCTCGAAGGCGAAGCCGAAGTCCGCGCCGCCCACCTCCTGCAGCTCCTGCTGGTTGTCCACCGACGCGATGCTCTTCATCAGGCGCTCGGTGTCCTCGCCCGTCAGCGGGTTGTCCCCGAAATACTGAAGATGCCCGTGCACGCGGCCCACCGGCGGATCGTCCACCGCCAGGTGGAGGTCGGATCCGTCGCGGTCGATAAGCATCCGCAGCAGGCTCACCATTTCATACGCCATTGGCTCAGTTCTCCTTCGCGCCGGCGGCCCCGGCCCCGGCGGATTCAAGCAAATGCCTCAGCGGCTCGTCCACGCGCGTGCGCCGGTTCACCTCCTCGATGGTGGTGATGCCCTTGCGCGCCTTCATCCACGCGTCGTCGCGCATCGTGACCATGCCCGAAAGGCGCGCCGCGCGGCGGATGGCCGTGGCGCTCTCGCCCTGCATGACCAGCCGCCGTATCTCGTCGTTGTTCACCAGCAGCTCGTAGGCCCCCTGCCGCCGCATGTACCCCGTCTGGTTGCAGTTGTCGCAGCCCGCCCCGTGCCACAGCTCCACCTCGTCCCAGTTCACGTCGAGCTGGAGGCGCTCCCGCTCCTCCTCCGGCGCCGTGTACCGCTCCTTGCAGCTGTTGCAGATGAGGCGCACCAGGCGCTGCGCCAGGATCGCGCGCACGCCCGAAGCCACCAGGAACGACTTGATCCCGATGTCCACAAGGCGCGTGAACGAGCTCGACGTGTCGTTCGTGTGCAGCGTCGAAAACACCAGGTGGCCCGTCAGCGCCGCCTTGATCGCAATCTCCGCCGTCTCCCGGTCGCGGATTTCGCCCACCATCACGATGTCCGGGTCCTGGCGGAATATGGCGCGCAGCGCCCGCGCGAAGTCCCAGCCGATGTCGTGGTTGATCTGCACCTGGTTGATGCCGCTCAACTGGTACTCCACCGGGTCCTCCACCGTGATGATCTTCGTGTCCGTCTGGTTCAGGTTGTTCAGCGACGCGTAAAGCGTCGTCGTCTTGCCCGAACCCGTGGGGCCCGTCACCAGCACCACCCCCGTCGCGTTGTGGAGCAGCGTCTCCCACGTGTGCTGGTGCTCCGCGCAGAATCCGAGCTGGCCCACGCCCAGCATCAGCCCGCTCTTGTCCAGGATGCGCATCACCACGCTCTCGCCGTACACCGCCGGAAGGGCGCTCACGCGCAGGTCCACCACCTTGCCGCCGAGGTTGATCTTGATGCGGCCGTCCTGCGGCACCCGCCGCTCCGAAATGTCCATGCCCGACATGATCTTCAGCCGCGATATGATCGCCGCCTGCGCGCGCTTCGGCGGCAGCGGCATCTCCTGCATCTCGCCGTCAATCCGGTAGCGCACCTTGATCGACGTCTTCGCAGGCTCGATGTGGATGTCACTCGCCCGCAGCCGGAACGCCTCCATGATCATCTGGTGCACGTACTTCACCACCGGGCTGTTGTCGTCCCCCTCGTCCCCCCCGTCGCCCGACATCGCCTTCACCGCCTGCTCCGCCGCCTTCCCGTCCATGCTCAGGCTTTCCATGCTCAGCGCGTCGCCGCTCAGTGAATTCAGGCTCGCGAGCGAACCGTCCATCGAGCGCACGTTCGACATGGAGCTCAGCGAGCTCAGGCTGCTCGCGCTGCTCGCCGACGAGATCATGGACTCCACCGTCTCCTGACGGTGCTTGTAATAATTGCTCAGCGCGTTGGTCACGTCCTCGGGCGCCGCCAGCGCGGGCTCGACGGGGCGGTCCAGCAGGCGCGACAGGTTGTCCAGCGCGTTGATGTTCGTGGGATCGGAGGTGGCCACCACCAGCACGTCGCCCCGCTCGTCGATGGGCACCACCTTGTACAGGGTGGCCACGTTGTCCGGAACCAGTTTGATGATGCGCGGCGGAATTTCCCGCGTGGAAAGCTCCACCAGCGGGATGCCGAGCTGGTCCGCGAGGCCGTCCGTGATGTGGCTCTTGCTGATATAGCCAAGACGCACCAAAATCTCGCCGAGTTTTCGGTTGGACATGGTCGTCTGCTGGCGTTTGAGGGCCTCCTCAAGCTGGGCTTGGGTGATGATGCCGCGGTCCACCAAACGCTGGCCGAAATAACTGTATGGGGTCTGCATGCGCAACTACCTCTGGATCACGTTAAACTTTACCAGAGACCGGCAAATTTGTCAATGTAAATAGTGCGAATGCATGGTGATACAGTTAGAGTTATGAACCTTTTTGTCAATAGTATTCCTTTTCAATTACCCCGCCGACATGCGGACACACACCCACACCTCCGGCGCGCACGGCTCCGGTCCGGCATTTCACACGCACAATACTAACCAATAAAGGGTATTTTTGCCAAATGAAACGGACAAGTCAAATTATCGGGGGACAAATAACCGGCCTCCCCTCCCCCGCAGCGGCAATTACTCCCCGCTGTGGAATATGCCGCCGATTTGCTCAAAGGATTCGGCGGGGGGGGTGTGCGCCAAATCCAGGGACATAAACGCATCCCTGCCTGTTTCAATGGTCAGCACGCAGGAGGGCGGGGCCCCGCTGTTCGGCTGCTCGTCCAGGAAAATGTAGCCGTCAAACCGAATCATCTGGATCGCGCCCGCCTTGTCGCCGGTGAACAGTTCGTAAAGGGAGCGCAGCGGTATTTCATTGAGCAAATCCGCGTACATCACGGTCCGCTGCTCGTCGGTGAGCAGCGTCTCGCGGAAACTGTCCGTCGCCTCGTTGTATTCGACCGTGTTGAGCCGGGGCAGCACCCGCAGCGGCGGCAGCAGGTATTCCACCAGCAGGCCCTTCTGCTCGGGGAAATAATCCAGATCGAAGGCCTGGGGCAGGAAATCGGGATAGGGCGACCAGGCAAGCAGCATGTCGCAATAGTCCAGGACGGAATAGGGGTCGCCAATCATGTAGGCCTGGCGCTTGGCCTCCACCAGCGGCTTGCACTGCTCCCGCTCCAGCATGAATTTCTGGTGGCCGAGGCTCCAGAGGTGCGTCTCCTGATCATGCCTGTCCTTCAGCACCTTCACCGCATGGCCCCACTGGCGGAGCTGCTCCTGGTGGACCTGGTTGATGCGCTGGCAGATTTCCCCCCACTGCCGGTGGGCCGCCTCGTATTTCACCATCGCGGCGCGCTCCTTCTCCTCCCGCCGCGATTTGACCACCTTGTCCATCGCGTCAAGCTGGGGAAGATAGGCCTCGTCCGTGCGCTGCGGCTCCCGCGGCAGGGCGGGCATGGCGGGCTTTGCAGGCCACTGGGGAGCCTCCAGGGCCGGAAAGGGATATTCAGGAATGGTTTTCAGCATGTCCCAGTTGAAGGAGGGCTCCCGCGAAAGCGCCGAGGCAAGCACGGTGCGGAGCGGGGTGATGTCCTCCTGGGCCAGGGCGGTGCGGCTGTCCGCAATCTTGCGCTTTTGCGAGGGTTTCAGGTCGTCGCGCTTGGCGTTCATCTCCAGGCCAAGACGGCGCTTCCTCAGATCGGTGCGGTATTCCCACTGCGACACCCAGCGCCCAAGCTGGTGCGCCGCCTTGTGCACCACGAACAGGGGCATGTCGCTGGTAATCACCCGGTATTTGTTCAGGGCCGTGAAACGGAGCGGCATCCGGTACCGTTCCAGCCCCGAATCACTGCGGAACACCTCAAGTTCTTTTTCATCGTACATGGGTTGTCCGCTCCGGCCGCATTGCTGCGGTTGGCGTTATATTATTTGCCACCATCTTTGCGACGATGTCAGTTTACGCCATTTGCCGCACGCTTGTAAACAAAAATCCCGTCGGTGCCGAAAAAATGGCGAAAATCACGTCTAAACGGGCAGGTTCCAGCCATGGTGCAGGGGACCGTGCCCCCCCCCAATCATCAGTTCGTCACTGTGCCGGATGGCCCCGGTGATGTAGTCCTTGGCGCGGCTCACCGCCTCGGGTACGGGGGCTCCAAGGCTCAGGCACACCGCCAGCGCCGCTGAATAGGTGCAGCCCGTGCCGTGGGTGTTTTTCGTGTCCACACGGCGCGTGGAGTAGGCCCGCACAGTGGCACCGTCGTAAAGAAAATCCGTGGAATCGTCGCCGCCCATGTGGCCGCCCTTGAGCAGCACGTGGGCGGGGCCCATCGCGTGGAGTTCGGCAAGCGCCTCGTGAAGCCCCGCTGAGGGGTTGACCGGACGGCCCAACAGGGCCTCCGCCTCGGGCAGGTTGGGCGTGATCACCGCCGCAAGGGGCAGCAGCAGCGTCCGGACCGCGTCCCGCGCCTCCTCCCGCAGCAGCGCGTCGCCGCTTTTCGCCACCATCACCGGATCCACCACCAGGTTGGCGACCTTGTGGTGGCGCAGACGGTCCGCCACCGTTTCCACAATCGCCGCCGAGGAGAGCATGCCCGTTTTCGCCGCATCGGCGCCGATGTCCTCCAGCACCGCGTCCATCTGCGCGGCCACCGCCTCCGGGCTCATGTCGTATATGCCCCTCACCCCCATGGTGTTTTGCGCCGTCACCGAGGTGACCGCCGCCATGCCGTAGCCCCCCAGCGCGAGTATGGTTTTAAGGTCCGCCTCGATGCCCGCGCCGCCGCCGCTGTCGCTTCCGGCGATGGTCAGCACCCGTGGAATGCGTCGTTTCATGGCTTTGCGCCCTTGTGTGTCATGTGCCGTCCTCTCTTGCTGTCCGCTGGTTAAAGGGTACATGCGCGGACGGGCCGAACGCAACGCCCCGCCGCCGCCGCGTGTTTCTGTTAAACCGTCCTGCCGCTGGGCTATGATTGGTGTGTTGCGGCAATTTCATCCGGTTGCGGAGTCACCATGAGCGGCGGAAACAAGTCACAGGCGGGGTTCCCCTGGCGGGAATGGCTGGCGCTGGCCGCCATTCTGCTCGCCGGACTCGCCCTGCGCGCCGCATGGCTGACCGAGTATTCACAAAGCCCCGATTTCAGCCACCCCATGTATGATCCCGAATACAACGCCTACTGGGCCAAAGGCCTGGCTTCAGGCGACTGGACGGTGCCGGAGGGGGTGAATGATCCGGAAATACGGACCACGCCCTATGGCCGCCCGCCGGGGTACCCCTTCTTTCTTGCGGGGGTTTATGCCCTCTTTGGCGTGTCGGACTGGCCCCCCAGAATCGCGCAGGCCGGACTGGGCATGGCGGCGGTGGTGCTCATGTGGCTGCTCGCGCGCGCCCTTTTCGGCCGGGGCACCGCCGTGGCCGCCGCCCTGGGCATGGCCCTCTACTGGGCTTTCCCCTACTACGAGTCCCAGCTCACCTATCCGTCCGTGGTGATTGTGCTCCTGCTGGGCCTCATGCACCTGGTCCGCCTCTGGGCCGTCAGGCCGCGGGTGTGGCACGCCCTCGGCATGGGGGTGCTCATGGGCCTTTTCGGCCTGTTCCGGCCCAACGGCCTCGCGTTTCTGCCCGTGCTGGCGCTGTGGATGGCATGGACGGCCGCCCGGAGCGGCCTGTTGCGGCGGTGGCTGCCGTCCATGGCACTGCTTGGGATGGGCCTGTTTGCCGTCCTTCTTCCCGTGTTCGCGCGCAACTATCTGGTGTCAAAGGACTTCGTTTTCATCTCCGCCTACGGCGGGCTGAACTTTTATGCCGGAAACAACCCGGAGGCCCCGCTGGTGGAGCCCCGCGTGCCCGGGCTGAAAAAACTCACCGGCATGGAAAACTGGTCCTGCTTCGACTATCCCGCCATTGTGCGCGGACTGGCAAGGGAGCTCGGTAGGGAGGACCTTTCCTATTCAAAGGCCAACCGCTGGTTCTATGCGCAGGCGGTTCATTTTATCCTTGAAAACCCCGGCCGCTTTTTGGGCAACACCCTCCGCAAGACCCTGCTCTTCTGGGGCCCCCGGGAAATCACCAACGACACCGTGGCCGAACTGGACAAGGCCCGCTCCCCCGTGCTGGGACCCATGCCCGGATTCCCGCTGGTGCTGGCCCTGTTCTCGCTGGGCGCGGCCGTTTTCGCCCGCCGCTTCACCGCCTCCGCCGCACCGCCCCCCCAATGGCGCGCCGCGCTGGCGGTGCTCCTCTTCATCCCGGTGTATTTTCTCTCCGTTGTTCCCTATTTCATCGCGGGGCGTTACCGCCTGCCCGTGCTGCCCTTCATGCTGCTTTTCGGCGGCTACGGCGTCGCCTCCCTCTGTGTCTGGATGCGGCGGCGGGCCTGGCGGAAAAGTGCGGCGGCCCTGCTCTGCCTCGGGGCGGCGCTGGCGGCCGCATCGGCCAACATAACAGGATACGAGGCCTCGGCGGCCACCTGGCAGCTGCGCCGCGCCATGGCCTGGACCGCCTGCGGCAATGATGTGAAGGCCCTGGAAGCCTATGAGGCGGCCCTCGTTGCGGGCGCAAATCCGGCGCTGGTCCACGGCAACATGGGGCGCATCCTGGCGCGCGCGGGCGATGGGGCGGGCGCGGTGGGCCATTATGACCAGGCGCTGGCCGCAGACCCGGGAAACGCCGTGGTCCTCGTCAACCTCGGCGTGGAGCATGAACGGAATGGAAACCGGCGGCAGGCGCTGGAATGCTATAAACGGGCGGCCAAATCCGCGCCCGCCCTGCCCCTGCCCCGTTTCAACCTGGCCCTCCTGCTTCTGGAGGACGGTGACGCGCGGGGTGCGGCGGCGGAACTGCGTGAAACGCTCGCATTGCAGCCGGCGAACGCGGAGGCGGCCTACCACCTGGGAAGGGCGCTCACCGAGTTGGCCGACATTCCCGGCGCGGCGCGCGCCTATGTGAGGGCGCTGGAAATCAATCCGGCCTATGCGGAGGCGCACAACAACCTCGGCTGGCTGCTGGAAAAGGCGGGCAGACTGCCCGAGGCCGAGGACTCCTACCGCCGGGCCTGCGCGGCAAAACCGGACTTCGCCCTGGCCTGGAACAATCTGGGCAACATTCTGCTCCTCCAAGGCAGAACAACAGACGCCCGGACGGCCTATGAACGGGCGCGGACACTGCAACCGGACGATCCGGCCACCCTCCACAACCTGGGACGTCTGCTGGAGGCAGAGGGAAAATCCGGAGAGGCGGAAAATACCTACCGGAGCCTGCTGGAGGCCCATCCCGGTTACGCACCCTCCCTAAACAATCTCGGACTGCTCTTGTCCGCACGGGGAGAACTTCAGGAGGCCGAAGCCCTCTTTCGCAGGGCAATTGCGGCACAACCTGAACTTCACCAGGCAGTGGTGAATCTTGTCCGCCTCCTTTGTTCGCTTGGCAGGACGGTTGAGGCACAAGATGCCTATACCACTGCCATTAAAGGACTTACCATGGAAAATCACGTCCAAAAGGCCCTTGGGGACGCCCTTGCCGGATGCGCCCCCTCCCCCCCGGCATCCTGACGGTCTCCAAGCATCAATTTATTGAGGTTATGGAATGTCCTTTTACACCAATATGTTGTTTTATTGGTTGAAACAATAGATTTCGATGGTGGTATAATCCATCAAATTGATTGAGATGCTAAAATCACTTTCGAGCCCATGAAAATGTGACGCATGGGAAGGCCGCCAAACCACTCTTGGGGAAAAATCTAAATGACTCTATTTCAATCGTCAAGCATCATCCGGGGAGCGTTGGTCTGCGCCCTGATCTTGGCCTGCGGGACGGCACTGGCTGACCTCACCGACATTTACGAAAGCGACGGCATCCTCAGGGATTTGGTCGTGTTGGCGGGAGAGACCATCGAAATCAACACCGATGCCAACCCGCCCACCCTGCTGGTGGATGCCGCACCCATTGGCTACCTTTACCGGGGCCGGGTAGTGGACGGCGCGGCGGTGTTCGACTTCGACAATGTGTCCATAGCCGAAAACGTCCCCTCCACTGTCACCGGCAACCGTCCCCTTGTCATCTCGGCGGCGGGGGACATGACAGTGGGCGCAAGTTTTGACGTTTCCGCGGGCAAGGCGGGCGGCGGCCAGGGCGGCACAGGCGGCCCCGGCGCCAACGGCGGCCAGGGCGGCACAGGCGGCACAGGCGGCGCGGGCGGTCCCGGCGGTGCGGGCGGCGCGGGCGGCAACGCCCTTCCTAGTTCCTCGCCGGGCGCTGACAGCGGACTTGGGCTGGCCGGCGGCGACGGAGGACCGGGCCTTTCCGGCTCGCAGGGCAATTCGGCCACAACTCCGGGCCAGTCCGGCACGGCGGGCTATGGCAACACCCCGGGTGCCGAGGGCGTGGGCGGTAACGGCGGCCAAAATTCCGGTGGTTTGGGTGACGGCGGCTCCGGTTCCTCCCTAGTGGGCACGGCGGGCGCGGCAAAAACGCGCGCCGGTGCCTTGGACGGACGGGGAGGTTCGGTTCAGACATTCAATCTTTTCGGTGCTTCAATCACATACGGTCTGCCCGGTGCCAACGGCAATGCGGGCAATGCGGGCGGCGCGGCGGGTTCCAACGCGGTGGCGGGTAATTCCGGTGCGCCCGGCGATGCGGGTGCCTCGCCCAATTTCACCGTTGACGCCAATTCCCTGCTGCTTGCGGCGGGTCCGGGCGGCGGCGGCGGCGGCGGCGGCGCGGGCGGCGGCGGCGGCAGCGGCGGCAATGGCGGTGGCGGCGGCGGCAGCACCTATCTTCCGGCTTTCACCATTCCCATCATTAATATTCCCGTGCCGGAGACCAAGGTCGGCGGCGGCGGTGGCGCGGGCGCGGGCGGTGGCACCAGCGGTGTGGGCGGCAACGGCGGCGGCGGCGGCGGCGGTGGTGGTGTCGGCGGTGCGACAGGCCTTCAGGGTGCCGCAGGCTCCGCCAACACCCCTGCGGCGGGAGGCAACGGCGGAGACGGGCAAAGCGCCATTATCGGCCTGGGCGGCAACGGCGGTTCCGCCGGTTCGGCCGGTCCCGGCGGTGCGGGCGGTGCGGGCGGTTCCGGTGGTTCCGGCGGCGCGGGCGGCCAGGGCGCGCCCGGCGCGGCGGGCGGCGGCTGCATTGTTCTTTCCGCCAAGGGCCTCCTGAAGCTCTCCCCGGGTGCGCAGATAAACATTTCCGCGGAAGCCCCGCAGTCCGGCGGCGCGGGCGCGCCCGGCGCGGCGGGCACGCCTTCGGGCGCGGCGGGCACGGCGACCGCGGCGGGCGGCACCGGCGGCGCGGCGGGCGATCCCCTCTTTGGCCCCCTCATTCCGGCCACATTGACCAACCTTATCAAGGGCGGAAAAGGCGGCAACGGCGGATCCGGCGGATCCGGCGGCGCGGGCGGCGCAAGCGGCGGCGGCGGCCAGGGCGGCAACGGCGGCCGGGGTGGTTACGGCGCGCCGGGCATGCTGAAACTGCACGGTTCGGTGGTGCTTGTGGACCAGGCGGGCGCGAACACCGCGCGAATCATCGCGGACAACGCGGACGGTTCCGCCCCCGAAAAGAACGGCAAGTTCACCGTTGTGTCCAACATGACCGCGGCGGCGCGGGCGTTGAACCAGCCCGCATTCAGCAACAGTTCAACGGTGCAGGGCGTCGCCGCCAATGACATCGTGCTCAAGGAAGCAAACCCCTACACCGGCGGCGACACCCCCCTTGTTCCGAATCTGGAGGAGGGCCCGGCGGCTTACGGATGGCTCCAGGCCGGTTATTGGAACGACGGCGTTGAGTCCCCCGCCTTCAACAGCGACAACGGTCTTGAATTCCGCATGCTGCTTGAGGCGGACGGCGCTTCCGTGTTTGACGGCTTTGACCAGGTGCTCATCCGGAACACCAACCCCGGCAGCACCATCACCAGCATCACCCTGTCGGTGAACGGCGGCGCGCCCGCGCTGATTGACGGCGCGGGCGGCGCGCCGGGCGTGCTCGGCCCCGGCCAGACATGGACCACCACCGTCCCGGCGGGCACCCCCGTTTCCGTGCCCGGCGCAAACGGCAGCGTGAGCGACAGGCCGGTGGCGCAGTTCAGCGCCACCCCCCAGTCGGGCGCGAAAAACCTGGTGGTGCAGTTTGTGGACGAGTCGGATCCCGGCTCCAGCCCGATCATCGCGTGGGCGTGGGACTTCGGCGACGGCAACACCAGCACCGCGCCAAACCCCATCCATACCTACACGGTTTCCGGCTCATACACTGTGTCGCTTTCGGTGCAGACCAGTTACGGCCTGAGCCTTGAAACAAAAACCGGTTACATCGTTGTGACCGACCCGATCGGCCCGTCCGCCGACTTCACCAGCGGGCCCTCCATAATCGCCCCGGGCGCATCCGTGTTCTTCGGCGACGCGTCCCTGCCCGGTTCCCTGCCCGTCACCGGCTGGCTTTGGGACTTCGGCGACGGAAACACCAGCACGCTTCAGAGCCCGGCCCATGTCTACGCGCTTCCAGGTGTTTACACCGTCTCCCTGACGGTCACCACCGGTGCGGGTTCGGACACGGAAACCAAGGCGGATCTGGTGGCTGTTGTCGCCCCGGCCGGACCCGACGCGGACTTCACCAGCGGACCGTCCTCCGTCCTTGAGGGGGGCACGGTGTACTTTGGCGACACATCCCTGCCCGGTTCCCTGCCCGTCACCGGCCGGCTCTGGGACTTCGGAGACGGAAACACCAGCACGGCGCAAAGCCCGGCCCATGCCTATGCCAACGCCGGGGTCTACTCCGTCTCCCTGACGGTCACCACCGGCGCGGGCAGCGACACCGAGGTGAAGACGAATGTTGTCACCGTGGTTGATCCGGAAGGGCCGACGGTGGACTTCACCGCCTCCCCCGCCACCGGACTGGCCCCGCTGGACGTGCAGTTTGTTGACATGACCCAGCCCGGCGACGCGCCAATCAGTTCAAGGCTCTGGTCCTTCGGCGACGGAGAAACCAGCACCCTGGCCTCGCCCGTCCACACCTATGCGGCGGCGGGCACCTATTCCGTGACGCTGGAGGTTACCACCGCGCTCGGGACAAACACCCTCACCAGGAACAACCTCGTGGTGGTGGCCGAACCCGGCGCGCCTTCGGCGGCCTTCACCGCCCATCCGCTGTCGGGAACCGCGCCGCTGTCGGTGCAGTTCGGCAGCCTTGCCGCCGCCGGCAGCGCCCCCATTGTGAAATGGGAGTGGGATTTCGGCGACGGCCAGACCAGCCTGTCGCAGTCGCCCCTCCACGTGTACAACACGCAGGGAACCTATGCGGTCACCCTCACCGTCACGGACGCCAACAACAATGTGGGCCAGTCCGTGCAGGCAAACTATGTGACCGTGGGCTCGCCCGCGGCGCTGTCCGCGGCGTTTTCCTCCGATGTGCAGACGGGCAGCGCGCCCCTGGCCGTGGCCTTCACCGACCAGTCAACGCCGGGCTCCTCGCCGGTCACGCAATGGGAATGGGATTTCGGCGACGGGGAAGGCTCCACGGCGCAGAACCCCTCCCATACCTACACCGAACCCGGTGCGTACACGGTGTCGCTGACCGTGTTCAACGCGCAGGGCAGTGACACAGAATCCAGGGCCGGTTACATCACCGTGGAAAGCGGCATGCCCGCCGCCGGTTTGGCGGGTCTCGCGGCGCTTGCGGCCGCCTTCGGGCTCATGGGTGCGCGCGGATTGCGGCGGGGGCAAAAGAGGTAGCCCCCGAACAGGTGAAAGAAACAACGCCGCCGGGCTTCGAAGGAAGTCCGGCGGCGGTTTTTGTTGAACCGGTTACTTTCCCCAACGTCCCCCGGAAATCCGGTGCAGAAACGCGTCAACCGTGTTTCCGGTCAGGTTACCCGCACGGATTACGCGCAGCGCCAGCTCAATGTTGCCCGCCTGTTCGGCGCCGTAAAGGGCGGCCAGTTTGGCTCTTGCAGCCGCGTCGGGGCGGGCGTTGGCCTCCGCCCAGTGCCGGGCGTACAGCACGGCCTCGATTTCACCTTCGGGGCACCCCCCCAGATCTCCGCCGAGCAGCGCGGCGATTTCATCGCGGGTCAGCCCCTCCCGGAGGGCGAACTTTGTGTGGGCGTGCGCGCAAAATCGGCATTCGTTGACCCGGGTCACCGCCAGCATCATCCGTTCGCGAAACCGCGGTTCCAGCCCGCGTCCTTTCATGATGGAACGCAGCCGCCTCAGGTTGCCCAGAAGAAACCGGATGTCGGCGAGAAACTCACCGACGTTTTTGTATGTCCGCTTTCGGAATGGCTGCATGGTGGTTGGTTAGAGCTTCCACGGGGCGCGCATCGGCCTTGAACGGCGCGCGTTGGCCTCCGGCGAGTCAATGAACTCCTCCCTGGCAGGATCCCAGCGCAGGGGCTTGTCCAACCGGATGGCCGTGTCGCAGGCGATGCAGAACAGGTCCGCCTCCACCGCGTCGTCAATGGGTGCCACAGTGGGCTTGTGATCCCGGACACACTCCACAAAATTGCGCACATGGTGTTTGCTCTCGTAAAGCCTCACCTTGTCCGTGTCGGGGAATTCCAAAGTGGCCAGCGAACCCGGCGAGGTGTTTATTTCGCCGCGCTTCACATGCACCCAGCCCTTGTCGCCGATGAAAACCGTGCCGTGGTCCTTCCCCTCCGTGCCAAAACGCTTCAGCCACTCCTCCGGCGCGGGCGCGCCCCGGTAGTCAATCTTCACCCCGCTGTCGTAGGCGAGATCAATCTTCCAGTTGGTGGCGCAGTTGCAGAGCCCCTCCGTTGGAAACTCGCCCGTTCCCTCAATCCGGCAGGGGGTGCGCATGAGATCACCCGCGCCCCACAGGGCGATGTCCACGGGATGGATGCCCCATCCGGCAATGAAACCGATGGCGTAGTCCGAAACGTGCCACCACCACTTGTTGGAGTCGCGCTCCAGCGTGTAGGGGGTGAGGGGGGCCGGGCCGAGCCAGCGATCGTAATCAAGCGTTTCCGGCACCGGCGCGGGCGTTGTGGGCCCGCCCGCCACGCTGGGCGGCGCCCACACCAGCACCTCGCGCAAATCACCGATATAGCCGTTGCGCACCAGGCTGCACGCCTGCCAGAACTCCCGGGCGGACCGCTGCTGCGTGCCGAACTGGAAAATGCCGTCATGCTTTTTGACGGCTTTGCGCAGCGCCTGATCCTGCTCAATGGTCAATCCGAGCGGCTTCTCCACATAGACACCCTTGCCCGCGCGCACCGCCGCCAGCGCGTGCGGCACGTGCCAGTGGTCGCACGAGGCCACCACCACCGCGTCAATGTCGTCCCGCGCAACCAGCTCCTCAAACTCGTTGAGCATCGCGCAGTCCGCCGTGCCATAGGTGTCGTTGACCACCTTTGCCGCGGCCTCCCGGCGGTCGCGTTTCACATCGCACACCGCCACCACCTGGGCGCCTTTCACCTGCACCGTCTCGGTGAGGATGTAGGAGCCGCGGTCGCCCACGCCGATGTGCCCGACCACAATCCGCTCGCTGGGCGCGGGGCGGCCCGCCTTTCCCCGGGCGCAGGCCGGAATAATCACCGGCGCGGCAAAAGCCGTGCCCGCCGCAAGACTGCGGCGCAGGAAACCACGCCGCGAAAGGGGGGTGTGCTTGCTCATATATCCCGCTCTCCACCGTTGTTGAACCGCCATGCGCCCCTCCCACGACGCATGGAGCCGCCGGAAAAACGCTAAAAACCGCCGCCATGATACGGTTTCCCGCCGACCGACGCAAAAATCAGGGAACGGTGTTTTTCGGCGCCTCCCCGGTCACCCGCACCTGACCCGAATCACTGCGGTGGACGGTCCCCGCGCCCCCGGTCCCGATCACCCCGGCGGCCCTCGCCGCGTCTTCCCCGGTCGCCGCGCTGCGGCCATTCCTCGGACACGCCGGGCGTCTTGTACCACATCACACGCGGCTTCATGGTGCCGAAACCCTCGACGCGAAGCGAGCGGATGCGGCCTATGGCCACGCCGTCGCTGTTGAGAATCTCCGCGTCAAAACGGTACACCCCCTCCTCATCGCCGTCATCATCCTCCTGGACGGTGAACTTCTCCACGTGCCCGCCCTTGTCAACCACCTCCTGATGGTTGTTCAGCGTGAAGAGGATCTGCTTCTCCTCCTCGGTGGGGCCGCAGCCCTCCGGCCCGAACATGGCGAAAAACACCAGCCCGCTGAAGGAGAGGGCCACCAGCGACCCCACAACCTTTGCCGTCTTTTTTTTGTCGGCCATTGTTTCCCCCTCAGGACCGGGTGCGGTCCAGCAGTGTGCCCAGGAACAACGCCAGCCCCTTGTTGGCGGGCACTTCGCCGGGATAGCGGATGAAGGAGACGTGCCCGTCCATGTACAGCACGTTCGAACCGCCGGGAACATGGTTGAAGTACTTCACGTTCTTGGAGATGGTGTCAAACATGATCCAAATGTCACTCTGCGCGCGGGCGCTGGCGGCGGGGTTGTTGATGTCGGTGATCAGGAAGCGCTCGATCCCCTCCCGCAGCCGGTAGATGGTGGAGCCGTCGCCGTTGCCCATCGGCTCGCCGTCGTAGGGAAGCACGTCCTTGTCGCCGTCCGCGACACGGAAACTGGCGGAGGCAATCTGGCTGTCGTCGCTGAGGCCGGCGCGCGCGGTGATCACCTCGGCCACCGTGGAGGTGAAGAGGCTGATAAACTGGTAAGGACCGCCGCCGGTCGGATCATCCAGCACCATGTTGTTCGGCAGGCCGGGCATGATGCTGAAAATGGTGGTCAGGTCTATCTGGGGGGAGTTGTCGTCGCACTTGTCCAGCACCCAGCCCAGGTAGGCGTAGCTCATGTCAATCTCTTCAGGGTCCTCATGAAGGTCGAACTGGCCCGTTGCCTCGTCGCGGATGTCCTCAATGGTGCTGTTCGGGTCGGAGGGGCACAGGGCTATGGACGGGTCCGTCATGTACTCCGGATAAATGGTCCTCACCATGGGGCCGATGGCGATGTCCGCGTTGCGCAGGGAGTGCGCCTCGAACTGCATCGGGGGAAATTTGCCGCCCCCCGCCTCGCCCGCATACATCTTGTAGACCAGCCCGAACTGTTTGAGGTTGTTCTGACAGCTCGCGCGCCTCGCCGCCTCGCGCGCCCGCGCCAGCGCGGGAAGCAAAATCGCCGCCAGCACACCGATGATGGCAATCACCACCAGCAGCTCGATAAGGGTGAATCCAAGGCGTCTTCGGTTCATTGCCATGACCTCCGGGCCGGTGCGCGCCGTGCCCAATCATTCCCGTTTTCCTGCCAAAACGTTGCATCAGGGTGCTGTTGCGACCTGTCGGTTGGACCCATACGGAATCAGGCGGGTTTCACGCCCAATGCTGGCCGTTTACCCTGTTTCCTGTTACAATTTTAGACACAGGTGTTGGCGGCGGCGGGACAACACGGCACTTGGAGGTGTTTGCATGCCTTTGTTCACATTTTTCTGCACGGCCTGCGGCGCGGAAAAGGAGTTGCTGGTGCGTGACACGGAACAGCCCGCATGCCCCGTCTGTGGTTCGGAAAAACTCGAAAAACAAATGAGCCTTTTCGCCCCCCGGGGGAGCGCCTCCACCGACCCGGCCTGCGGCGGCTCCTGCTGCGCCAGTGATGACTGCCCCATGGGCGGCGACGGATGCTGTCCGCTGTGAACCTTTGACCGGTGCCATTGATGGAAGAGCAACACACAGAACCCGGACATTCAAAAACCCTCTGGTTCCACCTCAAAAGGGGCTTTGCGGAGGCGCACCGCCGCCATCCCGTGAGTTTTTACCTGCTGCTCGTGATACCGCTGGTCATGGTGCTCGGCGCGCCCATGGCCAACTACCGCGAACACCCCAACCGTTTTGCCGCGGCGGTGTTTGTGATGCTGCTCTTTTTCCTGGTGGTGAGCGTGAAGGCGGTGCGCGAGTTCTTTGCCATTTTCCGCAGGCACATGACCGAACGGCGCATGGCCTACAAGGAAACCATCGGGGACGAGTCGTTCATGACCGAACTGGGAAAGCGGGTGCGGGAAAACCTGCCCCCGGAAATCACCCCTCCCGGGACCTCCACGCCTCCGCAATCTGAATGAGTTTTTGCAGCGGGGGTTTGATGCCTGAATCCGCCCCCGCCGCCCAGGGAAGCACAAGACGGGGCACGGCAAAACGGGGCAGCCTTCCCCCCAGCGCCTTCCGCAACGCCACGGCATCCCAAACCGCCCCCGGCTCAAGGTCCAAAAACACCGCAGGCACGGAACCGTAGACCGGGTCCGGCACGGGCACCACCGCCGCCCGCCGCACCCCTTCAAGTCCCAGCAGAAGAGTTTCCACCGCCTCGGGCTGGATGTTTTCCCCGCCGGAAATGAACATGCGGTCCGCCCGCCCCGTGACCACCAAGCGCCCTTCTTCGTCCCATTCGCCCAAATCCCCGGTGCGGAACCACCCCCCGTCAGCGGGGGGGGGCATAACCACGCCGTTGACATAATACCCTTCAAAAAGGAACTCACCGCGCATTTCAATGCGTCCCTCCGCCGAAAGACGCAGCGTGTTTTTTACCAGGGGTTTTCCCGCCGTCCGCAGTTCCGCCAGCCCCGCGCCGGGCCGGGTGGCGCACACCATCGCGCCTGTCTCCGTCATTCCGTAACTGTTCATCAGGGGCACCCCCTCCCCCAACGCCCGCGCAAGCAGCGCTTCCGGGGCGGCCCCCCCCCCCAGTAGAACCGCCTTGGTCCGGCGGAGCGCTTCCACCGCCGCGGGCTCTTCCAGCAGACGGTACAGTTGCGCCGCCACCAGCGAGACATGGGTGACCTGCGATAGAGTGATGTTTTCCGCCAAGGTGAGGGCGGGATCAGGGAGCACGCAGACCGCACCGGACGCCAAACACCGGAAAAGCACCGACAAACCGGAAACATGGTGCATGGGCAGGGTCAGCAAATACCGATCACCCGGCGCCAGCGCAAGCGCATTGGCCGCCGCCCCCGCGGCCGCGCACGCCGTGCGCACGGTGTGCGCGGCGGCTTTTGGCGCGCCCGATGTGCCTGAAGTGAACACCAGCAGGCGCGCGTCCCCGGTTCTCCATGCGAAGGGGCCCCCGTCCCCGGCGGCCCCTTCGGGGTCAAGCGGCCCCATGCCCGCACGCGCCGCCAACGCCGTGAATTCCCCCTCGCCCCCCAGCACATGACGGACATTCACGGACTGGAACCGCGCCAGGGTGTACGCAACCGGGGCTTTGGGATCCGCCACCACCACCGACACACCCGTCCGCCACAGGGCGGGCAGCCATGACAACGGCTCCTCAGGACAGGCGGGAATAATGCCGACCGTCTCGCCGGGAACGACGCCCTGAGAAACCAGGGCGGACGCCATGCGGAGCGCCCGCGCGTCCGTCTCCGCAAAGGAGCGGCAGGACCCCGAAGCACCCCTTAGAAAGGGCGCGCCACCCCACCGCCGCGCGGCAAGCGCAAGGGGGCAGCAGTTTTGGCCGTCCGGCGCTTCATGCATCATGGACCAGCTCCAACCGTGACACATCCACACGCCGCCCCGCCTCCGCAAGATCATGCGGGGAACAGAAGGGCGCATCCAGGGGCAGACGCTCCCGTGTCACGTCCGTTGCCAGCGCGGAATAAGTGTCCAGCCCCATGGCATTGGCCAGGGCGGGGGGATAATCCCACGCCTGCGCCGCCACGGCGGCCAGCCCCGCCCCGGATTCATAGGCGGCGCTGAGCACAACCCGTTTTGGTCGGTGTGGACCGGACAACAGCCCTCCCAGGGGGCCGCACAGGGTTGGCTTGACCACCCAGCAGTCCGCACCCGCCAAGGCGTCATTCAGGCACGTGTCCCCCGGTTGGCGGGCGTGTTCCTGAACCGTCTCATCCACGGCATAACACACACCCGAACGGCGTGCGAATTCCGGAAGCTGTGTGCTGTCTTGAAGCGGTTCCTCGATAAACTCAACCCGGGCGGATGCGGTCCCCGCCTCCCGGAGGCGCGCCGCAAAGGCCAATGCCCCGTCCATCCCCCAGGCGCGGTTGGCATCCAGCCGCACCACAGCCTCCGGCCCCAGCGCACTGCGCGCCGCATTGATCGTATCCGCCTCTTCGGGCGGATTCCCCCGTCCCACCTTGAATTTAACCGTGCGCCAGCCCGCAGTTTTTGCCTCTTCAGCGGCGGCAATTGCCTTCTCCCCGGTTTCGGTGACGAGTTTGCACAGCAGGACCGGGGGGGAAGCCGGGACAACCGCGCCGGTTTGGCGGCGCGAAAGCATGGCCGCGGCCGCATGCGCCGCAAAACGGACGGACGGCGGCGCGGCGGGTGACGCGGCGCGGACCTTGAGCGCCGCCAGCGCCTCATCCAGGGATTCCCCGCTGAATCCGGGCAACGGCGCCGCCTCCCCCCACCCGTCATTTCCCTTCCCGTCTGTGAATCGAAGCAGCCATCCGCTTCGAACCGTGAGGATGGTGTTTTTCAGACGCAGGGGTTGGGTGAGGGGAAGTGTGTAGCAGTATATCCGTGTCCGCACCGGACTCATAACAACCATCCAGCGGAAAAGAGCATGCTGAAGATCAGCAGGGTCTTGCCTGTGGCGGCAAGTTCGGCGTTCAACACCCGTCCGGTGACGGTGTGCACGGCACGGATGGAGCGCAGGCCGGGCAGCAACGCCAGCGCGCCCACCATGGCGAACCAATGGCCCCCCGCCAGCAGGCAGGCCAGCAGGGGCACAATGAGCGCCGCCGCCACAATGCAGACGGCGTGCTCCTTTTTTGCGAAACCAGAACCAAAACGCACCGCCAGCGTTTTTTTGCCCGTGCGCCGGTCCTCGTCCACATCGCGCAGATTGTTCACCGCCAGTATGGCGGTGGAGAAGAGGCCGGGGGCCAGCCCGGCCAGCACGGCCAGACCGCTCCAGTGCAGCGTCTGCACATAATGCGCGCCCACCACCGCCACCGGCCCGAAAAAGATCAGCACGAAAATATCCCCCAGGCCCAGATAACCCAAAGAAAAGGGGCCGCCCGTGTAGAGCACGGCAAAAATCAGGGACAGCACGCCAATCAGCAGGATGGGCCAGCCCCCCCGCCACACAAGAAAAAACCCGAGCACCAGCGCAAGCGCCAGCACCAGCCCCGTTGCCCGGCGCATCTGCGCCGGGGTGACCAGGCCCGCCGCCGTGGCACGAACGGGTCCGAGCCGTTCCGCCGTGTCGGCACCCTTCATGCAGTCATAGTAGTCGTTGGCATAGTTGGCGGCGATTTGGATGAGCACGGCACAAACCAGCGTGCAGCAGAAAATGCCCCCATGGAAGCCACCGTCCGCCCCCGCCATCGCCCCCGCCATGAGCACCGGCGCCACCGATGCGCCCAGGGTCCGGGGGCGCGCCGCGTCCAGCCATACCCGCGCACCGGCGCGGGGAGTTTCCCCGCCGATCCCGCTCATGGCTTTCGCGGATACTTGGAGAAGTCCGGCGGACGCTTTTCCAAAAAGGCGTTGCGCCCCTCCTGGCCCTCCTCGCTCATGTAAAACAGGCTGGTGGCGTTGCCCGCCAGTTCCATGACGCCCGCCTGCCCGTCCTCGTCGGCGTTCATCGCCGCCTTGATGCAGCGCAGCGCCGTGGGCGAGAGGGCGAGAATTTCACGGCACCATGCCAGCGTTTCCTCCTCCAGCCTTTCCAGGGGCACGACGGTGTTCACCAGCCCCATCTCCAGGGCTTGGGCGGCGTTGTACTGACGGCAGAGAAACCATATTTCGCGGGCTTTTTTCTGGCCGACGATGCGTGCCAGATGGGAGGAGCCGTAGCCCGCGTCAAAGGAGCCCACCTTCGGGCCGGTCTGGCCGAACACGGCGTTGTCGGCGGCGATGGTCAGATCGCACACCATCGCCAGAATGTTGCCCCCGCCGATGGCATAGCCCGCCACCATCGCGATGACGGGTTTCGGACAGGCACGGATGGAACGCTGCAGGTCCAGCACGTTCAGCCGGTGCGCGCCCGTCCGGTCATCCACATATCCGGCGGCGCCGCGAATTTTTTGGTCTCCACCCGAGCAAAAGGCCAGCGGCCCCTGTCCGGTCAGGATGACCACGCCGACCTCCTGGTCAAAACGGACCTGATGCATCGCATCCAGCATCTCATCCACGGTGAGGGGCGTAAAGGCGTTGCGGCGGTGGGGCCGGTTGATGGTTATTTTTGCGATGCCACCCGCTTTTTCATACAGGATTTCCTGATAGGTTTTCGCGGACACCCAGCATGTTTCGGCCATGTAAAATTCTCCTGTTTGCGGAAAAAGTCTAGCATATCCGGACGGACACGGCGGAAACGCCCCCGTCAACCCTGGTATTCCTCGCCCGCGCCGTGCGCGGCGGTGATACGGGTGATGTCGGCGCGGGCTTCGGCGGCAATGGCCGCGTCCGCCGCAACCACCTCCCAACGGGCCAGTCCGTTCTCGCTCTGGGAAATCCGCTGGCAAACCTGGAGCCAGTCCGGAGCCATCCTAGTGTTCTCGTCAATGGCAAAGGGCAGCCCCCGGCGCATCATGGTGGCTTCGAGATCATACCCCTCCGGCGTGCGCCGCATGGACTGCGCGCCCAAGCCCGTGAAATGGGCCTCCACGGCGTCCAGCGCGGCGGTGCGCAGTTCGTCCGAGGGGAATTTGTAGCCCCATTCCCGTTCGCGGCTGGTCCTTCCCTGAATCTCAAAGAGCAACTCAAAACGCTCCGGCTGCTCCAGCCACGCCCGCGCCGCCAGCAGCGCGATGTAGAGCGTGTTTTCCGTGCAATAGCGGCTGCCGTCCAGCACAAAGGCCTCGTAGAAATGGGCCGACTCCTCCACCGTCCCAAAAAAGGCGGTGCTTTCGTACAACGCATTTTTGATCTGGGAGTGGCCGTTTCGGATGACATTCACCGCCGCCCCTGCCCGGGCCATTTCCATCAGCGCCAAGGGGTTGCATTTCAGGCAGGCATACACGCCGCTTCCCGGCTTCGGGTCGCGCGCCAGCATGTGCGGCAGCAACGCGGCATAAGCAAAACTTGACGCCAGATACGCCCCGTCACCCCGGTAGAAGTCAATCCTGTCCCCGTCACCGTCAAAGAAGTTACCCAGTGTGAACCCGCCGCCGCGCAGCCGTTCCAGGCCCTCCGCAATCACCGGCGCCTTGACGGGGTTGGGATCGCCCAGGGGAAACGCGCCGTCCGCGGCAAAATGCAGGGGCTCCAGGTCCGCGCCCGCCAGTCCGAAGGCCAGCATCATCTCACGGCCCGCCGCACCGTGCAGGTAATCCTGAAACAGCCGCAACCCTTGAAGACCGCCGGGGGCGACCCCGGCCAAGGCCATACTGTACTGAACATATTCTCCGGTGGGGTCGTACGCGGAGATCCTGCCGCGCGGCCCGGTGGTGGAGGCACCCTCCCTGTGAAGCGCGGCAATGGCATCCAGCCCCCCCGCCGGGCCGATGTGCTCCGCAATCGGACGAACACCCGGTCCGAGAATCTTTTGGCCCGTGTCAGTCGCCGGATTGTGGGACGCGCCAAACATGACCCCGGCCAGATGGGGGTGCTTCATGGCGGCGAAATAAAACTGGCAGGTTGAGCACACACCGGGAACCACCACCACGTCAAGACCGGCCCGGAGATACTGTTCCGCTGCCAGTTCCAGGTAATGCGGTCCGGTGCTCCGCGCGTCATGAGCCACCAGCACCCCCGGCACGCGAAGCTCCTCCTTGAAATACACAGCCTCCGCGCGGGCAAGCCGCACCGCCAAATCACCGGTCAGCCGCGCCGCCGGGGTCCGGATGTCATAGGCGCGGAACATGGAAAGATTGAGGGAATCCACTGCAGGTCATCCTTGGTTGGACGGCACGCCATTCCCCCGTGCCAGTCACGGGGGACGGACATTGAAGAGCCATTCTACCGCGCCGCGCACGCTCCGGGAAACATTCCTCAGAGCATCCGACCGACCACCCTCTGAATCTTCGCCCCCAGGGAGGCATGCAGCGCGGCGTTCTCCTTCCGGCTGGTGAACACCTCGATGAGGGTGGCCCCCTTTCCGGAGAGGGCCCGCCGCAATGCCGCGCCAAAGGCCGCCTGCGTTTTGGGCTGTCTGACGGGAATGCCGAACATTTCCGCCGCCTTCTTCAGCGAGTAACCGTGGGATGCGGCAAAGAACCGCTCAAAGTGCGCCTTCTGCCCGGCCACGGGAAGAAGGGAGAAGATGCCGCCCCCGCCATTGTTCACAACCACGAGGGCAAGAGACCGCTCCGCGGCGGCGGCGAGGGCGAGGGAGTTGAGATCATGAAGGGCGGTCAAATCCCCCAGCAACGCCGCCACGGGCCTGTCCGCGCCGCGCGCCAAACCCGCCGCCGTGGCAATGTTGCCGTCTATGCCGCTGGCCCCGCGGTTGGCCACCACCCAGGCGCCGCCCCCGGAAGAAACGCCGTGCATGTCGGCATCACGCACGGGCATGCTGTTTCCCAGAAAAAGGACGGAGCCGGACCCCATCGCGGCGGTGACCATGCGCGCCACCGCGGGTTCCGTCAGCCCGCCGCCGGTGCTCCCCTCAACCACCGTGGACACGGCCCCGCAAAGCGCCTCCCAGGGCATGTCCCATGCGGGCGCGTCAAAAAAACCTGCCGAGGGCGCAAGCCACCGGCAGAACCCCGCGGGATCGGTCTCAAAGCGGCGCGTTACAACACGCGCGGGGTCGGTGAGACCGTCATGGCCGCAAATTTGAACCACCGGGCAGTTGAACCTTGAAAGCTGCCCGTTCAGCCTTTTGGAGACGAATGCGCCGCCCAGCCACAGCACACAGTCGGGATTGAGCCGTCCCGCGAATTCCGGACTGAGGAGAAGCTGATCATAACAGGGGACGGCGGAGGGAAGACCCATGAAACGCAGTCCGGACAGTGCGTCCGGAAAGAGCGGCCAGCGCAGCGCGGAGGCCAGGTTTGCCGCCGCGTCCCTTTCCCCGGGATTGTGCAGGCCGCCCGCCAGCAGCAGTCCCCGGCGCGCGCCCGACAGTGTGTTCAGCAGCCAGCGCTCATCCTCTTCAGACAGGCCGGGAACGGGCAGGTTCCAGGCGGTCATCGGCGCGTCCCCATCGCCGCCCCCCCCACGGCAAGGCGCGGCATCCCCCTCCGGCACGAGGGGCTCCCTGAACATGCAGTTCAGGTGAACCGGCCCCGTGCGGGCGGCATGAACGAGTTTGTCCAGGGCGCTGCGCAGCGCCCCAAGCGGAAAATCGGGGCATGGGCAGGGCAAATTCAGCGCGGCACGGGCATGCCTGCCGAAAATGTGCCGCTGGTCAATGGTCTGGTTGGCCCCGCAGTCCTGCAGTTCCGGCGGGCGGTCGGCGGTGACCAGCACCAGGGGCACGCGCGACATGGACGCCTCCACGGCGGCGGGCAGCAGGTTGGCCGCGGCGGTGCCGGAGGTGCAGACAACGGCAACGGGCCGGCCCGCGCCGCGCGCCCAGCCCAGGGCGTGCCACGCCAGGCCGCGCTCGTCGAAATGGACCACTGACGCCGCGCCGCGCCGCCGGGCCACGGCGAGTGCCAGGGGGGTGCTGCGGGAGCCCGGCGCAACGCAAAAACCGCACACGCCCGCCCGCGACAGTTCGTCCACCACCACATCAGCCCATGTTTGGTTGTTCATGTTCATTGAATCCCCGAAACGCGTTTATGACGGCCGCGGCCCGGTCCCGTCATCCCCGAAACCGACGGCCCGCGTGAAATTGATCATTTTTGTTTCAATCTCAAGCCACTCCTCCCCGGGGTCGGAGCCGGGCACAATGCCCGCGCCGTTGTACACGGAGAGAGTGGAATGGTGCACGAGGCCGGAGCGGATGGCGACGCAGAATTCAGCGCCGTCACGCCCCACCCAGCCCACCGGACCGGCGTAAATGCCCCGGTCAAAGGGCTCCCTCCGGGCGAGCCATTCCAGGGCGGCGGCGGTGGGCGTTCCGCCCACGGCCGGGGTGGGGTGCAGCCGCGCCAGCAGTTCCCCGTCGCCCGCTTCCCCGCGCAACCGGCCGCTGATGCGGGTGATTAGGTGGCGGCAGTGGAGCAGTTCCAGCGTGTCCGGGCCGTCCCCCACGCTGACCTCCGCGCAAAGCGCGCCGAAGCGCTCCCGCAGCGCCTCCACCACAAGCGCCTGCTCGCGCCGGTCCTTGGGCGAGGCGAGCAGTTCCTCCCGCAGCGCCGCATCCTGTTCCGGGTTCTGGCCGCGCGGCCGGGTTCCGGCGACCGCCTCGCTCTCAAGCAACGTCCCCGCGCGCCGGAAAAGCCTTTCGGGAGACGCGCCAAGAAAGGCCCGGTCGGGCGCGGGATGGAAGCAAAACAAAAAGGACTTGCAGGTGTGGGCCGCGAGCGCCTCCAGCAGGCGCACCGGATCAAAGGGGGCGTCCGCCTCAAAGGTGGTTTCCCGGGCAAGGACCACCTTTTCCAGCGCGCCCCGGTTAAACTCCCCCAGCGCCTCCCCCACCAGATTCATCCACCCGGCCCTGTCCGGAAGATCGGCACGGCCGGTTATGGCGGGCAATGGCGGACTGGAAGGCGGCGGATCCGCCAGGCCGCGCAGCAACGCCGCGGCTCCGGCAACCTGGGAGGCATCGGAAAGGTTGGCGGCAAGGGAAAAGACCCCGCCCGCGCGGCGCAACTCCAGCAACGGGAGCACAAAGCGGTGATCGGTGAAACTGCGCCATCTTCCCGCTTTCCCGGAATATTGCTGAAACCGGAAGCCCCCGAAAAACCGGGCATCGCCGCTTTCCCGCCCCAGCAGGCCCCGCATTTTCAAAAAGACATCGGACGCATCCGGCAACGCACCGGAAACAAGCACCACGGACTCCCCGAGACCGGCCATTTCAAAGGCGTCATCCCGGCCGTGCCAGTAATAGCGGGTGGCGCACCGCCGCGCCCCGAGCCACGACAGCAGGGAGGGCCCGCCCGGGGGCAGGGGGATTTCAACACGGCGCACCCCCCCCCCGGTCCATTCCTCCCCCTTGAGCCCTTCCAACCGACGCGCCAGTTCCCCGACCGCACCGCCGGGAAGAATTGTCCAAGGGTTCGCCAATGGATTCAGTCCAATCAACGTGCCTGGAGTTTCTGTATCTCCGCGGCCACTCCGGCCGGAAGGCCAAGGAGGCTCATCTCGACACCGTCCGTGCCGGAGGTGCCGATGTAAACGGAACGGATGCCCAGCAGCCGTTGGATGAAGGAGGCGCGGATGTCAATGCTGCGGATGTCCTTCACGGCAATCTGGGTGGTGTGCACCGTGAAGATGCCCTCCTTGGAAATGATGTGGGAGGGGTTGATGGTGTAGTGGCGGCTCCAGCGGCGGATGAGGCAGTCCAGAATCAGGAACAGCCCAACAATCACCGGCGCCAGCAGAATGCCCAGCACCCACTGCCCAAGCCAGTTGCGGTGCATCGGCCGCCCCTCCCAGCGGAATCCGCCGCCGCCCGCGGGGGCCTCCTCACCGGCAATGCGGAATTTTCCGCCGCAGGACTCACAGAACACCTCGGTGCCGAGCTTTTCGCGGCTCACCGGCTGGCGCGCACCGCAATGCGGGCAGTTTACTTCCATCATGGCGCTTCTCCCCGGGTGGAACGGCCACAACCCAGTCCGCGCGGCGCGCACGCGCCGGACGGCGGTAAAAAACTGGCGGAAGGTGAGGGACTCGAACCCACAAGGCCGAAGCCGCCGGTTTTCAAGACCGGTGCCTTACCAATTAGGCTAACCTTCCGTTTCTTAATTTTATCCGCCCGACGCCGCCGAGTTCCAGTGCGCGGTCAGACGGCGTAGTTGCGGATGAGCAGCTCGTTCACCGGACCGCGGCCGTCCGCCCTGGAATTGATGCTGCGCGACGCGGGCACGCGCTCAACCACATACCCGGCGTAAAGATCGTCAAAAAAGCCGTCGTTTGGATTGGTGTTGCGCGGGTCCGAGTTGGAGAGGAGCAGTTTCGCGCCGCGACCATCCAGCATGCGGAACAATCGCGCCAGCCTCTCCTGCTCCGGATCGCCGAAGGCGTGCCGCGAATAGGCGGTGAAACTGGCCGAAGCGCTGATGGGCCGGTAAGGAGGATCAAAATAGGCGAAATCACCCCGTTCAACCAGGCCGGAGGCCTCCGAAAAGTCGGCGCAATAGAGATCCGCCCTCTTCAGCAGGGCGGAGGCGCGGCGCAGGTTTTCCCCGTCGCAAATCCGGGGGTTTTTGTATTTTCCAAAGGGGGTGTTGAAACCGCCGCCCGCATTCATCCTGAAAAGGCCGTTGAAACAGGTACGGTTCAGAAACACGGCCAGCGCCGCCCGCTCAACCCATTCCGCGTGGAAAACGTTGTAGTCAACGGCGGCGCGCATTTCATTGAAGCGGGACCGGACGGTGTAATACAGGTCCCGGCGCGCGGCGTCGCCATGGGTTTTATATTCCCGGTCCAGGCCCTCGAGGCGTTCAACAAGCGGTTCCGCATAATCCCGCACCACACGGTAAACCAGCACCAAATCCTCATTGGCGTCCATCAGCACATGCTCACGCGCGGGATGATTATGAATGACATGAAAAAACACCGAAGCGCCGCCCATGAACGGCTCCACATAGCGGCGGACCGTCCCCTTCCGCAGGGCGGCGGGCAGCCGGGCGTCGATGGCGCCGAGAAGCTGCCCCTTGCCGCCCGCCCATTTCAGGAAGGGCACGGCGGGTTCGTCTGAAAAAAGGCTGGCTTGAAACGCGCGCATGGCACGCATTATCGCACAGGGCGCGCGGCGGCAAAAACAACGGGGGCCGCCGGGTTTCCCCGGCGGCCCCCGGCAATTCAGGGGTTACGCCTCGGGCTCACGCGTCAGCGGCGGCGGCGCGCCAGACGCGCGCCCGCAAGGGCCAGCAGGCCCGCGCCGGCCAGAAGGCCGAGGCCGCCCGCGGCGGGCACCGCGTTGGAGACGGTGAGGTTGCAGGTTTCCACGATCAGATCGGTGTGCCCGTCGGTGATGTTCACCGTGTACACGCCGGTCTCATCCAGGGCCGCGTCGGTCAGCATCAACTCGGAGCCGCCGGGGAAGCTGCCGGTGGCGGCCACAGGCGCGCCGTCCTTCTGCCAGTCATAGGCCACCGGCGCGTGGCCGCCCATGGTCTGCACCCGGAGCGCGAAGTTCTTGCCCTCGTACACGGTCGCCGTGTCGGGCAGGCCGAGCACCAGGGTCAGGTGCGCCGCCAGCGTCAGCGTGGCCGCGTTGGAGGTGTAGGAGCCGCGCCCGTCGGTGACCACGCAGCGGTAGGAGCCCGCATTGGCGGCCTGCACATTGGTCAGCGTCAGCGTGGCCGAATTGCCGCCAACGTTGGTCTGTATGCCGCTGCCGTTGTCGAACTTCCACTGGTAGCTCTTGGTTCCCAGGCCGCCCGTGGCAATCACGCTGAGGGTCGCCGTGTCGCCATAGTACCGCTTCGCGGACTGGGGATGGCTCAGGAAGGAAACCAGCGCGCCGGCGAAGAACTGCTTCTGCGCGGAGACCTCGCCCGCGGTGTTCGACACGGTGCAGGTGTAGAGTCCCTCGTTCGCCCCGACCACGCCCGTGAAGAGCAGCGTGGCGGAGGTGATCCCGGTCACATTGCCCTCGGTGATGGTGTTGCCGTTCTTCTTCCAGAGGTAGCTGAGCGGGGCGGAACCCTGCGTCACCTGGACCGTGAGCGAGGCGTTGGTGCCCAGCGGGGCCACGGAGTTGCTCGGGTTCGACAGGATTCCGGACACCACCGGCGGATCGTTCACCGTCAGGACGGCGGGGTTCGTGGTGACGAATCCGGGGTCCTTGCCGATGATCAGGCAGGTGTAGATGCCCTCGTCGGACTGGGCCGCGGAGGCGATGTTGTAGGAGACGGTCCACGCGGGATCCGACTCCGCAAGCACGCCGTTCGCGCCCGGGCCGGTCAGGTTCACGCCGTCCTTCTTCCACTGGTATTGAATCGGCTTGGTGCTGTTGGTGCCGAACTCGACCGTGAGGGAGACGGCATCGCCCGGATCCACCGTCTGCGAGGCGGGATGCCCGACGATGGAGGGATCGCTGATTCGCAGGTTGGCCGGGGAGGACTCGACGAACCCGTCGGGACCGAAGACGCGGCAGTAATAGTCGCCCACGTCGGCCACTTCCACGTTGGTGATGTTAAGGGTGGTTCCCGTGCCCAGGACGGTTGGATCGCCCGCCTTGAACCACTGGTAGGTGGGCGCGCTGCCGATGGCGGAGATGGAGAAGGTGGCGGTGGCGCCAAGGGACACCACCTGGTTCCCGGGCTGGGTCAGGATCGCCGGGTCAAGCACCGTCAGGTTCACGTTGTTCGTGGTGACGGCAAAGGCGCCGGACTGGTAGACGTTGGAGATCCTGCACCTGTAGCCCTGGGCCGGCCAGAGGGTTGGCTCGTCGGAGTTGTTCACGTTCACAATGGTGAGCGTGCTCGTCGGCCCGACGGTGGCGACCGAGGCGCGCGGATTGACCGTCTGCACAAGCTGGTCCAGCTCGTTCAGCCATTCAAACTGGATATTCTGGAGCGAGCCGCCCACGGTGACGGTGAAGGAGGCCGTGCCGTTGTAGTTCACCGTGCGGTTGACGGGCTGGGCGATCACGTTAAGCGTCTCGTACACCACCACGTCGGCCCAGTCGGAAACCACCCAGTCGTTGGCCTCGTCGCCCGTGTTGTTCGCGGCGATGCTGGCGGAATTTTTCACCTTGACCCGGTAGCGGCCGCCGTCCTCGATGAGCGCGCCGCCGCCGCCGTAGGGGATGCTCAGCGTGTCAAGCAGCGCGTTGCGCGTGCGGGACACTATCAGCTCCTCGCCGCCGCCGGGAAGCTCCTTAACCCAGGCGTACTCAAAGCCTGGGGTTCCCTGGCTGAGTTCCACCAGAAGCGAGGTGCTTCCGCCCACGGGGATGTTCTGGCTGAGGGGCTGGGTCACGATCACCGGAAGATCGTTGACCGTGAGCACCGAGGGAACGGAGCTCAGGAAACCGTCCGGCCCCTCGACGGTGCACACATAGGAGCCCTGATCCGGCTCGCTCACGCCCGCCAGCAACAGGGCCGTGGTGGTTGCGCCCGAAACGACCGTGCCGTGCGGGGCGGGGCCGTCGGCAAGGGGCGCGCCGTCCTTGTACCACTGGACGCCGGTCACCGTGCCCGCCGTGGTGACGGCCAGGGCCACATCCGCAAGCGGATCCACCGTCAGGGACGGCGGGCTGGTGAGTATGGCCGGATCAAGCACCGTGAGCGTACCCGCGCCAAGCTCGGCGGAGGAGGCCAGCGGATCGGTGATTAGGCAGGTGTAGACACCCTCGTCGGCGTTGACGCAGTCCGAAACGGTCAGCACCGGCGTGTCAACACCGGAATACTTTCCGTCATTGGCGAGAGGGGCGCCGTTGAACTGCCACTGGAAGAGCAGCTCCTGGTTTTCGGCGGTGAGCACGCTGAACTGGGCGGAACCGGTCACCGGGGCGTCCTGGGCCGCGGGTGTGACCTCCGGCAACTGCAGGGCGATCACATTGGTGCCCGCGGGAACCGTGGTGGTCCAGACATGGCCGTTGGGCATTTCGCCGGGCGTGCCGCCCTCGTAGCCGCAGATTAACTGCGGCGGATTGCCGTCAATCTTGATGGCCACGTTTTCGATCGTGCCGCCCGTGGTGTTCTTCAGCACCACCTGGTCAAATCCGGCGAATACGGACTCGTTTTCAGACTCGCGCAGCACGTGCGCGCTGAACTTGCCCGTCGTGTCGGGAATAAGCAGGTCCACCTGGGCCTTGTTCCAGTAGTTGGGCTTCAGGCATCCCGACGCGGCGGGACCGGAAATCAATTCGGGGATTTTCGGGCTGTCCACCCCGGTGTAGGGGTTCATCACCATCAGCAGCGCGTCGTTCCGCGCCGTGCCGCGAACCATGGAGCCCGTGTCAAAAATCGGCTCGTGGATGAGACGGCCGTTCTCGTTCATGTTGGAAACGAGCGTGTATTTGCCGTTGTGCTCGGCGGACGCGCTGGCCGCGTTGGCGGCCTGCACGATGCGACCCTCGGCCAGCACCACCGAACCCATGAGCTTGATCATGCCGGGCGTGCCGTTGCCGGCCGCGCCGCCGTTGCCGCCGTCGCCACCCTTGCCGCCGTTGCCGCCCTTGCCCCCATCGCCGCCCTTGCCGCCGGCCGCGCCGTTGCCCGCCGCCACGCCGCCGATCTGGCCCGCGCCGCCGCTCTGGCCCGCGCCGCCGCTCCTGCCGAGGGCCCTGGCGCCGCCCGCGGCGGGTGCCGCGGCGTTCACGCTGAAGGTGCTGCCCGTGACCCTGAGGAGGCCCTGGGCCGCAAGAATGAACGCGCCGCCACCGGAGGCGCCCGTCGCACCCGCGCCGCCGCCGCCGCCCACGCCGCCGGAACCGCCCGCGCCGCCGCCGCCACCAACACCCGCGACTCCACCGTCAACCTGTCCGGAACCGGCAGTACCCACGGTGCCGTTCGAACCGGCAACGCCGTTCAGGCTCGACGTGGTCACCGTTCCCGCGGAACCGGAGAGCAGACCGGAAGCGCCGCCACCGCCGCCACCGCCCGCGCCGCCGCCCGCGCCGCCGCCGCCGCCGCCACCACCGCCGCCGCCGCCGCCCTTGCCGCCCACTCCGACAAAGGGCCAAATACCCGTGGATTTGCCGCCGCCACCGCCGCCGCCGCCACCGCCGCCCGCGCCGCCGGAAGCGCCACCGCCACCACCACCGCCGCCGCCACCCGCACCGCCGCCGCCGCCGTGGCCGGCGGCAAGCACAAGATCATCCGCCGCGGCGGTAAACTGGGCCGCCCCACCCTGGCCGCCGTCCGCGCCATCCGCCGCCGCATCACCGTCATCACCGGGCGCACCAAGGCCGCCGGGCTGGCCCACCGCCGCATCCTGGCCAAGATAGGCGCCCCCGGCACCGCCGGAACCGCCGCCGCCGCCGCTTACCTGCGTGCCTGCGGCACCCGCCGAGCCGCCCATGCCCAGGGCTCCGCCCGCGCCGCCAAAGCCCGCCGCGCCAAAGCCCGCCATACCATCAAGACCCACGTCACCGCCCAAGCCCGAATCGCCCTGGGTTGCCACGAGACCATTGGCACCCTCCACGCCACCATCGCCGTTTGCGCCGTTGTTGTTGAACAACTGGCCCGGACTTCCATTGCCGCCGTTGCCGCCACCACCGCCCGCGCCGCCAATGTTGCCGGCACCGCCGTTGCCGCCGCCGCCGCCCGTGCCGCCAGCACCGCCCATGCCGCCACCCAGCGTTCCGGGGGAGACAAAGGTGTGGGGCAGCCATGTCAGGTCACCCGTGGCGGTGATGGAAAGGGGACGGCTGCCCACCACGGTGACCACCACGCCGGCACCGACGGACAGGTTGGCAAATTCAAACTTGGCCACCCCTGACTCCACGACACCGGTCTGGGTTTGCACGCCCCAAGTCATGGTAAGCGTGTCAGTGTTGATGACAAGGTTGCCGGAAGTGACGTTCCAGTCACCAAGAACCCCCGAACTTTCGTAAAGGGCCGGCTGGGCCATGGCCGCTCCGCACGCCGCAAAAAGGGCGAGGAGGCACGCCACGGCAAAAACACGGGAGGCAAGACGGAATTTCATACACTTACCCTTCCATCATTCATGTTCGCACATGCACACATTTTCTGACACCCTAGACTTGGCACAGGAAAAAATCACCCGTTAGTTTCCTGTGCATTGACCTCAATAAAATTGTAACTCCAAACCGACAAAAAAGCAATAACCTGCAAAAAGTACGATAAATAATCTCTTCGTCGAAGATTAGTATACTAAACATTTGTTATGCTGTCAAGTCTGTTCGGGGTTTTTTACGGAGGGGCCAGGCTGGATCTACGAAGTAAATCCTTGGAAAACAGGCCGCCAACCCATCCCCATAAAAGCAGCGGGGTTGCCGCATTACTTGCGACAACCCCGCACATTGCACAGTATTCGGTTTTTAACGGCGGCGGCGCAATACCCGGACTCCGGCAAGAGCCAGCGCGCCCGCACCGGCGAGGAGGACAAAACCACCCGCAACCGGCAGTGAATTGACCACTGTAAGATCACATGTACTGACAATGAGATCAGTGTGGCCGTCAAAGATGTTCACCCGGTAAACCGCATCGTCATCCATCTCGACCTCGTCGAACACGATCTCCGAACCGCCCGGGAAGTTTCGGGTGGCGGAGATGTGCGCGCCGTTCTTCTGCCAGTCATAGACCACCGGGGAATGGCCGCCCGTGGTCTGCACCCGGAGGGTATAGGGCTCGCGGGTGAAGGCGGTGGCGGTGGCGGGCAACCCCTGCACGAGGGTCAGGTGGGCGGCCAGTTGAATCACCGCGTTGTTGGACGGATAGGCGCCGCGGTCGTCGGTGACGACGCACCAGTAGGTGCCCGCGTCGGAGGCGCGCAGGTTGGTCAGCGAGAGCGTGGTGGAATCGGCGACGCCCACATTGGTGACAACACCGCTGCCGTTGTCGCGCTTCCACTGGTAGTGCTTGGTGCCCTTGCCGTTGACGGCGGTGACCGAGAGGGTCAGGCTGCCGCCGTAGTAGGCCTTCGCGGAGACGGGATGCGCCAGGAAGGTGACCAGTTGCCCGGCGTAGAAGTTCTTCTGCGCCACGGCCTGCCCCGCGCTGTTCGACACCGTGCAGGTGTAGAGCCCCTCGTTTTCGGCCACCACGTTGTTGATGCGCAGGATGCGCGAGGTGATGCCGAGGATGTTCACCGCCGTGATGGGCGCGCCGTCCTTCGTCCAGAGATAGGTGAAGGGGGACGTGCCGCCGGACACCTCGACGGTGAGCGTGGCGTTGGTGCCGAGCTGCGCCGCGCCGGTGCTCGGGTTGGCCGTGATCCCGGAGATGACCGGGGGATCGTTCACGGTGAGCGTGGCCGGATTCGAGGTAATCTGCCCCTCGACGCCGCTGAGCACGCAGGTGTAGGGGCCCTCGTCGGACTGGGCCGCCGCGGCGATGTTGTAGGAGATGGTCCAGCCGGGTTCGGAAACGTCAAGGGTGCCCCCGGCGGCGGGGTCGGTGAGGTTGATCCCGTTTTTGCGCCACTGGTAGGTGATGGGCTTGGTGCTCGTGGCGCCCACCTCGACGGAGAAGGTCACGGGATCGCCCGGATCCACCGTCTGCGAAACGGGATGCGTCAGGATGGACGGATCGCCGAAGCGCAGGTTGGCGGTGTTTGTGAGCACGGAACCGTCGGGGCCGTAGACCTTGCAATAATAGTCGCCCACCTTGGTGTCGTCCACGCCGGTGATGGTGAGGGTGGCACCCGTGCCAATGGCCGCGGGCTCACCCGCCTTGTACCACTCATAGTAGGGGGCGCTGCCAACCGCGGCGGCGGTGAAGACCGCCGTGCCGCCATAGGGCACCACCTGGTTGACGGGATGCGTGATGATCGCCGGATCCAGCACCGCCAGGTTGGCATGGTTGGTGTACACGGCGGACGCGCCGGACTCATAGGCGTTTTCGATAATGCAACGGTAGCCGCGCACCGGCCACAGGTTCGGCTCGTCGGCGTTCTCCGCGTTTGCGATGGTCAGCGTGCTGGTCGGTCCGGCGTTCACGATGGTGAAGTCGGGCCTGCCCTCAACGCTCAGGTTGGCCTGGTCAATCCAGGTGAACTGGATGTTGTTCAGCGAACCGCCCACAGTGACCGAGTAGGTCGCCGTTGCGCCGTAGTTCACCGTCTGGCTGACCGGCTGGGTGAGCACCGTGAGGGGCTCATAGACGGTGATGGTGGCCCAGTTGGAGTACACCCAGTCGTTGGCCTCCACACCGGTGGTGTTCGCGGCGATGCTGGCCGCGTTCTTGACCTTCAACCGGTACTCGCCGGAGTTCGCCAGCACCGCGCCGCCGCTGAGGGGCACGGTGATGGAGTCGTTGAGCACGGATTTCGTGCGCGAGGTCACCAGCTCCTCGCCGCCCGCGCCAAGGTTTTTCACCCACACATACTCAAAGTTGGGCGTGCCCGCGCTCAACTGCACGGCTAGCGCCGCGTTCCCGCCCACGGGGATGTTCGCACCCGCCGGGTGCAGGGAGATCACGGGGGGATCGTTGACCGTCAGCGCCACCGTGGAGGACTGGAAGGTGCCGTCCGGGCCGGTGATGTCGCAGCGGTACGAGCCCTGATCCGCCTCCAGCACGCCGGTGATGGACAGGGAGGCCGTCTGCGCACCCGCGATGACGGAACCCTGCGGGGTGACGCCATCCGCCAGGGCCACGCCCCCCTTGTACCACTGGTGCAGGGTCACGGTGCCGCGGGTGGTGATGGAGAAGGACACGTTTGCCAGCGGGTTGACCGTCTGGGCGGCGGGCTGGGTGATGATCGCGGGATCGATCACATTGAGCGTTCCCGAACCCAGCGCCGTCGAGCCGGTGACCGAATCCGTCACCACGCAGTCGTAGGAGCCCTCGTCGGCGTTGCGGCAGTCACCAATGGTCAGCGTGGGCGTGTTCACCCCGCTGTACTTCGGGCCGTCGGTGAGGTTGGACCCGTTGAAACGCCACTGGTACTGGAGGGATATGCCGGAGGCGGTGGCCACGGTGAACTGGGCCGCGCCCTCCGCGTTCACGTTCTGGGAGGCGGGCTGCACCTGGGGCTGCTGGAGCACCACCACAAGGGAGCCCGCGGGCACGGCGGTGGACCATGCGCGGCCCGCGGCGAGTGCGCCCGCCGTGCCGCCGGAGCCGGAGATCAGCACCGGCGCGTTGTTGCCGATTTTCACCGCCACGCCGGTGGCTGTGGCGGTGAGATAGTTCTTGACAACCAGCTGGTCATATCCGGCGAAGACGGACTCCCCGGTGGACTCGCGCAGCACGCAGGCGCGCAACTTGCCGTTGTCCGGGATAATCGTGTTTACCTGCGCCTCGTTCCAGAAACCGGACTTGAGCCAGCCCAGCGCGGCCGGGCCGCCCTCCAGTTCGGGAATCTTGGGGGTGTCAACCCCGGCAAGGGGGTTGGCCGCCATCAGCAGGCTGTCGTTCCGCGTGACGCCCTGCACGATGGCCGCGCCGCCGGTGGTGTCCATGATGGGGTAATGGGCCGCGCGCGCGGCGTCGTTCATGTTGGAAATCCAGGTGAAGCGCCCGTTGTGGTCCGCGGCCGCGCTGGCCACATTCTGCGCCTCAACGCGCCTGCCCTCGGCAAGCACCACGGAACCCATGAGTTTGATCATGCCGGGCGTGCCGTGGCCGGCGTTGCCGCCCGCGCCGCTGTTGCCGCCCTTTCCGCCGCCGCCGCCCGAACCGCCATTGCCGCCGAGGCCGCCGGGACGTCCATTCGCGCCGCCCTCGCCGGTGGAGCCGTTGCCCGGGGTGCCGCCGGAGAAGCCCGCAGTTCCCGAGCCGCCCGCCTGGCCTGTTGTAACCCCGCCGCCCGACGCGGGCGAAGCCGCACTGACGCTAAAGGTGCTGCCAATGGTTTTCAAGAGGCCCTGGGCGGCCAGCACAAAGGCGCCGCCGCCGGAGGCGCCGGTCCCGCCGACACCGCCATTGCCGCCGCTGCCGCCGCTGCCGCCGCTGCCGCCCGCGCCAACCGCGCCACCCTGGCCCTCGGTGCCGCGGTTAACGCCGTTGGTGCCGTTGCCGCCCGCCGCGCCGCCCGTGGGATTAAGATCAACCGCAGTGATGCCTCCCGCGACACCCGGCACGGAACCGCTGGCGCCGGCGGCACCGCCGGCACCCGCCGCGCCGCCCCGGCCGCCCCGGCCGCCGCCGCCGCCGCCGCCGCCGCCGCCGCTGTCGCCAGGAGAACCAACCCAGGTCAATGCGCCAAAGGTGGCGCCGCCACCGCCACCGCCGCCGCCACCACCACCGCCACCACCACCGGAACCGCCGCCCGCACCACCGCCACCGCCACCACCGCCGCCGCCACCACCACCATTGCCCGCCGCAAGGGTCAAATCATCGGCGGCGACACTAAACACCGCCGCCTGACCCGCGCCACCGCCATTGCCATTGCCGGCGTCCGTGCCCGCATTGCCCCCTGTGCCGGGCAAGCCGGGGCCGCCGGAATTTCCCTGGTTGTTGGGATAGGTTCCTAAACTTCCGCCGCCGCCGCCACTGCCGCCGCCAACCTGTTCGCCCTTGAGCCCCTTCCCCCCCTTGGCACCGAGGACACCGCCGCCGCCACCGCTGCCAAAACCGCCATAACCAAGCTGGCCGGAAGCGCCCGCCTCACCGTCGAAACCATCGGCGCCATCATTGCCCGCCAATCCGGGCTGGCCCGGCTGGCCGGAGGCACCGGAATACCCGTCCGCATGGCCGGGATTGTTCTCACCCCCGTCACCACCGTTGCCGCCGACACCGCCGTTGCCGCCAGAACCGCCAGGACCGCCGCTGCCCCCCGCGCCGCCGTTGCCGCCCTTGCCGCCCATGCCGCCGCCGAGCGTGCCGGGGGCGACATAGGTGTGGGGTAGCCAAACCAGATCACCGGTGGCGGTGATGGAAAGGGGTTTGGAGCCTGTGACCGTGACGCTCACCCCCTGGGACACGGTCAGGTTGGCGAAGTGAAACACCATCACACCGGCGGTGTCCACACCGTTCCTTGTCTGGGCACCCCAAGTCATCACACCGGTGTCGGTGTTGATGGTGAGCGCGCCGCCGGTGACATTCCAGTCGCCCAGGGAGCCGTTGCTCTGGTAGATTTGGGCTGAAGCCGGAATGGCCGCCAATAGCATGGCGATGACCGCAACCAGCGACAGCCACCCCCTGCGGTTCGCGGACAAAGATTGGACCTGTAAACAACGCATGACCTCGTCTCCCTGCACACTGTTGACCTGAAACGGACACACGGATTCAGATGAGAACCCATGACCACTCATTGATTAAACCGCCAGCCCAGCCCTGAACATGCGGGCCTGCCCCGGCTCACACAGCAACAGAAATCCCGCCAACAAAATCACCTGCCTCAACCTGAAAAAAAAGAGACATCTCTTTGGTTTCAAAGGGGAATTATAGAATTTCTCCCATGGAAAAGCAACAGCATTGGTTCAATCAATAAGCGTTTAAGGCGTTGCCAAATTTGGACTTATTTTTGACGCCGCATCAAGGTAAGCCCTGGCCCGCTCCGCCTGCCCCTGTGATTCCAGCACCCGCCCCATATTGTAATTGGCGGCGGCGTTTTGCGGGTCTATGCCAATGGCACGGTCATACCACTCCGTGGCCTTGTCCAGCCTTCCGGCCTTGGCGTAGATGGTCCCGATGTCCACGCAGGCTTCCGCCGTCGGTGAATTCTCCTTTACCGCCTCAAAATGGGGCTCCGCCTCGGCCATTCGCCCCATCACCGCCAGGGTTCGTCCGATATTTAAATCAGCAAAGGGATCCTTGGCGTGGATTTCTTTTGCCTTTTTGTACAATTCCAACGCCTCTTCATACTTCTTTTGTGCAAAGGCCACATTACCGAGATTGTTGTAGGCGAGTGGGAAGGAGGGAATGAGCCGGATTGCCTCCTCAAAGTGTTTCTTCGCCCCGTCCAAATCCCCGGTTTTAAACAGGTGGTAGCCCAGGCTGTTGTGCACATCCCCATCCTCGGGATGATCCTGAAGCGCCTTTTCATAGGCGGGCAGGGCCTCCTGAGGCCGGCCCAGTGTCAAGAGTGCGGCGTCAAGATTGTTCAGGGCCAGCAGGAAGTTGGATTTGAGCGCCAGAGCGTCCCGGAAATGCGCCAGGGCCTCCTCCGTCCTGCCCTGTTTGAGCATCTCATGGCCCATGTTGTTGTGCACCAGGGGGTTTTCGGCGTCCACCTCAAGCGCCTTGCGGTACATGGCCATGGCCTCGTCGGACCGACCCATGCGCGAGAAGAGCAAACCCAGATTATTGGGGATGTGTGAATTTTTCGGGCTGTTGGCCATGGCCTGCCTGTAGTTTTCAACGGCATCATCAAACCGCCCCTGGGATTCGGCCAGCCGGGCAAGGTTATAGTTGGCGTATTCGTCGGTGTCGCGTGTTTCCAGCGCGGCCTTGTACTTTTCGGCCGCCTCGCCGGTGCGGCCCTGCTCCGCCAGCAGGTTGCCCCAGTTGTTCAGGGCAAGGGTGAAGTTGGGGGCGATTTCCAGCGCCCGGCGGTAATGCTCCTCCGCCCCGGCGGGGTCCTCCGCGCCGATGAGCAGGGCCAGGTCGTTGTGCGACCGGGCATCATCCGGGTTCATGCGCAGCGCCTGCTCGAAAAATCCGTGCGCCTCGGCGTTGCGCCCCTGCGCGACGAGTTCCCGGCCCATCAGGTAATGGAGGTCCTGGTTGTCGGGATCGATGTTGAGCGCCTCCTGGAAGCGTTTTTCCGCCTCCGCCTGTTTTCCCTCGGCGGCGAGTATTTTCCCCATCTTGTAGAGGACATAGCCGAAGGTGGGCGCGACGCGCAGCGCCTCCTGGTAATGGCGCATGGCCCCCTCGTTGTCGCCCGCGTCCGAGAGGAGCTGCCCCAGTTCATTGTGCGCCCGGGCATCATCAGGATTGAGTTTCAGCGCCTCCTCGAAACGGGCGCGGGCCTCGTCTTTTCTTCCCGCCACCACCAGTTCGCGGCCCAGCAAATAATACACGTCCTGGTTTTCGGGATTGGCGGCAACGGCCTCCTCGTAACGGCGGATGGCCTCGTCGCGGCGGCCCATGACGGCAAGGAGGCGGCCCAGCCGGTCAAGGGCGTGGGCAAAGCCCGGCTGCACGCGCAGCGCCTCCTCGTAGTGTTTCATTGCCTCCTCGTAGTTCCCCTGATCCGCCCAGAAGGCGCCCATCTCGTTCTGGGCGCGCGCGTCGTCCGGGTTGAGGCGGATGGCCTCCTCGTACTGGTGGATGGCGTCCTGCACGCGCCCCTGCTTCGCCAGTTCGCGGCCCCAGAGGTAGCGCGCGTCCTGGAAGGCGGGATCAATGCGCACGGCCTCGGCGAAATGGTGCATGGCCTCGCCGGACTGCCCCTGCTCGGCCAGCTCGCGGCCCAGTTCGGCGTGGACGTATTTCAGGTCCGGGTTGAGCCGGAGCGCCTCACGGTGCTGGCGCACCGCCTCTTCCTTGTTGCCGATGCGGCTGAGTTCCCTGGCGAGCAGGAACCGGGCCCCGTCCAGGTTGGGGTCTGTTTTCAGGGCCTCCCCCAGCTGGGCCATGCCCTCCTCCGACCTGCCCGCCGCTATCAGTTCGCGGCCGAGCACAAAACGGACATATTTCTGGTCCGGATTCTCCCCCAGCGACTTCTTGAAACGGTCAAACATCTCCTCACGGCGGTCCATGGCCTTCATGGCGAGGCTGATGTTGCTGATCACATCGCCGTAGTCGGGGGCCACGCGGAGCGCCTCCTCAAAATGCGCCAGCGCCTCCTCGTTGCGGTTCGCGCGCAGGAGCAGCTCGCCCAGGGCGTTGTGGGCCCGCGCGTCATAGGGGTTGAGTTTCAGCGCGTCCTCGAAATTGGACACCGCCGCGTCCGTGTCGCCCCTGCGCTCCAGCACCGCACCCAGCCGGTAGAGCACGTCCTGGAACTTGGGGTCCTTGCGCAGGGCCGCCCGGTACTGGTCCACCGCGTCGTCCAGCCTGTCCGCGGCGGCAAAGGCGTTGCCCAGCCGCTGGTGCATGTAAGGCGCGGCCTGATCCAGCGCCAGCACCTCGCGCCCCTCCGCAAGGGCCTGCTCCAAATTGCCGGTGCGCAGGTGGGAGTCGGCGCGCTGGTAATGCCAGCGGGCCAGATCGGGCGTGTAGGGAATCCACTGGATGGAGAAAAGGACGAACAGCCCCGCCAGCAGCGCCAGGCCAAGGCCCGCCATGACCGGACGCCGCTCCCGTAACCATGCCGCAATACGCCAGACACCATAGCCGCCGATGAGGAACATGAAGGGAATCATCGGCAGGCGGGCGCGCCCGTTGACAAAGAAGGGGAGGAAGGACAGGAGGTACATGGCCACAAAAACAAGAATCAGCGACAGCAACTGGAAGGGCGTGGCACCTTCGGCGCGTTCGGAAACCGCGCCGCGCCTTGACCGATCCACCGCCAGGAGGAGCAGTCCCGTCCAGAAAACCGCCGCAGCCAGGGCGAACCCGGGCAGGAACCGGAGGGGAAGGTAATGCCTCAGCTCATAGTGGACCACCTTGTTGCAGGTGATTTCCTCCGGTGTCCACAACAGCACCGCCTTTTGCAGCATGCGCCGCAGGGTGAGGCCGGGGTTGGCCTTCATGAAGTCCTTCGCCTTTTGGGCGAAATAATTGGAGGCTTCGGTGTGGGTGATGTCCGGACGGCCAAGCTCCTTTCCCGCACCACGCACCACATTAATATAGTCACGGGCGGACCAGTTGCCCGTGCCCTCCAGTTCCTGGAGGTAGGGCAGCCACGGCGTGACCCCGTCGGAGTCCTTGTCATTGCCGATGAGCAGGTTCTCGCCGAAATAGGTTGCGATGGGCACAAATTCACCCGAAACCACATAATTACGGATGGTGACCGGGATGACCACAAGGACGGTGGACAGGAGTAGCATCGTCCAGGCCAGGGGAATGCGCACCAGGGAGCGGCGCGACCAGGCCACCCAGACCATCCATGCGGCGGCCACGGGGCCCATGCTCAGGATGTTGGGGCGCATGAGCGCAAAGAAACCGAAGAGCAACCCCGCCAGCACCGCCCAGGCGGGGTTGAAGCGGCGCGACCAGCGCCAGAGGGCATAGATTATGGCGGGGGCAACGCACACAAAGATGGCGGGATCGTTCAGTTCCCCCTCCCAATAGACAAAAACCCCGTACACCGCCATGAGGAAGGCGGCGCAAAGCCCCGCCGCCGCGCCGAAAAGCATCCTTCCCAGCAGGAACACGATCACAATCGCGAGCAATCCCAGCGCCGTGTTGAGCAGGCGGGGGGCCAGATAACTGCCGTCGGTGAAGAAATAGATGACGGTGAGGAGATAACCGTAGCCGGGCGGGCGGAAGAAGGGGGTGGTCTCCATTTCGGGGTCGGTTTCGCCGGGGCGCACCGACCAGTCGCCGCTGAGCAGGGCGCGGGCGTAGTAATCCTGCGCCTCGGGATCCTGCTGCACCGCCGCGAAGTCCGGCGCCTGGGCCACCTCGGCCTGATACCAGCCCCGCAGGCAGAGGGCGAGCAGCAGAATCAGCGCAAGCCAGCGCCAGGGATGGCGCACACCGCCGGAGGGGGGCGCTTCAGGCTGAATTTCAGACATGGAAAAACCTTTCCAGCGCGGCGTCACGGCCCACAAAAACAAGGACATGCCCCGCCGCGCGGGCGGGTGCATGTCCATAAGCCTTTTCAGCGGGCACTCCGCCGTAAACTGCTTTTGTTAAAGGGCATACACGAAGGGGGACACGATGCCGGCGTTGCCCGCAAAGACAAAGAGCAGGCCCAGCAGCACCAGTGAAAGAAGAATCGGCGCAAGCCAGAATTTCTTGCGCACCCGCATGAAGGCCCAAATTTCCCTGAGAATTTCCATAACCCGCCAAACTCCTGCAAATTAATGCCATTAAACCGTTTATATAAATTCTACGGGGTGGCGGGGTGGTGTGTCAAGCGGCGAAGGGACCGCCGCGCTCATCCGCAGGCCCACATAATGGGTGGACAGCATGGACAAAATGGACGGAATGGACCGCCAAGGCCCCCGCCATCCAGCGCATCATGTTAAACCTGTGCTTTCAGGCCTTGCCCACCAGATGCCGGTCCAGCCAGGCCAGCACCAGTTCCCGCATTTCCGGGAGTTCTTTGTGGCCGCAGTCAAAGAGTTCGATGCGGCAGTCCTCCGCCCGGCCACAGGCGGCATACAAGGGGGCCAGATGGTCGCGGACGCGTTCCACCCCGCTCGGAGGGGTGAGCTTGTCCTCGCGGCCGTTCAGGCTTAAATGGGCGCGGGGCACGATGAGCTCGTTGATTTGGGGCGTCGTGAAATGTTTCAGCAGTTCCGGCACATAATAATATATGCCGTGGCCTTTGAGGCCCTTTTCCTCGATCAGCGCGTCAAAGTCGGTGAGGCAGCACAGGTCAATGCAGCAGGATATCCGCTCATCCAGCGCCGCCAGCCACCATGCCTTGGTGGCCCCCATGGAAATGCCAAATGCGCCGATGCGGGCGGGATCCACCTCGGGCCGGGAGCACAGGTAGTTCAGCGCCTGCCATTCGTCAAAGAGCATCATCCCAAACAGCACCCGCCCCTTCCAAAGCATCTCCTTGAAGGTGTCCGCCTCCCCCCTGCCGCCGTCCTCCGGCCAGGGCATGCGCCCCCCGAAGCACCAACTGTCAATGGCCAGGGTGACGATGCCCTTTTCCGCGTACACGGGCGCGTAGGCGGGCATAACCTTGGTGCCCTCAAGCAGTTCCCGCCTGCCCACCGGATAGTCGCCGCCGTGCCAGTGCAGGTAGAGCATGGCGGGCGCGGGGGCTTTGACCTTGTCGGGCACCAGCATCAACGCTGGCACGGGCTGAAGACCGTTCAGTTCCAGCTCAAGATGCTCCAGCCGGTAGCCGTCGCGTTGTTCCGTCCGGAGCAGACGCGCCTGCGGCGGCTTCTTTTCGGGGAGCTCCCCCAGCAGGCCCCACAATTCCTTCCGTCTTTCCCGCTGCCGGGCGCGAAACGCGTCACAATCCATTGTTTCCTCTCCCGTTGCGGCCGCAAGGGGCCAACCCGCCGCCACGGCACCCGCCGCCGCGCCCCGCGCCAGAAATGTCCGCCTGTCCATGGATGCCATGTTCCTTTTCCTTGTGCATAGCGGGTATTTTGCGGCATCCACCAGTCCCATTCAACCATTCAGGACGCCGCCATGAATCGCGGGGGCGCATCTGCTATAATTGGCGCTCCCTTCAACCTTTTTGGAGATTTATCACCATGGACAAGCAGTCGGCGCTGGAACAGTTGGTGGCGATGTCGCATTATCTGGGCGATCCGGGGCGGACCTACGCCATACTGGGCGAGGGCAACACCTCGGCAAGGATTGACGGGGATACTTTTTACGTGAAGGCGTCTGGCACGAGCCTGGGGACGATGGGGGAAAAGGACTTTCTTGAGGTGTCCATTTCGAAGGTCACCGCCATACTGGACGACCCGTCGGCAACGGACGCGGACGTGGCGGCGAACCTGCGCGCCTCGCTGATTGATCCGGAGGAGCGGCGCATGCCGTCGGTGGAGACGATGATGCACGCCCTTTTGTACCAGTACCCCGAATACAACTTCATCGGCCACACCCACCCAGTGTCGGTGAACGCGCTGATGTGCTCGCTGCACGCGAAGGAGGCGGCGGAGGGCCGCCTGTGCCCGGACCACGTGGTGGTGCTGGGCCACAAGTCGGTGTTTGTGCCCTATGTGGACCCGGGACTGGTGCTGGCACGGGAAGTGCGGGCGCGGGTGCGGCGTTATGTGGAGGAGGAGGGCGTGCTGCCCAAGACGCTGATGCTTGAAAACCACGGCATTTTCGCCCTCGGCCCGAACGTGAAAACGGTGACGAACGTGACGGACATGGGCGAGAAGATGGCCAAGGTGCTCATCGGCGCTTACAGCATCGGCGGGCCCAAATTCATGACGGAGGCGGACATCCGCCGCATCGACAACCGCCCCGACGAGAAATACCGGCAGAAGGTGATTGCCTGACCCAACCCGCTTCCGGCCCCGCCGGAACGCACCGGAGAACATGACGTGTCCAAGCTGGAAAAATACAAGCAAGCAGACGCCGCCCTTCCCCAGACCTACCAGGCGTGGCAGGTGTTCGGCGCAGGCCTGGAAAACGTGGGCCGCGACGGAAAGCCGGTGACGGTGCCGCTGCGCGCGCCGAAGGACGATGAAATCCTCATCCGCGTGGACGCGCTGGGGCTGTGCCTTTCGGACATGAAGATCATCGCCCAGGGCGGCAATCACCCGCGCCTGCGGGGCCGCGACCTGGCCAATGATCCCACCGTGCTGGGCCATGAATGCGCCTGCACCGTGGCGGCGGTGGGCGCGGACTGGAAGGACACCTTCACCCCCGGCCAGCGTTTCATCGTGCAGGCCGACATTTATTACAAGGGCGTGGGCTACGCCTTCGGCTACATGATCCCCGGCGGATTGGCAGAATACGCCTATCTGGACGGGCGCGCGCTGGCGGGCGACGAGGGGTGCTACCTGCTCCCGGTAAAGGCCGAAACGGGCTACAGCCAGTCGGCCCTGTCCGAGCCGTGGGCCTGCGTGGAGATGTCCTACAACCTTGACGACCGCCGCACCCTGACCGGCAAGGATGCGCTGGTGGTGACCGCCGCGGCGGACGCCTGGAAGGCGAAACTGCCCGGCGCGGCGGTGATCGGCCCGGACCTTGCGGGGCTGGGCGAGGGCACCTTCGACGACATCATCATTGAAAATCCCGCCCCGGCGGCGGTGGAGGCGCTAGGCGCGCGGCTCAACCCGAACGGCGTGATGTGGCTGCTCGGCGAAGCCGCCGAAGACGGGCTGGTCTCGCTCGACGTCGGCGCGGTCCACTACCAGAACAAGCGCTATTACGGCGGCGGCGACACCCTTGAGGCGGTGGCGGGGCTGGCGGCGCGCAACGACCTGCTGCCGGGCGGCCGGTCGCTGTTCATCGGCGCGGGCGGACCCATGGGCCAGATGCACGTGCAGCGCGCGATTGAAAAGGCCGACGGCTCGAAGCGCGTGGTGGTCACGGACCTTGACCGGGGCCGGCTCGACCATATCGTGAACCGTTTCGGCGACCTGGCGGCGAAGCGCGGCGTGGAGCTGTTCACCCTGGCCCCGACGGATTTTGCGTCGCAGGACGAGATGAACGGACGCATCAGGGAACTGGGCGGCGCGGAGGGCTACACCGACGTGGCCGTGCTCGCGCCGGTGCCCGCGCTGGTGCGGCAGGCCTTTGAGCTTTCGGCGGACAACGCCTTCGTCAACCTCTTTGCGGGGCTGGCCACGGGCACCATGGCCCCCGTGCCGCTGTCGAAGCTGTGCCGGGGCGTGAAGATGATCGGGTGCAGCGGATCGCGCATCAGCGACCTGCGCAAGGTGCTGGAGATGGTGGAGGCGGGCGGCCTCGACAGCAACCGCAGCGTCGCCGCCGTGGGCGGGATGGACGCGGCCCACGACGGGCTCAAGGCGGTGAAGGAGGCGAAGTACCCCGGCAAGACCATCATCTACACGCAGATACCGTCGCTGCCGCTGATGCCGCTGGAGGAATTGAAGGACAAACTGCCCGAGGTGGCGGCGAAACTGAGCCCCGAGGGTGGCTGGACCAACGAGGCCGAGGCGGCCCTGCTTGAGAGGTGCATGAAATGAGCCTGCTTGAGGGAAAGAAAGCGGTTGTCACCGGCGGGGCGCAGGGCCTGGGCGCGGCTATCACGGAGCATCTGGCGGAGGAGGGTTGCGACGTCGTCGTGTGGGACGTCAACCTGGCCCAGGCGCTGGCCACCTCGGCGGACGTAGCCGGGAAGACCGGGCGCATGGTCACGGGCCGCGCGGTGGATGTGACCGACGCCGACGCCGTGCGCGACGCCGTGGACGAGGCGGTGGCGCTCATGGGCCGGCTGGACATCATGGTCTGCAATGCGGGCATCCTCATCGCGGGAGACTCGATAGAGTTCGACGCGGCCAAATGGCGCAAGGTGATAGACGTCGATCTCACGGGCTATTTCCTGTGCGCCCGCGAGGCCGCCCGGGTCATGGTGCCGAACAACAGCGGCTCCATCATCCAGATCAACTCGAAATCGGGCAAAAAGGGCAGCTTCAAAAACAGCGCCTACGCCGCCGCCAAGTTCGGCGGCATCGGCGTCACCCAGAGCCTGGCCTTTGAATTCGCCGAGCGCGGCGTGCGGGTCAACGCCATTTGCCCCGGCAACCTGCTCAACTCGCCCCTGTGGGTGAACAGCCTGTTCAAGCAGTACGCCGCAAACCAGGGCATCACCGAGGAGCAGGTCCGCCAGAAGTACATCGACCAGGTGCCCATGAAGCGCCCCTGCGAATACCGCGACGTCACCAACGTGGTGGTGTTCCTGGCCAGTGACATGTCGGGCTACATGACCGGACAGGCCATCAATGTCACCGGCGGCCAGGAAATGAAATAAGTCCGGGGGTGTAAACCGAAAGCGCGCGCCGCCGGTCCAATCCCCCGCGGACACAACCGTCCCGGAGACCAGAACCATGTTGACCAGCATCGGAATCGCCGTGGCCATGACCCTTTTCAGCGCGGATGCGGATGTTTTCAGGGCGGGCGCCGCCCTGCGTGTCATCACCCCCGACCCGCTGCTGCCCGTATCGGGCGGCATGGGCGAGCCGGAGCCGGTGAAGGAAAAGTACGGCGACCTGTTCGCGCGGGCGCTGGTGCTGGAGAAGGGCGGCGTGCGCACGGCCCTGGTGAGCGTGGACAACCTCGGCTGGCCGATGGTGCTGGGCGACAGGAGCCGCGCGAAGATCAAGGGCATCCCCCCGGAGAACGTGCTGATCGCGTGCACCCACACCCACAGCGCGCCCGACGCCTACGGTTTCCCTGATCTCAGCGGCAACAACGGCGCGGATCTTCCCTGGCTCGACAAATGCTGCGATCTCATCGCCGAGGCGGTAAACGAGGCGGTGGAAAAGCTCGAACCGGCGTCGCTGAAAATCGCCGTGGGCGAGGCAAAGGGCAAAATCGCCTACAACTATTACGCGCCGCAGCTCTATGATCCCCGCTGCGGCGTGATTCAGGCCGTCGCCACCACGGGCGACCGCAAGGACAAGGTGATTGCCACGCTTGTCAACTACGCCATCCATCCGGAGGTCATCGGCAACGACAAGGGCCTGCTCGGCCCCGACCTCTGCGGATGGCTCTACAGCCGCGTCGAGGAGAAGACGGGCGGCATGGCAATCTTCATGAACAGCGCCCAGGGCGGCATGGTCACCGCGGACAACCGCGACCCGAACGGCGGCGATGACATGGAGGTGGTGGAGGAATGCGTGCGCATCGGCACCCTGCTGGCCGACGAGGCGCTGCGCATCGTGGCGGACGCGCCGGCGCAGGAGAATCCCGACCTTTACTGCGCGGCAAAGCCCATCGCGTTCGAGCTGGAGTCGCCGCTGATGCGCACCGTCATCCGCATGTCCCCGCTGGGCTTCCAACTGGGCGAGACCGACCCCTACGTGACGCGGCTGAACCTGCTCAACATCGGCACCGCGCAAATCCTCACCATCCCCGGCGAGGCGCTGCCGAACATCGGCTACTATGTGAAGCGGAACATGCCCACGCGGCACCCCTTCCTCTTCGGCCTGTGCAATGACGCCATCGGCTACATGCTCACCTCGGTGGACTTCCGCAGCTTTGAGCGCTACGAGTACATCAGCGAGACATGCCTCGGCGAAAAGACCGGCGACACCTACATCGCCGAGGCGTTGAAGCTGGTGGCCGAAAGCCCCAAGCCGAAGCCGTAAGGCCGCACATCCCGCATGTTTATTTGAACGCCAGCACAAAGGCGCGCTGTTCCGTTGTTTCCGGACTGGAACGGTAGCCGGTAGGATCGCCCCGGCGCAGTTCCGCCAGGCGCTTGAGCGCGGCGGCACCGGGCCAGCCGTGGCGCGCCAGCCAGCAGCCCACGATCACCCCCGTGCGGCCGATGCCGCCCCAGCAGTGCACCATCACGGGCCGGCCCGCGCCGATGTTTTCGTCTATCTCGGCCAGAATGGTTTCCACCAGCGCCGCTTCGGGCACGGACAGATCGCGGATGGGATGCCTGACCATCACCGTCTCCGGCGGAAGCATCTGCCGGTAGGGCGCAAAGGGCTTTCCCTGATAGTCCGTCTCATCCTCCTCCATGAGGTTGATGACATGCCGGATGCCCGCCGCCGCCAACCCGTCCACCCGCATCCTGGTGACCCCGGGATTCAAATCGCCGGGGTAGCACCCCGCCAGAAACACCCCCGGCTCCACCCAGTAGGTTCTGTCCCACGGCTTGTTCATGGTGTTTCTCCTCTTGCGGCTGGAGTCTGCCGCATGGACATGCCGCGCATCATCCCGTGCGGCGCGGCTTCAGGTCGCCCGTTCCCGCCCGTTTATTGTACGATATCCAAACCGCCGCCGGGGCGGCAAAGGGAGCGTTCATGCGTTTTTGGTTGGTCATGCTTGTCGGAGTGCTGTTGTTCGGCCTCACCCACGGGGTGCGCCGGATGATGGTTTCCCCGCAACCGCAAACACCGGCGGTCCAATCCCCCGCGGACACCCCGGCGACGCCACCACAGCGCATTATCTCCCTGTCGCCGGGCATCACGGAAGTATTGTTTGCCGTGGGCGCCGGAAACCGGGTGGTCGGCGTGACCAATTATTGCGCATGGCCGGCGGAGGCGCTGGACCGGCCAAAGGTGGGCGGCTTTCTTGATCCCAATTATGAGGCCATGGTGGCGCTGCGCCCGGACCTGGTGCTGCTGATGCCGTCGCACCGGGACCACCGCGCGGAACTGGAACGGCTCGGACTGCGTTACGAGGTGGTGGACCAGACCCGGCTGGAGGACATTCGCGCGAGCATACTCACCATCGGCGCGCTTTGCGGGAAAGAGGAACTGGCGCGCGGTATTGAGACGGAACTGGCGCGGCGGGTGGAGGTGGTGAAGACGCGCGCCGCGGCACTGCCCCGCCCCCGTGTGCTGCTGTCGTCGGGGCGGGACCTGCGATCCGGCACGCTGAACGAGGTGTACATCGTGGGGCCCACCACCTTCCTGGGCAACCTGCTTGCGCTGGCGGGCGGGGAGAACGTATTCACAGACACGACCATGGACTATCCGGCACTTTCCGGCGAGGCCATCCTCCGGCTGAACCCCGAGGTGATCGTGGAATTCACCAACGGCATTGAGGCGATGGGCGTATCCCGCGAACAGGTGGTGGCGGCATGGAAGGCGCTGCCCGGACTGGCGGCCGCGGAGAGTGGACGGATTGCCGTGCTCGACGGGGCGTATCTGACCATACCCGGCCCGAGGGTGGCCGACACGCTGGAGGCGCTGGCAGCGGCCATCCACCCCGAATGGGGGGACGCGCAATGACCGCCCCCGCCATTGAGGTGAAAAACCTTGCCGTGACCATGGACGGCGCACCCATCCTTTCGGAGGTGTCCTTTGCGGTGCGGCCCGGTGAGGCGTTGGCGATTATCGGGCCAAACGGCGCGGGAAAGACCACGCTCCTGCGCAGCCTGATGCGCATGGTGCGCCCCGCGTCGGGGGAAGTATCCGTGTTTGGCGAGCCGCTGGCACGGCTGTCCCAGCGGGAGCTGGCGCGGCGTGTGAGCTACGTGCCCCAGGCCGGGGAGCGCGCCATGCCCTTTACGGTGCGCGAGTTCATGCTCATGGCGCGCTACCCCCATCTGGGCGCGTTCTCGGGCTTTTCCACGCGGGACTATGAAATTGCGGATCAGGCCATGGAACGGTCCGGGGTGGCAGTTTTCTCCGCCCGCTCCATGGGCACGCTGAGCGGCGGCGAGCGGCAGAAGGTCTACATCGCGGCCGCGCTGGCCCAGGAACCCAGGGTGATGCTGCTCGACGAGCCCACCACCTTCCTGGACTACCGCCACCAGGTGGAGGTGCTCGAACTGGTGGACCAGCTGCACAGGACGGGGGGGCTCACGGTGGTGTCCGTGACCCATGATCTCAACCAAGGGGCGCTGGCGGGCGACCGCGTGCTGGCGCTCAAGGCGGGCAGGACGGCCTTTGACGGCACCCCCGCCGAACTGCTGGACCGACCGGAGGTGCTGGCGGGCATCTACGACACAGAGTTTGACCTGATCCCCCATCCGCACAACGGCACGACCATCGTCGCGCCCATCGTGGGGCGGCCATGAGCAGGCGCTGGGTGATGCCGCTGCTGGCGCTGGCCGCGCTGGCCTGCCTGCTGGGCTGCCCCTTCATCGGCATGAGGGGCGTGTCCCTCGCGGGCGTGCTTGATCCCTGGGGCCTGTCCACCGACTCGGTGGTGTTCTGGCGCATCCGCGTGCCCCGCACGCTCACGGCATTCCTGTCGGGCGCGGGGCTGGCCGCGGGCGGCATGGCTTTCCAGGCGCTCTTCCGCAACCCGCTGGCGACGCCGTACACACTGGGTGTGTCGAGCGGCGCGGCCTTCGGCGCGGCGGTCTATGTGCGGCTGGGCCTGTCCTTTTCGCTGCTTGGCGTTCCCGGCTCGTCGCTGGCCGCCTTCTTCGGGGCCGCAGCCACGGTGCTGCTGGTGTACCTGCTCACCCAGACGCGGGGCGGCTTCTCCACGTCCACCCTGCTGCTGGCGGGCGTGGCCGTCAGTTTTTTCCTGTCCAGCATGATCCTCGCGGTGCAGTACAGCGCCAACCTGCACGACTCCTTCCGGCTGCTCCGCTGGCTCATGGGCGGGCTGGGCATGGTGGGCTATGACGCCGTGCTGAACGTGCTGCCCTTTGCGGGCGCGGGGCTCGCGGCGGTGGCGCTCATGTCCAACGAGCTCAACCTGATCGCCACGGGCGAGGACCTCGCCATGAGCCGGGGCATGAACGTGGCCCGGTTCAAGCAGGGGCTCTTCGCCGCGGTCTCCTTCATGATCGGCGGCATCGTCGCCGTATGCGGCCCCATCGGCTTCGTGGGCATGATGGTCCCCCACATCTGCCGGCTCATGGTCGGCCCCGACCACCGGCGGCTCTTCCCCGCGTCGGTGCTCTTCGGCGGCGCCTTCCTCACCGCCTGCGACGCCCTGTCGCGCACCGTGCTCGCGCCGGTGGAAATCCCCGTGGGTATCATCACCGCCCTCATCGGCGGCCCCTTCTTCCTGTGGCTGCTGCTGGGCCGCCGTGGCGGCCGGGGCCTACTGTAGGCCAAACCGCGCCCCAAAGTCGCATTTAAGCCCGCACGTTTAGTATACTTCCCACTCTTTTGCGGGACAGCCCTGTCTTTAAGCGCCTTTTCCCGGGGGGCGCGGACGGGCGGAACTGATTTCACAGGAGATGTTTCCTTGGCGGATTTTGCTGAACGGACGGACAAGGCGGCGGTGGAGAACGGCACGGCGCTGATGCCAAAGTTTGACGCCGACGGCCTGGTGCCCGCCGTGGCCACGGACTACGCCACGGGCGAGGTGCTGATGCTGGCGTACATGAACGCCGAGGCGCTGAAGAAGACCATGGAACTCGGCGAGGCGGTGTACTGGAGCCGGAGCCGGAAGGAAATGTGGCACAAGGGCGCCACGAGCGGGCTGGTGCAGAAGGTGCGCGAACTGCGCATTGACTGCGACCAGGACGCGGTGTGGCTGCGGGTGGAGGCGGTGGGCGGCGCGAGCTGCCATGTGGGCTACCGCTCGTGCTTTTACCGCGCGCTGCCGCTGGGCGACGCGGCGAAGGACGGGTACACGCTGACTTTTGCGGAGAGTGAAAAGGCTTTTGACCCCGAAAAGGTCTACGGCAAGAAATAAAACAGACGGTTAAGGCCGCGCACACAACAGGGAGACTTGAGACATGGCAAGCAAGAAGCAGGGCAGCCGCGAGGGCATCATCCTGGAATGCACCGAAGCGCCGGGAACTTCCCGCTACATCACCGAAAAGAACAAGCGCAACGATCCGGAGCGCCTCGAGATCAAGAAGTACAACCCCGTGCTGCGCAAGCACACGGTGCACAAGGAAAAGAAGTAGTTTTCCCCCGTTCGTGTTTTGCGGCGGCCCTCCCCCACGCGCGGGAGCGCCGCCGTTTTCTTTCGCGCCCGGAATCGCCGGGGGCGGTGCGGTGTTTTTGCGGGTGGAGCGAGTCCGATGGATGACAGGCGCACGGCGCACATACTGCTGGCCCACGGCAGCCGCTCGGAGGAGGCCAACGCGGCCTTTTCCGCGATGGCCGGGCGCGTGGCGGCGCGGATGCCGGAACGGCGCATCCTGCGCGCGTTCTGGGAACTGGCCCGGCCCTCCCTGGACGAGATGGTCGGGGATGCCGTGCGCGCAGGGGCGGGGCGCGTGGTGGTGATGCCCTATTTCCTCTCCGACGGGGTCCACATGCGGCGGGACATCCCGGCGGCGCTGGAGCGGCTGCGGGGGGCGCATCCGGGCGTGGAAATGGTCCTGCTGCCGTCGCTGCAAAACGATCCCCTGCTGGAGGAACTGCTGGCGGCGCGCCTGGACGGCGCCTGAGTCAGTCCCCGAAGTACTCCCGGTGCTTTGTTTTCGCCTTTTCGCGGTGCTCTTTTGTGACGGACGCGGCAATGGTGGACACGGCGGCGGTGAGCACCCCCAAATCATCCACATACCCCACGCCGGGCACCAGGTCTGGAACGGCGTCCATGGGGAAAATGAAATAACCCAGCGCGCCCACAATCACTGTTTTGGCCCAGGCGGGCGTGTTGGGGTCGGCGGCGGTGTAGTAGAGGGTCAGGGCCAGTTCGGCGAAGGCCGAACCCGCCTGCCGGGAATATCTGCGCATCTTGTCCCACAGGCCGGACTCGCTGTACTCTTGGCCGAAGTCAACCGGTTTTTCTTCCATGACACTCCTCCAATCGTTTCTGTCCGGAGTATAACTATGCACGGTGGCGCTTTCAGGGTCAAACCATGGCAACAACCGGAACCTTAACCATAATTGAATTTCTCATTTGCCTTGCCGCTTCCTACCTTTTTGTTTTTTTGTAAAGCGCAGGATGCTTGATTCCATACGCGGAGGTACCCTTTTTGCCCGGCTGTTTTTGATCGGCTGGGGTAAGTTTTGGTATGCTGGTTCCGGTTAAAGGTCATCGGGGCTGCGAAATTGGACACACACCGGCGGGACAAGCGCGCCTGCCGGAATGTGGCATAATTTTTTAGCGGCGCAGTCTGGTGGTCAGGGAGTTTTATGGCCATGAGCCCTTCTTGCAGTTGTTCCGACGTGGAGGCCGTGGTGGCGGAGGTGGTTTCCCGCCATGCCGCCGGTCGCGGCAGCCTGATTCCAATTCTTCAGGACATACAGGAAGCGTTGGGTTATTTGTCGCCCGCGTCCCTGCGCGCGCTGGAAAAGCTGACCGGCATATCCGCCAACGAGGCCTACGGCGTGGCGACCTTCTACACCCAGTTCCGCTTCACCCCGCCGGGCAGGCACCGCGTCCAGGTGTGCAACGGCACAGCCTGCCATGTGCGCTCCGGCGGACAGGTGACCGAGGAAATCAGCCGCCAGCTCGGGGTGGGGGTGGGCGAGACGACGCCGGACGGCGAGTTCAGCCTGGAGCGGGTGGCCTGCCTGGGCTGCTGCGCGCTGTCACCGGTGGTGGCGGTGGACGGCAAGGTGCACGCGAATGTGACGCCGAAACGGGTTTCGTTCATCCTGAAAGACGGCATCGGCGGCGGAAAGGGGGAGAAATGACCAACCCCTTTTCGGCGGCCTTTGCCCGCGCGGAACAGGCCTGGGGCAACCTGCAAAACAGCGCCGTGCCCGTATTTTATGTGGGCGCGGCCACCTGCGGCCGCGCGGCCGGGGCGGGCGCGGTAATCACCCGTCTGAACGAGGAAATCACGCAACGCGGCATTGACGCGCAGGTGGTCGAGGTGGGCTGCCTGGGTCCGTGCTGCCTCGAACCGCTTCTGATTGTGCACCGCATCGGCATGCCCGACATCTGTTACGGCGGCGTGGGCGAGGATGAGGCGTCGCGTATTGTTGAACGCCACGTGCTGGGGGGGGATCCCTGCCCGGAATGGGCGCTGGGCACCCTCGACGGCAGCACCGTCAACGGTGTCGGGCCGCTGGATGATCATCCGATGATGCGGGGGCAGGTGCGCCGGATACTGCGCAACTGCGGCCGCATTGACCCGGAAAACCTGGACCATTACCTTGCCAGGGGCGGCTACAGGGGTTTTCTCAACGCCCTTGAAAAGGGCCCCGAGGGGGTGATCGAGGAGGTCAAGAACGCGGGGCTGCGGGGGCGCGGCGGCGCGGGCTTCCCCACATGGCGCAAGTGGCTTTTTGCCCGGCAGGCCCCGGGAACGCAGAAATATTTGATCTGCAACGCCGACGAGGGCGACCCGGGCGCGTTCATGAACCGGTCGCTCCTGGAGGGCGACCCCCACTCCGTGCTGGAGGGCATGCTCATCGCGGGCCTCGCCCTGGGCGCGTCCGAGGGTTATGTGTACTGCCGCGCCGAATACCCGCTGGCCATCCACCGCCTTGAGACCGCCATCGCCCAGATGCGCGCGCTCGGCGTGCTCGGCGGCAACATCGCAGGCTCCGGCTTCTCCTTCGACATCCACATCAAAAAGGGCGCGGGCGCCTTTGTGTGCGGCGAGGAGACGGCGCTCATCGCCTCCATCGAGGGCGAGCGCGGCATGCCCCGGCCCAAGCCCCCCTTCCCCGCCGTCAGCGGCCTTTGGGGCAAGCCGACGGTCATCCAGAACGTGGAAACCCTGGGCAACCTGCCCCTCATCCTGCACAAGGGCGCGGAGTGGTACGCCTCCGCGGGCACCGAGGGCAGCAGGGGCACCAAGACATTCGCCCTCGCGGGCAAAATCGCCCGGACCGGCCTGGTGGAGGTGCCCCTGGGCACGACGCTCCGGCAGATTGTCTTCGACATCGGCGGCGGCATCGTGGGCGGGCGGGCGCTCAAGGCGGTGCAGACGGGCGGCCCCTCGGGCGGCTGCATCCCCGCGTCCCAGGTGGATTTGCCGGTGGACTACGAGTCCTTGGCGGGGGCGGGCAGCATCATGGGATCGGGCGGCATGATTGTCCTGGACGAGGACAGCTGCATGGTGGACATTGCGCGCTTTTTCCTCGGCTTCACCCAGCAGGAGTCGTGCGGCAAGTGCGTCCCCTGCCGCGTGGGCACCCGCGCCATGCTGGGCATCCTTGAGCGCATCGCCGCGGGGGAGGGCCGCCCCGGCGACATAGAAAAGCTGGAGGAGATGGGCGAAACCGTCAAGCTCGGCTCGCTCTGCGGCCTGGGCCAGACCGCGCCCAACCCGGTGCTCACCACGCTGCGCTATTTCCGGAACGAGTACGAGGACCACATCAACAACGGGCAGTGCGCCTCCTTCGGCTGTTCCAATCTTGTGTGGTACCACATTGAGGCGGAACGCTGCCGGGGCTGCGGCCTGTGCCTGCGCTCCTGCCCCGCCGGGGCCATTTCCGGTTCGCACAAGGAGGCGCACGTGATTGACGAGTCCCTGTGCATCCACTGCGGCGCGTGCGTGGCGACGTGCCCGCCGCATTCGGCGGCCATTTACCGGACGAGCGGCGGGCTACGCCGCATGGAACCCGTGGTGGAACGCAAGGCGCCCCCCGCCAAAACGGCGGCCCCGGGCAGACAGGATTGACACCGTGAAACTCACCATAGACGGACGGGAAGTAGAGGCGCGCGGCGGGGAGACCCTGCTGGACTGCGCGCTGCGCCACAACATTGAAATACCGCACCTGTGCTCCAGCGACGGGCTGCGCCCCCACGGTGGGTGCCGCATGTGCCTGGTGGAGGTGGAGGGTGTGCGGGGATATCCGCCGTCCTGCGCCACGCCGGCCGCCGAGGGCATGAGGGTGCTCACCCAGACCCCGGCCCTGCGCAAGCTGCGCAAGAACGTGCTGGGGCTGATGATGCTGGAGCACCCCAACGCCTGCCTGGTTTGCGGCAAGCGCGAGCTGTGCGAGGAATTCCGGCCCACACCAGAAAAGGCGGGGTGCACCACGGGCTGCCACACGTGCAACAACAAGCCCGGCTGCGACGTGCGAGAACTGGCCGCCGACCTTGGGCTGACCGAACTGCCCGTGCCGCCGGTGTACCACCAGCGGCCGCTGGAGCGGGACGCGCCCTTCCTGGACCGCGATCTGAACCTCTGCATCCTCTGCGGCCGCTGCGTGCGCGTGTGCCGCGAGCATCAGGGACGCGCGGTGATTGACTTTGTGGGGCGCGGCAGCCAGGCGCGCGTCGGGCAGGCCTTCGACCAGAGCCTCGCCGAGGCGGGCTGCTCCTTCTGCGGATCCTGTGTGGATGTGTGCCCCACCGGCACCCTTTCGGACCGGCACGCGAAATGGTTCGGCGCGCCCGACCGGCGCACCCCCACCACCTGCACGTTCTGCGGCGAGGCCTGCGCCCTCATCGTTGCCGCCTCGGGCGGGCAGGCCGCAAGCACCCGGTCCGCCGTTCCGGCAATGCCGCTCTGCGTGCTGGGCCGCTTCGCGGTGGCGGAATTCATGAACAGCGGGCGCAGGCTCGGCGTCCCGATGGTGCGGGTGGGCGCGGTGCAGCGCCAGACCGAATGGAAGCAGGCGCTTGAGCAGGCCTGCGCGCGGCTTGCCCGTTTCCAGGGGGCGGAATTCGCCCTTGTATGCCGCGCCGACGCGTGCACCCTGGAGGACCGCCGCGCTTTTGAGCGGTTCACCCGCGAAATCATGGGCTCCCCCCATTACATCGAAATCCCGGCGGACGCGGAGGGACCGGGCTCCGTTCCGGTGCCGGAGGGGGTGCGGGCGGTGTTCAGCGCCGGTCCCTTCATCGACCCTGCGGCGGCGGAGGCGCTGGAGCTGCTCCTCGTGTCGGACTGCCTACCCTCGCCCCTTTCCGAGAAAGCCGACTTTGTGTTTCCGGCGGCGGTGTTCACGGAGACGGAAGGAACCATCCGCGACGTGCGCGGCGAATTCCGGAAACTTTACCCGGCGTCGGAAGCGCCCGGCGCGGCATGGCCCGAATGGCGCATCGTCACGGAACTGAGCCGCGCCCTTGGCGCGGAGGGATTGCCCCACACCCGGTGTGCGGACATCACCGCCGAACTGGGCGTGGGGAACGTAACCTTGTTCCTGAACCGCAACACGGCTCCGCCCGCGGCGCTGCACCCGGAAAAACGGCGGACCTGGTTCCGGGGCCACCGCATCGAGGCGGAGGTGAGCGGGCTGCTGGAGCTGCCCCAGGCGGAAGACTGCCCCATGGCCGCGCCGAAGGAGGAGCATGACGCCGTGGTGGCGGCCTATGAAACGCCCTCGGCCGACGCCACCCCCGCCACGGGGCGTTTCCGGATTGTCGAATCACGCGAAATAGTGCCGAACACGCGCGAAATCATTGTCGAAGCGCCCGAAGTGGCACGCAAGGCGGTGGCGGGGCAGTTTGCGATTGTGATGGCGGACGCCTATTCGGAGCGCGTGCCCTACACGCTGTCCGACTGGGACGCGGAACGGGGCACCATCACGCTGGTGATTCTGGAAAAGGGCCAGTCAAGCCGCAAGATTGCCCTGATGGAACCGGGCGACTGCCTGGCCCACGTCACCGGCCCCCTGGGCATTCCCCTTGAAATTAAAAACTACGGCACGGTTTACCTGACCGGCGGCTGCTACGGCGTGGGGGCGATTGTTCCGGCGGCGCGGGCGCTCCGCGCGGCGGGCAACCGCGTGGTCGCCGTCGCCGAGGCGCGCAGCCACTACCTCGCCTATTACCGCGAGAAGCTGGCGGGCATCGCCGATGAATTCGTGCAGACAACGGTGGACGGCTCCTCGGGCGAGAAGGGCCACGCCGTGGACGTGGTGGAGGCGCGGCTGAAGGCGGGCGGAACGATTGACCTGGTCATCGCCATCGGCTGCCCCTTCATGATGATGCTGACGGCGCGCGCCACGGAACCCTTCGGCGTGAGGACCCTCGCCGCGCTCAACCCCATCATGGTTGACGGCACGGGAATGTGCGGCGCGTGCCGCATCACCGTGGGCGGCGGGACAAAATTCGCCTGCGTGGACGGCCCCTTCTTTGACGCGCACCAGGTGGACTGGAACGAGGTGCGCGACCGGCGCACCGCCTATGCCGCGTCGGAGATACAGAGCGTCGGCCGGAGCGCGCCCGTGCGCGCCCACACGCACGCCCATGGAAACTGCTCCTGCAAGTCCGACCCGCTGAACGTGTGAGACACCCCGCGCGCCCGCCCGGAGGGGCGCGCATGAAAAGGCTGTGAACGATGGCAGAAGAAAAGACCCCCCGGCAGCCGATGCCGGAACAGGCCCCCGAGGACAGGCGGCACAATTTCAGCGAGGTGCCCTACGGCTATTCGCTGGAGACGGCCATGCTGGAGGCCAGCCGCTGCCTGCGCTGCAAAAAGCCGCGCTGCGTGGCGGGATGCCCGGTGAACAACGACATCCCGGGGTTCATGGCGCTGGTGGCGGAGGGCAAAATCATCGAGGCGGCGGAGAAGATCAAGGAGACCAACTCCCTGCCCGCCGTGTGCGGCCGCGTGTGCCCCCAGGAGGAGCAGTGCGAGAAGGTGTGCCTGCTTTCGGTGAAGGGCGAGTCCGTCGCCATCGGCCGGCTGGAGCGCTTCGTGGCCGACTACGAGCGCGACCACGGCGAGATGCGCGTTCCCGAAATGCCGCCGAAGACCGGCAAAAGGGTGGCGGTCATCGGCGCGGGCCCGGCGGGGCTCACCGTGGCGGGCGACCTGGTGAAAATGGGCCATGACATCACCATCTTTGAGGCGCTCCACGAGCCCGGCGGCGTGCTCACCTACGGCATTCCCGAATTCCGCCTGCCCAAGGCCATCGTGAAATCCGAGGTGGCCTTCCTGGAGAAGATGGGCGTGACTTTTGTGATGGACTATGTGGTCGGGCGCAACAGCACCGTCCGCGAGCTGATGGAGCAGGAGGGCTACGACGCCGTGTTCATCGGCAGCGGCGCGGGGCTGCCCTCCTTCATGGGCATCCCCGGCGAGAACCTCGTCGGCGTGTACAGCGCCAACGAGTACCTCACCCGTTCCAACCTGATGAAGGCCTACCTCTTCCCCCGCTTCGACACCCCGCCCATCCGGCGCGAGCGCGTCGTGGTGGTGGGCGGCGGCAACGTGGCCATGGACTCGGCGCGCACCGCGCTGCGCCTGGGCGGCGACGTGACCGTCGTGTACCGCCGCGCCAAGGAGCAGATGCCCGCACGCGCCGAGGAGGTGCACCATGCCGGGGAGGAGGGCGTGAAGTTCAACCTGCTCACCAATCCGGTGCGCTGCCTCGGCGACGACAAGCACCGGGTCACGGGTATTGAATGCATCCGCATGGAACTGGGCGAGCCCGATGCGTCCGGGCGGCGCAGCCCCGTGGCCGTGCCGGGCTCGGAATTCGTCATCCCCGCTGACACGGTCATCATCGCCATCGGCAACAAGCCCAACCCGCTCATCCCCCAGACCATGCCCGGCCTGGAAGTCACCCGCTGGGGCACCATCAAGGTGGACGAGGCCACCATGGCCACCTCCGTGCCCGGCGTCTACGCCGCGGGCGACATCGTGTCCGGCGCGGCCACGGTCATAAGCGCCATGGGCCAGGGACGCATCGCCGCGGAGAACATCCACAGATACCTCAGCGGCGAAACCGCCCCGGCGGAACAGGCGGCGGAGTAATCCCCGTCCGTTGTAAACAGCCCCTTCCCCTTCGTGTTTTTGTGATTTCGCGGCGAACCATTCCGGAATACCCACGCGAAGACGCGAAGGGCGCGAAGAAGAAAATGGGAAGGAAGTTTTTTTTGAACCACAGAGAATACTGAGGAGGCACAGAGAAAATCATGAACGGAACCCTTTCATTGTAGGGGCGGACCCCCGTGTCCGCCCGCATCCCCCGTCCCTTCTCCCTCCCAATCCTGTCCAGTCTTTCCTTTCTCCCTTCTGTGCCTCCTCCGTGGCTCTGTGTGAAAATTTCCCTTCTTCTTTGCGGCTTTGCGCCTTTGCGTGAATATCTCCGGAATGCCCGCGCGAAGACGCGAAGGGAAAAGGCACGGGCGGACACGGGGGTCCGCCCCTACAGGAAAATATTTCGGAACGCCACACAAAGGCACAGGGAACAGAAAAATAATCACCTGCCCCCGCAACAGCCGCCGTACCCCGCGCGCGGAGCGTTGAAGTGCAGCTTCACGGACAGGGACGTTCGCCAGTATAACTGGTGAACAAGCGGGATGGCACCGGTAGTTTTACGATGATCAGCGGCGTTTCAGCGAGGTCAGGGTTCCCAATGCCAACCCCGCAAGAAACAGGTCGCCCAAGTGCCCGCAGAGTCCGTTGAATCCCTTGGTTCCAGCGCATCCGCAACAACCGCCACATCCGTCATCATCATCCATCAAGCCCAGGAAACAACGCAGCTCCTGTTCCGTCACTCCGCCATTGCCGTCCGTATCGAGTTTATCAAAGATCCCCGTGTCCAACGCCGACAACAACGCCTGCGCCTCGGCAAAGGTGACACCCCCATTGCCATCGATGTCAGCACTGCCGAAGTTGCTCAGCAAACGCCGCGCGGCCTCATCGGCTGTGAGAAGGACAGGTTCGCCTTCAGACTCGCCTTCCAATTGGGGTTCGCCTTCGGACTCACCCTCAAGCGGCGGCTCGCCCTCCGGTTCACCCTCTAATTGGGGTTCGCCTTCGGACTCACCCTCAAGCTGCGGCTCACCCTCCGGTTCACCCTCTAATTGGGGTTCACCCTCGGACTCACCCTCAAGCAGCGGCTCACCCTCCGGTTCACCTTCTAATTGGGGTTCACCCTCGGACTCGCCCTCAAGCTGCGGCTCGCCTTCCGATTCACCTTCCAGTTGGGGTTCACCCTCCGATTCACCTTCCAGTTCACCTTCGCCTTCCCCTGCGGGAACGAGTTCGTAGGCACCCATGTCCACCCCGGCACCCTGAGGCCGAAGGCCCCCCGACAAATCCACAGCGGGGATTAACACCTCCTCCCATGCGGAGGCCCCCATATCCACACAGGGAGAAGACGGAAGCAGTGTGTAATCATCCACATTCGCATTGGCAAAAAGCGGATCCGCCGCGATGTTGCCCGCACCCGCCACAGGCACGGAAAGACAAGAATGGAAAATGCCCACCGCTTCGTCATCCGCCAGATAATCATTCAGAGAATTACCCTGAAACACTGAATTAAGCACCATTCCTGAATAATTATAAACACCCCCCACCATATAACCCATATTGCCAACAAAGGTACAGTTCACCACATGTCCGCCTTTTTCCACAAACATGCCGCCGACATTAGAATTCTGTTCCCAACCGTTTCGGACAAAGAGGCAATTCACCGCATCCCCCCCATAGGCCCCGCCACCCGAACTCGCTAAATTCTCCATGAAAACACATTGTTCGGCCACTCCCATAGCCATGCCTCCACCAAAGCCTAATTCTGAGGAATTGGCCATAAACAGGCATGCCCGGGCGGTTCCCCCATACATGCCGGAACCATACATGTATGCCATATTGCCTCTAAATTCACAGTCAACCGCGACGCCCTCATACATGCCGCCGCCATCACCACTTGGCGCCTGATTGGACATGAAGACACAGTTTACCGCCGTGCCCCGACTCATACCTCCGCCATTTTTGGCCATGTTCCCCACGAAAACGCAGTTTTCGGCGGCTCCAAAATGCATGCCGCCACCTTGATAATAGTAGCCGCTATTCCCATTTCTCAGTGTGAACCCGTTTACACTGCCGTCCACCGTGGCCAAGACACACCGACGAGCCATGGCACCATCAATAATGGTCGCATTGTCCTTCCAATCTCGTTGCTCCCTGGAGGTCTCGGTGCCGTTGAACCCCCCGTACATGGTCGTGCCCGGCAACAACCACACCACTTGGAAAAACTTGTCTGAGGTGTAGGTGCCTTTTGCCACCCACATTTCCAGCCCATATCCGGCATGGGCGGCGGCCTCCTGAAGCGTTGGAAAGGCCGTTTCCCAGGTAAGGCCGTCAGGCGCGGCGGCGGTTGATGCGCAGTTCACACGAATCGCGTCCGGAGGCTGAATGACATCACCGTCATCCTGAGGGATGTATTCATAGGCACCCACATCCACGCCCGCTCCCTGGGGTCGTGACCGGCCCAGAATGTCCAAAACAGGCGCTCTATCGGCAGTGCCCGCGTCCACGCAGGGGGAGTCTGAACGCAGCCGAAAATCCCCCGCCCACGGGTTGAGAAAGCCTGGGTCCGCAAAAATGTTTCCCCCGGGATTGCCTGCGTCGGGAAGCAAAAATTCAGTCTTATCGGACAGTTGTGTGTGCTCTGATGTGTTTTGCCAGAAAATACAATTTATCGCCTCGAACTTTTCGCCAATATATGCTGACTCGGCATGGTTTCCAACAATAGTGCAATTAACAAGACTCCCGCCGTCGATGTACGCAAGGGCGCTATTTCCGGTGATGACACAGTTCACGGCATCAACATGCAACAGACCGGAACCGGCATGCTGGCTGACAACGCAATTGACGGCGGTGCCGAAGCTAATTCCGGCGCAATCTTTGCCGTCCGGCGTCCATCCGTTCCGAATGAAAAAACCATCGATAACATTAGAAATATTTGACCCGACACAACGGCGGGCATGCCCACCATCTATGATGGCGGGGTTGGCGGTCCAGTCACGCTGGTCGCGGGAGATCTCTCCGCCGGCAAATCCCCCGTAAAGGGCCACACCGGCCTTTTCACCCATCAAAACCACCGGATTGTCTCCGGCACCGGTGTAAACACCCCGGGCAACCCAGAGTTCATCCTCGGAATTTGCCGCGGCCACAGCGGCCTGAATATCCGCGAAGGCGTTCTCCCATGACAACCCGTCCGGAGACGCCGATGCGGAGGAAAGGTCAACCCGCAGCACGCGGGGCGGTGATATGCCCTCATCATCCTGGGGCATATGCTCACAGGCCCCCATGTCCACGCCCGTTCCCAGGGGCCGCGCGCGGCCCATAATGTCCAAAGCGGGCGCACCAATGGAATCCCCCGTGTCCACACAGGGAGAGTCGGAACGCAGCCGGTAATCACCCGCGCGCATGTTCACAAAACCCGGATTTCCGAAAATATTGCCTGTTCCCTCGGTGTGTTTGGACAGGCAGGAATAGGTCACCATGCTGTGGAGCGCATCATAACCGCCGTTGCCCCATATGACGCAGTTCTTTGCCGTACAGTAAGCCAGGGCGGATGTCCGGTTTTCTGTGAACACACAGTTTACAACCGTCCCCTGCCATACCACCGCCCCGGCACCGCCGGAATTCAGCACAAACACGCAGTTCTCGGCATTTCCCGCATATATGCTCGCGCCTTCACCGGCCGAATGGTTCCGAAGAAACAAACAATTCGCCGCGCGACCCAGGCGCATGCCGCCGCCTTTTGAACCGTTACCGTCTTGAATGGTGAAACCGTCCACAAGGGTCGTGCCGTTGCCCAACACGCAACAACGGGTCTGCTGACCGTCCATGATGGTCCGGTTGGCCGTCCAATCACGCTGGCTTCGGGACGACTCGCCGCCGGAAAATCCGCCGTATAATGCCACTCCGGGCTTGTCCACCAGGTTGACCACACATCCGGCTCCGGAGCCCGTGTGGGTGCCCGCGGCCACCCAAATTTCGTCGCCGATATTCGCGGCATCCACAGCGGCCTGAATGACTGGAAAGGCTGTTTCCCAAGTCAAGCCGTCCGGAGACGGGGCATTGGCATCCTGATCCACCCTTAATATTCCGGGGGGCACAATATCCGCGTCATCCATGGGCGCATGCTCACAGGCGCCGATGTCAACCCTTCCTCCCTGGGGACGGGGTCTGCCAAGCATGTCCAAGGCGGGTGCTCTCACGCCGGTGCCGCTGCCATCGGTGCCCGCATTCACACATGGGGAATCTGATCGGATCCGGAAATCACCCGCCGCGGGATTTACAAAACCTGGATTCCCCACGACACAGTCCGTGCCTTTATCCCGCTCATGGGGAACACAGCAATAGAACTGCAATCCATCCACCCATTCCGAGTCGCCGTTCCCCCAGAAAATGCAGTTGAGCGCGTAGCAGTTGTAAACGCCGTCCGCGCTGGCCAGTGAATGGTTGCCGACAATGGTGCAGTTTACAGCCTTTCCACCGTACATGGCTCCGCCATAGCCGTTCTGGACCGCGTTCTCCAAAAAAACGCAGTTGAACGCGATACCAAGACACAGACCGCCGCCGTTGCCCGTGGGCGTGTTGACGGAATTTCGCAGAAACAGACAATTGAAGGCGGTGCCCTTGTACATGCCCGCACCCGCCTCATGGCTGCCCTGGCGCAGCGTAAAACCGTCAACGACGCTCGTTGTGTCCGCCGTCACACAACGTCTGGAAAGCTGGCCGTCGATAATGGTGGGATTGACCGTCCAGTTTCTCTGGTCACGGGCGGTCTCAACACCCTCAAATCCCCCGTAAAGGGCCACATTGGGCCGTTGCTGAAGCGTCACCACGGAGGGGCCGCCCGAAATGGTGTACACCCCGCCGGCCACCCAAACCTCATCCCCCGCCCCGGCGGCATCCACGGCCGCCTGGATGGCGGAATAGGCCGTTTCCCACGAAAGCCCGTCCGGACCTGATGCGGTGGAGGAGGCATTCACCCGGAGCACCGCGGCGTTGGCTGAAAGCATTGCCGTCAACACAAAAACTGCGGCAAAAGACACCCGGCTAACATGCCCCCGAAAGGAAAGCCCGCCCTGAATCCGGCCCATTTGGCACCTCCCTGTCCTTGCCTGCCGCCCACCAATGCTCACGGCAGTCCCTTTTCCGGCAACAACGCCTTTTGCGGGTTTCGCTAAACACTCACCCGTTAACAGTCTTACTATAGTATGGAACAATTATCCTGTCAACTGAAATCAAACCGCCTCTTTCAACCCACTGATTATCAAGATTTCCAAAATGCCGGGGGAGGCCATCCGCAAGAATTTTCCGTCTTGCCAGGACATGAATCAATGGCGTATTCTCAAAGGTGGCCGCACAACAATGGAGGGCTGTGATCATGCGCCGCTTTTTCCTTCTTGCCACCACCGTCACGCTTGTCTTCTGCGCGTCCGCCTTGGCGGCGGAGCAGGTGACCTCGCCCGATGGAAGCATCCGGGTCGATATTGAAACAGGGAAGCAGCTTTCCTGGTCGCTTTCGGTGGACGGGCGGGAGGTGGTCAAGCCGTCCCCGCTGGCGATGAAAATTTACAAGGGGGACACGCTGGGGAAACGGGCAAAGCTTGTCTCTTCGGAAACCAGGAGCGTGGACGAAACCATCACGCCGGTGGTGGCGGAGAAGCGCGCGGTCATTGCGGACAAGCACAACGAGCTGCGCATGACCTTCAAGGACGGGTTCGCGCTGGCGGTGCGCGCCTATGACGACGGCGTGGCGTGGCGTTTTGAGACCATGCTGGACGGCGAGCTGGTGGTGGAAAACGAGACGGCCGTGTTCGATTTCGCCGGCGACTTCACCACCCTCCACACCGTCGCAAAGGCGTTCCAGCAGTCCTTCGAGTGCAACTACACCGTGGAGCCCCTGTCGAAGTGGAAGCCCGGCCAGATGGCCTTCGCGCCGGTGCTGGTGTCGGCGGAGAACGGACTGAGCCTTTTGCTGACCGAGGCTGACCTGGAATCCTATCCGGGCATGTTCCTCGCCCGCGACAAGGAGGGAGGCGCGCTGAGGGGCGTATTCGCCCCCTACCCGGCCAGCGAGGCGCCCCTCGGCGACCGGCACATCCGCGTCAAATCGTCGGAGCCGTTCATCGCGAAGACCGCGGGCACGCGCGCCTTCCCGTGGCGCGTTGTGGGAATCGCCCGCCGGGACGCGCAGATCATTGAGAACGACATTGTCTACCGCCTCGCCCCGCCCTGCGCCATCGCGGACACAAGCTGGATCAGGCCCGGCAAGGTGGCCTGGGACTGGTGGAACGCAAACAATCTCTGGGACGTGTCCTTCAAGCCGGGGCTGAACACTGAAACCTACAAGCATTACATTGACTTCGCCGCAGCGAACGGGCTGGAGTACATCATTCTCGACGAGGGCTGGTCGGACACGCGCGACCTGACCAAGCTCAACCCGGAAATCGATCTGCAGGAGCTGCTCCGTTACGGGAAGGAAAAGAATGTCGGGCTGGTGCTCTGGTGCGTGTGGTGCACGCTGGACAAGCAGCGCGACGAGGTGCTGCCGCTCTTTGAGCAGTCGGGTGTGAAGGGGGTGAAGGTGGACTTCATGGACCGGGACGACCAGAAGATGGTGGAGTTTTACTCGCGCATGGCCAGGGCCACGGCGGAGCACCGCCTGCTGCTGGATTTCCACGGCGCGTACAAGCCGACGGGCCTGCGCCGTACCTGGCCCAACCTGATCACCCGCGAGGGGGTGAACGGCATGGAGCAGTCCAAGTGGTGCGACAAGAGCGACCCGGAATACTGCGTGACCATCCCCTACATCCGCATGTTCGCCGGACCGATGGACTACACCCCCGGTGCGATGCGCAACGCGCAGAAGGCGGACTTCAAGCCAGTCTTCGACAAGCCGATGAGCCTCGGCACGCGCTGCCAGCAGCTCGCGATGTACGTGGTCTACGAAAGCCCCCTGCAAATGCTGAGTGACAGCCCGAGCGCCTATGCGGAGGAACCGGAGTCCACCGCGTTCATCGCCGCATGCCCCGTGACCTGGGACGAGACAAGGGGCGTTGACGGCCGGGTGGGCGACTTTGTGGTCGTGGCCCGCAAGAAGGGCGGCGACTGGTGGCTGGGCGGCATGTCCGACTGGAGCGCCCGCGAGGTTTCAGTGCCCCTGTCCTTCCTGGGCGGCGGAACGTGGAACACGGTGCTCTTCACCGACGGCCCCGACGCGGACACCAGGGCAACCAGTTACACCCGCGTGGAGAAGCCCCTCGCCGCGGGGGACACGCTCACCCTGCGCATGGCCCCCGGCGGCGGCTTCGCCGCGCGCTTCACCCCCGCGAAATAGCCCCCGCTGAAAATATTCTCAGTAATAACAAACCTCATTTTTTAGAGCGGCAAAACCCCAACGGGGTTTCGCAACAAAGCCCAGGGCTGGCCCAACCCAACGGGTTCGGTCTGCCCTGGGTAAGACATGCCCAAATTTATGCCACCCTGAAGGGGTTGCATCCAAGGAGGTTGAGTCGATGCCCCAGTCGCTTTCCATGGCCTATATGCACGCCGTGTTTTCAACCAAGGAGCGGCAACCTTTTCTTGAAAATGTCACTGTGCGCGAGACCTTGTGGGGATACATCAACAAGTCAACAGACCGCCTGGACTGTCCGGCAGTTGCCATTGGGGGAACAGCGGACCATATCCATGTGCTCTTCCGGTTTTCAAGAGGCATCACCCAGTCCGATTGGGTCAAAGAAATTAAACGCAGTTCCTCGATTTGGATTAAGGAAGCCCATCCGGCCCTGAATGGATTTCACTGGCAGGGCGGGTATGCCATATTTTCTGTAAGCGTTTCCAGCCTGGACGCTGTCGCCAAATACATTCAGCGACAAGAGTCTCACCATCATAAAATGGGGTTTCAAGATGAACTCCGGGCTCTTTTGCACAAACACGGTTTGGAATGGGACGAATGCTATCTTTGGGAATGACGGATGTTGGCAACCCTTTCAGGGTGGCCTGTGTGTGAAACATCCTGTTCCCAAGGTAGGCCGAGCCCTTCAGGCTGCGGCCAACCTTGGGCTTTGTTGCGTAGCCCCGTTGGGGCAAAAACATCCGGCATCCCCATCCCCTTGCTCCCCTTAAGCCCTCTTACGCCCACCTTTAAGCAATCCTCTTGTCACAGGCATCGCACAAAACTCCCCCATGCCTCACACGTGATTCCCACATGGCGGCCTTGCGCCCGGACCAGTCTGGCCGCCGGCTTCCATGGCTCTGAGTAGTGCGTGTCCTTTTGTGTTCTTCATGCCCCGGGGTCGTTAAATTTTTTCATTGTTCCGGCATGACGCCCCGTCCGCATGATTCCCCTTGCGCGGCCGCGCTGTTTTGGCGTATACCTTTGCCCAATCGGACCCTTTCGCAGCAACCGGGAGACGGCCATCATGCCTGTTAAAATCACGTTCATCGGCGCGGGGAGCATCGGTTTCACGCGCCGCCTCGTCCAGGACATCATGGCGGTGCCCGAACTCCAAAACGCACGGCTCGCGCTGACCGACATCAGCCGGCGCAACCTGGACATGGTCCACCGCCTGGTGAAGCGCGACCTGGAGGCGAACGGGGTGAAGGCGAAGGCAACGGCCACCCTCGACCGGCGCGAGGCGCTGAAGGACGCGAACTACGTCTTTTCCGTGGTGCGCGTGGGCGGGCTGGAGGCCTTCCAGCACGACATTGACATCCCCCTGAAATACGGCGTGGACCAGTGCGTGGGCGACACCCTCGCTCCGGGCGGCATCATGTACGGCCAGCGCAACATCCCCGTCATCCTCGACTTCTGCAGGGACATCCGCGAGGTGGCCGCGCCGGGCTGCGTGTTCATGAACTACGCCAACCCCATGGCCATGAACACCTGGGCCTGCTGCAAATACGGCGGCGTGTTCACCATCGGCCTGTGCCACGGCGTCCACGGGTCGTGGTGGCAGATTTCCGAGGCGCTGGGCATCCCCATGAACGAGCTTGACGTGGTCGCGGCGGGCATCAACCACCAGACCTGGTTCGTTTCGGTGAGGCACAAGGGCCGGGAGATGACGCCCCTGCTTCCGGACGCCTTTGAAAAGCACCCCGTGTTCAGCAAAACGGAAAAGGTGCGCATTGACGTGCTGCGCCGCTTCGGCTATTACTCCACCGAGAGCAACGGCCACCTGTCGGAGTATGTGCCTTGGTACCGCAAGCGGGCGGGCGAGATTAGGAAATGGATTGACCTGTCCAGCTGGATCAACGGCGAGACCGGCGGCTACCTGCGCGAAAGCCGCCAGGGCCGCAACTGGTTCGTCCACGACTACCCCAACTGGCTCAAGGCCGAACCGCCGAAATTCGGACCCGAAAACAGGTCATCGGAACACGGCAGCCATATCATTGAGGCGATGGAAACGGGCCGGATTTACCGGGGCCACTTCAACCGCCCCAACGGCGGCATCATCACCAACCTGCCGCCGGACTGCATCGTTGAGGCTCCGGGTTATGTGGACCGGAACGGGCTTAACATGACCGTGGTGGGCGATTTGCCCCTGGCCTGCGCGGCCACCTGCTCCGCCAGCGTCAATGTGCAGCGTATGGCCGTGGAGGCGGCGGTCCGCGGCGATCTCACGCTGCTCAAGCAGGCCATGCTCCACGATCCGCTCACCGCCGCCGTGTGCGACCCGCCGGAGATCTGGCAGATGGTGGACGAGATGCTTGTGACCCAGGCCAAATGGCTGCCCCAGTTCGCGCGGGAGATTCCGGGGGCGAAGAGGCGGCTCGCCTCGGAAAAGCCGCTGGGCACGCGCAAAACCAGGGGCGCGGCGCGGCTCAGGGAAAAGACGGTGGCGGACATCGAACGGGACGCCGCCGCGCGGACGAGGGCCGCCGCCGCCGACAAGGCCATGGCGGACAGGCGGGCGGGCGCGGAAAAGCGCGGGAAGCGCTGAGGCCGGTCACACCACGGCAGTACCGCCCCGGAACATGAAGTAGGCCGCCGCCACCAGGCAGAGGGACGCCCACAGGAAATCCAGCCGCAGCGGCTCCTTCATGTACACCACTGAAAAGACGGCAAACACGGTGACGGTGATCACCTCCTGCAGGACCTTGAGCTGGGCGAGGGAAAACACCTGGTGGCCGATGCGGTTGGCGGGCACCTGCAGGCAGTACTCAAAAAAAGCCACGGACCAGCTCGCCACAATCGCCAGGAAGATGATTTTTCCCTTCATGTCCCTCAAATGGCCGTACCAGGCATAGGTCATGAACACATTCGAGCCCAGCAGCAGCAGCACGGTGTACAGTTTGGTCATGGGGGCCTCCGAAAGATGCCGGTTGAAACGGGCGGAATTATCGCAAATCCCGGGGTGCGCTTGAAAACTGGCATCCACGGCGGGCGCGGTTTGGGCGGACATGACACGGCGGTTTTTTCCGTGCTATAATTTTCCCAAGATTTCAGGGGTTTGCCGCAGGGGGCTTAATCTGCGGCGGATGCCAAAGACAACACAAACAGGTGGCGTTGCTCCAACACATGAAAGGGATCAGAGGAATGATTGGGGACATCTTCGACCGGGTGGCCGACGCGGCGCAGTCGGCGATTTCCAGCGTCAAGGACACCGTGCAAAACAACGGCACGACAAAGCAGCGCAAACTTGCCATGCAGTGGCTGAACAAGGGCAAGGACTGCTACAACACCCGCAGTTATGAAAAGGCCGAGGAGTTTTTCCGCCGCGCGCTGACCGAGGATCCCGCCTACGCCCGAGCCCACGCCTATCTGGGCAACGCGCTTTACAAGCAGGGCCGTCCCGAAGAGGCCCTGGAGGAATGGCAGAAGGCCGTCATCTGCGAGCCGGACTCGGATGCCGCGCGCAAGGCCCAGGAAAAGATTGACAACCTGAAGGCCCAGACCGCCACCATCAACCGCACCCTCCAGGAGGGGCTCGGCTTCCGCGAAACCCGCTGAAGCGCACGCCGGTCCGGACATGGTTCGCGCGCGTGGCGCTGTTTTGGGTATAATCCGCCCGGCGCGATTCCGCGCCGCTGTGTGATTCGGCGCGATTCCAAACCATTCCAGGCCGTCCATGAGTCTGATCCGCTTTGAAAACGTAACCAAGACCTTCGCGGGCGAGCCCGTGCTCGACGGCGTGAGCCTGCGCATCGAGGAGCGGGAGCGCATAGGCCTGATTGGCCGGAACGGCACGGGCAAATCCACCATTTTCCGCCTGATCACCGGGGAGATGGAGCCGGACTCCGGGGTCATCGAGCGGATGCGCCGCATGCGCTTTGCCTGCCTGGCGCAACTGCCCAAGGTGCCCGGCGACGCCACCATCGAGGCGGTGGTCCTCCACACCTTCGACGACCTGATGGCGCAGGAGCGCCGCCTCGCCGAACTGGAGGAGATGATGGCCTCCGGGGATGAGCAGATCCTGCGCGAGTACAGCGATTTGCAGCATCTTTTCTCCATGCGCGGCGGCTACGAATTCCGCACCCGCGTGCGCCAGGTGCTCCAGGGGCTCGGGTTCAGCCCCTCCGAGTTCAACCTGCCCTTCCACGCCCTCAGCGGCGGGCAGCGCACCCGCCTCATGCTTGCGCTGGTGCTGCTCCAGGATGCGGACCTGCTCCTGCTGGACGAGCCGGAAAACCACCTGGACATGGAGGCGCGGGAGTGGCTGGAGGCCTACCTGAAGGACTGCCGCGAGGCCGTGGTGATCATTTCCCACGACCGGCGCATGCTCAACGCCGTGTCGGAGCGCATCATCGAGGTGGAGCGGGGCGGACTTTTTGAGTACGGCGGCAATTACGAGTTTTACCTCGGCCAGAAGGCGCTCATCCGCGAGCAGCAGCAGAAGGCTTTTGAGAAGCAGGAGGAGTTCATCCGCAAGGAGACCGCCCTCATCGAGCGGTTCCGCTACAAGAACACCAAGGCCAGCATGGTCCAGAGCCGGCTGAAGCGGCTGGAAAAGATGGAGAAGGTGGACGCGCCGCCGCCCGAGGCGTCCGAGGCCTCCTTCGGACTGGGCGAGGTGGCGCGCAGCGGCGAAATCGTGCTGGACACGCACGGACTTTCCATGGCCTACGGCAAACTGCGCCTCTACGACGGGGTCAGTTTCGCCGTGCGCCGGGGCGAGCGCGTGGGCATCATCGGCCCCAACGGCACGGGCAAGACGACGCTGCTCCGCCAAATCGCGGGGCAGCACAAAGGCACCGGCGGCGAGGTGCGGCTGGGCCACAAGGTGACCCCCGCCTTTTTCGAGCAAAACCACGACAATGTGAACCGTTCCAGCGACATACTGACCGAAATCATGTCCATGAAGCCCGACTGGAAACCGGAGCAGGGGCGGCGCTTCCTGGGGCGCTTCCTCTTCACCGGCGAGGACGTGTTCAAGCCCATCGCCACGCTGAGCGGCGGCGAACTGGCCCGTGTGGCCATGGCCAAGCTGATCCTCAGCGGCGCGAACCTGCTGCTCCTTGACGAACCCACCAACCACCTGGACATCGCCTCCCGCGAGGCCCTCGAAATGGCCCTGACCGCCTACGAGGGCACCATTCTCATCGCCAGCCACGACCGCACGCTCGTGGACAAGCTGGCGGACAAGCTGGTCGTCTTCAAGGACGGCCGGGCGGAACTGCACCTGGGCAACTACTCCCACTACCGCTGGAAACACCAGCAGGAGGCCGCCGAAGAGCGGAAAAGCACCGAGGAGGTGCTCCGCATCCGCCGCGAGGCCGAGGCCAGGGAAAAGAAGAAGGCCCGCGAGCGCGAGGACCGGCGCGGCCAGCGCAAGCTCGAAAAGGTGGAGGCCGACATTGAGGCGCTGGAGGCGCTGCTGGAGGAATACACCGGCAAGTTCGCCGCCCTCGACCCCGCCGACTTCACCGCCGCCCAAGCTCTCACCGAGGAATACGAGGGCCTTAAAAAAGACCTCCGCGAACTCTACGACGAATGGGAAGAACTCGCGGGGTGAGCGGGAAAATGCCCGCGAACCGCTCCTAACCCGCGTAAAAACCGCCGTTTAACCGGGTTTCTCTTGGACACCGCCGGGCGCGGTGTGGTATCCTTTCACCGTTCATCCATCCCTTTTCGGAAAGGACGTTTATGAGCAAAATCACCATAAAAGACGTGGAATATGTGGCCGGACTGGCCCAGCTCCGCGTTGACGAGGCGGCCAAGGAGCGCCTGGCCCGGGAAATGGGCGACATCCTCGCCTACATGGACAAGCTGAACGAGCTGGACACGGCCAATGTGGAGCCGATGATGCACGCGATGGAGATGACCAACGTGTTCCGCGAGGACACCGTCGGGGAGTCGCTGCCGCGCGCGGAGGCGCTGAAAAACGCGCCGCTCCACGACGGGGAGTATTTCATGGTGCCCCGCATCCTTGAGGGGGGCTCGGCATGACAACCCCCTGGCATTACAAATCGGCGCGGGAAACGCGGGACGCGGTGCGCTCGGGCGCGGCCACAGCCCTGGAGATAACGGAGCAGCATCTGGCCCGCATTGACGCGGTGGACGGCAAAGTGGACGCCTTCACCCAGGTTTGGCGGGGCGAGGCGCTGGCACAGGCGGCGGCGGTGGACGATAAGACCCGCCGGGGCGAGGATCCCGGGCCGCTGGCGGGGGTGCAGGTGGGGCTGAAGGAGCTGCTCTGCACGAAGGTTGGAAAGACCACGTGCGCCTCGAAAATGCTCGCCAATTTCCAGGCGCCCTATGACGCCACCGTGGTGCGCAAGCTGGCGGACGCGGGCGCGGTGTTCCTGGGCAAGGTGAACATGGACGAATTCGCCATGGGCTCCTCGACCGAGCGCAGCACCATCAAGACGACGAAGAACCCATGGAACCTGAAATGCGTGCCGGGCGGCTCCAGCGGCGGCTCCGCCGCGGCGGTCACCGCCGGGGAATGCGCCATATCGCTGGGCAGCGACACGGGCGGCTCCATCCGCCAGCCCGCCTGCCTGTGCGGATGCGTGGGCATCAAGCCGACCTACGGGCGCGTGTCGCGCTACGGGCTGGTGGCCTTCGCCTCGTCGCTGGACCAGATTGGCCCGTTGACGCGCACCGTCGAGGACGCGGCGCTCACGCTGGAGACCATCTGCGGCCGCGATCCGATGGACGCGACTTCGGCCGACCTGCCGGTGCCGGAGTTCACCAGGGCGCTGACGGGCGACATCAAAGGGCTGCGCGTGGGCCTGCCCGAGGAATATTTCACCGACGCGCTGGGCGCGGAGATGCGGGAGAAGGTGGAGGCGGCGGTGGACGTGTTCCGCCGCGAGGGCGCGGAGATCGTGTCGGTGAACCTGCCGCACACGGACTACGCCATCGCCACGTACTACATCATCTGCACGGCGGAGGCGAGCGCCAACCTGGCCCGCTTTGACGGCGTGCGCTACGGCTTCCGCCACCCCGACGCGCGGACCGTGGAGGAAATGTACGCCCTTTCCAAGTCCGAGGGCTTCGGCCCGGAGGTGCGGCGGCGCATTCTGCTGGGCACCTACGTCCTTTCCAGCGGCTACTACGACGCCTACTACCTGAAGGCGCAGAAGGTGCGCCGCCTGATCAAGAAGGACTTTGACGACGCCTTTGAGAAGTGCGACTTCGTGCTGGGGCCGACCTCGCCGATTCCCAGCTTTGAATTCGGCGCGAAGACGGACAACCCGCTGGAGATGTACCTTGCCGACATCTACACGATTTCGGTTAACCTGGCGACGCTGCCGGGCATCTCCATCCCCTGCGGGCTGACCGCCTCCGGCCTGCCGGCCGGCATCCAGATGATTGGCCGCCCCTTCGCCGAGGAGACGCTCCTGCGCGCGGCCCACTGCTATGAACAGAAAAGCGGAACCACACTGGGCGAGCCGCCCATTGCCTGAGGATTGACCGATGGAATTTGAAGCCGTCATCGGCATGGAAGTCCATGTGGAGATGAACAGCCGGTCCAAGGTGTTTTGCGCGTGCAGCACCGACTTTCACGCCGCGCCGAACACCAACGTGTGCCCCATCTGCCTGGGCATGCCCGGCACGCTGCCCGTGCTGAACGTGGACATGGTGAACAAGTCCGTGGCCGTGGGGCTGGCGCTGAACTGCCAGATTTCCCGCTGGTCGAAGATGGACCGGAAAAACTATTTCTACCCGGACCTCGCCAAGAACTACCAGATCAGCCAGTACGATCTTCCCCTGTGCCATGGCGGCTTTCTGGAGGTGGAGGTGGACGGTGAAGCCCGGCGCATCGGCATCACCCGCGCGCACATGGAGGAGGACACCGCCCGCAACACCCACACGCTGGGCGGCGGCAGGAGCGGCGTGGACTTCAACCGCTGCGGCCTGCCCCTGCTGGAAATCGTGACGGAACCCGACATCACCAGCGCGAAGGAGGCCTTCGCCTACCTGACCTCGCTGAAGCAAATCCTCCAGTACCTCAATGTGAGCGACTGCAACATGGAGGAGGGCTCCCTCCGCGCCGAGGCGAACGTGAGTGTGCGCCCGAAGGGCCAGAAGGAATTCGGCACAAAGACCGAGGTGAAAAACGTGGCCTCGTTCTCCGGCGTGCAAAAGGCCATTGACTATGAAATTGCGCGGCAGATTGACGTGATCACCTCCGGCGGAAAGGTCGTGCAGGAGACGCGCGGATGGGATGCCGACAAGGGAATCACCGTGCCGCAGCGGCTCAAGGAGTCCGCGCACGACTACCGCTATTTCCCCGAGCCGGACCTGGTCCCCGTCGTGGTGGACGAGGCATGGGAGGGGCGCATCCGCGCGGGTCTTCCCGAGCTTCCCGCCGCGCGGCGCAAACGAATTGAGTCCCAGTACGGCCTGTCGGCTTATGACGCGCAGGTGATCACCCAGGACCGCGACAACGCGGACTATTACGAGGCGGTGGTGAAGGCGGGCGCGGACCCGAAAAAGGCGGCAAACTGGATGATGGTTGAGCTGCAGGCACTGCTTACGGGCGCAAAACAGGATATTTCCGGATGCCGCATCGCCCCCGCCGATCTGGCCGGTCTAATCACATTGATAGAGTCGGGCGCAATCAGCGGCAAGATGGCCAAGGACGTGCTCGCGGACATGTTTGAGACGGGCAAGGCGCCCGGCGACATTGTCAACGAGAAGGGACTGAGCCAAATCAGCGACACGGCGGCCCTGGCCGCCGTCATCAGGCAGGTGATTGAGGCCAACCCGGCGCAGGTGGAACAATTTCGGGCGGGCAAGGATAAAGTATTTGCCTATCTTGTGGGCCAGGCGATGCGGGCCACCCAGGGCAAGGCCAACCCGCAGGCGCTGGGCGACCTGCTCCGGCAGGAACTCTCCCGGTAAAGGAAACGGCACGGAGATGACAGCTAAAAAGAATCCGCCGATGGCGCGGGAACTGCTTGAAAAAACGCGGCTGATCGCCGAACTGGCCGCTGAAAAAAAGGCCCGTGACATACGCGCCTATGACACGCGCGCGGTGACGCAGATGGCGGACACCTTCGTGATGTGCAGCGTCACCAGCGAGCCGCAGCTGCGCGCGGTGGCGGACACGGCCCATGAGGACATGAAGGCGGCGGGACACCCCCCGCTCCGTGTCGAGGGCGACCACACATGCGGATGGTTGATTGTGGACTACGGGGATGTTATCTTTCATGTGTTCAGGGAAAAGGCGCGCGAGTTCTACGACCTTGACCGGTTGTGGGCGGATGCGCCCGAAATACCCCTGGAGCTTGATGGTGGGCAGGGAGTTTGACGCCCGTTGAATGCGGCGCAACGGCAGGATTGACGCATGGTCGACAGTCAGTTCAATCTTGACAAGACGAATATTTACCATTACAAGCTTGAGCGTGTCCTCGGACAGGGCGGGACGGGGCGTGTTTACCTGGGCATTGACACCAAAAAGGGCGAGGCGGTCGCCGTCAAGGTGTTCAACGAGAATTTCTTCCGGAACCGCCTGCATGTGCGGGATCTGGCCAAAAGCGTCGGCAAATTCAAACGGTTCAAGCACAACAACGTCGTCCAAATCCTTGACTTCATTGACGGGGAGGAGGGGCGTTGCATGATCATGGAGTATGTGGACGGACCAAGCCTGAAATGGTACATCCTCAACCGGCCATGGAACCTGCAGGAGCGCATTAACATCTGCATGCAGATTTGCATGGGCATGCAGTATCTCCATGACAAGGCCTGCATACACCATGATTTCAAACCGGCCAACGTGCTTTTCACCCGTGTTGGCGTGGTGAAAATCGCCGACTTTTCCCTCTATGGCAGCAGTTTCCTGCTTGAACTCATCGACAGAAACGTGGGCGAGCAAATCACCCCCATGTTTGTGTCGCCGGAATTCATCCGCAGGGACAAGGTGACCCCCGCCGCCGACCAGTATTCAATGGGCATCACCTTCTACATGATGTTCACGGAAAAGGTCCCCTTCCAGGTGGACAACCTGAACAGGCTCTATCAGTGCCACCTGTCGGTGACACCGGATCATCCATCCCTGGTGAATCCGAACTGTCCCACCGCGCTGGGGGACATCATCATGAAACTGCTCCAAAAGCGCCCCGAGGGCCGGTTCAGCGACTGTGACGAGCTGCGCATCGCCCTTTCGCAAATCGGACGAAGCCGCATCTGACCTGCCCCCATCCATCCCCGGCGAACCCGGTTTATTCGGGAGAAAAACGCCCATCCACCAGGGAACGCACCAGATTTTGCGCGGGTCCGGGGGTGTCATGACGGGCTATTGCCACAAACCCGCCCCCGTCCGGGGGCATGCCATTGACACGAACCATGGAAACAGTGCCCGGGGGCGTGACATCAACGTGCCACCAGCAGCCATCCCCTCCCTTCAACATGCCTTTTGCCCTGTGCATGAACACAGCCATCGCACCCAATTCCCCGGCCAGCGCGCCCATGTCCACCGGCATGTCATGCCGTGTTGAAAATCTGGGAAAATCCGGATCAGGAAGCGTCATGGCTGCTTTTTCCTCAACTCGGCCGGAAATATCCGCAGGTTCAAGGGAGAAACCAATCCTTCCCCCGCTGGTCACAACAATCTCAGCGGAGGGGTTTTGGGCGGCAAGGGCGGCAACCGCCGCCGCCACCTGCCCGGGAGCTGCCAGATCCTGCTTGTTCACCACCAAGTGCGTGGCACTGTCGATCTGATCGTCAACCGCCGCCAGATGGGGTTTTAATAAAAACGCCGTCCCCGGATCGATCAGGGTTATGACGGCGGCCGGCCGAACCACTCCGGTCAGATTGTGATCACGCAGCAATCCCGTAACCCCCGACGGACGGGCGATTCCACTGACTTCCATCGCCAACACGTCAATCTCCCCCGCACGGTGTCTTTCCACGGCACTGCGCATCACCCCGGCAAAGCGCTCCCCAAGACATCCGCAAAGGATGCTCCCCCCTGCCACTGAAACCGCCTCCAACCCCGCCGCCGCAAGACGCCTGCCGTCCACATCATAATCCCCGAAATCATTCACAACCCACGCCCATCCGCGCTTCTCCGGCTGACGCGCAAGCCACTCAACACAACTTGTCTTGCCGCTGCCCAAAAAACCGGCAATTACCACCAGGGGCAGTCTCGCATCAGCGGCCATCACCAATCTCCATTCCTCAACAAAGACTGTCAAAAAGAACCGGGCGGGAAACCATTCGGTCTCCCGCCCGGCATGTCAGGCGTTAGTCAGCGTCCGGCTCAGGCGCGGCCGCGGGCCCTGCGGCGCAGCATGAAGGCGAAGCCCAGGGAAAGGGCCACAAGCGCGGTCGGAACCGGCATCAGCAGGGCAACCTTGCCCAGGAAGATGACGGGGACCAGCACCATGCGGACCATGGCCGCGAGCACCGGGCTCTGGGCGACCACATCGGCCACCGCCGGGCTCACGCGGTAGTAGGCGTCCACGAAGGCGGTGCCGACCGCATTGTCGAGCATGAACGCGTCACGCACGGAGCGCAGCGTGTCGATGTCCGACGCGAGGGTCGTGCCGTAGGCGGCCGTGGCGATGAAGCACGGGCCGCCGCCGCCGCCGCCGCTGTCACCGCCGGCCGCAAGGCCGATGATGGCGGCGATGACGCCGAGCAGGAGCAGGAGCAGCGGGGTGACGTTGCAGGACTGCCGCGTGTACTCGAAGGACTTCGGCAGCACCGCAGCCGGCGTGGTCGGGTTGGACTTCAGGTAGATGACCATGTCCACGATGCCGGCCTTGCCGCTCTTCGGGGTCTTGAACTCGAAGTTGTACTCGTCCGTGCCGGGCTCGGTGACGAAGAGCTTGGAGGTGGCCACGCCGCCAAGCGTGCCGAAGAGCTTCGTGCCGGGCTTGACCAGCTCAATGCGGTCAACATAACCCAGACCGCCGAGCGGGGAAACCAGCGTCAGCTTCGTTCCGCCCTTCTTCGGGCCTTTGCCGGTGCCGTTGACGTCAACGCCGTCAACCTTGGCAAGACGGATGGCTTGGACAACCTCCTCGGGCAGCACCGCATTCTTGCGGAGCGAGAAGCCGTTCAGCGTGTACAGGCGGGCCTTGAGCACCTGCTCCGGCTTCGCGGAGTCGGGCGCGGCGGCGGTGAGCGCCGGATCCACCTCGTTCGCCAGAAGCATCGACTGGTAGTCGATGACCTCCGGCTCCGTGACGGATTCGATGTTGTTCACGTAGTTGTACTGGCCCTCGATGCCCCACATGGTCAGTCCGGTGCGGACGTCACCGTAGTTGAGCGCGGCATTGTCAAGCGGGAAGGTCAGCAGCATGCCGTTGCCGGCGTTGGGCGTCCCATCCTCGTTCTGGCCGCGGGCGAAGTTGAGGAGCTGCGCGCTGGCGTCGTTGAAGAACGGCAGCTGCGAGTCCGCGGAGGGCGTGGTGGCCTTGGCGGCCGGGGCCGTGTACAGGTACACGCTGAAGTCATAGGCGTTCTCGATGGACTCGCCTTTGCCCGCGCCGTCGATGAGGGCGCTGGAGAGCGAACCCGTCGGCACCGGGGCCGTGGTGGCCTTGGTGGCGAGCGCCATCAGCTTCTGGTTCAGCACGATGCCGTACACCTTGGCGGCGTTCGTGCCAAGGCCGGGAATGATCAGGTTGGCCGACTGGATGTCGCCCGCGCCCGTGGTCACATTGACCGTGTTCTCGGCCGTCGGGTTGTCAAGGATGAACGCCGTGGTGTTTTTGCCGTTCGCGGCGTTGTCATAGCGCTTGTAGGTGAAGGGAAGCGTGTCCTCGACGGCGGACTGGATGGCGCCCTTCCTGGCCTTCACATAAGTGAGCACCAGGGCGTTGACCGAGCGGTCATCCGTGGCGGGGATGACCACCTCGATGGAGGTGCCGTCCGCCGCGCCGTTGAAGCCCCACACCTTCTTGCCGCCGATGTCGAACTCAACATTGTTGTCGAGGCCCGTGCCGGTGATCTTGGCGGTCACGCCACCGAAGATCCACGCCCAGTTGGGCGTGATGCCGGTCAGGTGCAGCACCTGGTTGAAGTTCGCCACGATGGACTTGTTGCCGTTCATCAGCAGCGTGACAGTGGCGGCGGTTGTGTCGGGGGCGAGGTCGGCGGCGTTGGCGCCGGACCAGCCGCTGAACTGGAAGCTCACGTTCGGCGTCGCGGTCAGGGTGACCACGGTGCCAGCCGGGAACGTGTTGGTTCCGGCCGGGGTGACGGCAACCGTGCCGCCCGCGGTGACCGTGAGGTCAAGGGCGAAGTTCGCGCCTTCCGGCACAAACACGGCGCCGACGGTCTTGTCGGTGTCCATGACCAGCGTGGCCGGATTGGCCAGTGTCGCGGCAAGGTCGCCGGTCCACGCGCTGAACAGGAATGTGGCGTCCGGAACCGCGGTCACTGTGACCGACGTGCCGGCGTCATAACCGTCAACGGGCTGCGGCGGATCGAGGGTGATCGCACCGTTCACCGGCGGGGTGACCGTGATCTCGAACTTCTGTCCGGGCACCGCGAAACTGGCCGCAAGGGCGATGTTCGTGGCGTCCACGGTGAAGTCAAGCGGGTTGGTGACACCCAGCTGTTCGCCGTCAAGTGTCCAGCCGATGAACTCGGTGGTCGTATCGGGCGTGGCCGTGGCGGACACCGGGGTGCCGAGCACGTACACATTCGGCGGCAGGACAACCGAGCTGCCCGCCTTGGAGGGCACGCTCAGCTGGATTTCGCCGTTCGGCGGATCAAGGGCGACGGAACCGGCGCCGTTGAGCGTCACATTGACGGTGCCCACCGCCTGCACTTCAAGCAGCGCGGGAACCGAAATCACCAGGGCCGGGTCGTTCAGGTCCTCAATCGTGACCGTGACGGCAACCGCCTTGTTGTCGGGAAGGTCGATGATCGGGGATGTCACATACATCTCGTTGGCCTGGCCCTCAACATAACGGGTGACCGCCACAGGCGCCTGCACGAGGGCCTTGGTGCCGTCGTCGTATTCCACGACTTCCGTGCGGAACGCGGCGTCAACGCCGTTAATCTTCACGAGGTAGTTTGCGGCCGCCTCGTCAAGCGTCAGACCGGCCAGCGGGGTGGCCTGCGCCATGTAGGTCGGGAAACGGCCCGTCAGCACCATCGGAACCTGGACCGTGTCGGGGATGATGTTCGGGTCAACGCTGATGAGCTCAAGGATCTTGGCAAATTCAACGCCGACCGTCTTGTTGCCGTTCATCACGATGGTGTTGTTCGTGACTTCGGAACCGTTCGCGCCGGTCCAGGCGGAGAACTTGAAGCCGTTGTTCGGCGTGGCCGTCAGGGTGACGACGGTGTCAACGTCATACCCTTCGGTGGGCATCGGCGGGTCGGCGACGAGCGTGCCGTTGGCCGGTGTCTCAAGCGTCAGGAACACCTTTGTGGCGACCGTGTTGAAGGCCGCGTCAAGATCGGTGTCTCCCGAGACGGTAAATGCGTAGGGATTGGTCAACCCGACCGGGCTGCCAAACACGGACCATCCGGCAAACACGTCATCCGCAGTTGCCGGGGTCGCCGTGGCGACGATAATGTCGCCGACCGCATAGGTGTTCGCGGGAAGCGCGATGTCGCCCACAGCGCCGGCGAGCGGATTAAGTTCAACCGAACCCGAACCCGTGCCGGAGGTCGTGACGTTCACAACGGCGGTCGGCACAACCTGAATCGCGCCAACAGCCGTGGCGACATTGTTGTTTGCCGTCTCAACAACCTGGACGTCAACCGGCAGGTTGGTGATGCCGGGGTTGTTGATGCCCGCGACGGTGAGATACATCTCGTTGGTGGCGTCGGGGTCGGAACCCGTCAGGCCGGTGACCGCGACGTCAATGGTCGCCTTGTCCAAACCATAGGTGACGGCGACTTCGCGGAAGGCGGCCAGCGTGCCGTTGATGTACACGTTATAGGCGGCGTCCGCCTCGGCGGCGGTGAGGCCGTACACCTGCGCGGCCATGTAGGTCGGGAACACGCCCAGCAGCGTCACGTCAACCGTGGTGTTCTCCGGAATAACCGCCGGGATGCTCTCGTCCACGCGCAGGGTCGTCACGACCGGCACCAGCGCGGAAAGGGCGGAGAACCTGGCCTCGATCGTGTCCGCGCCGACAACCGGATTCGCGTCCACAACATGAGCGGTCTTTCCGGGGACGTTGACAAAGAGCGCCGAGGTGTTGCACTCGGTGTCGGCGCCCATCACAACGACCTTTTCATTGGCGTTGTCCGGGGCAACCACGTTCAGGAAGCGGACCACGGTCTCAAGCGTGCCCAGATCCTTCAGGGTGCTGACCGTCGAGCCGGACTTCTTCAGGTAAGAGATCTCAACCACGGGCGCGCCGGTGACCGGAGCTCCGGGAAGCGCGTTAAGCACCCCCAGCGCCCAGGCGTTCTTGGCGGACTGCGAGGCGTTGCCGTCAACGCTGTCCACGGCGGCGGCCAGATCATTCACCACTTGGATAACCACCAGCACATCGTCCACCGAGGAGGCCAGACCCTCGCCAACCATCATGTCAAGGGTGGGCACTTCAACCTCGATGTTCTCAACCGGCGTAAGGATGGAGGAGGGCAGCTGCGTAAGGCTCGCAACCATCACCGTGCGCACCACGTTCCCGCCGGACTGGTCCAGCTTGTTCACGTTGGCGGTCCACAGCATGTTGTCGCCAACCGCGCCAAAGGGATCGTTCGGCACGCCGTTGGCGTCCGCGTCCACCGCGGCACCGTTGACCGTCTGGAAATTCACCACCACACGGTCTGCCGCGCTGTTCTTGCGCAGGTACCAGATGGTGTCGGGGTTGGTGTTGGCATACAGGCCGGTGTCGCCGTCGGCGCCATAGATCGCCTTGGCGGTGACCAGCGCGTTGACCGCAAGCGCGTTCAACCCCGCCGTGGCCGGCCAGTAGTCGTTCGCGTCAAGGTCAAGGGCGTAGGGGGCGGTGTTGAACACGCCGTAATAATCATCGCCCGTCCAGAAGGGCTTGCCGCCGGCGTCAACGCCGAAGGGGTTCGCGGCGGAGGGGTTGGCGGTGTAATACACCAACTCGCCGCCCGTGCCCGTCGTCGCGGAGGTGACCGGGACGAAAAGGTACGGATCAATCACGTTCTGCGTGGAGGTTTTCACGGTGAACCCGTCAAACCCGGAATTGGGATTGATCGTGTCAATGGCCTTGTCGCCATTGTCCAGGATCATGTCCAGCAACCCGGCCATGTCCACCCTTCCCGCCTTGTCCGCGCCGGTTCTTCCCGTGTCATAAGACGGCAGGAAGCCGACGAGGAATGCCAGCACGAGCATCATACTGACTACTGACGCCAGCACCAGTTTTTTCTTGGTCCCCATTCTTTTCTCTCCTTGATGGTTGACTGGTTACCCAAAAATCCCCACGCCGCAGGATGGTTGGCCTGCAACGCATGTCCTTAAAAACCAGTAACTTTACCTGTTCCTTTGGTCCAACGTTTCAAACACACACAATCAAACCGTATGAAATCGACCCTGCCGGGCGTATAAAACCAAAAAATTCGGCTCAACGAGCCTTGAAATAAATTGCCACTTTAGCCTTTGATGGTTGATTATACGAGCATACAACGCAAATGTCAACACTAATCCTCCGGATTTTTTCCCTTGTCAAAATAGCCCTAAACCCCGTAAAAACCACCTGTTCATGTCACCAAATTTCCCTAAAAAGGCCTGTCACATGCCCACAATTTACCACATAATTCTCCATTTTGCCAATCGTCCGCCAAAATTTGCCCATTTCCGGGGGCTAATCAGGGATTACGCCGGGATTAGCCGCTTGTGACGGTTTCCCCCTTTCCCTTCCCCACGCCCCGGCGCAACACCAACAACCAGACAATACCCGCAAGAACCAAACCTCCGGCCACCAGTTGCGACGCGGTGAACACGGCCACCGGATGGGCGCTGTCCCCCCGCAGGAATTCATTGCAAAAACGCAGCAATCCGTACCCCGTCAAATACAGGGCCACCACCGAGCCATCGCGGTGGGGGCGTTTATAAGCCGCCCGAAGCAGGAAAAAAAGGAAGACCAGCCCGATGGTCTCATAGATCTGCGTGGGGTGCACCGGCAGGGAATGCCCGGCATGCGCGTCAATCAGCCCCGCGGACAACTGATCGGAAAAGGGCCCCCTGTGCCGGGGATAAGCCACGCCCCAGGGCAGGCTGGTGGACGCGCCATAACAGCAACCGTTTAAAAAGCATCCCACCCGCGCGATACCGTGGGCGAGGGCAACATAGGGGATAACAAGATCTGAAACCATGACCAGGGGCGCCCTGACAAGGCGCAAATAAAGGAGACAGGCCAGAACACCCCCCAACAGCCCCCCGAAGAACACCAGCCCGCCCGTCCAAAGAAACTGGAACCAGCGCCAGTCCTCCCAGGCACCGTACTGGATCACCCACCACAGTTTCGCGCCAAACACCCCCCCAAAAAACGCCCAAATCCCGCCGAGCGTGGTGATTGGAAAAGGCGTCTCACGCTTCAGGTTCTCGCGCACCGGCAGTATCGCGCCCACAAGAAACGCAAGCGCGAACATCACCACATACGAATGAAACCGCAACTCGCCCAGCCGCAAAAGTGTCGGATACATCAGCCGTTACCCCATGACAGGCCGTTACAACCCAAAAGACGCAAAGGCTCACACGCGCCGCACGCGCCGCCGCGCCGCCGTCAGCGCCGCCACCGCCAACACCGCCACCCACAAGTCCCCGGACATGGAGGCTTCCGCCGCTCCGGCGGGCAGGGCGCCGGGTCCCGCATCCTCCGGAGCCACGCAAATCACCGCGCCATGGCGCACCGAGGCGCCCAGCGCCCCGCTTCCCACCGCCACCGGACCGTCCAGCCAGCCCCCGGCGAATTCCGCGCGAATCCAGAAGGCCTCACCGCCGTCCTGCCGGAGCATCCACAACGCAGGACGGGCCATTCCCGCCGGCACATCCAGTTCAACCGCCAGGGATTGGGGATAAAACGCATCCGGTCTGAGCGCATAAACGGCGGAAGCACCCGCAGGCGGCGGAACCACCGCCCCGGTTTCGGCCAGCACTGTTTTTCTTGCGGAAGCGGCCAGCAACTCCACAGCGCCCGCCACATTGAAAGACTCCGCCAGCGGGGCAAGAGTGCCCCCCGACGCATCCCTGATGGAAACGCGCACAACCACACGGTCGCCGGGCGTCCAGGGCGCGGAGGGCGTGAACACCGCCCACCCCGCTTCCGCATCCGGGCCGTCAGGCACCCAGGAGGAAAGCCCGGGCAAATCGCCCCCCCCTCCCGACACGGCCACCTCCAAAAATTCTTCGGCCATCCCGGAGACCCCCTCCAACCGCAGCGCCGCGGGATCAAACGCACCAGCCAGCACGCGCTCCCCGGAGGAATTCCGGGGGGGATAGGTCCGGACGGACAGGGGCACCGCAAAGGCTTTCGTTGCGCCCGCCCGCTGGCGGGCACCCTCCACGGGCGGCTGGCTGAGGCCGCTCTGGCAAAGTGTGGACGCATCCCGCGCGCACAGCCAGTAGTTGTACACCACGGGCTCGTACTTTGCGCCGCATTGACAACCGGCTCCATCCAGTTTGCGCGGGGATTCGGCGGTGATGTCCAAAAACGAGCCGCCCCCCGTCCAGCCACTCCCAAGGCCGCGCGCGGCCGCCGGATCGGTCCCCTCCGAACGGAACAGACGGTATTCCATGCCCGCCGCCGCAGTCCAGGTTAATTCCACGCCGTCAGTGCGGCCGCTCCCCGCGGCGGGGGCCGCGGGAACCGCGGACGCGGCGCATCCAAGGGCAACCGACCCGTCCGCGACCGCAGTTTCCAAATCCGCACCGTCCGCCGCCGCCGCCGAGGTGAACACTGCGCGGTTTCCAAGCACCGCCGGACCGGAAATGTCCAGCCCGACCACTTTCACCGTGTCATTTGTGAGATTTCCCTCCAGAACACGAAACGCCACCGTCACAAAAGCCCCTTTGGGTATCGGGGTGTCCGTGCCGGCCACCGCAACGCCCAGGCAGCCCCAGCCGGAAGGGCTGGCCAGCGCGGAAATGAACTGGGTGTCCACAATCTTCCCCGCCGCCGTCAGTCCTTCCGAAGGCAGCACCGGTGAAAGCCGGGGGACGACATTGCCCGCGTCATCCCGCAGCACCCCACCCCCCGCGTCCCTCGGGATGATCTCAAAATATTCCATCGCGGGCGCAAGCCGCGCGCTTTCAAAGGCGAGGTACAGGATTACCGTGGAGGGGGCGGCATCCGTGTGGTCAATGGCGACGGCCACCTCGGCCACACCGCCGATGTTGGCGGGCGCGCCCGTCTGCGGGGTGAGCGTCACCGCGCCGAAGGCGGCCCCCGCAAAGAATCCCGCCGCCGCCAGCACCGCCGCGGCGCGCGCCCCAAGCCTGGAGACAACCGTCGTCATCGTGTTCAAAATCCTGTTCTCCCTGCGGACCAACCCGGAAAACCAGCCTGAAAACACCGCCACTATAGAGGCCCCGGCCGCCATGGTTCAATACAACGCCACCCCCGGAAGTTGTCCCGGCGGCGTTGTGGCCGTTATTCTATACATTACTATGATTGAAGTTGCATGCCGCCAATGCGGGCTCAAAATATACGTTCCCTCCACTGTACAGGGGAGGCAGGGGATCTGTTTCAACTGCGGCCAGCCGGTGACAGTTCCCGCCGCCCCCGTCCGCCCCTCCTCCTCCCCGCTGGATTTCCAGCCCGGCCAGCGGGTGGCCGACCGCTACGTCATCCTTCAGCGCATCGGCCACGGGGGGATGGGCGTGGTCTACCAGGCCCATGACTCCCTTGTGAACGAGGACGTGGCCCTGAAATTCATGCGCACCGACCTGCTGCGCACCGACAAAGCCCGCCGCTTCTTCCTTCAGGAGGCCCTGGTCACGCGCCGCCTCCGCCATGAAAACATCGTGGTGGTCCACGATGTCAACTTCACCCGCGAGGGCGTGCTTTACATTTCAATGGAGCACGCAGCGGGGGAGTCCCTGCGCGACATGCTCCAGCGCCACCGCGCGGAAAAGACGCTCATCGAGGTGCGTTTCGCCGTGCGCGTGGTGGAGCAGATGCTCGCGGGCCTGGACTACGCCCACCGCTTTGTGGTCCACCGCGACATCAAGCCGGAAAACGTGATGCTTCTCGCCAATGAACGGGTCAAACTGCTCGATTTCGGGCTGGCCCTGGCCGTGCAGGAAGACCTTAACTCCGAGGACGGGCATAAGCCAAAAAAACGGGTGGTGGGCACCCTGCCCTACACGGCGCCGGAACAGCGCCTTTTCCAACCGCTGGACCAGCGCACCGACCTTTATGCCGTCGGGCTGGTGCTGCGGGAACTGCTCAACCTGCGCACCCCCAACGAGCCGCCCAGGCCGCTGGACCGGGTCAGGCGGGACGTTTCCCCGTCACTGGTGCAGGTGCTTGAGAAGGCGCTGCAGGAAGACCGGGACGCGCGCTGGCAGTCCGCCGCCGAATTCCGCGCGGCCCTGCTCGGGGCGTACCGGCAGTCCTACACGCCGCCCTACACCGAAAACGCGGGGCAGAACGAACCCTTCTCCACGGAGGGCATGGTGTTCTTCGCCGGGGGGCGTTTCCTGATGGGATCAAACCTGTGCAGGGAGGAGGCGCCGGAGGCGGAGGTGTTTGTGGGGCCCTTCTGGATGGACTCCCACCCCGTGACCACCGCGCAATACGCCGCATACATGCGGGAAACCGGCGCGCCGGAGCCCAAATTCTGGCGCGATCCGGAATGCAACGGCCCCGACCAGCCCGTGGTGGGCGTGTCCTGGCACGAGGCAATGGCCTACGCCCACTGGGCGGGCAAAACGCTGCCCACCGAGGCGCAGTGGGAGTTTGCGGCGCGGGGACAGCAAAACCGACGCTATCCCTGGGGCAACCTGCCGCCCACCCCACAACTGGCCAATTTTCAGGATTTCCTGGGCATACCCTCCGTGGTGACGCTGCATGAGGAGGGCCAGACCCCCGAGGGGCTGCTTGACATGGCGGGCAATGTGCATGAATGGACCCTTGACCCCTACGCGCCCTACAGCCAAAACCGGCAGCAACAGCCCGCCACCGCCCAAACCCCCATCCGCGCTGTGCGCGGGGGATGCTGGACGTCCCCGGCGGAGGAGCTCACCACCACCGCACGCAAGGGTTTTTTCCCGGAAACACAGCTAAAAACCATTGGTTTCAGATGCGTGGCCGTTGTTCCCCAGCCCGCCACCGCCCAAGACTGATCCCTCCGCACACCGGCATCTGTAACAGCCACGGAATCTAACAGTAACTTCTGTTGTTAATCACAAAGCCGCCCGCAAAAACGAGGCGCACACAACAAAAGGAGACTGTGACAATGAAGCACGTCAGCATCATGAGCAAGTCCGTTCCCGCAAAGGCGCTGTTGGGCCATCCCAGCCTCTTTGAGAGCATCGGAAACTTTTTCAAGGATCCGATCGGCACCATCCGGCTCCACTTCTAAACCGGCGTTCCGGAACAACGCACGAGATCAAACGGGCCGCGACACTCGAACGACTGCCGCGGCCCGTTGTTTTTGCCGTTGACTTGAGCCCGCTACTCCGCAGCCACCGCCCATTCCTTGTGCGGCGCGGCGCCTTTCTCGGTTTGGGGAGGGGGCCATGATGCGCGGAATTCATCCCTGTACAGGCCGATGCGGGTGTCCTGGATGGCCTTGAAGCCCAGCTTTAACGCGGGCGACTCGTTGCGCAGGGAATAGTCGTCCTCGTCCGCCTTGATGAATCTTGGATCCGCCAGTTCGCTCTGTTTGTCAAAGCCGCGCTCCTGCCAGGCCAGCCATTCCACCGTCGCGCCGTCATCCTGCTTGTAGGTGCGGCAGAACACCTTCGGCAGGGTTGGGTGGAACAGGACGTTTGAGTCAATTTCCGTGCTTTCCGGATCAAACGGGCTCAGGTTGTAGGCCACCGCCGTGCCCGAATCCGGTTTCGCCGTGCTCAGGCCGCGGTAATCCTCGCGCGTGTAGGCGACAATATTCCGGACAAACTTGTTGTTTGCCGGTTTGCGGGGATCGTCGCCCATCTTGAGCAGTTCCGGATAGCGCGTGCTGTAGGGCGGATTCTGGTGGTCCATCGCCTCCAGGCGCTCCTTCATCAGATCCCAGCAGTAGCCGTCCCAGCGGTCGTCGATGTGCAGCGCGGGGATGCTGTCCACAAAGATGTTGTTCTCCACCACATTGTCCCGGCCGCCGCCGATCATGACGCCGCACAGCGGCACCCGGTAGAAAATGTTGCCCAGGATGGTGGTGCCGCTGCTGCAGTCGTCCAGGTAAACGCCCCAGGCCTGGTGGGGGGACTCGTAGTGGTACTTGCCGTCCTCCCCGGCGGCCAGCCCGGCGAGGCCGAAGCCGTAAATGTCGTGAAACTTGTTGAAGCGGATCACGTTGCCCCGCTGGGTCCAGTCGCGGCCCATGTAAAAGGCCCCGTTGTCGCTGCCCTCCATGCACACCCGCGAAACGTCGTTGTACTCGATGATGTGGTCGTTGCCGGTGAGGAGAATGCCGATGTGCGGCGCGTCGTGAATGAGGTTGTGGGCGATGCGGTTGCCCACGCCGCTTATGTTCACCGCCGTCTCATAGGTTTGATAAAGGTTGGCAAAATGGTGGATGTGGTTGTTCACGGCCTCGTGCGCGGCGGGGGTGAGCGACTTGCGGTCGCCGCCCTCCAGAACGATGCCGCCCCGGCCCGTGGCGTAAATGTCGCATCCGGCCACCTTGCAGGACTTGCCGCCGCGCACCGTGACGCCAAAACCGCCCGTGTTCCGCACAACACCGCGCGCCGTGAGCACACGCTCGCAGTTTTCCACCGCCACGGCGTCACCCGTCACCGCCTCCATGGTAAATCCCATCCAGGCAAGATCGGTCACGCCGGACATGCGCACAATGCCCGCGGCCGCGGGCAGCACCACCTCGGCGTTTTCCACCGGCGCGGGCGGCCAGAAATAGAGGGTGTTCGAAGGGCGATCCAGGTACCATTCGCCCGGCGCGTCCAGTTCGGCAAGGATGTTCTGGAAGAAGAAGCGCCGCCCCGGCTCGATGGTGTAGGGTAAATCCTTGTCCAGGGTGACCTTCTTCGCGGCCGCGTCAATGACCGCCACGGGGGCGATGGTCTGCCACCAGTTGTAATTGGGCCATATGGACACCTCAACGCCCTTCGCGTCCCCCCATGTTCCGGGCCGGTCACCGCCGTAGACGAAGCTCTTGCTCTTCTCCGCGTCCACGGAGGCCGCCACAAAGGCCCATTTGCCGCCCGGCATGTCATCATCGCCCCTGTTGGGCCAGCGCGCAGGAATTTGGCGATCACCATTCATAAAGAGCTGGTGCGGCCCCGCCCCGCCCAGGTTGAGCGTGGAAACGTCCGCCTTGAGGATGGCGTCCTTGTGGGGTTCAAACTTGAGCACCGGAGCGCCGCCCGAAAAGCGCACCGCCTCGCCCGGCCACGCCTGCCACACCACGGGGCTGCCCGGGACGCCGGAATCCTGTTTCTCAAGAACCAGCGGTTCGCGCAGGTAATAGACGCCCGCGCGCACATACACCATCGCGCCCGCGGACAGGTCCATGCCGCGCAGCAAATCCCGCGCGCGGACAAGGCTTCCCACGGGGCCGTCACTGCCGTCGGGAGCGGGATCGGGCAGCTTCCCGGACCACTCATCATTGCCCTGGGCCGAGACAAAGAGCACCGGCGCCTCCTGGGCGGACACGGACAGGCTGCACGCGGCCAGCATCACAAGAACGGCAAGGCATGAACGCCGCATCTCATCTTCCTTTCAATACGCCCTTCGCGGGACGCTCATTTCAGCATGATTTCCCGGAGGGTTTCAATATAGCCCTGGCCGTGGGCGAACTGCGTGCGCTCACCCCCGCCCCGGATGATGCGCGCCTGCTGTTCGGCGCATTCCAGCATCCAGTCCGCGGCTCCCTCCCCCGCCACCGTCCTGAGCACCCCGGCGAAAACCTCCGGATCCGACGGCGTCCAGGGGCAGGGCCCGGCGGGCGTGGGCCAGGCCGCCTGAAGCACCCGGGTGAGGTAACGGCCCGGCGTGGTGCGCGTCTCGCGGGCGCGGGAGAAGTAGGCGCGGATGCCCGTGGGGTTCTTTCCCGAAGCGCCGCGCCAGCCCAGGATGTCCTCCGGGTTGATGGCCGAAAGGTTCACCCCCACCCCGCGCTCAACGTTGTAGGCGCGCAGCGCCAGTTCCGCAAGCCCCCCGCGCATGGATTCCGTCTCCGCGCGGGAAAGCAATTTGAACCCGGCGGCAAGACGCAGCGAAAGCTGGTCGGGCCGTCCGGCATGGAGCGGCGCGGCCCCCTCCGGCCAGGCCACAAAATAGCCGGGAAGTTCGCGGCCCATCGCGGTGCGTCCGTGCCGGTCCGGCATGAACACAAAACCCGACACAAGCGGATAGGTCGTCAGCGCCGGGGCCGCGCGGTGCAACAGGCGCAACCCCTCCCAGCCCGCCTTCACCGCCGTGCCGAATTCCTGGTGGTTCCTCGCCACCACCCAGCCGAGTGTGGTCTGCCCGATCTGGCGGCTGCCGCCGGTAGCTAAAAACAAAAAGCGGTTGGCCTCCTCCGACGCCAGGTCAAAGGAAAGCGTTTTAAGCTGTGTGTCAGCCCCCAGCGTCTTGCGGAATGCCGCCTGCACATAGGGGTCTCGGATGGTAAGCAGGTGCTCCACAGCGTTCTGCAGCGTCTCCATCCGGAAGAATGCCAGGTGCTCCGGCATGCCGGCGGGCATGAAACAGCGCCCCGCGCGCCATTTCACATTGATCACATTGTCGGGGCGCGGGGTCTTTCCCGCCGCCGGACGGCGTCTTTTCTGCATGGGTGAAATTCCTCGAATGACGGCGCGCGCCGCGCGCCGTCCTGTTTTTCCATTTGTTTAATTGGTTACCAGTGTACCATCAGCGCGCCCCCCACGGCACATGGATTAAGGATGCAACGCCCGCCTCCCATTCCCGAAGACGCCATAAGGCCCCTCCCATAACACCACCGGTGAAACGCAAAAACGTCTAATCTTTGGGAAAAATCACATAATCAGGCCGGCCTGCATGCCGGGGAAACAATTGGCATTGCCATCTCGTGAAAAATCATATGACAGCGCGTATTTCAAGGGTTTCATTTGTGGAAGTCTTGAGGAGGAACCGGGCGCCGGAAACAGTTTCCGCCCCTTTCCCGTTTCTGACGACTTGCGCCTGCCTTTCCGGCCAGGGATTCACAACCACGCAATCCCTTCCTTTTTCACTGATAATGGTGACACCGGCGACAGCACCATTTTTGAGTTCCGCCGAGACGAGAAACGCGCCGACGGCGCGCAAAGTCCCGAATTTGGCATCCATCCCCCCGGGCCAGCAGGGAAACAACCTGATAACACCTTCATGGCTTTGTAGAAGCATCTCATTGACGGCAAGGAACCCGCTGCAGTTCTCGATGCCGCCGCCGCCGTATTGCAGCAGCAGGTTGGGCGCGGACTGCTTGTCGCATTCATGTCGCAGGCCCTTGAGGATGCGCTTCGGGTCATAACCCACCCTTGCGCAGGCGGTGTACCAGGATGAAAAGCCGTTGTTGTCCGTCCACCGGTGCATTGCATCGATCATGTTGCGGCTGATCTCCAGCAGTTTTGGATCACTGTCCAATCCAATGGCGCCCGCCGGAAAGATGTGCTGTATGCCAAGCGTGTTGCCGTCGCACCAGTCCATGCCCTTTTCGGAATAACGGAACACGGTGCGGCCGCGGCGCTCCTGAAGCGGGAAGCCGCTTAGCTTGTCGAGAATATCCCGCCACCGGGCACGCTTTTCGGCGTCCACTCCGAGGGCCTCGCTCATGGGAAGCATGTTTGTGAACAGCGCGCGCACCAGGCCAAGCGAAAGAATCGGATTGAAGTCCGGACCGGACCCTTCATGAATGGAGTCGTTGTGGATCACATACCGGCCGTCTTCATACTTCAGGTAATCCTCCCAGAACGCCGCCACCTCACTAAGGTACGGGTAGGCCGTTTCCCTGAGGAAGTCCGCATCCCGAGTGTACTGCCAGTACCAGATGAAATTGAGCGCGGCATAGGCCGCATTGGAGCGCTGGCCCCAGTCACCGTCCGGATCCTCCGGAGAAAGCCCCCACGGCCCGATGCAGACGGGGAAATGCACACCCTTCCAGCCGTGCCGTTCCGCCATGGCGCGCCCGTTCTCCATTGATTCCAGAACGGCCTGGTAAAACGGCAGCGACAGGTCCGCGTGGTTGGCGCTGTACGCCAAATAATACGGCGCCTGAAAGTTGTAGTTCAGGTGAAAGTCGCCGTGCCAGTTGGGCGTGTCCGTCGTCAACCAGTTGCCCCACAGTCCGGACGCGACCCTGCCCGCCCGGCTGCATGATCCCAGGGCGTACAATGACGCATACCAGTGCTTCTCGATTTCCTTGTCGGGTATTTCGATAAAGGAGCGCGCCCAGAATTCCCTCCACCAGCCACGGTGCCGTGCCGCCTGCGCGTCGATCATCTGCGGCGTGAATTTGGCCGCGCTGGTTTTTGCGGCGGCTGAAAAATCCGGCGCATCCAAGTCACTCAGGATTGCCGTAACCACCGTGACAATCTCACCCGGCTTGATCGTCACATCAAGTCCGTCCCCGCCAATGACGCGTACCGCCACCGCCACCGCCCGTCCTTTTCCGGGGAGATCGTCCGCTTTGCGCGAGAACATGCCCCTCTCCGAAGCGGTGACTCCGACCGGGCCGGGTGACAGTTGCACAGAGAGCGCGACATCGCCGCCCTCGCATTCCACCTGTGTCAGCAGCAGGTTTTCGTTTGCGTCCACCCATGAGCGTGTCCGCACAGTCAGGCCCTCTTTCACAAAGGTTCCCCGTGCTTCGGCGCACGCCAAATCCTGCTCCTGATGGTAACTTGCGCCTTGCAGCGCGGGGATGGAGAGGGTGACGGCTCCGACGGTGATAACCTTTGCATTACCCGGGTGGCGGGTCCAGAAATCATTCTTGCCGATGTGGAAACATTGTTTCTCCGGCGGTCCGGCCAGCGCCACGCCCACATCCCCGTTGCCCAGAAGCGGCCCGTCAGGCATGGCATTCGTGGGGACGTTCTTGGGCGGCGCGTCAAAAACCGCCTTGTAGTCCATGAAAACGCCCGTGTCCGGTGGCTGGGCCAAAAGCGGACACGTGATAAAGGCAAGCATTGCCGCCTTTCCAATCAACAACCGCACGTTTCCCATATATTTTCCTTATTTCCCGCAGCCTGCCAGCAGCGCTTCCAGGCGCGGCCAGTCTTCACTTCGGGAACAATAGGGACGGGCCAGTTCCATGACCCGGGCGGCCTTGGCGCATTCCTCCCAGCCCACAAGGGCCTCCACCTGCGCGGCGGTGATTTGGCCGAGGTAATACCGGGCGTTGGGATTTTCGGGATCAATGCGGAGGGACTCAAGAAAACCGGTCATGGCGGCCTCGCCCAGCACAAAGCCGCCGTAGTATTCGCGCAGCGCGGAGAGATCGTTTTTGCGGGAGGCGGTGCGCCGCTCCAAGGCGCTTTTGTCCTCCGGGGAGAGGGCGGCGGCGTCCATCAGCACCAGCGGGCCGGTGACATGATCCAGCAGCCTTTCAAGACTGTCGGGCACTTTTCGTTCGTAGACCAGTTTCGGCGCAAGGTATTCCGCCCAGGGCCGGTCGTCGGTCATCACCCCGCCGCCCGCCGAAAAACCGTCCAGCGCGGGCTTGTCCATGATAAAGCAGCCCATGAGTTCCACCACGTCGGGCAGCCCGGCATCACGCAACGCCGCCGCCAGCTCTGGCACGGCGAGCCGCTCCCGCGCCTTCGCCAAATCCAGGCGCAGCGGCGCGTTGGAGCCGATAAGGAAAAGGTCGGCGTTGATGAAAAAGGCGCAGTATTCGGGGAACACGCGGGTGAAGGTGAAGGTCAGCGAGCGGACCACCTCCGGGTTGAGGCTGTGGAGCGGCACCCACTGCGACACGAGGCCGCCGGGCGCAAGCCGCGACAGGCAGAGCCGGTAGTAGTCCTCCGTGTAGAAGGCCGACACCCCCGCCACGGCGAGGGGCATGGGCTCGAAGGTGATCACATCGTACTTGTCCCGCGCGGTCAGCATGAAGTTGCGGCCGTCCTCCACGACGAAGCGGATGTTGGGCCGGTCCAGCACGCCGAGGTTGTCCCGGCTGAAGAAGGGCGCGGCCCGGAGCACGTCCGGGGACAGCTCCACGGCGTCTATGTGCTTGAAGTCTGACAGGGCCAGAGTGCCGCAGGTGATTCCGGAACCGAAGCACATGAAGAGGATGCGGCCGGGGTCGCGGTCAAACAGCAGGGGCAGCGCGCCCTGGAGCCGGTTCATGCGCACCCCCCGCTCGATGGAGGTGGTCGCCTGCACCCGGTTGATCCAGAGCACCCGCTCCGTGCCGTCGTCCACGCCACGCGGCTGGGACACGGCCACAGTGCCCTCGGTACCCTCACGGTAAAAGACCACCTCGTGATCCTTCGGCATGTAGGAGGCGTTCAAAACGCGGGAAATGTCGCCGGGACCGCGCCACCAGGCCACAGCCAGCGCCGCGGCGAAAACCGCCGCCGTCAGCGCGCGCCGCGCCGGGGGCATGCACGGGCAGCCCAGCAGCAGCGGCAGCCCCGCCAGCGCGGGCAGCAGCGCCAGCAGGGTCATCGCGCGCTGCGCGCCCAGCAGCGGCAGCAGCACAAAGCCGCCCGCCGCCGCGCCCAGCACCCCGCCCAGGGTGTTCGCGCCGTAAAGCAGGCCGATGTCGCGGCCCACCCGCGCGGTGTTTTGCGCCACGGCCCGCACCAGCACGGGAAACACCATGCCCGACACAAAGGTGGCGGGAAAGAGAATCATGAAGGACAGGCGGAACATGCCCCAGGTGACCCCCTCCCAGCGGTTGCCCGCGGCGGCCTGCACCGCGCCGAATTTCTCCGGCAACCACGCGAACCCGTGAACCAGCAGCATATACATCACCCCCAGCAGCAGCAGCAGCGAGCCGGCCATTCCGGCGGCGTTGCGCAGGCGCGGCGCGAGGGCCGAGCCCGCCATGCCGCCCAGGGCCAGCCCGCAGAGCAGCGTGGCCAGCATGGCCGTGTAGGCGTAGGTGGTGCCCAGAAAAACCATGGCCAGCAGCCGGGTCCACACCACCTCCAGCGCCAGCGCCGCAAACCCCGACACGGCAAAGGCAAAAACCAGCCTGCCCGTCATCGGCGTGCCTGAATGGCATTCCACCCCCGGCTCGGTGACGGGGTCGTCTTGTGTTTCCTGCCTGCCCAAAACCCGGTGCAACAATTCCGCCGCCGCGCCCACGGCAAGGTTGAGCACCGCCGCCAGCAGCACCGTGCGCGAATAGCCCAACCCGGGCAGCAGCACAAAACCGGCGGTGAAGCAGCCCGCCGCCGCGCCCAGCGTGTTCACCGTGTAGAGCAGGCCCACCCGCCGCCCGCGCAGCGCCGGGTCCCGCGCCACGAAGCGGGACAGCAGCGGCAGTGTCGCGCCCATCATCCACACCGGCGCAAGCAGCAGCACCGCCGCAATGACCGCCCGCAGCGAAGCCCCGGCGGCGAAACCGCCACCGGTCAGGCGCAGCAGCCCCGCCACCGCCGGTCCCACCCCGTCCAACAGCGCAAGCAGCAGCAGCGCCCACAGGCCAATCCCCGTCTCCATCAGCGCGTACACGCGCAGGGGGCGGTGTGTTTTATCCGCACGGCGTCCGCCCCAAAAACTGCCCAACCCCAACCCCAGGAAAAACACCGAAAGCACCAGGCTCACCGCATAGGCGCGCACGCCCAGCAACAGGGCAAGCTGCCGGGTCCATGCCACCTGGTAGGCCAGTCCGCAGGCTCCGGAGATGAAAAAGAACGCCAGCACCGTTGCGAAAACGGCGTAAAACCGCAGGCCCGCGGTGTTTTTCCCGGTGTCGGTCATTCCCTAGTCCTTAAAACCATTTGTGCGGCGCGGGCGCGGGGGTGTATCCGTCCAGGTAGGCGAACACCGCCTCCGGCGTGGTGCAAACCGCAAACATGTCCAGGCAGATCTCCTTGATGAAGCTGTCATCCACCATCCGGGCCAGAAAGCCGAACAGTCCGTCGTAATAATCCCGCGTGTTCAGGAAGACACAGGGCTTGTGGTGGTAGCCCAACTGTTTGAGCACAAGCACCTCGATCATCTCCTCCAGCGTGCCAATCCCCCCCGGCAGCGCCACAAACGCGTCGGCGCGCTCCGCCATGATGGCCTTGCGGTCGCGCATGGTCTCCGTCACGATCAACTCGTCCGCCTCGCGGTAGGCCAGTTCCAGGTCCACCAGCCTGTCGGGAATCACGCCCACCACACCGCCGCCCGCCGCGTGCACCGCGCGGGCGCACTCGCCCATAAGGCCCACATTGCCCGCGCCGTACACCAGCGTCGCACCCCGGCCGCCAATCAGCCCGCCGAGCCGCCGGGCGGCCTCCTTGTAGTCCCCGTCCACCGCGTCGCTTGACGACGCATACACGCAGATGTTTTGCATTACTTCTCCATCACGCCGGAATCACCGTTCCAGCAGGCAAACCGTCTCCACATGGGGGGTGTATGGGAACAGGTCCAGGGCGGCCAGCCGCCGGAGACGCCATCCCCCCGCGATGATAATCTTCAAATCCCTTGCCAGCGTGGCGGGATCACAGGAAACATACACCATCCGCGCCGCGCCGCACCGCGCCAGCGCCGGAGCCAGCGCAAACGCGCCCGACCGGGGCGGATCAAGCAGCACCGTGTCATGGCCGCCCGCCTCCAGCGCCGCCGCCATCTCCGGCTCGCCGCCGCGCCGGTAATCCCCGCCCAGGGCGCGGGCCGCCTCCACCGATTCCACGGCAATGTCATAACCGGTGACGCGCGCGGCGGGAATCAGGCTGAGGGACAGGTTGCCATTGCCGCAGTACAGATCCAGCAGGGATTCCGCCCCGGCCGCCATTTCGCGCACCAGCCCCACAAGCAGCCGGTTCAGCAGAAAACTCGATTGTGAAAAAGCGCCGTTCACTGCCGGAACCCCGTCCACCATGAAACTGGCGCGGGGTGCGCCGTCGCCCGGCGCGTTTGCCAGGGGGTAAAGCGCCCGCACCCGGTCCAGCGCCTCCGGCGGCGCCCAAACCATGGTCTCCCCCGTTACCGGGTGCGCCGTCACCACCACCCCGCCCCGGATGCCCAGCGGGGCAAGCCGCGCAAAGGCGGTGTTCACTGTGTCATGGCAGAGCGGGCACCGTGTCATTGGCACAATGGTGTGGGTGCCGACGGCGTAATAACCCAGCACCGCCCCGTCGCCGTGAAACTCCGCTCGGGTGCGGTAGCCCAGGCGCAGTCCGGGCTCCTCAACCCATTCCGGTTCCGCATCAACGCCGCCAATGCGCCGAAGGCAGTCGGTGACAATCCTCATCTTCCATTCCGCCTGCGCCGGATAGGAGAAACAGCCCCACACATGGGCGGGTGCCGCTGATTCCTCCCCGCCCACAAAGGGGATGCGGTGGGGCGACGGCTCAATGACTCCCAGCATCCGCGCCCAGGAAACGGAGGCCTTGCGGCGGAACACCTTTGCGCGCACCGTGTCGCCCGGCAGGGCAAAAGGCACAAAGCAGACCCTGCCCTCCACCCGGCCCAATCCGTCCCCGCCGTGCGCGACGGCATGCACCTTTAACTTGACGGGAGGCTCCGGACGGCCCCCCCCGGCCGGCGGCACCATGGCGTCGCCGTGCGTCATGCCCCCTCCTCCGGCGTCGGGACGGGTTCCCGCAGCCTGCGCAGCAGCGCCGCCAGCGGCGCGCCGGAAACAGGGGCGGGGTCCCCCTCATACGGCATTAAAAAGGAAACGCCAAAAACCCGGCACGCGCCCGGGGGAAGCTCTTCCCCATGGGCCGCGCCGGACAGGCACCAGTCATGATCCGGCTCAAAAAGGGCCAGTGTTCCGGACGGTTCCATGCCCATGAGCAGCCCCAGCCTGCCATGACCCCGCAGTTCCGCCGCCCCAATCCCACCCCGCACGGTTGCACTTTCCGCCCGAACGGCGGGATTTCCATAAAGCACCCCGGCTCCGTCCCTGCGCAATCCAAGCCGGTCAACCCCACGGACGGCGACTGCCACCGGACCTTCGCCGGTGTTCAGCACCGACACCTCCCGAACCATCGCGGGCAGGTCATGGAGCGCGGTGGTGCGGACGTCCACCACCAGTCCAGGCCCGGCGCGCCGGGCGCTGATCGTCCCCCCGAAGGCGTTGAAGGATTCGCTCCACTCCACCGGCCCCAGCCGCTCCGGCGTCACCGGAACGCCCCCCGCCTCCAGAAGAAAATCCGGCCCCGGCACGGCGATCCATTCCACATAGCCCCGCGCCAGTTTCTGCCGCAGTTCCACCGTGGTTCCCAAAAAGGCCGACCAGCGCCGTTCCAGCCAGTCATTGCCAAGAACAGCGCCGCCGTGATCTATGCGCGTGTACGCCCGGGCCATGCGCCTCCGTCATGCCGCGCCGGACACCGGCGCGGGTGTGATATCTTACCGTCCGGACGGGGTCCGCGTAAATCGGGGGGGCCGGGAACTTTCCCGGCCCGCCGGTGTTTGAGCAGACAGGCACGGGATGACAGCGAATGCAGGAAGTTGACGACTGGGTGCTCATCGCCCAAGCCCGCGCCGGCAACGGGCGCTCTTTCGAGACGCTGGTCCGCCGGTACGAGCAGCCGATCATGCACTTTTGCCGGCGCATGCTCGGCAACCGGGGTGATGCCGAAGACATCGCCCAGGAGTGCTTTCTGTCGCTGCACCGCAGCCTGCACAGAATTGAACCGCGGGCGAAATTCTCCACGCTGCTTTTCGGCATCGCCAGAAACCTGTCCCTCAACCTGTTGAGGGACGGCCGTCGGCGCGGCAGGGACAGCGCCCGGTCGCTGGATGGAATGGAGTTCGACCCCCCCGGCGGCCCACGGCCGGACCGGAACGCGCAAAACGCGGAACTGGGGCGGCGCATTGAGGACGCCATTGGGCGGCTCTCGCCGGAATTCCGGGAGGTGCTGGTGCTGCGGGAGATAAACCAGCTGGACTACGAGGCCATCGCCGCCGCCGTGGGATGCCCGGTGGGCACGGTGCGCAGCAGGCTGGCCAGGGCGCGCGAATCCATGCGGGCCATGCTGGCCGGCGAACTTGACGGGGTGTGACAGGATGAACAGACGGCTTTCAACCGAGGAAATCGAGCTGCTTTCCGCATGGCTCGACGGCGAGGCGGAAAATCCCGCCGCCGTGGCGGCGCTTGTGGAGAGCGACCCGGACATGGCGCGGTGGGTGGCCGGGACGCGGGCGATGCAGGAGAACCTGCGGGCGATGCCGGCCCCGGCGGCCAGCCCTCCCATCGCGGAGCGGGTCATGGACACACTGGTGCGGACCTCCGGTGTGGAAAAAAGCCGCCGCATCCCGTCGCCCCTCCGCATGGCGGCGGCCGCCTGCGCGCTGCTGGCGGCGGGCGCGGTTTATCTTGGCCTGACGGCATTGGACAGACCCGCCCCCCCCGCGCAGCCCTTCACGCTGGAGCAGGCCCAAATGGCGGCGGAAACCCTTCTTGACGAGCATGCGCTTCAGGAAAGCGAAAGCCCGGCGGAACCCGTTCAGGACGACGTGCCCGCGGAATTGCTGGTGGCGGCGCTGGCGGACTGGTCCCTGGACGGGCAAGAAGACGCGGAGGCGGAGGAAAACACCGGAGACTGGCTCGACGATGCGGCGTCCGTGTTGGAAATGGCGGAGATGCTTGAAGACGAGGACGCCATGGCGCTGGACGCCCTTGAAGGATAAAATGGCACATGCGCGGCGGCACCCCGCCGCCTGAGGAGAACAGAGATGAGGCTTGTCAAACGGTTTCCGGTCCTGCCAATGCTGGCCGTTGCGCTGTTTCTCGGCGTTGCGGCGCAGGCCCAGCCCCCCGCACCACCGCAGGAGCGGCAGGAAAAGCCAAAACATGCCGCCCCCCGCAAGGGACAGGACGCCAAGGCGCGGGAAATGCTCGAACAGGTGATGGTCGCCAGAATCAGCAAGGAGCTGGGGCTCACGGACGAGCAGAGCGTGCTGCTGGTGCGGCGTTTCATCGATTTCCGCAACGAAAACCAGAAACTTCAGCGTGAACGCGCCGAAACCATGAAGAAAATCCAGGCACTGGTCGCGGAGGGCACGGATCAGCAGGCCGTTGAGGACGCGCTGGCGCGGCTGCGGGCCGCCGGCGAGTCGCTGCTGACGCTTCGGCAGCGGCAACAGGACGCCATATCCCAGAACCTGGACACGTGGCAGCGGGCGAAACTCGTGCTGTTCATGGACAAATTTGAGGAGGAAATCCGGCAGCTCCTGAAACAGGCGAAGGAGCGCAGGGGCATGCCGCCCGACCGCCCGGCGCCGCCCCGCAGGGATGCGCCGCCGCCGCCCGACACCCAGGCCCCGCCGCCGCCGCCCGGACAATAACCAACCGCCTTGCTGTCAGGCGCGGGCCGCGCTGATGTCGCGGCAGAGCTCCAGGAGCAGGAGCACCCGCCCGTCCGGCGTGCCCGATTCGATGTCGGCCGCCACCAGGTCGCAGGGGCCGTACTCCCCGGCGATGCGTTCCAGATCAGCGCGCAGTTCGCCGGGCGTCTTGTTCGCCAAATCCGTCGGGGTGTACATGATCGCGCGCCGCGCGTCCGGAAACAGGGCGCGCGCGCGGGCCAAATCGGAATGCAGGCCCATGTCCATGTATGCCGTGCGGGGAATCTCCGCATAGGCCTCCAGGTAGGGATCGGCGGTCCAGGCGCAGTTGTGCACGCCCACGCAGGCAAAGGACTCGGCCACCCGGCGGTCGAAGGGAAGCAGCAGGTCCCGGTAAAGTTCCGGGGAAACCAGGTTGACCAGGCAGTTGCTCAGGGTGAAAAAGCGCACGTCCACCCCGGAGGCCCGCTGCCGTTCGTGCAAAAGGCGCGCCGCCGCAATCATCGTCTCCGCCACCGCGTTGAACAGCCTCCTGCACCGTTCCGGCTCCGTCATCATGTCCATGAAAAGCGCCTCGCCGCGCAGGCGGTGGGCGTTGTTCAGCACGCCCTGCCAGTTGATGAACCCCTCAACGCGCCCCTCCGATCCGGCAATCCATTCCACCTGGGCAAGCAGTTCCTGAAAGAACGGGTTGGAGGACGGGTCCACCGGCTCGATGCGGTCAACGGCGTCATCGTCCAGGTACGGACCGGCGCAGGTTGGCCACTGATCGGGCAGGTAATGCACCGGCACGCCGAACATGGCCGCCACGGCGCACGCGCCGTAAGCGCCGGTCAGCAAATCCAGCGGCTCACCCGTCCTGCCGAGGCCGGTGCCCGGAAAACGCCGCTCCAGCCCCCCGCGCATCGCCAGCACGGCGGCGCGGCGGCGGACGGGATCGCGGTGGAACGCCTCCCCGAAGTCAATACCGGCGTTATCCCGGTGCCACTTCGGGGTGAATCCGGTTTCCGGGCGCAAAAAGGGCTCGTCCCCCCGGGCGGGCCTGCGCGTGGCGGGCGCGCCGGGCGCGATGTAGCTCACAAGCTGAAAAGGTGGTTTTTCCGTCATGCGGACTGCTCCGGTGTTTGCGGCTCCGCCGCAGGCTTCCGCACAAACAATACCAGCCATGCCAGCACCAGGTACAGTCCGCAGAGCGCCCAGAGGATGAGCCATTCCCGGCGCACCTCGAAGAGGCTTGCGCCCATCTGGTTCACCCGCACAAAACCGACCCCGCCGGTGGAGCTGGGCAGCAGCAGCGACACCGCGCGAATCCACCCGGGAAGCACCTCCGGGGGCCAGGCAAAGCGCATGAGAAACACAGCGGGCACCGAGGTGAACAACAGCACGGGCAGCGCCGTCTCGCGCTCGGGGAAAAAGGCCGTGAGCATCTGGCCGAAGAGGGCGATGGAGATCACATAAGGGAGGAGGAACACGAGCACCGTGATCGGGTTGCCCTCGCGCGGCAGGCCGTAGAACGTGTACACGACGGCCAGGTAAAAGACCGGGTAAAGCATGTAGAGGGACACCAGCGCCGCGGTGCGCGCCGTCAGCACCGCCAGCGGCCCCGACCGGCGCACCTCCTCCGCGGCCTTTTCCCCGCGCAGCTCGTTGCGCGTGCCGCCCAGCAGGCCGATGCCCAGCAGCATGGTCTGCTGGATGATCAGCATGAGCACCGCGGGCACCACATACACGGAATACCCCCCGAAGGGGTTGTAAAGGGGCCTGCCGATCACCCCGAAGGGCTCGCGCGCCTTGTAGGCCTCCTTTTCGGGCAGGCCGGACGCGGTGAGGCGGCGTATTTCAATCCCCGCCGAAAGGGTGGCGGCGGCGCGGTACACGCCCGAGTAGATTTGCCGGTACACGAGGAAGTAACTCGCGTCCCCGTAAACCTGCACCACCGCCTGCTCGCCGCGCAGGATGTCGCGCTCAAAACCGGCGGGAATCACAAGCACGCCCCGCGCCTCCCCGTTCAGCATCCGCCGCCGCGCCTCCTCCAGATCGCGGGCGGGCTCCGTCAGGCGCGTCTCCTCGGCGGCGTCCACCCAGCGCGTGAGTTTTCGGCTCAGGGAGGTCAGGTCCTGGTCCACCGGAATGATGTCCACCTCCCGGAGCACCTCCCGGAGGTAGGGCACCGGGTAAAACATGGTGTAAATGACCATGCCCGCGACAAATATCAGGCGTACCGCCGGATCACCCAGAACCGCCCGGTACTCGCGGAGCATGCTGCGGAAGAAGCGGTTCATAGCCTCCCCCACGCGCCGGGATCGCGCATCAGCCGCCCGAGTTTCGGAACTATGATGAAGGGCGGAATGAAGGCGAAGGCCGCAAGCGCCGCAAGCGGCGTCAGGGAGGACTGGGGGGCCGCCCCCTGGAGCACCTGCTCCATCATCACCCGCAGGTAGTGGGTGAGCGGCAGTGCGTAGCTCCACACCAGCGCGCCGGGGGGCATGCCCGAAAGCGGAAAAGTCACCCCGGCAAAGGCAAAGGCCGGCCCGCAGTAAAACCCCGCCATGCTGAAGGCCACCCGGAGGCTGCCCGTGAGCGCCACGATCAGGGTGGACATGGAAACATAGGCCAGCACGAAAAGAAGACCCGCCAGCATCCACACGTCCATCCGGCCGTTGAAGGGAACGCCGCAGTACTTGACCAGATAGGCGAGCATGAAGTTGACCATCACCAGAAAGCAGGCGACATGCGGCGTCATTTTGGCGAGCAGCGCCAGCAGCGGGCTGCCCCCGGACACGCGGAGCCATTCCCCCGCCGTGCCCCGGCGGAGCTCCATGCCCACCGACCGCACCACCACGATGATCAGGAAGATGTGCAGCATGGTGGGCAGCAGCGCGGGAAGCAGGAAATACCTGAAGTTGAGGTTCGGGTTGTGAAGCGGGCGCGGCTCCACCCGCACGGGCTCGCTCTTTTCAAGCGCCTCCGCCGGGGCCTGCCCCCGCGCCATGCGGGCGCGGACGTCGGCGGCGGCGGCAAGGGAGAGCGTGGCGTCCCGCGCCGCGCGGCCAATCAGGCCGCTGATGAGCAGCGCCTGGTTGTTGTAAAAGGCGGTCATCTGCGGCGCGCCGCCCCGGAGCGTGTCGCGCTCAAAGCCGCCGGGAATCACCAGCAGCGCGTGGGCGAGCCCCTCCCGGATGATGCGCTCCCCCTCCCCCATGTCGGCCGCAAACCGCGCCACCGCAAGCGTCGGGGAGGCGTCAAGCATCCGCGTCAGCGTGCGTGACAGGGCGCTGTTGTCGTTGTCGATCACCACCACGGGAAGATCGCGGGGAACCTCCTCGGTGAAAATCACGGTGAGCAGCGCGAAACTGGCCAGGGGAAGGATGAAGACGAACATGATGTGGAAGGGGCTGCGCGTGATCATCCGGATTTCCCGCGCGAGGGCGGGAAAATAGCCTGTCCGTCCGGACGGGGGGGGCGCGTCTGTCATCATTCACTCCCGGCGCAGCAGTTCGCGCACCCATTTCGCCGGGTCGGGCTTCGGGTCCCTGTCCCAGGGCACCACCACGCTCATTCCGGGACGCAGCCCCCCCGGAACCTCCACGGGCCTGCCGCGCACCTCGAAGGTTTTCAGGTCGAAACCGCCCGACATGGTGGTGGCCCGCCAGGTGGCGAAATCGCCCAGGGGCGTGATGTAGGTCACCTCCAGCTCGATTTCGCGCCCGCCCAGGGCGGGGACGAACCCCCGGAGCCTGTCACCCATTTTCAGGCCCGACAGCCGGTCCTCGCGCATGTTGAAGGTCACCCAGAGGTCGGAAAGGTCCACCATCGTCATGACCGGCATGCCGGAGGCCGCCAGTTCGCCAAGGTTGACGATGTGCTCCACAATCTCGCCGTCCATGGGAGCCCGCACATTGGCCTCCTCGATGAGCGAGTCCACCTCGCCCACCGCCCCGGACGCCTGCTCCACCAGCGCGGCGGCGGCCTGCTTGTCCTCCTCGCGCGCGCCGTTCAGCGCCATGTCGTGCTGCGCCTTCGCCGCCGCCTCCAGTTTGCGCGCCATGTCGCGCTGCGCCCTTACCTCGTCGCGCCGCTGCTCGGGCACCACGCCGTCGCTGAAAAGCCGCTCCACCCGCTCAAGGCTCTTTTCCGCCAGCTCCGCCCCGGCCTTCGCCTGGAGCCACTGGTTGTGCGCCATCCTGATTTGCTCCTCCCGCGCGCCGTTCTCCGCCTTGTCGCGCTGGGCGCTCGCGGCGCTGCGCGCGCCCTCGGCCTGGCGGCGTTTGGCGTCAAGCTGGGGACGGTCCAGCACGGCGAGAATGTCCCCCTTTTTCACGGACTGCCCCTCGGCGGCGAGCATCTCCTCCACACGGCCGGGGATTTTGGCGGCCACGTTCACCTTCAGCGCCTCCACCTCGCCCTGGATGCACTGGGGCTGGGGTTGCACCAGCAGCCAGCCCGCGCCGGCAAGTCCGGAGAGCACGATGAGAATCAGCACAAGCGCCACCAGGCGGGGATGGGGTTTCATTGTTTGGATGACTCCGTGGGCGCGGCCCCCGCCTCCGCGGGCGGATCGGAGGGCTGCAGCGCCGGTTCGGGTCCGGCCACCGCCGCACCCCGGGCCAGGTATTCCGCGAAATGTTCCGCCTGGCCGGAGGCCTCAAGCAGCTGGAAGAGGGCCAGATCAAAATCATAGGCGGCCTTGTTGCGGCCGAGCTGGGCGCGGGCGTGGGAAAGGGTCGCGTCCACCACCTCCACGGAGGTGGCCACCCCCTCCTCAAAGGCGCGCGTCCGCACGCGCAGGTTTTCCGCCGTGAGCCCGATGGTTTCGCCGAAAGCCTCAAACTGGTCGCGGGCCCGGCCCGCCTCCTCGTGGCGCCTCACCACAAGGCTCTTCAGGTCTCGCTCATATTTGGTGCGCAGCAGCGCGACACGGCGCTCAAGGGACCGGGCCGCGATAATCCGGTTTTTGCCCTGCGCCCCGTCAAACAGGGTGTACTGCGCGCCGACACCCGCCGCCCATTCCGGATCAAGCATGGTCAGGTCGCCGGGGAACAACTCATGGGCGGCGAAGAAATACACCGAGGGCAGGGTGGAACCCTTCTCGGCGCGCACCCCCTGCCGCGCCTGGGCGAGTTTCGCGTCAAGCATGGCCAGAACCGGATGGCTGTCGTCAACACGGCTCTTGAAGGTTTCCCGGGGCTCCAGATCCGGCAGCATGAACAGGGGGGAAACCGGGTCCGGGGCGCTCTCCATGACCAGTGAATTCATCAGGCCCTCGGTGGCGATGGCCACATCCCGCTCCGCTGAGGCGAGTTCGGTGCGCGCATCGGACAGGGCCACCCCGGCGTTCAGGTGTTCAACCCGCGCGATGATGCCCTCCTCCATCAGACGGCGCGCGCGGAATTCGTGCTGCTCCATGGCGCGCACCTTGATTTGCGCCACCTCCACCGCGCGCCTTGCAAGGCGCACCCCGAAATAACGCTGGGCCAGCTCCGTAATCATCTGCTCGCCCGTCTGGCGGGCCTGCGCCTCCGCCTCCCCCCTGCGCGCCTCCGCCGCGCGGTTGGCCGCGTCCACGCGCCCCCCCGCATAAAGCGGCATGCTCACCCTCAGCTGGCCCTTGGTGAACTGGGAGTCCTGCACCGTGAGGGAAAGGGGTATCGGGTCCACGCTCAGGGAAATGGGCTCGTTAAGGAAGGTCTGGCGCGCCTCCAGCTCGGCCTTGGGATAACGCATGCCCCGCGCGGCCGCCTGTTCCGCCTCCCGCTGCGCCACCTCCTCCCGCGCCGCCAGCAGCCCCTCGTTCCGCGCGTTCATCCGTTCCACCGCCTGCGGGAAGGTCAGCGCCGCGTCCTCCGCGCGCGCCGCGCCGCCGCAAAGCAGCAGGGCAAGAACCGCGCAAAACCATCCCCGTCCTGTGAAGCCCCCCCTTGGGGGGAAATTCGGAGGACTGTCCACCCCGTTCTTGGCGTGCGAATAACATTGTCGTTTCATGGTGTTTTCATCCCGCAAAGCCGGAACCTTGTGATTGTGTCCACCACTTTTTGCGCTGGCATGCGGCCCGTGTCCCGGGTCCACCAGTCCAGCACCTGAACAATCATGCCGATGATCGCCCGGGCCGCCACCTCCGGCTCCAGATCCCCCGCCACCGCGCCCGCCTTGATGGAGTCCCGGATGCGCTGCTCCTGGGTGGCCACCAGATGATCCGTGATTTCCGTGCTGATGCGGGTGCGCACCGACTCGGGATCAAACAGCACCCGGCAATGGGCGGGATTTTTCTCCGCAAACCAGACCAGCGCCTCGGTGTGCCTGCGGATCGCCCCCTCCAAATCCCTTTCAGGCACGTCCAAAAGTCCGCGCAGGGATTGCAGCAACGATTCCACCCCCTCAAACAGCACCGCCCGCAGCAACCCCTCCTTGTCCTTGAAGTGCAGATAGAGCGTTCCCACCGCCACACCGGACTCATGGGCGATGTCAGATGCACGTGTGGCCGCAACCCCCTGCCGTGCAAAGAGTTCCAAACCGGTTTCCATCAACCGTCTGCGGGTCTCAATTCGGCTGCGTTCTCTTGCGTTCATCATTGAACCGTCCAATTGTGAATCAACCTTGATTCACTGAATCAGTATACATGAAACACCTTCACCAATCAACCCCCCACGGTTTGCCAAAATACTGATAAATACTCCTGCTAATTATTTTTATTGACAGATTAAATAAAGTATGTTAGAAAAATATAAGAAAGTTTAACGGTGACCGGCGGACACATGTTGCCGACCGCACGAAACGCCCCAACGGGAGGGGATGATTTCTGCGGAAACATGGGATATCATGGAGCATGCGGTGGAACCGCACCGTCGGGCATCAACCCAGGGAGGATGGAGCGATGAGCAGGGCATGGGGCATGAATGAATCACACGCTCACAGGCGCACAAGCCATGCGAACAGCAAAGGGGGCGCCATGAACAGGCCATTCGTCCTGCTGATGCTCTGCGTTGCCGCTGCGATTCCGGCAATGTGGGCGGGCGCGGAGGATCTGACGCCGCAACTCGTCAAGGACATCCCCTTCTCTCCACCCTTCAACTCCGCCCCGGGCAACTTATGCGCGTTGGGTGAAACATTAATCTTCACCCAAGAACATCCCAGTTTTGGCCGTGAAATTTGGGCCCTCGATAGAGGCCAGGAAACGCCCAGATTGGTCCGCGACATAAATCCGGGAACCCAAGGCGGCAATTATGCATCATTTGAGGCATATGGCGATCACATGTATTTCAGATATGCCTTGCCTCAATATCCAATCACGCCCTCTTCCACAGGATTCTGGAGAACAAACGGCACACCGGAAGGGACTGTTGATGTAAGTTTTATGTCGTCCTACGAACTAACCAAAGCGGGGGGATACTTTTACTTCTGCCCGCAAATAATTCACGACAAACTTTGGCGAAGTGACGGCACTCAAGAGGGGACCGTCAAGGTTAAAAATTTCAAAAAACTTGGTTTCACCTGCATCACTGGCAACCTCACAGAATTCGGTCCTTTGCTCATGTTTTCACTCTGCTACTTTTCGCCCAGCCACAGCAGTGATGAATCTGCGCTGTGGAAAAGTGACGGAACCGAAAGCGGCACAGTCCTGGTCAAACAAATACATCCCACGGACGGCGCCGCGATTAAGTCGTTGACGGTGGCGGGGGGCAGCCTCTTTTTTGCCGCAAAACAGGCGGAAACAGGCTACGAACTATGGAAAAGTGATGGCTCGAGTGATGGAACTGCCCTGTTAAAGGATATTTCTCCTGGAACGACTTCAGGAAATCCCGAGAACCTTTTCGCCTGGAATGACTTGCTGTTCTTCTCCGCATACACTTTCGAGGATGGAATAGAACTGTGGCGGAGTGACGGAACAGAAGGGGGTACTTTTCTGCTCAAAAACATAAACCCCGGGGGGTCCTTTGGGGTATTTGGCACGGGAGCCGGTTACGATGGTTTGCCTTCCGGCTTTACCCCCCTGGGGGATTCCCTCTTCTTTACGGCGTATGGCGGGGGGGGTAATTATCAACTTTGGAAAACCGACGGAACCGGGGGGGGAACCATCCTGGTGCGCGACGGATTTGACAAGCGCCCGGCAAAGTTAACGGCAATGAACGGACGCCTGTACTTCATCGGTTCCAGAAAAAATGACGATGGTGAACTGTGGGCCAGTGACGGAACGGCCGCGGGCACGCAGAGAGTGAAAGACATCTATCCGGGGTCCAGTTCAAGCCTGCCCAGTGATTTGACGCCGGTGGGCGACACACTTTATTTTTGCGCGGTGGGAAGCGATTTGGTAAACCGGATCTGGCAAAGCGACGGCACCGAGGCCGGAACCATTGCGTGCCGCCACACACCCAGGGAACCTGAAAATTTCACCCCCATTGACAACCGCTCCTTTTTCACGGCGGAAAGCACGGAGAGCGGCAACGAACTCTGGGCGACGGACGGCACCATGAAAGGCACAGCCTTGGTGCGGGACATCAATCCCGGCATGCAAGGCAGCCATCCGGACGAGCTTCTGGCCGACGGCAGCACCCTGTGGTTTGCGGCAAACGACGGCGCGCACGGCAGGGAACTCTGGAAAAGCGGGGGCACGCAGGGCACCACAGCCCTGGTTGCTGACATCCGGCCCGGCAAGGAAGGAAGCGAGCCCAGACACCCGTCGCTTCTTGGCGGCAGGCTCCACTTCACCGCCGACGACGGCGCCAGCGGCAGGGAACCCTGGACCAGCGACGGCACCCCCGAAGGCACCGCGATGATCTTGGACATCCGGCCCGGCGCGGAGGGCTCCGGACCGGAGGGCATGACCGCAGCAAACAACCTGATGTTCTTCACCGCCGACGACGGCATCCACGGCAGGGAAGTCTGGGCCGGCGACGGCACCCCCGAAGGCACCGCAATGGTAGCGGACATCCGGCCCGGCGCGGAGGGCTCCGGACCGGAGGGCATGAGCGCCGCAAACGGACTGCTCTTCTTCACCGCAGACGACGGCGTCCACGGCAGGGAGCTTTGGGCCAGCGACGGCACCCCCGGGGGAACCGCGATGGTCGCGGACCTTGTCGCGGGCAAGAGTGACGACGGTCCCAGCCAGCTTGCGGTGGTGGACACCATTCTTTACTTTACGCTCTCCAACAAACTTTGGCGCAGCGACGGCACCCCGGAGGGGACGATGCCCGTCACGGACATCCAGTACACCAGCATCGCCAAACTCACCCCGGCGGGCGCACTGCTGTATTTTGAGGGCGACGACGGCACCACCGGTCCCGAACTCTGGCGCAGCGACGGCACCCCGGAGGGCACCCTTCTGGTGGGGAACATCTATCCCGGCACAACCGGATCGTCCCTCTCAAACATGCGGAACGTGGAGGGGGTGCTCTTCTTCTCCGCCATAAGTTCGGAAATCATGGGCAACGAACTCTGGCTCTCCCAGGGGGACACCGCCACGACCTATCGCACAGGCACCATCAATTACGACAACAACGGCAACGCCGATCCCGGCGGCATGTGCCTCGCGGGCGGCAGGGTGGTGTTCACGGCAAAAAAAACCGCCATGTCCTTCAATGAAATCTGGGGTTGTCCCCTGCCCGCGCCCGCCGCGCCCAGCAACCCCTTTGCGGTGGAAATCTCCACGGACAGCATCACCTGGGTCTGGAACGACAATTCGGCCAACGAAACCGCCTTCCGCGCATGGAACTACACCCCGGGCGAGGATGAGCCCCAAATGACCGTGGGCAATTTTGCGCCGGACACCACCTACTGGACGCGGACCGGCCTGACGGCAAACACCCTGCACAGTTTCCAGGTGGTGGCGCGGCGCGTGTACACCACCGCGGCGGTGAGCCCGAGGACGGAATACACCTCCCGGCACACCCTGGCAGGACCGCCCGTGTGGGGCGTCAATGTGGCCACGGAAACGGCCCTTGCCACCCTGCGCGCCGCGGGCAACATCTACTTTGACAACCCGGAAGGCTTTGGTCTCGGCGTCCAGGGAGGTTCCAACCACCGGGTGAGCGCCTACCGCTACGCCTGGGACAACTCGGCGGCTCCGGTTGAATTCACGGAGGCGTCCCCGGTCTGGAACGAGGGAATCCTTGCGCTGGCGGCCACGCCGGGCGCCTGGCACCTCCACCTCCAGTCCATGAACGGCGCGGCGGTGCCCGGCGGAACCCTGGACATCGGCCCCTTCCTAATCGGCGGCATCATTCCCGGACTGGCGGGCCTCACGGAGGAGGAGGCATCGGCGGCGCTTGCCGCCGCAGGCCTTGCGCCCGGCACCGTGTCGCACCGGTATGATCCCGCCATCCCGGCGGGCCGAATCCTCTCGCAGGAACCCGACCCCGGGGGTCTCGTTCCCGCCGGAACCACAGTGGACTATGTGGTGTCCGACGGGCCGGAGCCGCCGCCCATGACCGCCGTGCCCTATCTGGCCAACATGACGGGCGACGAGGTTCTGGCGGCACTGTCCGCGGCAAACCTCACTCCGGGAACGACCGACCGGCAGTACCACCCCGTGATTGAGGCGGGCCGCGTGATCTCCCAAAACCCGGGGGCGGGGGCGCAGGCGCCCGTGGGAACGGCGGTGGACTATGTCGTGTCCGCGGGACCCGAACCGCAAAACACCACCGTGCCCTACCTGGCCAACATGACCGAGGAAGAGGCCCTGGCGGCGCTGTCCGCGGCAAACCTCACTCCGGGAACGACCGACCGGCAGTACCACCCCGTGATTGAGGCGGGCCGCGTGATCTCCCAAAACCCGGGGGCGGGGGCGCAGGCGCCCGTGGGAACGGCGGTGGACTATGTCGTGTCCGCGGGACCCGAACCGCAAAACACCACCGTGCCCGACATCACCGGCATGACCACCGCCGAAGCGCTCGCCGCGTTGTCCGGGGCCAACCTGACACCGGGAACGAGCTCGCGCCGGTACCATGACACGGTGCCCGCGGGCCGGATTATTTCCCAGAACCCGCCCGCGGGAACGGTGACACCCGTCGGCGCGCCGGTGGATTACACCCTCTCCGCCGGCCCCGAGACGGCACAGGACATTCCCGTGCCCGATCTGTCCGGGATGACGGAGGAAGAGGCGCTGGCGGCCCTGTCCGGCGCGGGCCTCAGCCCCGGCGCGGCAAGCCGGCGGCACCATCCCACCATTCCGGCGGGACGGGTGCTCGCGCAGATTCCGGCGGCGGGCGCCCTGGCCGCGCCGGGCGCGGCGGTTGACTATGTCCTTTCCTCCGGTCCGGAGCCGGAACCCGCCACGCCGCCCACCCCGCAGGAGGCCGCCCAGTCCCTGCAGGAAAACCTGGCCGCGGCGGACACGGACGGCGACGGGCAGGTTTCCTTCGCCGAAGCCTCCGTGATCATCGAAGGGCTCACCCTGGACACCTTCAAGGAGCTGGACGCCAACGGCGATGACCTGCTGTCCGAGGAGGAGATCAAACAAGGGGCGGAGGAGGACACCCCCCTGGGCTGTCTTGGCGGCGGCAACGGTTCCGACTGGTTTGTGCTGGCCCTCAGCGTGGTCGGCCTTTTCCTGCTCAGCCAGTTGAACCGCCTCCTCGCCCTGTTCCGCGAGGAGGAGCGCAGGACGCCCCCGGACATCTGGGAAAACTAAACCCGTCTTGACACGGGCGCGCGACGCCCCCCTGCCGGGGCCCGCGCGCCCGTGCTGTTTCGTTGCGGTCCGCCTTCGCTGGACCCCGCAGGACGGGGTGCGATAAGATGACCGGGCAGGAACTTTTCCCAATAACAGGAAAATCATCATTGGACATGACCTCCCCAATTCCGGCGCTGCGCGCCGTGGACGCCGTCCCAGTTGAAATCGGGGACGAGGAGATGGTCTGTCTGTCCGACCCCGAGGGGTATGCCGGGGGTGACGTGGTGCTTTCCATCGGCGCGTTTTACCTGGCGGCCGGCATGGACGGCGTGCGCGATCTGGCGGGGGTGCTCGCATTCTTCAGGGAGCGCACGGGCGCGGAGGCCCCCGAGGAGCAGGCCGTCAGCCTGATCGAACATTTGGAACAGGCGTGTTTTCTGGACAGCCCCGCGTTTCGGGCGCGGCGCGACGGCATTGACCGGGAATACCGGGAGGCGCAGACACGCCCCGCCTGGTTTGCGGGCAGGGCCTATCCGGAGGAACCGGAGGCGCTGCGCGCCTATGTGGACGACTGCTTCACCCGTGAAGGGGGGCCGGGACCGGTGGATCCGTCGGCCATGGGTTCCGGGACGCCGGTTCGGTGCATTGTGTCGCCGCACATAGACATGGACCGGGGCGGCCATTCCTACGCCCACGCCTACCGCCGCCTTCACGCGGGGGGACGTCCCGACCGGGTCATTATCTTTGGCGTGGCCCACGCCCCGGTGGAGACCCCCTTTGTGCTGACGCGCAAGGATTTCGCGACGCCCCTTGGCGTGCTGCGCACGGACCGGGAGGCGGTGGAACGGCTGGCCGAAGCGGCCGGGGGCGACCCCTTCGCCTCGGAGGCGGCCCACCGCACCGAGCATTCCGTTGAATTCCAGGCGGTGATGCTGGCCCGGCTTTTCGGCGACGGGGTGCGCATCGTGCCGGTGCTTTGCGGCCATTTGGGCCGCGGCGCGGACGGGGACGGCACTGGGGAAACAGTGGGGCGGGTGGCGGCGGCCTGCCGCGAACTGGCGGCGGATCCCTCGCTGCGCACTGTGGTGGTGGCGGGGGCGGACCTCTCACATGTGGGACGCCGTTTCGGCGATCCCGTTGAAATCACCGACCGCATCACCGAGGCGGTGGCCCGGGCCGACCGCGCCGCGCTGAAACTGCTGGAGGCGGGGGAGGCCGCCGCCTTTTACGCCGAAACCATGAAAAACGGAAACCCCCGCCATGTGTGCGGCATGGGCAGCATCTACGCGGCGCTGGAAAGCGTGCGCGGCCTCTGCGGCAGCGTCCGGCTGCTTCATTACGACCATGCCGAGGACCCGGCGGGCGGGATTGTGACCTTTGCGGCGCTGGCCGCGGAATAGGAAGCCGACGAAATGCGCAAGAACGGATTCACCCTGATCGAACTGCTGGTCGTCATTGCGATCATCGGCATCCTCGCCGCCATCCTGCTGCCGGCGCTCAGCCGCGCCCGCGAGTCGGCCCGGCGGGCGTCATGCATGAACAACCTCAAGCAGATGGGGCTCTCCTTCAAGATGTACGCCTCCGAAACGGCGGGGGAGCGCTTCCCCCCCCGCATGATCCGCGACGTGAACGGGCGCGTCTCCGACACCATGATTTTCAACGGGCCCTCCGTGTACCCCGAATACCTGAACAGCCTGGACGTGGTGTGGTGCCCCTCCTATCCCGGCATGAGCATGGTGGCCCGGTACGACGTGGGCGCGCGCAAGGGGTCCCCGCCCACGGGCAACAGCAACGGCGTCATCGAGCCCGCCGAACTGCTCAAATCCCCCTACAACTACACCGGCTGGCTTTTTCTGGACGCGGTGAATTTCCTTGGGACGAAGGTGGACACGGTTGGCAGCGGCCCCGGCGGGCGCTATGAACCGGCGGACTACCAGGGCACGCCGCTGGGCGAGCTGGCCAAGGCCAGCAAGCTTTCCCAGGGGGCGGCCTCAGACGAGGATTTCACCGTCCCCGCGGCCATGGCGGGCACGCAGGCGGGCGGCGGCGACGTGATCTACCGGCTCCGCGAGGGTATTGAGCGCTTTGTCATCACCGACGTGAACAACCCCGCCGCATCTTCCTCCGCGCAGGGGGACATCCCCGTGATGTGGGATCACCTCACCCCGCAAATCACCGGATCCTGCCACCTCCCCGGCGGCATGAACGTACTGTACATGGACGGACACGTCTCCTGGCACCGCTATCCGGACGAAACGCCCTGGATGGTCACCATCCAGGGTCCGCGCATCATCGGCCGCTATGACCGGCCCTTCGGCTCCTGAGCGGCTCATTTCACCCGGATGATGGGCAGCCCCTCCTTGGCGTAAATTTTGTCGCCCGCGATCACCAGATCGGTGGCGTACTTTTTGCCCTTGAACTCCGTGCTTACGGTGAGGGTGGGGCCGTTCACGCTCCAGGAGCCCGCCAGCATGTCCGTGCCCGCCAGTTTCTTCACAATCGGATTGGTGGCGATGGCCACGGCCTGGCCGCCCGCGTTCAGGGTGATGTTCACCTTGATGCCCGGCTGCGGCTCAACCACCCACATGGTGCCGGGAAGGTTGTCCGCGTTCAGCAGCGGCGGCAGGTCCGGAATCGCCACCTTCTTGGCGGGCATTGCGGCGCGGCCAAAAGTCATGACAACGGGAAACGCCAAAAACAGCACCAGCACCACGGCGACAATGATTATTAATGCCTTGTTGCTCACTGGGAAAAATACTCCTCGGCGGGTTCACCTTTTCGGCGGATAGGATACCGTATTTCCGGTCTTGGTGTGAAATTCCGGAATTTATGGTGTCTGGCCGGAAAGTGTTCTTATCCCGTGCCGGGTCATGGCCAGCGCCCTGGTGAACAGGCGCATGATGTCGGCCTTCTCGGTGTGGTAGCCGGTGTTTTTCGTGGTGGTCTGGCGCACCACCACCACATGGGTGTCCCCGCCCGGTTCCGTTTCCAGGGTTATCCCCGCCGCCTCATCGCCCGGCCGGGGGGAAACCGCGCCGGCGGCCTCCGGCCTGGCCACAATCACACAATAGGCGTATGGGTATTCGGTGCCCTTCACATCATTGATGGAAATCTGGACCAGCAACCCCAGAATCCCCGGCGGCTCGTCCTCCCACCGCACCATGGCCTTCAAATCCACGGGCACCTCCCCCCCGTCCCCCGCTGTTTTGGTCTGTAATTGGTAATTGAAGGATTCCCCCGCGCTGCGGACGCCGTTGAACTGTCCTTCCAGCCAGAGCAGCGTCTCCGCCTTGATGATGAGCGCGTCCTTCTTCAGGTATGACCGGACCCCGGTAATCCAGAAGGGCATCAGCCCGGCCACGGTGTTGCAGGCGATGAAAAGTCCAAAATCGGGAGTGAAGAGGGTTTGTGCCATGGCATACCACACCCCGGCGCAGATGACCAGAAACAGGAAAAAACCGCGCCCGCAGGTGATGTCAAGCCAGTCCCTGTCCCACGCCTTTTCCGTTTTTGCGGTGGCAATCACACACTCCACATCCGCCCGGCGGGCAGGCCGCCATTCGCCCCCGCCTTCGGTGCGCGCCTTGTTGGTGTAACCCCGGGTGAGCAGGAGCGCCGTGCCGGCAAAGACAAGGGCGCATCCCGCGAAGGACACCATGCCCGGACTCCACACCTGCCACGCCATGCCCCCCGCCGCAAGGCACAGCGCCAGAAGCAGCCGCACCGGATAGGGCAGCGGCAGGGGCACCCAGAACGAGATGTCGTTTCGCCTTTCAGCGGCCGGCAGCAGCATGGCGCGTTTCCTCCAGTTCGGCGCAGCCGAAATAGTCCCAATACAGGGGGCAGGCCCCCTGGCAAAGCGCAAAGTCCCCGCATTCGGCGCAGCCCTCCGGGGCCGCGCCCTTGGCGCGCAGGTGGCAGGCGCGGGCCGAGTCCCACACCGCGCGGAAGGGTTCGCGCAGCAGGTTGCCCACTGGCTCGGGCCAGCTTGAGCAGGGAAGCACATCGCCTTCGGGCGACACGGAGAGCAGCCCGTCGCAGGCGGCGCAGCCCTTGTTCCCCAGCCGGTGCTGGATCGGGTTGAAAATGCAGACGGGCGTGGGGGAATACCACATGAATTCAACATCCGCCCGCGCCGCCTCCGCCTGGATGCGCGGCAACCACGGCGCGGCGTCCCGGTAGGTCACCGCCACCTCCGCCGCCTCCGCCCGGCCCGTGCCCGCCGGTATGACCAGGTTCATGGAAAACCGCTCCATGCCAAGGCTTTTCACAAAGGCCGGCATGGCCGGGCCGTGTTCAATGTTAATCCGGTTGAGCGTGGTATTGGTGTGCACGCGGATGTCCGCTTTTTGCAGGCACTCCAGTCCGCGCAGGGTCAGGGCGAAAGAACCGGGCCGCCGGGTGACAGCGTCATGCGCCCCGGCCTCGGGCGCCTCCAGGCTGACCTGGGCGCTGTGCAGTCCGGCGGCGGCGAGCCGCGCGGCGTATTCCCGGTCCACCCGCGTGCCGTTGGTGATGAGGTTCACGCGCATGCCCAGCACTTCCCGCGCATGGGCGATCAATTCGCACAGGTCCGCGCGGAGGGTGGGCTCGCCGCCGGTGAAGCTCACACTGGGTGTCTGCGCGTCGTTGCGGATGATGCCCAGCACCCGCTTCACCGCCGCCGTGTCCATGGCATCAGCAACGGCGGGCGCGCCGCCGCAGCCCGCGTAGCAGAAGCGGCACGCCAGGTTGCAGCGGTGGGTCAGCGCCACCTCGCTGAGCACGGGCAGCGTGTTGAAACCCAGCGTGAAGGGTTTCCGGTCCACCCCCGGCACTGCCCGGTCCTCGGGCAACCGGCCCTGGAGCACATGCCACAGCCCGGTGAAAAACTCATACAGGTCGCGCCGCACTTCCGGCGCGCCGCCCTGCTCCCGGAGCAGTTCCGCCGCGCTTGTCCCCTCCAGCACCCGCCGCAGCACGCGCACCCCGGAGGGGTTGAGCTTATATGCCTCGTTGGGCACCTTGATGAGCAGGCGGTCCTCCTCCCGCACATGCACAAAGGGGCGGATGCGCGCCGCATATCCGTCGATCCAGTCCAGCGGCCACTGTTCTTCCGGAGTGGGTGCCATTAGTGGGAGCCCCCGCTGACGCAGGCGGAATGGCACGCCGAATGACAGGCCGAGTGGCAGGCGGAATGACACGCCGAATGGCAGGCGTCATGGCACGCGTCGTGGCAGGCGGAATGGGTGAAGCAGCCCTCAAAGCAGAAGTCCGACTTCAGGAAAGATTCGTAGTTCATCTCCGAGGTCTTGCCGTGAAAGTTATCCCGGTACAGGAAAGGATCCTTGCGGTAATGGTATATCCTTTGGCGGGCCTCCTCCCCGTGCCGGGCCTCCCCAGCCTCCTCCCCACGCGGCGGCTTTATCACCTGATCGATAAGCTCCTGGTAATGGGCCTTGGTGGCCTCAAGGTCGCAGTCCCACGCCTTGCGCTGGAGATTGGCGCACAGGGTCCGGTACATCTCCTCCATTTCCGCCCCGGACAGGTCGCCGTCGGTCCTGACGAAACTGAGCACGGCCTGTTCGTAGGGGTTTGCGGGGGCGGCGGCGGACGGGTTGGCGCGGCACTGGAAGGGATCGCGCCCGGTGACCCCTATGACGCCCGTCTCCTCAAGGCGGGTCACTATGGCGCTGAGCACGGAGGCGAAGGGCACGCCGCACAGCAGGCAGGCCTCGTAAAAATCCAGTTCGGCCACCTTCCCGTCCTTGCGGAAGGAGGAAAGCTCAATGCGCGGGGGCGTCCAGTCCTCCCGCGCCCAGCGGATGTCCTTGAGGCCGTCCCGCGCCCGGAGCATGGACCTGTGCTTGCCCAGGGCGGCAAGAAATATCACCACCAGCAACCCCGCGCCCGCCGCAAGCATGAGTGTCCTCGGGGCCGGCAGGGGCGCGCCGTCAAATCCGTTGAATTCATACGAGAAGTGATACCCCCCCTGATCCGGGACGGGTGTCGCGGTGGAATAGTCGGGCGGATTGAAATAGTCGCCCCGGATATACTGCTGGACCATGAAATGGTAACGCGGCGGAACCTGGTTCCTGTGCAAACGCACGGTAAGCCAGTGGCCGCCGCCGCTCTCCTGGCCGTAGTAGGAAATCAGGTATTCCTGGTTCATGAAGGGCTCGGTCTTGAAGCCAAACTGATCCATCTGGGTGTGCGGGATGTCCCCCGGCGCCACGGCCACGGGGTAATACACCCGCACCGTGTAATGCTCCAGCGGTTCGTCCCATTCGGCGGGGGCCCAGTGGAAATAGGCCAGACTGCCAAAGTCTGGCGACTCGGTCATGCCCAGATGGCCCGACACGCCCAGATTCGCCGCGTAGGTGAAGCGGTAAATGACATCACCCGAATCCACCGCCCGCCCCCCGGCCAGCACGATGTCCCAGCGCCCGCCCAAATCAGTGATGCTCAGGGGAATCCCCGCGGATGATCCATTCACATAGGCCATGGCGCTGTTTGTGTCAAAAAAAGGCTGTTCCTGGACCCCCTCGAAATAGAATCCGTGCAGACTGCCAAGGGACTTGTAGCAGACGCTGTAGGTCACCGTCGCCTTGAAGTCGGCATGGAGCGAAACATCCGCCTCCACCCAGCGCAACCTCCCCGCGCCGTGTGCCGCGGGCACCCATGCCAGCAGAAGCATGGCGCACGCAAAAGCCCGTCCAAACCACCGAAATGTCATCGCCCGGCCTCCTTGATGGGGGAACCCGGGGGCAGTATACGTCACGGAAGCCGGATGCACAACCACAATCCGCGCGGCCAACCGTCCAAAACAAAGCACGTTTTACTGGCTGCCCCCGTTCATGCTAAATTAAAACAGTTACCATTAGGCATCGCGGGCATACCACCCCGCGCCACATCCCCATATTGCGCCGGAACCGGCGCCACGGCCGCTGGCTGGCCAAAAGGAGTACCCCCCATGCAATTTTCCGACCGTCGGCAGTTTTTGGGAAGTCTCGGCATCCAAACCGGAATCCTTGGGGCGGCGGGATTGGGCGGCCTTGTTGTTGGGAAAGCCACGGCGGAGCCTCCCGCCGGACCCGCCGCTGAACCGGCCATGCCGCCCCTGCCCTGGTCCTACACCCCCCTGGATCCGGAGGTAATCCGGAAAAAGGCGCACCGCCATTATTCCAAGGGCCATTGCTGCGAGGGCGCCTTCTCCGCGATTGTCGGCGAGCTGGCCGCCATCGCGGGCCATCCCTTTGACAAGATTCCCTGCGGCATGATGGGCTACGGCGGCAGCGGCGTGGCGGGGTTCGGTTCCCTGTGCGGCACGCTGAACGGCTGTGGAGCGGCGATCAACCTGGTATGCGACAAGAAGACCACCGAGGCGGTCATGAGCGAGTTGATGAGCTGGTACGCCGTGGCGGCGCTGCCCACCGACACCAGCAATGATTACGCGGCAAACGGGGGGTATTTCGGGGATGATCCCTACTCAATCCGGACCGTGCTGCCGCAGAGCGCCGCCGGGGACAACCTGTGCCATCTGTCCGTGACCCATTGGTGCAAGGCGGCCAACATGGGAAGCGGCACCCCGGAACGCTCGGAACGCTGCGCGCGCATCACGGGCGACGTGGCCGCGAAGGCCGTGGAACTGCTGAACGCGGTGCATGCGGACACCTTCCAGCGCGAACACCCCGTGCCCGCGCAGGCCAGCGGCTGCCTGAAGTGCCATGATCTTGGCGAGAAATCCCACACCCGCGGAAAAATGGACTGCCTGCTTTGCCATCCATCGGCCGCCCCGAAGGGGGACCATTGCGATCCCTTCACGCAGGCCATCCTGCAAAGCCCCGAAAGGCTTTGACCCCTCAGGAGGGGGAGGGGGCGCCTTTTTCCGCGGCCTCGCCGTCGTCCGCGGCGTTGCCCTGCTGGGCGGCCTCCTGCCGGTACTGGATGTCCCGCAGCCGCCAGCGCACCTCCTCCAGCATGTGGCGGTTGACGCCGATGAGATCGGCGATGAGGCCGATGACCATGAGGAACGCGCCGGAACCCAGGAAGAGCACGCTGAAGAGCAGCGACTGGATGTGGCCGTTGCCGCTGCCCAGATAGTAATAGTAAAAAAACCGGACCGCCGGGATCAGGCCCAGCACAAAGACGGCAAGGCCGGGAATGGCAAAAAAGCGGAAGGGCCGGTAGGTCATGAAAATGCGGACGATGGTGAAGAGGGAGCGCTGTATGTAGAGGGGGATGCTGTGGATCAGCCGGGAGGGGCGCAGGTCCGGGTTCGTGCGCACGGGCACCGAGGTGATGGCCATGTTCTTGCGGCCCGCCTGGATGATCGTCTCCAGTGTGTAGGTGTAGTCGTTGAACACGTTGAGCCGGAGCGCGGCGTCGCGCGTCATGGCGCGGAAACCGCTCGGCGCGTCGGGGATGTCCGTGTGGCTGGCCACACGCACCACCCACGACCCCGCCCGCTGGAGCAACTTTTTCAGGGGCGACCAGTGGGCGATGTCGGCGATGGGCCGCGCGCCCACCACAATTTCCGCCTCACCCCGCAGAATCGGGGCGATCAGCAGCGGAATGTCCTCCGCGTTGTACTGGTTGTCCGCGTCGGTGTTGACGATGATGTCCGCGCCGCGCCGGATGGCCGCGTCCAGCCCCGCCATGAAGGCCCACGCAAGCCCCCGGTTGCGGCGGAGCCGCACCACATGATCCACCCCGTGCGCCCGCGCCACCTCCACCGTCCGGTCCCTGGAACCGTCGTCCACCACCAGCCACTCCACCGCGTCCACGCCCGGCACCCGCCGCGGCAGCGCGTCCAGCGCCACCCCCAGCGTTTTCTCCTCGTTGTAGCACGGTATCTGTATGATCAGTTTCACCATGGCCCGTGCATTATATCAGGGAAGCGCGCGCGGCGGATAGGAGAAGAGAATCTTTCCCCGGCCCCCCCTACCCCGGTAGAATAGGGGCCGTTTTGCGGATGCGGCGGAGGCCGCTCCGAACCCTGCGCAAGGAGACGCATCCATGCCCATCAAACCGGTGGTCTGGCGGGACGACCGCCTTTTCATCATAGAACAGACGCTGCTGCCGCTGGAGCACCGGGAGATCCCGCTGGACACGGCGGCGGCGGTGTGGGACGCCATCAGGCGGCTGGCGGTGCGCGGCGCGCCCGCCATCGGCGTGTGCGCGGCCTACGGCGTGGTGGTGGGCATGCGCGAGCGCCATCCCGCCACGGTGGCGGCGGCGCTGGAGGCGGCGCTGCGCACCGCGGACCACCTGGCCACATCGCGCCCGACGGCGGTGAACCTGTTCTGGGCGCTGGACCGGATGCGCGCCCGGGCGGAACGGGCGGCGGCGGAGCTGGCGGGGTACCCGAACGCCTACCAGTTCACCCAGACGCTCATCGCGGAGGCGGAGACGATCCACGAGGAGGACAAGGCGATGTGCATGGCCATCGGCCGCTACGGCGCGACGCTGATCCGGCCGGGCATGGGCCTGCTGACGCACTGCAATGCGGGGGGGCTGGCCACCACGGGCTACGGCACGGCGCTGGCGCCGATGTTCACGGCGCACGAGGCGGGGATGCGCCTCCGGGTATACGCCGACGAGACGCGCCCGCTGCTGCAGGGCGCGCGGCTGACGGCATGGGAGCTGAGGCAGGCGGGAATCGACGTGACGGTGATCTGCGACAACATGGCCGCCGTGGTGATGCGGGACCGGAAGGTTGATCTGGTGATTGTGGGCGCGGACCGCATCGCGATGAACGGCGACGCCGCCAACAAAATCGGCACCTACGGCGTGGCGGTGCTGGCGCGGGCCCACGGAATCCCCTTCTATGTGGCCGCGCCGTCGTCCACCTTCGACCTGGCGATTGCCCACGGCGGCGGGATCCCCATCGAGGAGCGGGACGGCGCGGAAATCACGGAGGGCTTCGGCAAACGCACCGCGCCGGAGGGCGTGAAGGTGTTCAACCCGGCCTTTGACGTGACCCCGGCGGATCTGATCACGGGCATCATCACGGAGCGCGGGATTATCAGGGAGCCGAACCCGGAGCGGGTGGCGGACATGATGCGGCTGGCGGGCAGGCTGTGAACACAAGCAACCGGCGGGGATTTGCGGCATGAGCGAGGCGACACAGATTGTGGCGATTGACGGCCCGGCGGGCGCGGGCAAGAGCACCGTGGCCCGGCGGGTGGCGGAGGCGCTCGCTTTCGCGTTTTTGGACACGGGCGCGATGTACCGCGCCGCGACCTGGCGCGCGCTGCGCCACGGCATCGATCTGGACGACGCGGCGGCGCTGGCCGCCTCCACCGCGGCAATGGCTCTCGAAATCGAGGAGGGGCCGCGGGGCCAGCGGGTGGTGGTGGACGGCGAGGACGCCACCCAGGCCATCCGCACCCGCGAGGTGACCAACCTCATCTACAAGCTGGACCAGAACCCGGCGGTGCGCAGGACGCTGGTGGAGCTGCAGCGGCGCTTCGGTGAGAAGCAGCCCACCGTGGCGGAGGGCCGCGACATCGGCACCGTCGTCTTTCCGAAGGCAAAATGCAAGATATACCTCGACGCCTCCCTCGACTGCCGCGCCCGGCGGCGCGCCGCCGAACTGGAACTGAAGGGGCAGGCGGTGGATCTGGACAGGCTGCGGGAGGAAATCCGCGAGCGCGACGAGAAAGCCATGAACCGGGCGGACTCGCCGCTGCGCCGCGCCGAGGACGCCGTGCTGGTGGACACCACGGACATGACGCAGGATGAGGTGCTGGCGGAACTGGCGCGCCTGGCGCGGGAGCGCCTATGAGCCCCGAACACCTGAAACCCCGCTGGAACGTGGCGGAGACGGACCGGGGCGCGGCGCTGGCAATGGCCCGCGCCGCCGGGGTGCCGCCGCTGGTGGCGCAACTGCTGCTGCTGCGGGGCATTGACACGCCGGAGGCGGCGGGGCGTTTTCTCCGGCCCCGGCTGGCGGACCTGTGCGATCCCATGCTGCTGACGGGCATGGGGGAGGCGGTGGAACGAATCAGCCTGGCGCGGGATCGCGGCGAAAAGGTGCTCGTGTTCGGGGACTACGACGTGGACGGCATCGCCGCGACGGCCCTGCTCAGCCGGGCGCTGCTCCGTTTCGGCGTCGGGGAAGTGGGCTGCGGCATGCCCGACCGGCTGCGCGAGGGCTTCGGGCTCATGCCGGACCAGGTGGAGCGCGCCGCCGCGGACGGGGTGAACCTCATCATCACGGTGGACAACGGCATCAGCGCCTTTGCCGCCGCCGGGCGCGCCGCCGAGCTGGGCGTGGACCTGATCATCACCGACCACCACAACATCGAGGACCAACTGCCCCCGGCCGCGGCGGTGGTCAACCCCCGGCGCGAGGCGGCGGGCCATCCGGCGGGGGCGCTCTGCGGCGCGGGGGTGGCCTTCAAGATGGCCACGGCGCTCAACGGCGCGCCGAACGATTTGGACATCGCCGCGCTGGGCACCGTGGCCGACATGGTGCCGCTCCTCGGCGAGAACCGGGTGATCGTGGCGCTGGGCCTGCGCCACATGTCCAGGCACCGGCGCGTGGGGCTGGCGAAACTGGCGGATGTCTCGGGAATCACCCTCGACGGGATTAGCTCGGAAAAAATCGGCTTCCAGCTCGGCCCCCGCATCAACGCCGCGGGCAGGCTTGACGACGCGCGGGTGGCCCTCGACCTGCTGCTCACCGACTGCCCCGACACGGCGGGCGGCATCGCCAAGCTACTCAACACCGCAAACGAGGAGCGCCGCGCCATCGAAAAGCAGATTTTCGACGAGGCCGTGGAGGAGCTCGACGCCTTCCTGAAACGGGAGCAGCGCTCCATCGTGGTCTCCCGGCGCGGATGGCACCCCGGCGTCATCGGCATTGTCGCGTCGCGCCTATACGGGCGCTACCACCGGCCCGTGGTCATCCTCTCCGTGGACGACGACGGCATGGCGCGCGGCTCGGCCCGCAGCGGGCCCGGCTTCGACATGATGGCCGCGCTCACCGAGTGCCGCGAACACTTCACCAAGTTCGGCGGCCACAAGGCGGCGGCGGGCATGTCCCTGCCGGCGGCGGGCATCCCCGGCTTCAGCACGGACTTTGAGCGGGCCGCGCGGGCGCAGCTCGGTCCGGATCCCCCCGCACCGCTGGTGGAGATTGACGCCATCGCCTCGCTCGGCGAACTCGACGGCGCGTTGTTGAAGACGCTGGAGGCGCTGGAGCCCCACGGCCAGGGCAACCCCTCCCCCCTCTTTGCCGCGTGCGGCGTGGAAATCGTGCCCCAGTCCGTCAAGGTCTTCAAGGATCTGCACGTGAAAATGGCCGTGCGCCAGGGCGGCGCCACCCTCAGCGCCATCTGGTTCAAAAACGCCGAGCGCTTCTTCACCGAGAACTACCCCGCCCGCGTGGATATCGCCTTCACCCCCCAGCACGGCACCCACATCACCGACACCGCCGTCCACCTGCGCCTCCACGACATCCGCGCGGCGGAGTGACAACCGCCCGACACCAATGTGGCCAAACAATCCCGCCTGTCCGGGCATGGCGCTTATTCCATTGTTTTTTTGTTTTCCACCGGCCTAGGGTATCATGAGGTAGGCATTGCGGCGGGCGTTTTGGCCCAAACCCGGGAAGGGACACACGATGACCGGATGCACACGGATTGGCGCGGCGTTGCTGTTCGCGGCGGGCTGCCTGGCCGCCACGGCGCAGGGGGCGGAACCCATGGCGGCGGAGATGGACGCGGCACGCGCCTGGGTTGGCGCGGCGCTGCCCGAAGGGGGCGGCCCCGCCGGGTTTTACTCCTTTGGCTACGGGGACAAGACGGCGGGGGAACTGCTGCCGGGTTGGACGCTGGAGCGCACCCGACGGGAGGAGGCGGGACGCGTGGTGCACACGGTGACGCGCACCGATCCGGCAACCGGACTGTCCGTGGCCTGCGAGATGATCGAGCACACGGACTTCCCGGCGGTGGAGTGGGTGTTCAACCTCACCAACACCGGCGCGGCCGACACGCCGATCATCAAAGACATCCTCCCGCTGGACTGCGCCTTTCCGCTGACCCGCGACAAGGGCGCGCGGGTGCACCACGCCAACGGAAGCGAGTGCCGGCTGGATGATTTCGCGCCCCACGCCACGTCGCTCGGCCCCAACGAGCACGATCCGCAGGGCACCTGGCGGGGGCCGGGCAACCCGCTCACCATCGAGTCGAAGGGGGGCCGCTCCTCCTGCGACGCGCTGCCCTTTTTCAACATTGAGACGGACAACCGGGGCGTCATCGCCGCCGTGGGGTGGACGGGCGACTGGCGCGCCTTTTTCTTCCGGACGGAGGGGGAGCTGCGCGCCGGGGCGGGCATGAAGCGGACCCATTTCCTGCTGCACCCCGGCGAGGAGGCGCGCACGCCCCGGATGCTGCTGCTGTTCTGGGAGGGGGACCGGATGCGCGGCCACAACCTGCTGCGCCGGTTCATCCTCGGAAAGCACACGCCGACGGTGAACGGCGCGCCCGCGCGCGGCCCGGTGTGCAACGCCACCTGGGGCGGCAACTACGCCGCAAAACATGCGGAGCACGCGAAATGGTGGCGGGACAACAACCTGCCGCTGGACTACCTCTGGGTGGACGCGGGCTGGTTCGGCGAGGACGAGGCGAAACCCGGCGCGACGGTGTTCAACAGCCAGTGGGGGCGCTTTGTGGGGGACTGGGCCCCCAATTCGGGCTATTTCCCGCAGGGGCTGAAACCCGTGGCCGACGCGGCCGCCGACGCGGGCATGGGCCTGCTGCTGTGGCTGGAGTCGGAGCGGGTGTTCAAGGGCACGAAATGGACGCGGGAGCATCCCGAACACATGCTGGGCCCCATCGGCGACAACTATCTGCTTGATCTGGGCAATCCGGACGCGCGGAAGATGCTTGAGGAGCACCTAGCCGCGCTGATTTCGGAAAACCGCATCGGCTGCTACCGCCAGGATTTCAACATGGACCCGCGCCCCTTCTGGGACGGGGCCGACACTCCGGACCGGGTGGGACTGGCCGAAATCCGCCACATCACCGGCCTGTACGCGCTCTGGGACAACCTGCGCGCCCGCTTCCCCGGCCTGCTCATTGACAACTGCTCCAGCGGCGGGCGGCGCATCGACCTGGAAAGCATCTCGCGGAGCATGCCCCTGTGGCGCAGCGACGTGCAGTGCTGGCCGGGCTTCGGCGCGACGGCCATGCAGGGCCAGACCCAGGGCCTCGGCCTGTGGGTGCCCCTCAGCACCGGCTGCTGCGACCGCGAGGACACCTATGTGTTCCGCAGCGCCCTCGGCCCGGGCATGGTGCTCATCATGTACGAATTCGAGCAGGACACGGCCAAACACTTCTCCGTGGACTGGCTGCGCGCGCGCATGGGCGAGCTGAACGCGGTGCGCGACCTGTTCCTGGGCGACTTTTACCCCTTGCTTTCCTTTTCGCTCAGCGACGACGCCTGGTCGGCGTGGCAGTATGACCGGCCCGACACGGGCCGGGGCATGGTGCTCGCCCTGCGCAGGCCAAACAGCCCCTTCACGACGATGAAACCGCGCCTGCGGGGGCTGGACCCGGCGGCGGAGTATGAACTGAAGGATCAGGACGGCGGGGAGCCGGTGGTGCGCACCGGCAGGGAACTCATGGAATCCGGACTGGAACTGCTCATCACGGAACAGCCCGGCTCGCGGCTCATCCTTTACACAAAACGCTGACCAAAACACGGGGCGTTTCGTTGCACGGTGACGCCGCCGCCGTAGTATGATGTTCACGCCAATGCGGACATCCTCCTCGTTTTTCCGGATTTCACCATGATCAAGGCGGCTTTTTTCGATTTTGACGGACTGATTCTGGACACGGAAAGCGCCCTTTACGGGGCGTGGGAGCGTGTCTATGCCCGGTTTGGCTTGGCGCTGCCCCTCCCCCTCTGGGCGGCGAACATCGGCGGCTATTCCTATGAAACCTTCCACCCTCTGGACCATTTGGAGTCCCTGCTGGGGCGGCCTGTGGACCGGGAGGGCATAAACAGCGAGCGGCGGGCCTGGTACCGGGCGCATATAAAAAAACAGCCGCCGATGCCGGGGGTGGTGGAGGCGCTGGCGGAGGCGCGCGGTCTGGGCCTGCGGCTTGCGGTGGTGTCCAGTTCGGAGCGGTCCTGGGTTGCGGGCCATTTGGAACGGCTGGGGCTTCTGGACAATTTTGAATTTGTCCTTTGCGGCGACGAGGTGGCGCGGGTGAAACCCGATCCGGAGCTTTACCTGGCCGCCATTGCGCGCATAAACCTCGCGCCGGAACAAATTCTGGCCCTTGAGGATTCACCCAAGGGAGTTGCCGCGGCAAAGGCCGCCCGCCTATACTGCGTGGCGGCGCCAAACCCCGTGACGGAGTCGCTGGAATTGGGCGCGGCGGACCGGCGGATTGACTCGCTGGCGTCCATTCCCTTCGGCCGGCTCGTCCGGGAAACAGAGGAACACATGTCCCGTGAGGTTTGAGGCCTTTGTTGCGGCACGCTACCTGCGCGGCAAGCGCAGGACGCGGTTTATCAGCCTGATCACCTTCATCTCGGTGGCCGGGGTGAGCGTGGGCGTCATCGCGCTGATCGTCGTGCTCAGCGTGATGACCGGCTTTGACATCGCCCTGCGCGAGGCCATCATCGGCAACCGCGCCCACCTGACCGTGTTCATGCCCGCCGGACAGCGCATGACCGACTATGAGACCGTGATCTCGGAGGTGCGCGCGGAGTCGCCGGAAATCCTCGGCGCGGGCCCCATCACCCAGATTGAGGCGCTGCTGCGCCGGGACGACTACACCACGGGCGCCTTCATCCTCGGCGTCGATCCGGAACTGGAGTCGGGGGTCACCGACCTGGAAAACAACCTGAGCAAGAAGGACGGGCGCAAATTCGGGCTGGGCAGGATGCCGGGCGACAAGGAAATCGTGCTGGGCTACCGGCTGGCCAGCCGCCTGGGCGCGCGCATCGGCTCGGAGCTTGCCGTGGTCACCGACAAGCCCACCGTGACCCCCTTCGGCATGCGGCCGGGCTCCCAGGTCTACCTCACCGTGTCCGGCATCGCCGAGGCGCGCATGTCGGACTATGACAATCTCTACGCCTTTGTGGACATCAACACGGCGCGCCTGCTCACCGGAAGGCAGGGTGTGGACGCGATCCACCTGAAACTCAACGATCCCTTCACCGCGCCGGCGGTGGCGAAGCGCATCGAGGAGCGCCTGCCCTACCGCGCGGAGACGTGGTACGAGAGTCAGGAGGCCTTTTTCCAGGCGCTCCAGCAGGAAAAACTGGCCATGTTTGTCATCCTGGTGTTCATCGTGCTGGTGGCCGCCTTCAACATCACCAGCACGCTCATCATGATTGTGATGGAGAAGCGGCGCGACATCGGCATCCTGCGCACCCTCGGCGCCAGCAGTTGGTCCATCCTGTGGCTGTTCATCCTGGAGGGCCTGTTCATCGGCCTGAGCGGCACCCTCATCGGCGTGGTGGCGGGGACGCTCCTCGCGTACAACATCAACCCCGTGGCCGAATTCATCGCGGGCCTGCTCGGCGTGGACCTGTTCAACAGCGTCATCTACTACTTCGACGGCATCCCCGTGGCGGTGGTGCCCTTCGACGTGGCGTGGATCACCGTGTCCGCCGTGCTGCTCACCTTCCTGTCAACGCTTTACCCCGCGTGGAGCGCCGCGCGGCTCAACCCCGTGGACGCGCTGCGCTATGAGTAACCCCGGCGGAAACATCATCGAATGCCGCGGCGTGCGCAAGGTCTTCCATGACGGCGTGCGGTCGCTGGAAATCCTGCGCGGTGTGGATCTGGCCGTGCCCGAGGGAAAAATCCTCGCCATCAGCGGCCCCTCCGGCGTGGGCAAGAGCACGCTTTTGCAGATTATGGGCACCCTGGACCAGCCGACCGGCGGTGAGGTGCTCTTCCGGGGCGAGCCGCTCAGGCGCATGGGCGCGTCGAAAATCAACCGCCTGCGCAACAACGAAATCGGCTTTGTGTTCCAGTTTTACCACCTGCTGCCTGAATTCACCGCGCTGGAAAACGTGATGATGCCCTCCCTGTGCAAGGGTGCCACGCGGCGGCAGTGCAGGGAACGGGCGGAAATGTTGCTGGAGACGGTGGGATTAAAGGAGCGCATGACCCACAAACCGGGCAAACTCAGTGGCGGCGAGCAGCAGCGCGTGGCCATCGCGCGGGCCCTGTTCAACGAGCCCTCCGTTGTGCTCAGCGACGAGCCCACCGGCAACCTGGACGAGGGGACCGGACGGGAAATCGTGGAATTGCTCTTCAGCCTAAATGAAAAAAGCGGGGTCACCCTCGTCATGGTCACCCACGACGAGGCGCTGGCCGCCCGCGCCCACCACTGGACCGCCATCCACGGCGGCGTGGCGGAAAGCCGCCGTTAACCCCGCGCCCCGCGCGCGCGGGCGACGCCCGCGACCGCGAACAGCAATGCAAGGGCGCCGACCCCGGCCATGCCGGCGGCGGGGATGCCCTCCAGCGGCTCCACCTTCACAAACACATGATCCGACTCGTAAACCCCCTTGCCCTCATCCGTAACCCGGCAGAAATACCAGCCCTGATCCGCCAGCGTGAGGGAGTCGATGACAAACGTGTTCTGGATCCGGCCGGAAAGCTCGACGTCATCCTTCACCCACTGGTAGGAAACGTCGCCCACGGCCCCCTCGGTTTGCACGGTCCAGGAAAGGCTTTCCCCCTCATGGTAGATGCCGCCCGCCGGACCGGAGGTGAAAACCACCGTCTTTTCAATGTTGAAGGCCCAGCCGCCCCACACCCCCCAGGGGTAGGAGGCGGACATGGCCCGGAATTCGGACTCATGCAGGCCATGGTCCCAGGTGTTGTAATAAACATAGGTCTGGGGAGGCCCCTCGTTGTAGCCCACCACCGTCACAAAATGGTCCGTGGTGCCGTCCCCCGAGGAGTCCACAAGAAACACCATCGGACGCTGCTGGTCAATCTCCGCCTTGAGCACGTCAAAGGTGAGGGTGCTGCTCATCCAGTAGCCGGTGGCGTATGGAATGTAGGCCGCAGACTTCAGGGTCACATAATTGGTGAACGAGGGAATGACATCGCTGGACCAGCTCCAGCCGTAGTAATTGCCGCGCGAGGAAAAGGACGTTTTCATGAAGTCCGCCAGACAGTCGTGAACGTGCGGGGTGCGCGACTGCTGGATGTAACCGTCCTGGAGCATGTTTGGTGAATTGTCCTCCGGCGCGGCGTAATCCTCGTAATGCCGCTCGCTTCCCGCCGGATAGGGACTGGAGGAACTTCCGCCCGAGGCGATGGCCTGGTTCACCTCGTTTGTCTGGGTTGCGGCGGAACCGGGCACCAGCAGGTCGAGGCCCAGCCCGTCCCAGTAGCCCGCCACCATGCCCACCGCCGTGGGGCCGCAACCGTGCCGCCACAGGTAGGCGGGCACGCCCGGAATGCTGACTATCGCCTTTGCGTCGCTTACCGGCGGCGACACCACCCCCGGCGGCGGCACCGGCCCGGTGGTGCTCTGCATGTCCTCCTGGGCGCAAACAACCGCCGGGACAAGAAGAAAAAGCATAAACGCCGCGAACCGGAAACCACTGCCTCGCTTCACTTTCCGTGCCTCCTCAATTTCGCGCCGCCACGCGCGCAAAGCCAGCCCCCGGAAAAAGTGTACACCATATCCCGCAAAATACCAAGTAAAAACCAGTCACCTGGGTTTGCAAAACAATACGCTCTCCTCGATAATATCTCACCCAAATATGATGGCTAACATCGAGGAACACAAAGTGAAAACTTCGTCCGCACATAACCCGTTTCTCAACCGCCGGGGTTTTCTTGCGCTGGGGATGGTGGCGGGGCTCGGCGCCTGCGCCGGAAGGCATGCCGCGCCGCAGCCGGGCCTGCCGCAGCCGGATCGCAACGGGCGCAATCTTCCGCTGGCCGACCTGCACGCGCACCTGGACAACAGCACGATTGAGGCGGCGGCGGCGCTGGCCCGCGAGCGGGGCGTTACGCTGGGCGTGGTGGAGCACGCGGGCACGGAGGAGAACAAGTACCCCGTGGTGCTTTCCAGCGACGCGGAACTGCTGGCCTATACCGCCATGCTCGACGGGCACGGCGTGTACAAGGGTGTGCAGGCGGAGTGGCTGGACTGGAAAGAGTGCTTCAGCCGCGACGCGCTGGCCACGCTGGACTATGTGCTCACGGACACGATGACCTTCCCCGGACCGGACGGCAAACGGATGAAAATGTGGGAGGACGGCGCCGACATGGGCGCGCCCAGCACCTTCATGGACCGCTACGTGGACTGGCACGTGCGGATTATCGAGACCATGTCAGCCGACATCCTGGCGAACACCTCCTGGCTGCCCCCCCTCTTCGCGGCGGACTACGACGTCCACTGGACCCGGGAACGGGTCCGGCGCGTGGCCGAGGCGGCCCGGAAAAACGGGATGGCGCTGGAGATCAGCAGCGGCTTCAAGCTGCCCCGCATGTCCTTCCTCCGCGTTGCGCGGGAATGCGGCGTGAAGTTCTCCTTCGGCTCCAACGGCCGGCACCCGAACATGGCAAAGCTGGACTACTCCCTGTCCATGGCGGCGGAACTGGAACTGAAGGGCAGGGACATCTACCTGCCCGGCACGGCCCTGTCCCGCGCCGTTTCGTGACAGCAGCGCCGCGGTTCAGCCCTTCATCCCGGTCATGGTGATCCCCTCCACAAAGACGCGCTGAGACAGGAAGAACAGCGCCAGCACGGGCAGGGTCATCATGGTGGCGGCGGCGAAGAGCAGGGGCCATTCGCTGCCGTGGTTCAGCATGAAGGTTTGCAGCCCCAGCGCCAGGGGCATTTTGTCCATGGAGTGGATATAGATCAGCGGCCCCATGAAGTCGTTCCACGCCCCCACAGTCTGGAACAGCACCACCGCCACCACGGCGGGCCGCACCTGCGGCAAAAGCATCCGGAAATAGGCGGTGAACGGCCCCGCCCCGTCAATCATGGCCGCATCGTCCAGTTCGCGGGGCACCCCCCGGAAAAACTGGCGCAGCAGGAAGATGTAGAAGGGCGCGCCAAACCACGCGGGCACCCACAGCGGCTTGAAGGTGTTCACCCAGCCCAGCCACGAAAAGATGAGGTACACCGGGGCCATGGTCACCTGGGGCGGCAGCATCATCGTGGACAGGAGCACAAAGAACACCGCATCGCGCCCCGGCCACTGGAACCGGGAGAAGCCATAGGCCACCAGCGGGCACACCACGGCCACGCCGGCAACGTTGAGCAGCACTATCCACAGGGTGTTCAGAAACCACAGGTAGAAGTCGGCGCGCTCGAAGACCTTCGTGAAATTGCCCCACACCACGGGGTCGGGCACGAGGACGCGGGCCAGCGTGGACACGTCCTGCACCTGCGCCTCCGACTTGAGCGCCGTCACCACCATGCCGTAGAGCGGCAGCGCGAAGAGCGCCACCAGCACGGCCAGCAGCAGGTGGGTCGCGGCGATTTTCGCGGCGCGCCTTTTCGCGCCAAGGCGGTTATTCGTGCTCATAGTGCACCCACCTCCGGGAGACGCGCATCTGCCACAGGCAGACCGCCACGGTCAGCACGAAGAGCACCCACGCCATCGCGGACGCATAGCCCATCTCAAAATAGCGGAAGGCGCGGTGGAACAGGTACAGCGCGTAGAACAGCAGCGAGTCGCCCGGCGCGTTGATGATGTAGGCCTGCGTGAAAATCTGGAGCGCGCCGATGGTGCCCATAATCCAGATGAACAGGGCGTGCGGCGTGAGCAGCGGCAGGGTGATCCGGAAAAAACGCTGCACCGGTCCCGCGCCGTCCATCGCGGCGGCCTCATACACCTGGCGCGGCAGCGACTGGAGCCCCGCCAACCAGATGATGACCGTGCCCCCGCAGCCCCACACGAGCATGAGAATCAGGCCGGGCTTGGCCCATTCGGGCTGGCTGAACCAGCCCGGCGCGGAAAGGCCGAGGGGGCGCAGCGCCCAGTTGACGGCGTGGTTCACAAAACCCGTCTCGGGGTTGAGCATCCATATCCAGACAATCGCCGACACCACTGCGGGCACCATCACCGGCACATAGAGGAGGGCGCGGTAGGCGCGGATGCCGCGCACCTTTGCGTTGAGCAGCACCGCCAGCAGCAGGCTCGCCGCCATGGACAGGGGCACGCCGAAAACCACGATATACAGTGTGTTCCACAAGCCCTTCCAAAAGAGGGGGTCATTGGCGCGCCAGCCGTCCGCGTCGCGGTGCGCACCGAACATGCGCGCCCAGTTTTCCGCCCCGGTGAACTCGGGCGGGTGGATCACGTCATAGCGGCAGAAGGCGATCATGGCGGAAAAGAGCATCGGACCGATCATGAACAGCAGGAATCCGGCGGCCCACGGCGCCACGCAGAGCATGCCCTCCAGGGCGCGGCGGCGCTCCAGACCGCCCATGCGCCGGAGACGGCCACCCGTCCACGCCGCCCACGCACCCAGCAGCAGCGCCACAATTCCGGCGACCCACCATGCCATGGCGCGGGGGGAAAGCACCGGCCCGGCGGGCGGCTTGTGGTACCGGTCCAGCGAGGACTGAACGCGCCGCTGCTGCAGGTCGAGCGCCTCCTTCGGCGTGCGGATGTGGAAGATGGCGTCCATCATCGCCGTGACCTGGGCGTCCCACAGTTCGGTGCAGGCCACGGACACGGGCGGGTGTTTGCAGTGGGGCAGCACGTCCAGGCACACCTGGTTGGCCCGCTGGAACTTCTCCGGCAGCCACGTGTTCAGCAGTTCCGTCACCTTTTCGTTGACCCGGCGGTTGGCGCTGTACGCGGACAGGCAGAAGGAACCGGGGCCCATCTCCTCCTCGGAAAAACGCTGCTGCTCCACTGTGATGATGCGCCAGGCCTCCTCCGAGCACATCCACTTGCTGAAGGTCCACGCCTCCTCGGGATGGCGCGAGTCCTTCGGAAGCACCCACGCGAAGCCGCCCGACCAGGATACGGGCTCCATGCCCTCTTTCGCCGCGGGCGGCAGCGACACCTCCACGTCCAGGTCGGGCTTATACCGGGCTATCGTGTCCAGGTAGTAGCCCCCGTTGAACTGCATGGCAAGACGGCCCGAAAGGAAGGGATCGCCGATGCCCTCTATCTGCGCCGAGGACTGGAACGACTGCACCCGGTCCGCGCCGCCCACGGCGTCGTAGGTTTTCACCATCCAGTCCAGCGCCCCCAGCACGGGGGGTGAGCTGACCTGCGCCGTGCGCCCGTCCGGCGAAAACCATTCCGCGCCGTTCTGCCATGCATAGAGGTACAGCCAGGCGTTGCCGTAGTTCGGCGCGAACCCAAGCGTCTCGTAACGCCCCCGGCGTTCATCGTACTTCGTCATCGCCGCGGCCATCGCCGCCAGCTCGTCCCAGGTGCGCGGGGGGCGGTCATAGCCCGCGGCGCGGAGCATGGGCATGTTGCAGAACAACACCCGCCCGTCAATGTTCCACGCCAGGCAGTAGGTCTTCCCCTCCCACATGCACACCTCGCGCAGGCCGGGATAGTATTCGTTCAGATCAATGCCGTCGCGGGCGATGAGGTCGTCTATGGGCCGGAAGGCCCCGCGCGAGGCCCACATGCCCAGTGCGTGGCGGCTGAACCAAAGCAGATCGGGGGGCGTGCCCGCCACCACCGCCGTGAGAAGTTTTTGCGGATCCAGATCGCCCTGCCCGCCCGGCGTGCCCACCTTCACCCGGATGTGCGGATGGAGCCGCTCAAATTCGCGGATGGCGTCGAAGGTGCCGTGCCACGCACGCGCCTCCACCAGCCCCCACAACTCAATGGTGACCGGCTCCTTCTCCGCCGCAAAGGCGGAGGCGCAACAGGCCGCAAGGGCCAACAGCACAAAAATATGCCTCATTTTTCCCGCCATGCCGCATCCATCTTTGCCGGAAGCTCCGGAAACACGGTTTCACCGCCGTAGCGCACGGTCTTGAGCTGTTCAAAGGCCGCGCGGGCCCGCTCTGGGGTGGACAGATCCGTACCCGAGAGGTGGTCCAAATACTTGTCCAACCCTTCTTTCATGGTCGGCGGGGTGTCGCCGCGTTCCGCGAGGTCACGGGCCAGCGCGCGCAGGGTCTCCTTCGGCCTCATATGCAGCCGGAGCCGCCACACCGTCTCCTCCGGCGTGACCACACGCACATGCGGCGCGAGCCGGTCCACGCACCAGCCCACAGGTTCAAAGCCCCGCCGCGCCTCCGGATCGCGCGCGGCCTTTTCCTGCTCCACCTCCTCGGCGAGGATGTCTTTGGCCGTGTCGGCCTTTTTGAAAAAGGACCAGGTGTGCGCCGTGACCCAGTCTATATGCGCCTCCGACACGGGATGTCCCGCGTGTTCGGACTCGTTGATCAGCCTTGCCAGGAGCGCGGGCGGCCCGTTGTTCGCCGTCTTTGACATGTTGTTCCAGAGGGCGTAGCGCGCCGACACCACGGGCAGCGGGTCGCCCTTCGCGTTCTCCACCCAAATCACCCCGCCCTGGCCCGCGTTGTAGGGGTAATACTGGAGCACCATGATGCCCGCCAGGCCGGGAATGCGTTTCGCGTAAATGTCATAGGCGCGCCGCGCCGCGTCGCCCTTCCAGTCCATGGTGAGCACAATGAGCACGCGTATGCCCAGTTTTTCAAAATAGGGAGCGAACTGGTCCACCTTCCGCTCCAGATGCGCGAAACGGTCCCCCTCCACTTCCTGCCCGTATTCGTCGGGGTAGTAGTAACCGCCGCCGAAGGAGATCACCTGGTCGTTCGGCGACTGGGTGGCGGCCAGTTCCGCCAACGCCACTGGCGCTATCTGCGCAAGCTGCTCCGCCGGAAAGGACCAGCCCATGGGAAAGCGGCCCCGTCCCGGCGCGCGCCAGTAGCTCCCGTTGTGGATGTAGTCCCCCATCGCCCACTGCACGTTGTCGCCGTCGGTGGTGACAAAGGAGGTGAAATGGGTGTCCACCGGCCAGTCCAGTTCCAGGGGCTCCACCCCGGAACGGCGGTTCAGGCGCAGCCGCTCCCAGGACAAGTCCGTGCCCGCGCGCAGGCTGCCCGTGGCTGGCAGGTTCATGCACCAGTTGGATGCCGTGTGGAAATGGGCGAAGCGGGTAAGCTGGGAGGTCATCACATGCTCGTCGCCTCCGTTCCACCCCATGACCGGTGTGTCCGGCTCCATCCAGCGGTATACCTCGTCCGTGAAGGGGGACACGCCGAAGGCCACCAGCGACCCCGTGGCGATGGCGTAGTCGCGCAGGTGGGGCACCTTCGGATCAATCACATGCACCAGTTTCCGCGAGAACTTGTCCCGGTGGTTTTCAAAGCACCAGCGCTCGTCCCTGTCGCGCGCGTCCAGCAGCAGCGGCAACCCCAAATCGCGCAGGAAGGGCTCGGCCTTCTCCTCGATAATCACCGCGTCCATCGGCCCCGCAAGGCTTGTGGCAACGTTCACCGAATTATTGTACCCCGCCGCGCCCGGCGCGGGTGCCGCGTCAAAGGCCTGGCGCTTGCTTGGATCAGCACGGTAAAGGATGTAGCCCTTGATCAGGCCCTCCCCGTGGAGTTTCTGCACCAGCCGTCCGAGATCACCCCGGGGATCCGCCGATGCCGCACCCGGCTGCGGCATCGCAATACCCGCCCCGGACAGGTGCGCGCTCCACGCCCGGTAGGAGGGGTTGCCCTCCAGTCCCACCCACATCAGCGGCCCCTCCCCTGTTTCACGGGCCTTGAGCGCCAGCAACCCCGAAACAGACTGGACCAGAAAAGCGGCCGGCCCCCGCTCCCCGCCGGGGTCACCCTCATGGAGGGGGGGCATTCCATGCAACTCCCCCACGGATATCAACTCCCCGGGCTTGGGCATCTTCACCCACCACTCCGGCAACGGCTCCCCGCCAAACCCCCAGCCCGCCAACGACGCCAACGCAACAAACAGCGCAACCGCACGGCACGTCATAAAAACGCCTCCTTGACTTGCCGCAAGTGTAGCATAGGCGGAAATCTTGAGGTGGGACGGCTTACATCAGGCCGCCCTGAGGTTCACCGCCACGCCAACTAAAACGCGCGCCGGGACGTTCCCGGCGCGCGGCATGGTCGTTCCTCGAAACACGGCGATCTCAGTTGATAAAGAATTCCGCCGTCTGAGTGTTGGGGATACGGGTCTTCTGATTACTCACCGAATATATACTCTTGGGGAAGCGCATCTGCATCGCAACCGCCACGGGGTAAGTTCCGTAGATTTTCACAACACCTGCCTGTGATGTCGTGTTACTGATATATTGGCTCGGTAAAAATGTAAAGCGACCGTTGGCTGGCGGATAAAGCAGTTCGCTGCCGAGAAGGACATCATCCCTGTCATACACCTCAATGTATATCAAGTCGGAACTGGATCGCGCGTTAACCAGGCTGACATGGGTGGACCATTCTGAAACACCGTCATCTGGGTTATAAGTTTCACGGTACCAAGGAAGTGTAAGTACATTTGTGGGGGATTGTCCGGCGTAAGGAATGTACTCGGAGAGGTAGACCGCGTTATAGGAGAAGTTAAATTGCGCCGCCCGCAGAAGCCAGGAGTTCCCAAAGTTCGAATATTGCATTCCCGGAGACGTCCGCCACCTGCCCACATTCTGCCCCCTGATAGTGGCTAAAAAATCAGCGCCATTCTCTTGGGTGATTTTGATGGATGCATGGAAACTATAACTCGAACCAGGGGTGGTATACAGGCTGTCTGCTGTTCCATAGCATGCCACATTACGTGTTGCCTGCGCAGGAACACTAATCTCAAACCTGTCATTTACACTGTCCCAAACCAAATTAGTGTTGCCCGTTTGCTTGATAAGAGATATGGGCGGTACGGTGGTATTCGGAGGAATTGACCAATTTGTGCTCTCATTGGCTTTCTCCCCTTGAGTTCCCTGAAACACCTCAATTCTCAATGTGATTGCCGAGCTGCCTGGATTATGAAGGGCCATGACCCAAGTATATTCAGAATCGGCAACATCATACCAAGACTCGCGGGGTTCGGTTTGCTTGTAGAAGACATTGTTCATGCTCCATATTGGATTTGACACCCCAGGATACATGCTCAGTGGACGTTTCAAATAATGCGTTGTTTCTGGCCCCCCCCACGGCGGACAACAACAAACCATGCCATTCATATTCGGATGGGTGGGAAAGGTCCAATCATGGCAGTTTGCGTAGGGGAACCAGGCCACCGTCGGATCGGCGGAAGCCGGGCAGGAAGCGAGAGAGAAGACACTGAACAGCAGCACGAGGATCCACAGGGCGAAATGGGGCTTGTTCATGACAGTTCTCCTTGTTTGGGGTTGGGTTCTCCGCACGCGCAGCGACACGCGACCATGCCATGCTCCATTAACGGTCATGGTGGCCTTCCGCCCGAAAGAGCCACGCTGTAACATCCCCCACCCTAGACATTTTCAGGTTATCAGAAAGGTGTGTTTTTGTCAAATAAAATACAATTAATAATGTTATGTATTACTGTTAACTAACAATACAAGTAACTATTACTGCTTTTACGCTTTGGGGACTGGGGGCTATGCCTCCCAGACGGATGGGGCGGAGGCGGCCCTGATGGCGCGGGCCCAGGGGTGGGTTGGGGAGGGGTGGATGGACACGAAGCCGCCGGCGGCCTCCACAAGCGCGGCACCCGCCGCGATGTCCCAGAGCAGGATGTCGTCCTCCAGATAGGCGTCCATGCGCCCGCAGGCGACATAGGCCAGCAGCAGCGCGGCGGATCCCATCTGGCGGGCCTTGCGGAAGCGGCCCTTCAGGTGGTGGTGGGCCAGGGCCCCCGCATCGTCGTAGTCGAAGCCGATGGGGTTGCCCGTGCCCAGCACGGCACGCTCCATCCGGGTGACGCCGGAGACGCGCACCGGCGCGCCGTTCAGCCACGCGCCCAGCCCCGGCGCGCCGTAAAAGACCTCGTCGTGGACAAAATCGTTCACCACGCCGAGAAGGGGCGCGCCATCACGGCACAGGGCCACGGACACGGCGCAAAAGGGAATGCCCCGGCTGAAATTCATGGTGCCGTCGAGGGGGTCCACCACCCAGCAGAGCCCGCCGCCCCCGGCACCGCCACTCTCGCCGCTCTCCTCCGCAAGGCGCGGCAGGCCGGTGCGCGCGAGCACGGCCAGAATGGCCGACTCGGAGTCGCGGTCGGCCTGGAGTTTCACGTCGTGGGCGGTCTCCGCCAGGGCGGTCTGCGCGCCGCGCCACAACCGCCGCAGCACCTCCGCGCCCTCCGCCGCCGCGCCGCGCGCCGTTTGAAGGTGGGATTGGAGTTCTTCATGGTCCATGGCGGCGTCTCCTCAGCGGGCGTTGTCCCGCAGCCAGTCCCGCACCTCCGCGGCATGGTCGGTGGTGGTGAGCAGCACCAGCAAATCGCCGGGCTGGATCAGGGTGTCCCCCCGGGGCACCAGTGTTTCGGGGCCGCGCCGGATGGCGCCCAGGGTGGCCGCGCCGGGAAACCCCGCCTCGCGCACCTGCCTGCCCGCCAGGGGCGCGCCGGAGGAGACCACGGACTGCTCCAGCACCATCCGGTGCGCCTCACCTGCGGCGCGCAGCTCCTCGTTGCGCGAGGTCATCTCCGCCCCGCGCCGCCACGCGTCCAGATAGGCGTTCACCACGTCGGCCCGCCTGAGCACACCGATAATGCGCGCGGGGTTGTCCGGATCAATGACGGGCAGCCGCCCGAAATTGCGCGCGCCGAACTGGGACACGGCCGCGCCCAGGGTCTGGTCCGGACGGCACACGGCCACGCTGCGCGTGCAGATGTCGCCCACCACAAGCTGCGCGGGATCCCGCGCGAGCAGCGTCTCCTCCACGTCGCGCATGGTGACAATGCCCGCCAGGTTGCCGTCCACGTCCACCACGGGGTAGCCCCGCTCGTGGTCGCGGCCGAGTTTTTCCATCAACTGCGGCACGGGCATGTTCACGGGGACGCAGTCCACCACCTCGTCCATCGCCTCCGCCACGGTGACCGAGTCCATGAGGTTCACCTCGGGCGTGTCCTGGATTTCGATGCCACGATCGCGGAGGCGGGCCGTGTACACGGAGTCGCGCGACACGCGCTGGGAAATGAAGGTGGCGAGCACCGTGGCGCTCATGAGGGGCAGCACGATGTGGTAGTTGTCGGTCATCTCGATGAGCATGATGATGCCCGTGATGGGCGCGTGCGCCGCGGCGGCGAACACGGCGGACATGCCCACCAGCGCGTAGGCGCCGGGGCTGGAGGTGGCGAGCGGCGCGAGCCAGTGCGCCAGGCTGCCGTAGGCCCCGCCGAGCATGGCGCCGGTGAACAGCAGCGGCACGAACACGCCGCCCGAGCCGCCCGAGCCCACGGTCAGCGCGGTGGCGGTGATTTTGGAGAGGCACAGGGCCAGCAGCAGCCAGCCGCCCAGGTTGTTGTTCAGCGCCGCGCCGATGGCCTCGTAGCCGGAGCCCATCACCTGCGGCGTGGCCACGGCGGCGAGCCCCACGGCCGCGCCGCCCAGCGCGGGCTTCAGCGGGGCGGGCACGCGCAGCCGCTCGGCGCCCCGCTCCACCGCGTGCAGGACACGCCCGAAGAGCAGCGCGGCCCCCGCGCAGAGGACGCCCATCAGGATGAACAGGGACAAATCGGCGAGGCTTACCATGCGGTAATCGGCGAGCAGCGGAAATTTCGGGTAATCCCCCGTGTTCGACAGCAGGCGCATGACCACCGTGGCCGTGGCGGCGCTCACCACCACCATGCCGAAATAGCGCGCCGTGAAGCGGCGCACAATCACCTCCAGCGCAAACAGCACGCCCGCCATGGGGGCGTTGAAGGTGGCGGCAATGCCGCCCGCCGCGCCGCAGGCCACCCCGAGGATCACCATGCGGTCGGAAAGGCGGAGCCACTGAGCCACGGAGGAGCCGAAGGCGGAGCCGATGTGGACGATTGGCCCCTCGCGCCCCGCGGAGCCGCCGCTGCCGATGGTCAGCGCCGAGGCGACCAGCTTCACCACGGCCACCCGGCCCCGGATGCGGCCCCCGCGCCGGGCCACCGCCTCCATCACGTCGGGAATGCCGTGGCCCTTCGCCTCGCTGAGCAGATAGCGGGACATGAGCCCCACAAGGAGGCCGCCCAGCGCGACCACGGGCACCGGCCAGAGCATTCCCACCCAGGAATGAACGGAGCCCCCGGCGGACTCGATGCCGCCGCCCAGCCGGTGCTGGAAAAGTTCCGTGACCAGCTCCACCAGCCAGCGCAGCAGCACCGAGGCAAACCCCGCGCCCGCGCCGATGGCCACCGCGATGGCCACCGGACCCGTGGTCTGCGAAAGGCTGAGCGCCTCGGAAACCCGTCCGCGGACGCGCTCAAATTTGGGGCTGAAATGCATGGCCTGGTTCCGGAATACTCCGCGGCTACACCCGCACCGTCCCCGCCGCGCGGTACATGGCCACCACCTTTTCGGGGTCCACCTCGGCGAGAATGTTGTGGATGCCGTTGAACACGTATCCGCTGTCCCGGCCCAGGTATTCCACGATTTCCCGCACCTCGCGCTCCACATCCGCCACGGAGCCGAGCGGCAGGGTCACCTGCGAGTTGACACCCCCGCCCCAGAGGGCGAGCCGCCCCCGGGTCTTGTCCTTCCACTCCTGGTATGAATGGCCGCCCGCGGTCCACTGCACCGGGTTCAGCACGTCGAATCCGCTGTCAATAATGTCGTCCAGAATGTCGTAAATCGCGCCGCACGAATGCAGGAAGGTCTTCACCTCCGGGGCGATCTGGTGGATGAGGTCGTTCATGCGCCGGTAATGCGGCTTGAAAAGGTCGCGGTAAACCTGCGGCGCGGCGATGGTGGCGTTCTGCGTGCCCCAGTCGTCGGCGCAGCACATGTACACATCCACCGAATCCGCCACCTTCGGCAGCACCCGCTCGATCTGCTCCAGCGCGTTGCCCACCACCAGATCATGCAGTTCGGCGACGAATTCCGGCTCCGTGAGGCAGAGCATGGGAAACACGGCCAGCCCGCCGAAGTTGGCGATGCCGATGCCCGCGCCGATGCCCATGTACATGATGGCGCGGTCGCTGGCGTCCCTGGCGCGCTTGAACAGGTCCGCCATCTCCCCCACCTCCCGGTCGCTCATGCGTTCGGCGGCAAACTTCGCGCGCAGTTCGGCCAAATCCGGCTTGGGCAGGTCGCCCGTGAGCAGCAGCGGCTGGCCCGCGTGCTCCGACTCGAACACATGCGAGGTCGGGGGCATCTTTCCGCCCCAGGCGGGCTGGGTGATGGTGCCATCAGGCTCGGTCCGGAATATGGAGGGATCGAGCACCTCGGCGTCCAGCCTGCCGTTGAAGTCGTAGGGATGCCATTTTCCCGGCTGAGCGAAGGCGTTGGTCGCCGAACCGAGGATGGTCACAACATCACAGTCAAGCGCGTCGAGCACATCGGTGTCGGGCAGCGCGAGCATCTGGCCCGTGTCATGGACGCGGGTCCGCCTGGGCGGCAGCCCGAGGGCGCGGACCAGATCGGGATAATTGAAACAGCTGATGCAGGTGGAGGGCATGCCCCCCAAATCCTTGGGGATCCTGTCGGTGGGCTGGAAGGAAAGGGCGCGCATCACCCGCTCGCGTCTGGTCATAAATCCTCCTTTGGCATGGTGTGTTTGTCCGCCCGCTGCGGCGCACAACGGCCTGATGAGCATACCACAGCGCAACCTTTGGGAATAAACACACATCCGCCCGGAACAGGCGGTAATTTTCTGTCCCGGGCGGATGAAACAAACGGTTCCGCGGAAAAGGCTACTCGCCTTCCTTCTTCTCGGCGGCGGAAGCCTTGGATTCGTCCTCGACTTTCTTGGTTTCGGGGTTCAATGCGTTTTTAAACTCAGAAATCGCCGAACCCAGCGATTTGCCCACGCCCGCCAGTTTGCCGCCGCCGAAAACAACCAGCACGATGGCGAAGATAATCAGCAATTCACCCATTCCAGGCGCCCACATAACCTTACACTCCTGTTGCGGGGCCGCAAAGCCCCTGATTTTCACACCACCGCACCGGCCGCCCTGGGAAAACAACCCCGGTGGCCGCAAAAGGCGTTCGTGTTCACACACGGCATAAGTATAGTACTCATCCGGCGGGGAAACAAGTCGCCCGCCGCGCCACATAAGACCCGCGGCGGCTCCGGATAGTTTCGGGGGGTCAATTTTCGTGCTTGTAGACGGGCACCCCGTTCACCAGCAGGCATGAGAAACTGAAGTCGGCATCCGCATCCCCGTAAAGCGCGAGCAGGTAGGAATCCTCGTCCACCGTCGCCAGGGTGATTTCGAGCTCCTCCGGCGGGATGCCCGGATTCAACTGCTGCTTGAGCAGCTCCTGCGCAGTCTCGTCCAGCTCGTCCCACTCCAAGTCTTCCACGGCGACTTCCTGGCCGTACAGCAAATCCACAATCACGGAAAAAAGCTTGTCGGCATCGTTCATGGCGGTGGTCTCCGCCTGCGGGGCAGGCTTGTTAAAACCCATTTTTCAAGGCGGCCGGCCCTTGCGGCTCCCCCAACACAATACCCCACCCCGGCCCGTCGCGCAAGCCCCGTGTTCACGCGGCGTTGAGAATGACGTGGTCCACCAGGATTTTCAGGCCGATGCCGATGAGCACCAGCCCGCCCAGCACCTCCATGACCCGGCCAAACCGGGCGCCGAGCCAGCCGCCGAACACCATGCCGAACAGGGTGAGGCAGCCCGCGATTACGCCAATCACCAGCGCGGGATAAAACACATTGATGCCCAGCATGGCGAAACTGAGCCCCACCGCCATCGCATCCATGCTGGTGGCCAGGGAAAGCACCACCAGGCTCATGCCGCGCGTGGGGTCCCCGCCCCGGCTTTCCCCGTCCTCCCCGCCCCGCAGCGCCTCCCACACCGCCTTGCCGCCCACCACGGACAGCAGGGCAAAAGCCACCCAGTGGTCAAAAGAGCGGATGTAAACGGCGGCCAGGCTCCCAAGCGCCCAGCCGATGACGGGCATCAGCGCCTGAAACAGGCCGAAATGAAAGGAAAGGCGGAAGACCTGCCTCGGGGTAACCCCGCGCAGGATGGCGCTGGTGCCGATGGACACGGCCATTGCGTCCATGGACAGCCCCACGGCGATTCCAATCAACTCCCAGTTACCCATGGCATGCCAATCCGACAGTTAATCCTTTGCGCGGGGGAAAATGCGTTGAAGGGCGGCGGGACGGATGTCAGGACAAAAAGCGCCGCTTCAGCCGGGCGAAGAACCCCTCCGGAACAAGCGCCACCCGCTGCGCGCCCTGCTGGTAGTAGGTCGGCTGCGGCGCGGCTGTCACGCGCAGGGTCACCACGGTGATGTTGTCCGTGCCGCCCGCCTCAAGGGCTTTTTCCACCAGGGTTCCGGTGGCCGCCTTCAGGTCCGGCTCCGCCATGAGCAGGCCCAGATCAAAGTCGCCGACCATGTTGCTGAGCCCATCGGAACACAGCAAAAGCGTGTCACCGGGCAGGATCTCCAGTGCGAAGAGATCCACCTCCACCGTCTCCTTGATGCCCACGGCGCGGGTGATGAGGTTCTTGAGCATGTGGTTGCGCGCCTCATCCTCGTTGATGAGGCCGCTGCGGATCTGCTCAGCCACCAGGGAATGGTCCTCGGTGAGCTGCTTCAGCCCGAATTCAGGCCGATGGAGGTAAATGCGGCTGTCGCCGACCTGCGCCATGTAGGCCCAGTTGCCCATGACGGCCAGCGCCGACACCGTCGTCCCCATGCCGGAATACTCCGCCACCCGCTCCGCCTCGTTGAACACCATGTCGTTGGCGCCCTCGATGGCAATGCGCATCGCGGCGGGCACAAGCCCCTTGGTGTTGTCCGAATAATAGCGCCGTCCGAGGTTTTCCAGCGCCATACGGCTGGCGTGCTCGCCCGCACTCGCGCCGCCCATGCCGTCCGCCACGGCGAAAAGCACCCCCCGCTTCTCCAGCAGGTGGGGATCCTCCGGCGCGCAAAGGAGGCACGAATCCTCGTTGTTTTTGCGTTTTTTGCCCACATCGCTGACATAGTGGACGTCGAGAAAGGCGCACTCCCAGTCGTGCCGGCAGTTCAGCCCGTCCTCGGGGCCAAGAAATGTCAAAGGATCGCCGTTAGACACTGGACAGCCCCCCGGCCGTGCAAAAAAACACCCCGTCGCTCCCGGCAAAGTCCCCCCCGGAGGACGTGCCCGCCGTTTTCACGGCATGGCGACAGGCGTTATTTTTGATGCCGCACACCATCTTTTCCGCTCACCTGAACCCCTGACAAGTCCGCAAAAGCAACCGGTCACACGGGGAAGCATGGCACATCCGGCCAGTTCATGGCAAGAGCCGCCGGGCGGCGTTCATGCCGCCCGGCGGCGTTGCCGGTGCCTTTAATTGCTCTGGCGTCCGCCGGTGCCGACGCTCGACTTGGCGGGCTTGGCGGCGCCGGTGGTCTTGGGCCGCAGGGCGCGGCTGGCGGCGCCGGCGAGCCACATCTCGGAATTCTTGATCTCGTCCAGCTCCTTCGTGAGGCGCTCGCGGTAGTCCTTCTTGCCGGTGCTGCTGAGCACGCGCTTGCATTCCTCGCCGCTCTTCACGCGCCTGTACAGTTCCTTGAACACGGGCAGGGTCGCCTTCTTGAACTTGGGCTTCCAGTCCAGCGCGCCGCGCTGCGCCGTGGCCGAGCAGTTCTGGTACATCCAGTCCATGCCGTTCTCGTCCACGAGGCGGATGAGGCTCTGGGTCAGCTCCTCGACGGTTTCATTGAAGGCCTCGCTGGGGCTGTGGCCGTTGGCGCGCAGCACGTCGTACTGCGCCTCCATGATGCCCGCCAGCGCGCCCATGAGCACGCCGCGCTCGCCGGTGAGGTCGCTGTACACCTCCTGCTCGAAGGTGGTCGGGAACAGGTAGCCGGAGCCGATGGCGATGCCCAGCGCGATGGCGCGCTCGCGGGCGCGGCCCGTGAAGTCCTGGTCCACGCCGAAGCTGGAGTTGATGCCCGCGCCGTTCAGGAAGTTGCGGCGCACGTTCAGGCCGGAGCCCTTCGGGGCGACAAGGATCACGTCCACGTTCTTCGGGGGAATGACCTTGGTCTGCTTCTTGTAGGTGATGGAGAAGCCGTGGGAGAAGTACAGCGCCTTGCCCTCGGTCAGGTGCTTCTTGATCTTCGGCCACAGCGCCTTCTGCGCCGCGTCGGAAACAAGGTACTGGATGACCGTGCCGCGCTTGCAGGCCTCGTCGATGTCAAAAAGGTTCACGCCGGGCTTCCAGCCGTCTTTCACGGCGCGATCCCAGTCCTTCTTGAATTCCTTCGCCTGGCCGATGATCACGTTGAAGCCGTTGTCGCGCATGTTCAGCCCCTGGGCCGGACCCTGCACGCCGTAGCCGATGATCGCGATGGTCTCGCCCTTGAGAACCTTCTTGGCCTGCGACATCGGAAATTCTTTCCGTGTGATGACCTCTTCCATGACTCCGCCAAAATCAATCTTCATCGCATGTCCTCCGTTAATCGTGTGTTGTTACGATTGGTTGTCCGCGCCGGGAAACGGCATTTCCAGCGGGCCGCCCCCGGAACGGAAGCCCCCCTTGGTTTGGTTTTCAGGGGCGGGTCTCCAACCAGCCGGGACGCTGCGCGGCACCGCACAATCCGCATATTCTAGATTTATTCGGGGGAATATGCAAAAAACGCCGGAAAACGCCGCCGCCGCTTATTTTGTGGGGCCGGGAAGAATCCCGGCCGTGGTGGCGCCCACCTTGTAAACACCCGTGACGGCGGTCACAAACAGCGTTTTACCGTCCCCGCCGCCAAAGGCGCAGTTTGACGGCCGCTCGGGGATTTCCACCAGTTGCAGGCGTTTTCCCTCCGGATTCACGACATGCACGCCGTCGCCCGCCGTGCACCACAGGTTTCCGGCCCTGTCCACCTTGAGCCCGTCGGGGCCGGGCAGCTCATACAGCACCCCGCCTCCCGCAAGCGCCCCGTCGGGGGCGACGGAAAAGCGGCGCACATGGCCGCCCTCGGTGTCGGCGATGTAAAGCGTTTTTTCATCGGGCGAAAAGGCGATGCCGTTGGGCTTTTTGAAATCCCTGGCCAGTTGGCGCGCCTCCCCCCCCGGTTTCACCGCGTACACCCCCGCGCAGTCCAGCTCGGCGTCGGGGCCCTCCAACCCGCCCGGCAGCCCGTAGGGAGGGTCGGTGAAAAACACCGTGCCGTCGGAGCGCACCGCCAGGTCATTCGGGCTGTTCAGCCGTTTTCCGTCGAACCTCTCCGCCACCACCGTGACGGTCCCGTCCTTTTCGGTGCGGCTGACCCGCCGGTTCTTGTGCTCGCAGGCGAGCAGGCGGCCCTCAGCGTCCAGAGTGAGTCCGTTCGATTCACCGCTCGGTTGGCGGAACACGGACTTGTCCGCGCGGTAAATGGTGTCCGCGGGGATGTCGCTGAATATCAGCCCCCCCGCCCCCGTCCAAAGGGGGCCTTCGGTGAATTTAAACCCTGACACGACCCCCTCCACCTCCCCGGCGGTCATCGCGGGCGCGTCCGCGCCGAAAACCATCATTCCCGAAACCAGCAGCGCGATCATGGTGCTTCTCCTTTTGCCGGTGACAGCATACCAGTCCGCCGCCCGGGTTCCAAACAGCGCAACCCGCTTGACAAGAACCCGGCGGCGGCCCCATCATGCTGGGCCATGTGGAACGGCAAAAAAGTATCGGTCATCTTCCCCACCTACAATGAAAAGGACTCCATCCGCCAGGCGGTGCTCGATTTCTTCGCCAACGGGTTTGTGGACGAGATTGTGGTGGTGAACAACAATGCCGCGCCCGGCACCGACGAGGAGGTGGCGGGCACGGGCGCGCGCATCGTCCATGAGGACACGCAGGGCTACGGCCACGCGATTTGGCGCGGCCTGGCCGAGGCGGAGGGGGAACTGCTCATCATCGCGGAGCCGGACGGCACCTTTTCCGGCCATGACGTGGTGAAGCTGCTCGCCTTCAGCGACGACGTGCCGGTGGTCTTCGGCACGCGCACCGCCCGAGAATTCGTGTGGGAGGGCGCCAACATGGGCATCTTCCTGAAATGGGGCAACTACGCCGTCGGCAAGCTCATGGAATTCCTGTTCAACACCACCTTCCTGAGCGACGTGGGCTGCACCATGAAACTGCTCCACCGGGGGGTGTATGAGGCGTTACGGCCTCATTTCACCATCGGCGGCTCCCATTTCGGGCCGCAGTTGATGCTGCTGGTCATCCTGCACAAGTACCCCTTTGTCGAAATCCCGGTGAATTACAAGAGGCGGGTGGGCGAGTCCTCCGTGACGGGAAGCAAGGTCACCGCCTTTTTCCTGGGACTGCGGATGATTCGGCTCATCCTCCGGTACCGGCTGCTTTCCTGGCTGGGCCTGTACCCCCCCAAAACACCCGCCTGAACCCAAAGGATCATCCCATGCGCCCCCTGACCCTGGCCATCCTCGCCGCCCTGCTGCCCCTCGCGGCCGCGGCGGAACCCAAAACGCCCAACCTGCCCGTCTCCGGCCTGGAAAAACTCCTCGGCCCGATCGCCCCCGGCATGGCCTTCGCGGACTTCCTCAAGATTCATCCGGAGGCGGAATACAGCGACCCGGCAAAGATGGAGGAGGAGGTCACCCCGGAGCAGCCCGGGGGCCTGCTGGTGCTGTTCAAGGAGGACCCCTTCCTGGGACTGGAGTGCATGGCCGACTTCGGCTTCAAGGACGGAAAACTCTACGAGTATGTGGTCACCTGGCGGGGAACGCCCAAAAAGACCGGCGGGGAGCGGGAAACCTTCTTTGGCACCCTGACGGCCCGGCACGGAAAGGACTACAGACGGGAGGCGCTGCGGGTGCATCCCGGTTCGGAAAGCGAGGCCCTGATTCCGGTCATGTGCTGGGAGACCGGGTCGGAACGCATTCTCGCCTACCACACCCCGCCCCTGAAAAGCGCGCCCCGCGAGCAGGGTTCCTTCACCTACGCCTGCTTCCAGAAGGCGGACGAGTCGGTGCTGGAGCTGCTGGCAGGCGGTTCCGCCACGCCGGAGCAGTTGTCGGAGGCATGGAAGGCCATGGAGCCTTTCACCGGCAGGTAGGCAAACAGTCCGGGTAATAATTTCCACGGCGCGCGGCGGCGCGGTATACTTTTCCCATGAACTGCCCGGCGTGCAAAGAACCCATGATCGTGCTGGAATACCGCATGGTGGAGTTGGACTACTGCGCCGCCTGCCATGGCGTTTGGCTGGACCGGGGGGAACTGGAACTGCTGCTGGACGGCATGGGCGAAATTCCGCCGGCCGCCGCCGGGGAGCCCGTCACCGGGGAAAAGCCCCGGCGCTGCCCGATTTGCCTGCGGCGCATGAAAAAGTCGCTCCGGGGCGCGGAGCCGCGCCGCCTGACCGTGGACGAATGCGCCCGCGGCCACGGGTACTGGTTTGACGAGGGGGAACTCAGGGAGCTGCTTGCCCAGGGCGCGCCGGACAATCCGGTGCTGGCCTGGATTGGGGAAGTGTTCGGGATGGACGCCGCCGTAACGCGCGGAGACGGCGTCCTGAATCAACCATGAACGCGCGACGGGGAGTGCTCCAATGACCATTGCGCTGGTTGTCGTCGTAGTGCTGGGCGTGCTTTTTGCGCTGTGGGCGATGGGCGTGTACAACGCGCTTATCCGCCTCCGCAACGCGGTGAAGAACGCCTGGTCCCAGATTGACGTGCAGCTCAAACGCCGCCACGATCTGATACCCAACCTGGTCGAGACGGTGAAGGGCTACATGACCCACGAGCGGGAGACGCTGGAAAACGTCACCCGCGCGCGCAACCTCGCCCAGAACGCCTCCGGCGTGGCCGACCGCGGCAAGGCCGAGGGCAACCTCAGCCAGGCGCTGAGCAACTTCTTCGTCGTGGTGGAACAGTACCCGGACCTGAAGGCGAACCAGAACTTTCTGGCCCTCCAGGAGGAGCTGACCTCCACCGAAAACAAGATAGGCTTTGCCCGGCAGGCCTACAACGACTCGGTGATGCAGTACAACAACCAGGCGGAGATGTTCCCCGGCAACATCGTGGCGGGCATGTTCGGTTTCAAGCGGGAGGAATTTTTCGAGATTGAAAACGCCGCCGAGCGCGAGGTCCCCAAGGTCGGCTTCGCCTGAGACCCGAGGAAACCGCGCCATGACACCGGGCAGCCCCCATGTTTGAACTCATCCGGGCCAACCAGCGCCGCTCCGTGGTGCTGCTTTTCGTGATGCTCGCGCTGATGCTGTCCATCGGATGGGCGGCGGGTTTCTATTACTCCGGCGACCCCTTTGCCGGGGGTGTTGGCGCTTTGGCGGCCCTGGTCGTCTGGGGTGTCCAGGCGCTGGCGGCCTGGTTCTCCGGCGACCGCCTGCTCATGGCCGCCAGCGGCGCGCGGGAAATCCAAAAACAGGATCACCCGCGGTTGTTCAACGTGGTCGAGGAAATGACCATCGCGGCGCGCCTGCCAAAGCCCCCCCGCGTCTATGTCATCGAGGACATGGGGCTGAACGCCTTCGCGGCGGGCCGCAATCCGGAACACGCCTGCGTGGCGGTGACCGCGGGGTTGCTGGGGCGGCTGGACCGCGACCAGTTGCAGGGGGTGATTGCCCACGAGGTCAGCCACATCGTGCACCGCGACGTGATGTTCATGACCATGGCGGGCGTCATGCTCGGCACCATCATCCTGTTCGCCGACTCCGTCTCCCGCGTCATGTTCCACGGCCGCGCCCGGCGGTACCGCTCCTCGCGCCGCGACGGCGGCGGCGGCGGTGCCCAGGCAATCATGATGGTTGTTGCCCTCGCGCTCATCATCCTTGCGCCCATTCTGGCGCAGCTCCTCTACTTCGCCTGCTCGCGGCGACGCGAATACCTCGCCGACGCGGGGGCCTCCGTGCTCACCCGCTACCCCGAGGGGCTGGCCTCCGCGCTGGAAGTCATCGCCGCCAACCCGCAACTGCCCGACGCCGCCACCCGCGCCACCGCGCCCATGTACATCGTCAACCCGCTGGCCGACAGCGCCCGCGCCTTTTCCTCATGGACCAGCACCCATCCGCCCGTGGACGAGCGCATCAAAATCCTGCGCTCCATCGCGGGCGGCGTCTCCTATGAACAATACGGGCAGGCCTGGCGCTCCCTCGGCGGCCCCGCCGGGGGGATTCCCGCCTCGGCCCGGGGCGGACAGGCCGCCCCCCTGCGCGGGGCGGACAAGCGCGCCGAAGCAATCGCCACCGCCGCCACCATTGCGGCCGCCACGGGAATGCCGGGAAAAGAGTTTCAGCCAAACATCCCGGACCCTGCGGGCATACGCACCGCCCGCGCCCGCGACGCGGGGGATCTGCTCCGGCGCATGAACCAGTTCGCCTTCATACAATGCGGCTGCGGCCTCAAACTGAAAGTCCCGCCCGACTTCACCCACCCGCAGGTGAAATGCCCCCGCTGCCACACCGTACACAACGTGCCCCAACAATCCGGCCAGTAAAGTTGGATTAGAGGCGGGGGATGGTTTCCCCCTTCCATGCGTTCTTCTTCTTCCACCTCTCTTACGTTCTTTTTGTGAATTTTGTGCCTTTTGCGGCCATCTTCTCCTCTTTTCCGTGTGTTCGGTGTGGTCCGTGGTTAAATTTCCGTCCCCTTTCCACGACAGGCTTGCCGCTCGGGGTTTGTGCTAGACTGGTTCCGGTGGCGGCGTCACACCGCCGGACAACGAACCAAGGAGCATCCTGATGAGCAGCATGTCAAGCAGGCGCGAATTTGTGAAACAGTCCCTGTTGGGAACCACCCTGCTCGGTGCGGCCGTGGCGCGGGCGCAGGAACACGCCGCCACCGGGGATCTGGACGCCATCAACGCCATCCAGGAGCCCGCGGCGGGCGGCGACACCCTGCCCCAGGGGAAAATATGCGGGATGTCCGTGAGCCGCATCCTCCTCGGCGGCAACCTGCTCACCCATTTCACCCACAGCCGCGACCTGAAGTACGTCTACAACCTGTGCGCCCACTACAACACGGACGAGAAGATCATGGAGACGATGGCGCTGGCGGAAAAGCACGGCGTGAACACCCTCGTGGTGCACACCGTCCCCCAAATCCTTGCCACGCTGAAACGCTACCGGGAGGAGCGGGGCGGAAAGATACAGTGGATCATCTGCCCCACCGCCCAGATTGACAAGGACGAGGCGGCCTACGCCCAGCAGATCAAGGAACTGGCTGAAATGGGCTGCAACGCGGTCTATCTTTGGGGCGTGACGGCGGACCGCCTGGTCACGGAGGGCAACATGGACGCGCTGGCCCGCGCCGTGGCGCTGGGCAAGGAATACGGGATGCCCTCCGGCGTGGGCGCCCACGACCTCAGGGTCATCGAGGCGTGCGAGCGCGTCAAACTCCCCGCCGACTTCTACATCAAGACCTTCCACCACCACAATTACCCCACCGCGCCCAAGCCCGACGAAATAACGGGCCCCCACAGCGAGGTGCCCGGCTACTGGTGCAAGAACCCCCAGGAAGTCATTGACGTGATGAAGAATGTCGAAAAGCCCTGGATCGCCTTCAAGGTCATGGCCGCCGGGGCCATCCCCCCCGAGGACGCCTTCCAGTACGTCTTCGACAACGGCGCGGACTTCTCCCTCGCGGGCATGTTCGACTTCGAGATCGAGGAGGACGTGAAAATCGCCAGGAACGTTCTGGCCCGCGTCAACCGCACCCGGCCCTGGCGCGGCTGAAACACCGGACAACACGGAAGGAAACGGCACATGAGACTATCCCCCATGCTGGCGGCGGGACTGGCGGCAATCGCGGCGGCAACCGCCGTGGCGGACGGGAAACCGGCCCCTTCCCCTTCTTCGCCTACTGTATCGACACCCACGACAGCCGCCACCGCACCCTGCCGGAACAGGCCGCCATGCTCAAGGAACTGGGCTTTGACGGCATGGGCCACCTCTGGCTGGACAATATTCCGGAACGGCTGGAAACACTGGACGCCGCCGGGCTGAAACTTTTCCAAATCACCATCCGCGTCAACCTGGCGGCGGAAAAGGACCCCTTTGACCCGAAAATCAGGGAGGTGCTCCCCCTGCTCAAGGGACGGGACGTTCAAATCTGCCCGCTGCTGGAGGGACTGCCCGCCTCCGACGCCACCAGGGATGAAAAAGCCGTCCAGGTAATCCGGGAACTGACGGACATGGCCGGAAAGTCCGGCGCGAAAATCGTGCTCTACCCCCATGTGAACAACTGGCTGGAACGGGTGGAGGACGCCCTGCGCATCCTCCCCAAGATTGACCGGCCCAACGTGGGTGTCATGTTCAACCTCTGCCACTGGCTCGCCGTGGACAAGGAGGAAAACCTGAAACCCCTGCTCAAGGCGGCCATGCCCCATCTGTGGGCCGTCAGCATCAACGGCGCGGACGGCGCCGAAGCCATCCATGCCAAAACGGGCAACTGGCTCCAGCCCCTCGACAGCGGCACCTTCAACGTCGGCGCACTTCTAGCCACCCTCAAGGAACTCGGCTACAAGGGGCCCGTCGGCCTCCAGTGCTGGGGAATCGAAGGCGACGCGAAGGACCACCTCACCCGCTCCATGAACGCCTGGAAAAAACTGACCGCGGGGCTTTGACCGCGCGCCGCCGTCAGAGTTTTCCCAGCACACCCGTCAGCGCGCCCATGGCGCCGGTCATGGGCGCGGGGCCGGGATACCTCACATACTGGCTGTGGCCGTCCATGTAGAGCACGTTGCACCCGCCGGGAATGTGGTTGAAGGTGGGCACGCCGCCCCTGCCCGCGCCGAAAAGGTCGAACATGATGAATATGGAGCCCTGCGACTGCGCCGACGCGGCGGGATTGTTGACGTCGGTGATGAGGAACCGCTCGATGCCCTCGCGCAGCCGGTAGACCGTGTCCCCGCCGCCGCAGCCGAAACCCTCGTAGGCGGGCACGATGTCCTGGTCGGCGACGCCCCAGTCGTCATAAAAGAAAAAGCCGATGAGCATCGCCTCAATCACCTGCGCGAACTGGACGGGCACCTTGGTGTTCATGTCCAGCTGGAAATCACCCCCGAGGGTGGACAGGTTCTCCGCCAGCAGCGGCGCGGCCCACGCCAGCGACAGGTTGTTCTCCGGCAGATCATCGCAGCGGTCAAAGGTCCAGCCCGTGTAGGCGTAGCTCGCGTCCACCAGCCAGGGCCGCTCCGAAATGCACCATTCCTCCGCCTCCTTTCCCGCGCCCTCGCCGCATCGAAGCGAGGCGACGGAGTCCGACGCGTCCGAGGGGCAGATCAGGATGGAAGGGTCCGTCAGATATTCCGGATAAACGGCGCTGACCTGCGGGCCCGCGGCGATGTCGCCCGACAGTTCCCCCGGCCTGGGCATGCTCTGCATGGGGGGGTACTTCTGGCCGCGCGACTCGCCGCTGTACATCTTGAGGATCAGCCCGAACTGCTTCAGGTTTTTCTGGCAGCTCGAACGGCGGGCCGCCTCCCGGGCGCGCGCGAGCGCGGGCAGCAAAATGGCCGCCAGAATGCCAATGATGGCGATGGCCACCAGCAGTTCTATCAGTGTGAACCCGCGCGACTTTCCACTCATTGCCGTTCCCCTCGTTTCAGGCAGGCGACTCCCCGCCGGGAACAATCAAACGCCTCACTCGCGCGGTCGGAACCCCTTCTTGCCCCGCCGCACACGGTTAGACTACGCAAGAACCGCAAAAAGATCAAGATTTTGCCCCGCCGCCCGGGGAACCGGAAGCGGGGTTCCGGTTCTTAATTGTCCCGGACGGCGGAGGTGTGCTATTGTTTTTATGGTGTTTTGCATCCACTGGCCCCAACAGCAGCAACCGCCCACGGCGCCCGCCGTTGCGCGTTCCGGGAATCAACTGCCATGTCCGAATCCGCCTCTTTTCAGGATTGCGCCACCGTTGACGACACCCTGCGCCTGATGCGCGCCCGCCTCAGCCACATCGTTCCCGACGTGGAAATCGCGGCCAAGGCCGAACTCGCCCACCAGATCAACCGCCTCAAACGGGAAATGAACGCGGTCATTCTGGGCCACAATTACATGGAGCCCGCCCTTTACCACACCGTTCCGGACCACACGGGCGACTCCCTCCAGTTGTCCGTGGTGGCCTCGAAAACCGCCGCCGACATCATCGTCTTCTGCGGCGTATGGTTCATGGGCGAAACGGCAAAAATCCTCAACCCCGGCAAAACCGTGCTGGTCCCATCGGATCATGCGGGCTGCTCCCTCGCCGAAGGCATCACGGCGGAGGACGTGCTGCGCCTGCGGGAGCGCTTCCCCGGCGCGCCGGTGGTGTCCTATGTGAACACCTACGCCGCGGTCAAGGCCGAGTCGGACTACTGCTGCACCTCGGGCAACGCCGACAAGGTGCTGGAACACCTCATGGCGCAGGGGCACAAGCGTGTGATTTTCCTGCCCGACCAATACCTGGCTCGCAACACCGCGTCGCAGCTGGGCGTGGCCTATTTCGCCGCCAGCGGCAGCGACGCGGAGTACGGCTTCCTTCCGGAGGACGAGCCCGTGGTCATCGGCTGGTCCGCCAAATGCGAGGTCCACGAGCTGTTCACCGTGGATGATGTAGCCAACATCCGCCGCCAGTATCCGGGCGTGGTCATCCTCGCCCATCCGGAGTGCAGCCCCGAGGTGGTTGCCGCCGTGGACGTGTCGGGCAGCACCAAGGCGATGGTGGACTATGTGCGCGACGTGGACGCCCCCCGCTACGCCCTGCTCACGGAATGCGCCATGGGCGACAACCTCGCCGCGGAGTTCCCCCACCGCGAAATGGTGCGCGCGTGCAGCCTGCGCTGCAAGCACATGAACACCATCACCCTGGAGGACACCCTGGCGGCGCTGCAAAAGTTGCAGCACCAGGTGCACCTTGGCGATGATCTCATTGCGCGGGCGCGCACGCCCATCGACCGGATGATTTCCATCCGCTGACGGGGCGCGCCGCGGACAGGAGGACACCCCGTGATAACCGCCTTCGTTCTGGCCAAGGTCCGGCACGACTCCATCAATGAAACCGCCGAGGCGCTGCTTGCCGTGGACGGCGTGACGGAGGTCTACAGCACCGCCGGTGCGTGGGACCTGGTCATCGTGGTCCGCGTCCGGGAAAACGAGCAGCTTGCCGACGTGGTCACGGGTAGCCTGCTTAAAACCGGCGGTCTTCTCGAAACCACCACCCTCATCGGTTTCCGCGCCTTCAGCCGGCACGATCTGGACCGCCTGTTCACCATCGGATTTGAGGAGGAACTGCCGTGAAATATTTCAAGACCGCCCAGTTCGTCCCGGGCAAGGGCGAGGCATGGACCCATTATGAGTGCGACGACACCCCGAAGGTGCTGCGCCAGCTCACCCACATCCCGGAAACCGGCGAAATCAGCCGCGTGCCCAATCCCATTGTGACCCGCCTGTACCGGCCCGAACTGCTGCAGGACGGATCGGCGGAGGAATTCCTGGGACTCTGGGGCGGGAACTGACGGGCATGGCACAACGGATAGTCTCCCCCTACGATCCCGACGGCGTTTCCTGGCTCCGGGGAAACCTGCACACCCACACCACCAACAGCGACGGGAACATCACCCCGCAGCAGGCCGTGGACGAGTACGCCGCGCTGGGCTACGACTTCTTGATGATCAGCGACCATGACCGCATCACCAGGCTCGACACCCTGGAGCCGCGCGGACTGGCCCTTGTCCAGGGCAACGAAATCACCAGCGGCGGCCCCCACCTGCTGCACGTGGACGCGGACCGGGTGATCAGCCCCTATGCGGACCGGCAGCGCGTGCTTGACGAGATCAACGCCGGAAACGGCTTTGCAATCATGAACCATCCCAACTGGGAGAGCCATTTCAACCACTGCGACCAGTCGGTGCTGGAGGCCCTCCGGGGGTATGCGGGCATTGAAATCTTCAACGGGGTGACTTTGCGCGCCGAAGGCTGCCCCCTTGCCACCGACCGATGGGACATGCTCCTCAGCCGGGGGCGGCGCGTGTGGGGTTTTGCCAACGACGACAACCACGCCGACTGCGACCGGGGCGTCGCCTGGAACATGGTCCAGTGCGCCTCGCGCGCCGCAGCCGACATCCTGGAGGCGCTTCGGTGCGGGGTGTTCTACGCCAGCACCGGCGTGGCAATCGAACGGATAGCCGCTTCGGACGACCGCATCCGGATCACCGCCGAAAATTGCCAGTGCTTCGATGTGATTGCGGACGACGGCAGGATACTTGCCCGAATCAACGGGCCTGAACTCGATTTCGCCGTTCCCGATGACAAATCACTCACCTACCTGCGCGTGGAATGCCACGGACACGGCGCAGCCCAGGCATGGACCCAGCCCTTCTTTCTGGAGTGAGCCTATTGCGCGGCGGCGGGCGCCTCTGCCAGCGCCTGCTCAAGTTCCGCGCGCAGTTCCGACTCCAAGTCCGGACTCAAGCCCCGGTGGACGTTCTTTATCAGCCCGTCCCTGCCGACGACATACATCAGCGGAATCGAGTTTGCGCCGTAGGTCTCGCCGACCTCGCCGGCGTCCAGCGCAACCTTGGCCTTGATTCCCGCGCCCTCCAGGAAGGTCTTGATTTGTTCCGGTTCCTCGTGCTGGTTCACCGCGTAGAGCACCACCCCTTTGGCGGCCAGTTCGTCCGTCACCTTCACCACAATGGGCATGGCCTTGCGGCAGGGACCGCACCAGGTGGCCCAAAAATCAAGCACCACGACGTCCTTGCCCTTGTGCGCGGAAAGTTTGGCCTCGCCGCCGCCCAGCAGGGGCAGGGTGAAATCCGGGGCGGCCGCGCCCTCCTTCAGCGTCCCCTCCTCCTCCGGATCCTTCGCCTCAACCGCGCCCTCCGGCGGTGTGAACTTGAAACGATCGTCCGGGGCGGGGGCGTTGCCCTTCCAGTTGGCAAAGTCCATGGTGATGCGCAGGCCGTCCATGCCTCCGTGGGCCTCGCCGGACTCCTTGACGCCCCTGGACAGGTCCATCTCCATCTGGCGCAGCACCGGCGGTTCCCCGGCGCTAATCCAAGCGACCACGTCAAAGGCGGGGTAGGCCACCTTAACACCATCGCATTTCGCGCCGCCGATTTCGCGTTCGGGAACGGTGGAGAAATCTGTGGCCCCCGTTATCATTTGCTCCCCGTTGTGCAGGTAATCCGAAAGCCAGGAGAGCGGATAACTGACAAAGCCCGCGCTCACCCCCGCAATCAGGCGGGAACGGGCCGGGGTGCCGTCCAGTTTCATGTATTCCTTGCTGTCGGGCTGGTAAAAATAGCTCTCCGTGCCGTTGCTGTAAATTTGAAGCTCCTGGCGCTCGTTTTTCAGCGAAAAATACAGGTCGGACGTGCCGCGCAGCACCATGGTCCCCGCAAGTTTCTGCTCTTTTTCCTCGGGACCCTTCACGATCACGGTGGTGATGTCCAAGTCAAAGGACAATGCCGTCAACTGGGTGGTTTTCTGCATGGCGCTTTGGAGCAAGTCCTTGGCGGCAACGGGTTCGGCAAAGGCGCCCCCCCACATGGTGCCCAAAAGAGCCGCAATAAGCGCCGCCGTGATTTTCCAATTCATTGGTCCCTCTTCTTTCCGTTCAAGTTGAACTATTTTTACCTTACAGCAAAGCAATTAGTTGTTGCCAGTTTGTTTCAAGTCAACACCCCTGTAATGGCACGGATTCCCATCATTGGGAAGGCCAAAGCTCCGTTCGGGACAAATTCCCGCCCATTTTACCCTCCCTTATCCATTCTCAGGGGTTGCAAAAATTGTCTGTTAGAGCCGAATTTTGTCTGAATATTTGGCTAAAGAATGATTGCATTATAAAAAAACCGCTAAAATAGGCTGGTTTTGCTAATAGTTTTCGTTGATCCATCGTGGAATTCGTGATAATATTGTTCATATTTGGGGGTTCTGTTTCGGCATGCATTGGTTTGCCTGCTGGTCAGACCTGAGTGTTTCGCTTCAAAAACTAAGCGACGACCCATGATACAATCATCCGGAGAATTGGCGCGCGGCAAGGGGGCCAAGAAGTTGGGGGATCTGCTGCTGGAGGATAACATCATCACCCAGCAGCAGTTGCAGGACGCCATTGCCGAACAACGAAAAAACAATGGATTCCTTGGTCAAATCCTTGTGGAAAAAGGGTTTATAGACCAGGTTAAACTGACCCAATATCTGGTCAAGCAAAGCAAGGCCCCCCACCTCAGCCTCCAGGACTATGAGATAGCCGATCAGGTCGGCCGCATTATTCCTGAAGATGTGTGCCTGAGGTTGCAGATCCTGCCGATTGACAAACTGGGCCGCATCCTCACCGTGGCAATGGTTAACCCGCTGGACATAGACGCGCTCCAGGAAGTGCAGTCCCTTTGCCCCACCCTGCGCATCAAACCAATACTGTGCAGTTTTTCCGACTTTCAAAACATCGTGGATCGGTGTTTCGGCGCGGGCAAGAAGGATCTGCTTGACGCCGACCTGTACAAAGACTTCAACATAGACTCACCGTTCAAGCCCAAATCCGGCGGTGACGCCGTAAAAGAATCCGAAAAAGAGAGCCCCCCCGCCCCCGGCCAGTCAACGCAGGAATACACCGTCCTTCCTGCCACGGAACTTGCGGAAACACTGGCGGTGGTGATGCGCGAGGGGATGCGCGAAAGTATCGCCGAACTTGGTTCGGTGCTTGCCGCGAAAGGGCACGGCCCGGAGTCCGGCACGGCCGCGCAGGGTGTCAGCGCCGAAGCCCTTGACGCATTTGCGGCACGTCTGGAGCAGGCGTTCAGCGGCAGCATGACCGCCATGTCCGGCGAGTTGCGCGGCTTCGCGGAGGAACTCCGCGCCGAAATGTCCGCACGCCGGGACACGCCGGGGGGGGCGCAGGGCGCCACAACCTCGGCCCCCGATTTCACCGGCCTGGCCGAAAGTCTCCGTTCCACCCTTGCCGAAGCGGTTCGGGAGGCCGTGTCACCCCTTGCCGCACGGCTTTCCGCGGCTCCCGCGCAGCCGGGTGATTCCGCCGCCGCGCCCGCCACAGACCCCCGGGAAATAGCCCTCGCCGTGCAGGAGGGGGTTTCCCAGGTCATGTCGGGGTCGCTCTCCTCCCTGGCCGGAGAACTCCGCGCACTGGCCGAGGCCCAGCAGACGCGCGATGCCGCGCTGCCCGGGCCCGGCGACATTGCAAAGGTGATGCAGGAAACGCTCTCCGAGACACTGAACACCGCCATGGCCTCCCTGGCCGGGGAACTGAGAACCATGGCTGAGGCGCGCCGCGCCGAAACCGCCGCGCTGCCAACGCCCGACGACATAAAGGATGCCATGCGCGAAAGCGTGTCCTCCTCCATGCGGGAGGCGTTGGACCCCATCGGACGGGACATCCGCGAGGCGGTGGCCGCCTCCCGGCAGCCCGCGCCCGAACCGGAAAAGACCGACTGGAACCAGGTGGCCTTCACCATCCAGGAGGGGGTCGCCGGGGCAATCGAGCACTCCATCGCCGACATGGTGGTGCAGCTCAAGTCGAGTTTCGCGCAAAAAGACTCCCGCGAGGCCGCCGAACAGCAACAGGCCTCCGCCATGATTGCGGAGCAGATTCGCGGGGCAATCACCGAATCCTCCGCAGGCCAGCAGCAGGCGCTGGCGGCGCTGGCGGAGCAGCTCCGCCAGTCCCTGGGGGAAACCCAGGACAAGACAGCCGCCCTGCTGGCCGGACAAATCCACGAGGCGCTCACCGCCTCCGCCGGCGGACAGCGGGAGGCTGCGGCCGAAATCGCGGAAAAACTGAGCCAGGCGCTGGATGAGACCCAAAACAAAACCGCCGCCCTGCTGGCCGGGCAAATCCGCGAGATCCTCACCGCCTCCGCAGGCGGACAGCAGCAGGCCATGGCCGAAATCGCCGGACAAATACGCGACTCCCTCGGAGAGACGCAGCAACAGACCGCCGCCCTGCTGGCCGAGCGGCTCCGGGAGGCGATTGCCGAGTCCATGGCGGGGGTGAGGGACGCGCAGCATTCGGGACAGACGGAACTGGCCAAGGCCGCGCAGGCGGCGCTCCAAACCATTGCGGAGGAGAACCGCGCATCGCGGGAGGCCCAGCTGGCCGAACTTTCCCGGATGGCCGCCCTCACCCTGGAATCAATTTCCGGCGCAAAACAATCCCAGGAAAGCCAGCAGGCGCAACTTGCGCAGATAGCCGAGTCGGCCATGCTGTCTGTGCGCCAGACAACCCAGTTGATTGAATCCCATCTTGTTGCGGAAAACAACCGCCGCGACCTGATGCGCCGGCGCCGCAACCGCTATGCCTCGGTCGCGCCCTTTGGCGGCGCGCCGGGCGAGCCCCCCCAGCCGGAGGAACTCACCGAGGAGGACGGTAGGCTGCTCGACGCGCTGGACTCCGAAACCCCGCTCGAGTCGCTCACCTTCGACAATTTCTTCCCCGGCACGGTGAACGAGTTCACCTTCAAGGTCAGCAAGGCCGTGGCCGCCGCGCCCGGCGGGGAATACAACCCCTTTTTCCTCTACGGCAACGTGGGCATAGGCAAAACCCATCTCATAAGCGCCATTGGAAACGCCATTTTGGCCGGCTCCGGAAAGAAAAAGGGCGCGGCCCCCGCGCGCATCGGTTATGTGTCCGCAAGCCACTTTGCACGGCGCATGGCCGACGCCATGGCGGAGGGCGCGCTGGACGCGTTCCGCACGAATTACTGCCACTGGGACGTGCTGATACTGGATGACATCCAGTTTCTCGGGGGCAGGGTCGAGGCGCAGGAGGAGTTTTTCCACATTTTCAACGCGCTTCACCAGCAGAACCGGCAGGTGATTATCGCCGCCGACAAGGCCCCGGACAGGCTGGGCCTGCTTGAGCAGCGCCTGGTTTCCCGTTTCGCCAGCGGCATTGTGGCGGAGCTCAAGGCCCCGGAATGGGAAACGCGCATGCAGATACTGCGCCACCGGGCCAAGGAGTCCGGTGTGGAGGTCAGGGAGGAGATTCTGGGTCTCATCGCCATGAAAGTCACGGGGGACGTGCGAAAAATGGCCGGGGCCTTGCGAAAAGTGCTGGCATTTGCCAAACTAGTGGGGAAAGACATATCGGTCGAGATGGCCCAGGAAATCCTGAACCACCTCGGCGCGGACGAGGCGGCATAACGGCCCGTAATCCCGTCACTGCCAAGCCGCGGGAGAGGACCAGATGAAACTGCAGAAAAAAAAGCTGGAAGACATGCTGCTCGCGGAGAACCTGGTTTCTCCCGAGCAGATACGTGAATGCATGAAAATCCACCGGGACACCGGGCAGGGACTGCCCCAGCTCCTGGTGGAACTCGGCTACCTGAGCGAGGAGGACCTTGTCATCACGCTCAGCGAGCACCTGAGCATCCCCCACATCCGCGTGGCAAACTACAACATCCCCAAGGAGGTGCTCGAGCACGTCTCCGAGGGCCTCGCGCGCCAGTACCAGATTCTGCCCGTGTCACTGACCGGCGACGTGCTCACCCTGGCCATGGCCGATCCGCTGAACATCATGGCGATTGACGACCTGCGCCTCATCACCAACCACGAGATCGAGCCCGTTGTGGCGATGATTTCCGAGCTGCGCCAGGCCATCGAACGCCACTACGGCGGCGGCACCAAGGCCGAGCAGATGATGAACACCCTCACGGACCGGCAAATAAGCATGGCCGAGGAGCTGGAGGAGATACAGCGCGGCGGCGAGGAAATCGAGGACGTCTCCGCCCTTGAGGCCGGCAGCGAAGACGAGCCCATCAAGAAGCTCACCCGCCTCATCATGTTCAACGGCCTGGAGCGCGGCGCCAGCGACGTGCACATCGAGCCCTTTGAGAAGGAGCTGCGCATCCGCTACCGCATTGACGGCTCCCTTGAGGAGGCCAAGCCGCTGCCCAAGTCCATGCAGCCGAACATCGTGGCGCGCCTAAAAATTCTGTCGGGCTGCCGCATTGACGAGCACCGGCTTCCCCAGGACGGCCGCTGCCGGATGCGCTACAACGGCCGGGACATTGACTTCCGCGTGGCCTTTCTTCCCGTGAAATACGGCGAAAAGGTGGTGCTCCGCGTCCTCGACCAGGGCAACCTCACGCTGGACCTTGAAAAGCTCGACTTCGAGCCGCAGCCCATGGAGGCCTTCCGCACCGCGCTCAACCTGCCCCACGGCATGATCCTGCTCACGGGGCCCACCGGAAGCGGCAAGACCACCACCCTCTACAGCGCCCTGCACAAGCTCAACCAGCTCGACACCAATCTTGTCACCGTTGAGGATCCCATCGAGTACGAGCTTTACGGCGTGAACCAGGTCCAGGTGAAGCCGCAAATCGGATTCACCTTCGCGGAGGCGCTCCGCCAAATCCTGCGCCAGGACCCCGACGTGGTCATGGTCGGCGAGATCCGGGACGGCGAAACCGCCGACATCGCGGTCAAGGCGGCCCTCACGGGGCACCTCGTGCTCAGCACCCTCCACACAAATGACGCCGCCGGCGTGTTCCCCCGCCTCATTGACATGGGCGTGGAACCGTTCCTCGTCCAGTCCTCCGTGGCCCTGGCGGCGGCGCAGCGCCTGCTGAAGCGGACCTGCACCGAGTGCTCCGAAACCATCCACGTGCCGCAGGACGCGCTTGAACGGATGCAGTACCGCGGCTTTGACTACATCCCGAAACCCCGCTTCGTGCAGGGCCGCGGATGCTCGAAATGCAAGGATTCGGGCTACAAGGGCCGCACCGCCGTCATCGAGGTCATGCTCAACTGGCCCGACCTGCAGCCGCTCGTGCTGAAGCGCGCCTCCGGGCAGGACATCAAGATGACGGCCATCCGGTGCGGCATGAGGTCGCTCCGGCAGAACGCGCTCGCCAAGGCCGCGCGCGGAACAACCACGCTGGCGCAGGTGCTCGAGCACACCATAGCGGATTGAGGCGTCTTTTCATGCGGGACCGAAAACGCCCGCGCAAGGAAACAACATGAACGAAACCCCGGGCATCAAGGAACTCCTCTCACGCATGATCCAGGAGGGCGCGAGCGACCTTCACATTGTCGTGGGCGCGCCGCCCATGATTCGCGTGCACGGCTCGCTGGAGCCCATTGAGGGGGTGCCCCGCCTCTCCCCGGAGGAGTCCCAGGATCTCATCTACAGCGTGATGAACGAGGATCAGATAGCCGAGTTCGAGGCGGAAAAAGAATGCGACATGTCCTTCGGCATCGAGGGGCTGAGCCGGTTCCGCCTGAACGTGTACCGCGACCGCGGCTCGGTGGTCGCCGCCTTCCGTTCCATCCCCTATGAAATCCTCTCCTTCGAGCAGCTCGGCCTGCCCCGGGTCGTGGCCGACTTCGCCTACCGGCCCCTCGGCCTGGTGCTGGTCTGCGGTCCGACCGGAAGCGGCAAGTCCACCACACTCGCCTCCATCCTGGACAAGATCAACCGCGAGCGGAAATGCCACATCATCACCATTGAGGACCCCATCGAATACCTCCACCAGCACAAGCTGTCCGTGGTGAACCAGCGCGAGGTGCATTCCGACACCAAGGGCTTCTCCGCCGCCCTCAAGCGGGTGCTGCGCCAGGACCCGGACGTTATTCTCATCGGCGAAATGCGGGATCCCGAAACCATCCAGGCGGCCCTGACCGTGGCCGAAACCGGCCACCTGGCCTTTGCCACGCTGCACACAAACGACGCGCTCCAGACCATCAACCGCATCGTGGACGTGTTTCCGGCCAGCCAGCAGTCACAGATACGCACCCAGCTCTCCTTCGTGCTGGAGGGGGTCATCGTGCAGCAGCTCATTCCCCGCGCCGACGGGCTCGGCCGCGTGCTGGGGATGGAAATCATGATACCAAACGCCGCCATCCGCTCCCTCATCCGCGCCGAAAAGCTGGAGCAGATTCCCTCCATGATCGAAATCGGCAAGGGCGAGGGCATGATGACCATGAACCAGTCCCTCTACCGGCTGCTCCGCCGCGGCGTCATCACCGCGGAAATGGCCTTCAAGCGCAGCAGCGACCCCGAGGGTCTCCAGAGTCTGGTCGAAAAAGGCCTCAAGGACTAAACCCGTGGTCGGCGGCGGGCCCGACGGCGGCCAAAAGCCGGACACCCTGAAACGGAGGCTCCCTGGAATCGGCGACCCCCTGCTGGCGCAGTCCGGCAAGCCCTCCAAATGGCTCTGGCTCACGGGAATCGCGCGCATCTGCGTGCTGATGGTTGTCGTCTCCGGCGCGCAGATGATGGTGCGCCAGCGCATCCCCTGGTCGGTGCTGACCGGCGTCTACATCGCCGCGCTCGTGTGCAGCAGCCTTTACCTCATCACTGTGCGCAAATCCTCGCGCATCCCCCCGGTGCTCGTCTGGACCCAGATTTTTCTGGACTTCGGCGCCGTCGCGCTCACCATCAGCTTCACCGGCGGCCCGGACAGCCTCTTCACCTTTCTCATGGTCATGGTCATCCTCGAGGCGGGCGTGCTGCTTGGCATTGTGCAGGGCCTGTATTTCGCGGCCATGGCCTGCGTCTTCATGTTCACCATGTTCTTCAACACGCCGGGCATGCGCGCGCCCCACGGACTACTGCCCTGGTATCAGTTCCTCGTGCAGTGCATGGCCTTTTTCTTCACCGCCCTGGTGAGCGGCTACTGGAACCAGCGCCTCAGCCGCATGAACTATTTCCAGCGCGAAATTCTCAACAACCTCAGCAGCGGCTTCCTCATGGCCGACGCGCACGGCCGAATTTTCGGCGCCAACAATTCCGCCCGGCGCATTCTCGGCGTGGAGGGCATGGAAATTGCGGGAATGCACGCCGAGGCGGTGCTTGTGCCCGAGTCCGGCGCGGAATGCCCCATCGTCACCGCCATCCGGGAGGGGCGCGACTTCAGCAGCTATGAATTCCCGGCGCGGACGCGCTCGGGCGGCGTCAAGCTGCTCGGACTCACCACCAACCGCCTGCACGACAGGCACGGACGCCTTGAGACGGTCTTCGCCGTGTTTGCGGACCTCACCGAAATCGCGCGGATGCGGCAGGAACTGCAACGTCAGGACCGCATGGCGGCCATCGGGGAACTCGCCGCCGAACTGGCCCATGAAATCAGAAACCCCGTCACCTCCATCCGGGGCGCGGTTGAGGAAATCGGCCGCATGGACAACCCCAGGGAGCTGAACGAACGCCTCGCGGGCATCGCCCTGCGAGAATCAGACCACCTCAACAACATTGTCATCGGGTTTTTGGATTTTGCCCGCGCCCCAGATCTCAACAGGGCGGGAGTCAACCTTGCCGAACTTGCCGCCGAAATCAAGGCGACCTACGAGGGAAGGCACGGGGAACTTTCCGTGACGCTCGACCTGCCTCCGGAGGGGGATATGGAGGTCGTGGGCGACAGGACAAAACTGCGCCAGCTTTTCACCAACCTCGCCCAGAACGCCGTCGAGGCGATGAACGGGCGCGGCGCGCTGGCCGTCTCCATCCGGCGCGTTGCCGGAACCATGGAAATCCGTTTTGACGACAACGGCCCCGGAATTCCCCCCGACAAAGTTGCGCGCATATTCGAGCCCTTTTATACTGAGAAGGAGCGCGGGGTGGGCATGGGCCTCCCCACCTGCCTGCGCATTGTGACCGCCCACGACGGCACCCTTCAGGCGGCGGCGCGCCCCGGCGGCGGAGCCTCCCTGATTGTGCGGCTGCCCGCCGTGCGGCATGAAAACGCATAACGGGAGCATTCCCGCCGACGGCCCGGAGGAGAACAACCTTGCCCGCAAGACACCATGTCCTGGTGGTGGACGACGAACTCAGCATGCGGGAACTGCTCGAAATCGTGCTGCAAAGCGCCGGATATGAGGTGGCCTCCGCCGCGTCGGCCGACGAGGCCGTCGCCCACCTTGAAAAGAACTACACGGATCTTGTGCTTACGGATTTGTACATGGGCAGCGACCGCGAGGCGGGCATGCGCGTCCTCGCCTGGCTACGGGAAAACATGCCCGGCACCCCCGCCATCATGATCACCGCCCACGGCTCGGTCGAAACCGCCGTGGAGGCCATGCGCCTGGGCGCGGCGGACTACATTCAGAAGCCCTTCAAGACAAACAATGAAATTCGGCTGCGCGTTGAAAAGGCCATCACCCAGCGCAACCTCCGCCGGGAAAACGAGGCGCTGCGGAAGGACCAGCTCAGCCGGGGACGCGTTGAGAACATGATCGGCAAGAGCGCCGCCTTCCAGGAGGTGCTCTCCATGATCAAGCGGGTGGCGGGGCTGCCGAGCACCGTCGCCATACACGGCGAAAGCGGTTCGGGAAAGGAACTGGTGGCGCGGGCCCTCCACCAGCTCAGCAACCGCTCGGAAAAGCCCTTTGTGGCCGTCAACTGCGGCGGCATCCCGGAAACCCTGCTTGAAAGCGAGCTTTTCGGATACAAAAAGGGGGCCTTCACCGGCGCCACCGAGGACAAGGAGGGCCTGTTTGTCGTGGCCGACGGCGGCACGCTGTTTCTGGATGAAATCGGCGAAATGCCCCAAATGCTGCAGGTGAAGCTTCTGCGCGTGCTGGACAACAGCACCGTCACCCCGGTGGGCGGCACCGCGTCCGTGCGGGTTGACGTCAGGGTCATCTCCGCGACAAACCGCGATCTGGCGGACATGGTGGAGCGCGGAGAATTTCGCAAGGACCTCTTTTACCGGCTCAATGTCATCCCAATTTTCGTGCCCCCACTGCGCGCGCGCGCGGACGACATTCCCCTGCTTGCCCGGCACATGGTTCAAAAGCACGCCGCAAACATGTCCTGCCAGCCCAGGGAATTTTCTCCCGAGGCCGAGGCGGCCATGCACCGCTATTCCTGGCCGGGAAACGTCCGGGAATTGAGCAATGTCGTCGAGAGGGCCCTCGCCCTGTGCGCGGGCGACTGCATTGACATTAATGATCTCCCCCCGGCGGTGCGCAATTTCACCCCGCCCACGGCGCACCACAACGAGCTGCTCACCTCTGACAGCATCAATTTGGAGGGGATTATCGCCGACATTGAAATGGATTACATCCGGCAGGCCCTGGAAAAAAGCCATTATTCCCAGCTCAAGGCGGCCTCAATGCTCGGTCTCTCCTCCCGTTCACTTCGCTACAGGCTGCAAAAGTATGGCCTGAATGCGGACTGATTTCCGCATCAGTTTTCTGGAATTTATTGTTTTGTTTCAGGGGCGACATATGGTATCCTGTAATATGCGTGAGGAGGGTTCTTTCTTGCGCGCCCGTACTTTAATTGTCATTTTTCAGGTCACAATGAGAAGGGAGTCATGGTCATGCTGAATTCTTGCCGCAAAATATTGTTACCGGCGCTTCTGGCGCTTCTGCTGTTTGCGGGTGCCGCCCAAGCGGAGCGCATCCCCCGCGTTCTTTATGTGGGTGACAGCTGGACGGGCTTCCTGATGGCCTACCGCACCCTGCGGGACGTCCTCCCCGAATACGAGGGACTGGGCCGCTGGATCGAGGTGGGTAACCGGACCGCCGTAATGGGATCAAAGGCCTTTGAATGGGTGACCGGCTCAAGCCCCCTCAAAGATGTGGCGGCGGAGGAACTGCAGAAGTATCCCAATGTGGACGTGGTGGTCGTGACCCTCGGCGGCAACGACTTCTCGGGCGGCACCAAGAACGTGCTTCCCTGGGACATGGGCCGCGAGGTGGACTACTACAACTGGTACGAGGCCAACCACGCTGAAATCTCCCGTAATTTCAATGACAACTGGGCCAACTGGACCACATGGTACGACACCGACTCCAACGCCACCGAGGACTTCGCCGCCGAGGAAAACTGGGGCCCCGCGCCGGACTACGGCGAGAGCCTGCTCATGAACAAGGTCAAGGGCGAGATTAAGCAACTGGTGCAGTTCATCCTTGATCAGCGCCCCGACATCCGTGTGGTCATCGCGGGCTACGACTACCCCGCCCGCTGGCCCAAGTCCATGCTGCCCCAGAATGCGAACGGCGTGCGGCTGCAAAACAACGGTTTGTTCAAAATGGAACGGACCAAGTTTGACATCGCGCAGGAACTGGACGCCCTGCCGCAGTACCAGGGCCGTGTGCGCTTCGTCCAGAACCTCGGCATGATGCAATACACCTACGGTTACTACAAGGGCAATGAGCGGGCCAACAAGCCTTGGGCGGGCGTGACCGACCCGGACATCCCGCCCCATTCCGTGCCCCTTCCCGGCTCCGGAAGCACCTGGCAGGTCGGTGGCGACCCCGACGCCCTTGCGCCGCTGGACTCTTACATTGACAAGGACATCCACCTCACCGCCGAGGGTTACGCTGTTTGCGCGCGCCGCTTCATCGAGGACTGCGTGGAGACCTGGCTGAACTACCCCAAAGCCCTGCAAATCACCCCGAACACCGGGAAAGCGGACGTTTTCGAGTTTGACGTCACCTTCAGCCACGAGGTCACCGGCGTCGATGTCTCCGACTTTGAGGTGTTCATGGACAGCGGCAAGGGGCTCAAGGCCATGTCCGTCACTGCGGTGACCCCCGGCCCCGCCGACACCTACACCGTCACCGTGAACAGCGACGAGTCCGGCGCGGTGCTCATCCGCGTGCTGGACGACGACTCCATCAGCCGCACCGACAACGGGATGCTGCTGGGCGGCCCCGGCACGGGCAACGGCCTTTTCCAGTACAATGGACTGTATGAATTCGCCGATGTGGGCAAGCCCGCCGACACCGACTTTGCGGGCGCGATCGGCTACCTGTACTTTGCCTCACAGGCCTATGAGCATCTCCTTTTCGGATTCAGTTTCAACCCGGAAAAGTTTGACGCCAACGGCCGTTTTGCCGACCTTCAAATCAACGATGAACCCTACATCATCCCCGGCAACGCCTCGCTTGACGTGTACGAGCTGGAGCTCATCCGTCACTGCCTGAACAACCCCACCCTGGACCTTTCCGCCCGGGGCGGCGTGAAGGCGGCCGATGTAATCGCGGCATGGAACAACAACATCACCAAGATGCAGGCCGCCCTGGGCGGTGCCGGCGGCCTGGCCGACACGATTCTGCCGGGCCTTGACACGGTGATGGCGGGATACTTGACACTGGGCGACCTGAATTCGCAGATTATCGCCACCACCCTGGTGACGATGCTCGGCGAGGTTGAGGAGTTCCCCACCAACATCACCCCGGTCAATCCCAGCGAATACATCGGCATGCCCACCCTGCTGGGCGGTTTGGCCATGGGTGACGTGCGCGTCAACGATGGCGACGCCGACAAGGACGGCTGGGCCAACGACTCCGAGTACGCCTACTTCATGCCGGACGGCAAGGAGGCCTACGCCGCCGCCGCCCTGAACCCCGCGATTGTGCCGAAGACGGGCGAGGGCCTCTACGAGGCGGGCGACAGCGCCCGCCTTGCGGTGCTCCCCGCAGTCTCTTGGGATTCCACCTATCAGTGGTACCGCAACGGCCAGCCGGTGGCGAACAATGCGCGGATTTCTGGCGCGACCTCGCGCTGCCTGAACATCCTGCCCCTCGCCGCGGGTGACGACGGCGACTACACCTGCACCTACAAGAACAGCATGAAGCAGAATGTCACCTACGGGCCGATTTCCGTGCGGGTTGGGGCCGAGCTGCCCGTGGCCGGCATCGGCGGACTGCTCGCCCTGGCCTCCCTCGCGGGGCTGGGTGGTGTGGTGGCGCTGCGCCGCAAGCGCTGAGACAGGCCAAACAGCATCCCTGTGCCGCCGGTCCCGCCGGGGACCGGCGGCGCTTTTTTTCTCTGGTGCCCCAAGAGACGCCGGTGTGGTAAATTCAACCGCACCAACCATGGGAAATCCGCCGCATTGGCAACACCGGGCACATCATCAAAAGAATCCGCCGGCGTGGGGCTTGAGGAACAGGCCGAACGCCCGGAACGTTACATGGTATTATTGTTGAACGACAACTTCACGACCATGGAATTTGTCATTGAAATACTTGAAACGGTGTTTCACAAGCCCCACGGCGAGGCCGTGAAAATCATGCTTGAAGTCCACAGGAACGGCCGGGGCGTGGCGGGTGTTTACGTGAGGCAGATAGCCGAGACCAAGGCCGCGACCGTGCACCGGCTGGCCCGCGCGGAGGGGTTTCCCCTCCGTTGCGAGGTGCTGCCCGAATAGGACCGGAACGGCCGCTGGAAACATGACATGTTGAGCCGCGAACTTGAAATGACCCTGGGTTTGGCCCTTCACGAGGCCAAAAGCCGCAGGCATGAATACCTGTGCGTGGAGCATGTGCTTTACGCGCTCACCCTTGACCGTCTTGGCGCTGAAATCATTGGCGCCTGCGGCGGCGATCCCACCGCGCTACGGGCGTCGCTGGAGTCGTTTTTCTCCAAGGAGCTCGAGACCATCCCGGAGGGGAAGCGCCTCACCCTTCAGCAAACCGACGCGCTGGAACGGCTTATGCAGCGCGCCTTCCTGCATGTGCAGCATTCGGGAAAGGAAACGGTGGACGCGGGGGACATTCTCGCCTCCATGCTGGAGGAGGAGGGCCTGCACGCGGCCTATTTCCTCAAACGGCAGGGCATCACGCGCCTGGACATCCTTGACTATGTTTCCCACGGCATCGTGAAGGGCAAAAACCACTGGCTCGTGCCCGAGGACGCGGAAGAGGGCGATTTTGACGAGGACGACGACATCCCCTTCGGCGACGAGGAGGCCGGTGAACACCAGGAGTCCCGGGAACGGGCCAAGAGCGCCCTGGAAACCTTCGCGGTCTCGCTGACACAGCGGGCCGCCGAGGGCCGGCTCGACCCCCTTGTGGGGCGTGAGAGGGAAATCCGCCGGGCGTTGCGGGTCCTGTGCCGCCGCCGCAAAAACAACCCTGTTTTTGTGGGCGAACCGGGCACCGGCAAAACGGCCATGGCCGAGGGCATCGCGCTGGTGCTGCATCAGGCCGCGCTTGGAAACCCCACGCCGGTGCATGTTCCCGCGGAACTCGCCCAAATGGAAATCCTCGCGCTGGACATGCCCGGCATGCTCGCGGGCACCAAATTCCGCGGGGATTTTGAGCAGCGCGTCAAGGCCGTGGTGGGCGAGGCGGCCCAGCGCCCCAACCTCATCCTGTTCATTGACGAAATTCACACCATCGTCGGCGCGGGCTCCACCACGGAATCCTCCATGGACGCCTCCACCATCCTGAAGCCCGCCCTCGCCTCCGGGGAGCTTCGCGTCATCGGCGCCACCACCTTTGGCGAGTACAAAAACCATTTTGAGAAGGATCACGGCCTGTCGCGCCGCTTCCAGAAGATAGAGCTGGCCGAGCCCTCGGTTGACGAAACCTTCGCCATTCTCAAGGGGCTCCGCTCCCGCTATGAGGAGCATCATGGCATACGCTACACGGACAGCGCGCTGCGCAGCGCGGCGGACCTCGCGGCGCGCCACATCAACGACCGTTTTCTCCCGGACAAGGCCATTGACCTCATTGACGAGGCCGGTGCCGGGGTGCGCACCGACGGGCCGCTCCGCCGCAAGACCATCCGGCCGGCCGACATTGAGCAGGTGGTGGCGGAAATCGCGCAAATCCCGGCGCGCAGCCTCTCCGGGTCCGACCGCGACCGGCTTGCGGGCCTTGCGGACGCGCTGAAGGGTGTGGTCTTCGGGCAGGACGAGGCGCTGGACCAGGTGGTCCGCTCCATCAAGCGCGCCCGCGCGGGACTGGGCCGCCCGGACAAGCCCATCGGCTGCTATCTCTTCGCCGGGCCCACGGGCGTGGGCAAGACCGAGGTGGCGCGCCAACTTGCCTCTGTGCTTGGCAACCACTTTTCCCGCTACGACATGAGCGAGTACATGGAGAAGCACGCCGTTTCCCGGCTCATTGGCGCGCCCCCGGGCTATGTCGGCTTCGACCAGGGCGGCCTGCTTGTGGATGACATCCGGCGCCACCCCTACACCGTCCTGCTGCTGGATGAAATCGAGAAAGCCCACCCCGATCTTTTCAGCATCCTGCTCCAGGTCATGGACAACGCCGTGCTCACGGACAACACGGGCCGCAAGGCGAACTTCCGGAACGTCATCCTCATCATGACCTCCAACGCGGGCGCGCGGGAGCTCGCCGCGGCGGGCATCGGTTTCAACGCCGCCTCCGAGGACCTCTCCCGCAAGAGCATGAAGGCGGTGGAAAAGATGCTCACGCCCGAGTTCAGGAACCGGCTCGACGGCATCATGCACTTCAACCCCCTGCCCCTTTCCGTGGTGGCGCGGGTGGTGGACAAATTCATCGGCCAGCTAAACCGGCAGCTTGCGGAGCGCGGGGTGACCCTCCGCCTCGACGAAACCGCGCGCGCATGGCTCGCGGAAAAGGGCTATGATCCAAAATTCGGCGCGCGCCCCCTGGCGCGGCTCATCGCCCAGGAGATTGAGACCCCCCTGGCCGACGAGATTCTCTTTGGCCGGTTGGAAAAGGGCGGCACGGTCACCCTCCGCGTCGGCGACGACGGGGAAATCCTTTTTGACTACGGTGGCAGGTCCGCCGCCGCATCGGAACCCGAAGAGTGAGCGCAAAACGCCACAGCACCGCGGGCGGGGTCGTCCTGGATGATCAAAACCGCATGCTCGTGATCGTCCGTGATGTTGCCCGCGATGGAAAAACCGTCCACGAAGTGCGCCTGCCCAAAGGGCACATCGACCCCGGCGAAACCCCTGAACAGGCCGCCCTGCGCGAAGTGAGGGAGGAAACCGGCTACCAGGGGCTGGAAATCACCGCAGACCTGGGCACGGCGGTGAGCAGGTACGAATTCCAGGGAAAGCGCCACGAAAGGACGGAGCGTTACTTCCTCATGCGGCTCACCGCGCCCGGGCGGGGCATGGCGCAGCCCATGAGCCCGGAAGAGGCGCTCTTCGTTCCCCAATGGATGACACCGCGGGATGCGGCCGAAACGCTTACCTACGAAAGCGAGCGTGAATTCGCGCGGCGGACGCTGGCAATCCTGCAAGGGTAAAAACTGTCACACCTCTGAACTCTCCGGCTCCTCCCCCAGGTAATAGTTGTAGTTCCGCGCGTCGTGGCTTTCAATGACCTCCCATGCGTCGTAGGGGTTCACGGCGGCCGCAAGGCGGTCGCGCACCGTCTCGTCGTGGATCATGCGGGCGAGGCTCCCCATCACCTCCAGGTGCTCCTTCTCCGTGCCGTCCGGTGTGACCACGAGCATGAGAATGCGCACCGGGATCTGATCGTAGGCGCCGAAATCGGCCCCCTCCCTGCAAATGCCCAGAACACCGCTGATCTTTTTACCGATATTGACCCGGCCGTGGGGGATGGCCGCGCCGTGGCCGATGGCGGTGGTGAATTCGTTCTCCCGGCGCGCCACAGCGTCCATCAGTTCGGCGTGCTGCCGCTCCTTCAGGTGGTGGGTCTTCGCGTAAAACTCCACCAGTTGGCGGAGCACCTCCCCCTTGTCGCCGCCCCGCAGGTCCACGGTGATGTTTTCCTCGTGCAGGAAGTCAATGAGCCGCCGCCGGTCGCGGTTGATTTCGTCCATGTTGTGCAGCGCCCTCCAGGTGAAAAACGGGCCGATGACTTCATTGAGCGTGACCGAGGCCAGCACAAGCGTGCCGATGACCTCCGCCGTGTGCTGGGGCACCAGGGGATCACCCTCAAGGAGCAGCACAAGCCCCACCGCAATCCCCGCCTGCGGTGCCAGGCCCAGACCCAGGTTGTGCGAGGTCCGCGCGCCCAAACCCGCCAGCCAGCCCCCGGCAAAGGCGCCGGCGTATTTGCCGGCAATCCGCGCAAGCAGGTAGGGCAGGCACAGCAATCCCGCGTCGCGCACCGCGTCAAAATGCAGCGAGGCGCCCGCCGCCACAAAGAAAAACACGCCCAGCAGCGGCGAAAGCGGCTCCAGCGCGCCCACCTGCCGCATCGTGTCCCCCGGCGCGTTCGCCAGGTAAACGCCAAGGAAAAGGCAGGTCAGCAGAAAACTGACCCCGAAATAATGGGAAAGGCCCACCGCCAGCAGCAGCGCAAGGAACACCGCGCTGAAATCAGGCACCTCGAGCGCCGCCGTCATCTTCCGCGACATCAACCCAAGGAACACCCCCAACAGCAGCGAAACCACAAGCTGTTTCGCCCCACCCGCAAGCGCCGCCCACGCCCCCATCCCGGCGTGCGTCATCAATTCGCGCGCGAGCGCGAACAGGGCCAGACTGACTGCCAAATCCAGCGCCACCACGGAAAGAAGCGTCTTCACGTAGGGCCCGCGCGCGCGCAGCTCCTTCACCAGCATGATTGTCGTGGCGGGGGAGGTGGACGCGGCAACCGCGCCCAGCGCGCAGGACACGGCCCAATCCAGCCCGAACAACCGGGACGCCAGCGTGACCAGCAGCGCGGAGCACAGGGACTCGCACAGGGCGACCAGCCCCACCCTGCGCAGGGCGTTGCGCATCCGGCGCAGCGCCAGCTGGCCGCCCGCCGCCACGGTGAGCAGGCCTATGGCCATCTCGGAAATGGGCTGCACCGCCGCAGTGAGGTCAAACAGCCCAAAGGCGTCAAAGGCCATCGGCCCGAGCAGCAGTCCGGCCGCCGTGTACCCCGTCTCCTGGGGCAGGCGCACCACCCTGGCCAGCCAGCCCCCGGCCAGCCCCGCAAGGAGGATGACGCACAGCGCCAGCAGCGGACTCGTTGTTGCCACAGTCAAAATCGGTTCTCCGTCACTTCCCGTGAAACCGTCTCAAAGATAGCCCAGCGCCTCCAGTTGCTCCCGCGAGACACCGTCCACGGCGGGTCCGCCGTCCGGCGGGGCAAGGCCCGGGGTTCCGGGCGCGGCCCCGTGAATGCGGAGCAGCTCTTCCAGCGCGCGCAGCGCCTCGGCCTGGCCGGGCTCTGCGGCGGCGTTTTTCTGCTGGTAAGGATCCGCCGTCATGTCATACAGTTCCCTCGGGGCCAGTCCGCGCGGGTTGCCGGGTTCCGCAACAATCAACGCGCGGTTCAGCGTGCGCACCGAATGCAGAACGCTTCCCTCGAAGTCGTTATGCCCGAAGGCATGGGTGATTGTGCCGTTGGCAAACGCGCCCGAAGCGTCAAAAAGCGCCTGGCCGGGCATGGCCGCGGGCTGCACCGCCCCGGCGAAGCGCAGCATGGTCGGCGCGAGATCAATGTGCCGCGCCATGCCGTCGTTCACCTCGCCGGCGTGGGCGCCGCCGGGCAGTTTCATGATCAGCGGAATACGCACCATTTCCTCATACAGCGTGTATCCGTGCCACCATCCGCCGTGGTCAAAGAACTCCTCGCCGTGATCGGACACAAAGACAATCAGCGTGTTGTCGTACAGACCGCGCTCCCTGAGCCCCGCAAACAGCGCGTCCAGATGTCCGTCCATGTACTCAATCTCGCTTTCATACGCCTTCCGCATCGGCTCCAGGAAGCGCTCCGGCTCGGGATTGGACATGCGCGCCCGGGCATAGCCCACGCCGGGGCGGCTGTGGTCCATGAAGGGGTCATGGGGGTCCATGTAATGCAGGTAAAGGTAGAAGGGCGCGTCCTTCGGGCGCGCGCCGCCGTCCAGCCAGTCCAGCGCCGCCCGCGTCACCGATTCCGCGGGCTGGTAAAAGTCGGTAATCCGCATTCTGCCGCCGCGCAGTTTTCCCTCGGCCACCATGGTGGCCTTGCGCAGCACCTGGTAAACCGCCAGCCGGGTGGCCGCCGCGCTTGCGCCGTAGAGCGCCGACGGCTTCATGTCCACATAGTCGGCAAACCCCCGGTCAAACCCGAACACGGACAGGGTGTTTGGGTTGTTGGAAAAGCCCTTGGTGTAATATCCCGCATTGGAAAGCTCCTCCGCCAGGAACGGGACATTTTTGGAGATCATGCTGTTCTTTGACACCGCCCCGTGGGTCTCCGGATAGGTGCCGGTGAACATGGTGGCGAAGGACGGCTTTGTCCAGGAGGCGTGCGCGAAGGACTGGCGGAAGAGCACGGCCTCCCCCGCGAATTTTTCAAGCGCCGGGATGGCGGCGGCGGCGGCGGGGGCGTACAGTTTCAGGTAGTCGGCGCGCAGGGCGTCAATGGCGCAGAGGATGATGTTCGGCCCCGACGCCCGCGTCTTCGGGGCAAAGGACGGCGCGTCTTTTTCCGGCACCAGGACACGCCCCGCACCCGCCGCGACGGCAACCATCAGCAGCGCCCCGGCCGCGCCCAGCGCAAGCAGTGGAAACGCACGCCCCCGCGTCAGCCGGTCCGCCGCCCATGCCTTGGCAAGGCAGGCGGTGAAACCCACCAGCGCCAAGCCCGCCGCGGCGAGGCCCAGCATCGCCAGGTCACGCGGCTGCATGCCGTGGCCCGCCAGCACATCCCGCTGGTACCGGAACGCGCCAATCACCAGCGCCTGGGCCGCAAGAAGCCCGGCAAAAGACAGCGAGAAGGTGACCGTCCACCGGGGAAACCGGTCAAGCAGCAGGAAAACAAACACAAGGCCGCACGCGGCAGCCGCGCCCGCCCCGGCGAAAACGGCCCCGTAGGCGGCCGCGCCCCAGGTGAACAGCATCCCGTCCTCCAGCATGGGCAGCGCGTACGCCAGCCAGCAGGATTCAGCCAGCGCGCCGAACATCCCCGCGAACATGCCGCCAAACAACCCGGCGGCCAGCGCCGCCGCAATACGCCGCCGGTAGGCCGATGTCTGCTCCGGCGTGAGCCAGCCCTCCTCGGAAACGGGCGCGGGCGTCACGGACCGCAGCTCCTCGGCGTCGCGGCGCAGCTTTTCCCGCGAGGCCCCCCCGAAAACCAGCAGGGGAATGCTCAGCACAAAGGGAATGAGCTCGCCCGCCCACAGCTCCAGGTGCCCGCCCAAAATCGCCGTGGCATGGCCCGCCGTCGCGCCCAGCACCAGCCCGAAGGCCACCTCGCGCACCCCCATGCCGGAGATGGTGAAGGCGAGCACCGACGCGGTTATCATCAGCGGGCTCACGAACAGGATGTCCGCCACGGAGGCGTTTTCCGCGCGGATGGCCATGAAGGTGCACTGGAACACCATGCAGGTGCCCAGGTGCACGCCCAGGCCGCAGAGCAGCGCAAGCAGCAGCGACGCGCGCGACCCGGAATAGGCGGTCACCGCGCCGCCAAGCCTGTTCACCACGCGCCGCAGTTTTCCCGGCACGGGAAGCACCGACACGGCCACCTGTATCACCCGCGGATTGAGCAAAAGCAGCAGGCTGCCCGCCACGCCGCCGCTCAGCAGCAGCATCACCGCGGCCAGCATGGCCCGGTTGATGTGCAGGTATTTGAAACCCAGCGGAAAGGTCACAAAAAGCAGGAACGCGAGGGCGATGATGCCGGTGAGTTTTTCCACGGCGATGACCGTGGCGCACTTGATGGGGTCGCGGGTGTGCCGCGACGACTCAATCAGGCGGAACCCGTCGAGGCCCATGGTGCCCGGAAGCACCAGCCCGATGGCGCGCCCCATGAACCACTGGTAGGCCATCATGCCCAGGGGCATGGACAGGCCCTGCCCGCGCAGCAGCAGTTTCCAGCGCAGAATGCCGCAGCCGATGCCCGCCAGCTTCACCAGCACCGCGCAGCCGATCCAGAAGGCGAACCATCCCGGACCGGAACCGCTCACGGCGCGCATCTCGCGCCACACGTCGACAACGCGCACCCCGCCGAAAAGGCCCTTGTCGAAGCCCAGCCACTCGGGCCGGAATATCAGCAAAAACAAAAGGACAATGACCACCGATTTCACGGCGAAAAACAGGGACTTTTTCAGGGACATCACTCTTCCCCTCCGTTGGGGCCGCCGTTCACGGCGGCCGTCACCTTTCCCGTTTCCATCCTAAACCGCAGGTCAGGGCGGACCTCCCCCACCGGCTGGTGGCTCACCAGCAGCACCGTGGCCCCCCCGTCGCGGCATTCAGACAGCATGCCCAGCACAAGCCGGGCGCTCTCCTCGTCGAGATTCCCCGTGGGCTCGTCGGCAAGCAGCACTTCCGGTCCGGTCATGAGCGCCCGCGCGAGGGCGCAGCGCTGCCGTTCCCCGGCGGAAAGCTCCGAAGGCGAATGGCTTCGCCGCTCCTCCATGCCCAGCCGTTCAAGCAGCATCCCGGCACGGCGGGCCGCGTCCGGTATCGGCACCGTCATGGCGGGAAGCATCACGTTCTCGATGACGGACAGAAAGGGCACCAGATGGAACATCTGGAAAACAACCGACACTTTTTGGCTCCTGAACCGGGCGCACTGCGCGCTGGACATCCGGTCCACACGCTCCCCGGCCACGGTGACCGCGCCTGAATCAGGCGTCACCAGCCCGGCGCACAAATTAATCAGTGTGGTCTTGCCGCCGCCCGACGGGCCCGACAGCAGGGCCAGCGCGCCTTTTGGGATCTCCAGGCTCACATTGTCCACGGCGCGCACCACCGATGCGCCGCGCATGAACTGTTTTCCCACCGATTCAAGCCGGATCATGCCCTGCCCTCCCCAAGCGCGTCGTTGGCATCGCCCAGCAGGCGGCTGAGGATGGGCGGCAGTCCAAAAAGCACCGTCAGCAGCGGCGCACCACCCGCCACCACGCACAAGAGCAGGGGCCGGGTGATCACCTCGGCAAGCGGCGCGGGATGGGTCCAGAAGTAAAAAAACCGGCCCGCCGCCACTCCCGCCACGCCGCCAAGCACACCGCAAAGAAAGAGTTTGCCCAGAAAAAGCGCGAGGATGCGCCGGTCCGGCACACCCAGCGCGCGCAGCACGCCAATTTCCCGGCGGCGTCCCGTCACATTCTGGTAGGCCAGCCCCCAGACCGCCGCCGCCGCCGCCGCAAGCGCCGCCGCAAGCACCGCATACTGCACGCGAAGCATCATCACCCGCTGCTCGTGCCGCGCCAGCAGGATGGAATAGTAGGGTTGCACTGTGGCGTCCGGAAGCACCCGCAGAATGCTTTCCCGCACCATGGAAACAATGTCCTTCACATTTGCCGGGCACTGGCAGGCCAGCGCGTCAATCGCGTTGATGCGCCCCGGTTTCCCCAGCAGCGCCTGCACCTCGCCCAGCGGCGCGAAAATCCGGATGTCCTCCGGCACCGCGCCGTACTCGTCCAGCACCCGTTCCACCTCAAAGGTTCCGCCCGCGATTGTTACGGTGTCGCCGGCCTTCTTCCCCAGCGCCCGCGCCGCCGCCGCGCCCAGCAAAACCTTTCCCTCCGCCATGGTATAGGCCGTGGGCATCGGCTTCTTTTTCGTTCCCGTGCGCACGGTCTCGGTCTGCACTCCTGTGAGCACCACGGTAACCCCGTCGATCTGCATGGTCTGCTGGAGTTTGCCCACAAAATGCTGCGCCATTATGCCCGCATTCCCCGCCAGCAACTTTACATGCCCTTCCGGCATGTCCGGCCCCGAGAAGTTCAGCGCCTGCCACCGCGCAGGGTCCGCGCCGGGGGGCATGATGAGCAGGTTGAAACCCATGTCCTTCATCAGCACGCGCGTGGCGTCCACCGACGCCGCGCCAAGGTCCAGCGTGGCGGTCAGCAGCGCGGACGCGGCCAGAATGGCCAGTGTCACCGCAACAGTGCTCCAGGGGGTGTGCGCCATCTCCCGCAGCATGTAACGGAGGGGGGTGATTTCAGTTCGGCTCATTGATCGCGCTCCTTCGCGGCGCGCCGCTTCCGGGCGAGGTGCCTGACGATGATGAATGCCGTCACCGCCGCCGCCGCGCCCGCCATGGCCAGCAGCGGCGCCAGCGGGGGCAGCGCCGCCGCCGTGGTCCGCGAGGCCCCCCCGCCGCCGATTTCGTCCAGCACCGGCGCGAGTTTCTCGTCAAGGGTCATTTCGGCATAGCCCTGGGGGCCCGCCAGCGAGGCCACCTGCGCGTCACGGGAAAGCTCCCAAAACAGCGGCAGGTCAACGGCAAAGTCAACCGTGTTCTGCAGGCAGGTGCAGGGCACCGCGAGCTTGTTCAGTTGTTCCGTAACCGCCCTGCGCGTGACGCCCATGCCGCGCGGCATCGGAATCATCGCCCGCCCCCGGCCAAACACCACCGCCACCCAGTCGGGCTCGTCGGGGCCGATGCCCGCCAGGGAGCACAACAGCGCCTCGCGGGGGTCGTCCCGTTCCACCTTCTGGACCGTCACCCCCGGGGGGTGGGATTCAGACCATTGCCGGGCCGCCGCATCCACCTCCGCAAAGCGGTCCTCGTCCACGCCCCGGCTGTACAGCACCACCGCCCATTTTTCGGTCAGCTCCCCCCGGACCGCGTCCAGCGCGGGGGAACCGCGCAGCATGGCCAGCTCTGCTTCGGACGGCGCGCCGCGCCAGGCCTTCACAAACCTGCCGCCGCTCAGATAGGTCCGGGGGAAGGGGCCCCCGGAGGCGGCGTCAAACCCCTCCGCACCGGGACCGGAATAGTCTTCGGGGGTGTGCCGCTCCAGCACCACGTTGAGCCCCGCGCCGTTTTCGGCAAACCATTGTTCAAGGCGGCGGTATTCCCCCTCCGCCGCCGCGTCCCCCGGGGGGGCCACAAAGTCAAGCCTGTACACCTCGCGCCTGGCGCGGAACGCCGCGTCGCGCACGGTGCCGCTGTCGCAGGCATGGGAAACGGAAACAGAGAGCAGGCCCGGAAGGAAAAACACCGGCAGAAGCAGGGATTTTGCCTGTCTTGAAAACGGTTGAAACATGACGGGATGATAGCCCAGAACAGCCGTCCGGCGCGACTTGTCACCGGCGGTGCAATCATGCCAGACTGTTGGAAACACAAACGGTCCAACGGCACCGCGCACGGAAAAACACCATGTTCATCCGCTTCTTTTTCATGCTGGCCCTTGTGGCGGGGGCCGCCCCCGGAGCCTTGGGCGGGGACTGGCCCGCCGCCATGCATGACAACGCGCGCGGCGGGGTGGGCGGTGAATCCCTCGCGCCCCCGCTGAACGCCCAGTGGACGCACTTCCCCATGCACGGGCCGGACCCCGCCTGGCCGCCGCCCGCAAAACGTGACATCTGGCACGAAATCCGCGAACTCAGTCCTGTGGTGGTTTATGATCGGGTCTTCCATGTCGTGGCGGCGGGGGACGCCGTTTTTTTCGCCTCCTCCGCGGACGACCAGGTGTATGCGCTCGACGCGGCCACCGGCACGGTGCGCTGGTCATTCTTCGCCGGGGGGCCGGTGCGCCTCGCGCCCGCATGGTCGGAGGGGCGGCTGTACTTTGCCGCCGATGACGGATGGGCCTACTGCCTCAACGCCGCCGACGGAACTCTGGTGTGGAAGTACTGCCCGGCGGAGACCGACCGGCGCATCCCCGGCAACGGCCGCATCATCTCCGATGAGCCCGCCCGCACCGGTGTGGTGGTCGAGGGAGGTACGGTCTGGTTTTTCACGGGTCTGTTCCCGCCCGACCACACCCACGTTTGCGCGCTGGACGCCGCCACCGGCGCGGTAATCCACCGCGAGCCCGTGCGTGACGTTTCCCCCCAGGGGTACCTGCTGGCGTCACCCTCGCGCCTGTTTGTGCCCACGGGCCGCACCGCACCCGTGATGTTCGACAAAAACAGCCTGGCCCCGCTCGGACCGCTGCCCGGTCCCGGCGGGGCCTATGCCATCCTGGCCGGGGACGGACTGGCCAGCGGTCCGGGGCGGGGCGCGGGCGACAGCCTGGAATTCGCGGACACAGCCACGGGCGAGACAGTCGCCTCCTTCCCCGCGGTGCGCATGCTGGTGGACGGCGGCACCGCCTATCTCCAGTCAAAGGACTCCGTTTCAGCCCTTGACCGGGAACGCTACCTAAGCGCGTCCAAACAACTGATTCGCGACCGCGCAGCGCTGAAGGAACTGGAAAAAACGGTTCAGTCCGCCCCAACGCCCGACGCCATGCTCGCAGAACTGGACAAGGCCCGAAAGGTGACGGAGGAGGTGGCCGCGCTGGAAAAGACGCTGGAGGAGTGCTATCGATGGAAACAGCCCTCCGGCGCCCCCTATGCCATGATCCTTGCGGGGAACACCCTTTACTGCGGGGGGGAAAACACGGTAACCGCCCATGACGCCGTCACCGGCGTTGTCCTGTGGTCTGCGGAAACACCCGGAAGAATTTACGGCCTGGCCGCCGCAAACGGACGTCTCTTTGCCTCCAGCGACACCGGCGCGATTCACTGCTTCGCCGCCGGGGAGGCGGAACACCGGGAGGTGCGCGCCGCCGCGCCCGCCCTGCCCTGGCCGGACGACGACGCGCTGAAACAGCGCGTCCGCGCGGCGGAGGCGTTAATCGCCGCGGCGGGCACGGACAAGGGATACTGCCTCGTCCTCGGCGCGGACGGGGGGCGCCTGGCCTGGGCGCTGGCCCAAAGCAGCGGCATGCGCATCCTGTGTGTGGACAGGGACGCGGGGGCGGTGGAATCGTCGCGGCGCAGCCTGGCGGCTGCCGGGCTCTACGGTGTCCGCGTTGCGGTGCAGCAGGTGGAGGGGGACGCCCTTCCCTTCACGGGATGCCTGTTCAACCTCGTGGCGGCGGCCGAACCGTTGGAGGGAAAGGCGCCCTCGTGGCCCGCCGCCGAGGCGGCACGGGTGCTCCGTCCCCAGGGCGGCACGCTCTGCGCCGGATGCCCCGAACCCGCCCCGGAGGCGGAACAATCCCTGTCCGCATGGATGGGGGGCTGCGCACTGGTCGCACAGAAGATTGACGGGCAAGGCGGCCTCTGGATCGCGGCCGTGCGCGGACCCGTTGAGGGCGCGGGCGAATGGACCCAGCTCTATGCGGACTCCGGCCACACGGCGTGCAGCATGGACACCCTCGAGGATCCCACAGCCATCCAATGGTTTGGCAGGCCCGGCCCGCGCGACATGGTGGACCGCCACCACCGCCCCATGGCCTCGCTCTTCAAAAACGGGCGGCTTCACATTCCCGCCGACGACAAGGTCATCACCATTGACGGGTACAACGGTTTTCCCCTTTGGGAGCTGGAAGTGCCGGGCTCACGCCGGGTGGGTGCGATGCGCAATGCGGGGCAGATGCTGCTGACGGATGAATTCCTCCACATTGCGCGGGACGGCGAATGCTGGTGCGTGGATCCCGTCACCGGTGAAAAGAAGTCCGTCATCAACGCGCCGGGCGGGGATGCGGCGGACTGGGGCTACCTCAACCGGTCCGACGCGCTGCTTGTGGGCACGCTTCAGCCCCGGGACGCATCCCTGTCGGAAATGAGCCTCGACACCATCAACAATTCCCTTGAGGGGGACTACCGGCCCGTGGTGGTCTCAAGCACCCTCTTCGCCGTCGACCGGTTTACGGGGGCACCCGCATGGACGCATGCCGCCGCCGGGGCGGTCATGAACAGCATGATCACCATCGCCGGCGGCAGGGTCTTTTTCGTTGAAAGCGGCAATGACCGCGCGGTGGCGGCCGCCTCCGGAAAAGGCCGCATCCGCATCGACCACTTCATGCAGGGCGGCGTCCGGCTGGCGGCGCTCGACGTGAAAACCGGCGCAACGGTTTGGGAGAAGGGCGTTGAACTGCCCTATGAGCACATTGCCTACCTCAACAGCCGGGACGGCGTGCTGCTGGCCACCGGATCACAGAACCGGGGAAGCAGCCTGTTTTACAGCCTTGCCGCCTTTTCAACAAACGACGGTTCCGAATTGTGGCGGCAGGAATTCCGGGGGCTGAACAACAGAAGCGACGACTTTTCGGAAACCGGCGGCAGCCACGGGGAGCAGTGGCAGCATCCCGTGCTGATGGGCGGCACGGTGTATCTGCGGCCTTTTGCCTTCGACCTGCGCACGGGGGAAAAGCGGGACTACATCAACCGGCGCGGCGGCCACGGGTGCGGCGGGCTCACAGGCTCGGCGCGCTACCTCTTCGGCAGGGGAAGCAACCCGCGCCTTTACCCCACGGACACCACGGAAACGGAGGGCATCCCCCTCACCCTGGTTTCCCGGCCCGGCTGTTTCCTGAACATCATTCCGGCGGGGGGCATTGTGATGATTCCCGAATCCAGTTCGGGGTGCACCTGCGCCTACCCCCTTCAGACGTCCCTCGCCCTCGCGCCCCGCGCGCTGGCCGGGGGCGTTCCACGGACCCGGTGATTTCGGTTTTCTCCTACTGCGCGGTGGTGGTGCACACAACGCGGAAGCCGATGTCATCCGCGGCATAGTCGGGCGCGAAGGAGGCGCGCGCCGCGGAACGGCACGATCCCGGATACCACAGCCAGGAGCCGCCCCGCACCACCTTCACCCGGCCGCCCTCCCCGTTCACGGGGTCCGCTTCGGGGGACCGGCTGTAAAAGTCCGGCGAATACCAGTCCATGCACCACTCCCAAACATTGCCGTGCATGTCCTGCAGGCCCCAGGCGTTCTCCTGGAATGTGCCCACCGCCGCCGTGTACAGGTGGCCGTCGTCAAAGGGGAAAACCTGCCAGTTGGGGCGCTTGCGCTGCATGTTCAGATCCGCGCCGTTCAGCCATGTTTCACCGTCGGCGGGATCGTCCCCCCATTGGTAGGCCGTGACACTGCCCGCGCGGCAGGCATATTCCCATTCCGCCTCGCTGGGAAGCCGGAACGCCGCACCGGTTTTTTCGCCCAGCCATTTGCAGAAGGCCTCCGCATCCCCATGGTCCACGAGCACGACCGGATCATTGTCATCCTGGATGAACTTTGGGTTCATCCAGTTCATTTTCTTGATCCATTCGTTTTTGCCCGCCTTGTTCACCATCCAGGCGCCGCCGGTGACCTCGGCGGCCGTCCGGTATCCCGTCTCGCGGACAAACTGGCTGAACTGGCCCACCGTCACCTCGCATTTGCCCATCCAGAAACCCTTGGAAAGCACCACCCTATGGCGTGGGGCCTCGTTTATCTTGTGCTCGGCCTCACCGGGGTCGCTGCCCATCATGAACTCGCCTCCGGGAATCCAGGCCATCACAAGAGGAAGGCCCGCGCCAAGACTCAGTTCCCAGCGGCCGCCGCCGCCTCCAAGACCGGGCGGCACCGCCTGCGCGGTGGATGGGGACAATACCCCCCCGGACTGCCCGGCTCCGGCGCGCTTGTTTGCCTGCGCCTCTTCCAGCGCCTCCTGGAAAAGAGTGGATGCGGTCTCATGGGCTTTGATGGCCGCATCCGTGTCGGCTTCACCCGCGGCTTGGGCAAGCATGTGCTCTCCCTCGTCGAATTTTGCCGGGGCCAGCCGCCGGGCTCCCGCCCTGAAGGCCGCCTTGCGCAAATCCCGGGACGCCGCCTCCGCCGCGGCCAAACGGTCCTTGGGAAGCATCGTCTGCACGTCGGAAACACCCTTCAGCGCTTCAAAGGCCTTTATTGAAAGGAGGTACTGCTCCTGCGCCTTGTCAAATCTGCCATCGGCGTAATAATCCCCGCCCTGCTCGTAAAGCGCGGTCGCGGCCTCCCAATCCGCCCGTTTTGACTCGTCCAGGGACTTTCTGTCCACCCCCTCCATCACCGCAGCGGCCTTGATGCCGGCCGCCTCGGCGGACGGCCTGTCACCACCGCCGCCCCTGGCCCACCGGGCGTTCATTGCCTCAAAGAACTGCCGCGTGGCGTTGTACAGTTCGTTTGCCTGCTGCTCCGAAACCCTGGTTTCCTGCCTGCCGCCCTTCTTCGCGAGCATGGCGTCCACCGCCTGCCACAGGCCTATGCCCGCCGCGGAAATGGCAAGGGCCATGAAAACCACCATGGAAAGGCGGCGCAGCTTGCCAAAATTCACCCGTCCGCCGCTTTCCTTCTGCGCGAGATGGGTCGTCACAAGTATCTGGTTTATCTTGTTGGGGCGTTGAAGCGCGTCCTTGAACGCCGATGCGGACTGGATGCGCTCCTTCCTGTCCAGCGCGAGCCCCGCCATCACCGCGCGGTTCAGCCGCCCGTTGATGCGGACCTCCGCAAAGGAGTTGGGCGCCGGAAGCACCGTGCCGGAAAGCCGCGCCATCGCGCTGGGCGGCGTTTCCGCCGTCAGCGCCTTGTACAGTGTCGCGGCGGCGCCGTACACGTCCGACCAGGGGCCCTGGTCGCCGCTTTCGGTGTACTGTTCGGGCGGCGCGTACCCCGGCGTGAGCATCACCGTGAGCGTGTTCCGCTCCCGGCCGAAGGACTGCCGCGCCGCGCCAAAGTCGAGCAGGATGATCTCATTGTCCTTGGAAATGTACACATTGGCGGGCTTCACGTCCCGGTGCATGAAACCGCGCGTGTGCACCATGCCCAGCCCGTCAAGCAGCGGCATGATGATGGCCAGCGCCTCCCGCTCGTCAAGACGGCCGCTCGGCTGGCTTTTCAGAAACTCCTCCAGCGACACCCCCTCAACGTAGTCCATCACCAGGTAGGCCGTACCGTTTTCCTCGAAATAGTCCGTCACCTGCACAAGGTTCGGGTGGGGGCGGGGTTGGTGGCACTGCACAATATTCCGCCCCTCCTCAAGAAACCGGTCAAGACCGTGGCGGTAAAACTCCTGGTTGTCCGTGGCATTGCCCAGGGAGCGGCGCACCTGAACCGTGTGGGTGCTTTCCTCCCGGTCGGCCAGTTCCGCCGGGTAGTATTCCTTTATCGCCACGCGCCGGTTCAGTCCCTCCTGAAGCCCCAGATACGTGATGGCAAACCCGCCCTGACCCAGGGTGCGGCCGATGATGTAACGACCGTGCAGCAGGGTTCCCGGTTTGAGGTGGGGATATTCCCAGACCACCTTCTGGGGATGAGAGCCGCAATGAACGCATTTGAAGCTGTTGGGGGTCGAAAGAAGGCAGTTAAGGCATCGGAAAGAAGCCCCCGCCACTGTTTTTGACTCGCTCTGCTCCATCAGGCACCTTACCAGACGCTGTCACACGCCCGCCCGCACACCAAAACCCGCCAACAGACACCGCCGCTTTCCCCGACAACCATCATGCCATTTAGCGGGCGGCATCCCAAACAAAAATTAGTTTCTGCCGAAAAAACACCTTACTCCCACACGAAAGACATCTTAAAAAACATCCCGGCACAAACATCTGCCGATGGAAAACCCATCGTCACCCCAAGATATAAATCAAATCAAACATGTGACCATGTCACAGGGTTATTATCCCTTGTCACAGCGTTTATTGCAAGATTATTTTTCCTCTTTTTACACTTGCGGACGGTTTATTCCTTCGGGAAGCGGGGACATGCGGTGCAACTTGTTTCCAGCCTGGCGGCCTGCTTCGCTTTTTGGGGCACGCCGCACAATCTGCCTCCACAACAATATCGCGTCATTTCGCCGGCCCGCCCCCTCCTCCAGCATGGTGGACAGTTCCCATGCGGCACGAAGCCACACACCGGCATCCGCCGAAAAGCGGTTCATGATTTGGCGGTAGAGCGTTTCCGCGTCCCCGTAAAAGCCCCGTCCGGAAAAAAGGGCCGCACCGCAAAAAAGGGCGTCGGGTTTTTTTGTGTCCCGTTGATAGGCTTCAAGGCATTCCCGCATCGCACCGGCGGTGTCCCCCTGCATCAGCAGGCTCCGCATTTTTCCATAGCGCTCCGGTCCGGCATTGCCGGTCTCGGGCATCCATAATCCGTCCGCGACCCGTTTGCCCGTCAGCCCGCCCACCACGGAGGCGTATCCGTAAAGGCTCGGAATCCAAACCACCACCACCACGCCAAAAGTGGCAATGGCACCCCCAATGCCCAATCCGCCAACGCCGCTCCCTTCGCCGCCCCATGCAAAATTCCACACGCTTCCGACCCCCAGCACGAACACAAAAATGGTATACCCCGCCATCACCCACAACGGCGGCGCATCACCCCATTTCCGGGAAACCCCCACCCCCGCCAGCGCGGCCAGCAGGCTCGCACCAACCAATAAAAGAAAAGCATGCCCCATTTGTACGCGACTCCTGTTCGAAACAGTTGATTTGAGTCGGCAACAGATGCCTGTTTCACTTTGCCGTGAATCTCGAAGGGAATCAAATTTTCATCCGGCACTCCATGCTGTATAATCGCCGCGAAATCCTGCCCATTGGGAATAGGTGGCCTTATGTTTGGGTTTTGGTCTTAAACTTTACATTAACGATAAGGAAACAAATGTATGAAAATGAGCGCGTATCTTGGCGTAATCGCACTTTTGGTGGTGTCTTTTGCGGCCCATGGGACCGATGGACACCAACTAATCGGTATCGGCGCCCTCCAGAAGGGCACCGGCGGCGCGGGTGTGGCAAGCCCCAAGGACAGCACATGGACCCTGCTTAACCCCGCATCGCTTGTGGACTTGGAAAAGCGCCTCGATTTCAGTTTCGAGGTGTTCATGCCCTACCGCTACATCCGCCCCGACGGCCCCCTGCTCATCCCCATGGCCAACCGTTTTGCGGGCAAAATGGATGATGACAGCATTTTCTACATCCCCGCAATGGGCGCGGTCTTTCCCAAGGACAACCATGCCTTTGGCGTCGGCCTTTTCGCGGTGAACGGCATGGGGGTGGATTACAGCCGCTCGCGCACCCTTATCCCCCGTATTTTTGGAAACAACTTTGACCGGCGCACGGAGTACGGCGTGGCCAAGGTGGCCCTGGCCTATGCCTACCAGTTTGAGAACGGCTGGGCCCTCGGCGCGGCCGCCAATCTGGACTATGCGCGTTTCAAGTCCGACATGCTCACCCTCAATTTCTGGGAAACCTCCGGGGGCAACCGCTGGGATGACGCCTTTGGCGGCGGCCTGACCCTGGGTGTGTACAAAAACTGGGAGCGTTGGAGCTTCGGCGCCGCCTACACCACCCCGAACTGGATGGAGACCATGGGCAAGTACGAGGACCTGCTGCCCGATCCCCTCAACCTGCCCCAGACCTTCCAAATCGGCCTGGCCTACGACATCACCCCCTCGCTGGAGGCGGTGCTGGACTATAAATTCATTGACTGGTCCGGGGTGAACCAGATAGGCCGAGCGCCTTTCAGGGGCGGCTTCGGCTGGGATGACCAGCACGTGGTGAAGGGCGGACTCACCTGGCAGGTGGACCCAAAATGGACGGTGCGGGCGGGCGTGTCCTACGCCAAGTCGCCCATTGACGAGGAGGCGGTCTTCGCCAACGCGCTCTTCCCCGCCATCGTCGAGCTTCACGCCACGGCGGGCCTGTCCTACGCGCTCACGGAAAACTCCGACATCCATGTCGCCTACAAGCACGCCTTTGGTAACGAACTCACCGACAGCGGAAAGGGCGACATCTTCTCCTTCGTCGGCCGCGGCACCGACATCTACCTGGAGGAGGACAGCGTGACCGTAGAGTACTCCTACAAATTTTAGAATCCGCGGTGCTTCAGGGCCGTCCGTTCCATGCGGACGGCCCTTTTTCTTTGCACCCGCGCGGTGCGGCGGCTAGAATGGTGCCGCCGCGCCGAACGAGCCAACCCGGCGCGCCGGATTCACCCATCATGGTCAAGCGCATTATCAAGTGGTTTTTCCTGGCGGTGCTCGCCGTGGCGCTCACCGTCGCCTCGGTGGTGTTTGGCATTTACGCCTACGCCCGCTCCATCGTGCACGCCACCCCGGGCCGCATGCCCGTGCCCGTCGCGCCGGGCCTGCTGGGCGAGGAGGTGAACGTTTTTTCCGCCACCGGCGGCTGGCCCTGGATGTGCGGGCATGACACCCCCGCCGCCTGCGTGCCCTTCGGCATGGTACGGCTCGGCCCCGACACGAGGACGCTGCTGGTGGACCAGACCGGCGTGAACCGTTCCGGCTATTACTACAACGACAACAAGCTCATCGGTTTCAGCCACACCCGCCTCGTCGGCGCGGACGCCCAGGAGGGCGGCGTCTTCCGCATCTTCCCCACCGTGCCGTCGCGGCTTGAAAAGGCCATGGGCAAGGACCGCTTCACCCGTTTTTCGCACGACAAGGAAACCGCCTTCCCCGGCTATTACGCCGTGCTGCTGCCAAAAGAGCAAATTCTGACGGAACTCACCGCCACCACGCGCGCCGGCGTCCACCGTTACACCTTCAAAAACGGCGAGGCACCCCACCTGCTGCTGGATGCGACCAGCTGCATCGGGGACAAGCGTGTCGAGAACGGGGTCCTTTCCATCAACCCGGGAAAAAGCGAGGTGGAGGGTTCCGCGCGCCTCTATGGTTCCTTTTCGGGACGTTATGACGGCTTAGACGTATATTTCGTCGCCCAATTCAGCCGCCCCTTTGCCTCCTTTGCCACCTGGAACGGCGGCAAATGGTCCGCCGCGCCTTCCGCCGCGGGGAATGACATCGGCACGGACTTGTCCTTCGCCCCCGACGGGAAGGAAACCACCGTCGAGGTGCGGCTGGCAATCTCCTATGTGAGCCTGGGCAACGCGCGCCTCAACCTGGAGGCCGAGGCGGCCGGCAAAAGTTTTGAGGACGTCTACGCCGCCGCGCGGGACGCGTGGGAGCAGCGCCTCTCCGCCATCCGCGTGCAGGGCGGCACGAAAGAACGGCGGCGCGTGTTCCACACCGCCCTCTACCGCGCCTTCCAGATGCCCACCATCTTCACCGACGTGAACGGCGAGTACATCGGTTTTGACCGGGCCGTCCGCAAGGCGGAGGGGTTCACCTACTACACCGACTTCTCCCTGTGGGACACTTTCCGCACCGTCCATCCCCTTTACAGCCTCATCGCCCGGAAAGAGCACCGCGACATGATGATGTCGCTGGTGGAAATGGCCAAGGCCGGGGGGGCGTTTCCCCGCTGGCCCTCCGGATGCGGCTACACCAACTGCATGTTCGGCACCCCCGCGGACATCGCCATCACCGAGGCCTGGCTCAAGGGCGTCCGCGGCTTTGACATCCAGACCGCCTACCAGTCCATGCGCCAGGTGGCCATCACCGGGCCGCCGGAGGGTTGCCGTTTCGGCGGCCGGGGCGGGCTGGAGCACTATCTCAGGAGCGAATACTGCCCCACGGACAAGATGAACAAGTCCGTTTCCGCCACCCTGGAATACACCTACGCCGACCACTCCCTCTCCCTGCTGGCGAAGGAACTCGGCTTCAACGACGACGCGGCCCTGTTTGACCGGCGTTCCCGCTGGTACCGCAACACATGGAACCCCGCCACCCAGTTTTTTCAGCCCCGCGACACCGCCGGCAACTTTTCCACCGCCTTTGATCCGCTCATCCTGAGCTATGTGGACTTTGACCAGAAATTCACCAAAGACTTCGTCGAGGGCAGCGCCATGCAGTGGCGCTGGTCCGTGCCTTTCGACCCGGAGGGGCTCGTGGGGCTCTTCAAAAACCCCGATTTCTTCGTGTCGGAGCTGGAAAACTACATGAAAAACGCCACCCCCACCGTGGGCGAATGGAATCCCGGCCCCCATTACTGGCACGGCAACGAGCCCTACATCCACGCACCCTACCTCTTCAACGCGGCGGGACGCCCCGACCTTACCCAAAAATGGGTGCGCTGGATTCTCGACACCAAATACAAGGACACCTACTACGGGCTGGACGGCAACAACGACGGCGGCACCCTCTCCTCGTGGTACGTCTTCAGCGCGCTCGGCTTCTACCCCCTCGCGGGAAGCGCCCGCTATGAACTCGGCGCGCCCCTCTTCGAAAAGGCCGATGTGCTCATTGACGGCAAAACGCTCACCATTGAGGCCGCCAATTACGGCGACAACAACGCCCTGGCCGCCTCCGTCAGCCTCAACGGCGCGCCCCTGGCCGCCACCCATTTCACCCATGACCAAATCGCCGGGGGCGGCATTCTCCGCTTTGACATGTCACCGGCGCCCCGCCCGTAAAACTTCATCCACACGGCCGTCATTGGACACCACACTGCCGGTTGCGGTATCCTTTCTCATCCCCCGCAGGCCGCCGGGGCCGGGGCATATCCGCGCGGCGCGCCGCAACCAAGGATTTTTTAGCCATGACCGCCAAACGAGAAGTGATCCTTTCGGGCATCCGCCCCACGGGCCGCCTGCATTACGGCAATTATTTCGGCGCCATCCGCCATTTCCTGCGCCTCCAGGAGCAGGACGCGGCCACGTGCTACTACTTCATCGCCGACTACCACGCGCTCACGACGATTTCGGAGCGAACGGACATCTACAACAACACCCTGAACATGCTCCGCACCTATGTGGCCTGCGGCCTGGACCCCTTCAAGTCGGTCATTTACCGCCAGAGCGACCTGCCCTGCACGGCGGAGCTTTCCCTGCTGCTCGGCATGATCACCAACATCGGCTTTCTGGAGCGGGGCACCACCTACAAGGACAAGCTGACGCGGCTTCAGGAGGATCCGAAGTCGGAGGGCAACCCCCTTTCCTTCGGCCTGCTCGGCTACCCCGTGCTCATGGCGGCGGATATTTTAATTGTGAAGGCCGACATCGTGCCCGTGGGCGACGACCAGCGCCAGCACCTGGAGATGGCCATCGACATGGCCACCCGCTTCAACAGCCGCTTCGGCGAGACCCTGCACATTCCGCGCCCCATCTCCCGCGACGCCCTGCGACTCCCCGGCCTGGACGGCTCCGCGAAAATGGGCAAGAGCGAGAACAACACGCTGGATCTGCTGGACGACCCGGACACGGTGCTGCGCAAGATCAAGTCCGTGCCCACCACCACGGAGCCGGCCCCGCTGGAAACCGACAGCAACGATCCCGACATGGTCATCCCCCGCATGCCCGCCGGCGTGGGCGTGCTGTACCGCCTCCTTTCGCTGCTCGCCCCGGAGGAGGTCTACCTCGAATACCTGGACCAGTACAGGAAGGGCGGGAAATTCTACGGCAGCCTGAAAAAGACGGCGGCGGAGTACGCCTCCGCCTTCAACGCCCCGATTATCGAAAAGTACAACGATCCGTCGAACACCCCGGCGGCGGTGGAGGAGTTCCTCCGCGAAAACGCGCGCCGGGTGACCCCCGTGGCGCTGGAAACGGTGGAGGCCTGCCGCGCCGCCATCGGCATCGGACGCTCCCTTCACCGGGGATAGCGCCCGCGGTGCGGCCGGGTGTGCGGCGTGGTAAACTTGTTGAACCTGTGAGCAAACCGTCCCGGCGGGTTTTTTCCCATGCGCATGCTGTACGCCAAACTGATGAAACGCCTCAAGCGGTCGACGCCCAACGCCGACCTTGAGGTGGTGCGCAAGGCCTACCGCATGGCGGACAAGGCCCACCAGGGCCAGTTGCGCGCGTCGGGCGACCCCTATATCTTCCACAGTCTCAACGTGGCCCTCATCATGGCCAACCTTGGCCTGGACCCGGTCACCTGCGCCGCGGGCCTGCTCCATGACGTAATTGAGGACACCGCCGTCACCCGGGAGGAGCTGCGCCTCCAGTTCGGCGAGGAAGTCGCCCGCATCGTGGACGGCGTGACCAAAATCAGCAACCTCAACTTCCACGACGACCGCATGACGCTGGAGATGAAACAGGCCCAGAACATCCGCAAGATGCTTGTGGCCACCGCCAAGGACCTGCGGGTGATCATGATCAAGCTGGCAGACCGCCTGCACAACATGCGCACCCTCGAATTCCTGGACCCGGCCAAGCGCGAGCGCATCTCCCGGGAGACCCTGGACATCTACGCGCCGCTGGCGCACCGGCTCGGCATTTCCAGCTGGCGCTGGGAGCTGGAGGATCACGCCTTCCACCACCTCATGCCCGACATGTACAAGGAAATCGCGGGCAAGGTGGCCATGAAGCGGCGCGAGCGCGAAGCGGCGCTGGCGGAGGCCATCGCCGTCCTCGAAACGCGCCTCGTCGAGGCGGAAATCGCGGCGCGCGTCATCGGCAGGCCCAAGCACCTCTACAGCATCTACGAGAAGATGACCCGCCAGGGCAAGGGCTTCAGCCAGGTCATGGACACCCTCGGCATCCGCATCATCACCCAGACCGAGGCCGGCTGCTACAACGCGCTGGGCGTCATCCACAACCTCTGGACGCCCATCCCCGGGCGGCTCAAAGACTACATCGCCATGCCCAAGCTGAACATGTACCAGGCCATCCACACCACGGTCATGTGCGAGGGCAACGCCATGGAGGTGCAGATCCGCTCGGAGGAGATGGACCGGGTCGCCCGCGAGGGCGTCGCGGCGCACTGGCGCTACAAGGAGGGCGGCGCGGCCGACGACAAGCTCGACAGCCAGATTGCCTGGCTGCGCAAGATGTACGAGTGGCTCAAGGACGCCAGCGGCCAGGACGGCCTCATGGACAGCATGCGCCAGGACTTCAACTCCTCCTTCATCTATGTCTTCACCCCCCAGGGTGACGTGAAGGAGCTGCCCCAGGGGGCCACCCCCCTCGACTTCGCCTACCTGATCCACTCCCATGTGGGCCACCACTGCTTCGGCGCGCGCGTCAACAACCACATGGTCTCCCTGCGCTACAACCTCCAGACCGGCGATCAGGTGGAAATCCTCACCTCGAAGAACCAGGAACCCCACCGCGACTGGCTCGACGTCGTGGTGACGGGCAGGGCCCGCACCCGCATCCGGCAGCGGCTCCGCGAACTGGGCGAACTGGCCCCGGCCGAGGAGGCCAAGCCCGCCCCGGAAAACCGGCCACGCCCGGCGCACCACCCCGGCCGCATGCTTCAAAGGCAGGAGGAGGTGCGCGAGGTGGACGATGCCACCCGCCTAAAGCTCATCCGCATTGAGGGCATCAAGGGGATGCAGGTGCAGTTCGCAAAATGCTGCAATCCCATGCCCGGCCACGTCATCGTGGGTTATGTGACAAAAACCCCCGGCATTTCGGTTCACCGCGCCGACTGCAAAAGCTTCCAGCGTTCCGCGCGCGACGAGCGCCGCATCGTGGACGCCGCGTGGGAGGGCGAGGGCAACTTCATCGCCAAGGTGCGTGTCGTGTCCCGCCGCCGTCCCAACCTGCTCGCGGACATCACCAACGTGCTGCGCCCCTTCAACATCGACATCCGCAACGCGAGCTTCGACGAGACGGACGACGAGCGCAACCTTTTTGACTTCTCCTTTGAAACACCCGACCACAAGACCATCGAGCGGGTGGTGCGCACGATCCTTACCGTGCCGGGCGTGTCAGAGGCGGTCCAGTCCGATGTCAAGGAACGCAGGGACGGCGAGGACAGGGGTGGCGGTGCCTCCGGCGGAAAGCACCCGCTCAGGGCGGTGAAGTGAGATGGACGGGGACCGTTTCGAACTGGTGTCGGAATACGCGCCCGACGGCGATCAACCCCAGGCCATAACCGAACTCACGGAGGGGCTGCTGGAGGGACGCCGCCACCAGGTGCTCCTCGGCGTCACCGGCTCCGGCAAAACCTTCACCATCGCCAACGTGATTGCCCGGGTGAACCGGCCCACCCTGGTCCTGGCCCACAACAAAATCCTCGCGGCGCAGCTGTACAGCGAGTTCAAGTCCCTCTTTCCCAACAACGCCGTCGAGTATTTCGTCAGTTACTACGACTATTACCAGCCCGAGGCGTACATCCCCACCACCGACACCTACATCGAAAAAGATTCGGCCATCAACGATGAGATTGACAAGATGCGCCACGCGGCCACCCGCGCCGTGCTCACCCGGCGCGACTGCATCGTTGTGGCCAGCGTGTCCTGCATTTACGGAATTGGCTCGCCCGAAACCTACAACGAGCTCCGCCTGGAACTGGAAACCGGCGCGTTCATCACGCGCGAGAAGCTCATTTCCGGGCTCGTGGCCATGCAGTATGCCAGGAACGACATGGATTTCCACCGCGGCGCCTTCCGTGTGCGCGGTGATATTGTGGACATATTCCCCGCCTACGAGACCGACCGTGCCGTGCGCGTGGAATTCTTCGGCGACGAGGTGGAGAGCCTTTCGGAAATTGACCCGCTGCGCGGTGTGACCCTGCGGAAAACCCGCCGCGCCGCCATTTTCCCCGGCAGCCACTACGCCACCACGCGCGCCTCGCTTGAGCGGGCCGTGATCACCATACGCCACGAGCTGGAGGAGCGTCTCGGTGAGCTGCGCGCCGCCGGGCAGGAGCTTTACGCCCAGCGCCTGGAGCAGCGCACCCGGTACGACCTGGAAATGCTGGAGGAGACGGGATACTGCTCGGGTGTGGAAAACTATTCGCGCCACCTGGACGGTCGCATGCCCGGCGAGCCGCCCGCCACGCTCATCAGTTATTTCCCCGATGATTTCCTGCTGGTGGTGGACGAAAGCCACATGTCCATACCCCAGGTGGGCGCCATGTTCACCGGCGACCGCTCCCGCAAGGACAAGCTTGTGGAGTACGGCTTCCGCCTGCCCTGCGCCAGGGACAACCGGCCGCTCACCTTCGAGGAATTTGAGGGCCGGCTGAACCAGGTCATCTATATAAGCGCCACCCCTGCCCGCCACGAGCTCGAAAAAAGCGGGGGTGTGGTGGTGGAGCAGGTGGTGCGCCCCACGGGCCTGGTGGATCCGCCGGTGGAGGTGCGCCCCGCCGCAAGCCAGGTAGACGACCTCCTCGACGAGGTGCGCGCACGGGCGCAAAAGGGCGAGCGCGTGCTGGTCACCACCCTCACCAAGCGCATGGCCGAAGACCTCACCGACTACTACCGCGAACTGGGCGTGCGCGTGCGCTACATGCACTCCGACGTGGAGACACTGGAACGCATCGAGCTGATTCGGGAACTGCGCCGGGGCGGTTACGACGTGCTGGTGGGAATCAACCTGCTCCGCGAGGGGCTGGACATACCGGAGGTGTCCCTCGTTGCCATCCTGGACGCGGACAAGGAGGGCTATCTCCGCTCCGAGACAAGCCTCATCCAGACCTGCGGCCGCGCCGCGCGCAACCTGAACGGCCGTGTCATCATGTACGCCGACCGGGAAACCGGTTCCATGAAACGCGCCATCGCGGAAATGGACCGCCGCAGGAAAAAGCAGCTCGCCCACAACAAAAAGCACAAAATCACCGCCCGCTCGATTGAAAAGGCCATCCCGCAGCTCCTCAACAGCATCCACGAGCGCGACTATGTCACCGTGCCCCTGGCGGCGGAGGATCCCGAGATTTACCTGCCCTCCGGGGACCTTCAGAAAACTGTCGCAAAATTGCGGAGGAGGATGAAGGAGGAGGCGGACAGGATGAATTTCGAGGAGGCGGCCCGTTACCGGGACCGCATCATCGCCCTGGAACGCCGCATCATTGAGGAAGGGGTGTAGGGGCCGCGCCGGGGATTTTCCGCAGTGCGTCCTCAAACACTGGCAGAATCAGCTCCGCATACAGGGCGTGCCCCTTTGCCGTGAAATGTCCGTCCAACGGAAAATAAAGGCCCGCCTCATCCACATGCTTCCGCATTTCCGGGGTCACAGTGGACCAGAGAATCCCCGCGGCGGCGCATGCCCGCCGTGCAATCTCATCCGGGCCGTCTGTCGAAAGAATCCCTTCCGGATGCTGAAACCCGACCCGTTTAATGCTCTCGTGGACCTCCCGGTTCACATAGACCCCCAGCGGAACGGACAGCGCCATGACCTTCGCGCCGTGCCTTTCGGCAATATTTCGGATGTTCCCCAGGTATGCGCCCGTTTGCTCCGCCCATTCATTGGTCACAGGAGCCTTAAGATCCGTCCACCATGCGTAAAAATCCGGCCCACCAAGGGCTATCATGACCAGAAAGGGGTTCAGATCCCCGTCCAGAAACAGTTTTCTCACCCCGGGATCGAGTTTTTCAAACCGGGCCTTCTGCTCCGCCGTCCCGTTTTCAAGGTTGAACCGGGCCGCATTGGCATTCAACGCCCGGTTTTCCTCCTTGCTGCGGTGATAGGCGGGCATCGGGGGGACTGCCCCCCCACCCAGCCGGGTGGCGGCTACAGCGGTCAGATTCGGGAAAATTCGGCGGGACAGCCCTACCAGCCGGGCGGCGCGGCTCCGCGCGGGAGGCGGCCCCGAAACCATAACATCATCATGCAGCAACGCGACCACCACCAGATCCGGCCTGAGCACGGGAATAATGCGTTCCGCCGCCGCCGAATAATGCTCCGGACCCGTGCCGGGTTTTCCGCAGTTGATCACCTCCACCGCAAAGCCGTCCTGTTGCAGAAGGGATTCCACTTTTCTGACCCAGGTGTCCTCCGCCTGCACCCCGTAACCAAAGGTGAACGAATCTCCGATAACCACCGCCCGAACCTTGTCGCCCCCGCCGGGACGTATTTCCCGATCCCTCAATCCGAGGGCGTTGATGGACACGGTGTAATTAAACTCGGCCGTCTCAAAGGACTCCTCGGAGTGTGGCGGAAAAAGGAGGTCCATTTCGTCCGAAAGGGTGGCGCGGTTCAGCAGCCTGCCCGCCGTAATATCCGCGCCTTTGACCAAAACCAAGACAAACGCCAACGACAGAAACACAAGCGCAAGGTTTTTTGCCGACTGGATCGGATAGAATTTCATTACAGGGGAATGTCCTTCATGTTCGCGTTATTATTGCACGTTCTGCCGGGACCGGGGAAGGTTCTAACACGTGCGCACGGGCCATGCGGGTTGAATTTCTTTCCCTGATACTGTTCCAACATGAAATCGGGGCGATTCATAATGCAACATTCATCAGGCTGGCCGTATGGCCACGTGCGCACGATTTCATCGTTACCCATTGTTTCACAATAGGTTGCGTATGGTTGCAAAGGACCGGGGAATTGGCATAAATCATGCATTCTGAAGGGAAACACATGGGACCATACCCCGGCGTGGCAACCCCAAGCGGGGACATGCTGGAGAAGGAGGCAGCAAGCATGGCAAAAGCGATTGGAATTGATCTGGGCACGACCAATTCGTGCGTTGCGGTAATGGAAAACGGCGAACCAGTGGTGATCACCAATCCCGAGGGCGGCCGCACCACCCCGTCGGTGGTGGCCTTCACAAAAGACGGCGAGCGTCTTGTGGGTGCCACGGCCCGCCGTCAGGCGGTGACCAATCCGGCCAACACTGTTTTCTCAATCAAGCGCTTCATGGGACGCCGCTTTGAGGAGGCGGCCGCGGAATGCGGCCGCGTTCCCTACCGGGTGACCCGGGCGGCCTCGGGCGACTGCCAGGTGGAAATCCAGGGGAAAGGGCACCGTGCGCCTGAAATCTCCGCGATGATTCTCCAGAAACTCAGGGAATCCGCCGAAGCCTACCTGGGCCAGAAGGTGGACAAGGCGGTCATCACCGTGCCCGCCTATTTCAACGACGCCCAGCGCCAGGCCACCAAGGACGCGGGCCGCATCGCGGGCCTTGACGTGCTGCGCATCGTGAACGAGCCCACCGCCGCCGCGCTGGCCTACGGACTGGATAAAAAGAAAAACGAGAAGGTGGCCGTCTATGATCTGGGCGGCGGCACCTTCGACATCTCCATCCTGGCCATCCAGGACGACAGTTTCGAGGTGCTGAGCACCAACGGCGACACCCACCTGGGCGGTGATGACTTCGACCAGGTGGTCATTGACTGGCTCGCCTCGGAATTCCAGCGGGAACAGGGCATTGACCTGAGAAAGGACCCCATGGCGCTCCAGCGGCTCAAGGAGGCCGCGGAAAAGGCCAAGTGCGAGCTCTCCTCCGCCATGCAGTCCGATGTGAACCTGCCGTTCATCACGGCGGACGCATCCGGCCCGAAGCATCTCACCCTCAGCCTCACCCGCGCAAAACTGGAGCAGTTGTGCGCGCCGCTGCTGGACCGCACCAAGGAACCCTGCCGGAAGGCGCTGGCCGACGCGGGCCTGAAGGCGTCCGATGTGGACGAGGTCATTCTCGTTGGCGGCATGACCCGCATGCCCGCCGTGGGGCGCGTCGTGTCCGAAATCTTCGGGAAGGAGCCCCACCGGGGCGTGAATCCGGACGAGGTGGTCGCCCTCGGCGCGGCCATACAGGCCGGTGTCATTTCCGGCGAGGTGAAGGATGTGCTGCTGCTGGACGTGACCCCGCTGTCGCTGGGCATCGAAACACTGGGCGGCGTGTTCACCCGGCTGGTGGAGCGCAACACCACCATCCCCGTGTCCAAAAAGCAGGTTTTCTCCACCGCCGAGGACAACCAGACCGCCGTGACGGTGCATGTGCTGCAGGGCGAACGCGAACTGGCCGCGGACAACCGCACCCTTGGCAGGTTCAACTTGGAGGGGCTGCCCCCCGCGCCGCGCGGACTGCCCCAAATTGAGGTGGCCTTTGACATTGACGCGGACGGCATTCTCCATGTGTCCGCCCGCGACGCGGCCACCGGCAGGGAGCAAAAAATACGCATCGAAGCCTCATCCGGCCTGTCCGAGACTGAAATCCAGAGGATGGTGCGCGATGCCGAACAGCACGCGGACGGGGACCGGGAACGGCGGCGGCGCATTGAGGTCCGCAATAACGGCGACCACATGGTCCACACCACGGAAAAGATGCTCGCCGAAAACGCCGGCAAGCTCGACGCCGCAGGCAGGGCCGCCGTGGAGGAGGCCCTCGACGGCCTTCGCGGCGCCCTCAAGCGCGACGACACCGCCGCAATCGAGTCCGCCATGGAACGGGTGCAAAACGTCTCGCACAGCCTGGCGGAGGCCCTCTACAGGGGCGCGGACCCTGCGGCAAGGACGGGATGCGGGCCTGAATGCGGCACCGGATGCGGCAACCACCCCGCCGGCGACGGAAACACCGTGGACGCCGACTTTACTGTGGTCAACAACTGACCCGGACAAAAGCGCCGGGCGGCGGCCCCTGAATCCGGAGCCGCCGCCCGGTTTGTTCCAAGTGGGTTATTCCACCCGCGTGTAGGTTTCCGGGGCAAGCATGGAACAGTTGAAGTCCTCAAAACCAAGGTCCTTGTCCCATTCGTTGCCCTCCGCCCAGTCAACCAGCAGCTCGTCGAAGGGTGTCATGCCCAGCAGCGCCCGCACCACCAGCGGATTCGTGGCGGAGTCCGCCTCGTGGGTTTCAAGGCTGTAGGTGTACATCAGGACACCGCCCACCCAGTCGCCCTCCTGTTTCAGCTCTGAATACCGGGCGATATTCACAAGGAGCTGCGTGTCCAGTCCGAGCATGGCGCACTCGTCGCACTCCCGTTTGAACACGCCGGTCTGGTATGTGCCCTCCACCTTGTACACCACCTGCCAGGAATACTGCGCGTCCGCATTGTCCCCCAGCCTGTCCGAAAGAAAGCGTTCCTCCGTGTATGTGAATCCGTCATCCTTGGTGAAAACCAGCGACTTTCTCACCCGGTTCGCGTTGAGGGCGTTGGTTCCGGCGGCACTGTCCCCCGGCGTCTGCGCCTCAATCCATATCCATGAACCAATGATGGACTTGGCCGTTCCGGGACATCCGCTCAAACAGGCAAGACAAACCACCGCCAGCATGACCATGCATATCTTCCGCATTTTCTTTTCCCTTTCCTTGCCAATCCCCCCCCGGACCATCCGGGAAGGTTAAAAAAACGCCAAATGCCGAAAACACCGCGATGACGCGTGGTGGGGCAAAAGACCCGCGGCTTTCCAGGCATCCGCGCCAAAGTCCGAACATCACCGGCGAATTCCCTCCAGGACCGCATGGGAACTGAAAGCAACATACCACCATGATGCGACAAAAACAAGGATGTGTGACCGCGAATTCAAACATCAAGTGCACCGGTCTGTTCCAGGAAGACTTCGAGGGGAG